>BNJT01002332.1_pt1 | contig 638505 bp, 626 predicted proteins | sample 8540491 | NCBI WGS metagenome assembly BNJT01 (sample SAMD00202455, study PRJDB9452) | human saliva metagenome | host: Homo sapiens | reverse complement strand
ATCCGATGCGAGGCCAGCCCAATGATCGGCTGACCAGGGCGGCAGCCCTACCGCATCAGGGCGGGCCCGCCGGCTCCCAAGAACCAGCAGACGCCGCAGAGGCCAGTCAGGACCGAGTCCTCTCCGGGGCGAGCAGCTGCCTGAGGGTACTGGCCGCCCCCTCCACATCAGCCCGACCAGTGATGAGCTGCTCGACGATGAGACCGAAGGAGACGCTCTGGATGAGGGACGCCAGCTGCTCGGGACGCAGACGGTCGGAGATCGTCCCCGCCCTCTGCCCGTTGCGACACAGGCGGGTGAGACCGCTGTGGATGTCACGGTAGCTCTCCTGAACCAGGACACCCGTCTCAGGATCGCGAGTCAGCTCCCCCCAGGCGTGGTAGGCCAGAGGCGCCCAGGAGCTCAGGCCCACGCCGTCGGAGCCCTCGAGAGCGTCATCCTGCTGGTCCGCCCCTGAGTCGGCCAGCGCGCCGTGCCGCTGGTAGTTGAGCAGGGTGAGCGCCTCAATGAAGTCCCGCTCGAAGTCGAGCGGTTCCTCGAGACTCAGCGATCCGCTTGATTCTCTCGACGAGCGGCCCCATGCGTCTGCTCAGGACCGCCCGAATGAGGGAGCGCTTGCCCTCGGGGAAGTAGCGGTACACGGTCGACGACGACATTCCAGCCGTTGCGATGACCTCATCCATGGAGGCGGCCTGGAAGCCGCTGCGCGCGAAGCACTCCTCGGCGGCCTGCAGGATCCGGTCGGTCTGACGCTCGCGGTGGGCGGCAGTCACTCGTGGCATACCTCCAGCATAGGGTGACTCACCCCATCACAAATCGAAACGATCGTTGTTGACTGAGTCGTCGCAGACACCCTAGACTCCCAGACCACAAACAGAAACGATTGATTTTTGTTATGGAGGTTCGCGATGGCACCCTCAGCGACATCCACCCTCGAAGCGCGGACTGAACCGGCACAGGAGACACAGGAAGAGATCCTCCCGACTGTACGGCGCCCCAACCGCCGCGCGGTCATGGTCAGCGCCGTCCTCACCCAGCTGATGATCGTCCTGGACCTGACGATCATCGCCATCGCCCTGCCGCACATGCAGGAGGACCTGGGGATGACCGTGTCCCAGAGCCCGTGGACGGTCACCGGCTACAGCCTGGCCTTCGGAGGCCTCGTGCTCTTCGGGGGGAGGCTCTGCGCCGTGGTCGGTATCCGCCGCTCCTACCAGGTCGGTCTGATCGGATTCGGGATCGCCAGCCTCGCAGCCGGGATGGCGACCTCCTTCTCCGTCCTGCTGGCGGCCCGCGTGGCCCAGGGCTGCTTCGGCGCCCTGCTGGCCCCCACCTCACAGTCACTGCTCAATGTCACCTTCACCGAGCGTGCCGAGCGCGAGCGGGTCTTCGCGATCTTCGGCGCCACTGGCGGCCTGGGAGCGGCTGTCGGACTGCTTGTCGGCGGAGCACTGACCGACTGGTTCAGCTGGCGCTGGGCCCTCTACATCAACATCTTCCTGGCCGCCGCCGCCCTGCTCATCGGGCAGCGCAGCCTTCCGCCGGCCGACCAGCGCGACCACGGCTCACGCATCACTGATGACCTGAGCGGCCTGGTCCTGGGCTGCGGAGCCTGCTTCAGCGCCGTCTACGGGCTCGACCGGGCCCAGCAGACCTCCTGGACCTCCACGTCGACCGTCAGCTGGCTGGCCCTGGGCGGCATCGCCGCGGCGCTGTTCGTGGTCCGTGAGCGTTTCGCGAATCGACCGGTGCTGCCCCTGTCGATGATGGCGCTGCCGGTGCGGGCGGCCTCCTACGCCACGCAGTTCGTCGTCGGCGCCGCCCAGATGGGGGCGATCATCTACCTGACCTACTACATGCAGAACCACTTCGGCTACTCGCCCCTCAAGAGCGGGGTCGTCTTCCTCCCGATGGTCCTTGCGTTGATCGCCACCGCGATCCCGGCCGGGCGCATCATCGTGCCCAGGCTCGGGGCGCGCGGCACCCTGCCACTGGGGCTGGCAGTATTGGCGGGATCCTTCCTCATCTTCTCCCGCATGACCACGGAATCGACTTACGAGCACGTGGCACTGCCCGGCCTCATCGTCTTCGGGATGGGCCTGGGGCTGACGATGCCGGTCACCTTCAACTCCGGCACTCGCGGGGTGGATGCGAAGCGGACCGGACTGGCCTCGGCGATCCTCAGCGCATCCCAGCAGATCGGTGGCTCCTTCGGGGTAGCACTCATGACGTCCTACGCCACCCAGCACGCCGAGGACTACGTGACCAACCATGCCGCAGAGGTCAAGGCGACAGCCATGGAGGTGATGATGCGGGCCCAGGCCCTGCCACAGTCGTCCGCAGGCAAGCAGATCATCGAGTCCCTCAAGGCCCAGCTCATCGACCGGGCGCAGATCGAGGCCTACTCCGGCGGCTTCTCGATGATGGCCTGGATCCTGGCGGGAGCGGTAGCGGTCCTGGTGGTGTGCGGGATCGGCCTGAGCCTCCGCCGGCACCGCAGGCGGTAGCGTAGAGGCCACTGCCTCATGGCCGACCTCAGGAGACCTCATGCCTGCCCCGCTCTCGCGCACCGACTCCACGCTCGTCATCGGGCTGGGACGCTTCGGCTCGGCCGTGGCCGCCACCCTGGACCGGCTGGGGCGCGAGGTGCTGGCCGTGGAGGCCAATCCCGCGACCGTGCGACAGTGGACCGGCCGCATCCCCCTGGTGGAGGCCGATGCCACGGACGTGGAGGCCCTGGAGCAGCTGGGCGCCACCGAGTTCGGCACCGCGGTCGTGGGGTGGCGACCTCCCTGGAGGCCTCCGTCCTCATCACCGGCAACCTCGTGGACCTGGAGACCCCCAGATCTGGGCCAAGGCCATCTCCCGCGCCCACGGCCGCATCCTGCGCCGCATCGGCGCCCAGCACGTCGTCTACCCCGAGTTCGACGCCGGTCAGCGCGCCGCCCACCTCGTCTCGGGCCGCATGCTCGACTACATCGAGATGGAGAAGGGCGGCTTCACCATCGTCAAGATGCGTCCGCCCACGGAGCCTGCATGGCTTCACCATCGGCCAGTCCAAGGTGCGCTCGCGTTACGGGGATGACCGTCTTCGGTCTCATGAGCCCGGGCGAGCCCTTCGAGTACGCCACCCCGGACACCCTGGTCTCAGCCGAGGACGTGCTCGTCGTCGGCGGGGACGCCGCCCTCCTGGAGCGCTTCGCCAACCGCGCGTGAGCAGCAGGCGACCCTGACGCGCGCCTCTCAGCGCGTCAGAAACACGTCAGAAGGCGGCCACCTGGGAGCGTTTGGCCTCGGCGGCGCCGTCGGCCCTCAGCGGCCACCGCCTCAAGGTCCTTGCCGATCCCGGCGGCGCCGTAGGCACCGAGCAGACCTTCGACGAAGGGCGCCGCTGACAGGCGCGTCCGCTCGGCGAGGGCCGGCTCGAGCATCTCCAGGGCCATCTCGGCGCTCATGCAGTCCCGCTGCCCAGATCGGCCAGGACCAGGACGCCCTCGCAGTGGTCAACCAGGCGCTCCACGGCCTCGACGACGGCGCCGGGGTCGGTGCCCAGCCCGCCGTCGGCAAGGCCTGCGGCCGATCTCGACGGGGACGTCAACAGCCACGATGAGCCGATGCGCCAGGTCCAGGGGCGGCCTCGGCCAGGGCGCGGGAGTGGGAGACCAGGACGATGCCGACACTCACTGCGGCACCGCTCGACCGCGTCGGCTCAGGGACCGGCTCAGAGACCGGCTCGGGGGCGGAGGGGCTTACGGGACTCACCGGACTCATGACGCCCTTCCGGTCACGACGTCGTCCAGGGCCGTCAGCAGCAGGACCGTGGAGGCGGCGCCCGGGTCGATGTGCCCCACCGAGCGCTCCCCCAAGTAGGAGGCCCGCCCCTTGGTGGCCACCATGGGCTTGGTGGCCTCGCGCCCCTCGGCGGCGGCCCGCACGGCGGCCGCGACGCCGGCGGCGAGGTCGTCGGGCCGGGCGTGCAGGGCCTCCAGGGCCGGGCTCCAGGCGTCGAGCATGGTCTTCTCCCCCGTGGTGGCGCGCCCCCCGCGCGGCGATACCGCTGACCCCGGCCTCCAGGGCACCCGCGAGCGCCTGGGCGTCGAGCGCCTCCAGACCGGCCACGGCGCCGCCGGCGCGCAGGAAGAAGGTGCCGTACAAGGGGCCCGGAGGCGCCCCCGACGGTGGAGACCAGGGTCGTGCCGACCTTCTTGAGCAGGGCGTCGGCACTGGTGAAGCCGCCCGCCTGCACCGCCTCGGCGGCGGCGGCCAGGCCGCGCTTCATGTTGGCGCCGTGGTCGGCGTCGCCGATGGCGGCGTCCAGGTCAGTGAGCTCCTCGGCGTGCTCGGCGACGAGTGCGGCGCTGCGGCGCACCCAGGCCGCCAGGTCCGCCACGCTCAGCGAGTGGCGGGCGGCTCCCACCTCTGCGGTCATGTCGCTTCTCCTTCAGTCTCCGTGGGGTGCCCGCACGCGATCCGGGCACCCCTGATTGTGCCAGGTCCTCACACACCCCAGCGCAGGCCGGGCGTGTTGACCGGGGCATCCCACAGGCTCAGCAGCTCGGCGTCGGCGCGCACCAGGGTCAGGGAGCAGCCGGCCATGTCGAGGCTGGTGATGTAGTTTCCCACGAGGTTGCGGGCCACGGTGATCCCGGCTCCCTGGAGGAGGCGCGCGATCTCGCCGTACATGAGGTAGAGCTCGAGCAGCGGGGTGGCGCCCATGCCGTTGACCATGGCGATGACGCCCTCGTCGGCGCCGGCGGGCTCCAGCTCGGTGAGCTCGGCCAGGATCGGGGTGACGAGGCGCTCGGCGATCTCGGCGGCGGGGGCGACCTTCTCACGGTGGCGTCCGGGCTCGCCGTGGATGCCGATGCCGATCTCCATCTCGTCGTCGGGCAGGTCGAAGGAGGGCTTGCCGTTGGCCGGGACGGTGCAGGAGGTCAGGGCCATGCCCATGGACCTGCCGGCTGCGTTGACGCGTGCCGCGATGCCGGCGACCTCGTCCAGCGGGCGTCCCTGCTCGGCGGCGGCGCCGGCGATCTTCTCCACCATGACGGTCACGCCCACACCGCGGCGTCCGGCGGTGTAGAGGGAGTCCTCGACGGCGACGTCGTCGTTGGTGACGACGCCGGCGACCTGGATGCCCGACTCGGCGTCGACGATCTCGGCGGCCATCTCGAAGTTCATGACGTCGCCGGTGTAGTTCTTGACGATGTGCAGCACGCCGGCACCGCGGTCGACGGCGCTGGTGGCGGCCACCACCTGGTCGGGGACCGGGGAGGTGAAGATCTCGCCGGCACAGGCGGCGTCGAGCATGCCGGCGCCCACGAAGCCGCCGTGGAGGGGCTCGTGCCCGCTGCCTCCCCGGAGATGATGGCGACCTTGCCCTCCTCCTTGGGTCGGCGGCGGTAGACGATGTGCCGGTCGAGGTCGACGTCGAGCTCGAGGGGTGGGCCGCGGCCATGCCCCGCAGGGCGTCGGTGACCACGTTGTCAACGGCGTTGATGAGTTTCTTCATGGCGCCGACGCTACCGCGCCACGAGCCCGCGTGCGGCGTCTCAGGCTCCGAGGGTCTCACCCTGTGCACATCGGTGCAGGTCATCGCGATCGTGCAGGGAGCAGATGCGCGTCGAAGCACCCAGTCGGAGCACCCAGGGGTCGGCGCGTCCTGAGGGCACCGCACCACCGACCACGCCCCTCACCCTCCTCTCGCGTGAGCGCGGCCACGACCTGCCTGAGTGTCACCCGCAGAGATTCTGGGGACTGCCTGGAGAGGCGCTTTTTCCGCGGCACCACCGGGTCGGTTACGGGCAGGATAGGGGTATGGATCTGTCCGTTGTCGCCGTCGTGGCCACTATCGCAGCCGGTGTCTCCATCCTGGTCGCCGTTGCCGCTGTCTTCGCCGCACGGCGCTCGACGGCGCATGCGGACCTGGCCCTCAAGGAGGCCCTCACGGATCTCCCGGGCGAGCATCTCACGGATCAACGAGGTCCAGTCCGAGGCCAGCTCGGCCCGTATGGCGGCGCGTCACGCCGCCGAACGGCTGCACTCGATGACCAAGGAGCGCACAACACCCGACAGTGTCGCCGCCTACCGGGTCTTCCTCCGTGAGGTCGTCGAGGACTCCAAGCACCTGCTGGGCCCTGAGGGCACCGGGACGATGAAGAACGAGGCGCTGGACCGTCTGCGGGTGGGGGCGCTGGTAGGTGGCTCGGACGAGGTGCTGCGCGCCATGCGGAACTTCGCCCTCCTGCGCAGCCAGCGGCCCGAGGCCCCGTGGCCCAGCGCCTACGCCATGGCCTACGCGCGCCTGGAGGCGGACCTGGTCACCGCGATCCGCAACGACCTGGGCTCCTCCGAGGAGTCCCTGACGGCCGACCAGATCTGGGGTGCCGTCAACGCCCGCTGCGTCGACCCCGCCTTCCGGCTGGCCCTGCTCAGCCCCCTGGAGGACGTGCTACGCAACGCCGGGCAGGACCCGACCCACTACGACCTCGACCACATCGCCAAGTTCGCCGACTACCCGACTCCCGCCGCCTCCGCCGGCGCCACCGGATCCACAAGAGCCGTGCCCGCTGTGGGCGGCGCGAGCACCTCCGGCGCCGAGCCCCGGCGGCGCTCGCGGCGGACGCAGAGCCGGGTGGCACGGGAGGCCCCGGCGGCGGCCGCTCAGACCACCACCGCGCTGCCCGACGCATCCGGTCAGGGCCACCACCGGGCTGCCCGACTCCGATGTCGTGTGGCCTCCACTCACTCCTGGCCGTCGAGGCGGACGCGCAGCGGCCCCGTCGAGCTCCACGACCGTTCCTGAGCCGACTCGGCCGGCATCGACGGCAACGACGACGGATACCGCCCCCTGGCATGAATCGGCGGCCGAACCGTCCCCTTCGACCTCAGCCCCGGGTATCCGGCCCAGCGGTGTGGAGCCGTCACCCACGGCAGCTACCGTATTCCCCCAGGCAGTGCAGCCCGACGCGTCCTCTGGACCGCCCACCGCCTCACTCACCGGCGCACAGTCACAGGCCGTCGGAGCCCAGCAGGCACCACCCATGGAGACCTCAGCGCGCAGCGGTCAGTCCCAACAGTCCACCGCGGGACCCGACGAGTCACCGGGAGCCCTGAGACCCGCAGGCCCGTCTTCGAGGACCCGACCCCCAGCCGCATCTCCCGCCGTCGACACGCTCAGACGGACCTGACCGGATCATCATCCATGCAGGCGGCCGCTGTTCCTGATGCGGTGACGGCCTCAGGGACGATGGCGGCATCGCCCCTGGCCTCCTCGGTGGCTCCGATCTCGGGAGCATCGACGGCGTCAGCCAACACCGAGGAGACCTCCCCGTCTTCGCCCCGGCTCTCCCCGGGACACCGACCGGGCGCCACGCCACCGATTCGCACGTCTCAGGCGCACCGGGCGCCCCCGAAGAGCCCGCATCACTGGCCGCACCGACTGCTCCCGCCGCCGCTGCGCAGGCAATGCCTCAGCCGGTACAGCCGCACTCCGAGCACACCCGCACCCACGCGAGCCCACCGCCCGCACAGCAGGATGTGCTCGCCGCGAGGGCCGCGGCAGTATCCGCGCGGACCGTCATGGTGCCCACAGGCCCTCAGCCGTCCCCGATTGCGGTCGTCCCCTGCGGGACCCGCCTCGGCCGTCGGCCCAGCAGGGAGCGACCGGCTACGGATTCCTCCCGTCTCAGGGCGCGGCCCAGGCGCCCGCTCAGGCGCCGGGGAGCATCAACCATCCTGTATCCGCCCCATCCGGCCTGCCCGTCCTCTCCGCGTCCCAGCAGGCCGAGCAGTCCTCAGCAGTGGCTGCCGCCGACGCCGTCCCCGCCGTCCCCGCCGACGCCGTCGGAGCGCACCGTGCGGCAGCGGTCGTGGCCAGCACAGCCAGCACGGCCAGGACAGTCCACACAGCCATCCCGGACGGCCCCGGCCCCGCAGTCGATCCGGCGGCGGAGACCATGACCGTCACCACCGCCCCCTCTGCGGCGACGGCCATCCCGGCGGCGACGCCCTGGCCCTCGGCTGCACAGTCCCTGCATGACTCCGGTCGGCTGCCGCGCGCCCGCAGAGCCTGGAGTCCCACCGGGTTGTTCTTCCCATCCCAACCCCGGCTTCATATGCCGGCCTGCGTGGCAGAATCCAGGTGTCGGAGGCCAAGGGGCCTGCGCGGAAGGGAACTGGTGTGGGCATCTTCGCCTGGTGCGCGATCATCGGCTGCACCCTCCTGGTGGCCGGCATCCTGTTCGACGGACTGCTGGACGCCCTCCTGCCCGATGGGCTCGTGCCGATCCTCGCTCTGCCGGTGGCCGTGTTCGGCGCCATCGGCATGGGGGTGACAGCGACGACGGGCTCGGCCGACGCGCAGGTGCCGGCGGCGGTGCTGTGGGGTGTTCCCACCGCAGCGGCCCTCGGATCCGGTGCGCTCATGCGCTGGCTGTGGAACCGGCTCCGCCGCTCCATGCCGTTGGACACGGCTCCGCCCACCGCCGCGGGAGCTGGTCGGCGAGAAGGTCACCGTCCTGTGGTGGAAAGGACGGCAGCGGTGAGGTTCGCGCCATCACGCGCGGCCACCAGCTCACCTTGCCGGCGCGATCCGAGCAGCCGCTGCGCTCGGGGCAGAGCGCCTGGGTGCTCGACGCCGTCGATTCCACCCTGGCCATCGTCTCCTGGGAGCAGATCAGCAGCTGAGCCCACCGGGGAGCCGCTGACGGACCGCACCCCGCCCGTCGCTCGCGCCGTCCCTTCCCCCGCCGTCCTCCTCCTTCCTCCTTCTTCATCCCGTCTCTCCGCACAGAAAGGAACCCCGCATGGGTGTATCAGTCATCGGTCTGATCGCCGTCGTCGCCATCATCGTGCTGGCGGCAGTCGCCTACCTGTTCAGCCGCATCGTCGTCGTCCCCTCCAACCTCACCGGCCTGATCTCCGGATCGAACCGGGGCACGGTCAAGATCGTCCACCCCGGTGGACGCGACTTCGTCCTGCCGATCATCCAGACCATCCAGTACCTGCCCTTCACCCAGACCACGATCGGCTTCAAGGTCACTGCCGAGGACGAGAACAAGATCAACGTCAACGTCGCCGCCGTCGCCGCCGTCAAGGTGGGCGACTCCGACGAGCAGGTGCGCGCCGCGGCCAAGCGCTTCCTGGGCAAGCCCAACACGGACCAGGCCATCGCCGACTCCGCACGGGAGGCGCTCATCGGCTCCCTGCGCTCGATCATCGGCCACATGACGGTCACCGACCTCATCTCCGACCGCGACGCCCTGCAGCGCAACGTCTTCGACGACGCCAAGAGCATCATGGCCAACATGGGTCTGGAGATCGACATGCTCCAGGTCTCCGAGATCACCGACGCCGGTGGTTACATCGAGTCCCTGGGTGTGCCCGAGCAGCAGCGCGTCGAGAAGGACGCCCGCATCGCGCGGGCCAACGCCGAGCGCGAGGCCCGCGACGCCGAGGTCACCTCCCGTCAGCAGATCGCCGAGCGCGAGCGCGACCCTGTCCCTGCGTCAGGCCCAGCTCAAGGCCGAGACGGACAAGGCCCAGGCCGACGCCGACTCCGCCGGCCCGATCGCCCGCGCCGCCAAGGAGCGCGAGATCGCCATCATCGGGCAGGAGGCGGCCGAGGCCAAGGCCGCCCTGACCGAGCGCGAGCTGGACTCCACGGTGCGCAAGCCCGCCGACGCCGCCCGCTACCAGCGCGAGCAGGAGGCTCAGGCCTCCAAGACCGAGGCGCTGCTACGGGCCCAGGCCGACGCCGAGCGCACCCGCCTGGACGCCGAGGCCCAGGCCCAGGCCACCGTGGCCCGCGCCGAGGCCGAGGCCAAGGCGACCGCCGCCCGGGCCCGCGCCGAGGCCGAGGCCATCGCGGCCCGAGGCCAGGCCGAGGCCGACACGATCCGCGCCGCCGGTGAGGCCGAGGCCAAGGCCATGAGTGACAAGGCGGACGCCCTGGCCAAGTACGGCGAGGCTGCCACCCGCCAGATGCTGCTGGACAAGGCCCCCGAGATCGCCAGGGCCCTGAGCGAGCCGCTGGCCAGCGTGCGCGACCTGTCGATCATCTCCACCGAGGGCGCCTCCGCCCTGCCCAAGGCGGTGGCCAACAACGTCGAGCAGCTCGATCTCATCCTGCGCAGCCTCGTGGGCACCGGACTGACCGACATGGTGGGCAGCCACCTGCCGGGCTCGGACGCCTCCGCCGACCACGCCGGCTCCGCTAACCACGCCGACCGCGATAACCAGGACGGCGCAGCCCCGGTCGTCGTCGTCGAGCACCCGGAGCACTGACAGCCGGCCGGTCCGCAACAAAACAAGATCATCGACGTGGCCGAGTGCGGTATTTCTCCACCCAACCGCACCCGGCCACGTAACATATCCCCGTCAGACCAGCAGAGTCGTCACCGGGCAGGTCATCATGCGTCGTCGCGTCTTCCTCACCGCCGCACTCGGCGCCACCGCGAGCGCCGGTGCGCTGTCCTTGAGCGGCTGCGCGAGCATGAGGCAGCGCATCGCACGCACGCTGACTCCCCAGCCCCCCCACGGTCCTTCACGCATCATTGTCCACGCCCCCGAAGGCGACCGCCATCCCGACCAGCTTCGGCAGTGAGGCGGTGTGGCCCCTGCGCATCAAGGAGAATCAGAATCATCCGTGGCCGACCAATGCGATGATCGAGACCGCCCACGGCTCCTTTCTCATCGCCTATGACGTCAACAGCGACGACGACGACACCGCCGCCCTGTCCGGCGACCGCCCCATCATCGTGGACCTGAATGGGCCGAAGACCTACACCCTCGTGCCGGACGACTCCGAGCACGGGTACCGCATCGAGCCGATGACCGTTCCCCAGGTCGGTGGCGTTCCCTCAGGAAGCCGTGTCGCCCCCAGCCCCGGCACAGTCGTCACCGAGCAGTTCACCTGCGCCGGTACGTGCGACGACGAGTTCGCCTACCTCATCACCGGTCGCGAGGACGTCGTCGACCAGCGCCCCCAAGAACCGAGGACGAGTCAGTCTGCTCAAGATCCGTCTGGCCGACCGGCGCATCGTCGCCAGCGCGGTGCTCGGGGAGAATCTTGCCCTCAAGGCGAGGGAGTCGACGTACCGCGCCGGCTCCTCGATCACGCTGACCTCCGACGGCGCCGACCTCCTGGTCACCGTCAGCGTCCCGCACCGAGCCCTGCGGCTGTCAACGAAGGACCTGTCCGTACAGTTTGATCTGGCCTCCACCACGTCCCAGAACTTCTGTGCGGTGGAGGGCGGTGAGGCGGTGGCCCTGCTCAGTGATGACGAGAAGGTCCAGACGGCCATTGTCACGCTCGCCGACGGTGTCGCTCACCCCATCGAGAACATGAGTGCCCTGCTCGTGCACCAGGGATATCTCTACGCCGTCGACAGCCGCACGAAAGTGCCGCCCTACCCCGAGCTCTGCATCAACCTCACCACTGGCGAGCGGACCGAGCTGGCGGACCTGCCGGTGGACGGGGAGGACAAGCACGCCAACCTCACCGCGAGCAACGGATACGTCATCAGGAGGACCGACTACATCCAGGTCCGCAAGAACGGCTCCGCGACCGCGCTGCTCACCCGGAAGTCCACCGAGAAGGAGTTCTACAAGAGTGCGGCGATCTACGGCTCCATCCTCTACCTCGCCCTTAATGGCGGCCGTCTGCGCCTCATCAACCTGGACACCGGCAAGGTGGTCCTGGAGTCCCCGACCGGTGGCCAGCACGAGATGGCGACGGTGACGCCCTACGGATTCTGCAACGAGGCCGGCTTCTACCCGGCCACCGCCTGGCAGACCCTAGGGAGACCGACGCACAGGGAGGCGTCATCCTCATGGTCATCCGCACTGTCCGCGGACGATTGAGAGACCAGTAGCAAACAGGTCGGTGCGCGTCCACGAGGGGCAGGGGACTCATGCAGCACGAGCGAGCGTGAGGTCCTCCACCCTGCTTTCGCAACAGCCCCTGGGAACGGCTATGAACATTCGTGCGTCAGGCGTGGTGACGAGGGTCCGCCGGCTCCGAAGAATCGTCGGTGAAACCGGATATCACTGACGACCAAAGGAGCGCACGCATGAGCGAGAGAATCAGGCTGGCCGACCTTGACGAGCAGACGAAGGGCGGCGGTTGCGGACACCAGACGGCGGGTGGCCGCCCTGCACGCCGAGCTCCCCGGTGGGGCCTGGTGGTATGGACCGCCGGCAACGTCTCCGAAAGGGTCATCGTCGACCGCGGCGACGGCCCCATCAAGACCGACCTGTTCGTCATCAAGCCATCCGGCGTCTCCTACGACGAGCTGACCGCGGACACCATGGTGGTCTGCACGCTCGACGGCGAGAAGATCGACGACGGGACGCCGGCCTCGCTGACGCCCTCATCGGACACCGCCGCCCACGCCTACGTCTACCGGCACCGCGATGACGTCGGCGGCGTCGTCCACACCCACTCCCCCTACGCCACCGCCTGGGCCGCGCGCCGCGAGCCGATCCCCTGCGCCCTGACGATGATGGGCGACGAGTTCGGCGGCGACATCCCGATCGGTCCCTTCGCCCTCATCGGCGACGACTCGATCGGCCGCGGCATCGTGGAGACCCTGGAGGGCTCGAGGTCGCCGGCGGTCCTCATGGCCAATCACGGTCCCTTCACCGTTGGCAAGGACGCGCACGACGCCGTCAAGGCCGCCGTCATGTGCGAGGAGGTCGCCCGCACGATGAGCATCGCCGAGCAGCTCGGCGACGTGAAGCCGATTCCGGCCGACATGGTGGATCGCCTCAACGACCGATACCAGCACGTCTACGGCCAGCACTGACCGGCGGTGCAAAGCGCCCCATGCGTGCGGGGGCCGGAACCAGATGGGTTCCGGCCCCCGCACATATGTTCATGTTCCGCTCGATCCCAGAAGTGGGAGCGGGCAGCTCTCCGAACGACGCCGGAGGCCGGGACGGCTCAGATGTCCTCGAGGACCTCGCCCTTGGTCTCCCGGGCCAGCAGGTAGACGAACCCGCCCAGGACCAGCATGGCCGCGAAGAAGAGGAAGGCCGGGAAGACGGCCGCCAGCGGGTGCGCCAGCTCCTTGAGGTTGTCCGAGCCGATCATCGCCCCCATGAGCAGCGGGCCGATGATCTTGGCGATCGCCCCGATGCCGTAGCCCAGGCCCAGGCCCGTCCCCCGGGCGTCGTTGGGGAACTGCTCGCCACCGAAGGCGTTGAGGATCCCGAAGGCGCCGTCGCCGAGCCCATGGTGATGCAGATGCCGGTGAAGAAGATGATCCAGGAGGTCTCCCAGTGGGCGGAGAGGGCCACGATGACCGCGCCCGCCGCCCCGATGAGACCGAAGGAGAACATCGTCCAGCGCCGCCCGATCCGGTCGGCGAGCCAGGCCGAGGCCAAACGCCCGAGGAGGTCCACCAGGGAGACCCCCATGAAGAGCGTGCCCACGGTGTCGGCGTTGATGTCGTCGAAGCCGACCTCCAGGAGCGTCTGACCCCAGGACTGCACGGTGAAGGATCCCAGGATGAAGCAGAAGGAGCCGATCGAGACGATGAGCAGAGGCCTGAGGTGCCTTCGGAACAGCTCGGAGTAGGCGATGCGCTGCTCGGTCTCCACCGGCGGCAGGGGCACCTACCGCGTCGGGGGCTCAGCTCCAGGGCCCAGGCGATGGACTCGCGAGCCTCGCGCTCGCGGCCCTGGGAGAGCAGGAAGCGGGGCGACTCCGGGACGATCCGGATCCAGGCCAGCAGGAGGATCGGGATCGCGCCCAGCGCGATGAGGCCGCGCCAGTTGTCATGCATGGCGCGTTGTCCCAGGGACCCCAGGAAGAGCCCCAGCGGGATGAACACCGAGCCGAGCCCGGCCAGCAGGCCGCGCTGCCTGGTGGGGACGAACTCCTGGACGTAAGGAATGGAGACGATGTTGAGGCCTCCGACGCCCACGCCGACCAGCACCCGCAGGAGGGCGAGCATCATCCACCATCCGGTGGGGGTGAACACCGAGGCCAGGGTGAAGATGGTGAAGAGCAGGACGCACCAGAAGAAGGTGCGTCGACGTCCCATCTGGTCGGCGGCCCGGCCCCACAGGACCGATCCGAGGACGGTCCCCAGCCCGGAGCAGGCCAGGATGACGCCGGTCTCGAAGCCGCCCAGGCTCCACTCCTTCTGGAGCTGGACGACGGCGAAGCCGATGAGGAACATGTCGAAGAACTCTGAGACGTTGGCGACGATCGCCAGCCCGATGATGCTTCGCTGGTGACCCGTCAGGGGCCGGGAGTCGATCTGTTCGAGGGCGCTCATGGCGGCAGCTCCCTGTGCCGCGCGTCCCGATGCGGTACTCATATGCGGTCCAATCTACGGTGGAGCCGGCACGCAGCCGGTCAGCGGACGATGTCGGAGCCCTGCGCCTGGAGCAGCTCGGCGGGGCGCACGTGGGTGAGGTCTCCGTGGTGGGTCAAGGCCAGGGATGCGACCTTGGTGCCGATCTCGATGCCGCGGCTCACGTCGCCGTCGAGCCAGCCGTGCAGGGTGCCGGCCACGAAGGAGTCTCCCGCCCCGGGGCGGTCGATGACGGGGACGGACTTGATCTCGTAGACGCGCTCGCCCTCGGAGGCGGTGGACAGGTAGGTCCCGGCGCGCCCGTCGGTGGACACGACCGTGGGGGCGCCGATCTCCTCGCGCAGGTTGCGGCACACGTCCACACCCCTGGCCCGGGACACCGAAGACGATACCGGCGTCGGTTCGCGAGCAGAACAGGATCGAGGCTCCCCTGGCGATCGGCTCCAGGACGGCCCGGGCCTGCTCGCCGTCCCACAGCAGGGGAGCGGAAGTTGACGTCGAGGGGCGACGTCGACGCCCCGGTCCCGGGCGGCGTCGGCGGCGTAGCGCACCACCCGTGCGGTCTCGGGGGTCAGGGCCGCGGTGATCCCGGTGAGGAAGACCAGGCGGGTGTCGAGCAGGGCGTCCCAGTCGAACTCCTCGGGGACGATGCTGCGGAAGGGCGTGTACTCGCGGTCGTAGGTGACCTTGCCCGGCAGCGGGAACTCGCCCGGCTCGAGGAAGTAGAGGGCGACGCGGCCCTCGTCGGTCATGACGACGTGGCTCGCGTCCACGCCGACGGCGGAGTACTCCAGCGCGATGCGGTCGGCCAGCTCACCGCGGGGCAGCTTGGTGGTCCAGGCGGTCGAGCGGCCGAGCTCGGACAGGAGCCCGGCGACGTTGGCCTCGGAGCCGGCGGCGGTCATGCGCAGGGACCGGGCGGTGGCCAGGCGCTCCCCGCGCTCGCAGGTCAGCCGGATCTGTCCCTCGCCAATGGTTGTCAGGTCGTACCTCATTGTCGATTCTCCTCTGCAGCGGCTGCGGTGCCGCTCGTGGTTCGGATGGTGGTTCGGGTGCGGTTGTGCGGGTCCGGTAGGGAGAGGCGGTCAGGAGACGATGGGATCCGCTCGCTGCGGGAGTGTCCCTACGGCGCCACGATGGCGATGCCCGCCGAGGCGGCCCGCTCCTCGATGAAGGCGCGGGCGGCGGCACAGCGGCTCAAGGAGTCCGGAACGTCGTCGTTCCACATCTCGATCATGAGGCGGCCGCTCCAGCCCTGGGCGGCCAGGAGCTCGAAGGAGCGGTCCCAGTCGACGACACCGGTGCCCATCTCCACGCGGCGCGGTTCGCCGGGGCGCACGTCCTTGGCGTGCATCGCGACCATGTGGCCTTCTCCGGCGGCGAGCTCGGCTCCCGGGTCGAGGCTCTGCTCGGCGATATTGCCCAGGTCGGGGTAGAGCTGGAGATAGGGTGAGTCGACGGCGTCGACGAACTCCATCGCCTTGGTCAGGGAGGTGACGTCGTCGCCGTCGACGTTCTCAATCCCCATGACGACGCCCAGGCGCGCGGCCAGCGGGACGGCGTCGGCCAGGAGCTGGGCGTACCAGCGCTCGGCATCGGGATTCGGGTCCTCGTAGTAGCAGTAGTAACCGGCCAGCTGGATGACCGGGACGCCCAGGTCGTGGCAGACCTGCAGGCCCCGGGCCATCACCTCGCGGGCGCGCCGGCGCACGGCCGGGTCGGCCGATCCGGGCCCGATCCGACGGTGCACGGACAGGCAGATTCCGCCAATATCGGTCCCGGCCGCCTCGGCGGCCCGGCGCACGGTACGGCACTGCCCGGCGTCCCAGTCCAGGCGGGCCTCCCGCTCGGGGGACTCGTCGATGGACAGATCGAGGAAGGAGAAACCGGCTCGGGGCACCTGGTCGAGGAAGACCCGCCAGGCCTCGCCATCCACCCGGTTCCCGGAGACCGCCAGCGGCCCGCTGCGCAGAGCCTTCTCGTAGATGCCAAGACTGATGCCGGCCTCGAGGTCGGCCACGGCGCTCATGTCCACACCTCCTCCAGGGTGGCGCGCAGCTCGGCGGCCGCGTGGGCGGGCTCCTCAGCGGCGACGATCGCCCGGCCGGCGATGACGATGCCGACCTCGCGTCCGGCGAAGGCCGGCAGGTCGACGGGGCTCAGGCTGCCGGTGATGGTGACGGTGAACCCCATGGCCGCCAGCTCGTCGACCCGGTCCATGTCCTCGCTCTTCCAGGACAGGTCTCCGGAGGCCTCCCGGTCGCGGGAGCGCTTGACGATGACGTGCTCGACGCCGGCCTGGCGCCAGGCGCGGGCCCGTTCGGCGTCGAACCACTCGTCGGCCAGCTCGACCTGGACCTCGCCGCCGAGCTCGTCGGCCACCTGGCAGACCTGGCGGATGGTGGACATGGAGGCTCCGGCCACACAGGAGACGAGGTCCGCACCGGCCTCGAAGGCCAGGCGGGCGATCTTGGAACCGGCCTCGGCGATACGCACGTCGGCGAGGATCTGCTTGTCCGGGAAGAGGGCCCGGATGGCGCGCACGGCGTGAAAGCCCTCGCACAGGACGAGGATGGTGCCGCACTCGATGACGTCGACATAGGGCGCGGCCTGCTGGAGGGGGCCGAGCGCAGCGGGTAGGTCGAGCGTGTCCAGGGCGATCTGAAGTCTGGGGGTTGGCGGCTGCCGGGTCATGGTGATGGCTCCTCCCTCAGCCGGCCAGGGGCTCGAAGGCGAAGAAGGTGGCGGCGTTGCCCACCAGGAGATCCTGGACGTAGGCGGGGTCGACACCCTCGTCCTTGATGAGGCGGGGGCAGAAGACGGCCGGATCGTAGTCGATGCCGGAGACCGACCCGTAGGCCTTCTGGTAGGAGGCCTTGCCCGAGTCGGTGCCCAGGAGGATCTGCTTGCCGTAGCCCTTGGCCCCCAGGGTCTTGATGAGGTCGACCCGGGCATTGTCGGGCACGTACTTGATGCGGTTGGTGCCGTCGAGCTCGACGTAGGCGCCAGTGGCGACGATCTGCTCGTGGACCCACGGGTCCCAGTTGCGCTGAATGTGGCCGATGGCGATCTTCTCCGGGGCGACGCCCTGCTCGATGAGGAAGCGGGCCTGCTCGGGGCCGCAGGTGCCGGCGGTGACGTGGGTGTTGATGGGTGCGCCGGTCTCCTTGGAGGCGATGGCCACGGCCTGGCCGGTCTTGACCTCCCAGTCGGTGATCCTGCCGTAGGCGGTGGCCCACTTGATGCAGCCGGCCCGGATGTCGGTGCGCTTGACGAGTGGCCCCATGTAGTCGTTGGCGTCGACGCCTTCGACGATGTCGGCGATGAGCAGGTCGGCGATCTCGGCGACCGTGTACTGGTTGACCCAGGACTGGCGCCACCCAGGTAGACCTTCTGCTGGTGGAAGCCAGTGGCCTGGATGACCTGCAGGTCCGGGACGCGGTCGACGACGTCGCGCAGCGTGAGTACGCCGCGTCCCGACGAGGCCGGGCACATGTCGACGATGGTGGCGCCCGCTGCGAAGCGCTTGGAGGCATCGACGAAGGAGGTGGCCTCCTGGACCGCCTTGTCCTCATCGATGAGGAGGTGGTCGGGGTCGATATAGACCTCTCCCGCACCGACGCGGATGAGGTGGTCGTGGGCGTTGACGACTCCGAGGCTTGCGGGGTCGACGTCGCCGTGGATAGTGCGGACGATTCCCATGAGTTCTTCTCCTCCAAACGGGTTTCGGTCACGTGCTGGCGGGGCTTCGGCAGCGGCGCAACGCCGCAGGCCCGTGCCCACCCGTATCCGTCACGCTACGAAGAGCAGGGACCGACATCGAAGACGAGTCGTGAACGAATGTTCAGATTGACGACGCAACCGACTTTCCGCTCCCGAAGGAATCGTTGCCAGAACATGAGATCCGATAATCACGATTAGATAACATGAACGCATGTGTGCACAGCTGACTCGGGAGCGGGCCTCGCTGCTGCTGGAGGTGGCCCACCTCTACTGGGACGAGGACCTTGACCAGGCGACGATCGCCAGCAAGATGGGGTACTCGCGCCCCACGGTCTCGCGCATGCTCTCCGAGGCCCGTCGGCACGGCGTCGTCACCGTCACTGTGTCCCACCCCATCGAGCGACTCATGGCCCTGGAGGAGCAGCTGGCGCAGGCCTTCGGGCTCAAGGAGGCGCGAGTCGCCGAGGACCGCGCCGACGGCGTGACCGGCCCGGGCACCGAGGTCGCTCGGGTGTGCGGCGATCTGCTCCTGGAGCACTGCGGACCACGCAGCGTCATCGCCGTGTCCAACGGCCGGGCCGTGGGAGCCGTCGTCCATCACCTGCCCGAGCGCGTCTGGCCCGAGTCGACGGCGGTGGCGATGCTGGGCTCGGCCGGGGAGTCCTTCCATCTCGAGGACGGCCCGGACATCTGCCGTAACCTGGCCCTGCGCCTGGGCGGCCACTACCGATCGCTGCCGGTCCCCCTCGTCTTCGACTCCCTGAAGAACACCCGCGCGGTGCGCAGCGAGGAGCGGGTGGCCACCACGTTGGAGCTCGCAGCCCGCAGCGACGTGGCGCTCACCGGTGTCGGCGCCGTCGAGGAGACGACGAGCAGCCCGCTCCTGCGCCGCTGGATGACACCCGCCGTCATGCGCGAGTGCCGCCGCAAGAACGTCGTCGCCCACGTCTGCGGACACCACCTGGACACCGAGGGCAACCACGTGCGTACGGCCCTGTGCAATCGCACCCTGTGCCTGGACCCTCCCGGCTCAGCGAGATCCCCTGGTCATCGGCGTGGCAGCGGGCCGGGACAAGGTCAGGGGCCCTGCGAGCAACCCTGCGTGGGAGCTACCTGTCCGCCCTCGTCACCGACGAGGGCACCGCCCGGTCCCTCCTGGAGAGCGTATGAGGCGGGGCGCGGGGGCGAGTTGGAATGAACACGCGTTCATCCGTGTACTTGCCCGGCTCCACGGAAGCGGGAAGGATCACCCCTGATGCCCGGCCGCAGATGCACCGCGATGCACCACCGTCACGGCGCCCACGGCCGCGAGCACTATGCACCCTCATGCACAAGGAGTCCTCAGTTATGAGCGCTGAGCAGTTGCTCACCGACCTCGACCGTCAGACCATCGCAGTGTCCAAGGCCCTGGCCGCCGATGCCGTGGAGAAGGCCGGGTCGGGGCACCCCGGTACGCCGATCTCCCTGGCGGGGGTGGCGTGGCTGCTCTACCAGCGTGAGATGGTCCACGACCCGGCGGACCCGGGCTGGCTGGGACGGGACCGGTTCGTCCTGTCCATCGGGCACGCCTCACTAGTCCAGTACATCCAGCTGTTCCTGGCCGGATACGACATCGACCTCGAGGGCTTCACGGCCTTCCGATCCCCGGCCGGTCTGCCGGGTCACCCCGAGTTCGGCGAGGTCGCCGGGGTGGAGACCACCACGGGCCCGCTGGGAGCAGGGTTTTGCCAACGCAGTCGGCCTGGCGATGGCGGCGCGCCGCGAGCACGGGCTGCTGGATGCCAGCACCCCACTGGGTGAGTCGGTCTTCGACCACTTCGTCTACACGATCCTCGGCGACGGCTGCATGCAGGAGGGCGTGACCTCAGAGGCCGCCTCCCTGGCCGGCACCCAGCAGCTGGGCAACCTCATCGCCATCTACGACGACAACGACATCTCCATCGAGGGCAACACGGACATCGCCTTCACCGAGGACGTCTCGGCCCGTTTCGAGGCCTACGGCTGGCAGGTGCTCGACGTCGACTGGCGCACCGGTCCCGACGGTTACGCGGAGAACCTCGAGGCGCTGCACGAGGCCGTCGTGGCGGCTCGCGCCGAGAGCGCGCGCCCGTCGCTGATCCGTCTGCACACGATCATCGCCTGGCCCTCCCCGACCAAGCAGGGCCAGGCCTCCTCCCACGGCGCCAAGCTCGGGGCCGAGGAGATCACCGGGCTCAAGCGGGCCCTGGGCCTGGACCCCGAGCAGAGCTTCATCCTGCCCGACGACGTCGTCTCCCACGCCCGCAAGCAGGCCGCCGAGAGCGCCCGGGCCGCACGAGCGGGCTGGGACGAGCGCTTCGCGGCCTGGCAGCGGGCCAATCCCGCCGGCGCCGCACTGCTGGATCGCCTTGAGGCCCACCGCCTGCCCGAGGACCTGGAGGCGGCCCCTGCCGACCTGGGAGGTGGGTGAGTCACTGGCCACCCGTGCGGCGTCGGGCAGGGTGCTCTCCGCCCTGGCCGGCGTAGCGCCCGAGCTGTGGGGCGGGTCGGCGGACCCTGGCCGGCTCGAACAACACGTCCATGGCCGGCGAGCCCTCCTTCCTTCCCACCTCCCTGGCGCAGTCCGAGGGCGATGGACCCTTCGGGCGCACCATCCACTTCGGTGTGCGCGAGCACGCCATGGGCTCGATCCTCAACGGGATCGCACTGGACGGGCTCACCCGCCCCTACGGAGGCACCTTCATGGTGTTCTCCGACTACATGCGCCCGGCCGTGCGCTTGGCGGCACTCATGGGGATCGGGCCGGTCTTCGTGTGGTCCCACGACTCCATCGGGGTCGGCGAGGACGGCCCCACCCACCAGCCCGTCGAGCACCTGGCGGCGCTGCGCGCGATCCCGGCCTGGCCGTGGTGCGCCCCGGGGACGCCAACGAGACCGCCGCGGCATGGGCCGAGATCCTCCGCCGTCACGACGAGCCGGCCGGCATCGCCCTGTCGCGTCAGAACCTCACCGTGAGTGCCTCCGCCACCGCTGCGGCCGAGGGCGTGCGCCGCGGTGCCTACGTCCTGGCCGAAGCCACCGGAGCAGATGGCCGACAGACGAGTCCCGAGGTCGTCCTGGTCGCCACCGGCTCCGAGGTCGAGGTTGCCGTGGGCGCCCGAGACATCCTCCAGGAGCAGGGCACCCCCACCCGAGTGGTCTCCGCCCCCTGCCTGGAGTGGTTCGCCCAGCAGGACGCCGCCTACCGCGACCAGGTGCTGCCGGCCGGCACCGCCAAGGTCGCCGTCGAGGCGGGCATCGCCCTGGGTTGGCGCGAGATCGTCGGTGACGCCGGTGAGATCGTCTCCCTGGACCACTACGGCGCCTCCGCCGCCGGCTCCGCGCTGTTCGAGGAGTACGGCTTCACCGGGCAGAACGTCGCTGAGCGGGCTCGCCAGGCACTGGCCCGCACCCGCGGCTGACGCCTACTCCGCCCACCACCACTGAGCCGGGCGTTTTTTGCGTGGCCCTACAGTCTTTCTGTAGGGGCCACGCAAAAACGCCCGGCTCAAAATGATGGAAATGTATGTCACGGGGGTACCCCTCCCCATCATGAGAGAGTGACCTGCCGGCCGATTTTGGGCACGCTGGGAACCGGACGCGCACCTGGCGCACTCCGTCACAACGATTCCAGACATAGAAGAGGCCCTTTCTCATGAGCACAGCTCACGTCCCCCGAACGCCGGAGGCACTCGGTGGCAACGAGTCCACCGAGGATGAGATCACAATCCGTACCCGTCTGTTCTACCCGCTGTTCGGGATCGCCGTGATCGTCGGCGTCATTCTGGACGTTTTCATCCTCATCCTCCTCAACACCTATGTGCCGGGTAGAGCGAGGACTCCGTTCTGGATCTTCATCATCCCCATCGCAGTCCTCGTATTCCTCGTCTCCTTCGTCGATGATGTCCTGGCCAAGCACTTCCCGAATCTGGTTCCCGAGGAACTGCGCCGACAGCTGGCGGTCGCCGAGGCGGCGAAGGCCGCTGGGGCAACCCAGCAGCAGGGATACCTCCAGGTGCCTGGGAACCCGATGCAGGCACAGGCGGCCCCGCAGTACCGGCCCCACCCGGGTACGGCCCCTGCGCAGCAGAGCGGCGGTCAGCCCCAGTACGGGCAACCGGCTGCCCAGCCGATGGCACCGCAGAGCACCGGCTACGGCCACACGCCCAGTCAGCAGGTGGCTCCCGGCGCTCCGCAGCAGGCCCCGTACGGTCAGCCTCAGCAGCCGGCCCAGGTGCCGCCATCAGGGCCAGGACGGCCGATCCCAGCAGCCGCAGTACGGGCAGGCCCCTACCGGCCAGGGATCCTCGGAATCAGCAGTCCTCCGGTCGCAGCGGGCAGCCGTGGCAGACCGGTTCGGTCGGCTACTGAGGCCCAGAAGGCGCCCGGCAGACGCCTGAATAGATGTCGGTGGGGCCCGCTAGTCTCCCGTCATGCCCGCATCGAAGAGTCCCAAGGCCCCCAAGGTCTCCTACTGCTGCACCGAGTGCGGTTGGTCCAGCCCCAAGTGGATGGGCCAGTGCCGGGAGTGCCGCGAGTGGGGAACCCTGGAAGGGACCCAGGCCGCCGGCGCCCGGGTGGGGTGCCGGCGGCGCTCTGACCGCCGGTGCCGTGAGACCGACAGTGGCCGCCCGCCCCATCGGGGAGGTCAGCGCCACGGAGGCCAGGGCCCGCCCCACTGGGGTGGGTGAGCTGGACCGGGTCCTGGGCGGCGGGATCGTGCCGGGCGCCGTCGTGCTGCTGGCCGGCGAGCCCGGCGTCGGCAAGTCCACGCTGCTGCTCGACGTCGCCGCGAAGGCCGCCGCCGTGGCACGCGGGCGCGGGGGACGGTCCGGTCCTCTACGTCACCGGGGAGGAGTCGGCCTCGCAGGTGCGGCTGCGGGCCGAGCGTATCGACGCCTTGGATCCCGGGCTGCTCCTGGCCGCGGAGACCGAGCTCGGGGCCCTGCTGGGGCACGTGGAGGCGGCGGGGCCGTCGCTGCTGGTGGTGGACTCGGTCCAGACCATCGCCTCGGCCCAGGTCGAGGGCAGTGCCGGGGGCGTCACCCAGGTGCGGGCCGTGGCCGGCGCACTCATCGCGGTGGCCAAGGAACGCGGTATCCCGGTGCTGCTCGTGGGGCACGTGACCAGGACGGCGGGATCGCCGGGCCCCGGGTCCTGGAGCACCTGGTCGACGTCGTCGCTCAGTTCGAGGGTGACCGCCATGCTCGTCTACGGCTGCTGCGGGCCGTCAAGAACCGCTACGGCCCCACCGATGAGGTCGGCTGCTTCGACCTGGGCGAGCGGGGCATCGTGGGGCTGGCGGACCCCTCGGGCCTGTTCCTGTCCGCCGCCCGCTCCGAGGTGCCGGGCACCTGCGCCACGGTCACCCTGGAGGGTCGCCGTCCCATGCCGGTGGAGATCCAGGCGCTCGTGGCCCCCACCAATGCCGGCTCCCGCGGCGCACCACCTCCGGGGTGGACCACTCGCGCACGGCCATGGCGCTGGCGGTTCTCAGCGCCAGGCTGCGGGTGGACACCTCCAGCGCGGACGTCTACGTCTCCACCGTGGGCGGGGCCCGCGCCGTCGAGCCGGCCACGGACCTGGCAGTGGCCGTCTCCGTGGTCTCGGCCGCGCGCAACCTGCCCACTCCCGCAGGCCTCGTGGCCTTCGGCGAGGTGGGGCTCACCGGTGAGGTGCGTGCCACCGTCGGCATCCAGCGGCGCCTGGCGGAGGCCTCCCGTCTCGGCTTCGACCGGGCGATCGTGCCGTTGGCGGGCTCGACCGAGCTGCGCGAGGTCGCCGGGATGCAGGTCCTTCCGGTCGCGCACGTGGGTGAGGCCATGGGGGCGGCGCTCCCACGAGGCTGAGGTGCCATCACAGAGGCGAGGGGCCGGCCGCGGGGGATGAGCAGTCGACGGATCGGCCATGCGCCGCCAACAGACCGACTGGTCCAGTGTGGGAAGGCCCTCTCCGAAGGTCGGCCCGCCTGCCGATACCATGGGGTCGTGAGCACCGGGGTGCGCACGCTCAACCAGATGCCGTGAAACCCGAAGGTCCAGAGCACCGTCCGCTCCCCGGCAGGCACACGGTGCGTTCCCTTCCCAGGACACCGCGAGATCAGGAGAGATGATGATCGAGGCCGCTGGCCAGCTGCGCGAGACGCTTGCGCTCGTCGCTCCCGGCACCGTCCTGCGTGATGGCCTGGAGCGGATCCTGCGCGGACGTACCGGGGCGATCATCGTGCTGGGCTTCGACCCGGTCGTGGAGGCCATCTCCTCAGGCGGCTTTCACCTGGACGTCGAGCTCTCCGCAGCCCGTCTGCGCGAGCTGGCCAAGATGGACGGCGGCGTCGTCGTCGACATGGACACCGCCCGGATCCGGCGCGCCAACGTCCAGCTGCTGCCCAACGCCTCGATCCAGACCTCGGAGACGGGTATGCGTCACCGCACCGCCGAGCGTGTGGCCCGCCAGACCGGATACCCGGTCATCTCCGTGAGCCAGTCGATGCGGATCATCTCCCTGTACGTCGACGGCAAGCGCCACGTCCTGGAGCCCAGCGAGTCGATCCTGGCCAGCGCCAACCAGGCCCTGTCCGCCCTTGAGCGCTACAAGGCCCGCCTCGACCAGACCTCCGCCGGACTGGACTCCTTGGAGATCGAGGACCTCGTCACCGTCCGTGACGTCACCTCGGTACTCCAGCTCATGGAGATGGTTCGCCGCATCTCCGCCGACATCGACTCCTACGTCCTCGAGCTCGGTACCGACGGCCGCCTTCTGGCCCTCCAGGTCGAGGAGCTGACCCGGGGCCTGCTCGCCGAGCACGGATTCCTCCTGGAGGATTACCTGCCCGAGGGCCTGGACACGGCCACCGTGGACGCACGCCTGAAGTGGGTGGGCTCCCCCGCCCTCCTGGACCTGGCGATGGTGGCGCGCTCCATGGGACTTGGCGGCATCGACGGTCAGGACCTGGACGCTCAGGTCTCCCCGCGCGGCCTGCGGATCCTTTCCAAGATCCCGCGCCTGCCCGTGGTGACGGCGCGCGCCGTCGTCGAGCAGTGGGGGTCCCTGCAGGGGGTCCTCGGCGCCACCATTGAGGAGCTTGAGGCCGTCGAGGGCGTTGGCGCACAGCGGGCTCGAACCCTGCGCGACGGGCTGTCACGGCTGGCGGAGATCTCCGTCGTCGAGCGCTACTCCTGAGCCCCTCGGTACCGCGGTGACCTTCACCGGCCGCCCCTGGGGCCTTCCGACCGCAGCATGCCGTCAGCCGACGACGAAGACCCGGTCCTCAGTCAGGTCCTTGCCCCCCATGACGAAGCGGAAACGGTAGGTTCCCGCGCCCGCGGCACTGCCGGGGGCGGTCTGCGCCTGGCCCGCCGAGGGACTCGCAGAGGAGCCGCCGGGGACGCTCGGCGTGGAGGAGGCCGACGCACTGGTCGGGGAGGCCGGCGCGGCATTGGAGACCGCGCAGTCGGAGGTGGCCGCGTTGCCGTTCCAGGTCACGGTGACATCCGCGGCCTTCCCCACAGGCAGGAGAAGGTCTCGCTCAGTCTGTCCGACGGGACACGTGACGGAGTCCCACACCTGCTGAGAGCCCGAGGAGACCCGTACTCCCAGGGCCTGGCTTCCGACGTCGAGCAGACAGGGCGTCGAGCCGTTGTTGACCAGGGAGATGGAGAAGGTCGCCCCGGTGCCGACACCGACGGACTCGGGTCCCTGAACCGTGTTCGACAGGGTTGATGCGTCGCAGGTTCCCGGCGTCGGATAGACGGTGTGCACCTGAGCGGCGGCGCGCTCCTCATCCTGGCTGCGGATGGTGTTGCGAACCCAGAGGTAGCCGACAACAACGGTCACGATGAGGATGAGGAGGAGCAGGAGGACTCCGCCCAGCACCAGGGCACGGCGCAGACCGTAACGGGGCTGAGGCGGGATCGGCTTGCGCAGGCGTCCGCTGCGGGGCTGGTCCGGGCCTTGCGGGATCGAGTCGGGGGCGCCGGTGAGCCGCCCGCCGCCGATGTGGGCCCACTGGATGCCCTTGCCCCAGCTGTTTCGACGACGATCAGAACGGGCGGCCTGAGTCGAGCTCGTCCGGGCGGAGCGGGCGGTTCCCGGAGCGGCCTGCCGTGAGCGTGCCGGCGAGGGCCCCTGAGCGCCCTGGGAGGGCCGACGGTTCTTGCCGACCTGTCCTCTCTGCGCTCCTTTACCCGCCTGGGAGGACTTGCCCGAGTGCCCGCCGGCGGGCCTGCTCGTCTGCCCCGAGTGCAGGGGATGTCCGGTCGACTTGGCTCCCGAGGCGCGCCCCCCGCGCCCCTTGGCCTGGGAGGACCTGGCCGAGGAGGACTGTCCGGCGCCCGATCGCGGCCCGCCGCCGGCCCCACCCGGGCGAAGGGGCCGGGACTGGGAGCCCGAGGACGAGCGCCCTGATGAGGAGCTCGCACCGCGACGGGCCGAGCCTCGTCGTCCTGCGCTTTCCCCATGGTTGCGTCCGCGTCCTTTGGCCATGGTCACGACTCTACCGGCGTCATGGCCCCAGGACCGTGAGCGCCCGCGCCCGGCGGTGCGCAGATCGGTGCATTCAATACGCCGACTCGGTACTCGGCTAGGGGAAGCCGGTAGGTGGCGCCGTCATCATCGGTGGCGATGAGCCCGTCGGCCAGGAGCGTGGCCAGGGCGCGTGCGGGCTGATCGGGATCGGGAGCACCGCCGGAGGATCGCACACCCGCCCTGGTGGCGCAGGCCACGAGCTCACCTGCGTCGACGGACTGCCCGTCGGCGGCCTCCCGCAGGCGGGCCATGACCAGTCCGCGGGCCTGGCGGTCGGTGCCGTGCCAGGCCTGGGTGCGACGTCGGCCCGCATGGATGTCCGCGGGGCGGCCGGCGGCCAGCCAGGCGCAGCTCGCCCGCCACGGGGCAGGCGCCGCAGTCCGGTTCCCGGGCGGTGCACACCAGGGCGCCGAGCTCCATGACGGCCACCGACCAGTGGGCGGCGGCGGGGTCGTCGTCGGGCAGCAGGTTCAGTGCCCGCTCGCGCTCGGCCCGGTTGAGGCTGGGGGCGGGAAGGGCCTGGCCTCCGACGGCGCGGGCCAGGACCCGCCTGACATTCGTGTCCAGCACGAGGGCGCGCCGACCGTGAGCGAAGGCCAGGACCGCGCCGGCCGTGTACTCCCCCACCCCGGGCAGGGCCAGGAGGGCATCGAGATCGTCGGGCAGGGACGCCGCCGTGCTGATCGACGACGCTGCGGGCGCACTCGATGAGCCGCAGGGCACGGCGCAGGGTAGCCCAGGCGCCCCCAGACCCGCAGCACCTCGGCGGTGGGGGCCTGGGCGAGCTCGGTGGGGCCGGGCCAGCGCCGCATCCACTCCTGCCAGGCGGGGATGACGCGGGCCACCGGGGTCTGCTGGCTCATGACCTCCGAGACGAGGACCTCCCACGGCGTCGTACCGGGCCGGCGCCACGGCAGATCGCGGGCGTGGACGTCATACCAGGCCATGACGTCCTGCGCCGGGGGCTCAACCGGATCGACGCGCGGCGTCACCGGTGCGACCGCGGGCACGATGTGCACGGGCGGCGCCGGCTTGTCCGGGGTCGCCGCAGTGAGCGTGTCATGAGGGGCGGAACGGGCAGGCACAGGGGACACCGTAGCGGTAACGGCTTGGACGGGGCTCAGATGAGGGAGGACGGGCAGGTCGCAGGCGTCCACCCGGCGGATATCAGCACCGCACCGGCGTTGTCAGGTGCCACTGCGCCCGCAGCCCTGAGACGTCATGAGACAACACCTTCGTCAGAAGCGCCCCAGGCCCTGACGGCGCTCCTGACGCTCCCGGGCCCCCTGTTGAATGCCCAGGACACCGTTCAGCTCGACGTACTCACCCGTCTCCTGGGTGTACCCGCGCGCGACGGCCCACTCCCAGATGCGGTCCAGCTCGGCGGAGCCCTGCTCTCCAGCGCCCGGGCGCTGATACCGGACCAGGTCAGACCGGCCAGGGCGACGGCCTTGCCGTCGGTGTTGACGACGTGAGCCTCGGCGTGACGGATCTGGATCCTGCCGGCGGCGGCGTTCAGAGCCGCCGGCGCACCGGAGACCTTGACGAACAGACCCGTGCGCGACCGGGGCCAGGGGATGTCGTGGCCTCTGCCGCCGGCCCCGATGTGGATGCCGGTGGCGTCGAGAACCGTGCGCACCGACATGAGGAGCAGAACGGCAAGCGACACGACTATCCCGAGCAGCAGCAGGATGACGAAGGCTGTGATCGTTCCCCCATCACCGAGGTGGATGAGGTTCCAGACCGCACCGGACAGGCACACCAGCGCGAAGCCTCCCGCCCACGAGGAACTGGATGCGGCTGGCGGTCGTCGCCGTGGGCTTGAGGACCAGCTTGTCCTGCTCAACGGGGATCGGGGCCGAGCTGGGAGGGCCGGTAGTCGGGCTGCGGGGCCGAGGAGGACTGCGGGCCCGCCGGAACGCCGTGGGGAGCCGACTGACTCACTCCAGGGCTGTCCGACCTGCTGACCGTATGGGCCGGGCACCGGTCTGACTCGTCTGCCCGTACTGAACCTGAGGTCCAGGGGCACCGGATTGACCGTACTGCCCGTACGGGCCGGGCTGACTGTAGGGACCGCTGACCGGTGGCTGACTCATGAGCACTTTCCTCAGGGTTTCTTCGAAGACACGGGGACCTGGCAGGACCTCGCCAGGCTACCGACTCGGTGCTGAGACGGGCGCAGGCAGAACTCCCCCATCCACCCTGGCCCAGCACGTGACTGCTCTCGACAGCTACCTGTCACCGGTGAGGCGGCGCAGCACGCGCACCCTCGAGGACCACGCCGCGGGACGGACGACCGTGCCCGTGGCCTCCCGTTCGGCGTTGTCGAAGAGGTCCTCGACGACGACGTCGTGCAGGGGCTCGATGGGGGCGTTGATGACGCGTTCGTGAACGTTGCGGATCATGGGTGCTCCTCCACGGTTGTCGTACGGCTGTCACACAGTTGTCGGTTGCTTGCCCGGAAGGATCGCGCCCGATCATGCAGCCACGCAGAGCCACGGCACGCCGCCCTGCACCCGCGCACCCGGCCCACTCAGCCTGATCGACTCACAGGTGCAGGGAGCATGCGGGCGTTGCCCAGGGTGTTGGGCTTGACCCGGGCCAGGTCGAGGAACTCGGCCAGGCCGTCGTCGTGGGAGCGCAGCATCTCGGAGAAGACGTCCGCACCCACCGGCGTACCATCGATGGGCTCGAATCCGTGGGCGCCGAAGAACGGCTCCTCGAAGGTCAGGCAGAACACGCGCTTGAGTCCCATCTCCCGGGCCTGCGTGATGAGCTCGCGCAGGATGGCCGAGCCGAGCCCCGTCCCCAGGGCCTCGGGGTGGACGGCCAGAGTGCGCACCTCGGCGATGTCGTCCCACATGATGTGCAGAGCCCCGCAGCCCACGATCCTGGGGGCGGCCAACGGTTCTCCTCCGTCTCCTCCCCATCTCTTCCGTCGTGGCCGACGCCGCCCGGGACCTCCTCGGCGACGATGAACTCCTGGATGTCCTCGAAGTAGGAGATGAGGTCCTTGGCGATGAGGACGCGGCGCTCGGCGTAGGGGCGCACCAGCTCGGCGATGGCGCGTACGTCCGCCGGGCGCGCCGGCCGCAGGACGCGGAGCACGCCGTCGGTCCCCGTAGAGCCTCGACCCGGTGCGTCGGCCGGCCAGCGGGTCGATGCTCGTCTGTGGTGACAGCCGTGCTACTCATCGTCATCCGTGTTCCGTAGAGATTCCGTAGGGGCTCAGTTCTGGTCTTACGCCCCACGATCCGCTGCTCCACCGGCGACGTCAGGGGCCATGAGCAGACCGCGGCGCGATCCGGGCCCACATCCTGCCATGTTCACGGCTCATCGAGAACCGCCTCCCGCCTGCCCCCGGGCATCGGCGAGATCGAGGACGGCGCGTGCGGTGGCGTCGTCGACGATGAGATCGGTGGCGATCCGGGCGCGCAGCGCAGCCAGCAGGGCGCGGGCCTTCCCTGTCCCTGCGGCCACGCACAGGCGGCGCGGAATCCGGGTGAGCTGGGCGGGAGTCGGCCCCGTGGCCCGGGCGTTGAGGGTGACGTCACGCCAGGAGCCGTCGGAGCGCAGCAGGACGGTGCACACGTCCCCACCACGTTCTGGCGGCGCAGGACGGCCTGGTCCCCGAGCGGTGAGGGTGGCCGCCCTCATAGACCTGGGAGGGCAGAGCCCCGTTGAGGGGCATCGAGGGCGCCGACACCGAAGACGGCCAGGCTCGCGCGCCGCGCCACCGACAGGACCCGTTTGACCGAGCGCTCCGACCACATGGCCTCGCGGGTGGCCACATGGTCGAAGAAGGCCGGCACCGGGAAGGAGATCGTGCGAGCTCCCAGCGACAGGCGCATCCGGGAGAGGACCTCACCGGCGCTGGGCCCCTCGCGCACGGGATCCGAGGCGCCGTTGAGCTGGACAACGGTCAGTCCCGGCACGGGGCGCGAGGGCAGGGCGGCGCTGACCTCCGACATGGTGGTGCCCCAGGCGACGCCGACGACGAGGCCTCCTGCACCAGCGTCCTGGGCGGCCCCGGCAGGCCCACGGGGGGTCTCGTCGTCGGAGCCAGCCGGTCCCGGCTTATCAGTCCCTCCGCTCCCGCCCTGCTCGGCCAGGGCCTCGATGAGGTCGACCATGCGCGCGGCGGCGACTGAGGCGACCTGCTGGAGACGGTGGATCTCCGTGGTGCCCTCGCGCACCGGAACGATGTGCGTGCGGACCCCGAAGACCTGCGCCATCCGCCCCTCCAGAGAGCCTGCGCCACCGGGCTGGACGAGGCTGACCCGCACGATGCCCTCCTGGCGGGCACGCGCCAGGAGCCGGGAGACGGTCGAGCGCGACACCCCCAGGTGGTGGGCGATCACCTCCATCGTCTCGCCCTGGACGTAGTACATGGAGGCCGCCCTCATAGGCACGCAGGAGGCCACCGGGGTCGGCGGTGCTCACCGCGCGCCCGGCCGCATCAGAAGCGGTTCTGCCAGTCACGCCATCCTCCTTCTCCTCCCGTCGACGACGGGGCCGTTCCACAGCGGGAGGGCACGATCCTCCCGCGTACGACGTCGGATGTCCTGGCGAGGAGGACTGCCCACATAGATAAGCGGACATTCTTGTGGATACCTCGAAAGCCATCTGCACATTAGTGCACATATCTTGCGCATTCTCCCATACGCCACGGACAGTGGTGCCCGTCACCACAGAAGGGGCCGTGCGAGCGCGACGGAACGCAGCGGGCCCCGGCACCGGAAGCCGGGACTCGGTCTGCATCCGGTCCGGCACCCCGGTCAACGCCGACCGGCCCCGTAGAGCCCCATCAGTTCGACCTCACGACACGTAGGAGCCCAGGAGCCATGACCTCCACCCGCAAGCCCTCCTCCAAGAAGTCCTCCGTCCGCAGCTCCGGCCCGACCGCTCCAGCCTCGCCCTCCTACCCCGCCCCCACCCACGACACCGCGCTCAACGCCCCCCAGCGCGAGCACGCCCTGGAGGAGATGTGCTCAGCCGAGGGCCTGGACGTGCTGGTCGTCGGCGGAGGCGTCACCGGCGCCGGCATCGCCCTGGACGCCGCGGCCCGCGGCCTGCGCACCGGCATCGTGGAGATGGGCGACTGGGCCTCGGGCACCTCCTCGTGGTCCTCCAAGCTCGTCCACGGCGGCCTGCGCTACCTCTACCAGCTCAACTTCGCCCTCGTGCACGAGGCCCCTCACCGAGCGCGGCCGCCTGCTGAGCACCACCGCGCCGCACCTGGTCAAGGCCCAGCCCTTCCTGTGGCCGCTCAAGCACCACTACGAGCGCTCCTACTCCGCCGTCGGCGTGGGCATGTACGACGCCCCTGGCCCTGGCCGGCGCCCGAGGCCGCAAGACCGTGCCGATCCAGCGCCACCTGGGCCGCAAGGGCACCTCCGCCCTGGCCCCTCCCTGGACACCAGCGGCCTGGCCGGCTCCATCCGCTTCTTCGACGCCCGGGTCGACGACGCCCGCCTGGTCATCGACCTGGTGCGCACCGCCGTCGGCCTAGGGGCGCTGGCCGCCAACCGCACGAAGGTCACCGGCTTCCTCACCGACGAGCGCGGCCACGTCCACGGCGCCCGCATCACCGACCTGACCACCGGCACCGCCCACGAGATCCGGGCCAAGCGCACCATCAACGCCGCAGGCGTGTGGACCGAGGACGTCCAGGACCTGGCCACCGACGCCGGCGGTCTGAAGGTCCTGGCCTCCAAGGGCATCCACATCGTGGTCCCCCAAGGGAGGCCATCGACGCCGAGACCGGCGTCTTCCTGCGCACCGAGAAGTCGGTCCTGTTCATCATCCCCTGGCCCGAGTACTGGGTCATCGGCACCACCGACACCCCCTGGGACCTGACGTCTCCAAGCCCGTGGCCACCGCCGCCGACGTCGACTACATCCTCGAGCACGCCAACTCCCGTGCTGTCGCGGCCCATCACCCGCGATGACATCATCGGCGTCTCACGCGGGGCTGCGCCCCCTGCTCCAGCCCAAGCTCGCCGGGCGCGGAGGCCGCCTCCACGAAGGTCTCCCGCGAGCACACGGTCACCCGGATCGCCCCGGGGCTGACCGCCATCGCCGGGGGCAAGCTGACCACCTACCGGGTCATGGGCCGCCGACGCCGTCGACCACGCCCTGGGCGAGGCCCTGGCCCACGCCCACCCCTGCGCCACGCAGGAGCTGCCCCTGGTGGGTGCGGCCGGCTACCACGCCCTGGCCAAGCGGGCCGGACGGATCGCCGGCGAGCGCGGCTGGACCCTGGCACGGGTCACCCACCTGCTGGACCGCTACGGCGACGAGACCCCGGCCCTGCTGGAGGCCATCGACGCCGCCGGCCCCGAGGCGCGCCTGGGCGAGCCGCTGGCGGAGGCCCCCACCCTACCTGCGCGCCGAGGTCGCCTGGGCCGTCACCCACGAAGGCGCCGAGAGCCTCGACGACGTCCTGCTGCGCCGGGTGCGACTGGACCTCTCACGCCGCGACCGGGGCCTGGCCGCCGCCGACGAGATCCTGGCGATCATGGCGCCGCTGCTGAACTGGTCGGAGGATGACGTCGCCGCCCAGAAGGAGGCCTACGCCCAGCGCGTGGCCCAGATCGCCGCGGCCGAGGCCGAGCTGACTGACGCCGCCGCAGTGGCGCACATCACCGAGCCGATCTAGTCTCCTGCTGGCCGAGCGGACCGCACCCTGGTACCGCTCGGCCCGCGGGATCCCCGTGGCGCCCGCAGATTCCCGTGGAGGCGGGCACCGCGACCACCCACCACCAACACACCGGACCTCGCAGTCCCGAATAGACCCGCACACCGTCGTGCAGAAAGAGAGCCGCACATGTCTGCGACCCTGACCCAGATCTTCGCCTCGAGGCCCTGGGGACGTTCCTCCTCATTCTTCTGGGCTGCGGCGTCGTCGCCGGTGTCCCTGCTGCCCACCTCCAGGCCAAGGACAGCGGCTGGATCGTCATCACCATGGCGTGGGGACTGGCGGTCTTCGTGGGTGTGTACGCCGGCTACAAGACCGGCGCGCACCTCAACCCGGCCGTGACCATCGGCCTGGCGGTCGCCGGACGAGACCCTGGCCGACGGGATCCCAGCGACGGCGACCACCATCCCCGTCTACATCGCCGCCCAGATGGTGGGCGCCATGGCGGGTGCCGCCACCGTCTGGCTGTCCCTACAAGAAGCAGTTCGACCAGGAGGCCGACGCCGCCAGCAAGCTCGCCGTGTTCGCCACCGGCCCGGCGGTGCGCTCCTACGGCTGGAACGTCGTGACCGAGGCCGTGGGCACCTTCGTCCTGCTGGCCTGGATCATCGCCTCGGGCAAGACCCCTCGGGCCTGGGGCCCGCTGGCCGTGGCCCTGGTCGTCGTCGTCATCGGTATGAGCCTGGGCGGTCCCACCGGCTACGCCATCAACCCGGCCCGCGACCTGGGCCCGCGCATCACCCACACCCTCCCTGCCGATCCCCGGCAAGGGGCGACTCGGACTGGGCCTACTCCTGGGTCCCGGTCGTCGGCCCGATCATCGGCGCCGTCGCCGCCGGGCTCATCGTCCCCCACGTCGCCGGGCTGTTCTGAGTCCGCACGACCCCCGTACCGCATCCGCAATCGCTGCCGAGCGCAGCCCTCACCACCGCCCCTCACACCGCAGTGAAAGGACATTCCTGTGAGCCCCAACAGCACTGAGAAGAAGTACGTCCTGGCCATCGACCAGGGGACGACCTCCTCACGCGCCATCCTGTTCAACCACGACGGAGGGATCGTCGCCGTCGACCAGAAGGAGCACGAGCAGATCTTCCCGCGCGCCGGCTGGGTCGAGCACGACGCGAACGAGATCTGGGACAACATCCGCTCCGTTGTCGGCGGGGTGCTGGTCAAGGCGCAGATCAACCGCCACGAGATCGCATCGGTGGGCATCACCAACCAGCGCGAGAGCGCCGTCGTGTGGGACAAGAACACCGGCGAGCCCGTCTACAACGTCATCGTCTGGCAGGACACCCGCACCCAGAGGATCTGCGACCGCCTGGGCCGGCGAGGACGGCCCGGACAAGTACAAGGACCGCGTCGGCCTGGGTCTGGCCACCTACTTCGCCGGCCCCAAGGTCGCCTGGGTCCTGGAGAACGTCGAGGGCGCCCGCGAGCGCGCCGAGGCCGGCGACCTCCTCATGGGCACCATGGACACCTGGACGCTGTGGAACCTCACCGGCGGGGGTCAACGGCGGCGTGCACGCCACCGACGTCACCAACGCCTCGCGCACGATGCTCATGCGAACATCGACACCCTGGACTGGAACCCGGAGATCTGCGCGGACATGGGCATCCCCGTCTCCATGCTCCCCGAGATCCGCCCTCCTCCGGCGTCTTCGGCCACGGCCGCAAGAACGGTCTGCTGGTGGACACACCCATCAGCGGCATCCTCGGCGACCAGCAGGCTGCGACCTTCGGGCAGGCCTGCTTCGAGAAGGGCCAGGCCAAGAACACCTACGGCACCGGCTGCTTCATGCTCGATGAACACTGGCACCACCCCGGTGCGCAGTGAGAACGGGCTGCTGACCACCGTGTGCTACCAGATCGGGGACGAGCCGGCCGTCTACGCCCTGGAGGGCTCGATCGCCGTGGCCGGCTCACTGGTGCAGTGGCTGCGCGACAACCTGGGCATCATCGCCGACTCCAAGGACATCGAGGCCCTGGCCTCCAGCGTCGAGGACAACGGCGGGGCCTACTTCGTGCCGGCCTTCTCCGGGCTGTTCGCCCCGCACTGGCGTCCCGACGCCCGCGGCGCCCTGGTAGGCCTGACCCGCTACGTCAATCAAGGCGCACATCGCCCGGGCCGTGGAGGAGTCGACCGCCTACCAGACCCGCGAGGTCCTCGAGGCCACGAACGCCGACTCAGGCAGGCCCTCACCGAGCCTGAAGGTCGACGGCGGCATGACCCGCGACGAGCCTGCTCATGCAGTTCCAGGCCGACCAGGTGGGCGTGCCCGTGGTGCGTCCGAAGGTCGCCGAGACCACGGCGCTGGGGGCCGCCTACGCCTCCGGTATCGCCGTGGGCTTCTGGTCGGGCACCCAGGACGTCATCGACAACTGGGCCGAGGACAAGCGCTGGGAGCCGACCATGGAGGAGGCCGAGCGCGAGCGGCTCTTCCGCAACTGGAACAAGGCCGTCCAGCGCACCCTGGACTGGGTCGACGAGGACGTCGTCGAGTAGGGGCCGATGTCCGACAGCGCTCAGGCGGCTGCGCCGGCGCCGCCTGAGCGCCCAGTCTCCCGGACGCCGCCGCCGGGCCCACCTCCCCATGGGCCCGTCGGCGGCGTCCTTGCGCGTCACTAGTCCTCTCATACACTGTCGAGCCGCATGAATGGTCGGTAGATTCCTGCGGTGCTCTCCGGCCCGCTCCGCGGAGTCCTTCCCGTCCCCCTTGCGAGGAGTCCCTGTATGACGGCTCACCCATCCGCTGCCCACGTGTCCCCGCCCGCCTCGGCGCCGTCGGCATCGACGCCGGCACTGCCCGTCGACGAGTCCGACGAGCTCTCCGGCACCGGCGGTTCCTCCGACGCCCGCACGGGCGAGGGATCCTCGAGCAGATCGAGTGGACCGACGTCGTACGCATCGTCCTGGTGGGACTGGCGGCACTGGGCGCCTGGATCGCGAGCGCGGCCGGCACACCCGGCTGGGCCGTGGGCGCCGTCGGGGCGGTGACGCTGGCGGTGGGCTGCTGGCCGATCATCGTCGAGGCGGCCGAAGACCTGCGCGAGCGCCGCATGAGCATGGAGCTGTCGATGCTCCTGGCCATCGTGGCGGCCGCCATCATCGGCGAGTGGGTGACCGCCCTGGCCGTGACCGTCTTCGCGCTGTGCGCCGAGGTCCTGAGGAGTCTGTCGATGGACCGGGGGCGCGACGCCCTGACCGATCTCATGTCCTTCCTGCCGCAGACCGCGCGGGTGGTGACCGCCCCGGAGTCGGCTGAGTCCGCCGAGTCCGCCGAGACCACCGATGTCCCCGTGGATGAGGTGCGCCCGGGGCAGGTCATCGCCCTGAGCCCCGGGGCCGGGTGCCGGTCGACGGCGTCGTACGCACCGGCCGGGCCGACGTCGACCAGTCCCGGATCACCGGGAGGCGCTGCCCGTGCAGGTCGGTCCGGGCGACCGCGTCCCCGCTGGATCCATCACCCGCGGCGCCCTGGAGCTCGAGGTGGAGCGGGTCGGCGAGGAGTCCTCGTACGGGCGGATCGTGGCGGCGGTGCGCCGTGCCCAGTCGTCGCGTGCTCCGGTCCAGCGCCTGGCCGACCGTCTGGCGGCCCGCATCGTCTACCTGGCGCTGGCGGCGGCCCTCGTCACCTTCCTGGTGACCCGGGACGCGCGCGCCACGATCTCGGTCATCATCGTGGCCGGGGCCTGCGGGGTGGCCGCGGGCACTCCTGGCGGTTCTGGCGGCCATCGCCCGCGCCGCCCGCTGCGGGGCCTTCGTCAGGACGGCACCCATCTGGAGCAGCTCTCCGCGGTGGACACGGTGGTGATGGACAAGACCGGGACCCTCACCGTGGGCGCGCCCTGGGTCGCGAGCGTGCATCCCACCGAGGACGCCGCAGGAGAGGACGAGGTACTCGCCCTTGCGGCTGCGGCGGAGTGGAACTCCGAGCACCCGATCGGCCGGGCCATCTACTCCGAGGCCGCCGTGCGCGACCTGACGGTGCCGGTGCCGGGCGACGTCACCTACTCCCCCGGAGCCGGCGTGAGCGCCCACATCGAAGGGCGCCGGATCACCGTGGGGCGCCGCCAGGCGCAGGGGCACCAGGCAGACCGAGCCACCACCGGCTCCGATGACGCCATCGCACTGAGCGCCGGGTCCGACCCGGAGGCGCCGTCGGCCACCTCGGTGGTGGAGGTGCGGTCCGACGGACAGCTCCTGGGCACCATCGCCCTGACCGACAGGCTGCGTCAAGGGGCGGCCACCGCCGTGCGCGACCTGAGTGACATGGGGCTGGAGGTCCTCATGCTCACCGGCGACTCGGCCGCCTCCGCACGCCACGTGGCCGGCCTGCTTGGCCTGACCGAGGATCAGGTGCGCGCCGACCTGCTGCCCACCGACAAGGAGGAGGTCGTCGACTCGCTGCGCCGGGCGGGCAAGTGCGTGGCCATGGTGGGCGACGGAGTCAACGACGCCCCCGCCCTGGGCGCCGCCGACGTCGGCATCGCCATGGGAACCGGCACGGACGTGGCCCGCGAGGGCCGGGGACGTGGTGCTGGTGGGATCCGCCCCGGCCGACCTGGTCGAGACCGTGCGGGTGGCCCGGCGTGCCCGGCGCATCATCATGGTGAACTTCGTGGGAACGGTCGTGGTCGACGTCGTCGGCATGATCGCCGCCGGGCTAGGGACTGCTGGGGCCGGTGGCCGCGGCCCTCGTGCACGTCGTCTCCGAATCGGCCTTCATCCTCAACTCGGCCCGGCTGGTGCCCCGGCGCCGCCACAGGCGCTGAGCCGGCCGGCCACCGCAGCGTGCGCGGCGCCGGCCGGTCCTCGCCTCGGGCGGTCTACTCCACGAGGGTCAGGGATCCACTGGCCAGGGTCGTGCCTACTGCACGAAGGCCCCCCACCCGCAGTACACCCAACCCTCCTCCAGTAGCACCCCACCCTCGTGCATGAGTGCCGCAACGCCCGGCCCCACCCCTGGTGACGGGCTGGCCCGCCGCGCCCTGCGCCCCCACTTTACCCGGAAGGACGTGGGAGAAAACGGCACGCGGCCACGCCATGTGGTGCACAAGTCATCGTCTCCGTGGCATGATCGTTGGGCCTTAGTACCCAGGACGTAACAACGCGGCTGCCAGCCCAGCCCCCGTTCGCGACCTGGACGACCCCATCAGTACTCACGGTGGAGTAGCCATGACGCCAGCCGTCCTGTCAGTCCTGCCAATGCACGGCACCACTCGCCCCAGCCTTGGCGGCACAGTCCGACACCTTCACGCCGTCGACCACCGCCGTGGGAGGCAACGTCTACCTCACCGCCGCCGTGGGCCTGCTGCCGCTGGTGGTGTTCTTCGTCCTCATGGGCGTGTTCAAGGTGGCCACCCACTGGTGCGCCCTCATCTCCCTGGTGATCGCGGCCTTCACCGCGGTCGCCCTGTTCCACATGCCGGTGGGCATGACGGTTATGAGCGCCACCCAGGGCATGGCCCTGGGATTCGTCCCGATCATCTACATCATCATCGCGGCCGTGTGGCTCTACAACCTCACTGACGTCTCGGGTCGCTCCAAGGACCTCAAGGCCGTGTTCAACGTGATCGGCAAGGGCGACATGCGTGCCCAGGCCCTCATCGTGGCCTTCTCCTTCTGCGGCCTGCTCGAGGGGCTGGCCGGTTTCGGCGCCCCGGTGGCCATCGCCGCCGCCATGGTGGCGACCCTGGGTCTGCCCAAAGGCTCAAGGCGGCCGTCGTCGTCATGGTCGGTAACGCCATCAACGTGGGCTTCGGCGCCATGGCCATTCCCACCACGACGGCCGGCAGGGCTCGGCGGCCAGGGAGCCGGTGACGGTCGCGACCGCCATGGGGCACCTGACCTGGGTGTTCTGCGCCTTCATCCCGCTCCTGCTGCTGTTCATCCTCGACGGCGCGCGCGGCGTCAAGCAGCTGTGGCCGCTGGCCATCGTCGCGGGGCTGGCCACCGGGGTCGGTCACTTCTTCACCCCCTCGATCTCCCTACGAAACTCACCGCCGTGCTGGCCTCCCTGCTGGGACTGGCCGCCTCCTACGTCTTCCTGCTGGTGTGGACCCCACGACCCCTGACGAGTACCGCTCCCAGGTGGCCGCCGACGACGCCCCCGACCGCGAGCGCGTCATCCTGGCCCTGCTGCCCTACGTCCTGGTGGTGGTCATCATCGCCACCACCAGTCTGTGGACCCTGGGTGTCAATCTCGACAAGGCCTTCAAGGCCACCGACCTGAAGATCGAGTGGCCCGGCGTGTGCAGCCGGGCTCCTGGACGCCAAGGGCGAGGCCTCCAAGAGCGCCGTCTACAACCTTCAGACCCTGTCCAGCGGGCACCTGGATCTTCCTGACCGCCATCATCGTCACCTTCATCTACACGCGCGCTCGGTACCCGGGAAGTTCGAGATGAGTGTGGGCAAAGGGGCTTCGCCACGCTGGCCAAGACCTGCTACACGCTGCGCATGGCGATCCTGACGATCGCCGCCGTCATCGCCCTGGCCTACGTCATGAACTTCTCCGGCCAGACCTCCGCCATCGGCGCGGCCCCTAGCCGCCACGGGCGCCGCCCTACGCCTTCCTCTCCCCGGCCCTGGGCTGGTGGGGACCGCCGTGGCCGGCTCGGCAACGAGCGCAGGGCGCCCTGTTCGCCAACCTGCAGGCCACCGCCGCCAAGGGGGCCGGGCTCGACCCGAAGATCCTGCTGGCCGCCAACACCATCGGTGGCGGGCTGGGCAGATCGTCTCCCGCAGAACCTGGCCATCGCCTCGACCGCGGTGGACGCACCCGGTACGGACGCCGAGATCCTCAAGCAGGCGGCGCCCTACTCCATCGGGCTGCTGCTCTTGCTGGGCACTCTCGTGTTCCTGGCCTCCCAGTTCGGACTGGGCGTCTGAGCCTGTCGGCCACCGACTCCCACGCACGGCGCCCCGGATTCTTCGCGGTTCCGGGGTGCCGTGCGACCTACTCCTCCGGCTTCAGTGGCGAAAGCGAGGCGATTCTGCTGGGATGGGCGCGAAGGAGGGCCCCGCGATGACTCATGCTCCCCTGGCTGCTGGACGCAGGCACACCGTTCGCTGTCTCCCCAGCGGTCAGGTGGTCGCCGTCGGAGCGGATGACGCCGGAGGTGCCGGGTCTTGCAGTGGCGAAGCGTCATCGCCGTCGCGGCGGGCAGTGTCCATGTGGCCACCAACACCGGCCGGTCCCACACGCTGGGCCTGCGCGATGACGGAACGGTGCTGGCCTGCGGCTGGAACGCGCAGGGGCGAGTGCGACGTCCGGGACTGGCGGAACGTCGTCGCCATTGCCGCCGGATGGAGATTCAGCGCAGGACTGCGCATCAACGGGACAGTGGTGGCGGCTGGCCGCAGTGCCGAGGGGCAAGGCAGGTCGACCACTGGCGCGAGATCATGGGCATCAGGCTGCGGCGACTGGCACACGGTGGCCGTTCGGGCCGACAGGGAGCGTCTGCTCGGCCGGCAACAACACCGCAGGCCAGTGCGAGGTGGACGACTGGGGCCGGATGCGCGCGGTGTCCGCGGGCTACCTCCACACCCTGGGTCTGCTGGGAAACGGCACTGTTCGCGCGGTCGGGCGCCCGGAGTCCTGGGCCGGGGTCGAGCACTGGACTGGCATCATCGCCGTGGCGGCGGGCAGCTACCACAGCATCGGACTCAAGGCTGACGGCACCGTCGTCGCAGCAGGCAGGTCGGAGGCCGGTCAGTGCGACGTGAGCCAGTGGCGCGACATCGTGGCCATTGCGGCGGGCACGGCCCACACCGTGGGCCTGCGCTGCCGACGGCGTCGTCGCCACCGGCAGCAACAGCCACGGACAGGCTCGAGGTCGGGACCTGGCCTGAAGGCTGAGCCCGATGCTTCCGCGAGGACGCACCTCGGGGCTCGAGGACGGATGCCCGGGTCGACATCCCTCAAGCCTCACAGCGTGCGTCCTCGATCGGCATTCACGACCGACGACACCGTCGTAGGTTGCGCGGGTCTCACAGGCCCTCGCAGGATCAGGCCCAGCCCCGAGCGCAGGCTGGCCGATCACCTCATCAGACTCCGTTGGCGGGGCGTTGAGCAGGTCGAGGTCAGCCCGTTGACGACGGCGGTCACCAGGCGCGCCCCCTCGGCGGGTGACAGGTCCGCGCGCATACGACCGGCCTTCGAGCATCCGCCAGAACACCTCGACCCAGGTACGCAATGACGGAGTGCTTCCCAGTAGGGGATCGGCCAGCCAGGGGCCTGGTGGATGCGGCGGCACCGAAGGCGACCCAGGCAGCCGCGCTCCTCGCGCTGCACGGCCCCGATCGGCAGCAGGCTCGGCAGAGCCCTCACCAGGGTCTCCGGCTGCGCGGGGTCGACCTCAGAGAGACCACACGGCCGGCCTGGCGCTGGACGGAGCGGATGAGGGCGTCGGTCAGTAGGGTTCGCCGGCTCGGCGAGCGGTACTGAACGGTGCCCGGGGCAACGCCGAGCCGGGCGGCCACGCTGCGAACACTGACCCGGTCGAAGCCCTCCTCGGCAATGATCGCGATGGTGGCGTCAGCGGTCATGATCGCTGCCGGTGACATCAGGGTGTCGAGGACCGATTGCCGGTTCGTCTCCTGGTCCATAACGCTCTCCTCCGTCGCTCTTCACCTCAGTACCTTCACGGAGCATCTCCGCCGTCACTACCGCAGGCCTCCCTGGCACTTTACGGCAGTTGCCTCAGCAGACCGCTCCCCGTACGATCGTATAAGAATGATCGTACGATCGTACGACCACATCCGGTCTATGAGTAGGAGATGCCCCATGGAACATGCCGCGACACTGGCGGGACTCGCCCTGCTGGACTCCACCAGCCTGGGCACGCTGGTCATCCCGATCGCTCTCGTCGTGCGCAGCCGTCGCGTGGACCGCGGGCCGATGGCCATCTACCTGACCACCGTGTGCCTGGTGTACCTCGGCCTCGGGATCGCCCTGGTGGCTGGCTTCGACCTCATCGGCTCCGCCGTGGCGCGCCTGGCCCGCACCGAGACGGCACGGTGGGCGACCCTTGTCATCGGTGTGGTGCTGGCGGGTTTCGGCATCCTCGGCCCCGACCCGGTCAAGCCCGAGCCCGGAGCGGATTCTCTGGGAAGCCGCGCCTCAGCCGGGACGATGGTCGTTCTGGGACTGGGAGCATCACTGGCCGAAGCCGCCACCATGGTTCCCTACATCGCGGCGACCGGGATCATCGCCTCCTCACCAGAGGCTTGGCGGTACGGATCGTCACCTTGATCCTGTACTGCCTGGTCGCGATCGCACCCGCCCTCGTCCTGCTCGTTCTGGCCGATACGCTGGGGCAGCGCTTCCTACCAAGGCGGTCAGGATCGCTCCGCGCCTGGAGTACGAGGCCAAGGTCACTCTCCTGTGGGTCGCAGCGCTCCTCGGATCTCCACCTCGCCGGGCGTCAGCGCGAGGCGCCCTGGGCCTGTTGGGTTAGCCGGACCGATCGAGGACGTACTTTCCGCACGAGGGACTGCGCTTTGACGAGAACCGCCGCAGTCAGAACCGGCCATCTACAACGACACACGCAGTCCTCACGGCGAAGGTACGTCCTCATCCTCCGACTGCGCCCGCGCACCCGCTCGGTCCGCGCACCTGAGCCCGCGGATCAGATAACAGCAGTGACCCATGGCGCAATCCAGGCCTGGGACTTACCTCCCACACGCCGCGGGCGCCTCTCTCCCGAACCGCTCCCACCCCACACAGATCTGCACCATCTCGCCAGAGCCCGCCCCTGGAGAGCAGAACCAGCCGACCAGGAGCACGCCGTCATCAGATGAGTGCTGACACCGGCCCGTAGCCTGAGACACAGCCGAGGCCGCGCACCTGCTCCAGGCAGGCAGTCCGGGCGGTCCTCGTGACAGTCCCAAGCTACGACGTCGTGGAGGCATATCGTGCGAATCGCCCTTTTCGCCACCTGTCTTGCGGACACCATGTTCCCGCAGGCAGCGCAGGCAACCGTCACCATCCTGGAGCGCCTCGGCCACCAGGTCTGCTTCCCGGAGGGACAGGGTCTGCTGCGGCCAGATGCACGCCAACACCGGCTGCTTCAAGCGGGCCGCCAAGATCACGCGCAACCACGTGGACACCTTCTCCCCCGTCCTCGACGGCGGGTGGGACGCCATCGTCATCCCCTCGGGCTCGTGCACAGCGCGGCCCGCCACGAGCTAGGGGCCTCGTGGCGGAGCACGTGGGCGACACGGCCCTGGCCAAGCGGGTCGAGGCAGATCGCCGCCCACGACCTCAGCCGGGCGCGCTCGTCGATGTGCTGGCACCGAGGACGTGGGCGCCTACTTCCCCACACAGTCCTACCACCCCACCTGCCACTCGCTGCGCATCGCCAAGGGTCGCCGACCGCCCCTACCGCCTCCTCAAGGCCGTCGAGGGCCCCTCACCCTCATCGACCTGCCCGACGCCGGGGTCTGCTGCGGATTCAGTGGCACCTTCTCCATGAAGAACTCCGAGACCTCCACCGCGATGCTCGCCGACAAGATGAGCAACGTGATGTCCACGCGCGCCGAGGTCCTGTGCGCGGCGACTACTCCTGCCTCATGCACATCGGCGGTGGCCTCTCCCGCGTCAACTCCGGGGTGCGCATCATGCACCCTGGCCGAGATCCTGGCCTCACAAGGACGCGCCCTTCGAGGCAACATCTCCCTTCGCCCCCAAGCACGTCCAGCACCGGTAGGCTCTCAGCACGCACAGGCGGTGGCACGATGACACAGGTATTTCTAGGGGATGCCCCACACGGGCGGCTGGCGCACCGAGTCAGAGCAGCCCGAGGACACACTGCGCTGAGGGACCCACCTTCCCCGAGGGCGCGCACAGACGCTGTGCCAACACCCAGATGCGCCGCAACCTGGGCCACGCACACGCACCATCCGCTCCAGCGCGCCGACCGCGTGGCCGAGATGCCCGACTGAGGACCTGCGCAACGCCGCGGAGGCCGTCAAGTTCGAGGTCGCCTCGCGCATGCCCGAGCGCTGGAGCAGTTCGAGGCCAACGTGACCGCCCGCGGCGGAATCGTCCACTGGGCGCGTGACGCCGCCGAGGCCAACCGGATCATCACCGACATCATCGCCTCCAAGGGCGTCGACGACGTCGTCAAGGTCAAGTCGATGGCCACGCAGGAGACAGAACCTCAACGAGTACCTGGCCGACCGGGGCATCACCGCCCACGAGACGGACCTGGCCGAGATGATCGTCCAGGCTCGCCGACGACATGCACCCTCGCACATCGTGGTGCCCGCCATCCACCGCAACCGCTCCGAGTGCGCGGCATCTTCCTGGACCGCATGGATGACGCCCCGGCGGATCTCTCCGACGACCCGCAGGAGCTCACGGCCGCGGCCCGCTCACACCTGCAGCAAGTTCCTGCACGCCTCGGTGGCCGTCTCCGGCACGAACATGGGCGTGGCCGAGACCGGCACGGTCTCGATCTACGAGTCCGAGGGGCAACGGACGCATGTGCCTGACCCTGCCGGACACGCTCATCACCCTCATGGGGATCGAGAAGTTTGGTGCCCCGGTTCCAGGACGTGGAGATCTTCTCCCAGGCTCCTGCCGCGCTCGGCCACCGGTGAGCGCATGAACCCCTACACCTCCATGTGGACAGGGTGTCACCGAGGGCGACGGCCCCAGGGAGTTCCACCTGGTGCTCATGGACAGCAGGCGCACCAGACCCTGGCCGACCCGGTGGGCCGCCAGGCCCTAGCCTGCATCCGCTGCGGATCGTGCATGAACATCTGCCCCGTCTACCAGCACACCGGTGGGCACGCCTGCGGCTCGGTCTACCCCAGCCCGATCGGCTCGATCATCACCCCCAGGCTCACGCAGAGGGCTGGCCGACGACGACCCGGTCCACACCCTGCCCTTCGCCTCCTCCCTGTGCGGGGCCTGTGGCGAGGTGTGCCCGGTCAAGATCGACATCCCCACGATCCTCGTCCACCTGCAGGGCCCGCTCCGTGGACGTCAAGCGCCGCGTGGTGCCGGACGTGTGGGACGTGGCCATGCAACGTCTCAGCCCCGGTGATGTCGAAGAGAACCGCTGTGGGAGGCCGCCTCGCAGACGGTCAGGCCTCGGCGCTTCTGGGCGGCAAGGGAGGGCAAGATCGGCGCTCTGCCCTTCCGCCTCCCTATGGACCGGGGCGCGCGACCTGCCGGTGGCCCCTCGGAGACCTTCCGCCAGTGGTGGCGGCGCACCCACCCGAGGCGAGACCCCCAGAGCCAGGTCCCCGGCACCCGGGTCGGCGCAGCCACCCGGACGGCTTCGGCCGATCCGCCACTGCCTCCCGGCGAGCCGGTGTCCGGCAGCGCAGAGCGCCGACGGCGAAGCCGCCCCGGCCGCGCTGGACGCACGCTCAGCCATCATCAACCTGAGCCCGGTCGCCCCGGAGGCATCCGCCACCCAGGCCCCGGCCCGGCTCGACCAGCGAGGAGGGCGCGTGATGGATGCGAAGTCCGCGATCCTGGCCCGCGCCCGCGACGCGATCTCGCGGTCCCAGACCCGACCAGTGGGGCCGATCCCGCGCAACTCATCCGCTCCGGTGAGAATCCCGGCTCCAAGCCCGTGGTCGACGAGATGATCGAGAAGACTCGAGGACTACTCGGCCGAGGTCATCGTCGCCCCAAGGACGCCGCGATCCTGGATGCCATTGACGAGTCTGCTCGGTGAGGCGCGCTCCGTCGTCGTCCCCGCAGGACTGCCGAGGGCCTACAGAGGCGGCCGCCCGCAGCAGCCGCACCGTGGTGGAGGACTCCCGCCAGGGAGGCCATCGCCACCCTCGACCTCAATGGATCGACGCCGTGCTGACCTGCTCGCGTGTGGGCATCTCGATCTCGGGGACGATCATCCTCGACGGAGAGCCGGACCAGGGGGCGCCGGGCCATCTCACTGGTGCCGGACAAGCACGTCGTGGTTCTGGAGCGCGAGTCGATCATGCCGACGGTGCCGCAGGCCGTCGACGTCCTGGGCGAGGCACCCACGCGCCCGATGACGTGGATCGCCGGCGGCTCGGCCACCAGCGACATCGAAAGCTCGTGCGCGTCAACGGCGTGCGGCCCGCCAACCTGCGCGTCGTCATCGCCCACTGAGGGTTCATCAAGCCACCGCACTCCGCGTCGCCCGATGGCACCGCCCGGGCGACGCGGGCTCTCTACGGTTTCTCTTCTCCCACAAGGATTCCTGCGGAAGTGAGGGCGGGCACGGACGAGCCGATAGGGTCGCCTGGGGCCGGCGCACACCGGTTTTCCATGAAGGCGGGTTGACTGGAAGTGACTGGTGGCAGCGATGGAAGGACCTCTTCTGACCACCTCACTGACTGGGTCGCCCCTGGCCCCGACTATGACCGCTCCGCCATGATCACTGGGATCATCCACATCGGCGTGGGTGGCTTTCACCGTGCCCACGAGGGCCGTCTACCTCGACAGAGCTCATGCGCAGGCGCGCCGGGGCCGGCCCCGAGACGGCGCTGGGCCCATCAAGACCGGGGGATCACTGCCTGGAGTGGGGATCTGCGGTGTCGGCCTGCTGCCCGGGACGACACGGATGCGCGACGCGCTGGAGGCAGGGCCACCTCTACACCCCTCATCCGCAGCACCCCGGTGGGCTGCGCGACCCGGTGGTCATCGGCTCCATTCACGACTACCGCCTCGCCCCCGACGACCCCCGAGGCCGTTCTGGCCCTCATGAGCAGGCCCACCACCCGGATCGTCTCGTTGACGATCACCGAGGGCAGCTACAGCGTCGATGGCGTCACCGGCGAGTTCCGCACCTTCAGCCCCGGGGCCGTCCACGACGCCACCACCCGGGTGAACCGACGACGGCCTTCGGATACATCGTCGAGGCGCTGCGGCGGCGTCAGGCGGACGGAATCCGCCGTTCACGGTGATGATCGCGACAACCTGCCCGGTAACGGGAAGGTGGCCCTGCACGGCGAGTGGTCTCCCAGGCGGCGATGAGCGACCCGGGGCGGCCGACTGGATCGACGGGCATCGCCTTCCCCAGTACGCTGGTCGACCGGATCACCCGCAGACCACGCTGGCGGACATCGACGAGCTGCGACGCGGACTCGACATCGAGGACGCCTGGCCGGTGGTCTGCGAGGCCCCTTCACCCAGTGGGTGATCGAGGACGACTTCCCCGCCGGTCGGCCCCGTGGGGAGGTCAGGGTGCAGATGATCGACGACGTCGTCCTACGAGGCTCATGAGCTGCGCCTGCTCAACGCCTCCACCAGGGGCTGGCCCACTGGGGGCGGCTGCTGGGGATGGAGTACGCGCACGAGGCCGCGGCCGATGCGGACATCGCCACCTGGGTGAGGGCCTATCTCTGAGCGCGAGGCGCGGGCCACCCCTGCGCTCGGTGCCGGGGATCGACCTGGACGAGTATGTGGACACGCTCTTCTGGCGCTTCACCAACGAGGCAGTGCGGACACCTCTTCAGACTGGCGCAGGACGCCTCCAGCCGGATGCCGAAGTTCGTCCTGGGCACGGTGCGCGACAACCTGACTGCCGGCGGGCCGATCCGGCTGGGGGCTGCGATGGTGGCCGCCTGGGCACTGGGTGAGGAGGGCGTTGACGAGAACGACGAGGAGATCGTCATCGACGACCCCGCTGGCCGAAGAGCCTCCTGCCTAGCGGCTCAGAAAGCCGGCCATGGGACCGCCTTCATCTCCCATGAGGGGCGTCTTCGAGGGACCTGGCGACAGATGAGCGCTTCCGGCGCACCTTCGTCGAGGAGGCTGGACGCTCTGCGCCGGGACGGTGCCCGTGAACGTCTGCAGGGCCCTGGCCGGCCACGCCCGAGTGGCTTAGCCCCGGCCACGTCGGCTGGCTCCAGTTCAACTGTCCTTGACGGGGATGTCGGTGAGTCGGTAGGCGTAGGGGCCGTTGCCCTTCTTGATGCTCTGGTGGTCAACGGTGATGGTATCGCCACCGGGATCTGGCCAGACGGCGGCGACGGTCGTGGCGGTACCGGCCTGAAAGACTTCTCGGCGAGGTTGAAGTCGGCCAGTGGCCAGTGCGTGTCCTTCCCGCCGGGCACGTAGTCCGCCGGAAGGATCTGCATGCCCCCTGCGACCACCGCGAGGCCGTCACACGCACTGGAGAGGTGTACTGGACTGAGGCCGAGTCCTCGTTGCGGGAGTTGGAGAAGATACCCCCGAGAGTCGATGTCGTGGAACCAGTCCGACGCCGGTGTCGCCATCAACGGCCACGACCTTCACCTCCCCAGGAGGTAGCCGCCGGCACGGTGACGTGGTCAGGCTGATCGTCAGCGACCACTGCCATCAGATCTTTTGACAGTGACACCCTCCGTCCCGCTTGCCGACGAGGCGCTGGCCTCAGGCGAGGAGGCACCACCAGACGAGGCCTGGGCCGACGGCGTCGCACTGCCAGCGCCGTTCCCTAATCCGCCGCGCCCTTCGTGCTGCTACCAGTGCCGCCCGTGGGGGTGAGGTGATCTCCACGCGTCGGTTGGCGGCCCGCGCCTCGTCAGTAGTGCCGGGAGACACGAGGGCTCAGACTCGCCCTTACCAGCGACGGAGGGTTCCCGCTTGTCCAGGCCGGTGAGCTGCTCCAGACGAGTCTTGACCGCGTTGGCACGCTTCTCAGAGGGCCTGGTTGTAGGCGTCATCCTGGACGTCGTCAGTATGCCCCACGATGGTCAGCGTCCACCATCGGGATACTGGGCGATCTGACCCGCCACGGTCTGCAGGTGAGCCTCGGCGCCGCAGCCAGATCCGCCGGAGTCCGGGGCGCAAACGTGACATCGAAGCCATGACGATGGTGACGTCGCTGCCCCCAGTACGGGCACCCAGCGAACCGTCAACCGTGCGGGGAGTTGATCTCGATGGGTGAGGCCGCAGCCTGCTCGGTGACCGGCTTGTCGTCGCCTGACCGCCGTCTCCATGGCCTTGCAGGGTCGATACCGGTGCTGGACACCTCGTCGCGACTGATGACATCAACGGTGACGAAACCGGTCTGAGGAACCAGGACGGTGACGGAATCGAGGTCGACCGCACCGAAGGCGACATAGGTGGTGATGCTCTGACCGGGTTTGATGTCGAGCCGCTCCTTGCTCATGGGTGGAGACGGAGGTCCACGCGCGCCCCTTGGCCCGTATCGATCAGGCGGGTGCTGGTCACAGCATAGCGCCAGTCTCCAGCGAAGTTGATGTGCCCGCAGACCGTTCGAAGGAGAAGTCACTGCCGTTCGCGTCGTCAGCGGCGCGAAAGCACCATGGACAGGGCGGTCGTGAGGTCGTCGAGTCCGAACCAGTGGCGAGACCTCAACCGTCAGGCGATGACCCGACACGATGCCGTCAAGGCATTGAAGCCCGCTGCGTTCCTGTTGGTGACCCGAGGACGCAGTTCCCGCAACCTTCTTCGACGAGCGCGAGCGAGCAGCCACCACCGGAGCACCAACGGCCGCCAGCACCGGGGCCGATACGAACAAACGACGACGCACGGCAGACGCCTTCTCCACTTCCCGGACACCACGGACGTAATCGGTCCGCGACCGACTCTACCGAGATCAACCAGCGTCGGCGGATGGGGACATTCGGCGCCGTTGAGTGCAAGACCCTCCGTCCGGGCCGCACGCACCCGACCGTGCAGAATGTCCCCGCCAACGAGCGGACTCCAGCGCTTCGGTGGGCCAGCCTCATCCTCCCAGCCACAACAGCCCATTTCCCGCCACCGCAAAGGGATACTTAGGCTAACCTTGCTGAGTGACCTTTGTCATAGCACGAAGTGGTTCGTGGACCTCAGGACTGGCCATGAGGGGCCGGTCGCCTCCACGGCACTCCGCGTCGCGCGGAGCGTCAGAATCCGACTTACTGATGAGGTTCCCTGTGGTCAAGCGCCGGATGCCCAGCCCGAGCGAGATCTTCGAAACGCTCCACTCAAGACGCCCGAGGCTCAATCCGAGGCGTCGACGCCTCGACGCCGCACTGCCACCTGGGACCTGCGCCAAGATCGCCCAAGCGCCGCACGGCAGCGGCCTTCGACTACACCGACGGCGCCGCCGAGGAGGTCTCCCTGCGTCGCGCCGCCAGGCCTTCCGAGCATCGAGTTCCACTGACATCCTCCGCCCCGCCGTCGACGTCGACACCTCCTGCGAGATCCTGGGCGGCCGTTCCGCCATGCCCTTCGGTATCGCGCCCACCGGCTTCACCCGCCTCATGCAGACCGAGGGTGGGGTCGCCGGGGCCAGGGCCGCCAGCGTGCCGCCGGGATCCCCTTCACCCTGTCCACCCTGGGCACCACCTCCATCGAGGACGTCAGGGCCGCCAGCCCCCACAGGCGTAGCTGGTTCCAGGCTCTACGTCATGCGCCAGCGCGAGGATCTCCACGGGCTGGTCAGGCGCGCCCGCGGCCGAGCTTCGACACCCTCATGTTCACCGTCGACACCCCGTGGCCGGGGCCCGTCTGCGCGACAAGCGCAACGGCTCTCCATCCGCCCAGATCACGGCCGGGACCGTCCTCGACGCGATCCCCCGCCCGTGGTGGTGGTACGACTTCTGACCACGCCCAGGCGGAGTTCGCCTCCCTGAAGTCCACCGGCGGCACCGTGGGCGAGTACGCTCGACAGTGCCATGGACCCCACCATCAGCGACGAGGGACCTCAGGTCATCCGTTCCATGTGGTCGGGCAAGATCGTCATCAAAGGGCGTGCAGACGGTGGCGGACTCAAGCGCCTCATCGACCTGGGCGTCGACGGCGTCCTGCTGTCCAACCGGCGGGCGTCGAGGCTCGACCGCGCCCGTCCTTCCGCCTCCTGCCGGGGTGGTCCGGGAGGTCGGCAAGAGACGCCACGATCATGGTCGACACCGGCATCGCCAGACGCGCCGACGTCGTGGCCGCCACTCGCCCTGGGGGCCAAGTTCGGACTCGTGGGCCGCGCCTGCCTCTACGGCCTCATGGCCCGGCGGGCAGCGAGGCGTGGACCCGCATGATCGGATCCTCTCCGACGGGTCATCCGCACCATGAGGGCTCCTGGGCGTCTCAGCCTGGAGGAAACTCGAGCCGCCACGTCCCCGGTGACCCGCCTGACGGTGCGTCCGCAGGTCAGGGCATGCCGACGACCTCACCCGCTGACGGATCCGTCCGCTGGCCCTGCGGACCCATCCCCTCCGCCCGTCGGAGGTCCCGTATGCATCACCCTCACGGCGGCACCCGGTGGCGGAGAGGGGCCAGTGGTCTCACTCCCGGACCCGGATCCTGACGAGCCGGGCATGCGGAGAGCTCCAGATCTGGCCGGGCGGGAAGGACCTGTCCCCGTGGTGGTTCCTGGCCGTGGTCTTCATCATCAGACCGTCGCCGAGCTCTTCCTGTCCCCGGTGGGCCTGTCCACGACGTCAGCACTGGCGCCCAAGAGCTTCGCCTCACAGGACGATGAGGTGGAACCGGCTCGGCGGCCTCGTGGCATCGCCGAGTGCCGCCACGAGCAGGACGCACTCATGGGGACCACCGGTGTCTCGGTGGCCCCAGCGAGATCAGAAGATGCTCACGTCCTTGGCGGTGATCGCCTCGGCAGGCTCCTCGAGCCGGTGACGTAGGCGTCGATCCCTTCGTCCGTGGGTGACCGCGGCGTCCCTCCTCCTCGCGGCCCGGAGTCGCGAGATCCCCGGTTCATGTTGAACAGCCAGGCGAGCTCGGACAGCTCCGCGTTCTGGTGCTCCTTGAAGGTCTCGTAGTCGACGACCTTCTTGGGGGAGAAGGTGACGCACCCCTTGCCGCCAACACCCACCGCGTAGCCCGGAAGGTTGTAACGCTCAATGACCTCCGTGCAGCCGGCGAGAATGCGCTCGTTGAGGTGGTCGAGGTGGGCGTATGCCTCCGGGGTGAGGACCTTCTCAAGGTTGGCCCGCACGGCGGCCATCGCCAGGGGGTTGCCGTTGTAGGTGCCGACCTGGAAGACAGTGTGGTCCTCCACCACGGACATGACCTCCTCAGGGTGCCTCCAATGGCGCCCGAGGCATACCGGCACCGAGGGCCTTGGCCATGGTCACCATGTCAGGAGTCACTCCGAAGCGCTTGGTAGCGCCGCCCGGACCGATGCACAGGCCGGTCTTGACCTCATCGAAGATCAGGACGATGCCGTGTCGCCGGGTGATCTCACGAACCTGCTCCAGATAGCCCGGTTCCGGCAGCACGACGCCCAGGTTCATCATGGCCCGGCTCCATGATGACGCAGGCGGGCTTACGGCCCTCATCGGTCAGCCGGATGATGCGGCGCTCCATGGCCTCGGCGTCGTTGAAGGGAACCGGCACCGTCATCTGGACGGTGGCATCAGGGAATCACCGCCTCCGTAGGGCCAGGGAGGCCAGGGTTGTCGCGGTCACCGATCTTGTCGTACTCGACGCCGATCGAGACCATGACGGTGTCGTGGTGCCCGTGGTAGAGCCGAAGATCTTCATGACCGTGTCGCGACCGGTGTAGGGCGCGTGCGATGCGGATGGCGTCCATCGTGGACTCCGAGCCGGAGTTCGTGTAGCGCCACTTCGGCGCCCCACCTGCTCAGAAAGGGTTCTCCGCCACGGCCAGGGGCGTCCTCAGTCAGGGCGGCGAAGTGGGTGCCCTTGCCGTACCGTTCCTGAACGGCCTCACCGATCACCGGGTGGGCATGCCCTGAAGCATCGATCCGAAGCCGTTGTGGAAGTCCCACATCTCGTTGCCGTCGACGTCCCAGACCTTCGGCCCCTGTCCCCGTTCGAGGTAGATGGGCCAGGGCTCGCGCAGCTGGTACGAGAAGGCGACGCCGCCGGAAAGACTGTTTCTCGCGCGGTTGTACATGTCGCCGGATCCCTTGGTCCGTTCATTGAGGCGCTTGGACTCGATCTCCGTCAACTCAGCGACTCGCTCCATGTTGATGCTCATTGCTCACTCCTTCGTGGTCCGGCCTGGCGTCCACATATCGTGCGTTTGATTACCGGCGCATCGATCAGCGGTGGCCGTCGATACGATCGACAATGTGATTCCTCTCAGCTCCTTCCGCCGGCCTGGCGCGGAGTGAGCTGTGTTCATCTGTGTGCGTGTGCGCTCCGGTTCACTGCATCTACGACGCAGCACGGAGCTGGGAGGCTTCACCATCGTCCTCCTCTAAGACAGCTGCCGCCTTCGACTCCTCGGTGACAGCGTCGGATCGTGCGATCACCTCCCCGCGGAAGAAGGCCGGTGCTCGGACGTACTGCACAAGCATCAGCACCACGCCCAGGAGAATGAGGGCGAGGGTGAGGACGAAGACGAGACCGACGCCGAGACCTGCGATCCCGACCCGTATTCTGGGTCGAGGGAGTCCTTCAGGGTCAGGCCGAGCAGTGAGAAGAGGATAAGACCTCCCAGCCCCGGCGAGACCAGTGTGAAGAAGAAGCTCCTCACTGAGCAGAACCATTTCCCTCGGAAGTACCATACCGCGGCGAAGGCGGTGAGACCGTAGTAGAAGGCGATCATCGCCCCCAGGGTCTGAACCGTGTCCCACAGGACGGAGGTGGAGACGAATCGCAGCAGGGTGTAGAAGGTCGAGGCGGCGATCGCCGAGACGACTGTTGCACGACCGGGAGTGAGGAAGCGCGGAGATATCTCGCCGAGCTTCTCCGGCATTGCTCCGTAATATCCCATCGACAGCAGGGTGCGGGCGGGAGAGACGAAGGTGGACTGCAAGGACGCCGCGGACGAGACCAGCACCGCCGTCGACAGGAGGATCGCGAACGGCCCCAGAACCGGTCTGGCCAAGGCGAAGAAGACATTGTCCTGGATCGCAGGATTGCCCAGCCCTATTCCGTCCTTCCCCAGGCCGGCGAACATCATGGATCCGACCGTGACGAACATGTACACCGAGACAATGGTCATGACAGTGAGCACGGCGGCGCGCCCGGGGGTGGAGCTGGCGTCGTCGGCCTCCTCATTGACCGTCAGCGACACGTCCCAGCCCCAGTAGATGAACAGGGACAGGGAGACGCCCGCCACAAAGGTCCCTAGCGAGTCGACGGCGAACGGATTGAACCATTCGAGCTTCAAGGGCGTCGGATTGACGGCGGTTCCAGTGAAGTAGCGGTAAATGGCCACCGCACCGAAGCCGAGGAACACCGTCAGCTGAAACCCCACCAACCAGTACTGGAGCTTCTGGGTGGTCTGCATATCGCGGTACGCGATCCAGGTCGCCAGTGTGATGAAGACCAGACGGGTGGGGATTGACCCATCACGTTGTCGGCGAGATCCGCAATGGCGGGCTCTGCGAGTCACCTGTGCGAGCAACAGATAGAAGAAGTCGACGGCGATGGCCGCGAGGTTCGACAGGACGACGACGGTCGCCACGATCAGTCCCCACCCGTTCATCCACCCGATCCATGGGCCGAAGGCGCGCGTCCCCCAGGTGAAGGATGTGCCCGAGTCGGGCATCGCCGCGTTGAGCTCTCGGTACCCGAAGGCGACCAGGAGCATCAGGGACGAACCCGACGAGGAAGATCGCCGGCACCTGCTCGCCCACCTCTGAGGGCGGTCGGCCCCAGTGCGCCAGTGAGGGTGTACAGGGGGCGCGATGCAGAGACACGCCGATGATGATGGCGCCGAGCAGACCGACAGAGCCCTCGGCCAGCCCCTTCTTCGACAGCCCGCCTCCGGGCTCGTGGTGGCCGCGCTCATGTCCCGCACCCTCCGACGTCAGCCGCGTCAGCTGGGACCGCGACAAGCGGCACGGGCAGGGACACGCAGGATCTTGTTGGCGTCCGGCCCCAGGAACAGAGCGCCCGCTCTGGGCCAGTCGCGCCGACCCCAGGAAGGCCAGCTCATCCTGTTCCACTCCATGGCCAGCACGGCGGCGCTCATGCTGTGGGCGTGGACAATCTGGACACGCTGGTCATCGAGTCCCCTTTGAGATCCAGGCGCACCTCGGCGAGCAGGGGCCTCGGTCCGCTCCCCAATCTCCGCGGTGTTCTGCGAGTCACCGGTGGCCACCGTGACGAGACGCAACGGGACACCAGCTCTGTCAGCGAGGTCTTGGCCTTGCTGAGCACCCTCTCCACCTGCCGGACTCCCCCAGCATGACCGTGATGCGTGAGAGCCCATCAAGAGGGCGTGCCTCATGCCGCGCGGGGACAGGGCGACCGGAACAGTCGAGGAGTTGAGCAGGGTCTGCCCCACGGAGCCGAGGGACACCCGCCCCAGGACCCCGTGACGGCCTCCGCCGGCTACGAGCAGGTCGGCCTTGAGCTCCTCGGCCGAGGCGACGATGCCCTCGGGGAAGGAGGCTGTACCGCAGGTACTTGCTCACCGGCACACAGGGCTGATGCTCCTCCATGATCTCCGACATCCAGTCGTCGACCCGCGTGGCAACGACGTCCTGGAAGGCGTGATCGGTGACGTCAAGGACGTAGCGCCCTCCGCCGCCCTTGACGACGGTGACGAGATCGAGTGGGCACGAGAACGCTTCAGCGAGCGACACCCCCAGGTGGTAGGAGTCTCTGCCGCCGAGGCGAGTTGGTGAAGGCCGTCAGAATGCGCATGGGGGTGACCTCCTGTTCGCTTCCGGGAGTTCACAGAGCACTCATGACGTGCTTGATACGCGTGTAGTCCTCCACGCCGTAGATGGAGAGGTCCTTGCCGTAGCCGGACCGTTTGAATCCGCCGTGCGGCATCTCCGCGACGAGGGGGATGTGGGAGTTCACCCAGACGCAGCCGAAGTCCAGGTCCCTGCTGAATCGCAGGACACGCTGGTGGTCGGTCGTCCAGATGGACGAGGACAGGGGCGTAGTCCACGCCGTTGGCCAGGGGCCAGGGGCCTCGTCGTCGGAGAGAACTCCTGAACGAGTCAGGACCGGCCCGAAGACCTCCTGCTGCACGAGTGCGTCGTCCTGCTTGAGCCCTGAGATGACGGTGGGTGCGTAGTAGTACCCGCTCTCGCCGACGCGGTGGCCACCGGTCAGCAGATGGGAGTGTGCAGGCCGTTCCTCAACGATCTTCTGCACGGAGGCAAAGTGGCGGGCGTTGTTCAGGGGGCCGTAGAACGCCTCCTCCTCCGGAATCGGACCGGTCCGCAAGGACTCGACGTGACGCACCAGCGCATCGGTGAACTCCTCGGCCACCGAGGCCTCGACCAGGACGCGGGTGGCGGCGGTGCAGTCCTGCCCGGCGTTGAACGTCCCTGCGGCGGCGATGCCCTCGGCGGCCGCCTCGATGTCGGCATCGGCGAAGACGACGGCGGGGGCCTTGCCTCCCAGCTCGAGGTGAACACGAGTCACGTTGCCGGCCGCCTGTTCTGCCAGATCCGAGCCTGCGCGCACTGACCCCGTGAGCGCGACCAGCCCAGGCACCGGGTGGGCGCTCATGAGGCGCCCGGTCTCGCCGGTGCCGAGCACCAGGTTGAAGACCCCGGGCGGGAGGATCTCGCCGGCGATCTCAGCAAGAGACGATGGCGCTCTCAGGGCGTGTTGGCACTCGGCAGGCACCACCGTGTTGCCCGCCGCCGGGGCGGGTCCGACCTTTCCAGATGAGCATCATGAAGGGGTAGTTCCACGGGACAGATCTGCCCGACGACGCCGATGGGCTCGCGGCGAGATCTGCGAGTTCAGGCCCTCGGCGTACTCGCCCGAGGCGACACCCGACTGGAGTCGTGCGGCTCCCGGCGAAGAACCGCAGCTGAGAGGCCCCTGTCAGGACTTCCTCCGCCCGGATCATCTCGGCGAGCTGACCGGTGTTACGGCGCTGAGCCTCAACAAGGCGGTCGGCATTGGCCTCCAGGGCATCGGCGAGCCGGAGCAGGAGCAGCTGCCGGTCCGCCGGCGTTGTCAGCCGCCAGCTCTCAAAGGCCTTGAGGGCGGCGGCGTAGGCGGCGTCGACATCGGCGGGCCCCGAGACCGGGCACTGCGCCACGACCTGTTCCGTTCGGGGATCCACGACGTCGAACGTGGCATCGGTGGCTGCCGGAACAAATCTTCCGTCAATAAAATTCTGGAGGAGAGGAAGGCTCATGTGAATCACTCTGCTTCTTGGCTTTGGCGGGACGTCGGTGTCGAGATGACAAGTGTCGGGAGTCGAAGAAATGAGACGGCTCAGGCCTCTGCTGCCCAAGCTCACGCCGGACCGGCGCAGGCCACATCGCCGCTGGTGCCCGGTGCGACACACGTTCTGCAACCACAGCGCGGGCTAAAGGTCCTAAGTGACAGCAGTATGGTAAACACACACAACCAAGTATGTCGAACATCACGTTCTGCACTTCACGAACCGCGCGCAGCATGCGGAAAAAGTCGCCCGCACGCGAGACATGTCGGACCGTTACTTCGTTAAAAAATGTAACGCAAACCACAAATTCGCCCGCTGCTCGGCATCCTCGATGTCGACGCCGAGCGCCTCCGCAGCAGTACGAGGCGCGCGGGGACGGAGTTACGATGCACCCCCAGGCGCTCGGCGATGCGCTGCACCGTCCCCAGCCCTCGCTGAGATGAGATCTCCAGCAGCTCGAGCAGGTCGGGCCGATCAACGACGCTCCGCAGACGAGTGCGCGCGAAGGCGCAGGGCCCGATCCTCGTCCAGGGGTCCGTGACCGACGGCAGCCCCGAGGCCTCCCAGCGCACCGCCTGGCCGAGCCGCCGAGCGCCAGTGCAGACGGACAGCGCCTGTTGTGCGGCCCGCGGCAGGTCGGCGATGCCGGCACGACCGCTGACGCCGATCCGCATCCGCCCGCCCATGGCGTGACGACCGATCCTCGAGAGCCCGAGAACGCGTTCGGCCTCACCGAGGGACCGTCAGGCGGCGCCTCCCGGTCCGTGCGCCACGGGAGCCGCTCCCCACCGGGGCCCCCGCCTCTCGACGAGCAGCCGGGCCAGCGCCAGCGGAGAGCCCGGCGACAGCAGCACTGTCGCCCTCGAGGCAGATGACACGCCACTGATGGCCGCCGCCGGCGCCGGCCATCGACCGCCGCGGCGGAGACGGAAGGCGTGTGAGGACGAGAACCCTGGGCCTGGTCGGCCAGAGCCATCCCCTGCGCGACCTCGCCTGCCAGAAGATGCTCGGTGGACGCCCCCACGAGCTGGAGGAGCCATCCGGTGAACGCCTTGGAGGACTCGGCGATGAGATTCAGGAATGACCAGGCGAGATCGACTCCCAGGGCCTGGGCGCGCGTGAGCGTCTGCCGCTGCACGGTCGTCAGGTAGCTCTCGGGCTCCCCGGTCATGCCGACAGGGCGAACAACCAGCCGCATGCCACCAAGGTCGACCGCTCCGGCCCCTCGCATCCCTCCCGGACGGATCCTGGCGATGCACTCGGCGACCTCGTCCTCGATCTCCGGGGCCGTCGGACCGAAGGGGCCGACCACAGTACGTCCCGCGGCGTCCCGCAGGGACACCTCCCCCCGGAGGATCGAGGCCAGGGCACGCATGATCGCGCTCTGGTTGTCCTTGGCGGCTGCGCGCGTCAGCTGCTGCAGGACCAGGGTCTCCTCGTCGTCCGCCCCCTCGGCACCGATCTCCGGCCCGGCCGCCTGAAGCATGGCCCCCACGTCACGGCTGATGGAGGCGAAGGAGACCTCGAGGGGACCTCGAGGAGATTGAGCCGCCCGATTCGACAGGCCTCGCGCAGGTCCTCGGGCACGGTGTCGAAGGCGATGCCGGTTCCCAGTCCGAGCGCGGCGACTCCCGCCTCGACCAGTGATGCCACGTACTCCCGCCATGTGCCCACATCGGTGTCGGCCATGACGAGGCCCGTGGTGAGAACGAGCTCACCGCCCTCGAGGTAGGACGCCGGTTGCAGGAGCTCGGTCGCAACGACCCAGGTGACTGCGGCGCTCGGTGCGGGCAGGAGCACCGCGCGAACCCCCAGTTCCGCTCGATCCACGAGATCCGACACCAGCACCATGTCTGGATTCAAACACCGTTCGATGCGTTATGCACAGGATTCGTGAAATCTTGTGCAGCGTGCTAAGGTGCTCCGCCCCAGGGACGGGCATAGCCTGAAGCAGAACTCATAGCCGAGCACGTTTCTACGACATCCTCGGAGCGCTCTGTTCCACTGCAGCTCTCCGCCCGTCACGACACACTGTGAGGTCCCCATGGCAACGCTGCCCCAGACCATTCATCTCGCCACTCCACTACCCGGCCCCGAGGCCCGCACCCTCGACGAACGCGCCAGTACCGCACTACCGCGCGCCCTGACCGCCGCGATGCCGACATTCGCACGGCGCACGGACCGCGGTGTCCTGGAGGACGTGGACGGCAACCGTCTCATCGACTTCGGATCAGGGCATCGCGGTGACAACCGTGGGCGGAGCGGCAGCACCCGTCGTCGCCGCGATCCAGGAGCAGGCCGAGAATCTGACCCACACCTCCTTCGCCGTCACGAGGTACGCCGGGTACGTCGAGGTCGCCGAACGCCTGAACGCGCTGACTCCCGGGCAGCTTCCAGAAGACCGCGCTGTTTCAACTCCGGGGCGGAGGCCGTCGAGAACGCCATCAGAAGCTCGCCCGCAGGCACACCGGCCGCCAGGCGGTGGTCTGCTTCGACCACGCCTTCCACGGACGCACCTCCTAACCATGGGACTGACGGCCAAGGTCGCCCCTACAAGGGGCGGCTTTCGGCCCCTTCGCCCCGGGGCTCTACCGGGTCCCCGGCTCCTACCCGTACCGCGACGGACTGGACGGCGAGGGCCGCCGCCGAGCGCGACGATCAGTCAGATCGAGAAGCAAGTGGGGCGTCCTCCGTCGCCGCCGTCATCATCGAGCCCATTCAGGGCGAAGGCGGGTTCATCGTTCCGGCGCCCGGCTTCCTCAGCGCGCTCCAGCGCTGGTGCCGTGACAACGGCGCCGTCTTCATCGCCGACGAGATTCAGTCGGGAATCGCTCGCACCGGGGCGTGGTTCGCCTGTGACCACGAGGGAGTCGTTCCCGACCTGGTGACGACCGCGAAGGGCCTGGCCGGGGGCATGCCGCTGTCGGCAGTCACCGGTTCGGCCGAGATCATGGACTCCGCCGAACCGGGCGCCCTCGGAGGAACCTACTGCGGCAACCCCGTGGCCTGCGCTGCCGCCCTGGCGGCCCTGGACATGATTGAGCAGCACGATCTCCTTGAACGGGCCCGCGCGATCGGCGAGACCGGCATCCGCCTGATGGAGCAGTGGAAGGCGAAGGATCCCCCGCATCGGCGAGGTCCGGGGCAAGGGCGCCATGATGGCTCTCGAGCTCGTCGACCCCGCCTCACACAAGCCCGACGCCGCACTGACCGCCGCCGTCGCACAGGCCGCGCGCTCACGCGGTCTGATCCTGCTCACCTGTGGCACCTACGGCAACGTCATCCGCCTGCTGCCGCCGGTCACCATGCCGGACGAGCTGTTCGTCGAGGGCATGGAGATCGTCTGAGCAGGCACTCCAGACCAGTCCCTGATTCCCTCTTCCCACACGTTCCACCCACTTCTCCAGGCCGCACCGGCCTCAGATCACGATTCCTCCACCCGACCGATCCAGGGAGACGGCTCCATGCCCTCACCCCTCAGAACCCCTCGCCGATGCTCGGACGCAGCTCGCCGAGGGCGATCCAGTTCCTCGGCTTCGACGACGGAATGCGCCGCATGCTCCAGACCGCCCGTAAAGGAGGTGACGGTCTCCATTCCCGCTGCGACGCGACGACGGCACGATGGACCTGTACATCGGGCCACCGCGTCCAGCACAACATCTCGCGGGCCCAGCGAAGGAGAATCCGATTACTCCCCAACGTGGACCTCGACGAGGGTCAGGCGCTAGCCATGTGGATGACATGGAGTGCGCTCTTCTCGATCTGCCCTACGGCGGCGCAAAGGGAGGGTGTCCAGGTGGACCCACGGGCCCACTCGGAAAGGAGCTCGAGCGTCTGACCCGACGCTACACCTCGAGGCTGATCCCCTGATCGGCCCCGACAAGGACATCCCGGCTCCCGATATGGGGACCGACGAGGCAGACCATGGCGTGGATGATGGACACCTACTCGGTGGCCACCGGGCACCCAGTGCTGGGAACCGTCACGGGCAAGCCGGTCGACCTCGGCGGCTCACAGGGGCGGGCCGCCGCCACCTCCGCGGCGTCGTCTACTCCGTCCTCAACGCGATGGAGAGCATCGAGGTGAATCCCTCACAGGCCACAGCGGTCGTTCAGGGGCTTCGGCAAAGTCGGTCGCGGCGCTGCTCGCTTCCTCCACGAGGCGGGTGTGAAGGTTCTGGCAGTGGCGGACGTCTACAGCACGATTCGCAACGACAAGGGCATCGACATCCCCGCGCTCGAGGCCTTCGTGGATGAGACCGGCACCGTCGACGGATTCCCCGACGCGGACCCGATCCCTGCGAGCGAGCTGTTCGCCGTCGCCTGCGACGTCGTCGTTCCTGCGGCGATCGAGGGGGTCATCACCGAGCAGACCGCGCCGATGATCAATGCCAAGCTGATCGTCGAGGGGCGCCAACGGGCCCGACGACGCCCGCAGCCGACGCGATCCTGGCGGACAAGGGGATCCTGGTCGTGCCGGACATCCTCGCCAACGCCGGAGGCGTCATCGTGTCCTACTTCGAGTGGGTGCAGGCCAACCAGTCCTACTGGTGGACCGAGGACGAGGTCAATGAGCGTCTTCGCACCAGGATGGACAGGGCCTGGAAGGAGGTCACGGACTTCTCCAAGGATCACGGCCTCTCACTGCGCACCGCGGCGACGACGATGGCCGTCAAAGCGCGTCGCCGAGGGCCCACGTCGCCCGCGGTCTCTACCCGTGATGCGTGACAGGCGACAGTCGATACTCAGGGAGCACAACCATGGCTGACACACGACCCGGCACGGCGGCTGGCACGGCGGCGGCGTACACGACTCTCGGAGCCCACCCGGCTCTGGGCGACTACCTGCGCAGGATCCGCCCTGACGAGGGGATGCTCCTGGGCGGTCGGATGACGGCAGCGTCCGACGGCGGGACCTTCGACGTCGTCGATCCCGCCAGCAACGCCGTATTCGCACGCTGCACGGATGCGACGACGGAAGACGCCGCACGCGCCGTCGACGCCGCCTCCGAGGCGCTGCCGGCATGGAGCGCCACCCCGCCCCGACAGCGCGCGGAGCTGCTGCGGACCCTGTTCGACCTCATGGTGGGACAGGTCGAGGAGCTCGCGGTGCTCATCAGCGCCGAGAACGGCAAGTCGTTGGAGGACGCCAGGGCGGAGGTTCTCTACGCGGCGGAGTTCTTCCGATGGTTCTCCGAGGAGGCGGTGCGCACCGAGGGCGGTTTCGGCTCCTCCCCGGCAGGCGGGAACCCGGACGATCGTCACGCACCGGCCGATCGGGGTGGTCGCCATGATCACCCCCTGGAACTTCCCGGCGGCCATGGGGACCCGCAAGATCGCCCCGGCCCTGGCCGCCGGGTGCACGGTGGTGCTCCGCCCCGCGTCCCTCACACCTCTGACGGCGGTGGCGCTGAGCCATCTGATCCTGCAGGCCGGCGTGCCCGCGGGCGTGGTGAACATCGTTCCCTCGAGCCGTTCCGTGGAGGTGTCGACGACGTGGCTCGAGGACCCCAGAGTCCGAGCCGTCTCCTTCACCGGGTCGACCCAGGTCGGCCGTGTGCTCATGAAGCAGGCGGCGGAGAAGGTGCTGGTGTCGTCCATGGAGCTCGGAGGCAACGCGCCCTTCGTGGTGGCGGCCGATGCCGATGTCGACGCCGCGGTGACGGGCGCCGTCCAGGCCAAGCTCAGGGGCGGTGGTGAGGCCTGCACCGCCGCCAACCGCTTCTACGTCCACCAGGACGTCGCCCAGGAGTTCACCGAGAAGTTCTCCGCCGTCGTCCGCGACCTGAGGGTCGGGCCGGCTCTGGCGGACGAGGCGAACCAGATCGGCCCCCTGGTGACAACGGCTGCGCGAGACAAGATCAACGCCCTGGTGGACGGGGCGGTGGCCGGGGGCGCCGTCGTCTACGCCGAGTCCTCCTGGCCCCAGGAGTCTCCGGGGGCGTTCATACCGGTGCGGGTGCTCACGAACGTCGCCCCCGACGCTGAGATCGTGCGCACTGAGATCTTCGGCCCCGTCGCCCCGATCGTCACCTGGGATGATGAGGACGAGCTGCTGACGTGGATCAATGACACGGACTACGGGCTGTCGGGCTATGTCTTCTCCCGTGACCTCGGGTGGGCGCTGCGCCTGGCCGAGCGCATGGAGGTCGGGATGGTCGGCATCAACCGTGGGCTCGTATCCGATCCCGCCGCACCCTTCGGGGGCGTCAAGCAGTCCGGTATCGGGCGTGAGGGTGCGCGCGAGGGGATCCGCGAGTTCCAGGAGACTCAGTACTACTCGGTTGCCTGGGGCTGAGTGGCCCGTCCCCGAGCAGTGAGCGACCGTGAGGGTCGATGTCGTCGATATACGTGGTGCCCCGGGCCAGAGCCCGGGGCACCATCGCGTTGACGCTGAGGTCGTCAGTGTTTCAAGAGGCCTTGGGATAGGCCTTCTGGACGGCCTCGAGCATCTCGAGGGCGGAGTAGTAGTCCAGCCGGAAGGACGAGGGCGGCATGTACTGCACCTTGCCGCCGGTCACCGGGGCCGCCGAGCTGAAGGTCTCGTTGGTGGTGACGGCGTTCTTTGCGGTCTCGTCGGCAGCGATGACCACCCAGTTCTCACCGGTGAGTCCCGCCTGCACGTTCTCCGGCGAGAGCTTGACGATGTCCTTGCGCTCACCCATGGACTGGTCGCCCTTGACGCTTTCGGGGACGGCGGCAATGGTGAAGCCCAAGTCCTTGAGGAGCTGGACCTGCGGGGCCTCCTCGGTGAAGGCGTTGGCGCCCTTGGTGCCGTCCCCTGGGACGGTGAAGACCGAGGTCGCACCCTTCGGGACGGAGATAGCGCTCTTGGCCTTCTCCGCCTTGGTGGTGTAGTCCTTGATGACGGCGTCGGCCTTGGCCTGGCGGCCGGTGGCCTGGCCCAGGGTCTTGGTGACGTCCTGCCAGGAGTGCGAGCCGTAGTCGACGACGAGGACGGGCACCTCGAGCTGGCGCAGGCTCTCGACGACCTTGACGGCCGAGTCCTGGCCCGTCTTGGCGACGATGATGAGGTCGGGGTTGCTGCCCGCGATCGTCTGGGCGAGGTTGTCTTCGGTGCCGTCGATGGCCTTGACGCCCTTGTCGGTGGCCTGCTTGGACCACTGGGTGAAGAAGCCGTTGTCGTCGGTCTTCTCATCCTTCTTCTTGGCCGGCGTCGAGGCGGCCACCGGGGCGTCGAGGGCCAGCAGCGATCCGGTCAGAGTCACGGAGGTGGACACGATGCTCTTGGGCTCGGCCTTGATCTCGACGTCGACGCCGTCGTCCCCCTTGATGGTGACCGGCCAGGGTGGCCTTGGCGGAGGCCCCGGACGATGCGGCACCGGAGGCCCCGAGCGCGGAGCCGGCGGCGCTGGAGGTGGAGTTCGAGCTGGTGGAGGAGCCGCAGGCCACCAGGCCGGTGCTCAGCACCATGGCTGCCACGGCGAGGAGGCCCTGCCTCAGGCGGCTGGCAGCGCCGCGAGGATGCGTTCATCTATCTGTGTTCCTTTCTTGTCCGTCCTGCTGGGGAACGAGCAGTCGGGCTGGTTCCTGCCGAGGCGGGATCGGCAGAAGGCTGCGGGTGCCGGGCGTCCGGCGGAGTCGGCGGGAGCGGAGGGGGTCGCGGCAGGGGCAGGATCGGCCGGCGCAACCGCACCCAGGTGACGGGGAACCACCATGGGGGTGCCGGCCACCGGGTCGAGGGGCGATGACGGCCGCCAGTCCGAAGACCTCCTCGATGAGGTCCTCGGTGAGGATCGTGCGCGGGGAGCCGGTGGTGCGGACCCGGCCCGTCGTGCATGACGATCATGTGCTCGGCGCAGCGCGCCGCCTGGTTGAGGTCGTGCAGGGACGGCCACCACCGTGCGGCCGTCGGCGTTGAGGCGGCGGCACAGCTGGAGGATATCGACCTGGTGGGCCAGGTCGAGGAAGGTGGTGGGCTCATCGAGCAGGATCGTCTCGGTGCCCTGGGCCAGGGCCAGGGCGATCCACACGCGTTGGCGCTGGCCACCACTGAGCTCGTCGACGGGGCGGGCGGCCAGCTCGGTGACCCCCACCAACTCCATGGCCTCCTCGACAGCCTGCCTGTCCTGCCGCGACCACTGGCGGAACAGGCCCTGGTGGGGGAAGCGACCGCGGGCCACGAGGTCGCGCACCAGCATGCCGCCGGGCACGGTGGCGCTCTGGGGCAGCAGGCCGACCCGACGGGCGACCTCCTTGGTGCCCAGGCGCACGATGTCAGCGCCGTCGAGGAGAACCACTCCCCGGGCGGGCCGGTGCAACCTGGCCAGGGCGCGCAGCAGCGTGGACTTCCCACAGGCGTTGGGCCCCACGATGGCGGTGAAGACGCCGGCGGGGATGTCGACGTCGAGGTCGCGGGAGACCACGTGACGCTCATAGGCGATGGTCGCGCCCCGGGCGGCCAGCCGCGCCTTGGAGGTCTCCGTCCCGGCGGCGGTGGGCGCGTCGTCGGGCGGGGTGGTGGGGTGATCGGTGGGCCCGTCGGCGATCGGTTTAGTCACAGGGCTCTCCTTCCGCGCGCCGCCACGGTCAGCGCCACCATGAGGTAGAGGCCGCCGACGGCATTGGTCACCACGCTCACGGGCATCGACTCGAGCACCAGCTGGCTGAGCAGGTCGGCGCCCACCAGCAGAAGACTCCCGGTCAGGCCGCTCACGAGCAGCGGGGACTGCGGGGAGCCGGTGAGAAGGCGGGCCAGATGGGGCGCCACGAGGGCGACGAAGCCGATGGGGCCGGCCGCCATCGTCACCACCGCCACCAGTACGGTGCCCAGCAGGATGAGGACGGCACTGGCCCGGCGAGTGGGGCTGCCCAGGACGGTGGCCACCTGCTCCCCCAGGGACAGGACCTGCAGGTGTCGGGAAGCCAGCAGGATGAGGGAGACGGTGACCCCGATGGCCAGGCTGGTCGGGGCCACCACCGGCCACCGGACGGCCCCGAGGGTGCCGGTGACGGCCTTGAGGGCGCCCAGGCCCTCGTCGTCGTCGACCCGCGTCAGCAGCCAGCGGTTGACGGAGACGAGCATGGAGCTGATGGCGATCCCCACGAGGATGAAGCGCAGCCCGGTGAATCCGCCGCGCAGGGAGACGAGGTAGGTCACCGTCCCCACGGCGGCCCCGCCGATGAAGGAGGCCAGGGAGGCGGAGAGCATGGAGTCGGGCAGGAGGAGGACACTGACCAGGATCCCGGTCTGGGCGCCCGTGCTGAAGCCGATGAGGTCGGGCGAGCCCAGGGGATTGCGGGTGATGGTCTGGAAGACGGCTCCGGCCACGCCCAGGGCCAGGCCCGCCACGAGCCCCAGCACGATCCGGGGCAGCTTCCACTTCACGACGACGACCTGGACGACCTTGCGCCCCTGCCCCTGGAGCGCGTCGATGACCTCCTGGGTGGTGACGGAGAACTCCCCCAGACGCAGGGAGACCACAGCCACCGCGAGGCTGAGCGCCAGCAGCATGAGGCCGACGATGACATGGCTCGGAGTGATGAGTACCGACCAGCGGCCGACGACGATCCACAGGCGTCCGGCGTCGGCCCCCACCTGGAGGTTGCGGCGCAGGCCGGTGGCGGCACGGGAAAGCGCCGGAGAGGAGGCGCGATTCAGGCTGATTCTTCTCATGAGGCCCGGTCCTTCATCCGTAGGACCATGAGCAGCAGGACGGGCGAGCCGACGAAGGCCGTCAGCAGGCCGACCTGCATCTCGTCGGGACGGACCGGGATCCGGCCCAGGACGTCTGCGGCCAGGACGACGACGGGACCGCTCAGGGCGCACAGGGCCACGATCCAGCCCCGGTGGGGCCCCATGAGCCAGGAGGCCGTCAGCGGGGCCATGAGTCCGACGAACCCGACGGGGCCGGCCACCGTGGTGGCGGTGGCGCACAGGAGCGTGATGACCGTGAGGCTCAGGACGCGCACAAGGGCGACCCGGGTGCCCAGGGCGGCGGCGACGTCGTCACCCAGGGCGATGTTGTCCAGGGCTCCGGCGAGGAGGAAGGCAGCACCGGTCCCCAGCACCACGAGGGCCGTGATGGGCAGCAGGGGGGATGTCGGTTCGGGTCAGGGAGCCGACCTCCCAGTCGATGAAGGTGCGGAACAGGTTCGGCATCGTCAGCACGACGCCGCGGATGACAGCCCCAGCGAAGGCTGAGAAGGCGACACCGATGAGCACCAGGCGTACCGGTGAGGAGGTCGAGGCGCCGATCATGCCGATGACCTGGACGAGTGCAGTCGCCACCAGGGCTCCTCCCGCCGCCAGGACCAGCTGGTCGGGGACCGGGAGCTCGCCGAGCGCAGCAGTTCCCAGGACGATGCCCAGCGAGGCGCCGGCGTTGACGCCGAGCAGCCCGGGCTCGGCCAGGGGGTTGCGGGTGACGGCCTGCATGACGGCGCCGGCCACCGCCAGAGCGGTTCCGACGAGCACCCCCATGATGGTGCGCTGCACACGCAGGACGTTGATGTTGTAGCTGACGTTGGAGGCGTCGGGGTGGAGCAGGTAGTGGGCGACCTGGCCGGCGGGGATCCAGGAGGAGCCGACCAACAGGGAGGCCAGGACGCACAGGACCAGCAGGACGGCTGTGATCAGGAGGATGGCCGGGCGACGCGCGGCCACGCGAGCACTCACTGTCGTCACCCTCTGAGAACGGAGGCGACGACGGTCCCCGAGGACCCTGATCGGCATCTACTCCCCCCACCCCAGATGTAAAAAGGTAAACCTAACCTAAGATGTCGATCGAGGTCTGTCAAACCTGGGCTGACCTGTTAGCTCATTCATCGCATTGCCCCCACCCACGGCAAGGACATGCTCGGGCATATCCTCCTCACGGAGTATGCCGTGCATGTATACACTCAGTGTATAGTCGTGGACATGGAATCCAGACTCACTCTTCTTGGACTGCTCAGCGCCGAGCCAGGGCACGGCTACGACCTCAAACGCTCCTGGGACCACTGGTTCGCCGCCTCCAAGCCGCTGGCCTACGGTCAGGTCTACGCCACACTCGCCCGCCTGGTGCGCGACGGGCTCATCACGCAGGTCGAGACCGAGCCCGGCGCCGGGCCGGAGCGCAAGCGCTACGAGGTGACCGACGCCGGACGCCAGAGCGTCGAGCAGTGGCTGCTGACCCCGGTCACCCCCGCCGGTGACGTCCAGGCCGATATCTTCGCCAAGACCGTCATCGCCCTCATGCTCGACGACGACGCCGGACGCCTCCTCGATCTTCAGCGCGCCGAGCACATGGCGCGCATGCGCGAGCTGACGCGCCTCAAGCAGGACGGCGACCTGCGCACGGTGCTGCTGGCCGACCACGCCCTGTTCCACATCGAGGCCGACTTGCGCTGGATGGAGACCACCGCGGCTCGCCTGAACGAGCTGCGCGAGGAGGTGCGCTCATGAACGCCACCACCACAGCCGTCACGGCCGCCGGCGTCACCCCCGCACCCGATCGGGGCCAGGCCGACCTGCCGGGCGAGGTCATCATGAGCGCCCGCGGCCTGGAGATGAGCTTCGGTCAGACCCACGCGCTGCGCGGCGTCGACCTGGACATCACGGCCGGTGAGGTTCTGGCCGTCACCGGCCCGTCGGGCTCGGGGAAGTCCACACTCCTGCACGTCATGGCGGGGGTCCTCGTGCCCGATGCCGGACGCGTCGACTATCACGGAGGCGACGCGTCGCAGGACATCGCGGCCCTCGACGAGGCGGCCCGCAGCCGCCTGCGCCTGAAGGAGTTCGGCTTCATCTTCCAGTTCGGCCAGCTCCTGCCGGACCTCTCCGCCCTGGACAATGTCACCATCCCTCTGCTCCTGGCGGGCACTCCGCGCAGGAAGGCGCTGGCCCAGGCCCACGAGACCCTGGGAGAGCTGGGGCTGAGCGAGCACCTGGACAAGCGCCCCACCCAGCTCTCGGGCGGCCAGGCGCAGCGGGCCGCCGTCGCACGGGCACTGGTGACCAACCCGCACCTCCTCTTCGCCGACGAGCCCACCGGCTCCCTGGACTCCCTGGCCGCCGAACGAACCATGGAGGTGCTCCTGAACTCGGTGCGCTCCCGAGGTGCCGGCCTGGTCATCATCACCCATGACGCGCGCGTCGCCGCCTACGCCGACCGGGAGGTCACCGTCCGCGACGGTCGCATCGGCCCCGGGGCCACGCACACCGTGGCCGGACCGAGCGACCCCCAGCACTCAACCACCGGGAGCCGGTCATGAGCCGCATCACCCTGACCCGGCTGCTCGTCGCCAACGACCGGTCCGCCCGGCGCCGCCTGGCCGGGATCGTCGCCGGCGTCATGGTGGGGGTGGCCCTGTTCCTCATGCTGCTGGCCGCCGCTCAGGCCTTCCCCGAGCGCAGCATGCGCTCCAGCTGGGCGTCCACCGCCCTCATATCAGGCCCCTCCGAGCAGTCGAACCACACGGACCTCCACCCCGACCATGCTCTCACCGACGGCGAGCTGGCCGTCGCCAGCAACGTCGACATCGTCGACAACAAACCGATCACCATCCTGAGGGTGGCTCTGCCGGAGTCGGGCACCACCTCAGTGAGGATCCCGGGGTCCGACGTCGTCCCGAAGCGGGGCGAGTACCTGGCCTCGCCGGCCCTGGCCAAGCGCATCGCCTCCCTTCCCGCCGACCAGCTCGGCGACCGCTACGGCAAGCAGGTGGGCGTCCTGTCGCCCGAGGCCGTCGAGGGTCCGGACTCGCTGGTGGCCGTCGTTGGGACGGACCTGGGGACCGTGGCCACCTCCGAGTTCTACATCCCGCCCCAGGTGGTCACCTCCTTCCAGGGCATTCCTTTCGAGAGCGAGTCGTATCGGATCGCCACACTCGTCGGCGCCATCGCGGTGCTCGTGCCCGCGCTGCTGCTCGTCGGGATCGTCACGGACCTGGGGGCGGCGCAGCGGGCCGAGCGCTTCGCCACGCTGCGCCTCATCGGGGCCACACCGCAGCAGGTGGCCCGTACCGCGGCTCTGGAGATCGGGGCCACCACCTTCGTCGGCGCCCTGGCGGGCGTGGCCCTCTACCTGGCCATGATCCCCGTTGCCGGGCAGATCACGCTGCGAACCAGCCGCTTCTACTACTCCGACCTGCTGCGCTCCCCGGTCAACGCGGTCCTCGCCGTCGTCGTGACCACGGCGGGGGCGGCGGCCGTGGCCTGGTGGCGCACGCGACGAGCCGACCTCGGTCCTCTGGGCGGGTCCCGCGAGCGCACCGAGCGCCGACCCCGCCTCATCTCGCTGGCGCCCGTCATCCTGGGGACGGCGGGGCTGATCAGCACCCCGACGGTGGCCCATCAGGACTCCGATCTGACCATCTACCTACTGCCCGCCTCCTTCCTGTGCACGATGCTGGGGCTGCTGTGGGCCGGGCCGCTCCTGACCTGGTGGGTGGCGCGGGGCGGCAGGGCGCTGGCCCGTTCGGCGGCGCAGGTCATCGGCTTCAACCGGATCACTCAGCACCCCCGTGCGGTCTTCCGGGCGGTGGCGGGTGTCGTCGCCGCCGTCTACGCCATGACGGTGTTCGCCGTCGCCATCACGGCCGCTGCAGGGACCCATGACGTCACGCAGGGTGGTGGGCACCTGAGCCCCACGACGCTCGAGGCGATGCCGGCGGTCAGCGACGAGGGCGCCCTGAGCGGAGCCGTCGACCGGCTCGCCGCCGTGCCCGGGGTGACAACGGTGACCGTGGGACGGATCAGCGGTGACGGCAAACAGAATCGGGTCATCCTCGAGGCCGACAAGGCCGAGGCGCTCGGGGCGCCGCATGTGGCGGCCCCCGGTGGCGCGGTGAGCATCAGTACCCGGTGGCTGCATCAGAACGCGGCCGCCTCGCCGTCACCGGTCAGTGCCGAGGAGCTGGCGAACGCCCGTGAGCACGGCGCCCCCGTCATCCTGGTGGGAACGGACCCGGCCAGCCCCGGGGCCATCGAGCGGGCCCGCACCGCTCTGGCCACCTCCGGCCTGCCCCTGGGGACCGCCCCGACCTCACCCAGCTCGATCCAGGCCATTGAGGCAGTGCCATGGAGAACCAGTTCGCCCAGCTCGGCTACATCGGCATCCTCATTGCCGCGGGCATCTCCGCGGTCTCGCTCGGGGTCTCGACGGTGGCGGCACTGCTGGGGCGCCGGCGGGTCCTCGGTCTGCTGCGGCTGGTCGGCATGCCGGTGGCGACGCTGCGGTCCATGATCTCCTACGAGACGATGCTGCCGGCGGTCACCGCCCTGGTCATGAGCGTCGGTCTGGGGTGGCTGACCGCATGGTCGCTGATCAGCGGGGTGTCGGGGCGCCGTATCAGCTGGCCGGACGGCGGCTACTGGCTGGTACTGGGGGCGTGCCTGGCGCTGGTGGTGGTGGCGACCCTGGCCAGCACCCGCTACGGCCGGCGCATGCTGGCCGACACCACCGTCCGATTCGAGTAGAAGCGGCCCTCAGTGTCCATATCGGTGACAAAGGCCGCGATCAGCCTCAGTCGCAGAAAAGGAATCCGCATGATTCCGAGGTTCTTCTCGGCGGAGTGATAGCCTGCGAGCTCCTTTGTCTCCGATATGGACACCTATCCCTCCTGCGCACCCGGGAACCGGGGACAAGAACCCCCGGTGCCCGGAGCCGATCTGCGATAGAACAGGACCATGACCGCAGGACGGACCGACACGGCCGAGGACGCCTCCCCTGTCCTCGGTGCGGCCACCGGTCCTCGCGGCACCGGATCTGGGTCGTCTGCGTGACGGCGAGGCCGATGAGCTCGCCGCAGGTGAGATGGTCGAGGACCTGCGGCTGGTCGATGCGGACCTGAGCGGCGCGGACCTGTCGGCGCTCAGCCTGCTGAGCTGCCGGTTCTCGGAGGTCTTCGCCAACGACACCGACTTGGCCGCCGCGCGGCTGGTCGACTGCCGCCTGGAACGTCTGAGCACCACCTACCTTCACAGTCCGCGCTCCACATGGCGCACAGTGGAGCTGGTCGACTCGCGTATCGGGGCCTGGGAGCTCTACGACGCCGATGTCGAGTCGCTCCTCATTGAGGACTGCCGCTTGGGCTTCGTCAACCTCGCCGGAACCGCTGTGCGCGACGTCCTCATCCGGGGCACCCGGATCGACGAGCTGGACCTGAGCGGTATCGACGCCCAGCGGGTCCGCTTCGAGGACTGCCGAGTGGGCACGCTGCGCCTGCACGGCGGGAACCTGAGCGACGTCGACCTGCGCGGGATGGAGATGAGAGTGGTCAGCGGCGTCGGCTCTCTGAGTGGGGCAACCATCAGCAGTGGGCAGCTCACCGAGCTCGCGCCGCTCTTGGCGCAGCACCTGGGGCTGCGAGTCGAGGACCGGAATCACGGACAGGATTGCGACACAACAAGGGGTAGACGCGCATGACGCTGTTGACGGCCGACGACGTTCTCAACGTGAAGTTCGAGGTCTCCTCATTCAAGGAGGGCTACAACCAGGATGAGGTCGACGTCTTCCTCGACGACGTGACCACCACGATGCGGGAGTTCGAGGAGCGACTCGGCACGTCACAAGAATCCTCGGGCCCCTCGCACCGGCGGGCCGAGATCCTCCTGACGTCGGAGGGCGTCAGAAACATCCGGTTCTCGACCACCCGGTGGTCGGGCTACCACATCGACCAGGTTGATGCATTCGTCGCCCAAGTGCTCACGACCATGGAGGCGCTTGAGGCTCAGGCGCGCACCCACGCATTCGCCGGCCAGCCCGGCACCAGCGCCGGAGTCGGTGGGGCGTACGGCGGCGGAGCCTACGGCACCGACCCGACCCAGGCCGGGTACGTCCTCCCGGGCGGCTCCGAAGCCGACGGCTCCCAGTGCGCTGAGGCGATTGCGCAGCGCGACCAGTACATCGTCCAGCTCCAGCAGGGAGATCGCCTATCTGCGCGCCGAGCTCGAGTCCGCCCAGCGCCGCCTGGGGACAACCGGGGTTTAGACCTGGCCCCCGCATCAACTACCACACAGTCGCGGAGAGGAACCGGACACATGACGATCCTGACGAGCAATGACGTGGACAACGTGAGGTTCACGGCCACTCAGTTCCGAGAGGGCTACGAGCAGCACCAGGTTGATAGCTTTCTTGAGGAGATCGCCGGCACGCTGAGGGTTCTCCAGGCAAGATCGGACTCCACTGGGTACGCGTCCGACATCACCGGCGTCAAGGTGCTCACGGCTGACGACGTGCAGAATATGAAGTTCCAAGGCACCAGGTTCCGGGAAGGCTACGAGCAGGATGAGGTTGACAGATTCCTTGACCACGTCGTGGAGACGTTGAGGTACCTGGAGGGCGGCACGCAGCCCTCTGGATATGAAGCACAGTGGAGCGGCGGCTCGTGGGGCAGCGGAGTCAACACATACGGCAGTGCGTCATACTCCGCGCCGAGCGACACCGAGTCGTCCAGTAGTCAGGCGATTGCGCAGCGAGACCAGTACATCGCCCAGCTCCAGCAGGAGAACGCCTATCTGCGTGCCGAGCTCGAGTCCGCCCAGCGCCGCCTGGAGATGTTCGGCGTCTAGCCACCCGCAGCGGCCCGTCCGACCATCCGCACCACACGCATGGTGCACCGTCCTAGGAGGGCCCTCCGTGGACAACAGCGTGGTCAGATGGATCCCGCCTGCTCGATGACGAGGATCCGGGCTGTTCCAACAGGGTGGGCAACATGTTCGTCACCATCCTCGGCGACGAAGATGCGTCCGGGCTCCAGCCGAGTCACGTGGGTCCCGGCCCCGTCACGGTAGTGCATGTCGACTGCTCCGTCGAGAACAACGAAGACCTCGACGCCGTCGTTGGTGTGCCAGACATAGGGTTCATCAGTCCAGTGAAGCCGCACCGTGGCATCCGCAATGCGAGCCAGGTCAACAGCGGCCCACGCCCGGTCGAGTGTGACATCACCAGCAGTAACGATCTTCATCGTGCAGCTGCCTTTCTCTCGATACCTGTCTGTTCGAGCGACGCCGGAGAGCTCGAGGCAATGCTCAGCCACATGCCCCGCTCGAACAGGTTGATGACAACAAGTCGACTCATCACCGCAGTCTGGTCGTCACGACGAGCGAGCGCGAGTGGCAGAAACGACACGCTGCGCGCAATTCCTGCCATCATGTGCGCATGACACATGCCGTTGTCGCTCTGGCCCTGCCAGGCGTCGTCGCCTTCGACCTGTCCACAGCCGCTCAGGTCTTCGGCCATCCTGAGGAGGACGAGTACTCCTTCGAGGTTGTGACATCTGATGGCTGCCAGGTGCTGTCGTCCACCGGATTCCAGATCGCAGGAGTAGGTGGTCCTTCCTCTCTGCGCCGGGCCGATACCATCGTCGTTCCCGGGTACAGCCCCCATACCACGCCCAGTGATGACGTACTCGAGGCACTGCGATCAGCGCACTCCCGCGGTACCCGAGTCGTCTCCATATGCACCGGGGCCTTCGCACTCGCCCCAACGGGGCTTCTGGACGGACTGTCAGCCACGACCCACTGGCAGGACGCCGAGGAACTACGCGCAGCCTACCCGGCCGTGGACGTCACGCCCGATGTCCTGTACATCGACCACGGGCATGTGGCCAGCAGCGCCGGGGTCGCCGCTGGTATCGACCTGTGCCTGCATCTTGTGCGCCGTGATTATGGGGCCGCAACAGCCAATCGCATCGCACGGCGAATGGTCGTCCCACCCCACCGCGCAGGAGGCCAGGCCCAGTACGTCGCGCCGGCAGCTCGCCCCCGTCATCCGGAGAACAGGCTGGCGGAGCTGACCACCTGGGTCGTGGCGCACCTCGATCGCCCAGTGGGCGTAGCGGATCTTGCTCGCCGTGCACACCTCTCTGAACGGCAGCTGGCACGCAGGTTCGTCGCCGAGACAGGGCAGACTCCGCTGCAGTGGCTTCTCCACCAGCGTGTGCTGGCCGCCATGGATCTGCTTGAGACGACCGGCCTGTCTCTGGAGGCCATCGCCACACGCACGGGTCTAGGGACGGCCGGCACCTTGCGTCGTCACTTTCTCAGACACGTGGGCACCACGCCCGGCGCTTACCGAAAGACGTTTCGCGGTCCCGAGTAACGGCTCGAGGGGTCAGCCCCTCTTGACCAGCGGGAAGGTGATGGTCTCGCGGATGCCCTGACCGGTGAGCACCATGAGGAGGCGGTCGATGCCCATGCCCATGCCGCCGCTGGGCGGGAAGCCCTGCTCCATGGCGACCAGGAAGTCCTCGTCCAGGATCATGGCCTCGGGGTCTCCCTTGGCGGCTGCGAGCGCCTGGGCCTCGAAGCGCTCGCGCTGGACCACGGGGTCGGCGAGCTCGGAGTAGGCGGTGGCGGTCTCGAAGCCGCGCACGTAGAGGTCCCACTTCTCGGTCAGGCCCGGCTTGCTGCGGTGGTAGCGGGTCAGCGGCGAGGTGTCCTCGGGGAAGTCGTAGACGAAGGTGGGCGCCCACAGCTTGTTGCCGACGAGCTCTTCGAAGATGTCCTCGACGACCTTGCCCGCCACGGCGTAGTCGTCGATCTCCAGGCCGATCCTCTCGGCGTGGGCGACCAGCTGCTCGCGCGGGGTCTCCACGGTGATCTCCTCGCCGAGGGCTTCGGAGATGGAGGTGTAGAGGTCGATCTTGTCCCACTCGCCCGACAGGTCGTACTCGGTGCCGTCGGCCAGCGTGACGACCTCCCCGCCCTCGGGCAGGTCGAAGGCGTCACGGGCCGCCTGCTGGACGAGGTTACGGGTCAGCTCGGCCATGCCGTCGTAGTCGGAGTAGGCCTCGTAGGCCTCCAGGGGCTGTGAACTCCGGGGAGTGGGATGAGTCGGCGCCCTCGTTGCGGAAGTTGCGGTTGATCTCGAAGACGCGGTCAACACCGCCGACCACGGCGCGCTTGAGGTAGATCTCCGTGGCGATGCGCAGGTAGAGATCCATGTCGAAGGCGTTCATGTGGGTGATGAACGGGCGCGCGGCCGCCCGCCGTGAATGACCTGGAGCATGGGGGTCTCCAGCTCCAGGTAGTCGCGGCGGAAGAAGTTCTCGCGGATGGAGCGAACGACGGCGGCGCGGGTGCGCACCATGTCGCGGGCGGCGGGCCGGGTGAGCAGGTCGAGCTCACGACGGCGCACGCGCTGCTCCTCCGAGCGTCACCGCCTCACCGGCCTCGTTGGTCCAGGTCTTGGGCAGGGGGCGCAGCGCCTGGAGGCGATCCGCCAAGCGGGGACCTCGACGTCGTCGTCCCCGGCGGAGGCGGCCTCGGCACCCTCGCGCAGGACCGGCTCGGCCATGACGGACAGCTCGCCGCGGCGCGAGGAGATGACGCGGCCGTGGACGAAGAGGTGGTCACCCAGGTCGACGTCGGCCTTGAAAGCCGCGAGCGCGGTGTGGCCCTCGGCGGGCAGGGCCTTGGCCGAGAGCATGGCCTGCAGGGTGGTGCCGGCCCCGTCCTGGAGGGTGACGAAGCACAGGCGGCCGGTGTTGCGCAGGAAGACGACGCGGCCGGCCACACCGACGACGTCATCGGTCTCGTCTCCGGCCTTGAGGTGGGCGTAGCCCTCGCGCACGGCGGCGATGGTGGTGGTGACAGGGCACCGAGACCGGGTAGGGGTCCCAGCCCTCGCCGCGCAGGCGCTCGCGCTTGCCGGCGCGGACCTCGAACTGCTCGCCCGGGCCCGGGTCGGCCTTGGACTGCTTGGGCTGGGCCGATGAATCACCCGCAGACATCGCCGACTTGGGCGACTGGGTGCCGGCAGGGGGCATCGGTGGCGGTCGGGTCGGGGCTGGGGGTGCTCTCGTCTGTCACGTGAAGGAGTCTAACGGCGCCCGCCCTCCCCGGTCGCTCCCCGGGGTCCGACGACGCCCGAACCACAACCGATCCTGGTCACACCGGGCGGCCGGCGCGTGGATCGGTCAGGCGCGGGCCTCGGCCAGGGGGATGCTGGAGGGACGCAGCCCCTGGAGGCGGGCGACGTCGGAGTCGGCCGGGATCTGGCCGGGGTCGGTGCCCCGCTCCACGATCCGGTTGGTCTCATCGACGAAGACGACGTGGGGCAGGTAGGTGCGGGCCTCGGCGTCGGACATCTGGGAGTAGGCGATAAGGATGACGACGTCACCGGGGTTGACCAGATGAGCGGCGGCGCCGTTGACGCAGATCTCTCCGGCGCCGCGCTCGCCGGGGATGACGTAGGTGGACAGGCGGTTGCCGTTGGTGCAGTTGCAGATGTCGACGCGCTCGCCGGGCAGCAGGTCGGCGGCCTCGAGCAGGGCGATGTCCACAGTGATGGAGCCGACGTAGTCGAGGTCGGCCTGCGTCACGGTGGCGCGGTGAATCTTGGACGTCATCATCGTCCGGGTGCGGGAACTCATCGCCGCACAGCGTAGACGGCAGCGGCCCGGCGCACTGTACGGTGCGGCACAGGGTGAGCGACCTGACAGGCCGACCTGGCCAAGACGCTCAGGGATGCAGGTCGATGAGGGTGTTGTCGATGAGACGGGTGGTGCCCACGCGCGCGGCGACGGCCAGCAGGCCTGTGGCGGGCAGCCCTTCCCCCTCGGCCTTCCCCATCGGTTCGCTGCGCGGCAGGCCGAGGCCGGCGTCGGCCAGGTCCTCGAAGCTGTCCGGGGCGACGAGGGCCACGTAGTCGATCTCGACGCCGTCGGCCGCCTCCAGGGACTCCAGTGCGGCCCGGCGGATGGCGGCGGGGTCGGGGCGGGTGTCGGAGCCGGCCTTCTGCGCGGCGGCGTCCCGGCCGGCCTGGAGTGCGCGGGACAGGGCCATGGCCTGGTGGCGCTGCTCGGGGCTGAGGTATGCGTTGCGCGAGCTCATGGCCAGGCCGTCGCTCTCGCGGCGGATGTCGACCGGCACGATCTCCAGCGGGACGGCGAGGTCGCGCACCATGGACTCGATGATCGCCAGCTGCTGGGCGTCCTTGCGGCCGAACAGCGCCCAGCGCGGGGCGGTCAGGTGCATGAGGGTGAGCACCACCTGGCACACGCCGGCGAAGTGGGTGGGGCGGGTGCGGCCTTCCAGGACGGTGGCGATGGGGCCGGGGTCGATGCGCACCGCCGGCTGCCCGGAGGGGTAGATGACCTCGGGGTGGGGGCGAAGATGATGAGCCGCCCCACACCGAGGGCGCCGTCGGTACCGGTGAGGGTGCGGGTGAGGCCATCCAGGTCGCCCTTGAGGTCACGCGGGTAGGCGTCGAGGTCCTCGGTGGGGGCGAACTGCAGGGGGTTGACGAAGATGGTGACCACTACTGTTCCGGCCGGCCCGACGCGCCGGGCGGCCTCACGCACGAGATCGAAGTGTCCCTCGTGGAGGGCGCCCATGGTCATGACGACCGCCCGCGGGTCGGGGGACTCGGCCAGGGCGGCGGCGAGGTCGGCTCGGCTGCGGGCGAGGACGGTTGCGGCGCCGGTGGATCGGGGGGTGGGAACGGGCGTCGGTGCGGGTTCAGTGCTCACGTACCCCACGCTAGTCGCCCCGAGGGACCGCGCCGAATCAACCAGGAGCTATGGGCATGAGAGCATCGGGGCATGAGCGACATCGATGGCACGGGCCCCGGTGCGGGCGGCGGTGAGCACGTGGGCCGGGGCCCTGCCGCCCCGGCCACTCCGAGCAGGCCGGGCCGGCTGGGCGTCGGCATCATCTCCGCCGGGCGCGTCGGGGCGGTCCTGGGCTGTGCGCTGCGGGCGGTGGAGCACCAGGTCGTCGGCGTCCACGCGGTCTCGGAGGACTCGCGTGAGCGCGCCGAGATGCTGCTGCCCGGCGTGCCGGTCCTGGACGTCGAGGAGATCGTCGAGCGCGCCGAGCTGGTCCTGCTGGCCGTCCCCGACGACGCGCTCGAGCCACTCGTCCAGGGCCTGGCGGACCTGGGGCGTTGGCAGCCGGGCCAGCTGGTGGCCCACACCTCGGGTCGCTACGGTGCCTCGGTGCTCGCGCCGGCCCAGCGCTGCGGGGCGATCCCGCTGGCGATCCACCCGGCGATGACCTTCTCCGGATTCTCCACGGATGTGGCCCGGCTCGTCGGTTGCCCGATGGCGGTGACCGCGCCCGCCGCGGTGCTGCCGATCGCGCAGGCGCTGGTGGTCGAGCTCGGCGGGGAGCCCTTCGTCCTGGAGGAGTCGGCGCGCCCGACCTACCACGCGGCCCTCGCCCACGGCGCCAACCATCTGCTGACCGTGGTGACGCAGGCCGTCCGGGTGCTGGCGGCCGCCGGGGTCGAGGACGGCGCCGCCACGCTCGGTCCTCTGCTCACGGCGGCCCTGGACAGGGCCCTGCACGAGGGCGAGGCGGGTCTGACCGGCCCGGTCTCCCGGGGCGACGTCGGAACGGTCGTCTCCCACCTGGAGGCGCTCTCCTCGTTGCGCGACGACCAGGGGCGGGGGCTCGACGACGTCGTCGCCTCCTACCGGCAGCTGGCCGCCGCCACCACTGAGCGCTGCGAGGCCACCGGGCGTCTCACTGCCGAGCAGGCCCTGCGCCTGCGCGACCTCCTGGGCCACGAGCGGCTCGAGGGCTGACTACGAGGGATCCGTGGCCTGGGTGGCGGCGACGGCGCGCGCGAGCCACCGGTCGAGCTGCTCGTGGCGCGGGCGCGGCGCAGCGCGCGCTCGCTGATCCGCGCCGCGAGGGCCTTGGCGTCGGCGGCGTCGAGGTTGGTGATCGAGGTGGGGACCTCGCGGGCGACCATGTCGAGGCTGAGGGCGGCCAGGTTGCGCCGGCGCGCCAGCGGCCCCTGGCGCACGCGCAGGGACTGGATGCGCTCGTAGGGGAAGACGGCGACTCGCCGTCGCCAGCGGCCGTGGCGGATGATGACGCAGGTGTCGGTGAGGACAATGGCCGCGCGCCGCCAGGTCAGGGGGCGGAAGATCCGTCCGCGGCGGCTGATGCGCACGAAGCCGCGCTCGGCCGAGCCCGCCGGGGCCTGCGGGTCGCCGACGCCGTCATCGTCCCAGCCGGTGAGGGGCCTGGGCGAGCAGCCTGTCCGGGTCGGGCACGCCCAGGTCGGGGACCACGAGCCACAGCGCGCGCAGGGCGGTGTCGCGCGCCCCCACAGGCAGGAGCATGTTGCCGATCTCGCGAGTCTGGCCATCGTGGGGGTTCTCGTCGCGGCCGGCCACGGTGACATTCACCTTCCACCAGTCCTTGCGACGCCACAGGATCGGCCCGGTGAGCCCGACGCCGTGGACCCGCCCGGGCGGCAGCGTCCGGGAGGTCTCAGAGGTGAGGCCGTAGCTCATGCGGATACCGCTGGGGGTGGCGGCGGCGTAGAAGTTCCAGGCGCTGTTGAAGTGGCTCCACACGATGGTCGCCAACGCGATGACCATCGTGACGTAGGACGAGATGATCGTCAGCGCTTCGCCGCCGGTCATGGAGTCCGAGACGATGATGAGGATCCCGACCGCAAGCGTACCGATGACCGTCAGCCCGAGCACATAGACCGAGGAACTGCGCAGCAGGGATCCGAGGAGGGTGGCGCCGTCGACGCTGTAGAGCGGGTGCTCCTGGAAGTGGGAGGCCCGCAGCTGCGTGGAGCGCCGCCTGATGGCGGGGCGGCCTCCGAGCCCGGCATCCCCTCCGGCGTGAGGCCCTCGGGCCGGGAGGTGGACGCTGCATCGTCAATGCTGCCGGTGTCGCAGCCCACTCCACCGGCTTGGACGGCACCCTCCTCCGACGCGGCTCCGGGCAGGTCGATCTGCCCTGCGGCCAAGTCGAGGATGCGGTCACGCAGAGCCTGAAGCTCGCGGGTGGTGAGGAACCCGATGACGACCCGCGAGTTCCGGCCGCCGGCGACCTCGACGGTCAACTTCCCGACGCCGAAGATGCGTCCGAGCAGGGGGTGGACGACGTCGACGGACTGAATCCGCGGCAGACGGGCCGTACGCAGCTTGCGGCTGAGGATGCCCGAGCGCAGGTAGACGCCGTCGGCATCCACGGCGTAGGCGCGCCGCCACCAGCTGAGCAGCCCGAGCACCACCCACAAGGCGATGAGCACGACCAGGCCGAGCAGGTAGTACCCGACCTGACCGCCCAGGGAGAAGCCGTGCTCAGAGATGAAGCGATAGGCGCGCACCAGTTCGTCGAGGTTCTGAGCGGTGACGAAGGCGAGGACACCGGTGACGATCTTCCAGCCTTCCAGCAGCGGCGTGATGACACTGACCCGGTGCCAGGTGACGTTCTCGGGAAGCGGCAGATCCCGGGAGGCGGCGGACTCACTCTCCCCCGCGGCGTCCGCCCTCGCCTTCCGGGCGACCTCCAGCCTGCTCTCCCAGCTGGAGCTCACAGCCCGGCCATCCTCTCCTCACCGCGCTGGGACAGGACCCGGCGCAGGTTCTCCGCCTCGGCCACCGGCAGCCCGTTGATCGTGGCATCGGTACTGGCCGAAGCCGTGTGGAGCCTGACCTCGGCGATGCCCAGCCAGCGAGCGAGCGGTCCCTGGGAGGTGTCCACGAACTGCATGCGCCCGTACGGGGTGACCGTGATGGAGCGGAACATGACGCCGTGGCGCCACAGGAGGTGGTTGTCCGCCAGGGCGTAGCCCATGGCCCGCACCTGGCGCGGAATGAGCCAGAGCAGCCAGACGAACAGGACCGCGGCGAGCGCCGCCGGGATGAAGAACGCAGAGGAGACGATCACCCCGGGGATGGCGAAGCCGATGAGGAGGACGGCACAGATGATGCCGGCCCCCAGGATGCGGGCGGTGATGAGGCGGCGCGAGACCCGGTGGAAGACGACGCCGTCGGGGGCGAAGGGATCGGCGCCGGGCATGGCGTCAGCGCCTGCGTCAGGACTGGTCATGCGGGCGCTCCTGGTCCTTCGGGGGCCCGACTGGAAGGACCGGTCGAGCCGTCGTCGTCACTGTCACCGGAGATGGAGCACCACTGCTCGACGACGAAGCCGATGATGCACCACACGAGGCAGGCGAGGAGGCACCCGGTCGAGGTCCAGGCCAGGTGAGTCATGGCCGGCGAGCGCGGCGTCACCAGCGCCAGGATGATCCCGCCGCCGTAGACGCCGCCCAGGACCGCCCCCACGATGGCGGAGGCCTGGGCGGCGGCGGCCGTGGTAGCGGCGCCGGTCGGGGTGATCCAGGTGCGCTCACGCGCCCGCAGGCGCCTGACCGCCAGACCGGCCACCAGGACGATGCCGGCGATGACCAGCGCGGTCACCGCCCCCCAGGGGGAGAGGACCGGGACCCAGCCGACGTGGCGCAGCAGGAGGTCACCGGCCACCCACGAGGTCACCGCGGCGGCGATGAACCAGGTGACGGCACTGGTCCAGCGGGTGCGCCGCATCAGGCGTCCTGGCGGGGACCTGTCCCCTGGGCGCCACCACCGATGACGTCGTTCCACTGGAGCGGGGACTTCCAGGCGTCCCCGGCGGCGTCCTGCTGACCGTTGGGGCGCTCATCCTGCCCGGTCGTACGACCGGGGGCGTAGGTTCCCTGCGGTCCGGCCGTCTCAGGGGCCGAGGCCGCCTGGTAGGGCGAGGCGATCTGCGGGGCCTGCTCAGCCCAGGAGCTCGCGTCGTTGGAGGTGTCGAAAGGCGAGTGCCCGAAGGGGACGACTCGACCGGCGCCTGGTCACCGAGGGGCTGGGCGGGGGCGGCGGGCTCGGCGGCGACCGGTGAGGCCTCGGAGAGACTGCCTGCGTGATCGGCGGACAGGGAGGCGTCGACCACGGAGGACTCGTCGCGGGTGGCGTCGTAGACCAGCCCGGGCTCGGAGCCTGCGGCATCCTGCTCCACCGGGGGCTCCACGTAGGGGCCGGTGGGCTTGTCCGGCAGGGCATCGGAGTCGAGCCAGTCGAAGGCCAGCCAGCGCAGACCACCGCGGTCGGGGGCATTCTCGGCGAGCTCGGACACGGAGTGTCCGGCCAGCTCGGCGAAGGGGTCGGCCTGGCTCCACGGCACGAGGACGAAGGCGCGCTCAGCGGCGCGCGGATGCGGCAGGGACAGGACCGGGTCGGAGGAGGTGACACCCTCGACCTCGATCAGGTCGACGTCCAGGGTGCGCACGCCCCACGGCTCGGTGCGCACGCGCCCGGCCGCGACCTCCAGGGACTGGCAGACCTCGAGCAGCTCTCGCGGGGAGAGGGTCGTCGTTGCCGTGACCACCGTGTTGAGGTAGTCGGGCTGGGGATCGGCGCCCTCGGCGACGACGGCGAGCGTGCGGGCCAGTGGCGCCACCTGCGTGACCTCGATGCCCTCGGTGGCCCTGAGACTCTGGACGGCCGTGCGCAGGGAGTCCACGACTCCGCCGACGTTGGCCCCCAGGCCGAAGACGACGCCGACGGGGCGGGTGGGCCGCTCGACGAGCGGGTCGACCGGAGCGGCGGGGGCCGCCGGAACCTCAGGTGCGGCAGGGGGCCTCCGCCGGTGCGGCACCGGCGGCGCCCAGGAAGTCGGGCTGCGGCGACGGCGCGGCGTAGGAGCCATCAGCGGGCCGGGAGAAGTCCTCGGAGACGGAGGGCTGGGAGTAGGAGGGCTCGGAGTAGGACGGTGCCGCTCCCTCCTGGCTCACGGCCCTGGGGAACTCGCCGGGGACGGCGAAGGGACTGGGCTCAGGGCTCACCCAGAGGCTGGGAGGCCGGAACGGCGGCGGCGTCGATGAGTCCGTCGGCGTCGGTGGCCCCGGAGCCGGAGGCGTCACCGCCCAGCGCGGGGAAGGGGAAGGCGGTCGCGTCGGCGCCCGCCGTCGCGGGGGCGGCGTCTCTGGGATAACCGGCCTGGTTGGAGGCGGCCCCGCTGTAGGAGCCGGACTCGTCGAAGGCGACGGGCCTACTCAGAAGGTCCACGGGGCTCTCGTCGACGTCGGGGGCAGCGACCTGATCCTCGCCCTCCTCGGAGGAGGCCACGTGGCGGCCCTCGTGGGGCAGCTGGCCGGCGAGGTCGCCGGCGGCGGAGGCCGGCTCGGACACGGCTCCTGCGGAGGCGTCGGCAGCCATCTCCTCGGCGTAGCCGGGGACACTGGACTCCGACTCAGTGAGGGCGGGCACCGCGCCCAGGGCGTCGGCCGCCAGGCTCACGAACCCATCGGCGCCGGCCGTCCTGCCGGCGGAGGAGGCGGTGGGGGTGCTGGTCGAGGGGGTGGGGGCGCTGGTCGAAGGGGTGTCCAGCACACTCGATCCGGCGTGGGAACCGCCCGCCTCGCCGGAGGGCAGGCTGGAGGCCTCCGGGACCTCAGGGAGCCTCAGGAGCCCAGGAGGCGGCCGATGAGACGGAGGAGTCAGAGCTCTCAGTGGCCCAGTCCGGCACCCACGACTGGGTCGACTCGGTGCCCCCACTGGGAGCACCGGGATCGACCGGCATCGGAGTGGGGACCGAGGGCGCGGCGGCCGCGAAGGGCGAGCGGGCCGGTGCCTCCATCGGCGAGGCCGGCGAGGGGCGTCGGGGTGATGGGAGGCTCCGAGGGCCGCTGCCGCCGGCGCGGCGGCAGCGGCTGCGTCGCCGCCCGCGAAGGAGGCGCCCGGAAGTCGGGGGACATCCGAGACGAGGGGGCCGCGGGGGACTCGTAGGCGGGCGCCGCCGGTGAGGCGGTGGCCACCGGGGAGGCCGAGGAGGAGGGGGACGCGTAGGGCTGGGCGGACACGGCCACCGGCGCCTCGGCCTGCGCGGCCCAGGCGGCCTGGCTGGTGGCGGGTGCCCCACCGTGGCCCGCTGCGGCGTCGGCCATCCGGTGGATGGTCACCGAGATGTCTTCGAAGGCGACGTCGAGGGGGCCTGGGGCTTGTGCACGGTGACCTCGGCGGCCACGACGCGGGGGAAGGACAGGACCCGCTCGGTGATCCGGTCCGCCAGGGACTCGATGAGGTTGACCGGCTCCCCCTCGATGATGCTCACGATGCCGTTGGCCACGCGCGAGTAGTCGACGGCATCGGTCACCGAGTCGGTGACGGCGGCCACGGCGGTGCCGCGCTGCCCCAGGTCGAGGATGACATCGACTGTGAAGAGCTGGCCCTCCTCGCGTTCGAAGGGCAGGACGCCGTGGTGGCCACGGGCGGACAGGCCGATGAGGCTGATCCGGTCGGTGGTCGCGGAGACGGTGGTGCTCACTGGTGTTCCTTCCAGAGGGAGGCGGTGCGGACGGCGGCCCGGTTGGCCGGGACCTCGTGGACTCTGACGGCCCAGGCGCCTGCGGCGGCGGCCAGGGCGGTGGTGGCGGCGGTGACGGCATCGCGCTGGACGGGCGTGGCCTCGGCCTCGGCCGCCTGGGCGAGGAAGCGCTTGCGGGAGGATCCGACCAGGAGCGGCCGGCCCAGATCCGCGATGAGACGGGAGGTGGCCGACAGCAGCTCCCAGGACTGGGCATGGGTCTTGGCGAAGCCGAGGCCGGGGTCCAGGACCACCTGGGAGCGGTCCACCCCGGCGACGTCCAGCTCGACCAGGCGCTCGCGCAGCTCCGCCTCGACTCCGGCGACGACACCGCCGGGGTAGTCGGTGAGCCGGTCCATGGTCTCGGGGTCGCCGCGCCAGTGCTGGCAGACGTACACGACACCGGTGCGGGCGATGAGGTCGTGCATGGCGGGGTCGGCCAGGCCCCCGGAGACGTCGTTGATGATGTGGGCACCGGCGTCGATGGCGGCCTCGGCGGTGGCGGCGTGGATGGTGTCCACCGAGACGATGGCGCTGCCGGCAGAGCCTGTCCCGTCGGCCCCGTCGGCCCCGTCGGCAAGGAGTGCGCGCACCACGGGCAGGGACGCGGGAGATCTCAGTGTTGACGTCGACCCGCTGGGCGCCAGGGCGGGTGGACTCCCCGCCGATGTCGATGATGTCGGCGCCCTGAGCGATGAGCTCGCGGGCATGGGCGATGGCCGCCTCGGGGTCGGCCCAGCGGCCGCCGTCGGAGAAGGAGTCAGGAGTGACGTTGAGGACGCCCGCGAGGAGCGTCCGGTCGCGGGGCACGAACCCCGGCAGGGGGCCGGGGCGGCGGCGGGAAGAATCGTCACGGGGTCAGGCTAACGGTTGGCCCGCCGCTGCGGGAGGACCGAAACATCTTCAGCCCGCCGCAAACTGAGAGCCGGGACACGATCCGGCGGGACCAGGGCACCCACTTCGACCAAAACTTCATAGAAGACGCGGAGCCGGGTCGTCGATGAGCTTTTTGGTTGAGATTGAGTGAGCCTCACGACCTCGGTGCGACTGACCGGTCGCTTCTCATCAGAAAGGCGGAGACGCCTCCGCACCCCGTCCCTTCGACGTATTCCGGTTCTCCTCCTCGATTCCTAGGCTCAAGGCATCCACCGAGTCTCCGGGACCATGCGACTCGTCTACCGCGGCTCCCGCTGGGAAAGAAAGTGAGAAGAGGACTGCTGTTGCCCGCCCTGCTCGATCTACGCCGCAATGCTGCCGCCTTCGTGGCGGTGGCCGTGAGCGCGGCCCTCATCGTCTCCGACTCCGTTCGGACCAGGGTCACCGAGAGCGCCCGCGCCAGTGTCGGCGGTGAGGTCAGGTGGTGTTTGCATCGTTGATGTCGATTGTCCCCGTCTGGGAGGGCCTTCTGCCCACGCCACGTCCCTCAGGGGGCCACTCGGCCAGTCCGCCCGGGACAGGAACGAGGTGATCGTGTCCAAATCGGAGACAAAGACTCGAAACGGACACATACTGACAAAAAAGAACCGCATAATTCCGCGGTTCGCATGTGCGACCAAGGAGTGCTGGAGGTCCTTTGTCACCGATTTGGACATTTTGGCCCGTGACCGCCTCCGGTGCGTTGTCAGTGCGCGCTGCCAAGCTCGACGAGGAGCACCCCAACCATGATGAGCGCAATGCCGGCCACCATGGTGCGGGTCAGTGGCTCACCGAAGAGGAGCCTTGAGGCGATCGCCGTGACGGCCACTCCCCCGGCCGACCAGATCCCGTAAGCGACACCAAGCGCCAGCCCCTCCTTGAGGGCCAGCGTCAACATGGCGAAGGCCGCCAGGTAGCCGGCCATGACGGCGCCGTACCACCGCAGTCCCTTGCCGTCGGAGGCGAGCTTGAGTGACAGTGTTCCAGTGGTCTCGGAGGCGATGGCCGCCACAAGGTAGACCCCGCTCATGACGCCTCACCGTCCTCGTCCCGCGTGCCTGCGCGCTGCGCCCCGACCTCGACGAGAAGCACCCCGGCCATGATGAGCGCAATGCCGAGAGCAACGAGCACCGTGATCGGCTCACCGAAGACGAGCATCGACAGCACGGCGGTCAGTGCCACTCCCAGGGCGCCCCAGAGCCCGTAGGCGACGCCGAGCGGCATGCCCGCCTTGAGCGTCAGCGACAGGAGGATGAAGGCCAACGCGTACCCGATCCCGACAACGATGTAGAAGCCCGGATGGCTCAGGGCCTGCCGCAGGGCGAGGGTCGCCGACACCTCGGAGATGACGGCGCCTCCGAGCGCCGGCCAGGCGCATATGCCGCGGCCCGTCGCCCCCGGGCGCTCCTTCAGCGCACCGAGCACGGTCCGGCCCCTGGGCGCACCTGGGCGGCACGCGCTCCCCCATGTCGACGGGCAGAGCACGTCCTTGACTGTCATGCCCGGTTTTCCGCGGTCTCGAGCCGCCGGCAGACCATGGAGCCGAAGGCGAGCGCCGGGACGATCATGAGCAGGGCGTTGGATCCCCACCACAGCGGGTCGAAGTCGCAGTAGAAGGACCAGAAGGAGATCGCCATGAACCCGGCGCAGAAGGTGAGCATGAGCCCAACCGTCAGCACCAGCTCCCCGATCCTGCTGCCCACGCGCGTCAGGTGGGCGCCGAGGAAGACGGTCAGTGCGGCGGCCACGTCGAGCGGGAAGAAGGACCAGTTCCAGGCCTGGATGACCTGGTTGGAGTAGTCCTTGAAGCGCAGATGCTCGGGAATGAGATTGAGGAGGACGGCCGCCCAGTAGAGCAGCAGCCCGGCATCGACCGCCACCAGCAGTCTCTTGTACGTGGGACTCATCGCCCCACTATCTCACCGCCCGTCCCCGGTGTCGAGACATCCTGGCCGCTCAGGACCGCCGGCCCAGCACCAGGCTCATGGCCTCGGAGCGGGTGGCGGCGTTGCGCATGATGCCGCGCACGGCGGAGGTGACCGTGTTGGAGCCGGGCTTGCGCACGCCCCGCATGGACATGCACAGGTGCTCAGCCTCGACGACGACGAGCACGCCCCGGCACTGCAGGCGCTCGACGAGGGCGTCGGCGATCTGCCGGGTGAGCCGCTCCTGGACCTGGGGTCGCCGGGCGTAGCCGTCCACGAGGCGCGCCACCTTGGACAGGCCGGTGACGCGCCCGTCATCGCTGGGGATGTAGCCCACATGCGCCGCCCCATGGAAGGGCAGCAGGTGGTGCTCGCAGACCGAGTACATGGGAATATCGCGCACGAGGACCATCTCCTCGTGCCCGACGTCGAAGACCCGCTCGACGTGCTCGGCCGGGTCCTGGTCGAGGCCGGCGAACATCTCCGCGTAGGCGCGCGCCATGCGCTCGGGGGTGTCGCGCAGCCCGTCGCGCTCGGGGTCCTCCCCGATAGCGACGAGCAGGTCGCGCACCGCCCGCCGCACGCCCTCGGCGTCATAGCTCATGGTCGGCCTCTGCCTCTCCGCGCCTGCCGGGCCCGCCGGGGCCCGGGCCGGCTCACTGGTTGTAGCCCCAGAGTCGTCGCCGCCGTGGGAGTCACCCGACTCCCCACCGGTGGCGACGGCGGAGGCGGCCTCGACGACGGGCAGCGACTCGTCGCTGCACCACAGGGGCCGCTCGGGCTGCTTGATGACGCCCTCGAAGATCCTCTCCAGGTCCTTCTCCAGGAGCGTCTCGCGGCTGAGGAGCTCCTCGGCCAGCTGGTCGAGCACGGCGCGGTTGCGGGTGAGGATCTCCCAGGCCTCCCGGTGGGCGGTGTCCAGCAGGGTGCGGACCTCGACGTCGACCGTGGCGGCGACCTGCTCGGAGAAGTCGCGGCTGGTGGCGTTGAGCCCCAGGACCGTCTCATTCTCGGTGGTACCGAGCTTGACGGCGCCGACCGCGCTGGTCATGCCGTAGTCGGTGACCATCTTGCGGGCCGTGGCGGTGGCCTTCTCAATGTCGTTGGAGGCGCCGGTGGTGGGGTCGCGGAAGATGATCTCCTCGGCGGCCCGCCCGCCCATGGCGTGAGACGAGGCTGGTCAGAGCAGCTCGTTGCGGGTGGTGGAGTACTTGTCGTCCTGGGGCATGACCTGCGTGTAGCCCAGGGCGCGCCCGCGCGGCAGGATCGTCACCTTGGTGACCGGGTCGGAGTAGGCGCCGGCGGCGGCGCACAGGGCGTGACCGGCCTCGTGGTAGGCGGTGACGCGCTTCTCGTGCTCGCGCATGACGCGCGAGTGCCTCTGCGGGCCGGCGATGACTCGGTCGATGGCCTCGTCCAGGGCCCGGTTGTCGATGAGGTGGGCGTTGGAGCGGGCGGTGAGCAGGGCGGCCTCGTTGAGCACGTTGGCCAGGTCCGCGCCGGTGAAGCCGGGGGTCCGCTTGGCCACGAGGTCGAGGTCGACGTCGTCGTTCAGGGGCTTGCCCTGGGCGTGGACCTTGAGGATGGCGGCGCGCCCGGCCATGTCAGGGGCCTCGACGCTGACCTGTCGGTCGAAGCGGCCGGGGCGCAGGAGGGCCGGGTCCAGGACGTCGGGGCGGTTGGTGGCGGCGATGAGGATGACGTTGGTGTTGGCGTCGAAGCCGTCCATCTCAACGAGGAGCTGGTTGAGGGTCTGCTCACGCTCGTCGTGCCCGCCGCCGGTGCCCGAGCCGCGGTGACGGCCGACGGCGTCGATCTCGTCGACGAAGATGATGGCGGGGGCGTTCTCCTTGGCCTGGTCGAACAGGTCGCGCACGCGCGAGGCGCCCACGCCGACGAACATCTCCACGAACTCGGAGGCCGCCATGGAGAAGAAGGGCACGCCGGCCTCGCCAGCGACGGCCTTGGCCAGAAGGGTCTTACCGGTTCCGGGCGGGCCGTAGAGGAGAACCCCCTTGGGGATCTTGGCGCCGACGGCGCGGAACTTTCTCGGGCTCGGAGAGGAACTCGCGGATCTCCTCGAGCTCCTCGACGGCCTCGTCCTCACCGGCGACGTCGTCGAAGGTGACGTCGGGCATCTCCTTGGAGCCGACCTTCGCCTTGGAGCGGCCGAAGCCCATGGCGCCGCCGCGCCCGCCGCCCATGCGGCTGATGAGCCACCACATGATGCCGCCCAGCAGAAGGGCCGGCACGAGCAGCTGGATGAGGGAGGACCACCAGCTGGTAGTGGGCACCACGGAGTTGAAGCCCTCCTTGGGGGCGGCGGCCTGCACGAGGCGGTCGACCTGCTCGGCCTGGGCGTCGGTGTAGGAGAACTCGACCTTCTTGCCCACCGGGCGGGACTCGATCCCCTTCTTCTTGGGCTGGACGTAGGTGGTGTTGAGGTCCAGCTCGACACGCTGATTGCCGTCGACGACAGTGATCGATTTGATCGTGTCCGGCTTGTCCCGCAGGAGCGTCAGGCCGTCGGAGGTGTCGATGGTGCGGTAGCCGAACATCGAGGAGAAGACGGCCCAGCCGAGGATGACGACCAGAAGGAAGGGCACCAGCCACAGGAACGGGTTGCCCAGGGTGTCGCGGAGCTTGCGGTCACGCTTGCCGCGGTCGTTCTTGCCGGCCTTGCCCGGCTTGTCCGGGTCCTTGCGGCCGGGCTCACGCCCAGAATCTTTCATCGTGCGGTAGGTCCCTTCAACATACTGATCCTCAGACGTTAGCCGATAGCAGTGCAAAGGTCCCATTGCGCTTGCTCACGTTCGCGCCGGGCGTGGCCGGGAAGAACCGGGGAAGCGGGCCGGCCGGAGGCTCCCTGGTCTCGAGCTGGCCCCGAGGGCGCACCGTAGAGCACGAGGACCGCGACCCGGGGTGCGCCCGCGCCCCTTATGGTGCGTCCGCGAGGACGTCGATGACGCCCATCCCGTAGGCGCTGTGGGAGCTGATGCTTGTGTCACGGGCCAGCCGGGCCGTCCCCCACCACCCCCGCTTCAGCCGCGGCGCAGGCGCAGGACGATGAGGCCGGCAGACAGCAGGATCGCGGCCACGGACAGCACGCCGATCGCCACACCGGTCACCGGCAGCCACCGGTCCCGGACATTCTGGGCGGCGGGCCGCTTGGCGACTCTCGTGGCACTCTTCGCGTCATGGGTGCCGCCCGCGCCCACCACGACCTCGTTGTGGTCACCGCCTCCGGCTCCGCTCGAGGACTGCGAGCCGGCGCTCGAGCCATCCGGCACTGAGCCTCCGTTGGAGGACGGAGTTCCCGCAGCAGGGCCCTGCTGAGCCCTCTGCTGATGCTGAGCCCTCTGCTGAGGCGAGCCGACGCCGAGGCCTTCGGGGCCGGCGTCGCAGTGCTCCCAGCACCGCCACCAGCACCGGCGTGCTGCTGATCCGCCGGCGCGGACTTGCCACTAGCAGGGGCGGACCACTGCGGGCGCGCCACCAGAGCCACCTCGGTCAACGTCTGCGCATCCAGGGTCTGCGCCTGGGCGGTACCGGTCGAGGCCCGCACGACCTGGTTGTTACCGACGTAGATGCCGACGTCGTAGACGTTTGCGAACACCACGGACTGGCCAGGAACCGAGCCGGAACCACCCCGCCCCCCGGACGTGGGCTTGGAGAAGAAGACGATGTCCCCGGGGCTGAAAGAGCCGCCCGTGTTCAGCCACAGACGTCCCTGGGAGTTGAACCAGCCGGCCAGGTCGTCCGGCTTCCAACTCCCGGAAAGGTCCTGCCCGACGTTGGCCCGGTAGCCGACCTGGGTGTTCCGGTCCGCCGCATAGGTGGTGTGCGAATAGTCCCAGCCAGAGAGGACCATGCCCACCAGTGCCGAGGACGTGATCGCGTACGGGGCGGGGCCGCTGGCGTGCGCATTGGCACCCGACAGCGGCGTGGGACGCGACGCGTCCGACACTAAAGACCCTCCGGCCTTGACGAAGGACTGGGTCCGGGCCACCACATCGTTGGCGGCGGCGCCGTCCGGGCCGACGGCCGGGGTCGCGGGGAGCCCCTGCGGCACGGCCCACTGACCATCGGCCAGCATGACCGAGACGGCGCCCAGCGCCCCCTTGGGGCTCGTGCTCTCCACGTTGTAGGTCAGGCCGCCACCGTCACCGGGCGCCTCATCACCGCGGGTGGTCAGGGTGCCGGAAGCACCGCTGACCTGCGCCATCTCCGCGACCGTATTAAACGTGTCGCCGGAGGTCGGCTCAGCGGACACCGGAGCCATCATGGGGATGGTCAGCGAGGACGACAGCACTACCGCGCCAGTGAGGCCGATCAGCCTCGGAGCGCGTCGACGCACAGCCTTCTTCACTGTTACCAACAGTCCTTCCACATCACCCGCCGGGAGGGGACATCCACCGACGACCTACGCTGTTATCTTAACGTAACGTACGCGACTCCGACCACCTTGAAAAGGGGGCAGATCGCAGTTCGAGGACCCCGCGGCCACTGCTCGACGACGTCGCCCAGGCGCCGCATCCCGTTATTTTTCCGCCTTACCCTCAGGTTCCATCAAGGTTGACCTGGGTCAGTCAGCCGCCGTAGACCTCAGGGCGCAACGTACCGATGAACGGCAGGTTGCGGTATCGCTCGGCATAGTCCAACCCGTAGCCGACGACGAACTCCGTAGGAATATCGAAGCCGACGTACTTGACGTCCACCTCGACCTTGGCGGCGTCGGGCTTGCGCAGCAGCGTGGCGATCTCCACCGAGGCCGCACCTCGGGAGGACAGGTTGCCCACCAGCCAGGACAGGGTCAGTCCCGAGTCGATGACGTCCTCGACGATGAGGATGTGACGGTCGGTGACGTCGGTGTCCAGGTCTTTCAGGATGCGCACCACGCCGGAGGACTTGGTGCCCGAGCCGTAGGAGGACACCGCCATCCAGTCCATCGGCGCGCTCATGTGCAGCCGGCGCGACAGGTCAGCCATGACATAGACAGCACCCTTGAGCACGCCCACGAGCAGTGGGTCGCGGCCTGCGTAGTCCGCATCGATCTGCGCAGCCATCTCATCGAGGCGCTGCCCGATCTGCTCCTCGGTGATGAGAACCTGCTGAAGGTCCGATCCCATGTCCGTGGCGTCCATACGCCCTGCCTTCCTCATGTGTCGTCATGGTTGCGCGGGGGCCACCGGGGCGGGGAGGCCACCGGTCCGCGTCGACGCTATAAGCCTGCCACAACGGGGCCCGGCCTGGCACTTCAGCTGACGCGACGCACCCACACATCGGGGCGGGCGAGCTCAGCCGGAGTGGGCAGCAGCTCAGGGTCGGCCCACACGGCGTTGAGCCCCTCGTGGCCGATACGGGTCACGACGCTGCGCACGAAGGCGGCGCCGTCGGCGTACTGGGCCTCCTTGGCCTCCAGGCCCATGAGCCGGTGCAGCAGGAGAGAACCCAGTCCGGGCCCGGGTCCGATGCCACCGTCGGTCGCGCGGCTGCGTGATAGCACGGCCCGGAGCCGGTGGACCGAGGGCATCCGGTTGGGGTGCACGTCGTCCAGGACGACCTCGGCGTGTCCCTCCAGGAAGGTCAGCGCGGCCGCCAGGGAGGCGACCTCGGCCCGATCCGTGACGTTCATCAGCCCCTCGAGCACCCGCCCTCGGCCGGCGCGCGCCGCAAGACTCACCGCCCGGCCTCGCCGCGGACGTCTCCCCCGCCCCTGCGGACTCGTGCCATCGGCACCGCCGTATGCGGCCTCGACGACGGCGCCGATCACCGTGCGCATGGAGTCCGACAGGTAGGGGCCGAGCCAGGGCGCGGCGGCCAGCTGGACGGCGTGGGTCATCTCGTGCAGGCAGACCCAGGCGGGCAGGTCGAGCATGTCCAGGTCCATCTGGCGGCGCACCGCCAGCACGTTGGGGGCCACGAGCAGGAGGTGCGGTGGCGCCACCGCCTCCCCGCCTCCGCCTACCGTCATGTCGCTGACCGGTGCCGTACCGGGCGTCGCAGCGCCGGTTCCGTGACCATGGGGCGTACTCGGGGCCGCGGGCACCACCTGCCCCAGGAGTCGGGTGGCGAGCAGGCTCATCGCCCCGGCGACCTCGGCGGCCCCGACGAGCTGGATCGCCTCCGAGGCCCGCGGGGCGGGCACCTGCTCCATGAGGCCGCGCAGCGCCCGGGTGGAGGCGCGCACGAGCCCGGCCCGGTCGACGACGCTCACGCGCGTGGTCTCAGTGACCTGCTGGGCCGCCCGGTTCAGGCCGGTGATCCTGGCGACCCAGGCCGGTGCCTCCTGGGCGGAGCGGCGCAGGACCGCCACCGAGCTGGCGCGCGCCGAGCGCGAGGCGCTGGGACCTGCCGGGATGAGCCTGGTCAGGCGCTCCACCGTCCGCCAGTCGACGAGTCCCGCCGCTGTGCCCTGGGCCGTCACCGTCACGCCTTTCTCACCGAGGTCACCGGGCTGCTCGAGCCCCTGCCTGTCGCCGATCCTCCGGACACGCTGCCGCGCCCCTCACGAGCAGCCGCAGGAGGCCAGAGGCGCCACGAAATGGCTGTCGATCGCGGCTTCGACCGCCGGCGTGTGGTCTTTTGCGAAGTCGTTGGTCATGACCGCGAAGGCCAGCTGGCGTCCGTCGGCGGTGGTGACGACCCCGGCCAGGGAGGACGTCTGTGGCAGCGTCCCGGTTTTGGCGCGCACCGTCCCGGCCGCGGTGGTGTCGTGCAGGCGCTTGTCCAGGGTGCCGTCCAGGGCGGCGACGGGCAGGTCGGCGATGAGGGTGCGCCCAGCCGAGCCGCCCTCACCTCCGGCGGCCTTGGTAATGATCTGGGTCAGGAGCCTGGCGGGGACCTTGTTGCCCTTGGCCAGCCCGGAGGAGTCCAGCAGCGTCACCCCGGAGGTGTCGAAGCCGTCCTTGCTCAGCTGGGCGAGCACGGCCTTGGAGGCCCCGGCGAAGTCGGTGGTCTCCTTGGCGTGCGCGGCCACGAGCCGCCCCTCGACCTCGGTCATCGTGTTGTCGGAGGTCTTGAGCGACACGGAGAGAATATCGGACAGTGGGGCGGAAGAGACCGAGGCCACCTCCTTGGCCCCGCCGGAGGCTGCGGCGCGCGTCGTCTCGCCGTCGATCGTGATCCCGGCCTCGCTCAGGTGCTTGGCGAAGGCCTGGGCGGCCTCCATGGCCGGGTCATCCGGGTAGCCCTGGTTCTGGGTGGCCGAGACATCCACCATGATCGGTTGGACCTTGGCCACGAACGGCCGGTAGCCGCCCTCCCACTTCTCGTTCCACTGGGGGCCGGTGAACAGGTGTCGTCCAGGCGCAGAGAGACCGACGTCGTCCCCTGGGACCTGAGCTTCTCGGCGGTGGCTCGGGCAAGGTCACCCAGGCCCGCGTGGCCGGCCGTGGCGCTCGGGTTACCCTCGTTCTCGGCCAGCAGCACGTCACCGCCGCCCACGAGGGTGAGGGTCTGCCCCTCCAGGACGGTCTTGGTCTGGAGAGTGTGGCCCGGCCCCATGGAGGACAGGGCGGCCCAGGCGGTGAGCAACTTGTTGGTGGATGCCGGCGTCACCCCGGTGGCGGCCGATCGGTCCAGCAGCTCCTCGCCGGTGGCGATGTCGACGACGGAGGCCGTCACGTTCCCCCCGGTCAGGGCGGCGTCGGAGACCACGCCCTGGATGTAGCCTTTCAGGGCAGTCTTGGAGGGTGTGGGAGCCCCCTGGTCCAGGCCGGAGGGGGCGGTGGTCTTGGCGCTGGGGCCGGCCGGCGTCGGGAAGGGCCGGGGGCGACGTCGGCGTAGGCGACCGTCACCGGACCGGGCAGCAGGTCGAGAGCATCGCCCAGGCTGTAGTAGCCGCCGAAAATCAGCAGGCTCGCCGCTGTCAGGGCAGCGGTCTGGACCTTGCGCATACGTCCTCCGGACTGGGTTGTGGACAGGCTGGGATGGCCTGTATATCAGGTGGGTGGGGCGCCCAGGAGGTTACCGCCACTGGTGCACCGACGTGCAGAGTACGCGTTTACCGACCTCAGGCGCTGTCGTGCGCCACACTAGTGCCATCAATACCCGCCCCGCCGGATCGACGCCGACCACCAGGCACCGTTCCAGCGCCCAACGAGCTGAAGACACGAGCGAAGGAGGCTCCCCGTGGAGTTCGACGTCACGATTGAGATCCCCAAGGGCAACCGCAACAAGTACGAGATCGACCACGAGACCGGCCGGATCCGCCTGGACCGCATGCTCTTCACCTCGACGCGCTACCCCGATGACTACGGCTACATCGACGGAACCCTCGGCGAGGACGGCGACCCCCTGGACGCGCTGGTCCTGCTGGAGGAGCCGACCTTCCCCGGCTGCGTCATCCGCTGCCGCGCGCTGGGCATGTTCCGCATGCGCGACGAGAAGGGCGGCGACGACAAAGTCCTGTGCGTGCCCAGCGCCGACCAGCGCGCCTCCTGGCGTACCGACATCGAGGACGTCTCGGAGTTCCACCGCCTGGAGATCCAGCACTTCTTCGAGGTCTACAAGGACCTCGAGCCCGGCAAGTCGGTCGAGGGCGCCCACTGGGTGGGCCGCGAGGAGGCCGAGGAGGAGATCCGCCAGTCCTTCCAGCGCGAGGCCGACCGCGTCGTCCGCGACAGCCACTGACGCGAACAGCCCAAGCGGGGCGGGCGGGCGGAATACGTGCTCGACGGCGTGGCGGGTCTGGCGGGAGCGCCGCGAGGACCGAGCGGCGCGGATGGTAGCCGAGAGCGCGTGTACCGCCCGGCCCACCCCCGCGTTAGAGGCGCACCGCGTAGGGCATGACGCCGGAGTAGCGCATAGGGGTGACGCGCACGGTCATGCCGAAGGTCGGCGCCTCGATCATCGTGTCGTCGCCCAGGTAGATGGCGACGTGGTAGATGCCGGACTGGCTGCCGTCGGAGGACCAGAAGACCAGGTCGCCGGGCTGGGCGGCGTCGAGCGGGACCTGGGTGCCCTCCCCGTACTGCACGCGTGAGGAGTGCGTGAGGTACACCCCGGCGGCCGCGTAGGAGACCATCGTCAGCCCGGAGCAGTCCAGGCCTGACGACGACTCCCCGGCCCACACGTAGGGGGTGCCGATGTAGCCCATGGCCGCATTGATGGCGGTAGATGCTGCGTTACCGGAGCGCGACGGCGCGGGCTCGGGGGCCGGCGCGGGTTCGGGAGCCGGGGCGGCCTCCTCATCGACCGCCTCTGGCTCCGGCTGGGAGGTGGTGGCAGGCTCCTGGGCCGGCGCCTGGTGGCTCGGGCTGGGCCGACTCGACTGCTCCTGAGGTGCGGGAGCTGATTCCTGGAGCTGGGCGGCGGGCTCCTCGGCCTGCTTCCGGGCGAGGTCGGCAGCGGCCTTCTCCGAGGCGGCCTTGGCAGCCGCCTGAGCGGTGGCCTCCTCGCGGGCCTTGCGCTCGGCCTCGACCTGGTTCTGGTACTTCGTCTCCAGCTCGACGGTGGTGTTGCGCTGCGCGGCCAGCTGGACGATGAGGTTCTGGCGGTTGGTCCGGGTGGTGGCGACCGCGTTCTGGGCGTCGTTGGCGGCGGTCTCGGCGTCGGACTTGGCAGTCGCTGCGGAGGTCTTGGCAGCCTCCTTGGCCTTGACCTTCTGGTCGGCGATGGTCTGCATGCTCGTGGCCACCGTCTCGAGGGCCTCGACGTTCTGAACCTTGGCGTTGTTCTTCTCACCGGCTCGGGTCAGGGCGACGTCGGCGTCAGCCAGGTCCGCCAGCGACTCGCTGGTGAGGTAGGGGGTGAGCGGGTCGAGCGGGTTGCCGCTCTCCTGGTAGGTCTGAACGACGACCGAGCCGAGGTCGGATCGGGCCGATGCGGTGCTGGAGGCGGCGACGTCGGCGTTGGCCTGGGCGGTCTGGGCGTCCTTGGTGGCCGTGTTGAGCTCGTCGACGGCAGCCAGGTAGTCCTCGTTGGCGACCTGAGCCTTGATCTGGGCGTCTTCCAGGGTGCTGCTCTCCTGGGCGAGCTGGGTCTCCAGGGAGGCGATGGAGGTGGAGGTCGAGCGCTCGGAGGCCTTGGAGCGATCGATGTCGCTCTGGTCCACGGGGTCGGCGAGCACCGACGGCGCCAGGGTGCATGCCAGGGCCACGACTGCGGTGGCGACGACACCGTGTCCGTGCCGTCTTGAGGGGATCGGGCTCACAGGGGTTTCTCCGTCGTGATGGGGCTGAACGTGAGGATGACGCCTCACCCGGGGACCGGCGCAGGCCACCGTCGGGATCCGTTCCGCGAGATCACGAGGGCACGGAGCAGATGGGGGGACGAAGACGGAAGACAGTGTCGGCCCGGATGCGACAAAACCACATTAGTCGCTTTGATCCCACCTGAGAACAACGTTCACACTATTCACAATAGTAACTTATATCCCTGTAGTTAGCGGATTGCGCTTGCGCTAACAGGACTCTTCATCGTCGTCATATGACTGTGACCGATATGACATCCGGCACAAATGACCGTTTGTGCCGGTCATTGTGGGTTTAAACGGCCGGCTCGTCGCTTACGAAAGCCCCCCCGAACACGCCGGTGCAGCCCCTCAACGACGGGAGGTCGAACCGACACCGCACCCGCCTCATACCCCTTGCATAGCCACATCACGAACACGCGTTTGGACCGTCCGCGGAGGAAGCCGCTAAAGTCGGAGCATGTTCCGTCGTCCTGAGGCCCTTCGGCCGGACGCCCCCACCACGGGGCGAATGCGCAGCTGACGCGCACGCCGCCGTCGGCCCACGTGCGCGTCCCCGCCCTCACCAGCACCATCGCAGAAGTTGCAGAAACAGTGACGGCGGACGACTCAGCGCCACGACGCACCGCCCCACTCCTGCTGTCAGGCCGGCTCCGACGCCGGGCGCAGCGGACCGCAGGCAGCTGCCCACCAACGCGCCGCAACCGCCGGCGCGACGCAGGCACCGCTCGTGACACTGATATCGCCGCCGGTCACCGGGAACCACCAAGGAGTCCTCATGACCGACCAGCACCCCACCACCCCAGCTCAGACCGCACCCCGGAGCGCGGAGCCGGCCCCCTCCCCACCAGCCCGGCGGGCTGGCGCTTCGAGACCAAGCAGGTCCAGGCCGGGCACGACCCGATGTCCGAGCCCACCCACGCTCAGGGCCATCCCGATCTACCAGACCACCTCCTACGTCTTCGAGTCGGCCGAGCAGGCGGCCGGCCGCTTCGCCCTGAGCGACCTGGGCCCGATCTACACGCGCCTGACCAACCCCACCAATGACATCGTCGAGCAACGGATCGCGGCGCTGGAGGGCGGTGTCGGGGCACTGCTGACGTCGTCGGGACAGGCGGCCACGACTCTCACCCTCCTGACGCTGGGCGGGGCCGGCGACAACATCGTGGCCTCGCCCTCCCTGTACGGCGGCACCACGAACCTGCTCACCCACACCCTGCCGCGACTGGGCATCGAGGCGCGCTTCGTGGACGACACGGGCGACCCGGCGGCCTGGGCGGCGCTGGCCGACGAGCGCACCATCGCCTTCTTCGGGGAGACGATCCCCAACCCGCGCGGCGACATCCTCGACATCGAGGCGATCTCGGCGGCCGCGCACGAGCTGGGCATCCCGCTGGTCGTGGACAACACGGTGGCCTCGCCGTTCCTGACCCGCCCCTTCGAGTGGGGCGCGGACATCGTGGTGGCCTCGGCGACGAAGTTCCTGGGCGGGCACGGCTCGTCCGTGGCGGGCGTGATCGTGGACTCGGGCAACTTCGACTTCGCGGCCCAGCCCGAGCGCTTCCCGGGCTTCAACACGCCCGACGAGTCCTACCATGGCCTGGTCTACGCCCGGGATCTGGGAGTGGGCGGCCCACTGGGCGCGAACCTGGCCTTCATCCTCAAGGCGCGCGCCGAGGGCCAGCGCGACCTCGGTTTCGCGCTGGCGCCGCACTCGGCCTTCCTCATCGCCCAGGGCATCGAGACGCTCTCGCTGCGCATGGAGCGGCACGTGGATAACGCCCTGGCGGTGGCCACCTGGCTGGAGGGGTGCGATGACGTCGCCTCGGTTCGCTACTCGGGGCTGGCCTCCAGCCCCTACTACGAGCGGCACCGCAAGTACTGCCCGCGCGGGGCGGGCTCGATCGTCACCTTCGACCTGGCCGGCGGGCGTGAGGCGGGGGCGGCCTTCATCGATGCCCTGAGCCTGTTCTCCAACCTGGCCAACATCGGGGACGTGCGCTCGCTGGCGATCCACCCGGCCACCACGACGCACTCCCAGCTCGACGACGCCGGCCTGGCCGCGGCCGGGATCAGCGCCGGGACCGTGCGCCTGAGCGTGGGGATCGAGCACATCGACGACATCCTGGCCGACCTCGAGCGCGGTCTGGCTGCGGCCCGGGGCATCGGGGCGAGCGACGCGAACGCGACGGCCGGGGTCTGAGGCGGCATGCCATGAGTGCGACCACATCATCCTCCTACCCCGTCTCCAGCGGCGGCACCGAGACCGAGCCGGCCGCCTACGGCGTGGGGACGGCCTCCTCCAAGCTGGTGGACCGCAAAGCCGGCTCCCCCACGGGCGCCTGGCGGCCCGGCGACGAGCCGGGGCACCGTCGGTTCCTGGAGATCGGGGACCTGCCTCTGGAGTCCGGGGAGGTCCTGCCGAACACGGTTCTGGCCTTCGAGACCTGGGGGGAGCTGAGCCCGCAGCGCGATAACGCGGTGCTGGTGCTGCACGCACTGACCGGCGACTCCCACGTCACCGGTGAGGCGGGGCCCGGGCACCCGACACCGGGCTGGTGGTCGGACCTGGTGGGGCCCGGGCGGGCCATCGACACCGAGCGATATTTCGTGGTAGCGGCCAACATCCTGGGCGGCTGCCAGGGCTCGACGGGGCCATCGTCGACAGCGCCGGACGGGCGGCCCTGGGGGTCGCGCTTCCCGTGGCTGACCACACGCGACGCCGTCGAGGCCGAGGCGCGCCTGGCCGACGCCCTGGGGATCGAGGTCTTCCACCTGGTCATCGGGGCGTCGCTGGGCGGGCACCGGGCGATCGAGTGGGGGGTCACACATCCGCAGCGGGTGCGCAACCTGGCACTGGTGGCCACGGGTGCCTCGACGACCGCCGACCAGCTGGCCTGGTGCCACCTGCAGGAGCTGGCGATCGTGGCCGACCCCTTCTTCTTCGACGGCGACTACTACTCCCACTCGGTGGGGCCAGTGCGGGGGCTCGGCCTAGCGCGAGCGCTGGCGCACACGACCTACCGCAGCGCCGCCGAGCTCGATGAGCGCTTCGGGCGGCGCCACCAGGGCGAGGAGGACCCAGCAGTGGGCGGGCGCTACCAGGTGGAGTCCTACCTGGACTACCACGCCGGCAAGCTGCTGGCGCGCTTCGACGCCAACACCTACCTCATCGTCACCCACTCGATGATGGTGCACGACGTCGGCACGGGCCGCGGCGGCATCGAGGCGGCGCTGGGGAGGGTGCAGGCGCGCACGCTCGTGGTGGACGTCGACTCCGACCGGCTTTTCCCTGCCCGCCCAGGCCGAGGAGCTGGCCGGAGGCATCCCCGGCGCGCGGCGCGAGACGATCAGCTCCCTGCACGGGCACGACGGCTTCCTCATCGAGGCTGACCAGATGGACGCGATCCTGCGCGACTTCCTGACTGAAGCTCCCTGACCTCTCAGACCAGCCACTCAGCAGGAGTCCGAAGCGCTTGTTGGGCAGCACTGCGCGTCCATCCTGATCACGATCCGAATATACCTCCACGCCCAAGATGCCCGGTTTAGACACTTGAAAGAACGACCTTAAAGAAAATCGTGCCTATACCTGCAATCGCGGCACAACTGAGAGGGAAACGGAAATGAAGTTAACTACAACTCCCGGAAAAGCGTTTCCCTTAATTGCTGCATCACTCACGGCCGGCCTCTCACTCACTCTCAGCGGATGTAGCACAACCAGCAAGACCAGTGCACCAACATCCATGACCAGCGCCATAAAAAGTGACGTTGACGTATGTGACCTTGTGGATGCGCAACGAATCGAAGAAGCAACCGCCTCCCAACTCACGAAATTCGCCTACGAGCACACCCCGGCCCCCGCCAACCAGCCCCCTAGCAAAGAGGCAATTCTCCCCACTCTTCACTGCAGAATATATTTCCCCAACGATACCACCTTCTCTAAAATTGAAATCCACTACCAGGGGCGCGCCGTAGATGACTTCGGTGAAAGCGTAGCCACCGTTCCGTTCGACCAGGCCATACAGAACAAGGAAGTGGAGAGGATCTCTTCCAGCGACATGGAAGGTCAGGGATTCACCTACGAAAACAACACTTCGGGACCACTACTCTCTTGGAGTTACCCCGACGGGCATGTCCTGACAATGAGGGTCTCATATGCGGTCCGAGACGGTGAGAATACTGCCGACTTGCATCAGAACGTCCGCATGCTCATTTCCTTCTTCGAACTTGTCGGCAATCGCATACCGCAGGTCGCCTCAGGACCGAAGCAGGAATTGACATTCTACCCTGAAGACTCCGATCCCCTACGTGACACGGAATCTCCACGATCTGAGGGGTGGCGTTAATACCATGGCGGATATTTCCATGTCATTGAGAGCTTCGTGCGGCATGTCACGCTTCTCCTTCTGTAAAACTATTACTCACCATGAAAACCATTCACAGTGCAGGAATACCTACTTCAAGCACAGTCATCATCACCACCAATATTCCGCCACACAACACCACCGACACTGGCATCGTAAACAGCAACCGCATACACCCAGGAGGACGACGGAGACGGTTGTCAGCATCGTCGATGCCCCACCATCGATATCAACCGCGTGACACACCATGGGAGGCGAACATTTCTATGACATAACGGAAAGAGCGCGTGGCATGTTCCCTCAGGACACCAAAAAAGAATGTCAACAGGGATTTTACGCAACATGTCGCCCGTCGCACGGATAAAGATCTCACACACCGACCTCTAGATGGAGGCCTATTCACAAGGCTAGCCGACGCCGGCATCTGCGCAGGTCAAAGCACCTTTGACGGATGCTGTGAATAAGCCTCATGGTATATGGATCATCATCCATATGAGCGAGCTTCTCCACGCCAACCCGTGGCACGGAGGAACTGTTCCCACGTGAGCGCCTCCGGGTCGATACTGCGACTCCACTCCAAGTCACGATCCTGCCGAAAATAACCGTACTCAACAGCATAGTTGACCATCCCCAGGATCTCTTGCGCATGAAGATCGTCTGCAACCAGTTCAGGAAAGTTACGCGCCAGCCCGTCATACGTGAACGCATCGCGATATTCTGCTTGCAGCCCGGTAACATCCTGGAACACTCTCACCATCTCGCGCGGGGAGATTACATCACCCACGATCGGCAAGGTTTCCCCGTCATACTTCTCCGGCTTGTTAATGATTTCCCGAACTGCCGGACCAGTCGCCGTGACAGGATCGACGAACGGCGCCCGAAAACCCTCAGGAAGATATATAGGGAGAACAAGCGAGCCATCCTCCACCCTGGGAACATAATATTCCATCAAATTGGTGTAGAAGAATGAGAGAATCACAAAAGTGCTGGCTACAGGAAGCCTACTGATGTATTCCGCAATCCGCGCCTTGTCGGTGAAATGAGGTGCAAACAACTTTCCACATGTGATCTCATCAACATTCTCCAATGCACTGAACACAATATGCTCGACCCCAGCCCTCACTGCAGCATCAGCGATCCGGCACCCCAGCTCGTATTCGTGAGACCCTCTCGGAGGAGTGGGAGGGGTAACCAAGAATGCAGCACGAGCACCGGAAAGGCGTCAACCCACTCATCATCACTCCCCAACGAAAGCGACCCCGTCACTAATTCAGCACCCTGACGTTCCAGGCTTTGCGCGACCTGCGATGCGGGATCCCGAGTCAGTGCCCGCACCCTATAGCCGCCGCCCTGCAGCAACGATCTCACAACACTGCGCCCCTGCTTGCTGGTTGCACCGGCAACAGCAATAATCGGAGTATCCAACATGTTATGCTCTCCTCCATGAATCATATCGAACACCGGTTGACACAGGACAGCGTCGCAGGAGCGAGACCACCGCGTCAAGAACTATCTTTTTAGATAGTCCCCGCAAAACAGAGGCCTGAACACATGAAGACCGAATGTATCAGCGAGTTCGTCAACTTCAAAGACAAGACATACTCTTGCCCGATCAGTGTGGCCATGAACCTTATCGGAGGGAAATGGAAAACGGTCATCATTTATCACCTGCAGCACGAGCCGAAGCGCTTCAGTGAACTACGAAGCGACCTCATATCAGTGACAGACACAACACTCACCCTCCAGCTCAAACAGCTCGAGATGGACGGCCTCGTATCGCGTCAAGTCTTTGGTGATAAACCGCCACTAAAAACGGTCTACTCACTCACCGACTTCGGGCGAACCTTTTTACCCGCTTTGCGAGCCCTGACACAATGGGGAAATCAGGTGGTGACAGAGAGAGGTCAATTCATGTAGATGCCCACATGTTTCTTGCAGCGGACCACTGAGGACCTACACTTCACGCGTTCTCTTGGCGCGAATCACGACCACAAAGTCATTCACCGGCATGACCGGCCATCGAGAAGAACTTGACGGACGGCAGGTTCATGCGTCATCAGCGACTCGCCCAGTTTTGCAGAATCAAGATCTTCCGTCACCTCACCGTGAGACATCTGATATCTGTTGTCTACGATCTCCTGTTGAAGTCAAGGCTGCCTCGCCTCCCTAGAACGGAATACCCATGACATCGCACAGTCCTTTCTCCCGGAGGCGCCTGCCGGCTCTCCTGGGCTCCCTGCCACGGGCACCCCGATCAGCGTTGTCGGCGACCACCCGCAGGCCACCCCCGCCCCGACTCCCGACGCGAGCACAGACCTGCCGGCCTCGATGAGCCAGGCCCAGCACCTGGCAGCCAACACGGCCACCGACAACTATCGCATCCCGGCGATCACCACCGACAACGGCTGGACCTGGACGCACCGCACCATCACCGCGGACATCACGAAGGACAACCCGTGGACCGCGCGCTTCGCGGCCTCGGGCCAGGGCATCCAGATCCAGCACGTCACCCACGCCGGGCGCCTGATGCAGCAGTACACGATCAGGATCACCGACGGCGCGGTGCAGGCGGTCTCGGTCTACTCCGACGACCACGGGAAGACCTGGCGGGCCGGCACGCCGACCGGGACCGGCATGGATGAGAACAAAGTCGTCGAGCTCTCCGACGGCTCCCTCATGCTCAACTCGCGCGCCTCGGACGGCTCCGGCTTCCACAAAGGTGGCCCGGTCCACCGACGGCGGGCAGACCTGGAGCGAGCCGGTACCCGACAAGAACCTGCCCGACTCGGCGGACAACGCCCAGATCATCCGGGCCTTCCCGAACGCCGCCCCCGACGACCCGCGCGCCAAGGTGCTGCTGCTGAGCCACTCGCCGAACCCGGGGGGGGATGGTCGCGCGACCGCGGCACCATCTCAATGTCCTGCGACGACGGCGCCTCCTGGACGACCAGCAAGGTCTTCCACGAGCCCTTCGTCGGCTACACGACGATCGGCAGTGCAGTCCGATGGCAACATCGGCCTGCTCAGCGAGGACGCCCATGACGGCGCCGACTACGGCGGCATCTGGTACCGCAACTTCACGATGAACTGGCTCGGCGAGCAGTGCGGCCAGAAGCAGCCGGAGCCGAGTCCGACACCCTCGCCGGCACCCTCGGAGAAGCAGGCTGCGCAGCCGAGCTCGACCCCCAAGCCTGGCGCAACGAGTCAGGCGCCGTCGGCGGCGAACCCGAAGGCGACCGCTGTGCCGACGCAGGCGGTGAAGGCCGGGAATAGGCTGTCTCGGACGGGGACCAACGCGCTGCTGGTCCTGGGCCTTGCGGGTGTCGCGGTTGTCGGCGGGTACCTGCTTCTGCGGGCCCGTCGCACGAAGAACTGAACACACGATAGGCCGGCTCGATCCGGTTCTGAGTGCTGTCTGAGGGGTGGGATGCAAGCGCGTTCCACCCCTCACTGCGTGCCTTCACACCAAGAGACCGCCCCCAGATTCCTCACAACAAGTATCCCGTCCACAGGACGGACCGCTAATCGACTTGTAGGATGACAACAATCGCAGAACACTTTCTGCGTGACGATACGACGACGCCGGGCGAGCGCTCACAAGGTGCATATTCGCTGGCAGCACAAGGGGGCGACGCCGAAAATAAATCAGAGGTCAACCGGAAATACCACTCGTGTATCTTGTAGAAGGAGAACAATGAGCCCTTTGACACGACGTTCACTGATCGCCACCCTTGGACTGGGCGCCGGAGCCACAGCCGCAGGCCTACTCGCACCCACTGCAGCATTCGCAAGCAGTCCTTCGCGATCCTTCAGCACCTTGATCTTCGATGAGCAGTTCAAGGACGGATCGGACTTCAACGCCGCACGGTGGCGGGAGAAGGCGCCTAAGGGCGACACGTATCTGGACTACGACTGGGGGGTCATCACGCATGACACCCACAGCGTGAGTGGCGGAACGGGTCACCTGTTCTGGCGCAAGCGCTCAGCCCCCAAGACCGGCTGGCAGAACAAGCACGACAAGGGTAAGACCGTTCGCCACGTCAACGAGGCATCTCTGACCACCGAGGGGCTCTTCTCCTTCGTGTATGGCTCAGTCGAGGTACGAGCACGCTTCCCGCAGCAGAACCTCGGCCTGTGGGCTGGAGTCTGGCTGAGGCCGGACGGGGCCGCGAATGGCGGAGAGATCGACATCGTCGAGACCTACGGGGGCGGCCGTGCCAAGGGAATCGCCGAGTCGACGGTCCATTTCGACCAGTCCGGGAAGAACAAGAGTGGCAAGGGTGTCAGCAACAAGCCGAACCTGAGCGCGTGGCACACCTACCGGATGGAGAAGACTCCGGAACGCATCACGTTCTTCTTCGACAACCAGCGATTCCATGAGGTACTGCGATCCGGTAACCCGCAGGCCTTCGATCACTGCTTCGGAGCCAAAACCCCCTACCACCTCCTTCTCATCACTCAGACGGGGAGCCACTACTGGGGGCAGCTGGACACCAGGAACTTCAAGGAAGCGCAGTTCGACATCGACTATCTGCAGGTCCGTTCCATGGGCTAGCCGATGAAGGAGGAGGTGGGGTGCTGGCGCCACCCCACCTCCCCGTTGCCGTCCTTCATCCCTACTCGTTCACTCGACGTCGATGGGGCCGTTGATGTGGAGGGTCTCGACGTCGAGGCGCCGGTTGACTCGCGACGCAGTGGAGTCGTCGATGCGGCCGGCGAAGCGCAGGCCGTATACGCGCTCGCGCAGGTGCTCGATGACAGCGAGCCGCAGGGCGCTCTCCTGATCTCCGTAGACGCGCGCCTCCTCCTCCGCGCCGACGTTGCTCACGGAGCTGTGACGACGTCGGTAATCAGCGCGCACCGCCGCGATGACTGCGTCGTCGTCGACGCCTGCGCGTTCAGCGATGGCATCGAGCTGGCTGATGGTGTCGTCGAGGATATCGGCGAGGGCCTCGGTCTCCTGCGACTCGGCGGACTCGGCGGTCTGCGCGCCGGCGGAGGGCTTGGCGTTGGCCCAGCGGACCACGTAGGGCAGGGCGACGCCCTGGATAAGGAGGGACAGGAGGGTCGCGCCGGCGACGACGAGGATGATGAGGTTGCGCTCGGCGTAGGCGGCGCCGTCGAAGGAGGCCGGGATGGACAGTGCCATCGCCAGTGAGATCGCGCCGCGGAACCCGGCGACTGTGGAGACGATGCGGCCGCGGATATTGGTGCGGCGCAGACGCTGCTCGGGGCGGCGGTCGAGGGCGCGGATGGAGTAGATGATGAGGTGGTGGCCCGCGAACCTCCCCGCCACCATGGCGATGTAGATGATGGGGATGAGGATGAGGCCACGCACGAGGTCGGCGCGAGGGAGCTCGGCGACGATGCCGGGGAGCGCCACCCCCACCATGACGAAGAGGATGGTGTTGAGGATGTGGGTGAGGATCGTCCAGAAGGGGATGCCGAGGACTCGAGAGCCCAGCGACATGTGCGGGGCGGCGAAGCGGGAGATGACGATGCCGCAGGTGACGACGGCGAGGACACCTGAGCCGCCGATCTCTTCGGCGAGGAAGAAGGTGACGAACGGGGTGGCCAGGGCGGTGATCGTCGCCAGCATGGGGTCGTCGGTGATGGTGCGGACCCGGATGCCGATCTTTGTGACTGCCGCACCGATGAGGACTCCTGCTCCGATTCCTCCCCCGAAGGACAGAAGGAGCTGATGCGTGACAAGGCCAAAGGTGACGCCGGAGGAGTCCTGCGCGGCTTGGAGGGCGATGGCGAAGATGACCAGGGCGGTGCCGTCGTTGAGGAGTGACTCGGCTTGGAGAACGGTGCGGCCGTTGGGGTTGATGCCGCGTCCCAGGCTGGAGACGGCGGTGGCGTCGGTGGAGCCGAGGCAGGCCCCGATGAGGAGAGCGGCTCCCAGGCTCAGCCCCGTGAGGAGACCGATGAGGGTGATGAGGGCGGCCGTGATGGCGACGAGGACCGTGGCGCTGAGAATGATGCCGCGCAGGCTTCGCCGCATACGGTTGAGGGAGACTGACAGGGACTCCCAGTACAGGAAGATCGGCAGGAAAATCGTGAGAACCACGGTGCTGGGCAGGTGCATCTCCTCCCCCACCGGGAGCAGGGCAACGCCCACGCCGGCGGCGATGAGTAGTACCGGGGCGATGAGGCGGAACCTGTTGGCGATCGCATAGGCGACAACCGAGGCGCCGATGAGGGCGACGATCATGTCGATAGTCATGAGGCTGCCGGAGTCCCTTCCTGGGATGAGTGAGGCGGGCTGACTGAGGCCGACCCGGGAGAGGGCGCAGTCACTCCGGGCCGCGGCCACGTGCGCTCCAGGTCAGGACTGCGCCCGGCCGGGCCTGGGCCGGATACAGCCTACAGACGCTTCCTTCAGCGCCCCTGGGGTTACTCGATTCGCTTCACGAGACGCCGCGTCAATCCTCGGGATGCGCGGCTCGGGTGAGTGCTTTCAGGCGAGGCTCGATGGACTCGGACATCATGATGATCTCCCGCTCGGAGACTCGGTTCGCCCGCGCCTGGCCCCGCCATCCTGACAGGGACGCAGTGATGCGTCTGATTCGCTCCCGCGCCTCCGATTGAGTGAGCCGGTAGTCGTTTGCGATAGCCAGGAGCCCGTCGATCTCGTCGGGCATCGCGTCTGCTCCCATGATCGACGTCGCACGGGGCCGACTGGGGTCGGGATTCGGGTTGACGTCGAAGACGGGGCTGAGTCTCCAGAGCCCGCGGTCGGTGAGGAACCCGTGGTTGCGCAGGTGGTCGTCAGTGTTGCCGAGGGCGATGCTCGCAATGATTCGGTCGTAGAACTCATGAAGGTCTTGCACGGGCGAGCGAGAGAGATCGCGAATCGCCTCGGCGAGGTCGGCGTAGTCCTTCTGGTCTCCGTCGGACGATCCGGTGGCCGTCATGGCACTGATATAACCGATACGCCCGCCATCACGGGTTCTGTCGAATCGCCGCAGGATGAGGATGCTTCGATTGCCCACTTGGGTGAGCTGGTGCTGGGGTGTGCGAACGCCCGCCGTCTCAAGCAGGTCGAGAGCAGTGGCCTCCCAGGCCATGACGTCCCAGGAGTCGCTGGAGTGAGGGAACTTCGCAATGGCGAGGCCGTCGTCGTCGAGCCGGACTGAGGCTTTTGGGCGCGCACCGCCGAGGCCCGTGGTCCCTGTGTCGAGAAGTCGTTTGACGGCGTCGGAGGGGTCATCGTCGGAGGCCAGCTCGTCGCTGGCGTGCAGAAGCTCAGGCAGAGCGACGAGCCGCGGGACACGCGAGGGCTCGCCCAGGAACTCGTCGCTCCCGGGGGTCCGGAAGCGCAGGGCGCCCTGTCGGGTGTCGTCGCTGACGCCGAGGAGGAAGTCGAGGTCATCCAGCTGACGGGGAACGCGTCCCTCTTCGCGGGCTCGCGATCGTTCGGCCTTGCGGATGAGGTTGCGGCCCCAGCGGTCAGGCGCGCTATCAGCAAAGGCTCCAATGAGCCCAGACTGGTATTGAGCGCCGGGTACGAGGCTCAGGGCTGGGTCAATGTTCATCCCACCGTCGGCTAGGTAGGTGGGGTCGTAGAGAAAGGTAGTGGAGATCTGGCCGCGCGATCGGGTGACGTGCGCTTGGCCGACCAGGCGGTGGGAGCCGTTGGCATCGGAGACGATCTCGATAGTGGTCATCGGGCGCGCTTTCTAGTGAGGCGGCCGGCGCGGAGGCGGCCGATGTCACTGGCCAGGGGATCGGCAGCGTCAACAATCTGGTCGAGGATGCCCAGGGCGCGCAGCACCTGGGTGACGCTACTGAAGCTGACGTTGGGGTTGCCCGACTCGATCTTGCGCAGAGTGTCACGGGTGATGCCAGCCCGCTCGGAGACCTGCTGCGCGGTCAGACCGAGCACCATGCGCCACCCGCGCACGTGCTCTCCGAACTCCGTCACCTGACGGTGGATCCTGTAGCCCGACATGTTCCTCCGTCCACTATGACGACGATCGTAGCCCGAAATGAGAGTTGTGGCGATGCTGCCCGTCGTATGGTTCAGCGAACTTGGAGTGGACAACGGTTGCGGCAACTGAGGATCGTCCCCCCCAGACGCCTGGGCTGCTCGTTGGCAGGTTGTTCAACCTCCCAGTTCAGGGGTAGAGCGTGGCAGCCCAACCCAGCGAGAGCCAGCTAACGGTGACGTCGCCCTCAGCGACGCGACGACGACAGAGCAGACGGCTCAGGTAGCCGTACGATCAGCAACGAGAAGCCGACCTGAATCGTTCAGATCGCAGAGAAATCGGCACTACCTGACTGAATCTCACGCATGAACTGTTTCCGAGCCTTCACAGCATTTATCAGCAGTTCATAGCCGTCGTCAAAAACAAGGGCCACGAGCTCCAGCACTCTTCCGGACTCATCGACCCCAAGAACAAGCCAACGACGCAGATCATCCTTATCGCCCAGAGGGCGCGAGTTCAGCACATGACCGTAAGCGTGCCGCAGATCCTCATCGCCGAGATGGTCCTTCGCATAGTGCTTGCGGGCAGACCGATGGATATCAGGCAGCGACATGAGCCCATTGCTTGACGGCGGCTCGCACAGCCTCCGACCGGTTCGCAATCCCCTCATCAGCGGCGCGCTTGAGCAACGCGGCAAGAAGCTCCTCGTCAAGTCGGACAGTCGCAACCGTGCCGAGTCCCCGCCCGACTGGGGGCCACCCAGGAGCCGGACGAGGCAACCGCTGAAGGTCGTAGCCGGCCTCCGCCTCGTCTGCCCAGGCCTGGATCTGCTCATCACTGACGGGACACCCATGAAGATAGTGCTCACCCATGGCAATATCGTGTACGAAAATCGGTCGCAGAGCCTTCCCCCTCTACCGCAACACTTAACAGCAAGCCACCACCACCGAGTCAGACAACGACCCCGCGCTCTGCAAGCCAGCCCCGTCTTCCACCACATCCGAGACGCCACCGAGGCCCACCTGACCGTAGTGACGGCCTCCCTAGCCGTAACCCTCTACCTCAACGACGCCACCAGAGTCAGCATTAAAAACGTCATCCGCATCCTCAAACTCCTCAAAGACATCACCATCAACCTCAACGCCATGAGATAACCACCCAGCTTCAAATTACCCCAAACGCAGTCAGCCTCCTCAAATCCCTACAGACCCCAGGGCATTAAGACGTCACAAGTCGGATCCAACACCCACTCCCCTCCGAGACTGCCAGACGATGCGGTCACGACTCCTTACTGGCGACGGTCTTATCTACCTACTGAATGCTTTTCCGCAACTCAATGGCACCAGCGATGAGCCGCCAGAGATCTAGTGGTCATCGATGTTGCCACACCCCAGACTCGCTAAACCCCCAAGTTACTGTCAAAATCCACACCCAGTCTCTTCTCCTACGTTCGAGCGACAGCATAGTGGAACACACCTACCGACGTACCATACAAAGGCCTGCCACCACTATGCCGCCACACTCATCCAACTTCCTGCAATAGGATTGACAAGATTATCTCAATCAATGTTCCACACATCATTCAAGGCCTCGTCCGCCAACCTATGGGCTCGGTCAATAATCTGATCATCGGAAGGAAAGTCTCCGATGTTTGTTTCCCACCCACTGAGTGCAGAGTCGAAGAATGCACTCCCCTTTTTCAGGGATTCAATTTTGTCAGCATATGACCTATTTCCAATGTCACTATTTAACTCCCTTGAAAGGAGTGTGAGATTACCGATCGAATACACAGGATCACGGTAGTCTCTAGACGCTTCGGATTGAGGTTTGATGTGCTCGATAGACCATGTCGATGGATCTTGACCCAGAATCTGTGTTTTTTTATTCTTTGCGAACGACATCAACACGTAGGAAATGAATGCTTGCCGAGACCTTAATCCTATCCTCTGCGGCAGAGTGAGTCTAGGTGCGTAAACCAGGGAGACAAAAGCATCGTGCACTTTATCGCGAGCTGGTAGACTTCCTTTCAGTTTACCTTGGAGTGTAGAAATTACATCTTTAACTTGGCGTCCCGGTTTAGCTGTCTCAATGTCTACAGCGAAACGATTATATCGACTTCTGGTGCCCCCGGTTGCCCCTCCACTTACGAGGAAGTGCTGAAAATGCAAAGCTTCGATCATTCTCAGGGTCGTCGTCAGTTGTGTCGCGGAAAGACCTTTATTGTTGTACTTTCTAGCTAAAGCAAGAACCGCAGAGTTAGCAACACTTACGTTAAAAATTGCGAGAGCTCTTACACTGTCAATAAAAGTTGGAAGACTGAGAGCGGATTTTTTGCCACGCTCACTCCTTCTAGTTTGCGCTTTAGTGTCCCCTAACTGCCCATAAATAACTGAATCTTCTTCGAGTTCATTGAGGTAGTCAATGCAACTCAGCTCTTTCTTCGCGATAACTGATTTGACCTCTTTAAACAACTCGCTTTGCTTCTTCTCAGCCCTCCGAGAGCACCATGATTGCCATATAAACCTGTCAACCGCATCTCGGCCATCATTATTTTTTTCCACTTCCTCAACGATCCTGGACCACCGATTGACAATGTTCTTTCTATCTTGTTCTTTATTAGACCCCTCTCGAACCAGAAGATTTTTCACCAGATCAGCTAGAAGGAGTTCCGTTCCGCGAGTGTTTAGGGTTTCGAAAATCAAGAAGCCATCTTCTTCCGAACCTAACTCGACCTGGATTACGCGAGCCTTCAATGTGTTCGATCGAATTCCCTTAAGTGTATCGACTTGCTGCTCCGGCTTTAAATTAACTAGCGTCTCATTAACTTTACCCTCAAAGAATTTTTGGGCGCTGCCGATGCGTTCACCACTGCTTCCCCATTTCGCGTTAGATGGGACAGCGTTTCGGTTTTGGATAAATTCATAGAACATATCCTCAGGTCGTTTGAGAATATTGTAGGATTCGCCGTTGTCATCCTCTATCGTTAAGTATCGTTGCGTGGCTGCTGCTTGATTCCTCGCAGTTTGCGCAAGAACTTCATTTTCTTCCTTCTGATTATCAGCGATTCTCTGCAGTGAATTTCTGATCACAGAAAGCAGGATAGTGCACGTAGTTAGTCTCTGCTGGCCATCAATGAGCGAATAGGTGTTTCGAAACAGCCCTCTCTCTTCGCTCACCCAGGTTACCGTCGAACCAAAGAAGAAGTCTCCTTCTGCAAGCACTACATCTTTCCAAAAATCTTCTAGCTGATCTTCTTCCCAGCTATAAGGCCGTTGGAACAACGGGACCTCATATAGGCATTGCTGAAGACACTCTTGGATTGTTTTGGTATTGCTGGTAATTGAAATCAAGTCGACGGACTGCTGTTCAGCGGCCACTGAAATCACTCTCCGATATCTGAAGTAAACTAAGTAACTAACCAAACACCGCTAAATCAGTAAATTAGTTAGCTATCCAACATTGTCGTTCGCAGACAGGATGAAGATCTGCCTTGCGGAAGCTACAGAAAATAGGCACTTCAAATCAACTCAGATCATTCATAGTTCGAGGAACTGTTTTCTAACAATTCGACTCACGTGGTTACACATTAAACCTAAACTCCACGACATCACCGTCTGCCATGACGTAGTCCTTTCCTTCCATGCGTACTCGGCCGTGAGCGCGGGCTTCGGCAACGCTGCCGTACTGGACCAGGTCATCGTAACTCACGATCTCAGCCTTGATAAAGCCTCGCTCGAAGTCCGTGTGGATGACGCCGGCCGCCTGGGGCGCCGTCGAGCCCTTGCGGATCGTCCACGCGCGGGATTCCTTCTCCCCCGCCGTCAGGTACGTCTGCAGCCCCAGGGTGTCGAACCCAACCCGGGCCAGCTTGTCCAGGCCGGACTCCTCCTGTCCGTTGTCATGCAGCATCTCCGCCGCCTCCTCGGGCTCCAACTCCACGAGCTCGGCCTCGAACTGGGCGTCCAGGAAAATCGCCTCCGCCGGCGCCACCAGCTCACGCAGCTCGGCCTGGCGGGCCTCGTCGCTCATCCCGGCGTCGTCCATGTTGAACACGTAGATGAATGGCTTGGTGGTCATGAGCTGGAAGGTCTTGAGCACCTCCGCGTCGATCCCGGCAGCCTCCGCCCCCGCGGACAACAGCGTCCCCTCCTCCAAGACCTTGAGGCCGCCTGCGCCGTCTCCAGCACCACGGGCTCCGTCTTCCTACCCCGCACCTCCTTCTCCAGGCGCGGGATCGCCCTCTCCAGGGTCTGCATGTCCGCCAGCACCAGCTCGGTGCTGATCGTCTCGATGTCCCCGGCCGGCTCCACCTTCCCGTCCACGTGGACCACGTCCGGATCCTCGAAAGCGCGCGTCACCATGCAGATGGCGTCCGCCTCACGGATGTTGGCCAGGAACTGGTTGCCCAGCCCCTCGCCCTCACTGGCGCCGCGCACGATCCCGGCGATATCCACGAAAGAGACCGTCGCCGGGACCACCCTCGCGGAGTGGAACAGCTCGGCGAGCTTGTCCAAGCGCGCATCCGGCAAAGGCACAACCCCCACGTTCGGCTCAATGGTCGCGAACGGGTAGTTGGCGGCCAGGACGGTCGCACGGGTCAGAGCATTGAACAGGGTGGACTTGCCGACGTTGGGCAGTCCGACGATTCCGATGGTAAGTGCCACGCAGCAGAGTTTAGACGGCCCCTGTGACACTGTGCGCCCCGACGGCGCCCCCCGGCCGGGTCACGCCGTCGGCTGCCCCGCTCACTTCCCGGCGTTCTCGTTCACGCGAACCGAGGCCCGCAGATCACGCCACGAGGTGTAGAAGCCCCCGCTGGCGTTGGCCCCGATCCCCACCGTCACCGCAACCAGGCCCGCCGCCACCAGGATCACCACGACGCGCCCCAGGATCGCGCCCCCCAGCCGCGCCACTGACCGCTTGCCGCCGTCGCGCCGTCGGCCCCAGCGGGGCGACCAGAACATGACGGTGCCGAGCGCCCCCAGCGAGGCGACCGCCGCCACGGCAATGGTGCCCAGGCCGTTGATCTCGAAGGGCTTGGCGCGCATCGGCGAGAGTGACCCCACCACACGCTGGTTCTTGGGCGTCTCCGTCAAGGGCTTCACACCTGCGGCGGTGGCTTTCGCCCAAACATCCCCCCTCCTGCGCCGGCAGGCCGGCTGCGGCGAAGACCGCCGGGTCCGAGCCCCACCACGTCAGCAGCGACGGGAAGAAGTCGTTCCACAGGACCCAGGAGTGCCCCCCGTGAGCCGGGTGTCGATCGTGACCGAGTCGGGCTTCTTCGCCGCGTCCTCCATGAGCCAGGCGGCCCGGGCAGAGCCGGTGGAGTCGTCCTGGGCGCCCATGACATAGAAACGCAGGCCGTCGGGCCGGCGCGCCTCCAGCATCGTGGACAGCGTGTTCTGCGCCCGCAGCTGCTTGCCCCCGTGAGCCAGCGCCCCCTCATCGGGGTCGTCGTAGGCGGACATCACGCCCACCGAGCCGAAGCGCTGCGGGACATCATAGGCGGTCCGGGCCGCACAGTAGGCACCCGCTGAGATACCCATGAGCATCCAGCCGGCCCGCTGCGTGGAGACATTGGGGAAGGTCGCCTGGATCATGCGGGGGATCTCCTCGGCGGTCCAGGTCTCCACGGCCGGGCGACCGGCGATGTTCACGCAGTCGTGCTGACTGCCGTCCACGTTGACCGAGGGGATCACCATGATCGACGGCGGGATGCGGGCGGCGTCGATCGCCTCCTGGAGCCGCTTGGGCGAGGCCATGCCCGTCACCAGGGACTGCGGGTCGCCGACCCAGCCGTGGATGCCCTCGATGACGTTGTAGGTGCGCCCGTCGTCGGGCCGGTAGCCCGACGGCACGATGAGGCGCACCGGCAGGGTGATGCCGCTGACCGGACCGGTCCAGGTGGCCTCCTGCGAGCCGTCGCCGGCGTCGTGGAAGGACGCCTTCCAGGCAGAGGCCGGGACGGCGTCGTAGACGGAGGCGTCCGGCAGGGACGTGACGCGCGTGACGCCCTGGTTCCGTGGAGAGACGGCCTCGATGACGTCGCCGACGGTGCGCACGTAGTGCATGGGCTGGTTGACGAGCAGCCCCCGAGCACTATGACGAGCACCACCGGCACACTCACCATGACCGTGCGCGCCGTGCAGCGGCCCACGGCCAGCAGCACCGTGCGCAGTGCGGGGCGGGCGAGTCGGGCGGGGCCGTCCACGCTGCTGCTGCGCGTGACGGCCGGAGCAGTTCGCGGCAGGAGGATCGCGGCAACGACGGTGGTCAGAACGGCGAGGACCAGCACGACTGCAATCGTTCGGAGGCTGGTCAGCGGGATGCTGCGCAAGAGGCTCACGTCCGATAAGCATGGCACCACCTGCCACATTCCCATCATCCGGAGGAAGCAGAAGGGCAGTGCTCTTGATCTCCTTGCCTCGTCCGCAGGGAGGAATTAGGTGGAACGCAGGACTGTTGCCCCACGTCCGAGCGGTCGGTTGGCGGTCGCCCCGGAGAAACATGCCCGACGATATCGGAGCCGACCGGCTCAGCTGGCCGGGGCGACCTGCGGACGCGGGGCCCGTGGGGCTTAAGGGTGCGGAATAGATGTCGCACCGTCGGGGGCACCATCGGTTCATGAGCTCCTCAGCGATCCTTCTGCCCATCCTGTTGCTCCTCATCGGCATGGTGATCGGGGCGGTCATCGGCTACCTCGGCGCGCTCGCCCGGCGCACCACCGTGCACCAGTCGGAGGGTGAGCAGGTGGCCGAGCTGCGCGCGCAGGCCGCCCAGTGGCAGGCCCGGGCCGAGGAGCTGTCCTCGCGCACCCAGGTGGCCGAGAAGCGCGCTGAGCGGGACGGCTCCGTGCTGCGGGCGCTCGCACCCGTGCGCAGTCAGCTGGAGCAGGTGGGGGCCCGGGTGGAGTCCTTGGAGAAACAGCGGGCGGAGCAGCACGCGGCCCTGGCCGAGCAGCTGCGGGCCACCGCCCTGCGCGAGCAGGACCTGGCCCGCTCCACGTCCTCCCTGGAGGGGGGCGCTGCGCTCCCGCTCGGCTCGCGGCATGTGGGGTGAGGTCGAGCTGGCCCGGGTCCTGGAGGCCTCCGGGATGATGCGGCACGTGGACTTCTCCGAGCAGCGCACCATCGGGGCACTGGTCCAGCGGCGCGGCGGCACGGCCGGCTCAGCGGGCTCGGCAGGCCCTACCGCCGGTGAGGGGGCGGCCGGCCGTTCCCGGCCGGACGTCGTGGTCCACCTGCCCGGGGACGGTTACATCGCCGTGGACGCCAAGGCACCCATGGACTCCTACCTGGCGGCCACCGCCGTCCGGGGAGTTGGCCCCGAGGACGAGCAGCGGCGCGGGGAGCTCCTGGAGGCTCACGCGAGGGCCCTGCGCGGGCATGTCGACCAGCTCGCCGCGCGCCGCTACGACCTGGCCCTGGGGGACTCCCCCGAGCTGGTGGTCCTCTTCGTCCCGGCGGAGGCTGTGCTCTCGGCCGCCCTGGAGGCGGACCCCGCGCTCCTGGAGCACGCGCTGGGGCGCGGCGTCGCCCTGGCCTCACCCGTGTCGCTGCTGACCCTGCTGCGCACCTGCGCCACGGCCTGGGCCCGCACCGCCGTCAACGACGACGCCCGCGAGCTGCTGGAGCTCGGCCGCACCCTCTACGAGCGGCTGGGGACCGTCGCCGGCCACCTCGATGCGCTGGGCGGGGCACTGCGGCGCAGCGTCACCGCCTACAACAAGGCAGTCGGCTCCATGGAGAACCGACTCCTGGTGACCGCCCGGTCCCTGGAGACTCTCGGAGAACAGGTGGACTCCCCCCCGCACACATCAGCGCCGACGCCGCCCAGGTGCGCACCTTCACCGCGCCCGAGCTCACCGCCGAAGGACAGACCGACCCGACAGCGCTATAACCCATGCCATATTCCTGGCCCGTCCTGGCCCGTGATGATCGAGGCTTCCATGGTGTCTATCAGGGAGCGTTGTCTCCCGTCTCATGACTGGTTGGCACGCTCCACAACCGTGCCATTATCCGTGTGAGACACACTCCCGCCCCCGCCTCATCAAACCTTCACAAAGGAAGATATTATGTTTTCACTCACCGGAATCATCGGAACGATCATCTTCGGCGCCATCATCGGCGCCCTCGCTCGACTCATCATGCCAGGAAGGCAGAACATCTCGGTGCTGTGGACCATCGTGCTGGGCACGGTCGGCGTATTCATCGGAGGTCTGATCGCCAACTCCTTAGGCATCGCCAACACCTCCAGCGGCGAAGTGATCAAGTGGGTCCTGTCCATCGTCGTCGCCGTTATCACGACCATCCTCGGGATCTTCATCTACCTGGGCATCACCGGCCGCAAGTAGCCCTTAAGCACCCTGAAGCGGGTTCTGCGGAGGCACTCACCGCCTCCACGGAACCCGCTTCGACTTTTGTGACACAAACCACACCTTAGGGCCGTGAGGATTCCCAGGCCCGCGGCGTCCTCCTGACAGCGCGGCAATCATGACGGGCAGCAACACCAGTCAGTCACGTCGGCCACTCATACGAGCCGGCCACGGCAGCCACCGAGGCGCCTGCGACGGACCAGCTGCTGGGCCGCGCACCACACATCCCGTCACCATCCACTCACGGATTAACGAAAGAGGCTCCAATGAGCAACAATGCCATCCCCAGACCGATCAGCAGCGCGAGCACAACGAGCAGGCCAAGGAGGACAAGACCCCCCGCGGCCCTCTCCAGACCTCGCACGGCGTGACCACCATTGAGGAGAACGTCGTCGCCAAGATCGCCGGCATGGCTGCTCGTGAGGTGCCCGGCGTCTACGACATGGGCAACGCCGTTCGCCGCGCCTTCAGCGCCGTGACCGACCGCATCCCCAACGCCCAGACCAACGTCACCGGCGGCATCAGCGTCCAGAAGGGTGAGACCCAGGCCGCCGTCGAGGTCACCGTGGTGGTGGAGTACGGCGTCTCCATCGTCGAGGTCACCAACGCCATCCGACGCAACATCATCGAGCAGATCGAGGGCACCACCGGCCTGGAGGTCGTCGAGGTCAACATCAACGTCACCGACGTCCACCTGCCCGACGACGACTCCGGCAGCTCCGAGGCCGCCGACCTCAAGTGACCCGTCCCGACGCCCTGATCTGAGGAGCTCTCATGAAGACAACGTACCTGGCCCTCCTGGTGGGCCTGTTCCTTGGCACCATTCTCGCCTTCGGCTCCTTCGCCGACTTCGTCCTGGTGGCCCTGTGCGGCGCGGCCGGGCTGGGGGTGGGCCTCTACCTGGAGGGCCGGGTCGATGTCCACAGCATTCTGGATCGGCGAAAGAAGTGACGATGGCGACCGAGGCCCAGCCCGCCATCACGCATCCGGGACTCACCCAGGACGAGGAGTCCTCCTGGGAGCAGCGCGGCACCACCACCATTCCGGCCAAGGTCGTCGCCCGGATCGCCGCCCAGGCCGCCTATGAGACCGGCAATGTCGGCTCCAACGCCGGGGGGCTCCTGGGAATCGGTGCCCGCCGCAACTTCGCCTCCCGGCCCGAGGCCCAGTGCGAGCTCTACGGGCGGGTCGTCATCCTCCACCTGGACCTCGGCCTGGTCTTTCCCACGCCGCTGTCCTCCACCATTGAGGATCTGCGCGCCCACGTGCGCGGCCGCGTTGAGCACCTCACCGGGCTGAGCGTCGGCAAGATCACCATCGAGATCTCCTGGCTCAATCCGAGCAGCCACGTCAGGAAGAGCCTGAAATGAGAACACCCGTCCCGAAACTCATTCGTCGCCCGTCCCGCAGCGCCCCCAGTGTCGCCCTGGCACTGCTGCTGCTCGCGGCCGGAGGCCTGGGGGCCTGGCTGACGGGGCACCGGATCGTCACCGGCACCTGGCCGGACCGCACCGTCACCGCGCTCGACGCCATCGGATTCACCACCCTCGGCTCCGTCGCAGTGCTCGCAGCCGCCGGGATCGCCGCCGTATGCGCCCTGACCATGATCCTCGCGGCCCTGTGGCCGGGGCTGCCCGAGCGCGTCGCACTCCTCCCCGACACCGTCCCCGGCCAGACCGCGGTGAGACGCCGCGACCTGGCCAACCTGGTGAGGACCCAGGTCGAGCAGATCGGCGGCGTCCACTCCGCCACCGTCACCACCCGTCGCTCCCGGGTCGACGTCGTCGTCCTCAGTGTCCTGGACGACCTCGACCCGGTGCAGGAAGCCGCCCGCAAGAAGACCGACGAGGCCCTGCAGACGCTCCAGCCCGCGGGCATCACACGCAGCCGCGTGCGGATCAAGCGCACGAGCTGAAGGAGATACGAGCATGCGTTCAGTTTCTGGCGTCCTCAACCGGATGGCCTTGGCCGGCTGCGGACTTCTCATCGCGGCAGCGTCATCCTGGGTCCTGGCCTCCGGCCTCGGTGTCGGTCGGTCCTGGCCCGACGCCGCCCCGTACCTGGCCACCGCGCAGGACCGAGTGCGCAGCCTCATAGACCCCCAGGCGCACTGGCTTCTGCCGACGACCGCGTTGGTGTCCGTGCTCGCCGTCATCGCCGGGCTGGTCCTGCTCGCCAGGCAGGTCCCCCGCAAGGCGGCCGCTTCTCCCCTGAGACTCAGCGACTCCGAGGGCGTCCTCATGGCCACCGTCGCTCCCGAGGTCCTGTCACAAGCGTTGTCCGAGCGGGCTGAGGACGTTCCCGGGGTGGAGCAGTGCGCCGTGTGGGTCACCGGTTCCCCGAGCAGCCTGTGGGTGCAGGCGGACGCCACCGTGTCCCAGGGCTGCGAGGTCGCATGGGCCGTAGCCGAGCTCAGGGGGCGACTCGAGGATGACGTGACCACGTCCCTGGGCACGAGCCCCAAGCAGGTCGATGTCCTGATGCGGCTGGAGCGCTCCTCCAGCAAACGCAGCGCCTCGCGGACCGTCACAGGGCAGCGCTCGCCCGAGACCACCGGGAACGGCGATGGCGCATGAGACATGGGACGAGGCCGCGGCGGCACCTGACCCGCGTCCAGACCACGCCGCACAACCGAGCGCCTCGTCCACCGCATCCCACGACAAGGACCGCTTCCTGGTCCTGCGCGCCCAGGACGGGGACATCAACGCCTTCGAGCAGCTCGTCGAGCGTTACCAGGGGCGCCTGTTCCGCACCGCCTACATGATTGTGCGCAACCGTCACGACAGTGAGGACATCGTCCAGGAGACCCTCATCCAGGCCTGGCGCAGTCTTCACCTCGTCAGGGAGCCCGCCGCCTTCCGGGGCTGGCTCATGCGGATCTGCACCAACAAGGCCACCAGCATGGCGCGCAAGCGTCAGCGCCGGGCCACCGACGCCTACGACGCCGAGGGCCTGGAGACCGCGAGCGCCATGGCGGAGACGACGTCGAGCAGCACCGCTGACCCGGCCGAGTCCAGCGAGGTCAACGCCCAGATCGAGGCGCTGGCCGACCTCCTGGCCTCCGTGCAGCCCGAGCTGCGCATCGTCTGGGTGCTCCGAGAGATCGACGACATGTCCTACGAGGAGATCGCCCAGGCCCTGAACCTGACCGAGTCCACCGTTCGAGGGAGGCTGGCACGCGCCCGCTCTCTCGTCATGCGCCAGATGAAGGAGTGGGCATGAGCACCGTCAACCAGTTCTCACACAGCGTCCGACGCTCGACGGCGTCGGCCAGGTCGTTCGTCCGGTCTCATGAGCAGGACGACGCCGACACGCGGAAGTACCAGCGTCTGATCGCCTCCCTGCATGAGGAGTGGGACCGGCTGGAGTCTCAGGCGAGCGCCTCGGTCATGCCGCAGCGCCACCTGATGGATGCCATCCTCGCCGAGACGCGTCACGGCGCCCAGGTGGAGATGCCCGCGACCGATCTGGGGCCCTACAGCATGTCCGAGTTCTCGCTGCGGGCGCTCATCCGACGCACCGTGGACCGTGTGCCCGGCGCGCGCGCCCTGCGGTCCTCCTTCGAGCACGCGCCCTCGGGTGAAGGCCACCGCGGCCTGGGGGTTCCGGAGACCATCCTCTGCCGGATCTCCGCCCACGTCAGCGTGGGCAGCCTGCCGCAGCTCGCCCAGCGGGTCCGCGACGCCGTTCGAGCAGCCTGCCGTGAGCACCTGGGGATGTCCCCGACCGTCAACGTCCATATCGAGGATCTCCACGATGACGACTAACCTCTCAGCGGCCGAGCTGGCCCACCTGGTCACTGCTGTCCCCGGCGTCCGAGGAATCGAGCCGGGGATCGGCAGCACGTTGAAAGCGATCAGCAGCCGCATGCGGCAGCAGGATCCTCAGCAGGCCCGTTTCGGAGTGGTCGTCGAGGCCGGCTCGCGCACAGCCGTCATCGAGATCGGCATCGACGGCTCGCGGCCCGTCAAGGACATCGTGCGCGACGTCCAGGGAGACCATCATCCGCTCCCTGACGGAGGCGGGCGAGTCCGACGACGACTCCGAGACTCGGCAGGACTCCGGCTCCTCCGACGCCGGGGACCGGAGTGGGCCTCAGGTCACGGTGCGGGTCCAGTCCCTGCTGTAGGCCCGCCCACAGCGGCTCCACCTCGTGCAGGTTCCAGCACGAGACGACGTCGGGGCACCGGCCAGATGATCGGTGCCCCGACATCGGTCATGGGGTTCAGGGCGTGAGCCCGGCAGAAGCGGGGCGCAGCCGGGCTCAGTCGGTCTGAGCAGGACTCAGCCGCACTCGCCAACGACGGCGCCCGAGACGTCGGCCTCCTCCAGGCGCACCATGCGCGACCCGGTCACCAGTCGGTGCCCCAGCCAGATGGCCCCGAAGACCGGAAGGCCGATGTAGGAGGAGAGCACCTCCACCAGCTGGCCCTTGAAGACCGCCTCGTAGTTCTGGCCCAGAATCACCACGGCGCACAGGGTGAAGGCCAGGACCGGCCCCAGCGGGAACCAGGGCGCCCGATAGGGCAGGTCGGCCGGGTCATTGCCCTGGAGCACGTAGGCTCGCCGGAAGCGGAAGTGGCACGCGGCGATTCCCAACCACACGATGAACCCGCACAGGGCCGAGACGTTGACCAACCAGGCGTAGGCGGTGTTCTGCCCCACCACGGCGGTCAGGAAGCCGGCCGCCCCCACCAGCGCCGTCGCCCCCAGGGCCCGCACCGGGACCCCGTGGCGATTGACGTAGGAGAACCAGGCCGGTGCCTGCCCCTGCAGGGCCATGGAGTGCAGCATGCGGGTCGAGGCGTACAGGCCCGAGTTACCGGCACTGAGCACCGCGGTGAGGATGACAGCGTTCATGAGGGCCGCCGCGATCCCGATCCCCGCCCGCTCGAAGACCAGGGTGAAGGGCGAGTAGGCCACGTCCTCGGTCTCGGTGTGCAGCAGCCGTCCATCGTTGAAGGCGATGAGGAAGCCGATGACCGTGATCGCCCCGATGTAGAAGATCATGATCCGCCAGAACACCGTGTGGATCGCCTTGGGCACGTCCCGGCGCGGGTTGCGGGCCTCACCGGCCGCCACGCCCACCAGCTCGGTGCCCTGGAAGGAGAACCCGGCCACCATGAACACCGACACGATCGCCAGCATCCCGCCGTGGAAGGGCGCGTCCTCGACGACCCAGTTGCTGAAGCCCGGGGACTTCCCACCGATGATGCCGACGATCATCGCCAGACCTGCCACGAGGAAGACGATGACCGTCACCACCTTGATGGCCGACAGCCAGAACTCCCCCTCCCCGAAGGCTCGGGCGGACAGGGCGTTGAGCATCGTCAACAGGGTCAGGAACAGCGCCGCCCAGATCCACGAGGGCACCCCCGGCAGCCAGTAGCCCATGACGATTCCGGCGGCCACCAGCTCGGCCGCCACCGTGATCGCCCAGTTGAACCAGTAGTTCCAGCCCATGGCGAAGCCGAAGGAGGGGCTGACGAACCGGGTGGCGTATGTCTGGAAGGAACCGGCCACCGGCATGTGCGCCGTCATCTCACCCAGGGACTGCATGAGAAGCAGCACCATGAGGCCGATCGCCGCGTAGGCCACGAGGGCGCCGCCAGGTCCGGCCGTGGAGACCGTGGCACCCGAGGCCACGAACAGCCCCGTACCGATGGCGCCGCCGATGGCGATCATCTGCATATGTCGGCTGGTCAGGCTCCGGTGCAGCCCGCCGTCCTCCTCGAGGGCCTCGTTGGAGATCTGGCCGGAGGCTCCGGAGACCACCGCGTCGACGGGGTCTGTCGAGGTCACGGAGTCAGCGCTGTCGGCGCCGTCGGTACCGGACCGCCCGCCCGACGCGGCAGATGGAGGGCCACTGGGGGCCGACTCGTCATGGGAGTGTGTCACCCAACCGAGGGTAATCGCCACGTATGCAACCCGGCGTTCACGTTCGGCCTGTCTTACGCATCCCGGCCTGTGCAGACGCTCACGGTCTGCTCTGCGGCCGGGAGCGGCACGGCCTCAGCAGGTGTGGTCGGCGGCCGGCTCGCGGCGCGTGTGGGTGGAGGCGACGCCCTGAGCCGCCATGAGGTCGGCGCGCAGGTTCTTGGGCAGGGAGAAGGAGATCTTCTCCGTGGTGGTGCGCACCTCCTCGACGTCGTCGAACCCGAGCTCGGCCAGGCGATCGACCACCTCACGCACCAGGATCTCCGGCACCGAGGCGCCCGAGGTCAGGCCGACCGTCTCGACGCCGTCGAACCAGGACGGGTCGATCTCGCTGGCGAAGTCCACCCGGTGGGCGGCGCCCGCACCGGCCTCGAGAGCCACCTCCTTGAGGCGCACCGAGTTCGAGGAGTTGCCGGAGCCGACCACGATCATGAGGTCGACCTTCGGGGCGATGCTCTTGACCGCGGCCTGACGGTTCTGGGTGGCGTAGCAGATGTCCTCGCCGGGCGGGTCGATCATCTCCGGGAAGCGCTCGCGCAGCCGGCGCACCGTCTCCAGGGTCTCATCGACGCTCAGGGTGGTCTGGCTGATCCACACGACCTTGGAGGGGTCGCGCACCTCGACCTGGTCCACCTCGTGGGGGCCATTGACGACCTGGATGTGGTCGGGGGCCTCGCCCTGGGTGCCCTCGACCTCCTCGTGGCCGGTGTGGCCCACGAGGATGATGTCGTAGTCCTTATCCGCGAAGCGCACCGCCTGCTTGTGCACCTTGGTCACCAGCGGGCGGGTCGCATCAATCGTGTCCAGCCGGCGCTCGGCGGCCTCGGCGTGGACCGCCGGGGAGACGCCGTGGGCGGAGAAGACGACGCGTGCCCCTACCGGCACCTCGTCGGTCTCTGAGACGAAGACGGCGCCGCGCTTGGAGAGGGCATCCACGACGTACTTGTTGTGGACGATCTCCTTGCGCACGTAGATCGGTGCCCCGTAGTGGGCCAGGGCCTGCTCAACGGCGTCGACGGCGCGGTCCACGCCGGCGCAGTAGCCGCGCGGGGCGGCCATGAGGATCCGCTTGCCGCCCTTGGGAGAGGAGGCCTCGGCGTCGGTGTGCTCACTGGCGAGCTCGATGGTCGTCACGGTCACCACTGTGCCACAGTGGGACCCAGGTCCCCAGTGGTGGACGTGGCACAGTGGTGCATGTGACAGGCCAGAGCCCATCCCAGCCCAGCCCACAGCCCTCCCCGGTGCCGGCCCTCTGCCCGGCCCCGACGCGGACGGCAACTCCGGCAGCTCCGGCGGCACCGGCGGCACCCGGGAGCTGGCGCCGCGAGCGAACCTCACCACCGCGGAGAACCCGTGGCCGCTGCGGCTGCTGTCGTCCAAGATCGACCAGTACGTCGCCCGCATGAGCCAGGTGTGGGTGGAGGGCAGATCATCCAGTTCAACCGCCGCCCCGGCGCCGGCATGGCCTTCCTCACCTTGCGGGACACGGACGCCGACATCTCCATGTCGGTGTCCATCTACGCCCGGGTCCTCGACGCCGTCCTGGCCCGCACCGGCGCCGAGCTGAGCGAGGGTGCCCGCGTGGTGGTCCGCGCCAAGCCCACCTTCTGGGCCAAGCGGGGGTCGCTCCAGCTGCAGGCCGACGACATCCGGCCCGTCGGCGTCGGCGACCTGCTGGCCCGCATCGAGCAGCTGCGCCGCATCCTGGCCGCCGAGGGCCTGTTCGACGCCGAGCGCAAGCGGCCTCTGCCCTTCCTGCCGCGCAAGGTGGGCCTCGTGTGCGGCCGCCAGGCAAATGGGCCAAGGACGACGTGCTGGTCAACGCCCGCCTGCGCTGGCCCGGCCTGCCTTTCGAGGTGCGGGAGGTCGCCGTGCAGGGGGCGCGCGCCGTCGGTGAGGTCACCCGGGCCATCCAGGAGCTCGACGCCGATGCGCTGATCGACGTCATCGTCGTGGCCCGAGGAGGCGGCGCCGTCGAGGATCTGCTGCCCTTCTCCGATGAAGGGCTCGTGCGCGCCGCGGCCGCCTGCCGCACGCCGCTGGTCTCGGCGATCGGTCATGAGACCGACTGCCCCCTGCTGGACCTGGTGGCCGACTACCGGGCCTCCACCCCCACCGACGCCGCCCGCCGGATCGTCCCCGACCTCGCTCAGGAGACCGTGGGGCTGGACTCGGCCCGCGAGCGCCTGCGCAGCGTGCTCGCCTCGCGGCTGGACGCCGAGCAGGCGGCCCTGGACCAGCTGCGGGCCCGACCGGTCATGGCCGACCCCACCTCGATCGTGCGCGACCGGGTCATTGAACTGGGCCAGGCCCGCGACAGGGATGCGCCGGGCCGTGGAGCATCGCCTGTCGCTGGCGGCCGCGGACCTGCGCGCCGACCGCGCCCGTCTGACGGCCCTGTCACCACAGGGGGTCCTGGACCGCGGCTACACGATTCTGCGTACCCCGGGCGGCAAGGTCATCACCAGCGCCGAGGACGTCAAGAAGGGCGACCTCATCGAGGGGGTCCTGGCTTCGGGGAGACTCGTCGCCCAGGTCGTCGGCGCGACCAAGCCCCGGCCCGCCAACATCGACTGAACGCCGGCGAGGTCCCGGGGCGGCGCACGCTGATGGCCTCGCAGGACTCCCGCGGACGTACCCGAGAGCTCGCGGGCGGCACCGTGGCGCAGTCGTCGAGACCTATGGTGCGTCCACGCGCTCCGGGCGACCGGCTGCCCTGAGGACGACGACGGCGACGGGGATCGCGGCCACAGCGAAAACGGCCGACGCCCCGACGACCGCCCGGTGGAAGCCGGTCAGGAAGTCGCCTGAAGCGATCAGGCTGCCAAGGACGGCCACACCGACGACGCTGCCGGTCTGCCGGGCAGCGTTGATGACGCTGCCGGCGACGCCGGTGTACCCCGCCGGCGCGGGAGGCGACGGCGGCCGAGGTTGCGGCGGGCATGGTCAGTGCCGTGCCGAAACCGCCCAGGAAGGTCAGGGGCCGCCACCAGCGGGTACGGCGTCGAGGCCGTGACGACAGCGAGCTCCGCGAACCCGGCCGCCCCGGTGAGCAGCCCGGTCAGCATCGTGGGGAACGCCCCGATCCTGGCGGTCATACTGCCTCCCATCGGGGAGGCGACGACGGCGCTGCACGCCTGCGGCGCCAGGGCCAGGCCGGCGAGCCACGGCTCATAGCCCAGGTAGCGCTGGAGGAACAGGGCCAGGACGAAGAGCTGGCCGAAGAATCCGGTATTGAGCGCGAACCCGACCGCGGCGGCCACGGCGAAACGCGGTCGGGAGAAGACCGCCGTCGGCAGCATCGGCCTGCTCGCGGTCCGTTCAACCAGGACGAAGGCCGCCAACAGGCTCAGTCCGGCGAGGGTCGAGGCGACAACGGGCGGGCTCCACCCGTGCTCGCCCGCGGCGATGATCCCGTAGGTGGCGGCCGCGAGCCCTGCGACGGAGAGGACCTGCCCGGGCAGGTCGCCGCCTTCGCGTCGTCGCAGCGACCGCGTCTCCGGCGCGGGCAGGCAGCGGGCGGTGAGCCACAGGGCGGCTGCGACGAGGGGAAGGTTCACCCAGAACACGAGCCTCCAGCCGGTGAAGGTCACGAGCAGTCCCCCGGCCACCGGACCGACGGCCGCGGCGATACCACCGGCTCCTCCCCACAGGCCGATGGCTCGGGCCCGGTCGGCGGGGCGATCATGGATGAGGGAGAGCATTGCCAGGGAGGCCGGGACGATCGCGGCGGCACCGACACCCTGCAACGCGCGGAAGGCGATGAGCGCGCCGCCGGCAGGGGCCAGGGCACAGGCCGCCGAGAGCAGGCCGAAGACCGCCAGGCCGAGCAGGTGGACGCTTCTTGCGCCCATCCGGTCGCAGGCCGCCCCTGCCGACAGCTGCAGGGCTGCGAAGGTGAGGGCGTAGGCGTCGACGACCCACTGCAGGGAGGCGACCGGGACGCCCAGGTCCCCGCCGATCCGCGCCAGCGCCACGTTGACGACCGTCGTGTCGAGCATGACGATGAAGAATCCGAGCAGCGCCGCGATGAGAGCGCCGCACCGTCGGTATCCGTTCATGAGTGGTCTCCTTGCCCCTCTGGCCCCGTTCTGGCCCCGTCTGCCGGTTGCTGCCGGCCATCGGCAGGCTAGAGCCGCAATCGTTCGGCGTAGACCGAACCGGCGCGGGCGCATACTGGCCGCATGTCACGGCTTCCCGATCGTCTCTTCCCCGAGGCGGTTCCCGACGTCGCCGGAACGGCTGCGGCGCTGGCCGACCCGTCGCGGGCCGCCATGTGCGCGGCGCTCATGGACGGTCGCGCCTGGACGGTGGGCGAGCTCGGCTCATACGCCGGGGTCGCGCGGTCGACGGCCAGCGAGCATGTCGACGTGCTGGCGGCGCGCGGTCTCGTCACGAGGGTCCGGCAGGGGCGGCACTGCTACATCACGCTCTCAGGGCCCGAGGCGGCTCGGGTCATCGAGGCCCTGGGGGTGATGGCGGCATCAGTGCTGCCCACGGCGCGCAGTCTCAACGCGTGGACGGCGAACAGGCGGGTGCTGGCAGCCCGTACCTGCTACCGCCACCTGGCCGGGCGACTCGGTGTGGGGCTGGCCGAGCAGCTCCGGGAGCGCGGCCACCTGGATCCCTCGTGGGGACTGACCGGTTCCGGCGAGGACCTCCTGGCTACCTGGGGGATGGAGAAGCCGCTTCATACCCGTGGGGAGGCGTGCATGGACTCCACTGAGCGGCGGTTCCACCTCGGCGGTCCGCTGGGGACCGCACTGACGCAGGCGCTGTTCGATCGCGCCTGGATCGCGCGCATCGGGCGGACCCGGGCGGTGAAACTCACAGAGGCCGGCCGCGAGGCACTGGCGCAGGCAGGTTTGGAGGGAGTGCTGACACGCCTCGATGAGAGGACCCCCAACGACGCAGCAGGATAGAAGTGGGGGCTGACGCATCTGTGCTCTTCGACCGGAACCAGCAGGAGTCAAAGAGAGATTCAGGTCAGGATTTTGTCCATATGGGACGATTTTGGAGCCTCCACAACCAGTCGACACCGCACCAAAACGCTCTGGCCAGCACAGATGCGAACGCCACTGAGACGGGGCACCGTCAAAGTCGTCCCTCTTGGACACTTTTGCGCCGAGGGCATCACCTCGGTCCGCCTCGTCCACTCTGCCCCTGGGCCGGCCCGTGCGAGAATCGGGGTGTGAGCTCCGAGATGAACCCCGGCCCGTACTCCGACCAGTACCCAGACGAGTACTCACCCCAGAACAGCCCCTACTCGGCGTCCTCGGGATCGTCAGGGTCTTCAGCATCGTCGGCACCCTCCGCGGGCGGGGCCTCCGGCGCCAACGAGGACGTCGCCTCGCTCAGCTATGAGCGGGCCCGCGAGGAGCTGGTGGCCGTCGTGCAGCGTCTTGAGGCGGGCTCCGTCCCTCTGGAGGACTCCCTGGCACTGTGGGAGCGCGGCGAGGTCCTGGCCCAGCGCTGCCAGACCTGGCTCGATGAGGCCCGCGCCCGCCTGGCCGCGGTCGCGCAGGAGGACCCTGAGGACTGACACGACCCGGGGCTGACCAGGCGTGACCCGCCCGGGTCAGAGGCTCCAGGTCGGGCGAGCGCCCGCACGCGCGACGAATCGACCGTCGTGGCGACGTGGCCTGGCCCGGGAGTCGCACTCGTGCCCGCCTACTCAGCGGAGTGACCGAGTTGCCGGGGCTCCGACTGGTGGTGCCCCCATTCAGCGTCTCCGGCAGCCGGAGCAGGAGCCCGGAAGGAGCCATGGATGTCCAAATCGGAAACAAAGGCTTGGGCCGCTCTCATCCGGATGAAACACAACCGCATGATTCCAAGGTTTTCATTCATGCGGCCTGTGCACTGAAAGCCCTTTGTCACCGATTTGGACATTCCTGGGCGAGACGAGCCCTGTGGGCGGCGCCGGATCGGTAGTCTGTGGGCATTCGCCCCCGGCCGCGCGCATCGACCAGCACGCCGGCCACTTCCGGGCAGTGTGGCGCCACCGCGTTCCTCATCCGCCCGAGTCCCCTCACCGCCTCTTGTCATCTCCCAGTCCACTACCCCGGTCAATCCTCCGTCTCTCCCACGTCTCATCTCAGCTCACCGCCACCGGACCCCGGTCCCGCACGAAGGAGTCACCCATGACCGCACCCGGCCGTCCAGGATCCGCCCTCATCATCGGCGAGGCCCTGGTTGATGTCGTCATCCACCCCGGGCAGGAACCCATGGACATCCCCGGCGGCTCGCCGGCCAATGTCGCCCTGGGCCTGGCGCGCCTGGGCCGCGACGCCGAGTTGCACTGCTGGATCGGCACCGACGAGCGCGGCAAGGCCGTGCGCTCCCACCTGGAGGCCTCCGGGGTCCGTCTGGCTCCGGGGGCCGACGGTGCGGCGCGCACCTCCACGGCGCAGGCCACCATTGGTGAGGACCGCGCCGCCACCTACGTCTTCGACCTGGACTGGAACCCACCGCGCCCGGCTCTGGCTGACGGACAGGGCGCCGCTGCTGGTGCACACCGGCTCGATCGCCGCGATCCTGTCTCCCGGTGCCGCCACCGTGGAGCAGGTGCTGCGCGAGACCCGCGCCACCTCCACCATCGCCTACGACCCCAATGCCCGCCCCCAGCTCATGGGTGAGCCCGAGGACGCCCGCCGGGTCGTCGAACGCCTGGTGGGGCTGTCCGACCTGGTCAAGTGCTCCGATGAGGACATCGCCTGGCTCTACGGCCAGGACGCGGACCTGGAGACAGTGCTGCGCTCCTGGCTGGAGAGGGGCGCAGCCGTCGTCGTCGTCACGCGCGGCAAGAAGGGCGCTTTGGCCCTGTCCGCTTCGGGGGTGCGCCTGGAGGTGCCCGCCGACCCTAGCGTCGTGGTCGCTGACACGGTGGGTGCCGGCGACTCCTTCATGGGCGGCCTGGAGGACGCGCTGTGGAGCGAGGACCTTGTGGGTGCGGACCGGCGCGAGGCGTTGCACGCGGTGGACGCAGCGACCCTGGAGCGGATCGTGCGCCACGCCGCGGTCATCGCCGACATCACGGTCTCGCGGGCTGGGGCCAACCCTCCCACTCGCGACGAGCTGCCCTAAAGGACCCGGCGCAACAAGTTCGTGGCTCAACCCTCACGTTCGTACCCCTACTCCTCAACAGGCGACATCGGATACGACCGCGTCACGGCGGAGCCGAAACCGGCCAGTACGGCCGTGCCCGGGCTCAGCGCAGGAGTGCGGCGGCGAGCAGGACCACGGGCACGAATCCGGCGGTGGTCAGCAGGACGGCGTCGCGGGCCAGGTCCTTGGCCGCCCCGTAGCGCGAGGCGTACATGAAGACGTTCTGCGCCGTGGGCAGGGGCGGCGGTGACGACCGGGACGAGCAGCCGTGCTCCGTCGAGTCCCGCCGCCAGCCCGACGACGAGCCAGCCCCGGCATGACGGCGAGCTTCCAGCCCACGGCCAGCCACGAGGCCACTGCGCCGGCCGGCGCCCCGAAGCGATGACGACGCCGCGTCAGGGGTGTGCGGTTCGCTTGCCTGAGAAGGCTGGTCCACCGCCTGCTCAGCCGCACGGACGCCTTGGTCCGAGCCGGTGGTGAGAGGTTCCTGAACAGCGTGAACCGGGTGGGCCGGCGAGCTCGGCTGAGACGCCTGGGCGGGCTCGTCCGTCGCGGTGTTCCGCAGGGGCCTGGGTGCCCCGGCCAGGCTCATGCCCAGGGCCAGCATCATGAGCGGCACCGCGACGCGTCCGAGCATCTCCAGACCCTGGGCCGGGTAGCCCCCGCACCATTCCTCCAGGTTCACCCCGCCCAGGTTCGCCGCGGTCCCGGCCACAACTCCCCACAGCAGCGGGTTGCGCAGCGGGACGGTCAGGGTCGCCAGACGAGACGGGTTGCCGCGCCGAGTGACGGCGTCGAGCACGGTGAAGGTGACGGGCGTGAGCACCAGGAGCTGGAGCAGGAGGATCGGGGCGATGGTGGCCGCGTCCCCCAGGACGAGGACGGCCACCGGGATCCCCAGGTTCGCGGCGTTGACGTAGCCGGAGGCGAGTGCACCGATCGTGGCCTCGGCGGTGGGGCGGCGCAGCACGAGGCGGTGCAGGCACCAGGCGGAGACGATGGCGGCGAGCTCGGCGGCCACGGCCACGGCGGTGGACCGGGAGACGACGGCCGTCAGATCCGCTCGGCTCAGAGTGGTGACGAGCAGCGCCGGAGTGGCGGCGAAGAAGCAGACGCGGGTGAGGACCCCGTCTGCGTCAGCGGGCACGGCCCGGACGCGCACCAGCAGCCAGCCGACGGCGATGACGGCACCGAAGACGGCCAGCCCCGCCACGACATCGGCCATCACCGCCCCTCTCATCGACCGGACGGGTCGCAGGCCCGGTCTCGCGTTCGTAGGGTAGTCCCCCGCGGTCGTACCCTCTCCCCTCGAACGCGCGGCATCAGGTACCACTGCGTGAGGGCGGGGACCGCGACGGAGCCAAGCGCGTCAGGTGGACGACCTCGCGGACGACGAGCGGCCGTTAGCCAACCGGCTCGAGGTCCACCCAGGTGCCGACGTGGTCGGAGATGATGAAGGAGGTCGTGCCCCAGTCCACGGCACGCAGCAGCGGGCTCCCACCGGCTGCGACCGCCTCATCGGTCAGGGGCAGGCCGTCAGGGCCGGTGGGCCACAGATCGGTCAGCACGTGGTCGATGCGCCGCTTGGGACCGGCTGCCGGGAAGGTGAGCCCCTCCCCACGGTCCGCCCCAGCCCCAGGACGTCGACCTGCTCGGCGGAGAGGTTGTAGTCGCCCACGAGCAGGTGGGGTCCGGGCAGTCCGGCGAGCGCCCCCCAGGCGGCGGCGAGCTGGCGCGCCGCCATGGACTCGCGGGTCGCCAGGTGGGTGGAGGCGACCGACAGCCGGCCGACCGACCCGCCGACGTCGTCAGGCACCTCGAAGGTGGCGGCCACCATGATGCGTTGGGAGGCGGTGGACACGTGGTAGGAGCGCGGGTCCCAGGCCCGCTCACCGCGCTTCTCCACGCTGGAGGCCCCGCGCCCCAGGCGCTTGACGTACCAGCCGGAGACCGGGAAGCGCGAGAGGAGGGCGTTGCCGTAGCCGATCGGCCCGGCCCCGACGGCGGCGCGCAGCAGCCCCAGGACGTCATCGGTCGGCGAGCTCAGTGCGGTACGCAGGGGCCGACGGCGCAGCCCCACCACCGGCCCGGCGTAGCTGGCGGAGAAGCGGCAGGTCGGCATGCCCAGCTCCTCGGCCAGGAAGGCCGCCTGGTGAAGGCGCCCAGAACGAGCCTGGCCCAGGTCCACCTCCTGGAGGGCGACGACATCGGGGGCCAGCTCGGCGATCTGCTCGGCCGTGGCCCGCATGACGGCGCGGGCGGTGGCCGGGTCGGAGATGTCGGCCCCGGCCAGCGAGCCGGTGGAGGCGCTGCCGTCCCCGGCCCCGGCGCCGGGCAGGCCGTGCTGGAGGTTGAGGCTCAGGACCCGGATCATGCTCATTCCCCCTCGAAGGTCAGGCTCACGGAGTTCATGCAGTAGCGCTGGCCGGTGGGGGTCTGGGGGGCGTCGTCGAAGACGTGACCCAGGTGGCTGGCGCAGGTGGCGCAGCGGACCTCAGTGCGCACCATGCCGTGGGAGGTGTCGGTGCTCAGGGTGACCGCCTCGGACTCGGAGGGGTCGTAGAAGGAGGGCCAGCCGCAGTGGGAGTCGAACTTGGTGGTGGAGCGGAACAGCTCGGCGCCGCAGCCGCGACAGCGGTAGACGCCCTCGCGGTGCTCGTCGAGCAGGGCCCCGGTGAAGGGCCGCTCGGTGCCGGCCTCACGCAGCACGTGGTACTCCATGGGGCTCAGGGCGGCGCGCCACTGGGCGTCAGTGCGCGCCGCGGCCTCCAGGTCGACGGCCGGGTCGCGGGGTGTGGAGGCGGGCGTCACGGAGGGGGCGCCGCTCGTGTCGGTACTCATGGACCCATCGTTACCCGCCCGATGACGCCGGGGGACCTGCGTTCACGCAGCGAAAACTCACCCATCCGCTCGGGCGCCGGCCACGTAGCGCCCTCCCGGCTCACTTGGGTCCCAGTCCCCCTCGCCGAGCCCGGTGCAGCAGGGAGCGACCCATGGCCCGCCCCAGGATGACGGCCCGCCGAGCCCCCAGCCCGTGGGCGGCGCTCTCCCCCTCGGCCTCCGTGATCACGGCGGCATCGCCTCCGTTCCGCACAGCGTCCGTGGTGACACCGGCGGCCTCGTCCTTCTGCTTGGCAATGATCTCCTCGGCTGCGCGGGCCACCTCCTCGGGGCCGAGGTCCTGGGTGACCTCGACCTGCTCGACCTCCACCCGCGTGCGCGGCAGGGGCGTAGGGGGCCTCCCGCTGGAGCCAGGTGACCAGCTCCTCGCGCACGTAGGACTTGAGGGCGCCGACATCGCCGGGGTCGTCCCCGGTCAGGACGATACGCACGGTGACCTGGCCGCCGACAGCGTCGAAGACCTCGAGGGAGGCCTGGCGCCCGTCCCAGACCGTCGAGGCGGCCACGAGGCGGGCCAGCTCGGCGCGCAGCGAGGCGATGGGCACGCGCCAGTCCAGGTCGAGGATGAAGGAGCCGGTGGCCTGGGAGCCTCCGCGTGTCCAGTTGGCGAAGGGGTTCTCGGTGAAGTGGGTCGAGGGCAGGATGAGGCGCCGGTCGTCCCAGGTGCGCATGACCACGTAGGTCAGAGTGATCTCCTCGATGGTGCCCTGCTCCTCGCCGACGACGACGATGTCGTCCACACGGATGGCATCGGTGGTGGCCAGCTGGAGACCGGCGAAGACGTTGCCGAGCATGGAGCGGGCGGCCATACCGGCGATGACGGAGGCCAGACCGGCCGAGGCGAGCAGCGAGCCCATGGCGAACTGGACGCTGGGGAAGGTCATGATGGCGCTGACGAGCCCGGCGATGACGATGATGACCTGGACGACGCGCCGGATGATCTGACTCTGGGTGGTCACCCGGTTGGCGCGCCCCTGGTCTCCACCGGCCTGCGCCCCTTTGACGACGGTGGACTCGATGGCCTTGGCGAAGGCGACGACGAGCCAGGTCACCGCGAAGATGAGGGCGATGGTGACCCCGCGCTCGATGACGACCATCGTCGTGGAGTCGCTCTTGGAGTGCCGCAGTCCGGTCAGTGCGAGCTGGGATCCCAGGAAGGTCCCGGTCATGGCGCCGACGGCGAAGGCGGGCCGGCGTCCGAAGTCCACGATCTCGCGATACAGGAGGCGGCGTCTACCCATGAACCTGAGGATCGCCACCACCACGAAGGCGATGACGAGGCCGATGACGGCCCCCAGCCCGGCCTGCCAGGCGATGGTGACCAGGTCGTTGGTCGTCTTGGTCACCACTTTGACGGTCTCATCCACATTGACCTGAGGCACCCCCCGTGGGGTGGTGGTGGGTGTGGGGGTCGGCGTGGTGGAGGGACTCGCGCTGGGATCTGCGCTGGGGGTCGCGGGAGGGGTGGTGGCTGCGACGAGCATGGGTCAACCTTAAGCAGCCAGGCTGTACCTGGGCTGTGACACCTGGCCTGGATTGAAGTCACCCCCAACGTCCGCTTGACGTACTACGTTCGCCCCCTACCCGGCCACGCCGCGCCTGTTGGCCGGCCTCCCCGGTAGGGCAATCAGGACGACGACCCCTTTACCACCCTCGTAGCCGGAATCTACTGGCCGGCCACGGTGGTCATCTACCTGCTGTGGAGCTTCCTGTTCAGCGCCTAGGACATCTCCCGGATCATCTGGCCGGTCGCCGCCGTCGCCTTCGCCATCTTCGCCACCGCGCGCAACTACCGGCACAATCACCAGTGAGCGCCTCCGCCCGGGCCCGGGACTCACCCGAGTATGAGCGAAGGCCCGGAACCTTGTGAGTTCCGGGCCTTTCGCAGTGGCTCCGACCGGCGTCGATCCGGTGACCTTTCGATTTTCAGTCGAACGCTCTACCAACTGAGCTACAGAGCCTTGGGATGGAAGCGGTCCGACCATTTCTGATCGGACCGACCTTTCCGCGACCTCGACGGGACTTGAACCCGCGACCTCCGCCGTGACAGGGCGGCGCGCTAACCAACTGCGCCACGAGGCCAGTGTGAATTCACTGTGTTATCACTTGTGCGAATCCGTACCCCCAACGGGATTCGAACCCGTGCTACCGCCGTGAAAGGGCGGGGTCCTAGGCCGCTAGACGATGGGGGCCAGGGGCCTTCGACGTCGTCGCGCCTCGAACCGGGATGAACACTAAGGGGACAGTCTTCCGCAGCGCAAATCCCAGGAGCGTGACCCTCCTCACCGCTCGGTTTCGACGGGATTCCGGTCCGCGAGGACTACCGCGCTAGAGCCTGCCGGTCTGGCAGGCTGAGCCCGTGAGCCAGGAGCACCAGCAGGAGCCGGACTGCCCCCGGGAACCGCAGGAACAGCCTCTGAGAAGGATGTCGCAGCAGGAGTTCGAGGACGTCGTCGGCGACGCCCTCGACCGGATCCCCATGGACCTGGCCGAGGCGATGGACAACGTCGTCGTCCTCGTCCAGGACGAGCCCGATCCGGAGGTCCTCACCGAGGAGGACTATGACGACTCCGGCCTGCCCACACTCCTGGGACTGTACGACGGCGTCCCCCTCACCGAGCGCGACGAGGGCTGGTCCATGGTGCTGCCCGACCGCATCCTCATCTTCCGCGGGCCCTTGGAGCGCTGGTGCTCCAGCCGCGAGGAGCTGGAGGAGGAGATCATCGTGACCATCATCCATGAGGTGGCCCACCACTTCGGCATCCCCGACGAGCGCCTCCACGAACTGGGCTGGGAGTAGCACCGGGGACAATGCGCGAACAGACCGGCCGAGTCATTACCTCGCAAGCACCCAGGGGCCTGCCTTAGTGTGGCCGGCATGAACGACCGTCATCGGCCTGACATTCCGGACGCCGGGAAGCCACTCAACCCCGGTGCCACCAGCCAGTTCCCGCAGCAGCGCATGAGCCGACGGCCAGTGCTCCTGGCGGCCCTCCTGGGCACCGGCTCCCTGACGGGATGCTCCCTCATCCCCGGCTCCTCGTCGAGCGGCGGCTCCTCCCCAGCGCACAGCCCAAGACCCCGGCACCGGCCCCGTCGACCGCAGCCCCCTCACCCACCGCGGCCACGAGCGCGACGCCGTCGGCCACCGCGACGGCCACCAACGGGGCGCTGGCGGGCTGGAGCCTGGAGGAGAAGGTCGGCCAGCTCATGATGGTGGGGGTGGACGCCCAAGCCCCCAAGCAGTCCTCCAACGAGGCCGTCGACACCCACCATGTCGGCAACATCTTCATCGCCGGCCGCACCACGGCGGGAAGCCAGGCGACCCAGAAGGTCATCTCCTCCTTCACCGGCAAGGTCGCTCCGGCCACGACCCGCAGCACCCCGATGCTCGTGGCCACCGACCAGGAGGGCGGTGAGGTCCAGGTCCTGTCCGGCTCGGGCTTCTCCGACATCCCCTCGGCGCTGGACCAGTCGACTCAGCCGCGCGAGCAGCTGGTGACGGCGGCGCGCACCTGGGGCAAGGAGCTGGCCGACGTCGGCGTCAACATGAACCTGGCCCCGGTGGTCGACCTGGTCGACATCCCCCGGCCGAGCACCAACGAGCCCATCGGCCGCTGGGGCGCGAGTACGGCCACGACGCCGCCACGGTCTCCTCCCAGGCCGGTGCCTTCGCCGAGGGGATGCGGTCCTCGAAGGTCATCCCCACCTACAAGCACTTCCCGGGACTGGGGAGGGTGAAGGACAACACGGACACCTCCGCCAATGTCGTCGACGGCACCACGAACCACCAGTCCGACGCCGCCGTCGGCGTCTTCGCCAACGCCATCTCCGCCGGCGCGCAGGTGATCATGGTCTCCTCGGCCACGTACTCACTCATTGACCCCTCGGCGCCGGCGGTCTTCTCCTCGAAGATCGTCACCGACATGCTGCGCACGGAGATGGGCTTCTCCGGGGTGATCATCACCGACGACGTCTCCGCCGCCGTCCAGGTCCAGAGCGTGGCCGCGGGCGATCGGGCCGTGCAGGCGATCCGAGCCGGATGCGACATCGTGCTGGCCTCGGCGGACCCGACGGTGGCCGCGGATATGATCAAGGCCCTCATCACCACCGCCCAGTCCGATCCGGCCTTCGCGGCGCGGGTGGACGAGTCGGCCACGCGGGTACTGAACCTGAAGAAGAGCCTCCAGTCCTGAAGCGCGCCAGCAGCGCATCGGCCCTCCCGAGCCAGTGGCTCGGGAGGGCCGATCACGTTCTCAAGCGGGCCGACTCACGTCTCAGCGGGACTTGGTGGTGCCCTGAGGTGATCCGCTGGACTCGATGCGCTTGGCCAGGCAGTGGTCGGAGTCGTAGCCCTGGGCATCGCACCAGGCATTGGCCTGGTCGGCGTCGGGGTAGGAATCGCCCTGCAGGGTCACCCACCAGTCCTTGTCGTCGTAGACCGGCCACTGACTGGTGTCAATGATGACGGCATTCGGGTTGGCCTGCCGCGTCCTGAGGTACTCGGCAAGGATCGAGCGGTTGTTCCAAATCACCCCATCGGCCTTCAGGCCGACCTGCTTGGAGGACACCTGCGGGGTCCACTGGTGCAGGAGTCTCTCCTTGACGATGGGGTAGTCGTGCTTGACCTGCCACTGGATGGCTTCTCCGGCGGCCTGCTCGTCCTGCGCCTCCTGGTTGGCGTTGGAGCTCGTCGAGGAGGCGATGATCATCGGGGAGTTCGTCGAGCTCTTCGCGGTGGCGCTGGACGGGGAGCCGCGGTCGAAGGAGGGCCTGACCGACAGGCCCTTGAGGTCGAGGTCCTTGGCGGTGCGGAAGTAGTGCTGCTCACCGAAGCGCAGCGTCACCGCTCGTCCGCCGTTGGGGATGATGAGCGGGTCACCGGAGAGGTCAAAGGTTCCCGAGGCCACGAGGCGGTCGACGTCGGCGCCGCCGGCGGGGCTGGCGGAGCTGTAGACGAGGACCTGGTTGGACGCTCCGGCCAGGAAGTCGCCCTCGGCGCAGGAGGTCGCCATGTTGCCCTGGACCTTGAGCTCGCCCTGGCCGTCCTCCACCGAGGTGATCGTGAAGGTCGGCATGCTGGAGCAGGCCTTGACCGCGCCCGAGGGCAGGCCGCCGCGGTCGACGTGGCCGCGGCGTCGGCCTGACCGTTCTGCGTGTCGCCCTCGCCCCCGTTGCCATCGGCCTTGTCCTGGGAGGCGTCCGAGGAGTCCCCGCCCTTGCCCTTGTTGGCGAAGTAGCTGCCGGCCCACAGGCCGCCTCCACCGACGATGATGAGCAGGAGGACCACGATGATCGCGATCAGGCGCCCGGTGCTGGAATTCGACGGCTGATTCCGCTGGGGAGGCGGCATCTGGGCCATCATCTGGGGACCGAACATGTCCAGCTCCACGGCTGGCTGAGCGGCGGAGAAGCCCGACGGCGCCCCGCTGGGGGTCTCGGCCCAGGCGGCGATGTCCTCGGCCGACGGCGGCGGGGGCACGGGGAGGGCCACCGACTCGGCCGAGCCCGCGGCGGGAGCTGCCGAGCCCGCCGTCCAGCCGCTGGCCGCAGCCGCGAACTGAGGAGCGACCGTGAAGTCAGTCGTATCGGCCGAGTCGACCTCGCGCCACTGCGAAGCGGGGGTGAGGACGGTCGTCTCGTTGTTGTCGGAAGAGCCCCCAGCCTCGTCACCAGCGCCCTCGACAGCCTCCGTTCCGGTCTCCGTGTCAGCCTCAGCCGTATCAGTGCCCTCGGCACCCCCGTCACCGGCAGACTCGTCGACGACGACATCCTCCTCGGGCTCGTCAGCCGACTCGGCGGCGACAGAGCCCGTGCCCTCAGGAGCCGACTCGCCGGATTCCGGTTCCTCAGCCGCATCAGCGGAAGCGGCGCTGCGCTCATCGGAGGACTCGTCGGCGGCGGCGTCCTCAGCGGGTTCCTCCGCCACCGGCTCGTCGCCGCCCTCGCCAGAGTCGTCATCGGCGCCCACGGCCTCGTCAGCCTCGGTCGGCTCCACCATCGGCTCCGTGGCTGGATCGCTGTCCGGCTCGCCTTCGGCCTCATCGACAGGACCCTCGGCCGGCTCCTCCGTCTCCTGCTCGCCATCGACCTCGCCGGGGTCGTCGTCGACTGCGGCGTCCTCGACGTTATCCTCGACCTCATCATCAGGCTCATCGGTCCCCGAGTCCTGGACCTCACCGGCGGCGTCCTCGACGACTTCAGCCTCCGTATCGGCCTCAGGAGCAGCCTCATCCGCAGACTCCGTGGTCTCCTCACCCCCAGCCGCATCAGGCCCTTCGGCGGACTCCTCCGCCTCCTGCTCGTCGCCGACCTCGCCAACGACATCAGCGACCTCATCGCCCACGGCCGGCTCGGACTCATCCGCGGCCTCAGCCTCGTCCACAGGCGTGTCACCGTCTTCAGCCGACTCGACCGACTCCGTCTGCGCCGGGCCCTCCTGAGCCACAGCGGGATCCACGGCGGGCTCGCCGCCCACAGTATCCGCAGCCCCCACCGCACCCACAGCACCGGCGGCATCAGCAGCGTTGGCGGCCGCGTCGTCGGTCAGGTATCCGCGCGCCCGAAGGTTGGCCAGGACCTCGACGTTCCCGGTGCTGGCCAGCCAGCCGAGCAGGTCGGGATAGGCGGCCGGGTTGGTCGACAGCGGCGCCCACAAGTCGGGCCGAGTCTGCGCGATAGCGGCCTGCAGGGCCTGGTCCGGAGTTTGAGCGGCAACCGCCGCATCGGCCTGGTGCGCCGCCATCATGAGCTGAACCGGATCCATGCAGAGCCCTTCTCGGAGAATGTATGGGAGACCTCGACTGATCGGGCTCGCAGCCAACCCGTCCCGGGTCCTTCACCTGGCTCCGATCATCCCTGATGGTAGCCACGAATTGTCTGAGAAGTTCGAGAAATGGATTAGCCACGGAGAGCGCCCTCATCCTCCATGCCGCTGATCCCCCGTCCTCCCCACGTCTCAGGGACATCCCCGACCTCAAGTCAGGGTCGACCGACCCCTCTGTCAGGGACCTGTCCTCCGTCAGGAGGATCCGTCCGCCCCGTACCACTGTCAGACTGAACCTATGAGCAGTTCCGCCCCAGTCGCCACATCCTCCGTCCTCACACCTCACCATCCGGTGAATGACCCCGTGGTCTCCGCACGCAACCTCACCAAGGTCTACGGCCGCGGATCGGGCGCCGTCGCAGCGCTCGACTCCGTCAACGTCGACATCGCCCGTGCCCGCTTCACCGCCATCATGGGGCCGTCCGGCTCCGGCAAGTCCACGCTCATGCACTGCCTGGCCGGCCTGGACTCGATCACCTCCGGGGAGATCATGCTCGACGGCGACATGGTCTCCTCCATGAGCCAGCGTCGCCTCACCCGCCTGCGCCGCGAGCGCATCGGCTTCATCTTCCAGTCCTTCAACCTGGTCCCCACCCTCACGGCGGCGGAGAACATCACCCTGCCCCTGGATATCGCCCGCAAGAAGGTCAACCCGCGGCGCTTCGACCAGGTGATCGACGCCGTCGGCCTCAGGGAGCGACTGTCTCACCGGCCTGCCGAGCTCTCCGGCGGCCAGGTTCAGCGCGTGGCCTGCGCCCGGGCGCTCGTGGGCGAGCCGGCGGTCGTCTTCGCCGACGAGCCCACCGGGAACCTGGACTCCGTCTCCACCGACCAGGTCCTGGAGATCCTACGCCGCAGCGTCAACGACCTGGGGCAGTCGGTGGTCATGGTGACTCACGAGCCGGAGGCGGCCGCCTGGGCCGACACCGTCATCTTCCTGCGCGACGGGCACGTCGTCGCCCAGCTCAACGAGCCCAACCGCGACCGGGTCCTGGACGCCCTGCGCGAGCTGAGCGATACCGAGCCCGCCCCCGCAGCCGGTGCCCCGCAGACCGGCCGGGCCGCCAAGGGGGCCTGAGCCGTGAGACGAGTCGCCTGGCGCTCCGTACGCGCCCACGCCAAACAGTTCTTCCTGACCACCTTCGCCGTCATGCTCGGGGTGGCGTTCCTGTCAGGCACGCTCGCCCTGCGCGCCTCCATGTCGGAGACCTTCTCCAAACTGGTCTCCTCCACCGCCACCTCGGACCTGTACGTCCAGGGCCCCAAGATCGCCTCCGACAATGACGGCAGCAGCTCCTCCGACTCAACGCAGAGCCAGCCCATCAACGGCTCCCTGGCCGATCAGATCAAGCGGATCGACGGTGTCGAGGCCGCCAAGCCCGAAGCCCAGATGAACGGGGTCCTTGTGGGCGCCAACGACACCCCGGTCGCAAACATGGGAGCACCCACGCTCTTCCTACCGCTGTACGAGAAGGAACCCGGCTTGACCTGGGCTCAGGGCCACAGGCCCCAGGGCGAGGGCGAGATCGCGCTGGAGTCGGGAGCCCTGAAGAACTCCGGCCTCAAGGTCGGGGACAAGACGCACATCGTGATGCAGGGCTCACCCAAGGAGGTCACCCTGGTCGGCGAGTTCCACTACGAGTCCTCCATGGCCGCTGCGACGGTCGTGGGGATGGACCCCGACTACCTTCTTCCTCTGGCCTCCCCGGACGGGAAGGTCTCGTCCATCTCCGTCGACGTCGCCCAGGGCTCCTCGGTGGAGACGGTCAAGTCCGAGGTCGCCAAGATCCTTCCCGACGGTTCCCAGGTCCAGACCCGCGCCGAGGTCATCAAGGAGCAGAACAAGGCCATTGAGGAGCGACTGGGCTTCATCCAGGTCTTCCTGCTGGTCTTCGTCGTCGTCGCCATGTTCGTGGGCTCCTTCATCATCATGAACTCCTTCGCGATGAGCGTGCGTCAGCGGGTCAAGGAGTTCGCCCTCCTGCGGGCGGTCGGGGCCTCTCCCGCCTCGGTGTTCGGCGTGGTGTTCCTGCAGGCGGTCGTCATCGGCGTCGTCGGCTCCGCCATGGGCGTGGCCGCGGGTGCGGGGCTGCTGGCCGGACTGTCCGCACTGCTCAAAACCGCGGGCATGCCGCTGCTGGAGGGCACGGGCCTGAACGGGTTGATCATCACGATCTCACTGGCGGTGGGACTGGCCGTCACCATCGTCGGCGCCCTGCTGCCGGCGCGGGAGGCCGCCCTGACCCACCCGGTCGAGGCCATGCGCGGCGTGTCGGGCTCCCGGGAGAAGTCGCTGGTGCTGCGCACGATCCTGGGCGGGCTGCTGCTGGCGGCCGGCGTGGCCGCCATCGCCGCCGCGTGGGTGAACGCGGACCTGGCGCAGCGCGGCCTCATCATGGGGCTGGGCGCGGGCGGCACCGTCCTGGGACTGCTCATCGTCTCCCCGACCCTGGCCCGCCCGGTGGTGGCCGTACTGGGCCTACCCTTCCGGCTGTTGCGGCCCGCCGGCCGCCTGGCGGTGCGCAACATCGTCCACAACCCGCGCCGCACGGCCAACACCTCCGGCGCCCTCATGGTGGGCATGGCCCTGGTGTGCGCCGGCGCCACGCTGGCCTCCTCCTTCCAGGCCTCGACCGCCGACGAGATCGACAAGTCCCTCAAGGCCGACCTCGTGGTCCAGCCCGCCACCGTCGGCAGCCTGACCACCCGGCTCTCAGCCGACAAGGCCAAGGAGATCGCCGCGATCGACGGCGTCAAGGAGACCTCCTCCTACTCCATCTACGCCGACTCCGTCACCAAGCCCGACGGCAAACAGAACCCCGCCGCCACCGTCGTCGTCGTCGAGCCCGACACCTACTCCAAGGCCTACGACGTCTCCACGAGCGCCGGGGCGCTGAAGGATCTGGACGCCACCCACGTGGCCGCGAAGAAGGACGAGGGCCTCAAACTGGGGGACAAGGTCACCATCACCGGCCCCACCGGGTCGGTTCAGGCCACGGTCGGAGCCATCGTCGACCCGAAGGGAACCGGCGGCAACTACTACGTCTCCCCCGAGCTGGCGGCAGCGGTGGGGTCCTGGAGCTCACCGGGCACCAGCACGGATCCGGCCCACGTCCTGGACTCGCCGCTGGGGATGCTCCTGACCCTCGATGAGGGCACCGATCTCGACACGGTGCGGGGCAAGGCCCGCGACATCGTGGCCGACACCTACCAGTACTCGGTGCGCGACGCCGACGAGATCTCCGACCAGGTAGGCCAGCAGATCAACCAGATGCTCGCCATCCTCTACGGCCTGCTGGGGCTGAGCATCGCCATCGCCATCCTGGGCATCGTCAACACCCTGGTGCTCTCGGTCTCCGAGCGCACCCGGGAGATCGGGCTCATGCGCGCCGTCGGCCTGGGCAAGGCCCAGCTGGCCGGGGAGATCATCACCGAATCGGTCCTCACCTCCCTGTACGGCACCGTCCTGGGCGGGGCGACCGGGGTGGTCCTGGCCGCCGCCCTCAAAGAGGTCCTGAAGGATCAGGGGCTGACGGCCCTGAGCATCCCCTGGGGCCAGATGGTGGGCATGCTCGTGCTCTCCGTGGTGGTCGGCGTCATCGCGGCCCTGTGGCCGGCGCTGCGCGCCTCCCGGATTCCAGTCCTGGACGCCATCGCCACCGAGTGAGCAGTGTGAGCCGAGTGGGCACAGTGCGGACGGCGAGGCAGACGCGATAGGCGGGCCCCACGCCGTACCGTCCACTCATCCGCTGGCGCCTGACGGCGCCGGCCGGTGGGGCCGACTCGTCCAGCCGGCACTGGAGGAGTCCCGACCCCGCCACGTCCGGTGCCCCGGCCGACCCCCGCGACGGGGGCGGGCCGGGGCACCGACGCATCTGCACGGCCCGACAGCCGCTCGAGCCGCCCCCACCGGGTATTCCCGCACCCGGTATCTTCCTTGTCACCGGTTCTCCCCTGCCGCAGCCGTTTCAGCTCCGATAACCTCGTTTGATCATGCCCGAATCGTCCTCCCGGTCGTTCCCGACCGTCCCGGCAGCACTGTCCGCCCTGACTGCGCGCCCCCTTCAGTCCACGACCCCCAACGCCCCACTGCCCCAGCCCCCCCGTCCCTCGGGGCCGGGGCGCTTCTGCGCTGGCTGCTGCGCCGCGCCGCCGTCCCGGTCACCCTGGCGACCCTGGCGGCCTGCACCTCCAACATCATCCAGGCGATCGTGCCGGCCTTCCTGGGCCAGGCCCTGGACACCGGGATCGAGAACGGCCTCAACGGCCGCGTCTGGGGCATCGGCGCCCTGCTGCTGGCGCTGTTCGTCGTCTACGCGATCGGGGACACGATGCTGTCCTACTTCGGGGTGACGGCCTGGATGCGCACCGCCTTCGACGTCGACCGGCTCGTGGGCCGCCAGATCTCCGCCACGGGCAAGGACCTGTCCCGGCAGGTCTCCACCGGCGAGGTCGCCACCATCATCGCCTCCGACGCCGACTACCTGGGCAAGCTCATCGAGCACCTGCCGGCCCTGCTGGGGGCGGCGGCCAGCTTCATCGTCGTGGCCGTCCTCATGCTGCGCACCTCGGTGAGCCTGGGGCTCATCGTCATCCTGGGCATGCCGCTGGTCGCGGCCATCGTCACCCTGGTCATCCGCCCCCTGCAGAAGCGTCAGGCCGTCCAGCGCGAGGCCCAGTCCGCGGTCACCACGATCACCACGGACACGGTGTCGGGCCTGCGGATCCTGCGGGGCATCGGCGGGGAGGACGTCTTCGCCCGCCGCTACCGGGACGCCTCCCAGGAGCTGCGGCGCCGCGGCGTCGAGGTGGCCTCCTCCCAGGCCACCCTCATGACCCTCCAGGCGCTGCTGCCCGGGCTCTTCGCCGCCATCGTCGTGTGGGTGGCGGCGCGCATGGCCGTGGCCGGCAGTCTCACCCCCGGCGGGCTCATCACCTTTTACGGCTACACCGCCTACCTGTCCTGGCCGCTGTGGGTGTTCACCAGCTCCGTGCAGGACTACACCCGGGCCGTCGTCGGCGCCCGGCGCCTGAGCCGCCTGCTGGAGGTGGCGCCGGCCGCAGGCAGCCTCGTGGAGCGCCTCAACCTGGATCCGGCCGCCGCCCGCCCCGTCAGCGGCGACCTGGTGGACACCGGCAGCGGCCTGTGCCTGAAGGAGGGCCGCATGACGGCCCTCGTGTGTCCCGACTCGCAGGTCTCCGCCGAGCTGGCCGCCCGCCTGGGGCGCTTCGCCGACGCCGGCCCCACCGTGACCCTGGCGGGCCGGCCGCTGACCACCATGCCCCTGGAGCAGGTGCGTGCCAGCATCGTCGTCTCCAGCGCCACCGCCCAGTTGTTCACCGGGACCCTGCGCGAGGCCCTCGACGTGCGCGGCGGCCCCGACCCGCAGCCGGCGGGCCTGGAGGACCTCGTGCGCGCCGAGACCGAGCGCACCACCGGGGCCGACGTCGACCAGCAGGTCCGCGCCCAGGAGCGCCACATGCCCGGCGACGACCGGCTCATCGAGGCCATCGGGATCGCCGACGCCGGCGACGTCCTGACCTCCCTGAGCGAGGGCCTGGCCGGGATGATCACCGAGAAGGGCCGGTCCCTCTCCGGCGGGCAGCGCCAGCGCGTGGCCCTGGCCCGGGCGCTGCTGACCGAGGCGCCCACGCTCGTGCTCATCGAGCCGACCTCCGCCCTGGACTCCCACACCGAGGCCCGGGTAGCCGCCCAGGTGCACCGGGCCCGTGCTGGGCTCACGACCGTCGTCGTCACCGCCTCGCCGCTGGTCCTGGAGGCCTGCGATGAGGTCGTCCTCCTGGACTCCAGCGGGACCGAGCTCCTGCGCTCCACGCACCGCGAGCTCATGGCGATGGCCCGCGACGGCCACGCGCAGGCGGCCGACTACCGCGCCGTCGTCTCACGGGCCATGGGCGAGGATGCGGAGGTGAGCTGCTGATGGCGCTTCCCGTTGCTCCTGGGCCCGTCGCCCTGCGCAAGACCTTCCGGATCATGGCCTCCTACCGGGGGCGCTTCGTCGTCGTCCTGGCCCTCCAGATCACGGCGGTCCTGTCCACGCTGGTGGCCCCGCAGCTGCTGGGGCGGCTGGTCGGGAGGGTCTCGGCCGGGCGGGCCGACGCCGGCTACGTGGACCGGATCGTGCTGATCATCATCGTGGTCACGCTCGTGGGCGCGCTCATCAACCGTTTCGCCCAGAAGCACGCCCGCACCCTGGGCGAGTCGGTCTTCGCAGACCTACGCGAGCGCATGATGAACCGGGTGGTGCACATGCCACTGAGCGCCGTGGAGTCCGCCGGCACCGGTGACCTCGTGGGGCGCACCACCACCGACGTCTCCCGCATCGACTTCCTCGTGCGGATCGGGATCCCCCAGATCCTCGTGTGCGTGGTGACGATCGTCTTCACCCTCCTGGCCGCCGCCGTCGCCGACCCCCTCCTGGCGCTCGGGCTGCTCGTCATCGCCCCTCCCGTATGGTCGATGATGCGCTGGTACCTGCCGATCTCCATCCCCGCCTACCGGGCCGAGTCGGCCGCCCAGGCCCGCCTCAATGGCGCGGTCTCCGAGACGGTCGAGCACGCCGAGACCGTGGACGCGCTGGGCATCGGGGCGCGCCGCGAGCGGGCCATCATGGCCTCCATCAAGGAGGCCTGGTCCCTGGAGCGCTACACGGCCGCGCTGCGGGTGCGCCTGTTCATGGTGCTCGACGTCGCCTGGCGGGCGCCCGTCGTCGTCATCCTCCTGTGGGGCGGGTTCCTGGCCGGCCGCGGCTACGCGACCCTGGGTGCGATCACCACCGTCGCCCTCTACTCCATGGAGCTGCGCAAGCCGGTGGGCCAGCTCATGTTCTGGATCGACCAGGTTCAGATCGCCCAGGCCTCCCTGTCCCGCATCCTGGGGGTGGAGGAGGTCCCCGATGACCGCACCCCCACCGGTGAGGAGCCCGAGGGCAGGCGGATCGTGCTCGACGACGTGCGCTTCTCCTACCGGGAGGGCGTCGAGGTGCTCCACGGGATCGACCTGGAGCTCGTCCCCGGGGAGCGGCTCGCCGTCGTTGGGCCCTCGGGGTCGGGGAAGTCCACGCTTGGGCGGATGCTGGCGGGCATCAACCCGCCCACCTCCGGGCGCGTCACCGTGGGCGGGGTGGCGCTGACGGACCTGACCGAGGACGAGCTGCGCCGCCACGTGGCCCTGGTGACCCAGGAGCACCACGTGTTCGTCGGCACCGTGGCGGACAACGTGCGCCTGGGGCGCCCGGGCGCCTCCGATGACACGATCCGCGAGGCCATTGAGGCCATCGGGGCCGACACCTGGGTGGATGTGCTGCCCAAGGGGATGAACACGATGGTCGGCTCGGGTCATCTCGAGCTCAGTCCTGCGCAGGCCCAGGAGGTGGCGCTGGCCCGGCTGGTGCTGCTGGACCCGCACACGCTCATCCTGGATGAGGCCACCTCGCTGCTGGACCCGCGCGCCGCCCGCACCCTGGAGCGGACCCTGTCCACGGCGCTGGCCGGGCGCACTGTCATCGAGGTGGCCCATCGCCTCTACACGGCCGCCGACGCCGACCGGGTCGCCGTCGTCATGGATGGGAGGATCGTGGAGCTCGGCAGCCACGACGAGCTCGTGGCCCTCGGCGGGGAGTACGCGAGCCTCTGGCAGGCCTGGAACCAGGAGTAGCGGAGCGGCGGGGCGCCCATGCCGATGCTCGCGTCGGCTCGGTCCGGGCCGTCCTGCCGATCGAGGCGGCGACTGCCGCCCTGCGCAGATCGCCGGTGGCGAAAGCCGGCCCCTATCCTCCAAACCTACAAACCCGCTCGAGCCTGCGTTGTTCCACGATGGCGCCGGCTGTGAGATTCTTAGGGCGGCGGGTCGTCCCACTGTCGCGATCCCGCCGCCTCGCAGTCAGCTGACTGCGTCCAACGCCGCGCCTCACACGAGAAGGTCCGTTCATGCCCAACAACCAGCCACCTCCCCCGCCGTCGCAGGCGACGTCGTCGGCCTCCACCACGCCTCCTCGCAGGGCCGGCAGTAGCGCCCAGCCCACGCTCGGTGAGCTCATCGCCCGCATCTCGGAGAACATCTCCGCGCTGGTGCGCGGCGAGATCGACCTGGCCAAAGCCAAGGGCCAGCGCATGGCCAAGGAGATGGGCCTGGGGGCCGGACTGCTCGCAGCCGCCGGGGTGCTGGCCCTGTTCATCTTCGGTCTGGTGCTGGGGGCCCTGACGACCGGGCTGTCCCACGTCATGCCGCTGTGGGCCGCCTTCCTCGTGGTGGCGCTGCTCCTCACCCTGGTCGCTGTGCCGATGGCCCTGATCGGCATCAAGCGGCTCAAGGCCGCCAAGGCCGACACGCCCACGCCGCAGGAGGGGCTGAAGGAGTCCGTCAACGCCGTCAAGGGGGCCGTGACCTCCGGCCTGCAGAGGGGGAACGCCCGGTGAGCACCAACGCCGCACCCACGCCCGTCCCCGCCGCTCCGGTCACGCAGGCCGCGCCGTCGGCTGATGACGTCCTGTCCGACCTGGAGGCCCGGCGCCTGGCGCTGGCCGCCGACGTCGACGAGCTCGCCGCGCGCCTGGCTCCGAACAACCTGGTCAAGGTTGCCAAGCTCAAGGCTCGCGAGAAGGTTCAGGACCTGCGCAGCCAGGCCGTCAGCAGGGCCGAGGAGACGGTCGGCCAGGTCAAGAACCGGCTGGCCTCCCTGGCCGGCGGCGGCACCGACCCCGAGGGAGGGGTCGACACCTACGAGCCCGGCACGCTGACGCTCAGTCAGCGCGTCTCCCGTCTGTTCGACGACGCCCGCGACGGCGACCCCGCCTCCCTGGGGATCGTCACGGTTGCGGGACTCGCCCTGGCGGGCCTGAGCGTGACGGCGACCGTCGCCGCGGTCAAGGCCTTCCGCGCGCGGGCGGGTCGGGCATGACCAGCGGGCAGCAGGCCGGAGCTTCCGGCGCCGAGGGTGCCGGGTCCGGGTCGCTGAGCCCCGAGCAGATCGAGGAGCGGCTGCGAGCCCAGCGCGAGGCCCTGGCGGCCAGCGTCGACGAGTTCGCCTCCCGGGTGGACCCGCGCACGCAAGCGAAAGAGGCCGGAGAGCATCTGCGCGAGCAGGCGAGCGCCAAGGCCGACCACCTGCGTGAGCAGGCCGCGGCCGGGGCCGGCCGTTTGCGTGAGCAGGCGGAGGCCGGCGCAGGCCGATTGCGCGAGGAGGCCCGACGCTGGGCCGACCAGGCGGAGGAGACTTGGGAGCGCGCCAAGCAGGGCGACTCCGAGGCGACCTCCGCGCTCGCCAAGGCGGCCGCCGTCGCCGGAGGCGTGGTGACCGCCGGCATCGTCCTGTCCCGCCTCGCCCGCCGCTGACGCCAGCGAGCACCGGCGCCCCGGCATACTCCTGCACCAGGAGCCAGCTGGTCCGCATCGGGAACTGCGATGTCCGCCGGGGACGTACTTCTCCTCCAGATGACTGCGTTCAAACCCCAGTGACCTGGAGGAAAACGCAGTCCTCGATCACCAAGTACGTCCCCGTCCCCGAGGGTGCGTCCTCGCGCACTGATAACTGGGAGAACAGCTTCCCGTCATACCTGAGCAAAGCAGTAGGAGGAGATACACCACCGAGTGAAATGTGCCCCACAACACATTTATGTCGTCTGGTCTCGCACCCCGCAAGCCCCTAACCTAATCCCATAACTCCCCGCCGTCCTCCGGGACTGGCGGGGTCTATTTTTCTTTGCAGGAGGCTACTCGTGGCCCTCAAAATGGCGGTCGTCGTTGACTACCAGAACGCCCACCTCACGGCGGCAGGCCTGTACATGCCGGGGCGCCCTCCCGAGGAAGCCCTCATTGACCCTTACCGGTTTGCCAGCCAGCTCGCCCGAGCCCGCAACGCGACGAACGACGATGCGCACCAGGTAGAGATCTCCAGGATTGAGGTCTTTCGTGGCCTACCAATCCCGGAAGATGACAGCGATGCATACCGGCGCAACCAGGCCCAGAAGGCACAGTGGACCCGAGGGCACCACGGAGTAGTCAACGTAACGCTGCGGCCACTGAAGTACTCATGGGAGTACATCGATGGGGTCAAGCGACCTGTCCGCTCATCGAGACAGGAAAAGGGTGTCGATGTCCTGTGTGCCTTGATGCTCGTTGACTTGGCTCGCTGCGGCTTGTACGACGTCGTAGTTCTCGCCTCCCGGGACACAGACCTCGCTCCAGCCCTCGACAATGCCGCCCGAACTGGCAGCGCCAAAGTTGAAGCGGCCAAGTGGTACCACCCTGGAGTCCCAAGCACACGAGGCCGCATCAAGACAGAACGCCGACTGTGGACCACTTCCATGACTGAGCAGCACTTCCTCTCCAGCCTGGACCCTATCGACTACGCCTGAGAACTTGACCGCCACTGAGTGGCTGGAGCGCAAGTCCCGCACCGGCCCGCAGGTCACAGATCAGTCACTGACCCGAATTGGTCTCGACCACCTGCGCCGGCGTCCTAAAATCACTTCCGTGACAACGGCGCCCACGACTCCCCTGGATGCGGCTACGGATCCTGCCCCTTCCCTCCCCTCTCTTGATGTCGCACCGGGCTCTGTGGTCCGGGTGCGTGACGAGGACTGGCTGGTCACCCAGGTCTCCACCACGTCTGACGGCATGCTGGTGACCGTGCAGGGCCTGTCCGAGCTGGTTCGGGACACGACGGCGCAGTTCTCCGCTGGTCTTGACCACATTGTCCCGGTGGATCCGCGCCGCACCCGGGTCGTCGCGGACACCTCCACTCGTCACCGGCTCTCGCGTCTGTGGTTGGAGGCGACGCTGCGCAAGACGGCGCTCCCGGCGACCTCCACCGACCTGGCCGTGGTCAGTGACGTCCTCGCTGACCCGCTGGCCTACCAGCTGACGGCGGTTCGCCAAGCCCTGGACCCGGCGAACCTGCGCCCGCGCATCCTCCTGGCTGACACCGTGGGCCTGGGCAAGACCCTGGAGATCGGCATGATTCTGGCCGAGCTCGTGCGCCGCGGCCGGGGCGACCGCATCCTCATCGTCACGCCCCGTCACGTGCTCGAGCAGATGCAGCACGAGATGTGGTCGCGCTTCGCGCTGCCCTTCGTGCGACTGGACTCGGTGGGCATCCAGCGGGTGCGCCGTTCGGTGCCGGCCTCACGCAACCCGTTCTCGGTGTTCCACCGCGCGATCATCTCCATCGACACGCTGAAGTCGGACCGCTACCTCAATCATCTGCGCAAGCAGCGCTGGGACGCGGTCGTCATCGACGAGTCTCACAACGTCACCAACAAGGGCACGCTCAACAACCGGCTCGCGGACATTCTGGCCCGCCAGACCGACGCCCTCATCCTGGCCTCGGCCACGCCCCACAACGGCAACCCGAAGTCCTTCGCCGAGCTCATCCGTCTGTTGGAGCCGACGGCGGTGCGTGCGGACGGCTCCCTTGACGAGGAGGCGGTGCGTCGCCTCGTCATCCGCCGTCACCGTCACTCCGACGAGGTGCGTGACGTCGTGGGCGGCCGCTGGAAGGAGCGCCTGACTCCGGTCAACAAGCTGGTGCAGCCCTCCCCGGCTGAGGACGCGGTGGCCGGCGAGCTCTCGCGCACCTGGCTGCACCGGCTCGACGGCGCCTCCGCACCGGGCGGCCGCAGGCCCGCCGCCCGCGGCGGCGATTCCCTGTTCGCCTGGACTCTGGCCAAGTCCTTCCTGTCCTCGCCGGCGGCCCTCATCCAGACGATCGACGAGCGCCTGGCCCGACGCCGCAGCCGGGCAGCAGTCGGCTCCGCCCCGGAGCCCTCGGAGCATTCCCAGGCGCTGGACCGCCTGCGCGAGCTGGCTGTGGAGGCCAACACGACGGCCTCGGGCAAGTACCAGGCGCTGCTGACCGAGCTGCGCCGTATCGGGATCGGCCCCAGGTCGACCGAGCGCGTCGTCGTCTTCGCCGAGCGCATCGCCACGCTCACCTGGCTGGCCGAGCACCTGCGCGAGGACCTGCGCCTGCCCGCCGACGCGGTGCGGGTCATGCACGGGAGCCTGTCCGACGTGGAGCAGCAGGAGATCGTCGAGCAGTTCCGCCAGGCCCACACGCCGGTGCGCATTCTGGTGACCGGCGACGTCGCCTCGGAGGGCGTCAACCTGCACGCCCAGTGCCATGAGCTCATCCACTACGACATCCCCTGGTCACTCATCCGCATCGAGCAGCGCAACGGCCGCATCGACCGCTACGGCCAGAGCGTCTCACCTCAGATCACGACCCTGCTGCTGAGCCCGTCGGACCCGCGCTTCTCCGGCGACGTCCGCGTGCTCACGCGCCTGATGGAGAAGGAGGATCAGGCGCACCGGGCCCTGGGCGACGCCGCCTCCCTCATGGGCCTGTACTCGGGGGAGAAGGAGGAGGAGGCGATCCGCCAGGCGCTGGCGGCCGGGCAGGACATTGACGACGTCGTCCCCGACGCCGACGACGCCCTCAACCTGGATCCCATGGCGGCCCTGTTCGCGAAGCTGACGGGCACGGCCGAGGCCAAGGGCGATGACGCCGCTGCACCCACAGGCGCCGAGGACTCCCCTGCTGATCCGAGCAATCCCGGCGACCCGGCCGGTCCGGCCTCCCCCATCCAGCCCGCTGCCCCGCTGGCGACGTCGACGCTGTACGAGACCCAGCTGGACTATCTGCGCCAGGCCCTCACTGAGCTTTATGAGCGCCCTGAGGAGCCTGAGCAGCGCCAGACCGGCGGCGGGGGCGTCTCCTGGCGCGAGCACGGCACGCAGCACGTGGTGGAGATGGTGCCCCCGGCGGGGCTGCGCCATCGCCTGTCGGTGCTGCCGCAGTCCTACCTGCGTGAGCGCCGCGTCCAGGAGCACCTCAAGCTGGCGACGACGCAGACGAAGGGCGCGCGTCTCCTCACGGAGGCCCTGAGTGACTCCTCGGACTCCTCCTGGCCGGAGGCCCACTACCTGGGACCGCTGCACCCGGTGCTGGACTGGGCCGGCGACCGGGTGCTGGCCAAGCTCGGCCGCTCCTCGGTGTTCGCGGTGCGCGGCGACGTCGACTCACCGACCGTCCTGCTTCTGGGGACGCTGACGAACCAGGCGGGCCGGACGGTGTCGATGGTGTGCGTCAGTGCCGATTTCCCCTACCTGGACCTGGCGGCCGCGCAGTCGGAGCTGGATGCGGGCCGGCCGGTCGAGGCGCAGGCGATCGGGCAGGTGCACGACTCCCCCGCCGCCATGTTCGAGGCAGTGGGCATCTCCCGGGAGCTGCGGAACTCCGGGCCCGTGACGCAGACCAGTCTGCTCGAGGCGCTCATCCCTCCGGCGGTGGATACGGCTAAGGACCACATGGCGCTGACCTTAGACGCAGCGGAGAAACAGGCGAAGGCTCGGGTGGAGGCCTGGGCGGAGCACGCGAACGCCTGGGATGACGAGGCCGGTCGCCTCATCCAGAACCGCCACCTGCGCGAGCAGCGGATCACGGTGGCTCAGGAGCGCGAGCTCAGGAAACAGCACCTGCCCGCACACACGCTGGTGCGCCCACTGCTGGTGGTGGTGCCGCAGGACTTCGGGATGGAAGGGATCTCTGATGGCGGTGTCGGATGCGCTGGTCGTCGGCGAGGACTGGATCAGCGAGCACTACTTCACGACCGACGCCACCAAGGAATCCTTCCTGGCGCGCGTGCTGGAGCGTCGCAAGGAGTGGGAGGCCCTGGAGAAGCCGGCCGATCCCGGCACTGCCCCGACGCCGACGCCCCGGTCCCGGTTCCGTTCTGAGCGCTCCCGCCTGGAGGAGCTGCTGGCGGTCCTTCCCGCCGACGACACTGATTCCCTGACCGGGGCGGCCCTGGAGGCGGCCGGCGAGCTCGATGCGCTCCTGCGCGAGATTCTGGGCTTCACGTCGTCGGAGTACCGCCTGACCGAGCGGGGTCCGGTGACCCTGGTGAGGCCGGTGGGCGATGAGGGCCCGGCACCGCTGGCGCTGCTGCGCGCCCGCCCGGTGACCACGGTGGAGGACCTGCTGGTCAAGGACGCCCCCACGCTCGCTGAGGCGTGGGAGCCGGTGGACCTGGGGGATCCCGACGCCCCGGTGCTGGAGGGCGCTGAGCCGATCGAGTCGGTCTCCCGGGCGCTGTCGACGCTCATGACGGATGGGCACGGCCCGGCCTTCGCCCTGGTCTTGGCAGGCCAGTGGGCGCTGGTGGCGGAGCGGGAGCGGTGGCCGGAGGGCCGCTGGCTGGCGGTCAACGTGCAGCTCGTCGTCGAGCGTCATGAGGCCACGCGCGGCGGCGAGGTGGAGCGGGCACTGACTTGCCTGGATGCTCGTTCTCTGCTGCCGACGGCGGAGGGCGAGACGTGGTGGGCGGCCACCTTGGGAGGACTCGGCGGCCCACACGGTGGGGGTCTCGAAGGACCTGCGTGAGGGCGTGCGCTCCTCCATTGAGATCCTTGCGAATGAGGTGGTGCGCCGTCGCGCTGCGCGGGGGCTGGAGCCGCTGCCCCAGGAGCGGGCGCAGGACCTGGCCCTGCAGTCGCTGCGCTACATCTACCGGATCATCTTCCTGCTGTATGCGGAGGCGAGCCCCGAGCTGGGGGTCCTGCCGGTGGGCGCCACCGAGTACGACGCCGGCTACGGCCTGGATCGTCTGCGCGAACTGGCCTTGAGGGAGCTGCATGAGGAGACGGCCCAGGCGGGCACGCACATCTACGAGTCCTTGGACCGGCTGTTCCACCTGGTCGATGAGGGCCACAACGAGCAGGTGCCGGCCGCGCAGGAGGGCAGCTTCGATGGCCTGGTCTTCCGGCCGATGCGAGCCGACCTTTTCCGCCCGGCGGCGACCGCCCTCATTGACGAGGTGGGCCTGGGCAACGGGGCGCTGCTGCGGGTGCTGCGCCACCTGCTGCTGACCAAGGAGAACAACAAGAGCGGCCGAGGCTTCATCTCCTACGTGGAGCTGGGCATCAACCAGCTGGGCGCCGTCTACGAGGGGCTCATGAGCTACTCGGGTTCCTTCGCCACCGAGCGCCTGTGGGAGGTGGCGCCGGGCGGGGACGCCTCGAAGGGCTCGTGGGTGGTGCCCGAGGACGTCATGAAGGGCCTGGAGGAGAAGGACTTCGTGACGGTGGAGGATGAGGTGACGGGCGAGCGCCGCAACGTCACCTATGAGAAGGGCCAGTTCGTCTACCGGCTTTCCGGCCGGGACCGGCAGCGCTCGGCTTCCTTCTACACCCCGGAGGTGCTGACACGTTTCACGGTGCAGCAGGCGCTGGAGGAGCTGCTGGATCAGGACGGGCGGACGACGAGCGCGGAGGAGATCCTGCACCTGACGGTGTGTGAGCCGGCGCTGGGGTCGGGGGCCTTCGCGATTGAGGCGGTGCGCCAGCTGGCGGAGCAGTATCTCTCGCGGCGCGAGCGGGAGCTGGGCCGGCGCGTGGATCCTGAGGAGCGGCCCCGGGAGCTGGCGAAGGTGAAGGCGTATCTCGCCTGCACCAGGTCTACGGGGTGGACCTCAATGCGACGGCGGTGGAGCTGGCGGAGGTGTCCTTGTGGTTGGACACGATGGTGGAGGGGCTGGCGGCCCCGTGGTTCGGGCTGCGGCTGCGGCGCGGTAACTCCCTGGTGGGGGCGCGCCGGGCCCTGTACTCGACCTCCCAGCTGAAGAAGCGGGCGTGGCTGTCGGCCGCGCCGGTGGCCGAGCCGCTGAGCCAGGTGGCGGCCGTGCTCGACGACGCCGATGCCGCCTCCCGGCACCGGATCGGCGGGGCGCTGGACGTCTCGGGGAGCATCCATCACTTCCTGTTGCCGGCCAAGGGCTGGGGCAGCGCAGTGGAGGTCCCCAAGCAGGTACGGGACCTGGTCGATGCCGGCAAGCTCAAGGCCTCAAGACCTGGCGCAAGGACATCACGAAGGCGCTGAGCACCACCCATGCCTTACGACTGACGGCCTTGGCTCGGCGCGTGGAGGTGCTGTGGGAGATGACCCTGCGGCGCCTGCGGGTGGCGGAGGCGGAGGCCTCGCGCCGCATCGACCTGTGGGGCCGCGAGGCACAGGACGACGCCGGCTCAAGGGTGTCCCGCGAGGAGATCGAGGCCTACCTGGCGGCGCCAGGTTCGGCGTACCGGCGGCTGCGCCTGGTCATGGATGCGTGGTGCGCCCTGTGGTTCTGGCCGTTGACCACGGATGTGACGCCGCCGAGTCTCGATGAGTGGCTGGGTGCCCTGGAGGGGCTGCTGGGTAAGCAGGTCAAGGACGCCAAGGGCACCGACGGGACCCTCGTGGATGCTTCCTCCTGGGCTGAGCTGGAGACCATGGAGGAGGTTGAGCTCGGTCTCGCTGGTGCCCGCACAGTGCAGTCGGTTGTTGACGAGCACGAGTGGCTCACCGTGGTCCAGGAGGTGGCGGAGGCCCAGGGCTTCTTCCACTGGGAGCTCGACTTCGCCACCGTCTTCGCCCGCGGCGGCTTCGACCTCCAGGTGGGTAACCCACCCTGGGTGAGACCAGCTTTCGTGCTGCTAGAAGCGCTCGCTGAACACGACGCCTGGTGGGGGCTCACTCCCAAGCCATCGAACAGTGAAACCGCTAGCCTCGAGATTTCATCGTTGAGGTGGTGAAAGTGGGGTGAAGGTGTCGCTTCGCCTGGAATAATGCGGGTTGCTGAAGTCCGAGAACTCCAGGGGAAGGACACCTTCGTGGTGAAGAATAGCGGGTTGTACCCGGTTGTGGGTGTGGAGTCCGGTCAGGTGCCGGCGGTGGGTCTGGCCGGGGCGAGGCTGCTGACCGAGACGAGCGGGGTCACGGGCCTGGGCAACGAGCCTCGCAGGCCCCTGTCTACGTGGCGGCGGCCGGGGTCGGTGCACGACCCGGGCAAGATCATTTTGGATCTGGCGGTGTGCGTGGCCCTGGGAGGCCGGTGCCTGTCGGACCTTTCGCTGCTGCGGTGCGAGAAGGAGGTCTTCGGGCCTGTTGCCTCCGACCCGACGGTCTCACGACTTATAGGGGCCCTGGCCGACCACGTCGAGGCTGTCGAGGCCGCCGTCAACCGGGCCCGCAGGACAGTGCGGCATCGGGTGTGGGCCCTGGCCGGCGAGCACTCACCGACCACCGGCGTCTCGGCAAACCGGCCGTTGGTGATCGACGTCGACGCCACCTTGGTTAATGTGCACTCAGACAAAGAGGGTGCGGCCCCCGACCTTCAAGAAGGGGTTCGGCTACCACCCGCTGACCGCGTGGTTCGACCACGGCCCCGACGGTGGGGGTGAGTGCGCGGCGCTCGTGCTGCGTCCCGGAAACGCGGGATCGAACACTGCCGCCGACCACGTCGAGATCATCCGCCGGGCACTGGACCAGGCCGGGCTCGGCCCCAGACCCGGTAGAAAGGTGCTGGTGCGCATCGACGGGGCCGGAGGCACGAAGGAGACCATTGAGCTCCTGGCCCGTCGGCGGGTGTCCCTACAGCGTGGGGTTCACGCTGCCGGACCACACGCCGCAGATCTACGACACCATCCCCGAGACTGCCTGGGCCCCGGCCTACAACGCTGACGGCCAGCCCAGGCAGGGGTGCGGACGTCGCTGAGATCACTGACCTGCTGGACCTGACCGCTTGGCCCAAGGGGATGCGGGTCATCATGCGCCGAGAGCGGCCCCACCAGGGCGCCCAGCTGCGCTTCGAGGACGTCGGGGCTACCGGCTGACCGCCTTCGCCACCAGCACGAGGGTGGGTCAGCTCGCCGATCTCGAGGTCCGCCACCGGCTACGGGCCCGCTGCGAGGACCGTATCCGCTGTGCCAAGGACACCGGGCTTGACCGCTTTCCCTTGCAGGGGTTCGCCCAGAACCGTATCTGGTGCCTGATCGTGGCCCTGGCCTGTGACCTGCTGGCCTTCTCCCAGCTGCTCGCCCTGGCCGACGCCCCCGCCCGCACCTGGGAGCCCAGGACGATCCGCCTGCGCCTGATGAGCATCCCCGCCGTCATCACTCACCATGCCCGCCGCACCGTCCTGCGCTACAAGGCCGACCACCCCTTCACCGGCCTCCTGCTGACCGCACTGAGCAGCTTTCAGGCCCTACCCGCACCATAGGCACCCGACCGCTGCCTCCTGCCCACCACGACCCTGAAGGAACAACCCTGGCCCCTGGAAAGGCCCGACCACCGCGAGGCGACACGCGGCAGACCGTCACACCCAACCGGCATAATCGCCCCCACGACACCGGCAACGACGCCACCCACACCCCACTCAACCAACCAATGAAAGATCGAGGCTAGGAGGCAGCCGCACACTCTTAATCGCCCGAAGGCACTCGACAGTGTTCTTGCCGCCGCGACAGAAACAGACGCTCTCAACGCATTTTTAAACGATACCACAAATTTCCCCCCTCCTTGGAGGAAAGCCAGATCTATATCGCCCCTTCATGTGCACCACCTGGAGCCACCAAAACAGCCAAGGAATCTCCGCACTCATCCACCTCGACACTCACTTCACCGACCTGAAAACGCCAGAACTGCGTAAATCAGCTTACCGACACCTTCGACGACACTGGCAGTTCATTAACGAACTCCAACTCTTCGACATCCAGCACCAAAAAATCTACGGCATCCACATCTACGGCGAGGAGCGATTACCCTCGTTCCTCCACGCTACCTGCCTCTATCACCCAGATACCATCCTTCGCTCTCTCATGCACGACGGCAGTGGCGAGGAACCCGGCTTCAAAGACCCCCGCACAGGCACCTGGGACTTACGCCCACATGCCAACAGGATCCAAATCGTCGACGCATCAACCTTGAAAACCTGGCAGCAAGCCACGAGCTCCGAAACCTGGCAGAACACACAAATGGTCTATACGGTCAACTCTGCCGCCGCACGAACTCTCACATCACTTACGTCCCAAGACCGGATATCAAATTTCGAAATGTCGTTCTCTCGTGGATGGTACGAGAACACCGACTTTGCGGCAGGGCTGTTCAGTAAAGGCTGGGGATCTTCGCCGTGGAGGCAGGCAATCCTCCAAGGATCCCACATATCAATCAACACCCCGCTATTCAAGCAACCCAATGCCACTATGAAATAAGGACGACTGGACGACTGGAGACATCGAAGCAATAAACTCCACCGCACAGCCCATCACTCTCTACAAGCCATCTAACGACCACGCTGCCTACGATTCTCAATACACACATTGGGGCGACCATTCCGCTCGAGATTTCTATCGTCTCGCATGGCGCAACATGGCAGCTCCAACTGGAGAGCGAACCCTCATGCCTACCATTATACCGCCCGGAACGGCGCACGTTATGACGGTGTCAGCGGCCGGTGGGATAACAGCAAATCGACTCTGCGAAGTTCTGGCGACATCTTCAAGTATCATCTCGGATTTTCGGATACGAACGTCCGGCAGGAGCCATGTTGACTTCAAAGACCTGATTCTTGCGCCAGCATTACCAAGACACCACCCCCTTATTCCAAGAACAGTTTTGAGAGTGCTGCGCCTAAACTGCCTCACGGACGCCTATGCGGACCTGTGGGACGAATGCTGGGACGAGTCATTCCAGATGGATGCACCGATTCTGGGGCGTTACGATGAGCGTCCGATTGGCCCGGAGTGGACGGCGGACACACCTTTGCGTCGGGCGGAGGATCGTCGTAATGCGCAGGCAGAGATTGATGTCATGGTGGCGATAATGCTGGGCGTGCCGATCGAGGATCTGTGCACGATTTACCGCACCCAGTTCGCGGTGCTGTACGACTATGACCATGGCCGCGGCCAGGGCGCTTATGTCTATGACGCGAATGGCCGCCAGTTGCCGACTCCGGTCCGCCAGGCTTGGGAGAAGCGCCAACGCCCCACCTCCAATGAAGACATGCCACTATCAGAGCGCACTCACACCCACCCTGGCTCTGGCATCCCCTACGTCTACGACCTCCCCTTCCGCATCCGCGACCGCGAGTCCGACTTCCGCCGCATCCACACCGCCCTCACAAGCAATCAGCAGAACCACGAACACCTTTAAGAAAGGAACAACCATGCCTAAAGCAAAAACAGGTGCCACAACACCCAAAAGCCTGAATACAGCACCCCCACAGAAAAGCCTCCATGTCAACTCTGTTGAGATTAAAAATTTCAAAAGAGTTTCCCAGGCCTCTATCAAGCTCAGCAAGATAACGTATCTTGTGGGTGGAAACAATTCAGGAAAAAGCAGCATCCTCCAAGCCATCCACACCGCCTTCAGCTGTGCGCGCCTATCACTGGAGAGAGGGATATTTAAGCAAAAGTCCTCCGGACAGTACAGCATAGACCCATCTAAAGTGCTCCCAGATGTCGAACTACTCTACCGTCCCACGGCTAGTTTTATTCACTTAGGACACGGTGAGCCATATCGAGCCAAGGGCAACAATTCCGGAGAAGTTAGATTCACAGGTTTCAATGCCGAAAGCAATAAATCTTCAGAACTTACCGTTCTAATGTACAAGGCTCACAATCACAACAACGCTGGAGTTGAACTACAAGACGACGTCGCTAACGAATTTAAATTCGCCATCTACGACGATTCCACACTATTTAGCGTTTATGTTCCCGGATTGACGGGAATACCCCTGTACGAAGAATACAAAAGCCTTGGAGTGATTCGACGCACCGCAGCGGGAGGTGAAGCAAACCTGGTATTCAGGAATATCTTATACCACCTCACGGCGACCGATCTCAGAACACTAGAAAAACTTCTCGAACAGATTTTCAGCAGACCGGCAAAGTTTGACATTAGATTTGAGCCAAAAAGAGACCAGTACATCGACGCGAAACTCTCTTTGGGTGAAGGAGATCCAATTTCTGTTGACCTATGGGGTACTGGCGTTCTTCAGGTAACACAAATTCTGGCTTACGCATTACTGTTTCGCCCCAAACTATTTCTTATCGACGAGCCAGACAGTCACCTACATCCCACACTCCAGAGAACTCTCGCTTCTACATTTAAAGCCATTACCGACACGCTCGAATGCCGCATCATAATTACTACTCATTCACGACACATGCTCTCTGCAGCACCGGAAGGAACCCGTGTTGTTTGGATGAAGGACGGCAGAGTTGAAAACTCGGATGCGAAAGAAATAGTCGAAGTGCTCCTAGATCTTGGAGCGCTCGACAGTTTCGATTCACAAGCGGCTTACATCCTCTACACTGAAGACTCGAACAGATCCGCACTTACCGACTGCATCAAGTTCCTCGAAGAAAAAGGAAGGGTACCGCATATCAATATCCTCCCCCTTTAATGGGAAGAAGAATACCCAACTCCTTGCTTCCATCGACACAGGCACGCAAGTACTTAATCAGGAACGGCGATTGATACTTCATCGCGATCGCGACTTCCTTACTGAAGAGGAGATTCAGACATGGGGAAAGCCGTATGAGGACGGCCGCCGTGTCGGCAGCGACAAAACGGGACAGCCTACCGGACAGTTGGACCCCATGCTTGTGTTCATTCCCAAACTTAACGACACTGAATCGTATTACTGCCAGCCAGATCACCTTCAGACTTCATTGGGAATCTCCAGACAGGACGCACAACAGTTAGTGAGTCGAATTGTTCACGAGAACGAGGACGTCTTCAAGGAGATATTCTGGAAAGAACGTGAAGCTGCCAACAATAGCGATGCTCTCTGGCCAGACGGAGGATCTCCTAGAACTGATGAACTTTGGGACCCTCCGAAGATTGGCGAAGTCAATTGGCAAATACTTCAAGGGAAAAAGCTACTCAAATTACTCGCGAAAGATCCCACAGTGTCCGCTAAAGCAAGTAAAATCAAGGAGACCCCGAGCGCAGCGCTCGCAGAGGAATTTCTCAGTTTCTTTAAATCTCACTTCTCCGAGGAATAGGAGTTACCCCCACATTCTTGCACACGCTTAACAATGATGACAATGACCTATCGTTGACCTCCTGTCAGCATTTTTACTTGTTGGTTAAACTTTATCAGAGAGAAGGTGCGTCGCCTGACTCTTCTATTCGATCAGGATCTTGGAGGTATTTTCCAAGTCAGGCCGAACAGGAGCATGTAGACAACCCATTTACACAAACCAATCCACGCGCACCCTTAGTTAAGGTCTACCTTTAGATTTTACTATAGTTTAAGGCGGGACTGATTATTGTCAGCCCTTGTTGCATCAAGGGAGCGGAAAAGTTGTGGGTCTGGACAGGTGAGCCGGTTTGATAGTGAATTACATGTTGACGGTTTGGGAGGAGGTAGGTTCTGTAAGTTAGATGAGCGACACTTAATCAATCCCTCGTCCTGCGAGCCCGTGCTGATGTCAGTCGTCGGCAAGGCTCATCGAGAATACCCACAAGTTCTATGGCCAGCGCCGGACGAGAGAAGCGCTTCGCCCGGCGCCGGTCAAGGACAGTCCTTTTTTGTCCTACCGTTGTATACTTCCAGTCTGTAAGTCCGGCAAGGTAGAGTCGAACGGATCCGCCTGAGGTAGCCATTCCGGCCATCGACGCTTCCTTCGAGAGACCGCGTCGCACTGAACTTGATCGGTGCTATCTCAAGTGGCCGGATGCGATCACAGGTCACGCCCCCAAAATGATATACCCAACACTCCGGTGCCGAACTGAACCGGATCTGGTAAGTCATGCACGCCCGAGGCCTGCCTTGACCTCCTCCCAGGGGATGGTGCCGCGCTCGGCGATCTCAGCTCGGGCGGCGTCGGCCGCCTCGATGTCCGCCAGATCCTCTGCCGCCTGGGTGAGCCGCTCCAGGTCATCCGCGTCGATCACCGCGGCCACGCGGCGACCCCGGCGGGTCAGGAAGACAGGCTCATGTCTGGCGCAGACGTCGTCGACGATCTCATCGAGTCGGTTGTACGCAACAGAGACAGGCAGGTCGGGCATGACTCCAGTATGGGTGAAGGTCGCAGTTTTCACGCCTTGTCACCAAGAAGCGACTCGGGCCTCCTCCTCTGCCTTCCCCTCGCTGCGGTAGCCTCTGACCTGCGGGATCACTCCCGGAACAACGACGATCCGCACGAGGTGGCGACGGCCCCGGCAGACACCACTCCCGTACACCATTCGCCACCATCTACCCCACCGCCCATCACCACCACGCTTCAGCTATGACGCTCCTCCTCCCTAGCCTCCAGGCCGAACGCATCCGTCGGTCCATCGTCGACTACCTCTCGACGATCTTCGCCCTCACCGACGCCGAACCACGGCGCGTGCTCACCGACTTCCTGGAGGACGAGAAGCAGGGAGTCTTCGTCGGCCCCTTCGTCCGCCTGCGTCTGCCCTACCTGGCCGCGAACGCCCGCCCCGGCACAACCAACCCGGCCCACCCCGCCGACCGCCCCTCGACTGGGACCCGGGCCTGCCCCCCTACCAGCACCAGGAGGACTCCTACCGACGCCTGACTACCAAGGGCGGCCACCGCCCCGCGCCGACCATCGTCACCACCGGCACCGGCTCAGGTAAGACCGAGTCCTTCCTCCACCCCGTCCTCGACCACGTCCTGCGCGCCCGCGCCCAGGGCGTCACCGGCATCAAGGCCCTCATCCTCTACCCCATGAACGCCCTGGCCTCCGACCAGGCCAGCCGCCTCGCCAGCCTCATCACTGACGACCCCGCCCTGGCCGGTGTGCGCGCCGCCATCTACACCGGGGACTCCTCCGCCAGCCCCCGCAAGCACGTCACCGCCGACTCCCTCATCACCGACCGCTACGTCATCCGCGACAACCCGCCGGACATCCTGCTCACCAACTACAAGATGCTCGACCAGCTCCTCCTGCGCCCCGAGGACCGCGAGCTGTGGCGGGCCTCAGCCGGGTCGCTCACCTACCTGGTCCTCGACGAGTTCCACACCTACGACGGCGCCCAGGGCACCGACGTCGCCATGCTGCTGCGGCGCCTGGGCCTGACCCTGCGCGCCCACCTGCCCGCCGACCACCCCCGCCAGGAGGCCTTCGCCTCCGCCCCGCTCGGTCCCGTGTGCCCCGTGGCCACCTCCGCCACCCTCGGCGACGGCGGAGACCCCTCCCAGATGCTCGCCTTCGCCCGCGACGTCTTCGGAACCGACCTGCTCACCAGCGCCGTCGTCACCGAGACGCGCGCCGACCTCGACCAGTGGGCCGCCACGCACCGGCAGGTGGCCGAGTCCAAGGGCCTGGCCGGCCGCGCCCTGCGCCTGCGCTCCCTGCCTGGTGAGAACCTGCAGGCCCTGGCACGCCTCGCCGAGGCCGGCTCCCCCGATCCCGAGGAGCTGCTCCGCGGCGTCGTCGCCCACCTCTACGACCTGCCCGAGGAGGTGGAGGACACCCTGGACGCCGCCGGCCTCGCCTCGGCTCTCCAGGCCCACCCCGACGTCCTGGACCTCGTGCGCGCCGCCGAGCGCTCCACGTCGCTGGCCAACCTCGCCCGGGGCCTCCTGGGCCCCATCCCGGAGTCGGGTCTGGCTCGGCGGGTCCTCTCCGCGATCCTGGCGGCCCTGTCCGTCGTGCGCGCCGGACTCGACGGCAAACCCGACCGCAGCGCGGTCAACGTGGAGGTCACCCTGTGGATCCGGGAGGTCACCCGCGTCGACCGGGCCCTGAGCTCCCTTCCCTCCTTCCGCTGGGCCGACGCCGCCTCCGAGCAGACGCAGGTTGAGGAGCCCGCGCGTCCCGCCCTGTACTGCCGCTCCTGCGGGCGCTCCGGCTGGGGCATCGTCCTGGCCCCCACCGGCCAGAAGGAGAAGGACGACCAGACTCACGTGCGCCGCGACCGCAAGACCGGCGACCCCCGCTTCCGTGCCCTCCTGCACGCCCCCGGGGAGGACGCCGACTACCGCACCCGCGCCGAGGCCGGCGAGATCAACCTGGAGGCCCGCCACCCCGGGCTGCGCTGGTACTCCATCAACAGCCGCGAGCTCCTCACCCGCCGCCCGGCACAGGAGAGCACCGAGGCCAAAGGAGGGCCTCGTCCTGCCGGTCCTCATGCTCACCGGGGACGAGCGCAGCATCGCTGAGGACTCCACCAACGACGTCTGCCCCTCCTGCGGGGCCAAGGACTCCATCCGCTTCCTCGGCTCGGCCGTCGCCACCCTCCTGTCGGTGTCGCTGACCACCCTGTTCGGCGACGACGCCCTCGACAACACCGAGAAACGCGCCCTCATCTTCACCGACTCCGTGCAGGACGCCGCCCACCGCGCCGGTTACGTCAACCAGCGCTCCCACACGATGAGCCTGCGCTCGGCCCTGCGCGGGGCGCTGCGAGCAGAGATGCCCATCGAGGAGTGGGCCGAGGCCACCCTCGACGACGCCCAGGCCAGCGCCTTCGACCGCTACCGGCTGGTCCCCGCAGCCCTGTCCGAGCACCAGCGCTTCAAGCCCTACTGGGACCCGAAGGCCCCGGCCTCCAAGCGCAGCCGGGCCAAGCCGCACGTGCGCCGTCGGCTCCTGTTCGACATCGCCCTGGAGGTGGGTCTCCAGTCCACCTACGGACGCACCCTGGAGGCCACCGGCTCGGTTACCGTCCACGTCAGCGCCGGGCGCGCCAACACCCTGGTGGCCCTCGCCCGTCAGGCCCTCGGCACCGACCAGCAGGGCGTCCTCGACGGCTTCAAGGACACCAGCGACGCGGCCCTGCTCGCCTGGGTGCGCGGCACCCTGGAGCACATGCGCCGCGAGGGCGCCATCGACCACGAGTGGCTCTCGCGCTACAAGAGCGACGACGGCAAGCGCCTGTGGATCTGGTACAAGCGCAACCGCAATCAGGCCAGCCGGCCTTCCCCACCGGGCGCGCCGCTCCGGCCTTCCCCCAGGTCGGCGGAGGCCTCGACACCCGCAAATCGGCCTTCACGCCGGTGAGCTCCTCGAAGTCCTGGTACGCCACCTGGGCCCGCAAGTGCCTGGGGGTCGTGCCCACCCACGCCTCCCGCCTGGCCTGCGTGCTCCTGGCCCACCTGGCCGAGGCCGGGATCCTCAGCGTCACCACCACCGACTCCGGAGGCACCGTCTACGGGCTGCCGGCCGGCCGCGTCGTCGTCTCCCCGCTGCGTGAGACCACGCGCGAGGCCCTGCTCCTGGTGTGCGACACCTGCCGCACCCAGCTGCCCGCCGCCACCGCCACCGTCGACCAGCTCGACAGCGCCCCCTGCCTGGCCGCCACCTGCCCCGGCCACCTGAGGGCCCAGCCTCACCCGGCCGAGAGCTTCTACCGCAGCATGTACGCCGGGGCCCACGTGCGCCGGGTCGACTCCCACGAGCACACCTCCCTGCTCGACGCCAAGGAACGCGCCGCCGTCGAGACCGGGTTCAAGCGCCCCACGCAGGTGCCCGGTGACCCCAACGTCCTGGTGGCCACCCCCACCCTGGAGATGGGTATCGACATCGGGGAGCTGTCCACCGTCATGCTCGGTTCCCTGCCGGCCACCGTCGCCTCCTACGTGCAGCGGGTGGGCCGCGCGGGCCGCCGCAGCGGCTCGGCGCTCGCCCTGGCCTACGTGCCCGGCAGGCGCAGCCAGCTCCCGATCCTCGACGCCCCGGATCGGCTCCTCAACGGCTCTGTCGCGCCGCCGTCGACCTACCTGGGGGCCGAGGAGATCCTGCGCCGCCAGTTCCTAGCCTCCGTCATCGACACCCTCGCCCGCGAGAACCACCCGGCCATCCCCCTCCGGCGGCCACGGCGGCGGCACCGCGAAGACCGCCCTGGGTGCCACCGGCGAGGGCTCGCTCATCACCACACTGTGCGAGCGGATCGAGCGCGACGGCGCCCTGCTGGTGCAGGCCTTCACCGCCGCCTTCCAGGAGCGCACGCCGGCGCTCGACCGGCTCAGCAGCTGGGTGACCCAGGACGCCGGCGCCGGGCCTCGCGAGATGCTCCAGCGCGCCGCGGCCGAGCACCGCGCCGAGTCCGAGCAGCTGCACCGCCAGGAGCGCCAGATCCGCGAGGCCCTGCCCGAGCTCAAGGTCGCCGCCGAGCGCCCCAACGCCACCGAGGAGGACACGCGAGCCCATCGCTCCGCCGAAGGAGCCCGGAAGGCGGCCGAGTCCCGGATCTTCGACCTGGACCGTGAGCACTGGGTCTCGGCCCTGGAGCGCCACGGCATCCTGCCCAACTACACCCTCATCGACGACTCCGTGCGCCTGTCCGCCCGCGTCTCCTGGCGCGACCCGGACGACGACGAGTTCCACTCCGAGCCCTGCGACGTCGAGAGGGCCTCCGTCCACGCCCTGCACGAGTTCGCCCCCGGCGCCACCTTCTACACCCGCGGCCTGGAGATGGAGATCGAGGGCATTGACTCCTCCGACCTGAACAACCAGGCCCAGTGGTGGTTCTGCTGCAAGGCCTGCGGCTACATCGACGTGCGCGAGCCGCAGGAGACCCGGCCCGCCGCGCCCACGGAGTGCCCCAGGTGCCGTGACACCGATATTGCCGAGGTCGGACGCGCCCGAAGGGTCCTGCGCCTGAGCCGGGTCTTCGCCGACGTCTCCCAGGACGACGCCCGCATCGGGGACTCCAGCGACGAGCGGCTCCGCACCCACTTCGAGGTCCTGCCCCTGGCCGACTTCGACCCCACCCGCGCGGTACGCCAGTGGAACGTGGAGGCCTCCGGGTTCGGGGTGACCCGCTACCGCGGCATGAACCTGCGCTGGCTCAACACCGGGCGGCCCCTGGCCGGCCAGAGCGTCGACCGGGTCTCCGGCAACGCCCTCTCCTCGCGGGACTTCCGCCTGTGCGAGGCCTGCGGCAAGCTCGACACGGATACCCGGGCCACCTCCGCCCGGGAGCACCGACCCTGGTGCCGCTACCGCAGCGACTCCGCCGAGCACGTGATCGCCGTCGACCTCATGCGCGAGTTGAGCACTGAGGGCACTCGCCTTCGTCCTGCCGCTCGGTTTCGCCACCGACCGGGTGGGGGTGGACTCGCTGGCCTCCGCGATCCTCCTGGGGCTGGAGATCACCACCGGCGGCTCCCCCGACCACCTGGGCATCGCCTCCGTCCCCCACCCCGTGGCCGGCGGCGCCCCCGGCGAGACCCGTCCCGCCCTCCTGCTGCACGACACCGTGCCCGGGGGCACCGGTTACCTCACCGACCATGACGACTCCTCCCGCCTCTGGAACCTCCTCATCCGCACCGGCCAGCACCTGGAGAGCTGCCCGTGCCGCGCCGAGGGCAAGGAGATGTGCCCGGACTGCCTGCGGCCCCACGCCGTTTCCGCTGAGGTCACCCGCGCCGCGGCCCTGCACGCCATCGGCCAGCTGCTTGGGCTGGAGGACACCGGCGCCCAGGACACCGAGGGCGTGTTCGCCGAGCTCGACCCGGAGGTCCCCCTGTGGACAGTCACCGACGAGGCCGTGCGCGCCGGCACCGGGGAGAGCCCCCTGGAGGTGCGCTTCCGCGCCGCACTCGCCGAGCTCCTGGGCAAGCAGATGGCCGTGCGCACCACCAGCGACCCCTCGGGTGCACCGGCGTTGGAGATCGACGGGGGCCGCTGGCGGATTCGTCCCCAGCTCGACGCCCGCGGCACCCGCCCCGACTTCACCTGCCTGCGCCCCGGCGGCCGCAGTCCCATCGCCATCTTCACCGACGGCCGCCGCTACCACGCCAGTCGTGCGCACAACCGTATCGCCGACGACGCCGACAAACGTGCGCGCCTGCGCGCCGCCGGCTACCGAGTCATCTCCGTAAGCATCGAGGACCTGGACGGGCCATGGAACCCGGCCTGGCTGAATGAGGCCACCGTCACCCAGCTCAAGAACGGCTCCCTGGGGGCCGCGCGCGCCCGGCGGTGTCACCGACCAGGCCATCGATGCCTGGCGCGGCGGGCCGATGGCGCTGCTGGAGACGATGCTCAGCGACGACAACGAGGACCCCGAGGCCAGTCCGACCACCGCCGCCCTGGCGGCTCTGGCCGACTCCGCCTGGGGGCCGCTCATCGTCGGGGCCGCCGGCCACCTGCCCCTAGGACAGAACGCATCCCTGCGGTACTCCTCCACCCAGGGCGCCGAGGCGGACCCGCTGTGGGAAGCGTTGCGGGTGCTGCGGCCTGAGGCCGAACTGCCCGAGCCGACTGGTGCTGCTGATACCGCAGGCGCTCCTGCGGCATCGAAGCACTCCGGTTCGGTCTTCGCCATCCCCTACCTCGCCCTGGCGGTTCAGCTCACCGGCGCCTCCACCACGGGAATGGCCCTCGTGCTTGACGACTCCGATGAGGCCTTGGGGAGTCCCGAGCACCCGGAGGCCTGGCTGGCCTGGCTGCGGCTCAGCAACGTGCTCGCCCTGGCTCAGGTGCCCGTGGACATCACCACGACCAGCCGGGCCCTGGCCGAGCTGCGCGCCCGCACTCAGGCCGAGGTCGCTGTGGCGGATGTTGCCGGCAGCCCGGCCGCCATGAGCGATCTCGGTTGGGACGACGTCGACCAGGACCTCACCCCCGAGCCTGTCCTGGCTCTTCTGCCCCACCTGGCTGCGGCAGGCATCCCCCACGAGGGCGACGGCGTTGAGGTCGGCGGCATCATGACGGACCTGTCCTGGGCCGCACCCAAGGTTACTGTCCTCGCCGAGCCGCAGGACGGCGACGAGGAAGCCCTGACGGCGGCCGGCTGGCGCGTCATCGTCACTGGCGACGATCCGGCCCGCACCGCCACCGATATCTGCGCGCTCATCCCCGAGCTCCTGGAAGGACACTGACATGGCCACGATCCTGTTGCCCAGCAGCAAGACGAAGGACGCCACCGCCAAGGACCCCTCCCTCAGGGCGAAGATCGGGCCGTTCATCAGCAAGCTGTCCACCATGACCACGAGCTCGGGGCTGCACCTGGAGCCCATTCGTGGGTCGCGGGACCGGCGCGTGCGCACCGCGCGGGTCACCGACTTCTACCGGGCCGTCCTGTTCGAACTCGCCGCCGACGGTGAGGTCGTCTACGTCATCCACGGTATCTGGCCGCATGACGAGGCCATCAAGATCGCCGAATCCGTCACCGTCCACGTCAACCCCCGCAACGGCATCACCGAGGTCGTCAACGTCGGGGACCTCATCGGCCTGGATCCCCGTGCCGTTGAGGAGGCGCGACGCACAGCCCAGGCCGAGCTCGCCGCCGCCCAGCGCGAAGCCGATGAGCTCGCCCGCGAGACGGCCCGCATTCAGGCCGCCAACGCTGAGGCGCGCCGTCGCAACGAGGAAGCCGCCAAAGGTGCCGACGCCGATTCCGCGCTCATCCAGGCAGCCGGCACCGAGCCGGTCGCAGCGGGGAGCCAGCGGGGCGAAGGAGGAGCGGTTGCCGGAACGGCGGTCGGGGCCGCTGCCGTGGCGGGCGCCGTCGTCGTTCCCAGCCGGGACAAGGCGCCGGTGTGGCCCGACGGGCTCACCGTGGAGATACTGCACGACGAGCTCGGTATCGACGTCCGACTCGGTGCAGCGGCGCTGGCGGCGCAGCGCGAGTCCCAGCTCCTCGATCTGGCCTCCACCGCCCGAGTCGCCTGGCAGGGGCGAGGCGCTGCTCAACCTGGCCACAGGGGCGACGATCGAGGAGATCCGTGAGGACTTCGGGCTGCGGCCCTCGCGAGACGTCGCCGCTGAGCCCACTGACGCCGACCTCATCGAGGGTCTGCGCACTCGCGCGGCCCGCTCAACCTTCACCTGGTTGGAAAGTGACGAGGACCTGCGCCGCGCCATCGAGGGACTCAGTTTCGCCGAGTGGCAGCTCTTCCTGCACCCCCAGCAGCGGGCCCTCGTGGAGCGGCGGGCGAACGGCCCCATGCGTGTCTCGGGCGGCGCCGGAACCGGGAAGACCGTCATCGCCGTGCACCGCGCCGTCGAGCTGGCCAAGCGGGACAAGGTTGACGGGCAGGAGCCGCGGATCCTGCTGACGACCTACACCCGCAACCTCGCCGACGACCTGCGCCGCCAGGTCGCCCAGCTCGAGCCACAGCTGCCCTTCACCGAGAGGCTGAGCGAGTCCGGGGTCATGGTCAGCGGCCTGGACCGGGTGGCGCGCATGATCCTCCAGCAGGCCGGCGCCAGGATCTCCCCCATCGCCCAGGAGGTCATCGGTCAGCCGCGCGGGCGAGTACTCACCTACCCCAGGGAGAATGTGTGGCAGGAGGTCCTCACTCTCATGGGCGATGAGCTGCCCGAGGGGCTGCGCTCCGCGGACTTCCTGGAGTCCGAGTACGAGCTGATCGTGCTGCCCCAGCGCGTGACGACTCTCAAGCAGTACCTGCGCGTGCGCCGCCCCGGTCGGGGCGTGGCCCTGGACCGGTCCAAACGGGCCGCCGTGTGGAAGGCGATGGAGCGCTACCGGGACCGCAGTGCCGACCTGGGCGTGACCTCCTTCGACGAACAGCTCGCGCTGGCCGCCGCCTGGCTCGACCACGAGGCAGCCCTCGGCACGCCCCGACCTTTCCGGCATGTGCTCGTCGATGAGGCGCAGGACCTCACGCCCGCTCACCTGCAGCTGCTGCGGGCGCTGGTGGAGCCCGGCCCGGATGACCTGTTCCTGGCTGAGGACTCCCACCAGCGGATCTACGGCAAGAAGATCACGCTGAGCCACTACGGGATCCAGGTGCGCGGGAGATCTCGGCGGCTGACGCGCAACTACCGCACCACCCGTCAGAACCTCGATGTCGCCTTCGGGATCCTCGATCCCGGCACTTATGAAGACATGGAGGGGCAGGCAGAGGAGCACCACTACGTCTCACCGCGCTCCGGACCCGAGCCGCTGCTGCTGCACGCTACCGACCGCGCCGATGAGCTGAGCAAGGCCGCTGAGCTGCTGACGGTGTGGATGGAACAGGACCGAGACAGTGAGGACAGCGCTCCGGAGACAATCGCCGTCCTCGTGCGTGACCGCTACCAGCGCGACGCCGTCGTCAACGGTCTGGCCCAGCACGGGATAGAGGTGCGCGCCGTGGACCGGGAAGCGGCCGGTCGGGGCAGGCCCGTGGTTATGACGATGCACCGCGCCAAGGGTCTGGAGTTCCGCAAGGTTCTGCTCTTCGACGTCTCGAAGAACGCGATCCCTCGGCCACTGCGGGACCAGCAGTACTCCGACGCGGACCGCGACGATGCCCTCCTGCGGGAGCGCTCACTGCTGTACGTGGCCGCGACCCGCGCCCGGGACCAGCTCGCCATCTCCTGGAGCGGCGCGGCCAGTCCCCTCATCACCGCCCTCGCGCCGTAGGTTGCGGCCTCAGCGCGTTCTCGCGGTTCGGACGGGCAAACTCACCACCCGCGCACCCACGCGTCCGTTAGGGCTGCCACCCCCGCACATGTCAGGTGCTCTGCTGTCAGGTCCTCCGCGTACGCCCCCCGGCGAAGTACCGGCGCCGCCCGCCAGGCAACCCTCCCTGCCCCCTGCGTAGAAGTCCCCGAAGCAGCACCCCCACACCCCTGAGAATCCAGTCTTTCTGGAGGAACGTCGGGCCGACATTGGGCGACATCCGCAGGCTCACTGAGGACCGATCGAAGGCCCCCCTGAGCAATCCCTATGGGACTCTTGGACCCCTCGTCCAACATGTGGGGTGTGCGTCACCACGACTCTCCCCCGGTGTCCGAATGGTGTTCGTGACCATTGACGTTGTACGGTTGCCCCACGACATATTTGACCAGGAAGAGCGCGCCCACGTGCGCGCCGTGACACGTTGGAGGGGGTCGAGCCTATGGGGCGCGGCCGTCAGAAGGCCAAGGCAACCAAGGTTGCTCGTAAGCTCAAGTACTTCAGCCCGGAGACTGATTACAAGGCTCTGGAGCGGGAGCTCGTCTCAGCGTCCTCGGGATCTGAGCCTGACGACGAGATCGACTACGAGGAGCTGGCCGCCAAGTATGCCGTCGACGATGATGACTGGGACGAGGGCGGCAAGTAGCCCACCCAGTCGAGGAGGGCCGGAGGAATGCACCTGCCTGCCCTTCCGCGCGCCTACGAGGGCGCGAGTCGAGGCCGTCGGGCGGCCATCCGTGTCACTCTCGGCGACTTTTCACTCCTGACCCGAACCACCTGTGTCGCATCGACCCAGGTCAGGGCGGCGTTGCCCCGGCCCGTTGCTCCAGAACCAGCCCTGCGGGGATTGAATAGTCGCCATCTGTGACACCTCACGGCGCGGAGCCCCGAGAAGTGCCGTATCCCGCGCGGGGCGTTCGCGGTTCAGGCGGCTCGGTAGGTGCCGTGGATGTCGACCGCTCCCCCCGTCGACGCCCTTCGTGCCGGAGACCACCCGCCCCTGGGCCTCGTACTTGCCGGCCTCATGCACCTCACCCAGCACCCAGGCGGGGATGTCGGAGCCCTCGGCGACCCGCAGGACGGCGTCGACCACGCCCGGGTCGACGACGGCGACCATCCCCACGCCCAGGTTGAGGGTGCCCTCGAGGTCCTCCCACGGCACCGAGCCGAGCTCTCGCACAGTGGAGAAGACCGGCGGCACCGTCCAGGAGGAGCGGTCGGCGTCGGCGATGAGCCCGTCCGGAAGGACTCGGGCGACGTTGGAGGCCAGTCCCCCGCCGGTGATGTGGGACAGGGCGTGGACCGGCCCCGGGGCGGCCGGCGAGGACAGGTCTCCAGCATGGCCAGGCACATGCGGGTGTACAAGCGCGTGGGCTCGAGCAGCTCCTGGCCCAGGGTGCGACCGAACTCGGGGACCTCACGCTCCAGGCCCCAGCCGGCGTGCGCGATGACGCGACGCACCAGGGAGTAGCCGTTGGAGTGCAGGCCGGAGGAGCCCAGGGCCACCAGGACGTCCCCGGCGCGCACCTTCTCGGCGCCGAGCACGCGATCAGCCTCAACAACGCCGGTGGCGGCCCCGGCGACGTCGTACTCGTCGGGGGCCATGAGGCCGGGGTGCTCGGCGGTCTCCCCGCCCAGCAGCGGGGTGCCGATGGCGGCGCAGGCCTGGGCGATGCCGCGCACGATGTCGGCGATCCGCTCAGGGACGACGTGCCCGCAGGCGATGTAGTCGGTCATGAGCAGGGGGCGGGCCCCGACCACGACGATGTCGTCGACGACCATGCCCACCAGATCCTGGCCGATGGTGTCGTGGATGTCGAGAGCCTGGGCGATGGCGACCTTGGTGCCCACGCCGTCGGTGGAGGTGGCCAGCAGGGGGCGGCGGTAGTCGCGCAGGATGGAGACGTCCACGAGCCCGGCGAAGCCCCCGACGCCGCCGACGACGGCCGGGGTCATGGTGGAGGCCACGGCGTCCTTCATGAGCGCGACGGCCCGGTCCCCGGCGGCGGTGTCCACGCCGGCGTCGGCGTAGGTGATGGCGGAGGTGGGCGGCTCGGGCTGCTGGGTCATGTGGAGGCTCCTTGTGGACTTGGGTCGAAGGTGCGGTGGTGGGCGGAAGGGTGAGACGGGAGCAGGTGGCCGGCGCAGGTCGCGGGCGGCGGACCACATCGGACCGAGCCGGCCGGTGTGCGGCAGGCGCCGGTGCTACGACGTCGACCCCAGGGGGCTGCCGGCGGCCAGGTCCGGGCGGGTGATGCTGCCCGGCGGCACGGTGCGGTCGGCGTCGTTGGTCTCCTCACGGCGCCGACCGCGGTAGGCGGTCGGGACGCGGCGCACCGGGATGGCGGCAGACGCCAGACTGCGCACGGGCGGCGGGATCGGGTAGTCGCCGGTGAAGCAGGCCAGGCACAGGTCGTCGGCCTTCTGGCCGCTGGCGGCCACCATGCCCTCCACGGACAGGAAGCCCAGGGAGTCGGCGCCGATGGACTCGCAGATCTCCTCCACGCTCATGCCGGTGGCGATGAGCTCGGCGCGGGTGGCGAAGTCGATGCCGTAGAAGCAGGGGCCACATGACCGGCGGGGAGGAGATGCGTACGTGGACCTCGGCGGCGCCGGCCTCGCGCAGCATTCGCACCAGGGCCCGTTGGGTGTTGCCGCGCACGATGGAGTCGTCGACGACGACGAGGCGCTTGCCCTCGATGACCTCGCGCAGGGGGTTGAGCTTGAGGCGGATGCCGAGCTGGCGCAGGGTCTGGGTGGGCTGGATGAAGGTGCGCCCCACGTAGGCGTTCTTCACCAGGCCCTGCCCGTAGGGGGTGCCGGAGGCCTGGGCGTAGCCGATGGCGGCCGGGGTGCCCGACTCGGGGGTCGCGATGACGAGATCGGCCTCCACCGGGTGCTCGCGGGCCAGGGCGGCGCCCATCTCGTTGCGCGAGGTGATGACGCTGCGTCCGGCGATGCGGGTGTCGGGGCGGGCCAGGTAGACGTACTCGAAGACGCAGCCGGCCCGGCGGGCGGTGGCGAAGCGCGAGGAGCGCACGCCGTCCTCATCGATCTCGATGAGCTCACCGGGCTCGATCTCGCGCACGAAGGCGGCGCCGACGATGTCCAGGGCGGCGGTCTCGGAGGCCACGGCCCACCCGTTGCCCAGGCGCCCCAGCACCAGGGGGCGCACCCCGTGGGGGTCGCGGGCGGCGTAGAGGGTGCGCTCGTCCATGAAGACCAGGGAGAAGGCACCGCGCAGCATGGGCAGAACCCGGCGGGCGGCCTGGTGGACACTCAAAGGTGCCGACGCGGAGTAGGCGGCGTCGAGCTCGGCGTCATCGGTGATGCCGGAGGTGAGGATGTCGGCGGCCGAGTCCCACCCTCCAGGGCCCCGTGCTCGGAGACGAGGTTGAGCAGGGCGGCCAGGACAGCGGTGTCGGTGGAGGAGCCGCGGCCGAGCTCACCGCTGAGGTCCTCCCCGGAGGTGGCGCGTACGGCGTCCATGAGCTCGCGGGTGTTGGTGAGATTGCCGTTGTGGGCCAGGGCGAGGGTGGAGCCGGCCGCCGGGCCGAGCATCGGCTGGGCGTTCTCCCAGGTGGTGGCGCCCTGGGTGGCGTAGCGAACGTGGCCGACGGCCATGTGGCCGGTGAGGTTGGACAGGGCCTGGTCGTCGAAGACCTGGGATACCAGACCCAGATCCTTGTAGACGAGGATCTGGGAGCCGTTGGAGGTGGCGATGCCGGCCGACTCCTGGCCGCGGTGCTGGAGGGCATACAGGCCGAAGTAGGTCAGGCGGGAGACGTCCTCGCCAGGGGCCCACACGCCGAAGACACCGCACTCCTCGCGCGGCGAGGGCTCGAGCTCGTCGGAGTGGTCGTCGGGCAGGGCGGTCAGGCCGGGGACGCCGACGGGCACTGCGGGCACCTCGGGAGCCTCCGGGCTCAGCCGGCCGGACTGCCCCAGGGGGTCGGAGGATCCGGCCCGCGAGGCGGGGCGGGCGCCGTCGGGATGGTCGAAGGTGATCTGCGAGGGGTTCTCACCGGTGCGCACACGCACAGTCTGTCACGGCCGGGCGCCGTCTGACCATTGCGGCCACCGGAGCCGGTCCGTCTCAGGGGTGCTCCTGCCGCAGGAGCTGGAAGCGGATGCCGGAGGCGGGGTCGGCGGACAGGAGGCGGACCTGCACGCGCTCACCCACCGGGAGGCCGCCGTCGGAGGCCTTCTTACCGGCGCGGATCTCGGTGACGACGGCGGGCTCGGCCAGGACGAGCTCGCCGCGGCCGTCACGCTCGGAGGTGATGACGCCGTCGAAGACCTCGCCCTCGTGTCCGCGCAGGACCAGGGCCTCCAGGGCGGTCAGGGCTCCGCGGCCGATGGCGCGGGCGCGCTTGCCGGTCTGCTCCATGACGCCCGGCAGGTCGGGCAGCGCCTGGAGAACCCACTCGGGTACGGGCGCCTGGGCGCAGGCGGCGATGCAGACCTCCTCGCCGTAGCGGTCAACGAGTCGGCGCAGTGGTGCGGTGACGTGGGCGTAGCGGGCGGCGATCGCGGAGTGGACGGCCTCCTCGGAGTCGGAGGCCTCGTCGTCGGCGGGGACAGCGACGCCGCCCACCCCGAAGGCGAGGTAGCCCGATCCGCGGAAGAGGGACATGGCCTGCTCCATGAAGGCCGCGTGGGCGGGGATGGCGTGGTCCAGGCTGCGCACGAGCTCGGGGTAGGGCTGGGCGTCCGGCCAGTCGATGCTCAGGGCCGCGGCGACGCGCCGCAGGCGGGCGTAGTCCTCGGGGCGCGCCGGCGGCAGGGTCCGCAGGATGCCGACGCCGCACTCGACCATGATCCGGGCGGCACACATGCCGGTGAGCAGGGAGATCTGGGCGTTGTACTGCTCGGCGGGCACGGGCACGCGGTAGGCGAGCCGATAGCCGGCTGGGCAGGGGCGCTCGGCGGGTCCCGTGTCCTCCGTCGGCGACGCCGTCCCTGACTCCCCTGGTGCTTCTGCCGCCTCGGTCACCTCGACGACCTGCTCGGGCGTGGTCATGCTGATGCCGCCGCGAGCGGCCTCGCGTTCCAGGCGCAGGAGGCCGATCTCGGCCAGGAGCTCAGGCAGGTCGGCCGGCGCCTCCTGGGGCAGGGCGCCCTCCCCGTCGATGGCGGCCTGGACCTGGGCGTAGGTGAGGCGCGCCCGCGAGCGCACGAGGGCCCTCTCGACGCGGGCGGAGACGACCTCACCGCGCTCGTCGAGGTCGATGGTCCACAGGCAGGCCGGGCGCTCCGCGTCCTGAAGGAGGGAGGCGGCGCCGTGGGAGAGGACCTCGGGGTGCAGGGGCGTGGCAGCGTCGGGGGCGTAGATGGTCTCGCCGCGGCGGCGCAGCTCGACGTCCAGGGCGCCGCCGGGGGTGACGAAAGTGGCCAGGGAGGCGATGGCGTAGTGGACGCGGTAGGTGGCCGCCGGCTCGGGAGCCTCCCCGACGTCCCCGGCGGCCGCGCCGGCCTGATCGGCATGGTCGACCTGCGCGGGCAGGCGCTCCAGGAGCACCGCCTGGTCGAGGTCCATGGAGCCGGGCGGGTCGATGGTGACCAGGTCCAGGTCGCGGGCGTCGCGGGCGCCATCGGCCAGGAGACGGGCGGGGCCGTCCTGGGCCCAGGCGCCGGCGGCGGCCTCCGCCTCGGCGAGGGCCTCGGGTGGGAAGGCGGTGGGGACCTCGTAGTGCGCGCGCAACGCGTCCAGGGTTCGGGCGACCTCGGCGGGCGGGGCGGTGTAGGTGCTCAGGCGCGTGCGACTCATGGGATGAACCTACCGGCGCCGGCCCTCGGCGCAGTGACCAACGGGCGGACGCAGTTCCCCAGCCCGCGTTTACCCGGGAAGCCGGACGAGGGGCAGGTGGACGGACAGGTCGCAGCGCTCGCCGGAGGCTTGCAGGGCGCCGCTGGTCAAGGCGTCCTGCCAGGTGAGTCGGCCGGTGGCCAGGGCCAGCCAGGTGGGGGCATCGGTCTCGACGACGCTGGGCGGGGTGCCCCGGCGGTGGACGGTGCCCGCGACGGCCTGGGTGACGCCGAAGGGCGGGACCCGCACCTCGACCGAGCGCCCGGGCGCGCAGGCGGCGAGCTCCTCGAGGGTGTAGCGCACGGCGGTGGCGGTCACCCGACGTCGGGCGGCCCGGTCGGCGGGACTGGCGGAGTCGGGGCCGCTGGCACCGCTCCCAGCGCCCACCGATCCCTTGGTCCCGTCAGCCGGGCGGCCCCCGGACGTGTCCTGCTCCTGAGCCCACTGGCGCAGGGGCCTGGGCGCCGTCGGCGGGGTCGATGCGTCGTCTTGCAGCCATGGCGCGAAGCCCTAATGCCGGAGCGCCAAGGGGCGAGCGTGCGAGCTCATAACGACGAGAACGGCCCGCCCGGATGGCGGACCGTCCTCCTCGTGAGACGGGGAGCCGGATCAGGCGGCAGCCGCGGCCTGCGCCTGAGCGCTCTTCTTGCCGTCCACGTTGCGCCCCAGCCCCTTGAGGACGATGACCAGTGCGGTGGTCACCACCGTCCCGGCCAGGATCGCCAGGAGAAAGCCACCGAAGTTGGTGATGGCGAAGGCGACGAACACGCCGCCGTGGGGCGCGCGGGAACCGACGTGCATGGCCATGGTCATCGCACCGGTGACCGCGCCGCCGGCCATGGTGGCCGGGATGACGCGCAGCGGGTCGGCGGCGGCGAAGGGGATGGCACCCTCGGAGATGAAGGAAAGTCCCAGCAGCCAGGCGCTGCGCCCGTTCTCCACCTCGGTCTTGGTGAACAGCCGCGAGCGCAGGAAGGTCGCGGCCGACATCGCCAGCGGCGGCACCATGCCGGCGGCCATGACGGTGGCCATGATCTCGTAGGGAGCAATGTTGCTGGCGCTGGCCTCGTGCAGTCCCGCCGTGCCGAACAGGTAGGCGGCCTTGTTGACCGGCCCACCCAGGTCGAAGCACATCATGAGCCCGAGGATGACGCCGAGCAGCACCGCCGACCCGCCCCCGGACATGGAGGTCAGCCCGTCCTTCAGTGCGGTCATGAGGGAGGCCAGGGGCAGTCCGAGGACCAGGTACATGACGGCGCCGACCACCAGCGTGGTGCCCAGCGGGATGATGACCACGGGCATGAGCCCTCGCAGCCAGGCCGGCACGCTGAGCCCGGCGAGCCAGGCCGCGAAGTAGCCCGCGAGGATACCGCCGACCAGGCCGCCGATGAAACCGGCCCCGACCTCGACCGCGACGACCCCCATGACGAATCCGGGCGCGATACCGGGCCTGCCGGCCAGTCCGAAGGAGATGTAGCCGGCCAGCGCCGGGACGAGGAAGCTCATGGCCGCTTGCCCCAGCAGGAACAGCGTCCACCCGATGTACAGCAGCAGCCCGGACTGGGAGACGGTGATCGTCTCGGTGCCGACGACGTCACCGGCCGAGTTCTTGATCTCGTGAACGAACTCGTTGCCGGGCAGGTTCCACAGGGAGTAGTCGCTGATGGAGATCTTCTCGTAGAGGTTGGCCACGTCGTACCCGGCCAGGAGGAAGCCCAGGGCGATGAGCAGACCGCCGGCGGCCACGAAGGGGATCATGTAGGACACCCCGGTCATGACCGAGCGCTGCAGGCGCCGGGCCCAGTGCTCGGAGCCCTCCTCACTCTCCTCACCGGACTCACCGCCGGCCGGAACACGGGCAGCACTGGGGTCGTCAACCGCGGCCAGGGCCTTGTCCACGAGAGAGCCGGCATCGTTGACGGCGGCCTTGACGCCGACGTCGATGACGGGTTTGCCGGCGAAGCGCTCGCGGCCCTTGACGGGCAGGTCGTGGGCGAAGATGACGGCGTCGGCCCGTTTGATGAGGTCGGGGTCGAGGGCGTCTATCTTGCCCGAGCCCCTGTCCCTCAATGGCCACGGTGATGCCGCGGTCCTTGCCGGCCTGCTCCAGGGCCTCAGCGGCCATGAAGGTGTGGGCGATGCCGGTGGGGCAGGAGGAGACCCCCACGATGACGGTCTCGTCCTCCGCCGGGGCCGACGACGCCGCAGCGGCCCTGGACTCCGCAGTACCGGCCTCTTCGGCCGAGTCCGCGACGCTTCCGGCCTCCCCAGCCGCGCCGTCCTCGCCCTCCTCCCCGTCGTCCAGCAGCTCGGGCTGGACCTGCCTGGTGACGATGCGGGCGATGTCCTCAGCGTCGGCGGCCTGGCGCAGAGCGTCGGTGAACTCGGTCTGCATGAGTCCGCGGGCGAGCTTGGCCAGGAGCTGAAGGTGGAAGTCGTCGGCGCCGTCGGGGGCGGCGATCATGAAGATGAGGTCGGCGGCCTGTCCGTCGGCGGCTCCGAAGTCGACCGGCTGCGCCAGGCGGGCGAAGCCGAGGCTGGGGGCCAGGACGTGAGGGCTGCGGCAGTGTGGGATGGCGATGCCGCCGGGAATCCCGGTGGGGGCGGTCGACTCGCGCTTCTTGGCGTCGGCGGCCAGGCCGTCGGGGCTGGAGGCCCTGCCCGCGCCGGCCACGGTGGTGGCCAGGAACTCGATGACGTCTTCCTTGCCCGGGCCGGCGTCGGCGTCGAGCGCGACCAGCTCGGGAATGATGAGGGGCTTGTTCTCGGTCATGGTCTTCCTTGGTGTCCGAGGTGCCGTCGCCCGGTGGGCTGCGGCGGGTCATAGGTGGTCAAGGGTGGTGGGCGGCGATCATGCGGTCGGTGGTGGTCATGTGGCGGATCGGTGGGCGGGTGGCGGCGGAGCCGGCTGGGCGGTGTCCGGCCGACAGCCGCTGACAGGTGCGGGGACGCGGGGTTCGCTGATCTGAGGCCCCGGCACCTGCGGGCGCCCCGACTCAGGAGAGCCGGGTGACGACGGCCGGCTGCTCGGGCAGGTCGGCGGGCGTGGGCAGGGTGGTTCCGGGCAGGGACGCGGCGGCCGAGCCATAGGCCATGGCGGTGCTCAGGCGCTCGGTCTCGTCACCGCCGTTGACGTCGGCCAGGATGTAGCCGGCCACTGAGGAGTCCCCGGCGCCGACGGTGGAGACCACCGGGACCTCGGGGGCGGTGGCGTGCCAGGCGCCGTCGGCGGTCACCAGGACGGCGCCGGCGGGGCCGAGGGTCACCAGGACGGCGCCGAGGCCCAGGTCCACCAGGAGGCGGGCGGCGTCGACGACGGGTCCGTAGTCCCCCTGGACGGCGCCCTCCTCGAGGGCCATGGCGCGCTCGGCGGGCAGGCCGGCGAGCTGGCCGAGCTCCTCGCCGTTGGGTTTGATGAGGTCGGGGGCCGATCCGGGCAGCTCGGCGGCCAGGGCCGCCAGGGGCTCGTCGGAGGTGTCGACGGCGATGCGAAGCCCCGGGGCGACCTCCCGTAGGAGCCCCACGAGACGGGCGTACCACCTGGCCGGCGCGCCCGGTGGCAGGGAGCCGGACAGGACCGCCCAGTGGTGGGGGGAGGTTCCAGCCGACACCTCCGTGAGTGTCAGGGTCTCCAGGAGGGCGTGCTCGACGGCGTCGATCTCCTCCTCGCTCAGGCCCGCTCCCGGCTCGTTGAGCTTGGTGGTGGTGCCGTCGGGCTCGGTGACGGCGGTGTTGATGCGGGCGGGTCCGGCCACGGGCACGAATCGCACGGTGAGTCCGGGCAGCTCGAGGCCGTTCAGGGCGGTGAGGATGGGGTCGTGCTCGGCGGCGGGGAGGACGGCGGTGGCGGCGCGCCCGGCGTTGGACAGGACGCGGGCCACGTTGACGCCCTTTCCTCCCGGTTCCATGACGACGCCGGTCAGGCGTTGGACGGCGCCTCGCTGGAGGGGGCTGGGCAGGGAGACGGTGCGGTCGAGGGACGGGTTGGGCGTGAGGGTCAGGATCATGCGACAAGGACCTCGGTTTCGGCTGCGGTGAGCTGGTCGATGAGTGCGGGCGGGAGCTCGACGTCGGTGACCAGGAGGTCGATGTCGTCGAGGGAGGCGAAGGAGACCAGGTGCTCCTGGCCGATCTTGGTGGAGTCGACCAGGGCCACCACCTGGCGGGCGCTGCGCACCATGGCGCGTTTGACGGTGGCCTCGTCGGGATCGGGCGTGGACAGCCCGTGGGCTGCGCTCAGGCCGTTGGCGCCCAGGACGGCGACGTCGACCCTCAGGGTGGACAGGGCCTCGACGGCCTCGGGGCCGACGGCGGCCTGGGTGAGTCCGCGCAGCTGGCCGCCCAGGATCCGCACCCGGGTGCGTCCGGCGGCGGCCAGGGAGGCGGCGGTCAGGACGGAGTTGGTGATGACGGTCAGGTCGCTGTCGGCGGGCAGGAGCCGGGCGAGCGACCCGGTGGTGGTTCCGGCGTCGATGAGGAGGGTGGCACCGGGTTTCGGTGCGAGCCGCGCCAGGGCGGCGCGGGCGATGGCCTGCTTGGCGGAGGGATTGACTTGCTCGCGCTGGGTCACGCCGGTCTCCGGCAGGGCGGGGGCGGGGATGGCACCGCCGTGGACCTTGCGCAGGGCGCCGCTGCGGTCCAGGGCGGTCAGGTCGCGGCGGATCGTCTCCGGGGTGACGTCGAAGTGCTCGGCGAGCTCGGTGACGAGAACCCGCCCTGCACCGCGCACCTGCTCCACGATCTGGCGGTGCCTGTCCTCGATGCGCATGTTCACCCCCTGGAAGGTCGGTGCCATGAGCCAGAGATGCCCGTTCGGGCATCTACTCAACTCCATATGTCTGAACAGGCATCAGATTATGTCTGTTCAGACATCAACGTCTACCCCTATGTGACTCACGATACAATCCATAGGTTGTTTTGAGAACAGGGTCCGCTCGGCGGGACACCGCTGACACCCATACACCAGCACTCGTGCCCGCCTCCCCTGGTGGGGTGACGGGCACGAGCATTGATTCGCGTATCGCTGCGTCAGGCCGTGTCGGCCTGTGTAAGCCTGTGTCGGCCGACATCAGGCAGCATCAGTCGGCCTGCCGCTGCGACGCAGGACGAGGTAGCCGCCGACGGCGAGCAGGGCGAGGGCGAGCGCTCCGGCGCTGAGCGAGGCTCCAGTGCGGGCCAGTGGCCAGCCGCCCGAGCCGCCGACCGGCTGACCGCCACTGCCACCGCGGGCCTCAGAAGCGGCAGTGGCCACGGGCTGCGCGCCGCTCCCCACAGACGGCTCGGTGCCGCCGCCCACGGAGGGCTCACCAGCGGCACGGCTGCCCTGCGGCGTGGACGCCGCCTTGCCGCCGGTCTCGTCCGCCGCCGTGTCAGCACCCTTCGGCGTGCTGTCGCCCGTGTCCGCACCGGGGTCGGCCGCAGCCTCATCCTCAATCTCGGCCGAGAAGCGATTGAGAACCGTGCCTGCGGAGTCGAGAGTCTCGATAGAGGCCCAGCGGCAGGTGGCGGCCTGGACCGTGCGGCAGGCGCGCGTAGGGGCGTCGGCCGGGAAGGTGAGGTTGAAGTCGACCCGCCCGGTGGTCGGGCCGGTGGGGTCGACGGTGAGGTCGAGGTCCTTTGGTCAGGATCTCCTTGCCACCCGCGCTCACGCGCACACGCCGGGCGCCGGCGGCCTGCTCGGAGGTGTTGGTGTAGGCCAGGGAGTCCAGGGACACGGAGACCATGTCGGTGCTGCGCGCGCCACCTGAGCTGACGTACACGGGTCCCACGGTCATCGCGGTCTGCCGCTTGGAGTAGTCGGCCTTGACGGGCTGGTCACCGAAGGAGGCCAGATAGGCGGAGGTGACGTCGCGGTCGAGGACACCGGTGTTGGTCGCGGGCTTGTCCTTCAGGACGGTATAGCCGTCGCCTCCCGACAGCAGGAAGGAGTTGGAGGCGACGACGACGCTGTCGCCGTCGGCCAGCGGCTTGCCGTCGACGAGGATCTCGCGGATCGTGGGGGCGGCTCCGTCTTCGCTCCCGTAAGCGGCATCGGTGGTGGCCTCGGTGAGGACGTCGACGTTGTGGGACAGCCCCAGGGTGAGCACGGGACGGCTGGAACCGGGCTGCCACTGCTGGGACAGCAGAGTCTTCAGCTCGGCGCCGGTAAGGGTCGTGTAGGCCATCTCGTTGCCGAAGGGCTGGACGGTGTAGGCCTCCCCCGAGGTCAGGACGCCGTCACCCTCCGAGCCGGAGGCGGCGTAGAGCAGGTCGGCGCGCACGCCTCCGGCGTTCATGATTCCCACGTAGCGGGTGGCGCCGGCCGGCTGGATGTCGGTGGCGAGCCAGCTGCGGAAGGACTCGGCGATGAGGTTGGAGGCGGTGGACTCAGTGCCTCGGTTGGCTCCGGGGCCGGAGCCGTCCGAGCCGCGCAGGAAGTCCGAGCCGATCTTGGCCAGCGGCTTGCCGCCCTCGGCGGCGGAGTCCTTCTCCGCCTGGGACACGATCCCGGCGACGCCGTAGGCGTCGGTGGTGCAGCTCGAGCTGCGCAGGTCCTTGTTGTCGGCGCTGACCACCGAGGTCTTCCGGCTGGCGGGGTCATAGCTGAGACGGATGCGGCCCAGCGCCCAGCCGTAGTGGTCGGCCTGAACGACGGCGATCTGGTTGCCCTCGGCACCGGTGACGGTCTTGGCGAAGGGCACGTGGGTATGCCCGGAGAAGACGGCGTCGACGTTCTTGGAGAAGCTCGTGGCCGTGGAGGCGGCGTCCTCGTGGCTGAGCACGACGACGACATCGGCCTCACCATTGGCCGAATCACCGTCCTTGAGCTCGGCGGCACGGGCATTGGCGGCGGCGACCGCTGGGCTCAGGGTGAGGGTGGACAGGGCTGAGGGCGACACGAGGGTAGGAAGCTCATCGGTGACGACGCCGACGAAGCCGACGCGCACACCGCCGACCTTCTTGATGAAGACGCCCTTGTCACCACCCTCGGCGCTCAAGGGAGCCGAGCCGGAGATGTTGGCGGCCAGGATCGGGAAATTCGAGGCGGGCAGAATGCGCTTCTCCAGGTCGGTCAGGCCCTGGTCGAGCTCGTGGTTGCCCAGGGCGGAGACATCCAGGGACATCGCGTTGAGCGCCTCCATGGTGGGGCGGTCCTGGAGGATGGAGGAGACGTAGGCCGATCCACCTACGGAGTCTCCGGCGGAGACGAACAGAGTGTTGGGGTTGGCGGCTCGGGCGGCGGAGACCTCGCAGGCCAGCGTGACAGCGCCGGGGTCTTCAACGGACGCCTGCCCGTTTTTGCCGTCCGTCTGAGTAGTACGGGAGATGTGGCCGTGCAGGTCGGTGATCCCCAGTAGATCGATGGTGGTGGCGCCGGCGGCCGGAGCGTCGGCCGGGGCGGCCGGTTCGTCGGCACCGGCGGGCGGGCTGAGCGGGAAGGGACTGAGGGCTGTCAGAGTGAGCGCACACATGGCGGCGCCGACCTTGATGGCCCACGTGGGATGCAGTCGCATGTCGTTCCTTGTCAGGCGGAGGGATGGTGACCCGGGAATAGGTGAGGAGAGGAACATATCCAACCGTATGCGCCCACGCGGTACAAGTCATTATTTTTCACGGCACTCACTGACGTTCATCACCCGGTACTCGTGCCCGCACCCCGGTGCCCGTCAGCGCCGTCGGGAGGTTTCTCCACAGCGGCGGCGCGGTGAGGAGCGAGCCACGCGGATGGTTGTCACGAGCGCCGATCCCGCCCCTCCCACGGCACACGACGGCGTCCGCCGCCTCGGAGACGAGGCGGCGGACGCCGTCGCTAGGGGCGCGAGCCCGGCTCAGCCAGGTATCAGACGATGCCGTGGGCGATCATGACGTCGGCAACGCGGGTGAAACCGGCCGCGTTGGCGCCGAGCACGTAGTCGCCGGGGCGGCCGTACTCCTCGGCCGCGGCGACGCAGGAGTCGTGGATGTCGGCCATGATGCCGGTCAGCTTGGCCTCGGCGGTGGCGAAGTCCCAGCGGGTGCGGCCGGCGTTCTGCTCCATCTCGAGGGCGGAGGTAGCCACGCCACCGGCGTTGGCGGCCTTACCGGGGCCGAAGAGAATGCCGGCCTTCTGGAAGGCCTCGACGGCCTCCGGGGTGGAGGGCATGTTGGCACCCTCGGAGACCACACCGCAGCCGCCCCGCAGCAGGGTGTTCGCGGCGTCGCCGTCGAGCTCGTTCTGCGTGGCGCAGGGCAGGGCGACGTCGCCGGGGACGTCCCACACGGAGCCGTCGGTCACGAGGCGGGCGCTGGGGCGGCGATCGACGTAGTCGGCCACGCGACCGCGCTCGACCTCCTTGATCTGCTTGAGCAGCTCGAGGTCCACCCCGGCCTCGTCGACGACGTAGCCGGAGGAGTCGGAGAAGGTGATGGGAGTGGCACCGAGCTGCTGAGCCTTCTCAATGGCGTAGATCGCCACGTTGCCGCCACCGGAGACGAGGACCTTCTTGCCCTCGAGGGACTCACCCCTGGTGGCGAGCATGGACTGGGCGAAAAGCACGGCGCCGTAGCCGGTGGCCTCGGTGCGCACGAGGGAACCACCCCACGCCAGACCCTTACCGGTGAGGACGCCGGCGTCGTAGGAGTTCCGCAGGCGCTTGTACTGGCCGAACATGTAGCCGATCTCGCGGCCGCCCACGCCGATGTCACCGGCAGGAACGTCGGTGGTGGGGCCGATGTGGCGGGAGAGCTCGGTCATGAAGGACTGGCAGAAGCGCATGACCTCGGCGTCGGAGCGGCCGTGCGGGTCGAAGTCGGAGCCGCCCTTGCCGCCTCCGATGCCCTGAGCGGTCAGGGCGTTCTTGAAGATCTGCTCGAAGCCGAGGAACTTGATGATGCCGGCGTTGACCGAGGGGTGGAAGCGCAGGCCGCCCTTGTAGGGGCCCAGGGCTGAGTTGAACTCGATGCGGAAGCCGCGGTTGACGTGGACCTGGCCGGCGTCGTCGACCCACGGGACCCTGAACATGATCTGGCGCTCCGGCTCGACGATGCGCTCCAGGAGGGCGCCCTCGGCGTAGTCGGGGTGCTTGGCGATGACGGGGTCGAGGGACTCCAGCACCTCGTGGACGGCCTGGTGGAACTCGACCTCTCCACGGTTGCGAGCCACAACCTGCTCGTAGACCTTCTCGACAACGTCCTGCATGAGGGACTCCTTCGCTAGCGGAATAAGCTCAGCACCTGGCTGGTCGCCGCGGCGCCGCGAGAAGACTTCCACCGAGACGTTCACTGAGACGAAACATCTCGCGATCCGGAGGAAACATAGCCGTCGCAAAGGCCGCATTCCGGACGTTCACGCAGCACAGATCACATTCCTGGAGGATCTAGAGGCATGAATAGTGATCACCTTCCGGACGATTCAGTCGGAGCGGCCCGCTACACCCACGGTCACAGTGCGGCGGTGCTCAACGCGCACTCTCGACGCGGCGCGACGGACTCGGCCGCCTATCTGCTCCCCCACCTGGGAGCGGGAATGGACCTGCTCGACGTCGGCTGCGGACCGGCGTCCATCACCGCGGACCTGGTCGAGCGCGTGGCTCCGGGGCGGGTTGTCGCCCTGGATGCCGCGGCCGATGCCCTGGAGGCGGCTTGGGCGACACTGAGTGAACGGGGTCTGTCCGAGCAGGTGGAGCTGAGGCGCGGAGACGTCATGGACTTGCCCTTCGAGGACGGCTCCTTCGACGTCGTCCACGCCCACCAGGTCCTCCAGCACCTCCCGGACCCGGTGGGCGCCCTGGCCCAGATGCGCCGCCTCACCCGCCCCGGCGGCATGGTGGCCGTGCGTGACGCCGTCTACTCCGCCATGACCTGGTTCCCCGAGCCTGCGGGCATGGAGCAGTGGCGCTCGGTCTACATGGCCACCGCCCGGGCCAACGGCGGCGAGCCCGACGCCGGAAGCCGGCTGCTGTCCTGGGCCCGGGCGGCGGGCTTCACCGACGTGACCGCTTCGGCCTCCACCTGGTGCTACGCCACGCCTGCCGACCGGGCATGGCAGTCGGAGACCTGGGCGCAGCGGTGCCTGACCTCCTTCGGGCCGCGGGCCGTCGAGCTGGGGCTGGTGGGCAGAGCCGACCTGGAGGCGATGGCCGAGGCGTGGCGGCAGTGGGGCGCCGGCGAGGACGCGTGGTTCGTCGTCGTGCACGGCGAAGTCATCGCCCGCGCCTGACGGCGGGGGCACCGGTTCACCGGGCACTGGGGCGGGCGTCAGGCGCCCAGTGCCCAGATCGATGCCGCATCCGGCGCAGTGAAGCGGAATCCGGAGGCGAGCAGCGCCCGGGGGACCGCCCGCTGAGAGGCACCGAGCAGCTCGGCGAGCATGCCGCTGATGCTTCCGGTACCGCCGGCCGCCCCGGCCCTGCTCCCCCGGTCCAGCAGAATCTGAGGCACCACCGCCACCGAGGGAGGGCCGCCGGCGCGGGACAGCAGTCGGTGCAGGTCGCGGTTGCGCAGCGGCTCGGGCGCGGTCAGGTTGACCGGCCCACGGACGTCGTCGTGCTCGATGGCCCACAAGAGCCCGGCCGCGGCATCCTCCAGGCCGATCCATGGCTGCCACTGTTCGCCGCGGCCGAGCCGGGCACCCGCCCCGACCCGGTAGGCGGCGCCGAGGATCCTGCCCAGCCCTCCCGAGGAGCTGACCACCAGGCCCGTGCGGGACTGGACCGTGCGCAGCCCGGCTCTCGCCGCCGGGCCCGCAACGGACTCCCAGCGCCGGCACAGCTCGGACAGGAATCCCTCACCCGGGCCGCTGGCCTCGGTGAGGATCCCGTCGCCCCGATCCCCGTAGAAGCCGGTGGCCGATCCACTCAGCAGGACCTCGGGTCGCCCGGCCGGGGGCAGGCCCGCGGAGGCCCTGGCGATGAGGGCGGTGGTGGACAGGCGTGAGGCCGCCAGCTCGCGACGGCGCGCCGGTGTCCAGGGGTGCGGCGCGATCGGAGCGCCCGACAGGCAGACCACGGCCCTGGCCCCCTCCAGGGCGCTGGGCGGCAGGAGGCGCTCGGTGGGTGCCCACCAGGCGTGCTCCCTGCCAGTGGCATCGACCTCGATCCCCTCCCGAGGCGCCTGGCCCGCTGCGCTGCGGTGGAGGATTCGGATCCTCCAGCCGCTGTCCCGGGCCATGTCCGCCAGGCGGGATCCGATGAGGCCCGCTCCGGCCACGACGAGCAGCCCCGGGTCGCCGCACCGGCTGGGCTGCCCTGAGGGGATGGCGTGAGTGCTCATGAACTCACCCTAAGCGCTCGGCCGCTCCGTGGGCCCCGGTCCCGACTGCGCCCCTACCGACGACGCGAGGGGAGACAGGTTTCCCCTCTATTCTGGCGAGGAGTGAGCCGTATCGGTTCACAGGATGCACACAACGGGCACCCACTCCTCTAGGCTCTTCCCAATGCCCGAACACACCCCTGCTCCCCGCTCCACCGTGATGGACGTGACGGCTCTGCGCTCCGTCACGGAGCTGCCCGTCGCCCGCCGCCATGCCCTGGACCCCGAGGTCCTGCGGACGGTGGCGTCCGTCGACCGGGTCGGCGATCTGACGCGCTTCAACGTCGCCGAGGTGCCCGAGCTGGCCCAGCTCTCCGCCCCCGAGGAGCTTCTGGCGCCCGACGAGCGCGGTTGGGCCCTGGGACACGCGCTGTCGCTGGCCGTGGAGCACGGGCAGCGCCTGTGGCTGAGCGAGGTTCCCAGGGAGCACCTGGGGCTGCTGCGGACCGTCCTGGGTGAGCACCTCATCCACATCGCCTCCCCGGAGGCGCCCGACGGCGCCGCTGAGGGCGGGGGCACCGTCGTCGTCGCCGTAAGCCCGCGCCGGCTCCTGGACGAGTGGGCCACCGGGACACCTGAGCAGATCCACTACCTGCGCACCGTCCTGGAGGGGACGGACCCGCTGCGCGTCTCCCGGCACACCCTGGCCGCCCTGCAGGAGGCGAAGGTGGACCTCGTGCCGCGCGCCGGCATCGTCCGACTGCTGCACAATCCCCGCTTCCTCGCCTACGCGACCGTGTTCATCTACTCCTCGCTGCGGGCGCTTCCGGCCGTCTACGCCCCCGGCTTCCGCGGCAACCCCTGGGTGCTGTGGACCATCGACATCGTCACCGCGGTGCCCTACACGTGGGGCATCATCGCCATGGTGGCGGGCAAGCGGCGCCGCATCCGCTTCGCCGGGTTCCTCGTCACCCTCATCACCTTCGTATTGCCTTATGTGTACTTCTTCCTGTCGGGCGACGACGGACACGGCAACCAGTACCCCGGTTGGGTGGTCATGGTGGTCATCGGCCTGGTGCTGGCCACTGTCCTGCTGGAGGGCGGCCGCTGGCTGCGTGACGTGGCCGTCGCCCGGGGACTGCGCGCCCGAGCCGGCTGAGTGATCTCCGACGCGCAAGAAAACGGCCACCCGCCTCACGGTGGGCGGCCGCTGTGCGAACGGGCGCCTGCCGGATGGTGCGCCGCTAGGAGTCGGTACCGATGCTCGCCGTCGCCGGCTCAGCACCACGGATCGAGCGCAGCACTCCGGCGAGCAGGAACCACCCTCCGGAGACGATGAGGACGGCGACCAGGCCGAGCGGCCGGTGGGGGTAGATCGCCACCAGCCAGCAGGTCGCCAGCAACCACACGGCCACCGCACCGATGTTGAGGGCGCGAAGCGCTTGACGCGGGCCGGGTGCGCGTAGTGCGTGGGCACCAGGGTCAGCACCACGAAGATGAGGGTGACGACGATGTTGAAGACCGCCGAGGTCTGGAGCACGTAGAACATGAGGGCCACGATGTTCCAGGCGGCAGGGAAGCCCACGAAGTAGTAGTCGGTGGACTTCCACTGCTTGTTGGCGTAGCAGAACATCGACGAGCTCAGGACGAGGGCCATGAGCAGTCCCGCCAGCGGCCTGGGGCCCATCGGCAGGGCCACGTACATGAAGACCGCCGGGATGAAGGTCCAGGTGAGGTAGTCGACGACGATGTCCACGATGCCGCCGTCGAACCAGGGGATGATCTCGGAGACCCTGGCACGTCGGGCCAGGGTGCCGTCAACGCCGTCGACGACGAGGGCGACGAGCAGCCAGACCCACATCCACGTGAACTCCCGGCGGGGGTGGATGGTGGCGAGCATGGCCAGGCTGGCCCACACCAGTCCCGACATGGTCAAGATGTGCACTGCCCAGGCGGCGACACGGGCCCGTGCCGGGTACTGCGCCGTCGACACAGATGTCCCCTCTCGGTGGATAACACTGACGGCGGGAAGTCTATGCGGTTCACAGCTCCGGCACATGTCCACCGGCGCCTCTTCTGAGCGATCCCCGTCTCCCCTCGACCCGCCCGAGAAACGAGTGCGTCCCCGCACCTGCCGGTCGGGGACGCACTCGAGCTGCCGGGCGCCGGGGAGGCGCACAGGAGACGACTCACATACTCACGTTGCGGAAGTCGAAGGGATAGATCCCCATGGGGTTCCAGTGGGCGATGAGGCGCGCTCCGGAGGCCGCGTCGTGGGCCCACAGCTCGCTGCTGATGACGACGCCGCCGCCCTCCAGCTCGCTGAGGTCCAGGCGATGGTGGCCGTCGACGTATTCATCGGCCTGCTCAACGGGGTAGAGGGTCAGGTCCGAAGCGGGGCTCGACAGGCCCGCCAGCTGCTCGTCGAGGCCGGCCAGGTCGTTGCCGGCGATGCCGTAGCGGCTCGCCAGCTCGTTGACGTCACGGCGCGCGATGGCGGCGACGAACTCCTGGACCTCGGTGTAGATCCGCTGACGCAGGTCCTCACTCCCCCAGGGATCCGAGGCCGGCTCAGCAGGCTCAGTGAACTCGGCCGGTGTAGGGGCCCCCGCCTCGACGGCCTCAGAGCTCTGCGGGGCCTCGGCGGTCTGCGCGACCTCGGGCTCCGCGGGCATCTGGGCCTGGCCGGGTTCTCCTGGCCCTCCGGACGCTCGACGGGGGCCTGCTCGGTCTGGGCCTCCGGCTTTGCGGGCTCCTCGGGTTCGCCCTCAGGTGTTGAGATGGTCGACGCGGAAGCGACCTCAGCGCCGGAGGGCACCGGCGCCTCAGATGCCGCCGCATCGGCGGCACCGGCGATATGAGTGGCGTCGGCGGCACCGACCGGGCCGGAGGCGCGCGCCATCTCGGCGGTGTCCGCGACGGGCGGCGCCGTCGCCTCGACGGAGGCCGCGACCTCGGAGACCCCTCCTGCGTCGACCCACCGGTCTCCTCGGAGAGCTCGAGGGCGACCTCATCGCCCTCGCGGTCGGCGGCGTCGGCCGGGGTCAGGGCGAGCTCAGCCGGGTCGGGGGCGACGGTCTCACCGGTGGGTGCGGCCACGGGATCGCCACCGGCATGCTCGACGGCAGGGATCGCCACCGGCTCGTAAGCGGACTCGGTCATCCCGGAGGCCTCCGCCACCTGGGTCGGCGAGACCGGCCCCGACTCGGCGGGCACGGTCGCTTCAGCACCGTCCTCAGCAACCTTCTCAGGAGCCGACTCGGCGGGGGTCTGCGCGGTGGCGGCGGCGTGCCGGGCCCGGCGCGCGTTGTCGGCCGGCTCCGTCTCGGGCGCCAGGACGGCGGACGCGTGGGCACCGGCCTCGGCGTCGGCCTCCTCGGTGGTCTTGGCGGGGCTCGGCATGGGCTGCGCCTCGGCCTGCTCCTGCCGGTCCCCCTCGGGAATGGCCAGGGCCGGAGGCTTCTCAACCATCGCAGGCGGCGCCACAACCGGCGCGTTCACCTCACCGTCCACAAGACCCTGGTCCACGGGGAAGGGCTGGACGAGGAGGGTCTCCCCCGTCGGCGCAGCGACCGGCTCGGTCTCGTCCTGCGTGACCGGCTGCCCGACGGCGTCGGGGGCCTCAGCGGCCCCGGTCGGCGTGGGGGCGGTCGGCGCCGCGTGCCGGGCCTGGTGAGCAGCCTCCGACTCCTCCGCCTCAGCGGGGGCGTCCTCAGCGGACTGGGAACCGGCGGGCTGCTCGGCGTCAGCACCGGACTCGGCCGGTGCGGGCTCAGCCGTCCGCTCCGCGGGCGCAGAGAAGACGGAGGGGGCATCGGTGAGATCGCCGAGAGCGGCGGCCGTCGGTGCCTCCATCACCTCGGAGGGCTCGCCGGCCTCGGGAACCTGGGGCGCCTCGACCGGGTCCTGCGTCATCGGCTCCGCGTCGGCAGCCTCGGCCGGAGCCGGCTCCGCGACGGCCTCAGGCAGCGGGTCGGAGTTGAGGTACTGGCGCCGTTCCACGCCCACGCGGGTGAGCTGGCCGGCGAGGATCTCGGGGCGGCCGAGGTAGTCCCAGACCTCCCCGGGGCCCGAGCGCAGGCTCAAGGAGGGTGCGTCGAGGATGGCAACCCCACCGTCGGGCAGGAAGCACAGGAACAGACCGGTCATCTCGCCGGTGGTGGCGTTCCACAGACGCACGGTGCCGTCCTCGGAGCCGGTGAGAATCCGGGTGCTGTCGGGGCTCCACTGCGCGTCGGTGACGCCGAAGCGGTGGCCGGCCAGGGACAGGACGACCTTGCCGGAGACCTCATCCCACACGCGCACGACGCCGTCATCGAAGCCGGCCAGCACCTTGGTGCCGTCGGGGCTCCAGGCGTAGGAGCGGACCATGGCGGCGTCGTCGCGCAGCGTCACGAGCTCGCCGGAGGTGATGACGTCCCAGACGTGGGCGGCGCCGTCGGCACTGCCGGTGACGACGCGGGGGCCTCCCCGAGTCCATACGACATCGCGCACCCAGTTGCCGGTGTAGGTGTGGACGACCTCACCGGAGGCGGCGTCCCAGATGCGGGCCGTTCCGTCCTGGGAGCCGGTCAGGACGCGCTGGCCGTTGGGGCTCCAGGCGACCGAGGTGATCATGTCGCTGTGGCCCTCGAGGGTGAGGAGGCGCTCGCCGCGGGCGGCGTCCCAGATCGCGGCGCGGTCCTCCCCCAGGCCGGTGAGGAGGCGCTCACTGTCCGGGCTCCAGGCGATGTCGTTGACGTCGTCCTCCCCGGCGGTCAGGGCCTGGACGACGTCGCCGGTGGAGGCGTCCAGGATGAGGACGCGCGGCGAGAGGTAGGAGGAGGTGGCCAGACGGGTGCCGTCCGGGCTCCAGACGACCTCGCTGAGCTCCCGGGCACCGTTGTCCACCGTGAGGCGCGGCTCGCCGGTGGTGGAGTCCCAGACGCGGTTGCCACCGATCTTGGCACCGATGCTGAGCTTGGTACCGTCGGGGCTCCAGGAGACGGTCTCAACGGAGTTGCCGGCCCCCAGGACGAGCTGGGTCTGGCCTGTGGCGGCGTCCCAGACGCGCACAGTGTCATCGTGCGAGCCGGTGGCCACGCGGGTTCCGTCCGGGCTCCAGGCCAGGGCGCAGGCCCACTGGGTGTGGCCGCGCAGGCTGAGCAGCTCCTCACCGGTGGAGGCGTCCCAGATGTGGGCGGTGGTGCCGGAGATGTCGTCGGTGATGATGCGGCTGCCGTCGGGGCTCCAGGAGACGACGCTGACCCAACGGCGTTCGCGACCGTGGAGGCTGAGAACCTCCTCGCCGGTGGCGGCGTCCCAGACCCGGGGCTCGGCCGAGTCGAAGGCGGTGATGATGCGGCGCGAGTCCGGGCTCCATGACAGGCCCGTCATCGGCTCGATCGGACCGACGTGGGTCGGCCGGCCGTCGGGTCCCATGGTGGCGCCGCGACCCACGAAGGCCATGGGGCCCACGCGCAGCAGCTCGGTGCCGGTGGTGACGTCCCAGACCCGGGCGGTGCCGTCGTCGGAGGCGGTGGCCACGCGGGTTCCGTCCGGGCTCCACGACACCGCGGTGAGGTGCTTCGTATGCCCCGACAGCGTGCGCACCACCTGACCGCCGGAGGCGTCCCAGATGCGGGCCGAGGTGTCGTCGAAACTGGTGAGGATGCGGGTGGAGTCGGGGCTCCAGGCCACCGCCCCGCCGACACCGGAGCCACCGACCCCCAGGGTCAGCAGGTCGGCGCCGGTAGTCGCGTCCCAGACGCGGACGCTGTGGTCCTCCGCCGCAGTGAGGAGCCGCGTGCAGTCGGGACTCCAGGCCACTGCGCTGATGGACAGGCTGGGGCCGGCCAGCGCGAACAGCTCGGTACCGCGGTTCGCGTCCCAGACGCGGGCCGTGCCGTCGTGTGATCCGGACAGGAGCCGCGCGCCATCCGGGCTCCAGGCCACACCCCACAGCGCGTCGAAGTGGCCGGCATACAGTGACACCTCACGAGGGTCGATCGTCGCCGAGGTCTCTGAAGGCACAGTCATGGTTGAAGTCTAGAGATCTCTGCGAGGTATCTGCGGCATCTTGAGCCGATTGCGAGCAGTTACCTGAGTGATATCTGGCAAATCCAGGGCTGAGAGGGCGCCACGCCGGGCGCGCGACACGCTGAGGCGCCGCCTTCGGCGCCACCGCACCCCGTTCGGACGGGCGCGGGAGGGCGCGGCACTGCCGGCGGCGCCCGACTCGCCCACCACGTCGATATCTTCCTGAGACTCCCAGCGAATAATCGGATGCGGTCACCGGGGCGGCGTCGAACGGCCCCCGCCGTACGGGAATGCCCCCGACGGCGGAGGGCTCAGGCGGCGGAGGAGCGGTGAACCGTCCGCAGTCAGTCGCCGGCGCCGTGGAAGACGGCCTCGAGGTTGTTGCCGTCGGGGTCGAGGACGAAGGCCCCGTAGTAGCCGGGGTGGTAGTGCGGGCGCTCGCCGGGACCACCGTTGTCGGTGCCGCCCGCCGCCAGGGCCGCCTCATGGAAGGCGTCCACCTGCGCCGTCGACGACGCCGTCACAGCGATGTGGCAGGGCGTCGGGTGCTCCGCCGGGGCCAGCCACAGGTCCGCGTGGACCGGGGCGCCCTCTGGCGCGCCGGGCATCGGCCCGCCCAGTCCGGTGACGGGCCCGAACTCCATAATCACACGGTATCCCAGCGGCGCGAGCGCGGCCTCGTAGAAGGCCTTCGAGGCCACCGGATCACTGACACTCACAGAGGCATGATCGATCATGCCTCCAGGCTACCCACTGGTTGATACACGGCGGGCACATTGACAGGCTCCAGCCATGACATCTTCCGCAGCCCCCCTCCTCCTCACAACCCACACGATCGACCGACATCGAATCCATCATCACCGTCATCGCCTGGGGCGCCCAGGTGGTGAGCGTCATCGTGTCCAACCACGTCCTCGACCCCTCCACGCTCGTGCCGCAGAGTTTCACGGACAGCTCGTCACCCCACGTTGGCCTCAACCTCGTGAGTCTCTTGCGGACGATGAACAGCGTCATCCTGATTCTGGCCGTTATCGGCATCATCACCGCGTTCTACGTCGCCGCAGCCGACAACAAGATGGGCGGGGCAGTCCTCAGCGTGGCACTGGCCGGCATCTCCCTGTCCGTCTCACTGACCATCGGATGCCTCGTCACAGCAGAAGCGTCCAACCCGAGCGCCTGGATCTACCTCGTGAACGTCCTGCCGGCAGTGGTACTGCTTGTTTCCGCAGCGACACTCCACCGTCACACGTCGACACCTGAGGTGGCGCGTCGCCGGTCCAGCAAGGCGGGCTGACGGGGACATTCCACGCGGCCGGGTGCGTGTCCTTCCGGCCAGGGCCGTCCTGCGCGTCCGGGGACAGGAATCCGGTCCCCGACGGCGTCGAACGTCCCTGGCCGCGAAGAAATGTCCCCAGCGGCGACCGCGACTCAGAACAGCGCCGGCAGGACGCCCTCGACGTCGCCCCCCCAGCTCGGCCAGGTCCAGGACGAGGGGACGCCCGGCACCGCCGTCGGAGAGCAGGTCACTGCCGGCCACGACGAGCAGGTCGCCGCCGGTGGTCCCCAGGCGCGCCACGGCGACGCCCTCGGCCTCCGCGGCTGCGGTGACAGCGGGCACGAGCTCCTCGCGCACGGCGACGATCGCGCGGGCCCCGGACTCGGAGAACAGAGCGGTGAAGTCGTCCACGTCCTCCTCCTGGATGGCGGTCAGGTCCACGCTGGCGCCGACGCCGCAGCGCAGGCAGGAGTCCACGAGAGTCTGGATGAGGCCGCCGGCCGAGCAGTCGTGGGCAGCGCGCACCAGCGACTCGCCGCCGGGCCCCTCCGCCTCACTGAGGGCCAGCAGCACCCGCCCGAGCGCCATCTCCGCCTCGAGGTCGACGCGCGGGGGCAGCCCGCCGAGGTGGTCGTGGACCACGCGGGACCAGGCCGAGCCGTCGAGCTCGTCGGCGGTGGCGCCCAGGGCCATGATGGCCAGTCCCTCCTCGTGCCAGCCCGAGGGGGGTGGCCCTGCGTACGTCGTCCATAACGCCCAGGACGCCGACGACGGGCGTGGGGTTGATCGACGAGTCGATCTGCCCCTTGACTTTGCCGTGGGAGTTGTAGAGGGAGACGTTGCCGCCGGTGACCGGCACGCCCATGGCGGCGCAGGCGTCGGCCAGGCCGGTGATGGCCTCGACGAGCTGCCACATGGCATCGGGGTCCTCCGGCGAGCCGAAGTTGAGGCAGTCGGTGACGGCCAGGGGCCGGGCGCCCACGGTGCACACGTTGCGATAGGACTCGGCCAGGGCCTGGGCGGCGCCGGTGGCCGGGTCGAGCTTGGTGAAGCGGCCATTGGCGTCGGTGGAGACGGCCACGCCACGGCCGGTGGCCTCGTCGACGCGGATGACGCCGGCGTCATCGGGCTGGCACAGGGCGGTGTCGCCTCGCACGAAGCGGTCGTACTGGTCGGTCACCCAGGCGGTGGAGGCCTGATTGGGGCTGGTCACAACGGCGCGCACCTGCTCGGCGAGCTCGGCGGTGGACTCGGGGCGGGCCAGACGCTCAGTGGTGTCGGCGTTGAGCTCGTCCTGCCAGGCGGGGCGGGCGTAGGGGCGCTCGTAGATGGGGCCCTCATGGGCCACGGTGCGCGGGTCGACGTCGACGATCCGCTCCCCGAAGTGGTCGATGGTCAGGCGGCCCGAGCCGTTGACCTCCCCGATGACGGCGGCCTCGACGTCCCACTTGTCGATGACGGCCATGAACTGCTCGAGTTTGTCGGGCGCGACGACGGCCATCATGCGCTCCTGGGACTCGCTCATGAGGATCTCCCCGGCGGTCAGGGTGGGGTCGCGCAGGAGCACCTTCTCCAGGTCGACGTGCATGCCGCCGTCGCCGTTGGAGGCCAGCTCGGAGGTGGCGCAGGAGATGCCGGCGGCGCCCAGATCCTGGATGCCGAGCACGAGCCCGGCGCCGAACAGGTCGAGGCAGCACTCGATGAGGACCTTCTCCATGAAGGGGTCGCCCACCTGGACGCTGGGGCGCTTGGCGGGCATGCCGTCCTCGAAGGACTCCGAGGCCAGGATGGAGGCCCCACCGATGCCGTCACCGCCGGTGCGGGCCCCGAAGAGCACCACCTTGTTGCCGGCACCGGTGGCGTTGGCCAGGTGGATGTCCTCGTGGCGCAGCACACCCACGCACAGGGCGTTGACCAGCGGGTTCTCCTGGTAGGAGGAGTCGAACTCGGTCTCGCCGCCGATGTTGGGCAGGCCCAGGGAGTTGCCGTAGGTGCCCACGCCGGCCACGACGCCGTGGACGACGCGCGCGGTGTCGGGGTGGTCGACGGCGCCGAAGCGCAGCTGGTCCATGACGGCCACGGGCCGCGCCCCCATGGAGATGATGTCGCGCACGATGCCGCCCACGCCGGTGGCGGCGCCCTGGTAGGGCTCGACGTAGCTGGGGTGGTTGTGGGACTCGACCTTGTAGGTCACGGCCCAGCCGTCACCGATGTCGACGACGCCGGCGTTCTCCCCCATCCCGACCAGGAGGTGCTCGCGCATCTCGGGGGTGGTCTTGGCGCCGAACTGGCGCAGGTGGATCTTGGAGGACTTGTAGGAGCAGTGCTCGGACCACATGACCGAGTACATGGCCAGCTCGGCATTGGTGGGGCGGCGCCCCAGCAGCTCGCGGATGGACTCGTACTCGTCGGTCTTGAGGCCCAGCTCCTTCCAGGGCATCTCGCGTTCGGGCGTCGCGGCGGCGTCGGCAACGGTGTCGGGGTGGGCGGCTGGGATTGCGGGCTCGGACGCCATGGGGGCTCCTGGTTGAAGAGGGAGTGCGGCCGAACCAAGCCTACCCACGCCCCACGGCACCTCACACCACGACCCTCGCAGGACCGCACCCCACGCGCTCCGCACGCCCTCCATGCACTCTCCATGCACTCCACGTGCACCCGATCAGAACGCCACGGAATCCGCCCGGAAGAATGCCGAAACGGCAACAAGACGCCACGCCCAACCCCAAAGTGCTGCGCCTCACACGATTTCGGGGGAAGATCATGGCATGAGAGACATCGATGTCGCCCCGCTGCCCCTGTCGCACCTGGAGAGCCACCTGGACGAGGTGGCCGTCAGACGGCTGCACACGAGCCTGGCGGGTGCCGAGGCCCTGTTGGAGGGACGCACCATGTGGACGGTGACGCCGTCGGCCGCCGCGGGTTCGGGGCCGGCGGAGACGGTCGCCCCCCTCGTGGGCTACTCCCTGGGCGCCGGCCTCAACGTGCGCTGGCTGACCCTGGACGCCCCCGAGGAATTCACCCGGATCGCGGCCCGCCTGCATGCCGGCATCCACGGGGACCACGGCGACGGCGGCAAGCTCGGGGACAAGCAGCGCGACATCTACGAGCACGTCCTGGCCTCCAACGCAGAGAACATCGTCGAGGAGGTCCGCCCCGACGACGTCGTCATCCTTCACGACCCGCCCACGGCGGGTCTGGCCAAGGCCCTCAAGGCGGCGGGCGCCACGGTCATCTGGCGCTGCCACGCCGGGGCCGAGGGCGCGGGCGAGGCCGCCGACTACGCATGGGCCTTCCTGGACCGCTACCTGGAGGACGTGGACCTCGTCATCGTCTCCCGGCCCGAGTACCGCCCGCCCTACATCGAGGCCGAGCGCTGCGCGGTCCTGGCGCCCTCCATCGACGCCGACTCCCCCAAGAACCGGGTCCTGGACCTGGACGAGGCCTGGTCGGTGGCACGGCTCTCCGGGCTCTTCGCCGGCGAGCCGCCCTTCGAGGCCGTACCCTTCATGCGTCACGACGGGCGCGCCGACGCCTTCCGCGGCCTGAGCGACGGCCCGATCCTGGCCGGCGGTCCGGTCCCCCTGGGGGTCCGGGTCGTCACCCAGGTCAACAGGTGGGACCGCCTCAAGGGCGGCCTGGAGCTGGTGGAGGCCTTCACCGAGAACATCGCCGTGCTGCCCGAGGACGCCCACCTGCTGCTGGTCGGCCCGACCCCGGACGAGCCCGAGTCGCAGGCCACCCTCACCCAGATCGTGGAGCGCTGCTCGGTGCTGCCGGAATCGGTCGCCTCACGAATCCATGTGGCCGCGGTGAGCATGGAGGACCGGGAGGTCAATGCGACTGTCGTCAACGCTGTCCAGCGAGTCAGCTCGGTGGTCACCCAGCGCTCTCTCATTGAGGCCTTCGGTCTGACGGTGGCCGAGGCGATGTGGAAGAAGGCCCCGGTGGTCGCCTCCGCGGTGGGCGGCATCCGCGATCAGATCGATGACGGCGTCAACGGCGTCCTGGTCGACCCGGCCGACGGCGTCGCCTGGGCCGAGGCCGTGCGCGACCTACTGCTCTTCCCCGAGCGGACCCAGGAGATGGGGCTGGCCGCCCACGAGTCCGTGCGCCGGGAGTTCCTGTCCAACCGGCACCTGCAGGACCTCTTGCAGATCGTGGCCGACCTGGTGGGCTGACGAGCCGTCAACGAGACACTCGGCGGTCGGTCGCTCCGAGGAGCGGCCGACCGCCGTCGTCTGAGACGCTCCAGAAGAACCGACCAGGGGCCGTTTCGTCACACTGGCGCACAAATACTCATGAGTACAAGTATTCATTTGTGTTAGGGTGGGGCTGTCGACCCGAGGAGGAGCGCGTGGGAGCAACAGAGACGATCGACGTCGACATGACGCTGCGAGCACTGGCTGACGGGAACCGTCGGGCGATCCTGCGCGTCATCCGCTCAGGGCCGCAACCCGTCGGCGCTGTGGCACAAGCGGTCGGAATGTCGCAGCAGACCGCCTCGCACCATCTCCGGACTCTTCAGAAGGCGGGACTGGCAACCGTCACCACCGATCACACGCGCCGCCTGTACGCACTCAACACGGACGGGCTCGCAGCAGTGCGCTCCTACCTCGACGACTTCTGGCCCGAGAGACTGGCGGCCCTCAAGTCCGCCGTCGAGCAGCGAGAGGAGAAGCAGCATGGCTGAGTTCCAGGACTCCATCGAGATCGAGGCGCCCCCGCAGGCGGTGTTCGAGTACCTCACCACCAACGAGGGCATGACGGCGTGGATGGGGCAGTACGCCGACCTCGACCCGACGCCGGGCGGCAGGTTTGCGGTCGATATCGCCGGCTCCCCCGTGCGGGGTAAGTACCTCGTGGTCGAAGCCTTCCAGCGCGTGGTGGTCTCGTGGGGCTTCGCCGGCAGTGACGAGCTGCCTGCAGGAACCTCCAGGGTCGAGTTCCTCCTGACGCCGATCACTGGCGGCACACGCGTGGACCTGCACCACCTCGACCTGCCGGAGCCCGAGGTCCGCGGGCATGCGCACGGCTGGGCCCACTTCATGCCCCGTCTCAAGGTTGCCGGCGCGGGCGGGGACGCCGGCCCGGACCACTGGCAGCCCCTGACCGACTGACCGCCAACGGGAGACGAAGCGATGGGAACTATGACACCCGAGCAGCACCATCTTGTTCAGCGCGTCCACACGCTGGTCGACGACGAACCGGACGTGCGCGAGGTCTCCATGTTCGGAGGCCGAGCGATCATGGTCAACGACAAGATGATCGTCAGCGTCGGGAAGACCGGGGACCTCCTGGTACGTGTCGCCGCCGACCGTCACGAGACGCTCCTGGGCGAGCCGGATGCCGAGCAGGCTCGGATGGGAGCCGGGCGAGACATGGGGCCCGGATGGATCACCGTCGCCCCCGAGAGCATCGCCGACGACGCCCGCCTCACCTTCTGGGTTGACGCCGCCATGCGCCACAACCGCGCCGTCACCGGCGGGCAATCGGCAGGCAAGAGATCTCAAGGGGCATGACGACCCTCCAAGAACCGCCGTCGAGCCTCTCAGGGCATGGCTCGACGAGCACGTCACACAGCGACACCATGAACCACTCCATTGAGGAGCAGCACATGAGCACCGACAACAAGACCACGTCCGACCATGCCTTACGTGTCGCCACCGCCTATCACGAGGCATGGACCAGCGGCGACCTCGACAAGGCGATGAGCTTCATGACCGACGACGTCGTCGTGCATGCGCCAGGGAAAGAGATCAACGGCAAGGAGGAGTACCGGGCGTACCTCGGCGGGTTCATGGAGGTCATGGAAGGGTGCACGCCGCGCGCCGCCTTCGGTGACGACAGCACTGCCGTGCTCTACTACTTTCCCCACACCCCCTCAACCCGCTCCGCCCCAGTTGGAGAGTGCTTTCTCGTTGAGTCAGGTTTGATCAAGGAGAGCCATGTCGTTTTCGATCGACTGTCTTACGCCCCGCCCACGAAGTCCCAATGAGTATCTCGTGAGCTCGTGAGCAGCAGGCGATTCGCACTCAGCGAGTGGGACTCACGCTCGCCGCACGCACCTGCTCCTCGGGGCGACTAACAGTCACGTGCCGGAGAGCCGGTCCAGGGGGCTTCATCACATCACAGTCGAAGTTATCCACAGGTCCCGTCCACAGGCTTGTGCAGGGGTGTGTGGGTTCGTGGAATGTCGCCACTCCCCCTGTGCACAAGACCTGTTCGAGACCTCCAACCCGGGCGAGCGATCACGCTGGAGGCTTCCCACAAACACTCCCGCACACCTTGGGGCATCATCGCTATAGACAGAGTTTTGGCTGGAAAGACAGGAAAACCAGCCGATCAGTCGGGCCCTGTCCGTGGGATTCCAGCAGCCACGAACCCGGCGGCGGCGACAGCACATTCTTCATCGTTGTGCAACTCGAACGGGACCGCTCCGAGGAGGTCCGGGCAAGGAGTCACCCCGCCCTCGCCAAAGTTCTACACAGACCTGACACGGATCTGTGGATAACTCGGAGGAGCGGGGTGTCCTGGTTCTCGCCCCCTGAAGACTGTCAGAGGAGGCGATGCCGGAGTGGGCCCGGAGGCCTCAGACGGCCAGCAGCGAGTCGATGGCGGAGCGGAAGACTCCCAGACCGTCGGTCCCGGTGCGCGGGCCGGCTTGCGCACCGGGGCCGAAGCCGGGCTCCACGGCATGCTCGGGGTGGGGCATGAGTCCGACGACGTTGCCGCGCTCGTTGCTCACGCCGGCGATGTCGCGGGCCGAGCCGTTGGGGTTGCCCACATAGCGGAAGACGACGAGCCCCTCCCCCTCGAGGCGGTCGAGCTCCTCGGGCGAGGCGATGAAGTTACCTTCGCCGTTCTTCATGGGAACGACGATCTCCTCCCCGGCCGTGAACCGGTTAGTCCAGGCGGTCTGTGCGTTCTCCACGCGCAGGCGCTGCTCGACGCAGATGAAGCGCTGGTTCGCGTTGCGCAGGAGGGCGCCGGGCAGGAGGTGGGCCTCGGCGAGGATCTGGAAGCCGTTGCAGATGCCGAGCACCGGCATGCCGCGCTCGGCGGCGGCCACGACCTCCTCCATGACGGGGGCGAAACGGGCGATGGCGCCGCAGCGCAGGTAGTCGCCGTAGGAGAAACCGCCGGGCACGACGACGGCATCGACCCCGTGCAGATCGGCGTCCTTGTGCCACAGGCTCACCGCCTCGGCTCCGGCCAGGCGCACGGCGCGGGCGGCGTCGACGTCGTCGAGCGTCCCAGGGAAGGTGATGACGCCGATGCGAGCAGCGGGGGAGCTGCTGGGAGACTCACTCACAGCTCAGGCCTCCTCGTCGGCGGCGACGGAGATGACGTCCTCGATGATCGGGTTGGACAGAAGGGTGTCGGCGGCCTCGCGGGCAGCGGCCAGGTGGTCCTCGGTGACGGGGCCGTCCACGGTCAGCTCGAAGCGGCGGCCCTGACGCACACCGGTGAACTGCTCGAAGCCGAGGCGGGGAAGGCTTCCAACGACCGCCTTGCCCTGGGGATCAAGAATCTCGGGCTTGGGCATGACCTCGACGACGATGCGTCCCATGGGTGCTCCTCGGATAAGGCGGGATGAGTGCGCAGCCCAAGACTACCCGCATACGGCCCGGGACAGTGACCTGGCGGGCCCGAGCCGACTCAGACCTGGCCGAGCCACTCGCCGGCCAGCCGGATCGCCACGACTCCGCCCAGGGTGAGGGCGGCAGTGGCGATGAGCCAAGCGGACCCCAGGATGAGGGCGACGACGGCGCAGACCACGGCGCCGGCGAGCATGAACCCGCCCACGGCGCCGGCAACACCGGCGGGGGCGTGGATGGACTGGTCGACGGTGGAGGTACCCATGACCGGCGTAGGACCGGAGTCCACAGTGGGAGCCGTCTCGTCGCCGCGCTCGGAGGTGCCCAGAAGGAGCGGTCCGCGAGCGCGGGCCACCAGTCGGGCGGGATCGTGAACCTTGACGGACCCGGTGGTCAGGCCGGCGGCGGCGTCGAGCACGCCGGGCTTCCAGCGCTCGGCCTCACGGCGCACGGGGGTGCCTCCGGCCCAGGCCAGGTAGCCGGCGGCGGCCACCAGCCCGGCCCCGCCGAGGACCGCGACGAGCCACGGCGGGATCCACGGGTGGCCGGCCTCGGCGTTGCGGGCCAGGTTCATGGCCGAGGCGGTGGCCAGAACCAGCCCCAGCAGGGCGAAGGCCACGCCGGCCAGGCGCTGGCGGCGCACGGATGCCGGCCAGGGGGAGCGGGTCCGGGCGCTGGAGTTCTTGGCGCTTCCGCGCCCCACGCCCCAGTCGGTGCCCGAGGAGGGACGGCGGGAGCCGCGTCCCTTTGGCGGGGCCGCGCCCCACGCCCCAGTCGGTGCCTCCCTGGGCCTTGATCTCCTCGGCGTCCAGGGCGTTGGTGGCCGCCTCCCAGGCGCTGGACTCGGCCAGGATGCCGGTGTCCTCCTCGGCCTCGGGCTGGGCCGCCGTGCTCGTGGGGGCGGTACTGGGGCGCGCCTGGTAGCCGCTGCCACGGGTGGAGGGGGCTCCGACGTCGGGGGCCGAGGCGGCCGGCGCAGCCGAGGCTGCGGTCGCCGGCGGCGCGGAGGCATCGCTGGGCACGGCCTCGGGCCTGCCCTGGGAGATGGTGAAGACACGGGTGGTGGTGGCTCCCGCCTGGGGCGCGCTACCCGGTCCCTCGACGGCGGTGGGGCGCACGACGGGCCGTGGTGAGCGGCTGTCGGCGCTGACGGCGGCCGCGGCCCGCTCCTGCAGGGGTGCCGGGGAGCCAGGGGCACTGGTGGCGCTGCCGGCACTGGCGGAGAGGGAGACCGGGTCGCCCGTCGGGTCGGGCTCACCGTGACCCCCCGGGGGTGTCGGCGGGTCCGTCGACGGCGCGCAGAGCGACCGGGGAGGCGGGCGATCCTGCGGACACGGCCGAGTCGGCCCAGCCGGTGGGGTCATCGTCAGACACGTCGGCCAGGTCGATGGCGATGGCGGCGTCGACGGCGTCAGCGGTTCCTGAGGCGATGGCCTGGGCCGCGGCTGAGCGCAGGTCCTCCTCCGACATGACGGCTGCGCCACCCGCGTCACGGGCGCCGGCGACGCCGTCGGCCGAGCCTGCGGCGGAGGCCGCGGAGACTCCCGAAGCGACCGAGCCGGTGGGGACCGGGTTGTTGCCGGAGCGGACGACCTCAAGCAGCCCGCTGCCGCCGGGCCGAGCGGAGGCGCTCTTCGGACGTGGGGGCCGCTTGGGCATGATGCCCCAGTTGACGGGCCCCTGCTCGTTGTCGGGACGTCGGTCACGAGGAGTCATGAGATCACCTGTCCCAGGATGGAGGCGAGCCCCAGGGCCACGAGCACGAAACCGGTGGCACCGAGCAGGAGCTGGCCGACACGGATGAGGGTCTCGCCGGTGGAGGTCCCGGCCAGGCGCTCGTCGGCCGCACGTCCGAATGACGTCGCGGCCAGTGCGGTGGTGACGGGGCCGGAAACCACGTCGAGGGTGGTCAGCTCACGCCGACCGGTCGACTCGGGGACGAGCACCTTGGTTCCCGGAACGGTGAGCGTTGCCAGATCGGTGCCGGGCAGGGGTGCGCCGTCGGCCGCCGAGCCCCGCTGCGAGGACTGGGAGCCCTGGGCCCCCTTGCCCCGGCCGCTCTTGCCGCCGGCCCCCTTCTTGGAGGACTCGCCGCCCCGCCTGGCCTGTGCCGCGCGGACCCGGTTGCGCTCCAGGCGCAGGCGGGGGGCGTTGACCACCAGGGAGCGGGCGGAGAGCCTCAGGGAGGCGAGCATGCCCAGCCCCACGAGGACGAGGGCGATGCCACCCAGGACGTGTGAGGTCTCGGCCGCCCCGAGGGCGGAGGTGATGGCGGCCGACAGCGCCAGCACGATCGTCAGGACGATGAGGCCGACGAGGACGTAGAAGCCCGGCCCCGGTTTGAAGGCGCGTGCGGCGCCCCCGGTATCGGGAAGGTCCGACGTGGGTGAGGTCGTGGTCATGACAGCTCCAGGGGGCGACCGGTCAGCCGCTCATAGGCCTCGAGGTAGCGGGCTCGAGTCCGTTCGACGACGTCGTCCGGCAGGGGCGGGGGCTCCTGGCCGCCGTCCCGGTCCCAGCCGGAGGCCGGGGAGGTGAGCCAGTCGCGCACGTACTGCTTGTCGAAGGAGGGCGTGACCCGGCCGGGCTCCCAGGCGTCAGCGGGCCAGAAGCGGGAGGAGTCGGGGGTGAGGACCTCATCTCCCAGGATCAGGTCGCCGTCGGCGTCGGTGCCGAGCTCGAACTTGGTGTCGGCCAGGATGATGCCGCGGTCCCGGGCGATCTCGGCGGCCCGGGAGTAGAGGGCCAGCGTGGTCTCGCGCAGAGCGGTAGCGGCCCTGTCCCCCACCATCTGGATGACGCGCTCGAAGGTGACGTTCTCGTCGTGCTCGCCGAGCTCGGCCTTGGCGGCCGGGGTGAAGATCGGCTCGGGCAGGCGGGAGGCCTCGGTCAGCCCCTCGGGCAGGGCCACGCCGCACACGGAGCGGCTCTGCCGGTACTCGGCCAGGCCGGAGCCGGTGAGGTAGCCGCGGGCCACGCACTCCACCGGGTACATCTCCAGTCGCCGGCAGATCATGGCGCGCCCGGCGACCTGGGCGGGAACGTCGAGGGAGACGAGGTGGCCGGGGACGACGTCGGCGAGCCGCTCGAACCACCAGGAGCTCAGAGCGGTGAGGACCTTCCCCTTGTCCGGAATCGGGGTGGCCAGGATGTGGTCGTAGGCGCTGATGCGGTCCGAGGCGACCACGAGGAGCACGTCCTGCCCACCCCACGAGCCGTCGGGGGTGGGGGCGTAGACGTCCCGGACCTTGCCACTGGAGCGGTGCTCCCACCCGGGGATCGTGGGGGGCCGGGAGTCAGCTGCTGAGGCGCTGGAACCGACTGAGGCGGAACTCGCGGACTGAGTCATACCCCCATCCTGCCATCGGCGGGCGGCCCGTGTCCGTTTCCAAGCTGCGGCGTCGCCTGCGGGAGTCACCACGGGACGACCACCCGCATACCGCGCTATGACGCCCATTCATCCGGGGCGGGTCGTCGGAGGGAGTCGGACCGCGACCGGAGCAAATCCCACCGACAGGATGGGAACGGCTCCCATCTCCCACCCCTCCCGGCTTACAGGACAGAACGCTGACGTGGGTCAACACCGGGGCCGCTGCACACCCCGCACAACCATCAAGAGGCCGCAGGTCTCCCAAAGGAAAGAGACGAGCGGTGTGCGTTTGCTCTCGGAAGAAGTGCGTGGGTCACGCACCCCGTCTCTCGCGCCGTGTCTGACGGCGCGGATTCCAGGGTTCAGCACACGGCGAGCCGCGCACTGCGACCGCGACGGCCAGGAGACTCTACTCGGCCCCGTCGGCACTGTCGGCCCCGTCGGCACTGTCGGCACTGCCTACATTGTCGGCACTGGCCGCCTGGGCGATGTCGGTGCGGTACTGGGCCCCCTCGAGGTTGATGTGCTCGACGGCCTCGTAGGCGCGTTCCCGCGCCGCCTCGGCGCTCGCCCCCAGGGCGATGACGGACAGGACCCGCCCGCCGGTGGCCACGAGCTCCCCGCGCTCGGTGGTGCCGGTGCCGGCGTGCAGCACGTGGACGTCGTCGAGCTTCTCGGCGGCCTCGATCCCGGTGATGGTGCCGCCGGTGGTGACGGTTCCGGGGTAGCCGGGGGCGGCGATGACGACGTCGACGGCGCACTGCTCGGACCAGGTGGGCTCGGGGGCGTCGGCGAGGCGGCCGGTGGCGGCGGCGTGGAGGAGCTCTGGCAGGGAGGAGGTCAGGCGGGCCAGGACGGCCTGGGTCTCGGGGTCGCCGAAGCGCACGTTGAACTCGACGACGCGCAGGCCGCGGCTGGTCAAGGCCAGGCCGCAGTAGAGCAGACCGATGAAGCTGGTGCCGCGGCGGGCCATCTCGTCGACGACGGGTTGGGCGACCTCGCGCACCACCTGCTCGGCCAGGTCGGCCGGGGCCCAGGGCAGGGGGAGTAGGCGCCCATGCCGCCGGTGTTGGGGCCGGCGTCGTCGTTGAGGAGGCGCTTGAAGTCCTGGGCGGGGGCCAGGGGCGGACGGTGGCGCCGTCGCACACGCAGAACACGGAGGCCTCGGGGCCGTCGAGGTAGTCCTCGACGACGACGCGGCCGCTGCCGCGGGTCAGGCAGGCGCGTCCGTGGGCCAGGGCGACGGGGCGCTCGTCGGTGACGACGACGCCCTTGCCTGCGGCCAGGCCGTCCTCCTTGACGACGTAGGGCGCCCCGAAGCGGTCCAGGGCGGCGGAGAGCTCGGCCTCGGTGGTGCACACGGCGGCCTCGGCGGTGGGGACGCCCGCGGCGGTCATGATCTCCTTGGCGAAGGCCTTCGAGCCCTCCAGGCGGGCGGCCTCGGCGCCGGGGCCGAAGCAGGGGATCCCGGCGTCACGTACGGCGTCGGCGACACCGGCGACCAGGGGCGCCTCGGGGCCGACGACGACGAGGTCGGCCTTCATCTGCGTGGCCAGGGCCACGACCTCCTCCGGGACGCTGGGGTCGATGTTGAGGTTCGTGGCAATGGCCGACGTACCGGGGTTTCCTGGGGCGACGATGAGCTCAGTGGTCTGCGGATCACGGGCGAGGGCACGGGCCAGGGCGTGCTCGCGCGCGCCGGAGCCGAGGAGCAGAATCTTCACGGCGACAGCCTAGATGATGAAGGCCGCATGAGGCCCGGAATCACGGGAACCGCGCGCCTCGGGGTCGGCCCGAGCCGCTTCTCGGGAAACCTGGATCGCAGCCGGGTACCCTCAGGCCGTTCCGAAGTACTCAGGCCTCGGTCAACAAGGCATCAGGAGGCCCGGGTGGAAGTCGATCAGTCCTCTGTCAGGAGGTCACTCGATGCAGGAGCCGGCCCGCCCCCGCGAGCCCCTGCCGGGAGACGACAGTGCCCTCACCGAGCTGGGCCTGGCCACGGCGCCGGACCTGGAGCGGATCGTGGCCGACCTCGTCGCCCAGGCGACCCCCCTTCAGCGCCCAGGACCGCGCGGACCTGATGGCCCTGCGCGGCTTCGGCCCCGAGACGGCACCGCACGTGACGGTCAAGGAGAACCTCGCCGTCCTCACCGTCGTCTTCCCCAGCCTGGACTTCTCAGCCTCCTACCGCACCGTCACCGATGTGCTGCGCCTGGCGGTCGCCATGGAGGGTGGTGATGTCTCCCTGGCCGAGCCGTGCCGGTTCCCCTCCTTCTCCCGCGCCCAGCGGCGCCGGCTGCTGGGACTCTGTGGAGGAGATGGCTCGGCGCTCCGAGCGGTGGAAGCGGCTGGCCCGTCACCTGCGTCCTGGCGACTACGCGCGTCGTTTCCCGCGCGCCGCCGCGCTCCTACACCAGGTCGCCTCCGGGGGCGCCGAAGCGGGTTTCACCTCCCACCTGGAGGAGGCACTGGCGCGCCACGACGTCGAGGGCGCCCTTCGTCTGCTGGCCGCCCGCCCCGGGGTCTTCGCCCGCCGACTCAACCACCTGCTGAGGCTGTGCGCCGATGACGCCGCCCGCGAGCGCGTAGTCGCCGAGTTCGCCCGGGTCGCACCCGAGGTCTCGCTACCGGTCCTGGTGCGCCTGTGGGAATACTTCTCCTCCCCCCGGGCCGGAGACGCTGCCGTGGCGGGTCGTTGCCATCAAGGCGGCCGCGGGCACCACGACGGCGCTCATTCCCTCCACCCGTCGCCCCGGACCCGCCGACGCCTTAGTGGTTCGCGCCGTCGAGGAGGCCCTGCGCCGGCGGGCGCGCCTGGGGCAGATCAGCGTCGACCAGGGGCTGTACGAGGGCTACACGGCCCCGGTGGGTCTGCGCTCGGCCTCACCGGGCATGCGCACGGCGGGGCGCGGCACCCGCCTTCCCTTGCCCGAGGGCGAGACGATCCGATTCTTCCTGTACTGGCGCGACCTGCCGGAAGCCGCACCCGATGCCCCCGGGCCTGCCGGACCTGCTGCCGCGGAGGACAGGGATACCCGGGTGGACCTGGACCTGTCGGCCTTCTTCGTCTCCGAGGACTTCGCGCGCACCGAGCAGATCGCCTACTACAACCTGCGCTCGACGGCGGCCGTGCACTCCGGCGACCTCACCTCAGCGCCAGACGGGGCGGCCGAGTTCATCGACGTCACCCTGGCCGAGGCACTGCGGCAGGGGTGGCGCTACGTCGTCATGACGGTCCACTCCTTCTCCCACCACCGGCTCAGTGAGGTGCCCGAGTGCTGGGCGGGGGCGATGGCCCGCGGCGCGGACCCGCAGAGCGGGGAGGTCTTCGAGGCCTCCACCGTGATGCAGCGCCTCGACCTGGTCTCGCCCACGTTCAACGCGACCCCGTTCGTCATCGACCTCGCTGAGCGCCGCCTCATCTGGTGGGACCTGCCCGTGGGGGTGGGCGAGCACCAGGTGGCGAACCTGGATCGCAGCAGCAACCGGGTCCTGGCGCACCTGCTCGACCTGCTGGAAGGGCAGCGCATGCCACTGGCACACCTGCTGGGGCTCCTGGCCGACGACGTCGTCGAGGACCCCGATAAGGCCGAGCTGGTCTTCGGTGAGGGCGGGATCCTGCCGTGGCAGACCGAACGGATCCTGGCGCTGCTGGGCCCCGCGGAGGTCACGGCGGAGAGGATCCCCGACGTGGACGGGGGCGAGGCGTGCCGGCAGGCGGAGTAACCTGGGCCGCGCCCGGCCATAAGGGTGCTTCCTTCTCCCTTCACATTTCTCCCAGCGCCTTCGCTTCCCGGACGCAGCCGGGCGGGACCACCAGTGGCCCCGCCCGACTATTGCGTGAGGATCAGAACGTGGTGAGCAGGAACCGCGCACCGTGCGGGTCCGCCACCTCCACCATGCGCCCGAACGTGAAGTCGAAGGGCTCGACGATGACGGTTCCTCCGAGCTCGCGCACGCGCTGGGCTGCGGCGTCGGCGTCCTCAACCCCGAAGTAGATACGCCAGCGCGAGGGGACGTCACCCCCGAAGTAGCCGGCCCGACCGACGCCGCTCACGGACCTGCCCCCGACGACGCTCGTGTAGAAGTCCTGCTCCTGGTCGGCAATGGTCAGCCGGCGGGTGGGCCACCCGGCGACCTCCCGGTAGAAGCGCTCGGCCGGCTCCAGGTCACTGGCCAGGACGTCGAACCACACCGGCATCCCGGCCTGGTGGGGGTAGGGCCCCTCGCAGTCCTCGTCCTCCAGGAGCCCGACGACGTTGCCGTCGGGGTCGGAGGCAAGGGCGTAGGCCATGGTCTCCGTGACGTCAGTGGGCTCCACGACAACGCTCCAGCCAACCCTGTCCGCGGCTCCGGCGGCGGTGCGGACGTCGTCGACCATGAAGCTCACCTGCCAGCCGGGGTCCCCGGGCGCCGCTTCGGCGGGTTCGAAGGAGCCGATGAGTCGACCGTCGTGATGCACCTCGGTGGTCAGCGGCCCGCCCGGTTCTGCACGGGTGATCTCCCAGCCGAGAAGGTCCCGGTAGAACGCGGCCGAGGCGTCGATGTCTGGTGTGTACAGCTCGATCCAGCAGGGAAAGCCGGCGAGGCGCTCGGCTGGCTGGGCGGTGGCGTCGGTCATCAGTGGCTCCTTACGTATCCGGCTGCATGTCGAGGGACGTCCTGACGTTCCATGACGGTAGACCGACCGGTACGCCCCGAACGACTCCGATCCTGCTGTTCTGCCCCGCAGGTCCTCGGACGACCCTCAGACCACCATCGCCGCCAGTGCCACGAGGACCGCCGGATCCCAGGGGAGAGCGGCGCGCACCGGCAGGGCGACGGGGCCGGGGACGGGCTCCTCAGGGACACGCAGCCGCGCGACGAGGGGGGCTTGTGGGGGCGAGCTGCTCGTGGACGTCGGCGCCGTCGGGAAAGATGGTGGCGAGGATCCAGGGGACGCCCGGGACCACGGGCAGCTCGACCTCGTCGATGTGTCGGCGCAGCGTGCCGCTCATCGGCAGACCACTGGGGACGGGACGAGGAAAGGTACCGACCCACTGATAGGGGGCCGGCCCGAGCGCGCGGCGCTTCTCCTCTGGAATATCAAGGCGAATGCGGATTCTTCTCGCTGCCGGGACCAGGAGGCTCACGGCCGGCAGAGTCCGCTCGGCAATCCGGTCGGCGATGCGGCGCAGAGCACCGGGCTGGGTTCCGACGTCGCGTAGGAAGCGACGGCTGAAGGTGCCCACCGAGGTGTAGCCGACCTCGTGGCAGGTCTCGGCCACGCCCAGTCGGTGGGTGACGAGGAGGTGCTTGGCCTCGTGCAGTCTCCAGGCGGCCAAGTAGTCCATGGGCGAGGTTCCGACGACGGACGTGAAGACCCGAGTGAGGTGGGAGGGGCTGTAGGCGAGGTGCTCAGAGAGATCCCCGATGGTGACACGTTCGCGGAAACGAGTGCGCAGGTACCGGGTGGCTCGCAGCGCCAGGTCGGCGGAGGTCTCGTCAGGCGGCTGGCCTGCCTGCGCCCCGTCAGCGCCCGGAACAGCCTGAGCAGAGTCGGACGACATGAGCCCGTCAAGTGAGTACTCGCGCATGACGGCACGTTACACAGCGGTGACCTCCAGAACGAGGGCCCGCCTCTGAGCCCCGTCAGCCATAGGCGACTCAGCGCGGCGCGAGTCCGGCGAGGTAGGTAGTCATGAGCCACTCGGCCTGGTCGGGAACCATCTCCGCGGCGCGGCCGGGCAGCGGCCGGGCGACAACGGCGATCCCCATGATGAACCGCACCGCCAGGACGTCGTCGCGCACGAGTCCCGCATCATGCGCATGAGCCAAGGCGGCCTCAACCTCCTTAAGCGTCCGAGCGCGTCGATCCAGGACGCTGGCGAACTCGGCGAGCTGGGGAGCGTCATCGGCGAAACGGTCCTGGAGCGCGCCGATACGTAAGCTGCCGAGGCGTTCGGCGAACTCCCGCCAACGCTGCCGACTCGCCTCTCCCTCGCGGAACCAGCGGGCGACGTCGGCGACCTGGCTCATGGTGTCGAGGACCAGCGCTTCTTCGAGGGACTCACGGGTCGGGAAGTGGCGGTAGAGGGTGGCGACTCCGACCCCGGCGCACCTGGCAATAGTGCGCAGGGAGACCTGGGGGCCTTGCTCGGCCAGCAACTGGGCGGCCGAGTCGAGCAGCTGGCGCTTGTTGATGGCGGCGTCGGCGCGCACGAGGTGCTCCTCTCACTGGACGGACTTGCTTCAGTATATCCGAAGCAATATGCTCCGTTTCGTAAGCGGAACACTTCGCTCCTCTTGGAGGGACCCATGAAGCCCACAACCACCACCTCAGCCGCGTCCCCGAGCACCGCCGAGGATCACGAGCACACACCGTCCTCCACCTCCGAGACCCAGAACTCGGGGAAGAAGGACTCACCAGACGACGTCACCCAGGAGAACAGGACGGAGACCGGAACCGAGCGACCGGTACGACGGCTGCTGACGGTGCTCGTCGGCGTCCCAGCGCTGCTCATCGTCATGCTCCTGTGCTTCCTGACGCCGTCACTCAACTCCGGAGCCAAGGACCTGCCGCTGGCGATCGCCGGACCTCCGCAGGCCACAAACCAGATCACGAGCGCCTTGGAGGCCAAGGCTCCAGGCTCCTTCGAGACCACCGCCTACGAGCAGCCGGACCAGGCCCGTCAAGCGGTCAAGACCGTCGGGCCGTCGGCGCCATTGCCGTCGGGGCCAACGGCATCACGATGATGACCGCCTCGGGCGCAGGATCGCCTTACATCCAGCTGCTCAAGGGGATCGGCGCCGGATTGGAGGCCACTGGCCAGCACGTCACCTACGAGGACCTCGCCCCCATGACGAACGAGGACCCCACCGGCGTGACGATCGCCTCCCTGGCACTACCACTGGCCTTCGGCGGCAATGTCTCAGCAGTCCTCCTCATCACCCTGCTCAGGAAGAGCCCGTGGCTGCGGATGCTGGGAGCGGCGCTCATGTCTCTCGCCTCAGGTCTGGCCATCACCGCCCTGCTGCAGTTCGGCTTCCACACGATCGATGGCGGTTTCTGGATGACGACGGGCGCGCTGACCCTGGGGATCGCGGCGATCTCCCTGACCGTCATTGGAGCCAAGGACCTGCTCGGCTACCCAGGCTTGGGGCTAGCGGGTTCCTGATTCTGTTCATCTCCAACCCACTGTCCGGCATCGCCACCGGCCCGCAGTGGCTGCCCGCTCCGTGGGGCGAGATCGGTCAGCTCATGCCGATCGGCGCAGCCGGGACCGCGATGCGCTCCGCGGTGTTCTTCAACGGCGCAGGTGCCGGCCGGGCGGTCATCGTCCTGACCTGCTGGGCGCTGGCAGGGCTGGTCATGTCCGCCCTGGGCGCGCGACTGACGGCTCGCCGCGAGCGGACGGCCGTGGAGAGGAAGGCGGCCGTCGCATGACTCGCCGCCCTCATGACACCTATTCATGACGCCACCTATCGAGTCGCCCCTCCTCCACGCCCTGGAGGAGGGGCGACTCATGCGCCGCCGACTCACACCAAGGACACCCGCACTCTCAGTGCTCATGACAAACCACTGGCCATCACATGGCAGATGCACTTGAATCTGCATCATTTGATGACGGAACTGATGCAGAAGGTATCGTGCGAACCACTGTGACACTCAGCGACGAGCTCATTGCCAACACCCAGGAGCTCACGGGCATCACTGAGCGCACCGAGCTGCTGCGAACCAGCCTGGAGACCCTGGTCAGGGTGGAGAGCGCACGTCGCCTTGCAGCTCTCGGCGGCTCTGATCGGAAGGCGAGCGCCGCTCCACGACGTCGGAGCACCAGCCGGTGATCCTCGTCGACACATCGGTATGGATCGATCACTTTCACCACTCGGACCCAGTACTCGTCAACCTGCTGCACGAGAACGAGATCGAGCCCATCCACTCGTGGCGGAGGAGCTGGCGATGGGTTCACTCAAAGCCAGAGATGACGTCCTCAAACACTTGTCGCACCTCCACCAGTTCCCGCCCCCTCTCCCATGACGAGCTGCCGGCTCTGGTCGCAACGCATGCGCTGTGGGGCCGGGACCTCAGCCCAGTCGGTGCACACCTTCTCGGCTCCGTCATGCTGGTCCCCGGCGCTTGCCTGTGGACACGCGACAAGCGGTTGCTCCGCGCTGCAGACGAGCACGGAGTCTCCCTCGTCGAGGGAGACGACGGCTGAGGCACTAAGGCCGCTTCACCGAAAGCCTGACTTGCTACGCTACAACGACAACTCAAGCACGCCCAGAAAACGGACCGATGTCAACTCCCCAGAATCAGCCCCCGTACCAGCCTCCCTACCAGCCTCAGTATCAGGCTGCGCCTCCATACGGGTATCCGCGCCCCCGCCCGACACACACCGGGAAGCTGGTCGGAGCGATCCTTCTGTTCGTGGCCGGCCCAATCCTGGGTCTCAGCATCGTAGGAATCGGTTTTGCAGTCGTCGCCGTTAACATCGCCACCGACGGAGATGTCATCTCCAACGGCCAGCGAATCACCTTAAGCGCAGGTGACGAGCGCACCCTGTACGTAGAGGACGGTGAGTTCGTCGACATCTGCTCCATCACCACCTCTGAGGGCAAGGACATCGCTACCACCCGCAGCACCGGAACACGCATCACAACCGAGGGTTCTGCCTATCACTCCGTCCTGAAGTTCACAGCGACGACGTCAGGAGAGTACCGGGTCTCATGTGATGGTCTGGGCGACGACGACCCGATTCGCATGACCCCAGAACCCACCCTCGGCATGTTCACATGGCCACTCGTAGCCGGTCTAGGCGTTGGCTCGGCCTGCTGGATCATCGCCATCATCCTCCTCGTCCGGCGCCACCGGGCCCTGGCCGCACAGAATCAGGCGGGCTGACCCTGGTGAGGAACCGCTAATCCGATCCCGCGTTCGAGAATCTCCCGCTCCTCCTGCATGCCCGCATTCCCCAAGGGAACATAACGACCGGTTTCCCGGGTGGCGCCATGGGCGACCCCCCCAGAGCCAGATCGCCTCGCACCTGGCGACCAGCTGCGCCTGCCGGTGCTGAAAGCTCCCCCATGTGACACCGGCGCCGTCCAGGGCCAGGTGCCTCCCGTTGCCGTGAACAACGAAGATCCGGTCCCCGGCGACGAACAGCCCGGAGCGGGACTCCGGCCAGACGCACGAGCGTCGTCCAACGCGAATCCCATGCTCGTCCACGACGACTCGTTGGAAGCACTCGTACATCTTGTAGAGCGGATACGCCATGGTCACCGGCCCGAGCAGAAGACAGAACACCGCGAAGGCGATATCCGATCCGCTGAGCGGCTTTGTCTCGAGGAACAGCTGCTGACCACCGATCACCATGAACAGCACCCCCATGGCGATGAGGAAGAGCCCGCCGTTGCACAGGTGCTCCTTGATTCTGCGCCAGAGCGGGGTGCAGAACACCAGGCGGCTGCGCTGCATCATCTTCTCCGCCCCGTGCCGGCCCCGGGCCGCCACGAGACGAGGGTCCTCGCTGACGGCGGCGTCCTCCGAGACACTCCACCCCCGCGAGTAGATGTAGTACTCCAAATCCCCCACAGCCGCAGAGGCGCGGTCCTCAGAGCTCCCCCCACGTCATCCCGATGACGCATCCGGGAAGCCTGATGGCATCGTCGCCGTCACCATTCTCGATCGCGATCCGAGTCCGCTCAATGAATCCGCTGTGCGCCGCGTCCTCAGTCAGATTGAGCGTCGACAGCGTGAACCTCGAGGCCACCGACGCCCAGGGACGCCGCTCGGTGAACAGCAGGCGTCGCATGGCGATGCCGTCCTCGCTCAGCACCGTCCGACGCCGCAGGGTATTGATCGCCCAGACCACTGGAATACCGAACATGATCACCACGGCCATGGTGTCCTTGACTTCATACTCGGTGACGTAGGGGCTCATCAGCGGCAGAGCGTTGTAGATCATGCCGGATACTCCCACCACGAGCGCCACCAGTGCACAGCAGCGGATCATCACCGAGCGTCGCAGGAGCAGACGCCCATCAGCCGTCTCCGTCGCCCACCACCGCATCGACTTCCCCAGCGTCTCATCGAACAGGTCCCCACGACCGCCTCTGAAGCCGTTGTCCTGCCATTCCATGCTCCGCACCTTCCATGCCGCTGCAGGTCGCCAGCACGATGGAAAGCGACCCGAGCCCTCGCCATAGGCCCATCGTCACTGTAGTAGCGAGCCTGGCGCCGATTCCGCCTTCTCCGATGGGCACCGTTCACCATCCCGTCTTCGACGTCGCCCCTCGTGAGCGAACGGGGGCTCCGACCGGCTAACCGGTCGGAGCCCCCGTCTCAGTCCTTCTCAGGAAAGGACCTCAGCTGCGATCAGGCCTTCTTGGCCTCGTCGATGCGCGCACGGAACTTGGCGAGCTGCTCCTTGATGGCCTCGGGTAGCTTGTCACCGAACTGCTTGTAGTACTCCTCGGTGTCGTCCATCTCGGCGGCCCAGGCCTCGGGGTCGATGTCGTACATCTTGGCCCACTCCTCCTCGCCCAGGTCGAGGCCCTCGAGGTTGAAGTCCTCGAACTTGGGGTAGCGGCCGGTGACGCCGTCGACGGCCTCGACCTCACCGGAGGCACGGCGCACGATCCAGTCGAGCACGCGGGAGTTGTCTCCGTAGCCGGGCCAGATGAACTTGCCGTTCTCGTCCTTGCGGAACCAGTTGACCTGGTAGACCTTGGGGAACTTGTCACCCAGCTTCTCCTGCATCTCCAACCAGTGCGACCAGTAGTCGGCCATGTGGTAGCCGCAGAAGGGCAGCATGGCCATGGGGGTCGTGGCGCAGGGAGCCGACCTTGGCGTCCAGGGCGGCGGCGGTGACCTCGGAGGCCACGGCGGAGCCGATGAACACGCCGTGGGCGTTCTCGTACTGCTCGGCGACCAGCGGCACGTTGGTGGCGCGGCGACCGCCGAAGAGGATCGCGTCGATGGCCACACCCTCCGGGGCCTCCCAGTCGGGGCAGATGATCGGGCACTGCGAGGCCGGGGTGGTGAAGCGGCTGTTGGGGTGGGCGGCCTTCTTACCCTCGGCGGCGTCGGCCGGGGTGAAGTCGTTGCCCTGCCAGTCGATGAGGTGCTCCGGCATCGGGGCGTCGATGCCCTCCCACCACACGTCACCGTCGTCGGTCAGGGCGACGTTGGTGAAGATGGTGTTGGCCTTCATGGTGTCCATGGCCATGGGGTTGGTGTCGTAGGAGGTGCCGGGGGCGACGCCGAAGAAGCCGGCCTCGGGGTTGATGGCGCGCAGGCGCCCGTCGGGGCCGGGGCGCATCCAGGCGATGTCGTCACCGACGGTCTCCACCTTGTAGCCCGGGATGGTGGGCTGGAGCATGGCGAGGTTGGTCTTGCCGCAGGCGCTCGGGAAGGCGGCGGTGACGTGGTACTGCTTGCCGCTCTTCTCGTCGGTCAGGCGCAGGATGAGCATGTGCTCGGCCATCCAGCCGTCGCGGCGGGCCATGGTCGAGGCGATGCGCAGCGCGTAGCACTTCTTGCCCAGCAGGGCGTTGCCGCCGTAGCCGGAGCCGAAGGACCAGATCTCGTTGGTCTCCGGGAAGTGGGTGATGTACTTCTCGTCGTTGCAGGGCCAGGTGGTGTCCTTCTCGTGCTCTGCCAGGGGGGCGCCGACGGAGTGGACGGCCGGGACCCAGGGGCGGCCCTCGGCGATGAGGTCCATGGCGGCCTGGCCCATGCGGGTCATGATCCGCATGTTGACCACGACGTAGGGGGAGTCGGTCAGCTCGATGCCGAGCTGGGAGATGGGGCCGCCCAGGGGGCCCATGGAGAAGGGGATCACGTAGAGGGTCCGGCCGCGCATGGCGCCGTCGAACTTCTCGTTGAGGATCTTCTTCATCTCGGTCGGGTCGTACCAGTTGTTGGTCGGACCGGCGTCCTCCTCCTTCTCGGAGCAAATGAAAGTCCTGGACTCCACACGGGCGACGTCGCTGGGCAGGGAGCGCGCGAGGAAGGAGTTGGGGCGCTTGTCGGGGTTGAGGCGCGTGAACACGCCGGACTCCACCATCTCGGTGGTGATGCGGTCCCACTCCTCCTGTGAACCGTCCGCGAAGTAGACATCCTCGGGTTTGGCCAGCTCCGCGATACGCGTGACGAATTCGATGACATCCTCTGGGGCGTTAGCCGGTGCGGCGGCGCGAACGTCCTTCTCAGACACAGTCATGCGAGTCCCTTCCTTGGGTATGTTGATCCGGTGAGCGCGCCGTTGCCGGCCCGCTCGGTCGAGGGCAATCCTCCCCCACCCAGCGCCTCAGGTCACATCGCCGAAGGTCCCAACTCGGCCTCCCTCCCCGGCCGAACCAGCATGCGATCGGCCACATTTGGGAGGATGTCGGCTTTTGCCACCTTTGAAACGGCATCGTTCCGCCCTCAGTGAAGGTCCAGTGCGAGCGTGTAGCGTTCCCGCATGTCCGTTGCGCAGCCCTCCGCGTCCAGTTCCACGAGCTCCTTGCCAGGCGCTCGCCCCCGCCCGCCGACACTCCGGGCCCTTCGACCGGCCGTGGTGACGACCGTCTCCTGCCTGACGCTGAGCGCATGCACCGCCCACATCGACATGGAGATCAGCTCTCAGGGCAGCTACGACGTCGCCCTGGAGATACGGGACACGACCGGAACCGTCTTCCCCCAGGGAAAGGCCCCCGACTGCTCGGCCTACTCCGACCCCACCGCCCTGGGCGTGCCCGCCGACGCTTCTGTCAAGTCTGTCAAGGCCGAACCGATCTCCGACGACGACGGCCGCGGCTGCTCGGTGAAAATCAAGGAGGTCAAGGTCCCCCAGGCCTCGGAGGCTAAGCCAAACACCATCGTCGTGCGCGACGGCGACGTCTACAAGGTGACAATCCCTCCACTCCCAGCCGACACGTCGCAGGACTCCGGCGGGACCGACGGCGCAGCAGGAATCGCGCCACAAGCCTCTGCTGCGCCGTCAGACGACCAGAGCGGGCCCCAGCCGGAGAGCACCTCCTTCAAAGGCGTGGTCGACACCAGGGTCTCCGTCACCTTTCCCGGCGCGGTCACGCAGTCAGGCGGGGGGGGAAGGTCTCGGGCACCACAGTCACCTGGGACAATCCCGACACCGTGGTCGAGGGGGTCAGCGCCTCGGGCTACGCTCGGGACGGCCAGGGCGTGTCGTGGTGGAGCCGTTCCCGCATCTGGCTGACCGCGGGCCTGGCCCTGCTCGGCGGTGTTCTGGCTGTAGCCGTTCTGCGACGGCGCAGCAGCGGTCACGTACCATGGAGGAAGCGCCGAGGCGACACTGAGCGTTCCGACTATTCCACGTAGTCGCAGCGCCGAATTAGAATCGCCGCATGGATCATGACTCCCGCACTGTCAGGACTGTCAGGCGACCCGTGGTCGTGGCGGTCCTGACCGGTCTCGCACTGCTGCTGACCGGCTGCGGGGCTCACTATGACTTCGTCATCCACGACAATGAGACCGCCGATCTGACCTACGTCATGTGGGACTCATCGGGGCTGTCGCTCATCAACAGGGAGAGCTGCACCGAGGAGAAGCTCGAGAAGTCCACCCCCCCTGCCCAAGGAAGTCAAGGCGATCTACACCTTCACGTCCCACAATGGGCATCCGGCGTGCCAGGTCACCGCCAAGTCGGTTCCGCTCAACAACCTGCAGACCGACATCTGGACGATCAAGCACCGGAGCGGGCAGTACATCTTCGACCTGTCCCCCGAGGCACTGAGCAAGCTCGGTGCGGACGGCTCCCTCCCCTCCTCCTCCAGCGCCTCAGAAGGCATGAAGATCTCGATAGCCGTGACCTTCCCCGAGAAGGTGACGAAGTCCAACGGGAGGAACGACAACAACAAGGTCACCTGGGACAACGTGCTGGAGAACCCCGAGGCTCTCCACGCCGAGGGCGGGGACGGGAGGTTCCACCTGCAGTGGTGGATGATTGCAACGGCCAGCGCCGTCGTCCTCCTCATCATTATCGGCGTCGTGGTGTACCTCTTGAGGACTCGCCGAGCCCAGCAGCTGAATCCGGCGCTCGCGTACGGCGAGTCCGTTCAGGGGGCCGTAGCCACCAACGCCATGTCTCCGGAAGTCTACATCGGCGGCCCATACCAGTCTCCCCCACCTCCCCGCAACCGATGCCGGGATCAACCCATCCCTATCCCGTCACCAACCTTCGCGACGGCTACGCCCCCTACCCCGACCCGGGCCCGGACACCAGCGCCTTCCCGCCGCCTCACACCCCCTGGAGGCGCAGGCGTCTTCAGCACCTACGGAGCCCAGCAGAAGAGGCATCAGTCACCCGGACCGGGGTACACACAGATGCCTTATCAGGAAGGGCATGGCCCCGCGGACTTCCAGCCCCCGTCACCGCAGCCCCGGTGACGGCCTCCCCAAGCGGGGAACGATCCCCATGATGGATCCGGTTACAACCTGGCATCTGAACCGCTACTGTGTGGGCATGACATCTGCCATCGCTCGCCACATCCCCAGGCCCCTGTCCGTATTGACGGCGCTTGCAGCCCTCACCCTGTCCGCACCCCTCGCACTGGTCGGCGCCCCGGGACACGCTGCCCCCATGGCCGACGACTCAACCCCCGACCTGAAACTCACCTACGACATCGTCGTCAAGTCCGACGACACCGTCTCCGTGAAAGCGGTAATGACCGACAACAGCGGTTACGACATTTTCACCGAAGACAACTGTAAAGCCGAAGATTTCGCCCAAACACAGCTCGGCAAACAAAACAAGGATGCCAAAGCCACTTTCAAGAAGGAAGGCGAATCAAACATCTGCACGATTGAAGGATCCATTTCCGTCAAGGACGCTAACTTTGCCACCCATAAGGGTAACGAATACAGCGTTAAGCTCGGTAGTGGCTCGACAAGTGACGATTCATCGGGCCAGTTCGACGTCACCCAGAGCGTCACCTTCCCAGGAAAAGTCACCGACGCCGACGGCGGCGAGGTCAAGGCAACAAGGTCATCTTCACCGACCTCAAATCCCACACTGTCAAGGGCCAAGACGGTTCCATCCCCATGTGGGTCTGGCTCCTTGTCGGAGTCGGTGTCCTGGCGCTGATCGGTGGAGCGACCGCGTTCTTCATCGTCCGCGGTAAGAGGAACAAGGCCCAAGCACCCTACGGGGCTCCCGTTCAGGGCTACGACCCGAACCAGGCGTTCCCGGTGCAGCCCGGCCAGCAGGCGGGCTACGGCACTCCCCAGGCCCAGCCCGGTTATGGCGCTCCCGGACAGCAGGCGGGCTACGGCACCCCCCAGGCCCAGCCCGGTTATGGCGCTCCCGGACAGCAGGCGGGCTACGGCACCCCCAGGCCCAGCCCGGCCAGCAGACCGACGACGGCGCTCCGGGCCAAGGCACCTACTAATTCTTCCCCTCCTCCCGGTGTTGTGGCCCCACGATCTGACGATCCGGGGCCACAACACTTTTCTTCGCATCATCATTCCCCATGCGAGACTCCCATCAACACCAACCAGCGAGGGTGAGGACTATGGCCCCAACCGCCCCCCTCCTCCACCTGGGACTGAGCTCCGACAGCGGCACCGAAACTCTTCACATCTAGCGACGATGCCCTCTGCACCGTCCTCCACTCACCCCACCCTCACCACTCGAAGGCCGTATATGCGCTACCTCACCCAGAGACACACCCCAGCCACGAGTCTCGTCGGGATGCTCTGTCTCGCCACCTCGCTCCTCCTGGCGGTGGTGGCATCCCCCCACCAGCGCCACACCCCCTGCAAAGCCCTCGAGCGAGGAGGACTGCGTCAAAGAGACCTTCTCAGACGCTTCTTCCACACCAGATATCACCTTCTCCAACGATAACGGAACTCCACTCTGTAAGGCTAAATTCACTTCGACCGTATCCAAAAGTAAACTCGTGTCCCACGACGAGGATGAATACGTCGTCGACAGCCACAATGAATCCACATCCAAGGACAGCGCCGCCGACTCATTCGCCCTCACGGTGTTCCCCGGCAAGATAACCGATGCCGGAGGGGGAAAAACCGGGGGAGATGAGAAGAACAAGGTCACGTTCGACACCTTCTACGACCATAGGACCCGCGGCCAGGACACCGCCAAGGCAGTATCTCAGTCCAATCCGACACCCTCATCCAGTTCGACCTCCTCGTCTGACTCAGCGGCTGGACTGACAGTCATCATTACTTTACTCATAGTCATCGCTGTCGTCGGGGCAGTTGTCGGTCTTGTCAGTAACACGCTCAAGAAGAGTCGGGAGCAGAAGTACCTGGATGCGCTGGGACAGCAGCCTCTTCAAGCAAACACTCTCATCCCCGCCTCTCAGCCAGTCGCTTTCCCCTCTCAAGCGCAGACAGACCCAGTCCCCATCCACCCCTCCTATTCGCCGGCTCCCCAGCAGTACCAGCCGCCTTATTCTCAAGGACCGACCCCCACGCTGCCGGGAGTCAGTGGGCAGTATCCACCATCGAACCACAATGGTTACGGCGGCTACTGAGTTTCAGATTCGGGCAGACACGCCGAGACGATGATGGCGATCACAGCTGTGGCGCCACCAAGACCTGCCCCGTCAGCCTGCACACGCACCGGCCCTGCTCAGTCGCAAGCTCGGCACACAGCTCAGGATGATGCGAGTAGAACGCCATCACCCGATAAGCGAGTGACGGGAGATCGTGGCCTCACGACCCGGTCCGACGCCAATCGCGGAGACGCGGCAGCGGGCCAGCTCCTCGATGCGCAGCACGTAGTCCTGGGCCGCCTGGGGCAGGTCGGCGAAGCTGCGGACCTCGCTGATGTCCTCACTCCAGCCGGGCAGCTCCTCGTAGACGGGGACGGCGTGGTGGAAGTCGGACTGGGTCAGCGGCATCTCCTGGGTGACGGTGCCGTCGATGTCGTAGGCAACGCACACCGGAATGGTCTTGTGCCCGGTGAGGACGTCGAGCTTGGTCATCACCAGGTCGGTGAGCCCGTTAACGCGTGCCGCGTACCGAGTGATGACGGCGTCGTGCCAGCCGCAGCGGCGCGGCCTGCCGGTGGTGACCCCGAACTCGCCGCCCTCGGTGCGAAGGCGCTCCCCCCGTGTCATCAAGCAGCTCGGTCGGGAAGGGCCCCTCCCCCACACGGGTCGTGTAGGCCTTGACCACGCCGACGACCGAGTCGATCCGGGTGGGCCCCACGCCAGTGCCGGTGCAGGCGCCGCCGGCAGTGGGGTTCGAGGAGGTGACGAAAGGGTAGGTGCCGTGGTCGATATCGAGCATCGTGGCCTGCCCGGCCTCGAACAGGACAGTCTTGCCTTCATCGAGGGCGTTGTTGAGCAGCAGCGAGCAGTCGACGACCATGGGCCGGACCCGGTCGGCGTAGGAGAGCAGCTCATCGGCGACGGCGTCGGCATCGATGGCCGCCCGGTTGAAGACCTTGAGGAAGAGGCTGTTCTTCTGGTCCAGGGCGGAGTGGACCTTCTGACGCAGGATCGACTCGTCGAAGAGGTCCTGGACGCGGATGCCCACCCGGTTCATCTTGTCCGCGTAGGTGGGGCCGATCCCCCGGCCGGTGGTGCCCAGCTGACGCGCGCCCAGGAAGCGCTCAGTAGTGCGGTCCAGAACCCGGTTGTAGGAGGGGATGATGTGAGCGTTGGCGCTGATGAGGAGGCTGGAGGCGTCCTTGCCGCGGGAGGTGATCTCAGCGATCTCGCTGAAGAGGATCTCCAGGTCGACGACGACGCCGTTGCCGATGATGGGAGTGACCCCGGGGGTAAGCACACCGGCCGGCAGAAGGTGGAAGGCGAATTTCTCGCCGTCGATGACGACGGTGTGCCCGGCGTTGTTGCCGCCGTTGAACTTCACGACGTAGTCGACGTCCTGACCGAGCTGGTCAGTCGCCTTGCCCTTTCCCTCATCCCCCCCACTGGGTCCCAACGACGACAACGGCTGGCATGGCTGCTCCCTGGCTTCAGTGATGGCGTGCCGGTGGACACACCGTCCTCCAGCCTACCGGAGCCGAGCGACGAGCCCCGATCTGTTCCTCTACCGACTGGGCGAAGAGACGATACGGTGAGATACATGCCTCATGCCACCGTTCATCGCATCTCCCCGCCGCGCTCTGCGCTGGCGGCCCTCCTCATCCTGACCGTATCCGCTGCCCTGGTCCTGGGCGGCGCGCCTGCGCATGGCCTCCCAACGGCTTCGGACTCGTCGGTCGTGTTCAAGGCAACCGTTGATATCGTCATCGACGAGGACGACACTTTCACGATGAAGGCGGTCATGACCGACAACATCCGTTCTGGCTTTCTGTCTGAGAGCAACTGCGATGGGGACTCATTCTACGGCAGCAGTCTCGGTGGCAAGGCAACAGCCACGTTCAAAGACGACGGAGGCTCCCAGACCTGCACCATCGAGGGCAGCGACAGTATCGACAACAGCAATGGCAAGATCACACACAAGGGCGATGAGTACATCGTCAAGACCAGAGGCTCGTCCGATGCGTCCTCCTCGTCCGTTGGGGCGAAGTACTCCCAGACCGTCACTTTCCCCGGCAAGGTCACCGAGGCCGACGGCGGCAAGGTTGAGGGTAACAAGGTCACCTTCGACGACCTGGATTCGCACGAGGTCAAGGGGAAGGACAAGGCTCCCAAGAAGACAGCCTCGCAGGACTCCGAGGGGGAGAGCGGCTCCACTCCTATGTGGGTCTGGGCGCTTGTCGGGGTGCTCGCCATGGCCATCGTGGGCGGCATTGTTGCCGCGGTCGTCATGAACCAGCGGAAGAAGAACCACTCCCAGCTCGTTCCTTATGCAGCTCCCGCTCAGGGCTACGATCCCAACCAGACCCTTTTCAGTCAGCCGGTTCAGCAGCCCTACCAGCCGGGCTATGCAGAACCTGCCATCCAGCCCTACCAGCAGCCCTACAACAACCAGCTCGGCCAACCGGGCCAACCGATGCCCCAGCCCTACCAGCCGGGCTACGCAGAGCCCGCCACCCAGCCCTACCAGCAGCCCCACAACAACCAGCTCGGCCAACCGGGCCAACCGATGCCCCAGCCCTACCAGCCGGGCTACGCAGAACCTGCCACCCAGCCCTACCAGCAGCCCCGCAACAACCAGCTGGGCTGGCCCGGCCAGGGAATCTAAAAGCACCCAGAGACGTCGTGGCCCCGGAATCAGTCGATTCCGGGGCCACGACGCTGTGCGAGTGCGCCGCACTCACCGCTACCGCACTCACAGCATTCAGGACTCCGACGTCGAAACGCTGCTGAGCACCACCATGGTGGAGCGCTGAAGGAGGGCAACGAGATAGGTCTGGAAGGCCGGCCCGAGAAGAACCATGAACCACGCGACCGCGCCCCGAGCGACTGGCAGCCCCCAGAGGGCGATCATCGGCGCAGCGACGATCACCAGAGCGAGCACGGTGACTCCGAGACGCCCTACCGCGAGGCGAAGCGCGTTGGACAGGTGCCGGGAGACCGGGGCATCGAAGAAGGCGACCAGCGGCAGCAGCCAGACGAGTATCGCGGCCAGGAGCACTCCCCCGGCCAGCACCAACCCGGACAACGCACCGCTCATGCCACTGTTCCGCTCCCCCAAGGCGGAGCCGGACAGAAGCAGGTACTCCCAGCCGCTCAAGGACACCAAAACAAGCACCGGCAGCCACCAGGCCAGGGATTGGCGCAGGTTGAGGCGGAAGGATCGCCACCAGGCACTCATAACCGTCGGGTCACCGTCGGCCGCCATCTCGCCGGCCACACGGGCGCAGGCGGTCAAGGAGGCTCCTGCCGTCACCAGGGGCAAGCAGCCGGCCAAGGTGAGGACGTTGAGGATGACGACGTCCGCCGCTGCGGACCAGGCCCGGTAGGCTGGGCTGTCGGGACCGGGGAACAGCGCCACAGGGGCTCCTTCAAGCGGACTCGAGCAGTAACAGGTGGACATGATACGGGCGGTTCTCAAGGCCCCACTGCCGGCCTTGAGAACCGCCCGTGTCAGGACCCGTGTGGTGCGGAGTCAGCCCTTGACCGCTCCCGCGGCCACACCCTCGATGATGTGCTTCTGACCGAAGAGGTAGAAGGCGACGATCGGGACGATGGCGAAGACGAGCATGGCCATCTGGGCACCCAGGTCCTTGTTTCCGTTGGAGCCCGTCAAAGCCTGGATGACGATCGGGATCGTCTTGTAGCGCTCGTCCTGGCCGATGACGAGGTTGGGCAGGAGGAAGTCGTTCCACACCCACATGGCATTGAGGATCGCCACGGTGACCGCTGTCGGCTTGAGCAGCGGCATGACCACCTTGAAGTAGGTCTGCAGCGGCGAGCAGCCGTCCATGTAGGCGGCCTCCTCGATCTCCATGGGGATCGACTTGATGAAGCCGGCGAACAGGAACACCGACAGCCCACCACCGAATCCGAGGTAGAGGACAATCATGCCCCAGGGCGTGGCCAGGCCGAGCATGTCGGCCACCTTGACGGTGGGAAACATGACCATCTGGAAGGGGGCGATCATGGAGAAGGCGAAGGCGTAGTAGATCATGGAGGTCCACCACGTCTTGATACGGGTGATGTAGTAGGCGGTCATCGCCGTGAGGAACACGATAACGATGACGGAACCCACGGTGATGAACAGCGACCAGCCCATGGCACTGGCGAAGCCCGAGAGGGCCAGGCCGGTGGCATAGTTGCCCAGGCCGACTGAGCTCTTCGACGTCGGCAGGCTGAAGGGCTCGTTGGAGATGAAGATGTTCCCCTTGAAAGAGTTGACAAGAACGAAGACGAGAGGAATCACCCACACGAGGACAAGGACGATCAGCAGACCGAACAGGGCGTTCTGGCCGGCGCTGCGCTGAGGAGCCTTCCGCTCGAGAGCGGCTTCAGAAGTTGTTGTCTGGACGGCAGCGCTCATGCGTCGACCTCCTTGGAACGAGTGGCGCGCAGCTGGATGAGCGCGATGGCGGCGACGATGAGGAAGAAGATGACGGCCTCGGCCTGGGCCACACCCTCCTGATGGTTCTTCACATACATCGTTTTGACGATATTGAGAGCCGCCATTTCGGTCTGCTTGGCAGGGTTACCGTTGGTCAGGGCGAGGTTCTGGTCGTACATCTTGAAGGTGTTGGCCAGAGTGAGGAACAGGCAGATGGTGATCGAGGGCATGATCATCGGCAGCGTCACGTTGCGTAGCGTCTGCCACCTGCTGGCACCGTCGATCTGCGAGGCCTCAACGAGCTCGGGCGGCACATTCTGCAGACCGGCGATGTAGATGACCATCATGTAGCCCATGAGCTGCCAGTTGACGAGCATGACCAGGCCGGCCAGCCCCAGTCGCCAGTCATTGACGATCGTCTCTCCCCAGCGCTGAAGAATCGCATTGAGCATCACCTGCCAGGTGAAGCCCAGGACGATGCCGCCGATGAGGTTGGGCATGAAGAAGACGGCACGGAAGAAGTTGGTGCCGCGCAGCTTGCGGGTCAGGATGTAGGCCAGGGCGAAGGCCCCAGGTTCACCGTGATGATCGAGATGATCGACACGAGCGCAGTGAACCCCAGCGCAGGAAGGAAATGGCTCCTCTCGCTGAATGCCCTGACGTAGTTGTCAGTGCCCACGAACCGAACGTTGGTGAGGGTGCTGAACTTGGTGAAGGAGAGATAGAGCCCCATGAAGAAGGGGACGATGAACGCGATCATGAAGGCCAACAGGGTCGGCCCCGCAAAAATTGGGAAGAACTTTTTCAGTGCCTTGGTCATATCTACCTCGAGGTGCAACCGACACCCGCCGGGCAGGCCGAGTACCGGAGAGCTCCCGCCGGGGCGGCAGCGCGCGAGACGAACGGCTCGAACGTGCCGCCCCGAAAGGAGAGGGGATGGGGAGATGAGTCGTCGTCACGCCGTCGTCGACAGGCTCAGTCGGGCCTGGACCGGCTGAAACGACTCGACGGCGTCAGCCCTCCTTGGCCTCCTTCTTCTCCGTCGCCCAGTCGGAGACGAAGAAGTCCTTGACCTTCGCCCAGTCCTCCTTGCCGGTGGCGTACTGAGCCAGGTGCTGGCCGAGCTGGTTCTTGAAGTCCTGGCTCGGGAAGGTCGGGAAGACCCACTTGACGGGCGTGAGGTCCTTGTTGGTGATGGCCTCGGCGACCTCCTTGCCCAGCGGGTCGGAGGGGGCCAGCTCGGTGTAGGCCTTGTAGGGCGCAATGATGCTGAGCTTCTCAGCGGCGAGCTTGGAGCCCTCAGGATCGGTGAACAGCCAGGTGAGGAAGTCCTTGGTGGCCTTCTGGTCACCCTCGGCGGCCTCGGAGTTGACCGTCAGGTAGTTCTCGGTGCCGATAGCGATGTTGCTCTTCTCCTCGCCGGAGACGCCGATGTAGATCGGCAGGAAGTGGATGTCCTCCTTCTTGACGACGTTGCCCGACTCGCTCTCAACCTGCGACCACGCCCAGTTCCCGTTCTGGACCATGGCGGCCTTACCGACGGCGAACTCCGACATGGCGTCCTTGACGCTCTTGGCCCCGGTCTGCTCGGCCGGCACCGTGGAGTTCTTGAGGTAGAGGTCGAAGATCTGCTTGTAGTTGTCCGAGTAGGTCAGCTTGACCTCGTCGAGGTCGTCGACCTTGGCGTCGCGGTACTCGTAGTAGACCGGGTAGTTGGCCAGGTGGGTCTGCCAGCGCCACTCCTCGCCGGGGGCGAAGGAGGTGGATGCGAAGACGCCCTCGATGCCGAGCTCGGCCTTCTTGGCCTGCATGTCCTCGACGACCTCCTTGAGCTTGTCGAAGCCCTTGATCTGGTCGACGGCAGTGGCCTTGGCGCCCTCCATGGCGAAGTACTTCTTTGAGGATGGCGGCGTTGTAGACGATGCCATAGCCCTCGATGGCCAGCGGAACACCCACGACCTTGCCCTCGTCGCCCTTGAGGGCCAGGGACTCATCCGTCAGCTGCTTGGTGAACTCGGCGTCGGACAGGTCGGAGGCGTAGTCCTTCCAGTTGCCGTAGCCCACAGGGCCGTTGAGGTTGAACAGCGTGGGCGGGTTGGACTTCGCGATCTCCGTCTTGAGGGTCTGCTCGTAGGTGCCGGAAGCAGCGGTGACGACCTTGACGTTCACACCGGTCTTCTTGGTGTAGGCGGCCGCGACATCCTTGAACCCCTGCTCCGCCTCGGGCTTGAAGTTGAGGAAGTAGACGCCACCGGCGCCATCCGAACCGGACGAGCCCTTCGAGCAGGCCGCCAGGGTCGCGGCGACGGCGAGCGCAGCAGTTCCACCGAGCATGGAGCGGCGGGAGATGAGTCGCATTGGGGTCCTCCTTTGGACGCATGGGACAGGCGCGGACAGAGGCGTCCGCGAGGTGCGACTGCCGTGTCGCCGGCGGCGGACCCGTCGGCTCAACGGCGACGACCTATCATGGCACATTTCCGCCCACATTGCTGCAAGGTTTGCAATCAGTGCTCTGGGTCTCGGTTCAGCATCGTTCGCAGAGCACGCCGTTTCCCTTTTGGAAGATAGCAATTTCTATCCCCTTCTCCAGCAAGCTCCACCATCACCCACCCCTTTGCAACAATGCAACGATCGGTCAGTTCACCGTCGGGAGCCCCCCCCATCGGTCCCGGCGCTCACACGACGTGGTCCCGGCACCACAGGGGTGCCAGGACCACGAGCAGCGATCAGTCGCCGTTCAACCCCTGTACGGGGTGAGGGCTCACTTGCGGGCGGAGCCGACGGAGCCGAGACGCTCGCAGGCCTCGACGACACGGGCGGCCATGCCCTCCTCAGCGGCCTTGCCCCAGGCGCGCGGGTCGTACTGCTTCTTGTTGCCGACCTCGCCGTCAACCTTGAGGACGCCCTCGTAGTTGGTGTACATCCAGCCGGCGACCGGACGGGTGTAGGCGTACTGGGTGTCGGTGTCGACGTTCATCTTGATGACGCCATTGCGCACCGCGGTGGCGATCTCCTCGTCGGTGGAGCCGGAGCCGCCGTGCATGACCAGGTCGAAGGGCGAGCTCTTGTCGCCGACCTTGGAGGACAGGCGGTCGCCGAGGCGCTTGGCCACGTCCTCCTGGATCTCGCCGAGGATCTCTGGACGGAGCTTGACGTGGCCGGGCTTGTAGGAGCCGTGCACGTTGCCGAAGGTCAGAGCGGTGATGTAGCGGCCGTTCTCACCCAGGCCGAGGGCCTCGATGGCCTTCCAAGCGTCGTCGGCGGTGGTGTAGAGGTTGGCGTTCTCCTCACCCTTGATGCCGTCTTCCTCGCCACCGACGGCACCGATCTCGATCTCGAGGACGACGTTGGCGGCCTTGGCACGCTTGAGCATGTCGACGGCGATCTCGATGTTGTCGTCAAGGGCCTCAGCGGAGCCGTCCCACATGTGGGAGTTGAACATCGGCAGCTCACCGTTCTTGACCTGCTCGGCCTCGATCTCCAGGAGCGGGTGGATCCAGTCGGCCAGGAGCTTCTTGGGGCAGTGGTCGGTGTGCAGACCAATGGTGACGGGGTAGAGGTCACCCACGGCGCGGGCGTAGGCGGCGAAGGCGATCGAGCCCTTGACGCGGTCGAGGCGAGAGGAACCGGACCAGTAGGCGGCACCACCGTTGGAGATCTGGACGATGCCATCGGACTCGGCGTCGGCGAAGCCCTTGAGGCGGCGGACAGAGTCTGGGACGAGGTGACGTTGATCGCGGGGATGGCGTACTTGCCGGCCTTCGCGCGGTCAAGCATGTCGGCGTAGGACTCCGGGGTTGCAATGGCCACTGGGTGCCTCCTGATTTCTGTATGAGTCAGTGGTGCGGGGCCGATTGTTCCACGATTTCGAAGCCACGTGAACCGGATCATGGTCCCAGGCCGGGCTCCATGACCTGTTCAAGACCGGTTTGGTCCCACCGCCCATGCGGCAGGGTGAGACAGCGGACCGAGGGCTCCCGGACTCAGTCGGGCGCCGCCCCCGCGTGCTGGAGGATCCAGGCGTGCATGGCCACGGCCGCTGCGGCTGCCACGTTGATGGAACGGGTGGAGCCGTACTGGCCAATGCGCAGCAGCCGGGAGCAACCGGCGCTCAGCTCGGCGCTGATGCCCTCCCCCCCTCGGAGCCGAAGACCATGAGGCAGCGCTCAGGCAGATCGGCGACCTCCAGGGGCTGAGCCCCGGGACCGTTGTCGATACCGATGACCTCGTAGCCCTCGGCCCGCGCCCAGGCGAGTAGCTCGCCGGGCTCGGGGTGGTGGCGCACGTCCAGGTAGCGGTTGGTGACCATGGCGCCGCGCTTGTTCCAGCGGCGTCGACCGATGATGTGGACGCCGGCCACGTTGAAGGCGTTGGCGCTGCGCACGATGGAGCCGATGTTGAGGTCCTGGCTGACGTTCTCGATGGCGATGTGCAGCCGGTGGGCGCGGGCGGCCAGGTCGGCGCGGATCGCCGCGACAGTCCAGTAGCGGTAGCGGTCGACGACATTGCGCCGGTCTCCGTCGGCGAGCAGCTCGCGGTCATAGCGGGGATCGGTGGGCCAGGCCTCGCGACCGCCGGACCAGGGGCCGACACCGACCTGACGGACATCGGCCGGTCGGTCCTCCTCCGGCGCCAGCGAGGCGCAACCGCCAGGACCGTGCGGCTCTTGAACAACGTCAGCCATGGCGCCGCGTCCCACGTTGCTCCTTCTTCCTCCACAGCCTGTCGACGATCTGGTCGTAACCCGTCGGGTCAGAGGGACGGACGTAACGGTCGTGCTCTTTCAAGGTGGTGAGTGCCTCGTACGCCTGGTTCCTGTCGATCCTGCCCATAACCTCGAAGTAGGCGAGAAGATCAACGGTCCCAAGACAAGTAGACACGGCCGCCTCGTGACGCGCCCGTTCTCGAGCCCCACCGTCATCAGTCATAAACACTGCGCCGAAGAGATCCGCACGACGGGAGATGATCACGAGTGTCTCAGCCTCACCACGATACTTGTCCGATGATTCCCCCGGCTCACGCATACTAGTCAGCAGCGCCTCAATGTCGACATGCTCACCATCCTGCGGATAGATGACCTCACCACAGGTCGCACGGATAGCCGGGTCTGCGCTGTCGAGCCTCAGCTCGTTCCTACTCCGGCGCCACTCCCACTCGATGGTGGCACACCAACGACCCCGTCCCTGGACAAAGGTCCTCAGATGGTCCACATACCCCAGCAATGCCATGTTGATGAAGACTGTGTTGTCAGGAAAGAAGAAGGGACGAGGAGACACAGATCAAACCAACCCGTCCAGCAACTCGATGTCGAGCTCGTGAGGGCTAACCACCTCATCGCCATCGTCGTGTTCTTCCTGTGCAGGCAGGCCAAGCACCCAAGAGAGCGAGGCCTGAGGGGCATTTCCGTCCGCGACCGCACGGCGCAGCCTGTGACAACCCGTTCAGGAAACCGACGACGAGCGGAGTACTGCACACGCGCGGACACATCGGCAGGCGCCGCAATCGATGCGGGGAGCGACGCTCGCAGCAGTGCATCCGTCGATCCAGCCAATGCCGAGCGCGCTTCGTCGCTGGGCGTCACACCCAGGTACTTCAGTCTGACCTCCAGAGCTCGGGTGGACACTTCCGAGCTCCCAGCACACGCGGGCGACAGTCACGGCCTTCGCACGCAACCAGTCAATGGAACAGACACGCTCCACAGGCATGAGTAGATCGGCTGCGAAAGCGTTCGCCATGTTCTCGACCGCCTGGCCGTCACATGAGGACACATCCTTGACGCGGAGGTGCCCGAGCTCGTGGGCGAGGGTGAAATTGCTTCGGAACCAGCGCTCAGTCGCTGCTAGAACGATGACCTCACGCCCACCAAGAGTGAGCGAGTACCCATCTTTAGACAACGGGACAACGACCACCTCGACTCCGAGAACGTTCTCGACCCTGTCGTAGAAGCAGGAGACAAAGTCCTCACCCAGGGCAGAGCGAGCACTCGCCGCAGCCTGCCGGATGCTCGAGTTCTTCACGTCAGCTGCACTTGCCGGTAGACCAGGGCGATGTCCTCAAGCACCCGCAGATCGGCAAAGGGATCACACGAATAGGTTCCCGTGGGTCGGTCATAACTGTGCCTCGCAACCGCGCGGACCTCGAAAGGATCTGCCTCACCGGTAACGAGCCAGTGCATCGTGACTCCAAGATACTCGGCGATAAGCGCGGCCTCAATGGACGACAAGGAGCGGGTCCCGGCGAGGGCCTTGGACATCGCCGATTCGCTCAAGCCAACAGCAGCAGCCAGAGCCGCCTGAGTCTGGTTGTGCTCGACCAGCGTCTTTTTGATGCGCGCACCAACAGATCCCATAGAGGCAAGCGTACGCACCAGTTTCGATTATCGAAAGATCGATCAACCGTAGGACACGCCACATCACCCAGGGAGACTCAGTTGTCTGTCCCGCGAACAGAGCAGAAGGAGACGAACGCTCAAGGTAAGGACTGCGAGAATCTAGCCCAACCCCAGGTCGGTCAGACCGAGCGCTGCGTGGTAGGCAGGCCGGCGGCCTCGATGCGCTCGCGCGCCCCGGTGGCCCGGTCCACGATGACGGCGACGGCCCGCACGTCGGCACCCGCCTCACGCAGAGCCTCGACGGCCTCCAGGGGTGAGCCGCCGGTGGTGGAGGTGTCCTCCAGGACCACCACGGAGCGACCGGCGACGTCGGGCCCCTCAATACGACGGCGCATGCCGTGGTCCTTGGCGGCCTTGCGCACGACGAAGGCGTCCAGGTCCAGGCCGCGCGAGGCGGCGGCGTGCAGCATGGCGGCGGCCACTGGGTCGGCCCCCATGGTCAGGCCGCCGACGGCGTCGATCTCATCGGTGCCCAGCCCCGCCTCCTCCAGCATGTCGAGCATGACGTGGCCGATGAGGGGGGCGGCCTCGTGGTGGAGGGTGGCGCGGCGCATGTCCACGTAGAAGTCGGACTCGAGGCCGGAGGCGAGGGTGACCTTGCCGCGGACGACGGACAGCTCATTGACGAGCTCGGCCAGGCGGGCGATATGGGAATCGTTGGTGCTCACGGCTCCGATGGTAGTGGCCGTGGGCGCTTGCGTGCCGGGTAGACACCCACCGCGACCAGAGCCCGCCCTCTTCCGCGTGATGCGGAGGGGCGGGCTCTGGGAGAGTCTCGGTAGGGGAGGTCAGGACAGGGCGGCTACAGCGGCGTCGTAGTCGGGCTCCTGGCCGACCTCGGGGACCTGCTCGGTGTAGATGACCCTGCCGTTCTCGTCAAGAACGACAACGGCGCGCGACAGCAGGCCGGCCAGCGGGCCGTCGGCCAGGGTGACGCCGTAGTCGGCGCCGAAGGTGGAGCGGAAGGTCGAGCCGGTGACCACGTTGGTGAGGCCCTCGGCGCCGCAGAAGCGGGAGCCGGCGAAGGGCAGGTCGGCGGAGACGCAGACCACGGTCGTGTTGTCCAGCTCGGAGGCGAGCTTGTTGAACTGGCGCACGGAGGCGGCGCACACCCCGGTGTCCACCGAGGGGAAGATGTTGAGGACCACGCGGCGGCCGGCCAGGGACTGGCTGGTGACCGGGGCGAGGTCGGCGCCCACGAGGTCGAAGGCGGGGGCGGTCGAGCTCACAGCGGGCAGCTCGCCGACGGTGCTGACGGGGTCTCCGTGGAAGGTAATGGAAGCCATGGTGTGATCGTTGCAGGTCGCCGGTCTTCTGGCCATGCCCTCAGCCCTGGGCGATTCTCGGCCCGCCCGACAAGGCTGAGAACCCCGGCGAACGGATGAGCCTGTCACAACGGGAGACTCTTAGATGGCCGCATCGCCCGGCCGTGACACATCTGCGCAGTTCAGCGCCGTTGGGGAAGTCAGCGGTGGCGGCAGCACGCAGGAATCGCGGGTGAAAAGCCTCCATCTGTGACACTTTTCGCCGCGATGAGCTCCTGCGGCCTCACTCGGGGTCTCGGCCGGAGCGCTCGGGCCCGACCACCCGGCGCACGAACCAGCGGGGAGCCAGTCGCAGAGCGGCGTTGGCGCTGCGGTAGCGCAGGCTCGGGGTGCAGATGACCTGGCCGCGTCGCACTGCGGCGAGGCCGTCGATGGCGACTCGCTCGGCGTCCAACCATAGCGGCTCCTTCCACTGGGTCTCGTCGATACCGGCCGCCGCGTGGAAACCGGTGTGGACCAGCCCGGGGCACAGCGCCGTGGCGGTCACGCCGGTGCCGGCGAGCTCGGCGGCCAGTCCCTCGGTGAACCGGAGCACCCAGGCCTTGTGCGCCGCATAAGTACCCATAGCGGTGTGCGCGGTCATGGAGGAGACGTTGAGGATCGCGCCGCGCCCGCGCTCCACCATGGCGCCGGCCGCGGCATGGGAGGCCACCATGACCGCACGGACCATAACGTCGAGGGCCTGCTCCTCACGGACCAGGTCTCCTCCGACGAAGGGCTGCCCCAACCCGAAGCCGGCGTTGTTGACCAGGAGCCCCACGGGCTTGCCCGGCTCACGCAGGCGCTTGGCGATAACCTCGAGCTCATCGCGCTGAGACAGGTCGGCCTGCAGGGTCTCCACCTGGACACCGGCGAACTGACGCATCTCCTCGGCCACCTCCCGCAGGCGCTCGGGGGTGCGCGCCACGAGGACGAGGTTGTGCCGGGCCTGGGCGAGCTGCCAGGCGATCTCCAGGCCGAGACCGCTCGTGGCCCCGGTGACAAGTGCTGTTCCCATGGCGGCAGACTAGGAGCGATTGGTGAGTACTTGATGGGAATCGAGCACCGGCTAGTCTGCTGCCATGCGCCTGGCCACCTGGAACGTCAACTCCATCCGCACCCGTGTCGACCGCGTCCTGGCCTTCCTGGAGCGCGAGGACATCGATGTCCTGGCGATACAGGAGATCAAGTGCCGCCCCGACCAGTTCCCGGTCGAGCCCTTCGAGGCCGCCGGCTACGAGCTGGCCGTCCACGGCCTCAACCAGTGGAACGGGGTGGCGATCGCCTCGCGTGTGGGGCTCGACGACGTCGCCACCTCCTTCCCGGGCCAACCCGCCTGGGCGCCCAAGCCCGAGGTCGAGCCGGTCGTCGAGGCCCGGGCGCTGGGGGCGACGGTGGGTGCGGCGTCGGACGCGACGCCGGTGCGCCTATGGAGCCTGTACGTGCCCAACGGCCGCGAGCTCACTCACCCGCACTACACGTACAAGCTCGACTGGTTGCGGGTGCTGCGCGACGACGTCGCCGGCTGGCTCGGTGACGAGCCGGATCTGCCGCTGGCGCTGGCAGGTGACTGGAACGTGGCGCCGCGGGATGAGGACGTATGGGACATGAGCGTCTTCGAGGGCGCCACCCACGTCTCAGCACCGGAGCGTGAGGCCTTCGCCGCCTTCGCCGCGGCGGGCATGCACGAGGTCACGCGCGAGCGGGTCACCAACTACACGTACTGGGACTACCAGAAGCTGCGCTTCCCGAGGAACGAGGGCATGCGCATCGACTTCGTCTACGCCTCGCCGGCTCTGGCGGGACGGGTCACCGGCGCCGCCATCGATCGCGACGAACGCAAGGGCAAGGGCGCCTCCGACCACGTCCCCGTCATCGTCGAGGTCGACTGAGGCCGAGGGCGACGGCCCCGCGAGCGGGCGGACACCGGACACCCTTCGCCCACAGTCCCCTACAAGGCCAGGATCTGGTCGCCGAGCTCGGACCACGTCCGCCGGTGAACCACCCCGAAGGGCCGGGCCCCCAGGAAGACGGCCTGGCGCTCGGCGACCGGATCCACCCAGATGAAGGAGCCCGACTGGCCGAAGTGCCCGAAGGTCTGCGCGCTGTTGCCGGCCCCGGTCCAGTGCGGGGACTTGGCTCCACGCACCTCCACCCCCAGGCCGAAGGGGTTGGGGGTCTGACGCCCATAGCCGGGTAGAACGCCGTCGAGACCGGGCAGGACCGGTGTGCGGGCGCGCTGCGCGAGCGCGGGCGAGACGAGTCTCGGTGCGGCCAGCTCCCGGGCGAACAGGGACAGGTCGCGGGCGCTGCCCTCCCCGGAGTGGGGCGGGCGAGCCGGGGATGAGAACGCTGGCCATCCCCAGAGGCTCGAGCACGGTGGTCTCCACCCAGGTCTCCAGGGGCGTGCCGGTGGCCTCCTCGAGGCGCTCCCCCAGGATCTCGATACCGCGGTTGGAGTAGATGCGGCGCGTCCCCGGGGCTGCCAGGCGCTCATCGGAGTCGGCCGCGATCCCCGAGGAGTGGGACAGCAGGTTCTCGATGGTCGCACCCTCAGGCGCGGGCGCGCCGGCGGGGGTCTCCAGGTCCAGCAGTCCCCGGTCGACGGCGACCAGGGCCGCCCAGGCGACGATCGGCTTGGTCACCGAGGCGAAGGGGAAGATCTCGTCGACGTCCCCGGCCTCCAGGAGCACGCCGTCACCGGCGGCTGACCCTGCCGGTCACGACGAGGGGCGGTCGGGAAGGGGAAGGCGACCAGTGCCGGCAGAGCCGGGTCCTGCGCCCGAGAGGTGTCCGGGGTGGTCATCGCTCCTCCTCACCTGGTTCGGCTCTCGACGCAGCCGGCCGAGCACCCTCGCGACCGTACCTTACGCCTCGAGGACCGGCACGCCGTGAGTCTGCGAAACCTCCCGGCTCGCGAGAGGATCGGGGCGATGCCCTTCTATCACCGCCCACCCGCCGACCGCGGCCCGCTGCGCCCCCTGCTCCCCCATGGCTCTCGGCCAGGCGGTCCCCGCCCCCACGGCCGTTCAGCTGGCCGAGGCAGCCGACGTCGGCTACGCCGTCGTCGACCTGGAGACCACCGGCCTGTCCCCCGCGACGGATTCGATCCTGGAGGTCGCGCTCGTACTCACCGACGCCGCTGGGCGCGTCGAGCGCAGCTGGTCCACCCTCATTGACCCCGGCGCCGGCGTGGACGTGGGCCCCACCCATATCCACGGCCTTGTCGCCGAGGAGCTCATCGGGGCGCCCGGCTTCGACGACATCGCCGACCTGCTGACGGCCGACCTGGCGGGGCGGGCGGTGGTGGCCCACAATGCCCGCTTCGACGTCGGCTTCCTCACCCAGGCGCTGGGGACTCGGGGGCTGCTCGACCGCGGCGCGCGGGTGCCGCGGGTGTGCACGATGGAGTGGGCGCGCCACTTCATGACGACGCCGTCGCGTCGGCTGACCACCTGCTGCGAGGTGGCCGGGGTGGAGATCGGCCGTCACCACAACGCGCTCGACGACGCCCTGGCCGCTGCCGGCCTGCTGCGCCACTATCTGGCGGTGGGGGCTCAGCGCGGCGAGGAGCCGGTGGCCTGGGCCCGGGCGCTCGTTGAGGCTCGCCGCTTCACCGGCTGGCACTGGGATGCTCAGCGGGCGCGGGTCGGCGCCGAGCGTCTCACGGAGCGCACCACGCCCGGTGCCGAGCGAGCCCGCCCCGGGTCTTAGGCCTCGGCGGCATCCTCCCCCAAGGAGACGAGGAATCCGTCGTCATCCACGGCCACCCCGGAGACGGAGGCCACCAGGACGGTGGCGAGCTCCTCGACCAGGTCCCGGGCCGTCTGACGCTCACGGCGCCGGGAGCGGGAGACCACTTCGGCGTAGGCGTCGGCCTGGTCCTGGGGGATCCAGCGCAGGTCGTAGGACAGGACCGCCCCGCGCGCCCACGGCTCTCCGCGCACGGCCAGGGGCAACCCGTCGGTGGCGCCGGCACGCACCTCGATGCGCCCCCAGCCCTCGTGCTCGGAGTCGACCGGGGTGACGACTGCGTAGCCGTCACGCACCTCCTCGATGACGTTGCCGGTGGCGGCGGCGACGATCTCCTGACGCATCGTGTCCTGGCGGACCTTCTCCGAGCCGCGCCAGGCCTTCTCGAAGACGTCCGGGCCGATGCGCTCGACGAGGCTCTCCAGCTCCTCGGGATCGATGGCATCCAGCCCGACGGCGCCGCGGGGCTGAACGGCCTCCAGCGCGGCGCTCACCTCCGGGGCCACGGGCTGCAGGACGGCCACCAGGTCCTCCGGGCCGAGCCACACCGGGGCGTAGACGGTCAGGGAGGCCGAGACCTCCGGGCTGGGCTCGACCAGGACCGGGTCCTCGGTGTCCCCGCCGGGGATGAGCCGCAGGGCCCCGGCCAGGCGCCGGGCGATGGCGCGCAGGCGGGTGAGGGCCACCAGCTCGGCCCCCGTGGGCTGGGCGTGGGGGAAGGCGTCGGAGAGCGGGTCCAGGCCGGCGAGCTCAGCCGGCAGGGCGCCGGCACGGATGCGGGGGCAGTCCAGGATCATCAGCTGCGTGGTCCACTCCGGCGCGCCCAGGAGGCCGCGCATCTCGGCGTCGACCTTCCAGGGCCCCAGCAGGGAGACCCCGGGGAAGAGCTGGAGGCTGGAGACCCCCACCCAGCCGGACTGGATGTCCTGGGACAGGGCCAGGGCCTCGACCTCGTCGGGGGCGACGTCGTCGGCCAGGAACAGGACGTGGTTGGTGTCCAGGAGCCCGACCGGCAGCATGGAGGCAGAGGTGAAGGTGCCGGTGTCAGTGGGCAGGGAGACGGCGAAATCGGTTGAGTCGCTCATGCGTGCTCCTCCTGGGAGATGGCAGCGACACCGTCGACGGGGGCCGCGGAGGTGTCGGGGATGCGAGTGCGGTGGAAGGAATGGTGGGATCGGGAGGCCGTCGGTCCGCGCTGGCCCTGGTAGCGCGAGCCAGTGGCGCCCGAGCCGTAGGGGGCCTGGGCGGGGCTGGACAAGCGGAAGAAGCACAGCTGCCCCACCTTCATCCCCGGCCAGAGCTTAATGGGCATGGTGGCTGCGTTGGACAGCTCCAGGGTGACGTGCCCGGTGAAGCCCGGATCGATGAATCCGGCGGTGGAGTGGGTCAGCAGCCCCAGACGCCCCAGACTGGACTTACCCTCCAGGCGGGCGGCGACGTCATCGGGCAGGGTGATGCGCTCGTAGGTGGCCCCCAGGACGAACTCCCCGGGGTGCAGGACGAAGGGCTCGTCGGCCCCGACGTCGACCAAGTGGGTCAGTCCCTCCTGGTCGGCGGCCGGGTCGATGACCGGGTAACGGTGGTTGTCGAAGAGACGGAACCAGCGGTCCAGGCGCACGTCGATGGAGGCCGGCTGAATCATCTCGGGGTCGTAGGGGTCGAGGACGACCCGCCCGGCGTCGAGCTCGGTGCGGATATCGCGGTCTGAGAGCAGCACGGGCCCGATTGTGCCAGGTCCTCCCGGAGGCGTCACACGGACTCCGGCGCCGAGGGGCCCGATGGGGCCGGGTCTCCCCTCAGTTGCTCAGCGGCATGCCGGAGGCGTCAACACCCCACGGCGGCTCGCCGGGGCGGGCCACCAGGATGAGGATACCCTCGATGAAGGTCCAAACGAAGATCGGAAGGGCCAGGATCCCGCAGGTCAAGAGCGTGCCCAAGAGTTGGAAGAGCCCCTTGCCCGTGTGACCGAGGTAGAAGTTGTGGATCCCGAAACCACCGAGGAACAGTGCCAGGATGCCGGCGGCCACCCTGGACTTGCCCGGGTAGCCGGGAGGACCGTAAGCGGGGGCGGGACCGTATCCAGGAGGCGCGTTGTATCCGGGCTGGGACCCGTATGCGCCCTGCGGGTCCCAGCCCGGCTGGGCACCGGGATCATAGGGGCCGCCGTAGGGCGGGTACCCGCCTGACGGGTACTCCGTGGAGGCGGACCCCGCGGGCAGCACCGGCACGTCCGGGGGAGGACCCATAGTGGGCTCGTGAGAGTTGGAGGGATCAGTCATGCGCTCACCACACGTATGAAGACGTCAAAGAATCCGCGAGTGAGTGTAGCGGGCGAAGGCATCATCGGCGCGGCCCCGAGGCACCTCCGCAGGCCGATTTGCGCAGACGGCCTGAGTCTGGGTTAGACTTCCGCACGCACCTGGGACGCACGTCCACCGGTGCCACGCGGGTGTAGTTCAATGGTAGAACTTCAGCTTCCCAAGCTGACAGCGCGGGTTCGATTCCCGTCACCCGCTCCAGGCCGAGGGCCCGGACCATCACGGTCCGGGCCCTCGTTATTACTGTGCTGAGCGGTGGGGAATTCGCCGCCGTCGGGGGCAGGACTCCCGTCCTCGCACGCGTGACATGCCCCCGTGGGTAAGAGGATGTCCCCTGCCGCGCGGAGCGACCCCATCGAAGGACACCGGGCTATCGATGTACCCCGTCGCTCATCGACTTCGCCAACCCGTGGATGGAGAACCGGTTCGTCTCTAGACTTTCTGCATGCCAGATCACGAATATTCGGTGCGCGTGGAGTGGACCGGCAACCTGGGTACGGGCACATCTGGATATCGCGCCTACTCGCGAGACCATGATGTCCGAGGAACCACCACCGATCTGCCGGTGATCCACGGATCAGCGGATCCCGCGTTCCGAGGGGACGCTCACAGGTGGAACCCGGAACAGCTCCTGCTCGCCTCGCTCTCGCAGTGCCACATGCTGTGGTACCTCCACCTCGCAGCAGACGCGGGTGTCACCGTCACCTCCTACTCAGATGCCCCTACCGGCATCATGGCCGAGCACCCAGGCGGAGTTGGGGAGTTCACTTCAGCAACCCTTCACCCTGCAGTGACCATTGCTCCGGACAGTGATTCTGAGCGCGCAACCGCATTGCACGACCGAGCCGCCAAGTACTGCTTCATTGCCCGATCAGTGAGCTTCCCAGTCCACCACGAAGCCGTCATCACGACTGAGCAATAGTGAGGCGAGGTCCTTCACCCTTTCTTTGCCCGCTCCCTTCGAGGCGGCTCCGACGGCGTTAGCCGGCGCCGCCCCGTCAGAGTCAGGACAGGACGGCCTGCAGGTTCACCTGGGCGCTGTTCAGGATGCCGGCCGGGTCGCCTCCGGCCAGCCCGGGCAGTTCGTTGTCGAAGGTGGCGATGATGTCCGAGGTACCGGAGGCGGAGGGCACGGGCTGGGAGTGCTCGACTCCGGCCAGGAAGGCCGCCTGGTCGGCGTGCTTGCCCTTCCAGGTCTCGCCGGCGGACTTGCCCGCGGGGACCGTGCCCGCCGCACCTGCCAGGGCCACCTGCCGCTCGGCGGCGGTGAGGTACTCCACGAGCTTGATGGCGTCGGCCTTGTGCTTGGAGGCCTCGACGACGCCGTAGAAGGTGGGGAACTGCAGGGTCCCCTTGCCGCCGCTGCCGGCCGGCAGCTCAACCACCTTGTAGGAGACGCCCGAGTAGGCGTCCGCCAGGGTCTTCACCAGGGCCTCCGTCTCGATCACCATGGCGGCCTGCCCCTGGCCGAAGGCATCGGCGGCAGAACCGGCGGGCAGGTCGGCACCCCACCCGGCTGAGCCGGAGGACAGGAGCGTCTTGACCTGGGTCAGGCCCGCCACCGAGCCCTCGGAGGAGGCCGTGGCCTTCGTACCGTCGGCGCTGGTCAGTCCCCCACCGCCCTGGACGAGGAAGGCGCCCACACGCGTGTAGGAGGCGTCGAGGGTCATGCCGACGACACCACCGGAGGTGAGCTTGGCGGCCACCTGGTCGAGCTGCTCCCAGGTGGTCGGGTAGTCCGAGTCACTCAGGCCCGCGGCCGACCACAACGAGGTGTTGATGTACAGGGCGAGCGTGGAGACGTCCCTGGGCGCCGCGCTGATCCTCTCCTGCCGAGTGGCACTGGTCAGCAGCGCGGGGTGCGCGTCCTTGACGGCGGACGAGTCCTTGTCCCAGGAGTGCAGGGCACTGGCGTAGCTGGACAGCTGTGCCGGGTTGAGGACGACGACGTCGATGGTCGGCTCGGCCGTGATCCCGCGGGCCAGCTCCTGGGAGACGTCGGAGATGGGCTTGACGTCCACCTCCACCTTGGTCTCCTTGGTGAATGCCTCCACCGCCTTGGACAGGGCCTCCGCGGCGGCCTCGCCCGCATCGGAGACGATGAGTGCCATCTTGCCCTCCTCGGTGGCCTCGTCCTTCGACTTCGACGAGCAGGCTGCGAGAGTGGCCGAGACGGCCAGCCCCAGAGAGGTCAGGGCGAACGTCCTGCGGGTCAGCATCATGTGTTCTCCTTGAGGGAATCCCGGAGTGCCCGGGAGCGGGGTGAGCCCGGGGCCGCAACGGCGCCTGTGGGCTCGCGTTGAGCGACGTCGGGCGGGGACGGCGGGAGGGCACTACGGGCCCCGCGTCGCCAGGAGGAAGCGTAGGCCATTCAGGCCGCGGGCTCGGACTCGCTCGCCCCCCGACCCTCACCTCACAGGAGGTCGCGCAGGGCCAGCACGACGACGCCGGTGGCCAGGGCGTCCACGAGGAACCAGCTGGCCAGCCACAGGCCGGCGGGAACCCGGGTCAGGTGGGCCAGGGTGCGGTGGTCCTGCTGTGGGTCACGTGAGGCGGCGACGTCGCGCAGGGAGTCCCAGGCCCCGACAAGCAGGGCCAGCCCGGTCCCGGCGACGACGCCGTCTCGCCACTGCCCGCCCCACCACCACAGGGCCCCGGTCAAGACGGCTACGAGCAGGACGAGCAGGACCGTGCGCACGGAGCGGGACATGACCAGCAGGACCGCCAGGAGGACCAGCCCCAGCAGCAGGACCGCACTCGCCCAGCCGTTGAGGGCCAAAAGCACGACGACGGCTCCCAGGACGGCAGGGGCGGGGTAGCCGGCCCAGGAGGTGGCCACCCGGCCGGGGCCGGTGGGTTTGCCGGCGGTGACAGCGTGCCCGGACAGGTCCCGGCTCACCACGAATCCGAGGAAGCGCCGCCCCACCATGAGGCCGACGGCCGCATGTCCGGCCTCATGGACGATCGTCACCAGGGTGCGCCCCCAGCGGCGGGCCGGGCCCCAGGCCAGGACGATGAGGAGGATAGCCAGCGCCGGCCACAGCACGCCGGGATCCAGGCCGACGACGCTCGAGGCGCGGGCCAGCAGGTCGTTCCAGGTCTCAGTCCAACTCAGGTTCACGGACGGAAGTCTGCCAGGCTCGCCCGCATGCGCGGGAGCCCGTGGCCCACGCTGTCAGCCGACCGCGCTGTGATGAAGCGAACCGGAGGCCTCGGCGCCCTCCAGGGGCTCGGTGGCGTGGGGCTGTGGAATGGTCGGAACCGCATGGGCGGGCTGGCGGGCCCCTACCGCCCGCAGTACGAAGGCGTCCAGGCTCTCCAGGTAGGCCCGGCGCTGCTCCGGATCCGCGGGGGTCGGGCGCCCGCCCATGACGGTGGCGTGGATGAGGGGGATGACCTGCTCGGGGTCCTGGGCCGGGATGAGTCCCTGGTCCATGGCGTCGGTAAGGATCGAGGAGAGCATCTGGGCCAGGAGCGCGCCGTGGGCCTTGAGGCGGCCGGCGGTCCCGCGTGAGACGGCCCCGGACAGCGGTCCCGACGTCGGGAAGTGGAAGTGCCGTGCGATGAGGGCCTGCTGGCGCACGTAGATGCGCAGGCGGTCGATCGGGTCCTGGGTGCCGGCCAGCGCCCGGGAGAGCTCCTCGGCGTAGCGACCGGCCTCGTGCTCCATGAAGGCCAGGAGCAGGTCCTCCTTGTCCGCGAAGTGGTTGTAGACGGCGGTGCGCCCCACACCCGCGTGGTTGGCGACGTCGGACAGGGTGATCTTGTCGAAGCTACGCCGGCTCATGAGCTCGGACGGGGCGTGGAACAGGGCGGTGCGCGTGCGCTCTCGATGCTCGACCAGTGAGGAACCCAGGATCTTCGGCGTGAGGCAACCCTAACTCAGGAGATGACGCGAGCGATAGAAGTGTCAGAAAACTGGGAGGAGGCGACGCTGCAGCGCTGAGGACGGTTCCCGAACCCGCAGCCTTCGGGAACCTTCGTGCGAGCGCTCGGCCCCGCTGCCACCACCCCGGTACCCATCAGCGCCCCAGTGCGGTCACGAGCGCGTCGATGATCGGCAGGTCAGCCTCCAGCCACGGCAAGCGGCGCAGCTGATCCGGCGGATCCAGGCGCACCCACTCCAGCCGCTGGTGGTCGGCTCCGGCCCTGCCCCGGTCCCCGGGGCGGGCGGGCTCAGCCAGCCACACCCGCATCCTGAAACCGTGCATGGCCGGCCACGCCGGGGCGTCGTCGCCGGGGCCACTGTCTTGCGGCGGCGGAACCGTCAGCTCCCAGGGGACGACCAGCTCGGATCCCAGGCGGATGCTCAGGCCGATCTCCTCGTCGAGCTCGCGGGCCAGAGCCTGCTCAGGCCGCTCGGCGGGCTCGACCTTGCCGCCGGGGAGCTCGAACTGTCCGGCGTGCTCAGGCGGGTAGGAACGGGCCGCGCACAGCAGGGTGGTCGGATGCTCCAGGTCGTCCAGGACCGCTGCCGCCACGACGAGGCGGGATGCCTGCCCCGTATCGGAGCCGCTCACCAAGGCTTTCCCCCTCCGCCGCTGCCGCCGGGCTTCTCGGTGGTTCCCGGGCTGCCGTTGTTGCGGTCCTTGAGGCGCTTGGCCCGGTCATCGACCGGGGTCGGGGTCGGCTTGGTGCTCGGGGTGCTGGAGGAGGTCTCGCCCGGCGAGCTCGACGCCGACGACGAGGGGGTCGAGCTCGGATCACTGCTGGGCTGCGAGGAGGGGGTCGAGCTCGGATCACTGCTGGGCTGCGAGGAGGGGGTCGAGCTCGGATCGCCGCTCGGCTGGGACGACGGACTCGAGCTCGGGTCACTGCTGGGCGTGGCCGACGGGCTCGAGCTCGGGGAGGGATTCTGCTGGGGCGGGGCGGCACCTCGCAGGGTATCGGCCGCCTTCTTGGCCGCCTCGACGTGCTCGGTCACCGCCGCGGGAGCTTCCGCTCTCCTGGGCCTGGCCCGCCAGCGTGAGGTGAGCGACGTACAGGTTGATGCGTACCATGCACTCCGGGGAGCCGACCTCCTTCGTCTTGGTCTTCGAGTCGACCTTGGCCGTGGGGACCTCACTGAGAGCCTGGTTGAGGGTCTTGACCGCGGAGGTCGGATCCTTCGCGGCGAGCTGCCCGGTCCCCAGGTTGAAGTGGACGCGCCACTGCTCCAGCCAGGGATTGATCGTGGCGACCGTGCGATAGCGTGACAGGGCCGTGTCGTAGTGGCCGGCTGCTGCGGCACGGTTTCCGGCCAGAGAGAAGAGGAAGATCGACCCGAGCCACAGGGAGACGATGGTGGCCAGCGCCGCAGGCACCCCGCCGATCGCCAGGAGCCGACGACGCCGTTGGAGACGCGCCTCCCGCCGTCTGGGGTCCTCCGAGGCCGGTAAGAGTGAGGAGGCGTCGTCATTCGGGTCCGCGTTCTGCAGGTAGTCGACCTCCTGCTCCGGGGGAGCACTGGTGGCTCCCTAGCGTGTCCTGTGCATCCTGCGCACTGTGGGCAACGCCGGGCTGCGTCCCGCTGCGCCCCGGCCCGGGGAGCTCGCCGGGAGTGTTTCCTATCGTCATCATCTTCCCCTTCCCATGAGAAGACGCAGGCGACGGTCGGCTCGCATGAGATCAATGATCTCCCACAGCAGCAGACCGAAGGCGATGAGTCCCAGTGGCCAGGTCAGGTACACCCGGGTGCTGGTCTTGGACCGTCCGTCGGTGGAGACGGCCTCGATGTCGACGTTGGTGAACTTGCTCGTCGGGTCATCGTTCGACCCGCCGGTGCGGTGGAAGTAGGGCAGTCCCATGTCCTTGGCCACCTTCTGGAGCTCGTCGGCGTCGATCTTCGACACCCCGGGCTGCCCGCCCTGGCCGTCAGCGATGTAGCCGGACTGGGTGTGCTCGCCGGTGGCCGGCGAGCCGTCGTAGCTGCGCATCTTCCCGCCCTCGGTGGAGCCGTAGCCCAGCACCGCGCCGCCGGCAACGACGCCGGCCAGGGACTGCCAGGAGACGCCGGCGCTGTCGGCCGCCTGAGCTCCGCGCCCCTCGTCGGTGGCCTCGCCGTCGGAGAAGATGTAGACGAGGCGGATGTCGTTGGGGTCGGAGCGGCGGGACTCCGCCAGCGACTGCCACAGCAACGGAAGCGCCACCTCCAGCGAGGAGCCGGTGGCGTGCCCCGTGACCTCCTGCTTGAAGGAGCCGATCCAGGCGTCAACGGCGTTGGTGTCGTGAGTCAGCGGCAGCTCCTTGGCCGCGGTGTTGTCCAGGGCGATGATGGAGAAGCGCGAGTCCGGGAAGGCCTCGCGGATGGCGCGCATGTCTGAGCGCACGCCGTCGAGCCTGGTGGAGGCCGACTGGTCGACGCCCTCAGGCCCCTTGCCCTGGTAGTCCTCCGCGGCCATGGACCCGGTGCGGTCCACCACCATGTAGATCTCCACGTTGGAGACGCTGATGGCCTCGCTGCCGCGGATCGCCGGCCCCGCCAGCGCCAGCACGACGACGATGACGATGGCCAGGCGCCTCCACCAGGCCCGACGGGCGGCCGGCTCGGCATCGTCACGGACCAGCCGTCGCCGGGAGAGGATGAGCAGCCCTGTCAGGGCCGCCGCGATGAGCAGGACGAGGATCCACCAGGTGACCGGGATGAACGCGAAGTCCCCGATGATCGGAACCGGCTTCATGCTCGCCTCCAGGTAGTCAGTCCCAGGTAGCCCAGAAGCACCAGCGAGAGCGTGATGACGAACCGCTGGGGGACGTCGGTGCGACGGGTCTGCTTGCGGCCACCGAGCGCGGAGACCTCGGTCTTCTCCAGCTCCTTGACGATCTGTCCCCCGGTACCGGAGTCCTCGACGTCGTAGAAGCGTCCCTTCCCCGGCCCCTCAGTGAGGGTCTTGAGCTCCTCACGGGACTCCTCGGGAGTCTTGTCGAGCAGGTCCTGGTAGGGCTGATCCTCGTCGGCGCCGTAGATGGAGAACAGGCGGATCTTGCGCTCGGCCACAAGGTTGACGGCGTCGGGCAGGGGGTAGATCTGCTCGTTGTCGGGGTCGATGACCTGGTTGTCGGTGGCCAGGATGATGGAGCGGGAGCGTTCCAGGCCCTGGTTGTCGAAGGCCTGGGCGCAGGAGGCGAGCCCGTCACCGGCCAGGGAGGAGCCGTAGACACCGCTGTTGGTCGTGCCGCCGAAGGCCTCCTCGAAGGCGGCCTTCTGCTCCAAGGAGACGTTCTGCGGGTCGATGTCCAGGACGTCGCCCAGCTTCGTGAGCTGATCACGCAGCAGCTCGTAGTCGTCCGTCAGCGGGACGATGGTCTGCGCGGATGAGTTCCAAGCCACGAGCCCCACCCGTTCGCCGTCGAAGTCCTTCAGGATCTCGGAGAAAGTCGTCAGGACCGAGGAGTCGATCCTGACCATCGACGTCGACACGTCCAGGCACAGGACGATGTCACGGTTGGCCAGGGCGTCAGGGGCGCTCGGTGACGCGAACGGGCCGACCGGCGATGGCGGAGGCACTCAGCAGGGGCCGAGACCAGCATGACTGCCATGAACGCGTGCAGCCAGCGCTGCGCCCGGATGCGCCGGCGCACCGCCGGCAGCTGGAACAGGCTCGCCGAGTTGGCCAGGGCGGCGGGGCGCCCCGCCCCGCCCCGCCCGTCTCCAGGGCGGCTGGAACCGCTTCGGTGTCGTGGCAGAAGAGCCCGCGCTGGGGCGGCGGTCGATGATGAGGACCGCGATGACCGCCGCCACGGCGATGACGATCAGAACGATGAACAACCAGCGCATCACCATCGGGTGACCACCTCCCTGGCGTGGGTGAGGGCCTCCTGCGCGGCGGCCTGCGGCTCACGGTCGAAGGAGGGCTGCTCCCATAAGGCGAGCAACTCGCCGACGTGCCCCAGCGGGTTGGCGTCCAGGGGACGTCCCGCCGCGCGCACGCTGCGGCGACGCTCCTCCACCGAGCTCGGCCCGACGGTCGCGGCCATGTCCAGGATCTCCGAGACCGTGGCGGTGGTGATCTCCTCCCCGCTACGGACCCCGGCGAAGCCGCGCAGCAGCGCCGCCAGTTCCAGGTGCAGCTCGCGCAGGTCCAGATCACCGTTGTCCCAGCGCTGGGAGATCTCGCCGAGACGCTCACCCCACTGGCGGCGCTCATGGGGCGCCATGGGAATGTCTCCGAACTCCTGGGAGGTGTCGCGGCGAGTCACCAGGAAGGTTCGCAGCAGCCAGGCCGTCACCAGCAGGAGGCCGACGACCATGACGATGACCATCCATATCGGCATGAGAACCGGGGGCATGATCTGCATGGGTCACCGCCTCCCTCTGGCCACGGCGGCGCGTTCACGCTGGAGGAGCTCGGCGATGGAGTCGATGAGCGTCTCCTCGGAGGAGACGACGCCGTACTCCAGGTGCCGGGCGTCGAGCACCTGCTCGACGGTGGTGCGCCACTGCTCGCGCACCACGGCCGCTTGAGCGGCCAAGTGGGAGTCCGAGCGCAGGAAGGCGGGGATCTCGAAGGGCAGGTCGATGTCCCGCCCGCGGCCGCCGTCCGGGCGCAGCGGGTCGTCGTCCTCGATCTGGACGACGATCATCTCGTGCTGGATCGACAGGCGCCGCAACCAGGTCGCGGCATCGGGGCCGGGGTGGGCGGTGTCGGTGATGAGAATGACCAGGCTGCGTCGACGGTGCCAGGTGCTCACCCGTTCCATGAGGCGCGGCAGGCTGGAGGGCGGCGCCCCGGGGGCCAGCTCGAAGACGCCGGGGGGCGCCCCCTCGACGGGGACGTCGAGGTCCTCGAAGGTGCGGGCCAGCAGCGCCAGCAGGGTCTCCACGTGCTTGGCCCCGGAACGGGCCGGGCGCGAGATCGTCCGGCCGGCGTCACCGGCCACAAGCGCCACCGAGTCCCCCCGCATCCGAGCCAGGTAGGCGAAGACCTCCGCCACCCCCAGGGCCAGGTCGCGCTTGTCCTCGCCTGAGGGGGTCATCGCCGCCATGGTCCGACCGGTGTCCACGGCCAGCACCATGGGCATCATGGACTCACGCTGGTAGCGCTTGATGACCGGCTGCCCCAGGCGGGCCGAGGACTTCCAGTCGATGTCGGAGATGTCGTCCCCGGGCCGGTAGAAGGACATGTCGTCGAAGTCCTGCCCCCGCCCGATGAATATCGACTTGTGGCGTCCGTCGAGCAACCCCGTGGCGCGGCGCAGGGTCGGCAGGCTCAGCGCCGCGCGCAGACGCTCGATCCGCGTACCGCGCCGGCCCTCGCCGGAACCGGACTCGGGCGCCCCGGGGACGCCATGTACCTCCGTGCTCATCGCTGTGCTGGTCACCACCGGGCTCAGGGCGTGGGGACGGCCGCGAAGATGGCGTCGATGATCGCCTCGGGCGCGACTCCGTCGGCCAGGGCGTCATAGGTGAGCACCAGCCGGTGGCGCAGCACCCCGCGACGCAGCATGTAGACGTCGTCGGGGATGACGTAGGTGCGTCCCTCCTGAAGGGCGACGGCCTGGGCCACCTTCATGAGCGCGATGCCTCCGCGGGGGGAGGCACCCACGCGCACCTGCCGGTCCAGGCCGGGCACGGGCCGCGGACCTCCGCCGCGGGAGGTGTTGATGAGGGCGACGATGTACTGCTTGATGACGGGATCGACGTAGACCCGCTCGGCGGCCCGCTGAAGCCACTCGACGTCGTCGGTGGAGATGGGCCGACCGGTCACGGGCTGGTCGAAGGTCCCGTTGGAGATGCGGTCCAGGACGTCGGCCTCCTCCGAGGGCCGTGGGTAGGTGAGCACCTCCTTCATGAGGAAGCGGTCCATCTGAGCCTCGGGCAGGACGTAGTGCCCTCCTCCTCGATGGGGTTCTGGGTGGCCAGGACCATGAAGGGATGCGGCAGCGGGTAGACGACGCCACCGATGGAGGTCTGACGCTCCTGCATGGCCTCGAGCATGGCCGACTGGGTCTTGGCGCTGGAGCGGTTGATCTCGTCGAGCAGGACGATGTTGGCGTGGACCGGCCCCAGCTGGGTGGTCATCTCACCGGTGGAGGAGTTGAGGATCTGGGTGCCCACGATGTCGTTGGGCATGAGGTCCGGCGTGCACTGGATGCGCCGGAAGGAGCCGGAGACGGCCGAGGCCAGCGTCTGGGCGGCAGTGGTCTTGGCCAGACCGGGCACCGACTCCAGCAGGATGTGACCGCTGGACATGAGGGCGGTCACCAGGGCCGTGCGCAGCTGCTCCTGACCGACGACCCGCTGGGCGAAGATGTTGGCCACGGACTTCAGCAGCTCAGCGGCGCGCTCCACGTCGGCGTCCCCGGCGCCCCGACGGCTGGAGGCGGCCTTGGCCTCGCGTCGCAGTGCCTCACGGGAGGGCAAGGGGCCGGTGTCGACCTTCTCCTCCGCCGGCGCCGCCGGTCCGGCAGGGTAGCCGGGAACCGTCATCCTGGATGATGCGGGAGGCGCGCTGTGGACCCCGGCGGACTGCGGGTCGATCTGAGGCGGGACCGAGGGCGGCTGCCGGTCCGAGACCGCAGCCCCCTGCCCCGAGGAGGAGCCGACGGGCTGACCGGACTGTCTGGCCGCCGGCTGCCCGGCTGGCTGGCCGCTCGACTGACCGTACTGCTGGCCACTGCCCCAGCCACCCGGCTGACTGCCGGGTTGGGCACGGTGCTCGGGCTGCATGCTCATGGTTCTCCTCGCTCAGTTCTGGCTTGATTCCTCGCGCCACGTGCTCGCGCCTGGATAGGCAGCGCATTGGCAGGCTATACGAGCCGGGGCCACCTGGGGCGCGAGCGGAGGGGAAGTCCTCCCCACAGCCCTGGTAGGCCTCTATTTTTCACCGGATTGGCGCTATTCCGAAGGAAATGTGAGACGAGTCGTCATGGGGCGGCCACCCCGGGGTCAGAGCTGTCCGAGGTTCACCCGGCTCCCGGTCAGGCTCAGCCGGAGCCCGTCGTTGGTGACGATGGCGCTGGTCGGGCGCAGCCCCGGCGGCAGGGACTTCGCGGGGATCGTGATCTGCGAGGAGTCCAGCCCGACGTAGCTGAGCATGCTGCTGTCCCCCGCGGCCACGTCGACGCCGGCATCCTTCCCACCCATACGGGAGGAGGTGACGGTCAGGACCAGGCTGCCGTCGGCACCCAGCGACGGGACGATCTCGGCCTCACCGCTCAGACCGAGCAGGGAGGCCGAGGCCCGGATGACTCCTGGATCCTGGGCACTCGTTCCAGTGCGCTGGGCCTGAAGGGTGACGCCCTGCAGCTTCGGGTGCGACGCAGCGGCGAGCGCGGTCACCTGTTGCCAGCTGATGGTGCCCGACGCCGTCACGGCGTCAGTCGGGTAGGGCTTGCGCAGGCTGATGTGGCTGAGATCGACATCGACGTCGCTGAGGGTGACCGAGGTGCCGCTCTGCCCCTTGGAGGTGAGCTCCAGGCTCGAGGAGTCCACGCTCAGGCTGTCCAGCGATCCACCGACGATCTGGCGCAGAACGATTCCCTTGGTGGCGATCCGGGCGTCCTCACTGAGTCCTGGCAGGGCTGAGCGCACGGCGGCGTCGATCTGCCCGCGCACGAGGTACTCCATCCCGACGGCCCCGGCGCTCAGGATGACGACGAGCACCACGAGGACCACCACCCATCGTCGAGCGCGACGTCGTCGGGCAGGACGGGGCCGGTCACTGTCCGAGAGCTCCTCCTCGGAGAAGTCCTCCTCCGAGATCTCACCCTCCGAGAGGTCCTCCTGGGGATCGTCCGCCAGGACCTCGTCGAGGAGCGCCCTGTTGGGGAACTCCTCCTCAGTGGTGCCCTCCGGCTCCCGGGGCGAGTCCTCATCACCCCGGCGACTCGTCGTTCCCCGCGTCACGTCATCGCCTCGGCGCCGACGGCGAGCTCTGGGCCACCGGGGCGGTGCTCACCGGGCGCTCGGCCGTCTGGTCGGCAGGGACCTGGTTGGCGGCCAGCTCCTCGTCAAGCATGTAGAGGTCCTCGGCGGTGACCATGAGAGTGGACACGGCGTGCTCCACCAGGGCGGTACGCCGGTTGGAGGCGGCTCCTGCCACACGACCGCCGCGCAGCCCGCGCACCCCCACCCGGTCGAGCTTCTCGCAGACGTTGTCCAGCTTGCGGTTGAACTTGGTCAGCGGCCAGCCCAGGCGCGCCGCGGCCGCCGCGGAGGAGGGGATCTCGGCGGCCCCGGTCCCGGCCCGTTTGAGCACCGGCTCGGACAGCGCCAGGACGAGCAGCAGCTGGGAGCGGGTCATCGGAGTCACGCCGATGGTGGTCTGGCCGGAGGACTGACGCACGCCATCGATCCCGGAGAAGCGGTCCTCCCCGGAGGTGATGAGGTTGATCTCGTAGGTGGTCGGGCCGGCGGAGAAGGTGAGGATGACCCGCGGGAAGACCAGCGGCATGCGGGCGCCCGGGGCCAGCCTGGACTGGACCAGCCCCTCGCCGTCGGTCAGGGTGGCCGACAACCGCGACCCCTCGTTGGCGATCCACCAGAGGTTCTCGGAGTGGGCGAAGACCAGGAAGCGGCGGTGGAGGTAGGGGTTGTCGTCGATATCGAGATCTCCGCCTCGGCCGATGACGAAGGTGTCGGCTGAAGCGACCCGGTAGATCTCTCCGGAGAAGTCCAGGACGAGCTCGTCGGGCTGCTCCGGATTGACCTCCGGCATCTCCGTCCACGTCAGGTCGCTCATGAATTCTCCTTCCACGGTCCCGGCTCATGATCGGCACCCGGGTCCAGTCTTGCCGACAACCCGGATCCGCACCGGCGAAGCACTTCCACTCGGACAGTGACCTCAGCCACTACGCCCCCTCAGCCATGACGGCGGATCGATACGGAGCGTCACCCCGTCGCCGACATCCATGAGGTCCCCCATGAAGACCGGCGTCGGCATTCCCGATCCCAGCAGGACCGGTGTCGCACCGGGGCGGGCCAGGACCGTGCCGTTGGACGAGCCGAGATCCTGGGCCAGGATGCTCCATCCCGAGGTCGTGAGCATGAGGTGGGAGCGCGACACCATGTGCTGCGGGCTGGCCACCGGGACCAGGGCCACGATGTGCGGATCGCCCCCGGCCTGCGCCTGGGGGGCGCGCCCGATGACGACGTCGCCGGCGACCTCGATAGCGGCGCCGGTCGACAGGGTCAGCGTGGCCAGAGTCGGCCGGCGCACGTAGGACAACCCTCCCGTCAAGGGCTGGGAGCAGATCAGGCACTCCCGGAGCTCAGGGGGATTGGCGTGCCCCTGAGGGCAGATCGAGGCCCGCACGGGGGGAGCTGCGATAAGAGCCGCCTCGGAGGCGGAGACGACCTCCGTGTTGGGCAGGGCCTCCAAGGGCTGGGGCGCCCGCACGGGCTGAGGCTGCTTGCTCTTGGAGTTGTCCGGCGCAGTGGGGGTGTTGGCCGTCGGGCGGCTGCCCGAGCTCGCCGAGGGTGCGGTGGGGGCCCGATGGGCACCGCGGCGCCGGCGCCCCGATCCGGGCTCCGGCTCGGGGTAGTCCGGGAACGGGCTCACGTCGCCGGTGTCCACCCCCTCCGCAGTAGCCTCAGCGGCCTCCGAGTGCTGCTGCTCCGCAGGCTCGACGGAGTCGTCGGGGTCCTCCCAGATGCCCGTCTCCAGCAGCTCGGGAGCCGAGTCCGCGGACCTGTCGGTCGTAGCGTGAGAAGCAGCCTCAGCAGGAGAATCGGCCTTGGCGGGAGACGGCGTCTCCGAGGGCTCCGGGGCCGCCTCCTGGGGCGATGGAGAGACCGGGGAGATCGGGGCAATCGGTTTGAGCAGCGTGGTCTCGTCACTGGGCTCCGCCGGGACGATGCCGGTGGACTCCGATGCCGTGGACCGCAGGTCCGAGCGCCGCGGCGCTGCCACCTGCGGAGCCGCCGCGGCCTGTGGGGAGGACGCTGTCGGGGCCTGCGAGGCCGCCGGTCCCACCGTCGGCAGATAGGTGCCGCCCAGGGCCTTCAGGACTCGGAACCCCGTCTCAACGGGAGACATCTCCGGACTCGGAGCCGGCGGCCGGGTTGATGATGGCGATCCCGTCAACACCATCGACCCGCAGAGCCCCGTCCGACAGGCGCGTCAGCCCCTCGGGCAGCGGGAACACGCTCAGGCGGCAGGGAGAGGGAGGGAACCGGGGAGACCGTCACTGCGCCCCCTGAGTGCTCGCACCGTCGGAGCTGGACGCGTGGACCTCCGGCAGAAGAGTCGGCACCTGGAGGGAGTCGACGACGACGGCGGTGGTGTTGTCATGCCCCCCGCCCTCCAGGGAGGCGGCCACGAGGAGCTCGGCCGTGCGCTGCGCCGTGTAACCGGCCGCCAGCACGGTGGCGATGGCCTCGTCGTCGAGCTCGTCACTGAGGCCGTCGGAGCAGATCAGGAGCCTGTCCCCAGCGGCCACCGGAACGGTGTAGAGGTCCGGGACGGCGGAGTCGGCGATGCCTCCGCCCAGCGCCCGGGTGACGACGTTGCGACGGGGATCGCTGCGCGCCTGCTCGGGGGTGAGCTCACCGGTCTCGATGAGAATCTGGACCCGGGAGTGGTCGCGGGTGACCTGGGAGAGCATGTCATCTCGCAGCAGGTAGACCCGGGCGTCCCCAATGTTGAAAATGACCCAGGTCGGCCGCGTCGCCCCCTGCTCGTCCGCCATCCAGGCCAGGATGACGCCAGCGATCGTCGCACCGGGCAGGTAGGCGGCGTGGGACGGGATGGCGACGATCGCCTCCTGCGCGGCCATGACCGCGCGGACCACCGTGTCGACGTCGGCGACGGTGGACCCGACCAGTGAGTAGAGGGAGTCGAGGGCGACCTGCGTGGCCATGCGGCCGGCGGCGTGCCCGCCCATGCCGTCGACGACGACGAAGGCCGGAGCGATGGCGAGGTAGCCGTCCTCGTTGATCGTCCGCAGGCGCCCCACGTCAGTGGCCGCGCCGACAACGACCCCCGGGGCCCTGACACCGTCTTCACCGCGGATCGCGATGGCATCGGCGTCAGCACGAACGTGCTCGGTCATCGGCTCCCTTTCCTTTGCGTCGCTTGCACTCCCCTAGTAAACCCCAGCACCCCGTCCGGAACCACCGCGTCACCGCCCGAATTTCACCATGTGGGAGCCCACAGCGTACCGAAGGCGAACAGCACGGGCTCCCGCTCCGCCCGCCAACCTCGCCTTCACAGCTGCCGTCTTCGGCGACGATCCGCCGTCGGCCGACACTGACGAGCTGCGGCCGTGACCCGTCAGGCAGTCGGAACAACGGTGTCCTCAGGTAGTCTTCCAGGGTGGCCGACCGACCCACATGCCGCCGAGGTGGTGCTGCGTTCCCTGACTCGGTATCACGGGCGGCCCGACACCCAACCGCGACGGCCCCAGGTGCCGGTCACAACCTGGACCGACGTCGTTTTCCCGACCCTCGAAGGACCCAGCATGTCTCAGGCCAAGGACGAGCTTGTCGCGCGAGCGCAGGATCCCAATGCAGAGTTGGAGACCCTCCACCAGCTGGCACAGAACTATCCCGGCCTGCGCCCCTACATCGCCGTCAACCCACGCACCTATCCCGCTCTTCTGGAGTGGCTGGGAACCCTGGGAGACCCCTGCGGTCGACGCGGCCCTGGCCTCGCGGCAGCCAGCCCCAGTCAGTGCAGTCATCACAGACGTCGCCTCAGCTGGCGGTGGTCTCGCCCCCCGGCACCCAGCCGAGCGCGCCGTCGGCCAGGTCCTCCGAGGCCCCCACTCAGGTGACCCTGCCCCGTTCGCTCCGGTCCGGCAGCGCAGCCTCCGGCGCCTCTGCGATCTCCGCCACCAGCTCGAGGAGCGCCGCGAGCGCACCGAGCGCCTTCAACGCGGCCGGCGCGAACACACAGGTTGACGGCTTCCAGACCACGGGCGACCCGACCGTCTCCGTCCCCACGTCCGGCCCCGCCCAGGCGATGGCCCCCCAGTCACCGGCCCGGCCGGTTCAGCCCGCCCTGCAGCAGACCTTCCAGCAGTCCGTGAACGTCTCCCAGGCGCAGAGCCCGGTCATCCCCGCTCCCGTGCAGCCATCCCCGGCCGTGACCAGCGACAACGGCGTCTTCGGCGTCGGCACCGAGGACGACGATTCCCAGCCCCCCTCCTCCTTCCTGACCTCCAACCGCATCCTGCTCATTCTGGCGCTCCTGGTGGCCACCGTCCTGGTCTTCCTGGCGACCTGGTACCTCTCCGGAGGCAGCGGCAAGGGCTCGGGCACCGAGGCCCCGGCCGACTCCGGCCAGGCCGCGGCTCAGGACGGCTCCTCCCCGGACGCCCAGTCCGCCACGACGCAGGCCGCCCCGAGCGCCTCGGCAACGCCCACGCTCAAAGCGCCCGCACCCAACGGAGCCCAGGAGCTGTCCGCCTTCGACGCCCCCAGCGGCAACATCACCTGCACCCTCGGGAAGGATGGCGCCACCTGCGTCATCAACAAGCATGCAGAGGGCTCCTGCCGCAACAAGCCCCTGATCGTCAAGATCGACGCCAATGGTGGTCAGTCCACCGAGTGCGGCTCGACCTTCTCCGCCAAGGGGGTCAGTCTCGGATATGGCTCCTCCGCCAAGAACTCCGAGTTCGCCTGCACCTCGACCGAAGCCGGCATGCAGTGCTGGAGCCAGGTCAGTGGCAGGGGCTTCACTCTCAGCCGCGAAAGAGTCGAGTCCACCACCCACGGCGGCAACTGATCAGCCTCACCCGAGGTCGGAGCCCCGCCCGCCGGGGCTCCGACCTGTTCTCTCTGCTCTCTCAGCTTCACCTTCCAACAACACGCGACGTCCGACATGCCCACCTCCTACCGAACGATCCTCATTCACCCCGGCGCTCGCTCTTTCACGGCCGCCGGGCTGATCGCCCGTTTCCCCATGTCCATGGTGGGGATCTCCACGATCCTGGCGGTCGAGGAGCTCTACGGCTCCTACACGGCCGCAGGCCTGGTCAGCGCGGCGAACTTCGTGGCCACAGCCATCGGGGCGCCGATCCTCGCCCGCTGCGTCGACCGCTACGGCCAGTCGCGGGTCATGCTACCCGCGGTCCTCGTGTCATCCTTGAGCCTGGTGGGGCTGGCCGCCGCTGCCTCCATGCACACGCATCTGGGACTCCTGGCCATTCTGTCTGCCCTGGCGGGAGGGCTGGCAGGTTCCATGGGCTCACTGGTGCGGGCGCGCTGGACGGCGATGCTCACCCGCCCCGAGGAGGTTCACGCGGCCTTCTCCCTGGAGGCGGCCCTGGACGAGGTGGCCTTCATTCTCGGCCCGGTGCTGGCCACGGCCCTGTGCACGACGCCGTTCCTGCCGGTGACCTCGGGCTGGGTCAGCTGTGTGGTGATGCAGCTGTTCGGAGGGCTGTGGTTCCTCAGCCAGCGCGCCACCGAGCCCGCGCCGCACCCGACTCGGCCGCGGCGCACCACTGAGGCCGCTGAGCAGTCCGATAAGGGCACGGAGCATCCTCCGGTGATGCGCTACGGCGCCATGGTGGCCACCGCCATCGTCTTCCTCATCCTGGGAGCCTTGTTCGGGGCCAACGACGTCGCCGCGGTCGCCTTCGCCACCGAGGCCGGGCACAAGTCCGCCTCGGGTCTCGTCCTGGCGGTCTGGGGCGTGGGCTCCTTCGTCGCGGCGCTCCTCTACGGCTCGCGCACGTGGGGGTGGCCGCTGTGGAAGCAGCTCATGGCTGGGCTGGTGGGGCTCGCGGTGGGGGCCTCGACCTTCGGTTTCGCGCCGAGCCTGGTGGTGCTGTCCGTCCTGGCGCTCTTGACGGGTCTGGCCATCGCCCCCACCCTGACAAGCGGCAACAACATCGTGCAGGTGACGGTGGCGCCCTCCCAGCTGACCGAGGGCCTGGCCTGGGTGAGCACGGCACTCAACATCGGGGTCTCGGTGGGGTCCCTGCTGGCGGGGCAGGCCACGGACGTCGGCGGCTCGCGCGCCGGGTACCTGGCGGTGGCCGCCTTCGCCTGGGGCGCCGTCGCGGTTGGTCTCCTGGGGATGCCCGCGCTCAGGCGGGCACGGACCAGTGGCTCTCTGGGCGGCCACTGAGCCGCCTGAGCGGTCGGCTCAATTCCCGACATCCCCGGCGGCTCTTCTACACTCAGCACGATGCCCACCGCAGGAAATCCACAGCACACCCCCCCTTCCCTCCCAGTCGGGCTCCGTCCCCACGGACTGCCCGGACCGCGAGAGCGGGATGTCCGCGGCCCGGTCCCCGCGACTGGTCGCGGCCGCGCGCGCCGTCGTGTCTGCGCCCTTCATCACCATTCTGGGATGGCTGGCCCTGCTGGTGCCCGCCTACTGGTCCCTGGTGGACGACAACGGCCAGTGGCTCTTCAAGCTGGACTCCTTCGTCTACTACGAGGCCGTCCGTCAGTGGCTCGACGGAGGGGACCTCTACAGCTGGTACGCCAACCCGCCCCAGCACCTGTGGCCCTTCACCTACACGCCCCTGGCGGCCTGGGTGATCGCGCCCCTGACCTGGATGTCGTACCAGTCGGCCACCGTGCTGCTCATGGTGGCCACGCCGCTGTGCGCCGCCGTGACCGCCTACGCGGTTCTCAGGCGGCTGGAAGTCGAGCCCCGGATGGCGCACGCACTGGCGCCATGGCTGGCACTCATCGGGGTCATCGCCCTGGAGCCCTTCCCCAAGACCATGGAGTACGCACAGGTCAACGCCATTCTCATGGCGCTGGTGGCCGTGGACCTCTTCCTGGTTCCCGAGCACTCGCGCTGGCGCGGGGCCCTCAGCGGCCTGGCCGCGGCGATCAAGCTGACGCCGGCCGTCGCGATCCTGGTGCTCCTGGCGCGCCGGGAATGGCGGGCGGCGGCCACCATGGCGGGCAGCGCCGTCGGTCTGACGCTCCTGGCCGCTCTGGCGGCCCACCGAGTCCTGGGAGTTCTTCACCTCGGCCATGTGGGATCCGGGACGCGCCGGTTTCGCCGACTACTCGGGCAATCAGAACCTCAAGGGCGCGATCGCCCGGGGTCTGCCGGAGTCCGCCTGGAACCCCACCTGGGCGGCCTGCTCCTTGCTCACCGTGGTGGCTGCCTGGTTCCTGTGCCGCAGGCTGGATCGGCTGCGCGGAGCCGACGGCGCGGCCGGAGCCCTCGGGCAGGACGATGGCCTGGTCCTGTCCCTTCAGATCAGTGTGGTCATGGTGCTCGGCCTGGTCATCTCCCCTATCTCCTGGTCGCACCACTGGGTGTGGTGCCTGCCTGCGCTCATGTCGGTTGCGGCGGCGACCTGGCGCTGGCGCTCAACCGCGCTCGGTGTCGTCGCCGCCGCCGGGTTCCTCGTCTTCGTCCTGGCGATGCAGTGGTGGTTCCCCGAGCAGAACCATGTGGAGCAGAACTGGCCCACCTGGGCCAAGGCCGTCGGCTCGAGCTACACCTGGTGGGCGCTGGGCTGCGGGGCTGTCCTGTGGTGGACGAGCGGCCGGCGCCTGAAGGCTCCGCGCCGCTGAGAGGCGGGCCCGGTCACTCATGGCCGATGCTCCTTACCACTCCAGAAGCCCTTCGCATCGGCCCCTGAAATCGGCCCGTCGTCTAGGATCCAGGGGTGCCCCTCTCCGATATCGCCCGCGCCGTCGAGGACCAGTTCCATCGCGACACCGTCCCGGTCCTCAAGCGTCAGGCTGGCGTCCCCGTGTCATTCCCTACGACGGCTACGGCACCAGCGCACCTGCTCAGCCGGGCCCGACGGCGCAGCAGCACCAGGTCAAGACGGCCCAGCGCATCAGGACCGGAGCCCACCGGCGCCCCACCTCTGCGTCCCGCGGGGCCTCCCCCGACTCCCCTCAGCCCGCCCGGCCCGCACCCATGGCACGGGTCCTGGCCCGCATGGTGATGCGTCCCCAGGATGCCCCTGCCGAGGGACCGCTGTTCCGCTCCCTGCCCGACACTCTTCCCGTCAGCGCCGCCCAGGCCCGCAGCTTCGCCATGACCGGACTGAGCGATGCTCAACGGGGATGGCGCCTGTTCATTGAGGTGCCGGTGGCCTTTCTGCCCGTGACGGTCCACGTGGGTCGCGCCAGCGTGCGCACCCGGGCCGACCGCAGCGGCTACATCGATGTCGTCGTGCGCGATCACGGCCTGGAGCCCGGCTGGCACGAGGCCAGGATCGAGGCGATGGGGGCGCAGGCGGTCGCCGCCAAGGTCCTCATCATCCCCGAGGGGCCGCGCCTGGGCATCATCTCCGACATCGACGACACCGCCATGGTCACGCACGTCCCCCGCGTGCTCGTGGCCGCCTGGAACCAGCTCGTCAAGTACTCCTCGGCACGCGAGCCCGTCCCCGGGATGGCTGAGCTCTACTCGCGCATCCAGGCGGTCCACCCGGGCACCCCGATGATGTACCTGTCCACCGGCGCCTGGAACGTGGTCCCCACCCTGCGCTCCTTCTTCTCCCGCCACGGCTTCCCCTCGGGACCCGCGCTCATGACCGACTGGGGGCCGACCAACACCGGCTGGTTCCGCTCGGGCATCGAGCACAAGCGCACCGAGCTACGCCGGCTCATGATCGACCTGCCCCAGATCACCTGGATCCTCTTCGGCGACGACGGCCAGCACGACCCGCACATCTACGGCGAGGCCGCCCGCCACCACGCCGACCGGATCGCCGCCGTCGCCATCCGCCGCCTGACCGCCACCCAGCAGATGCTGGCCGGAGGGCTCACCGCGCACCCCATGGGCATCGGGACCGAGGCCCGGGCCCTGGCCGAGGCCGATGTGCCCGTGGTCGTGGGTGCCGACGGCTACGAGCTGGCCCGGCTCCTGCCCCGCGAGCTGCTGGAGACCGCGCCGCGCCGCTGACGGCCTCACGGCAACTGCCCCGAGAGCGGGGCGATTCTCAGCCGCCCCTCCATGCGGCATGTCTCACGAAGCCCCTCCACCGAGGTCGATCCCCGCCATCATGCGGATCGACCCGTAGCCCGACCTGTTCACAGGAACAGCACAGGCGCGCCTTACAAGGACAACAGGCCCCAGCAGTTACCTGGGTTCACCGGGGCGCACGCCCCGTTCCCATACCCAGCGAACAGGAGGAATCACATGTCCCCCTTCTCCACGGACCCCACCGACCCGACAGACCCGGCAAGCCCCAGCAGTTCCGCAGGCTCCACCCCCCTCGACCGCGGCGTCGCTGCGCCGCCACGCGATCCTGGCGGACCTCAACGTGCTGCAGGTGGCTACCCTCATGGGCACCGGGCTGCTGGTGACGCTCGGCGTGATCCTGGGCGGACGCTCCTACATCACCACCGTCACGCCGGACGGCCTGGTCAGCTCCCAGCCGAGCGCCCATGGCACCAGTGCCCAGGACCCCACGGAGGGTCCAGCTCCGTCCATCGACCCGTCCATCGACGGCACCTCGGAGAAAACCGTGTGAGCGCAGAGGAGATCCACCATGAGTCCGCAGCGGCCCCACGCGTGACGCTGTGGGCGATCACGCAGCCCCGATGTCCCTTCACGCCAGTCACCCCGACCCACGGCCGGTATGGTGATGGCGCACCAAGCAGTGCTTCCCTCAAGCTCAGGAGACGACATGGCCGGCAAGTTCCCCTTCATCCTCGGACTCGGCGCGGGATACGTGCTCGGGACCCGCGCGGGGCGCGCTCAGTACGAGCGCATCAAGACCGCAGCCTCCAAGGTCGCCGAGCAGCCCTTCGTGCGCACCCGGGTCGACGCCGCCTCCAGCCACGTCAAGCAGGCCGTGCGCGCCCAGGGTGAGGCCGTCACCGAGAAGGTCGCCGACGCCGTCAAGGAGCGGTTCTTCGGAGCGCCGTCATCCAAGGGCAACGCCCAGTCCCAGCCCGTCGACGCCGGTCAGGCCAGCGTGCGCCCGGTCGGCGAGAATTCCTGAGGCCGGTTTGAGGCCGGCTGAGATCGGCAGCCCCTAGCCCTGCTCGGGCCGCTGCGAGGAGGCGCCCGCCTCTGTCGCCCTCTCGCCGCGGCCGCGCCAGGAGGGGGCCTTGAGCGGCCCCATCATGAGTGACCGGCGCCAGCCGACCAGCGCGCCGGTCACGTCGCGTCGCCCGGCCCGGCGCCGTTCCCTGTCGGAGATGACCGGCAACTGCCAGGAGCGCCAGTAGGCGAGCACGCACAGGCCCGCACCGACCACGGTGGACACGAGCATGGCGTGCGCGTCGGCCGCCCCCGCCTTGACGGCCACGACCTGCGTGCCGGCGGCGATGAGCGCCGGGATCGCGTAGAGCTTGTTGCCGCCGAAGACGGCCGGGGTCTCTCCCACCGCGACGTCACGGATCATGGAACCGCCGATGGCCGTGAGGCAGCCCAGCAGGAGCGCCGGCATGACTCCGAGACCGTGAGTGAGGGCCTTCGAGGCCCCAGTGGCGGCCCAGCAGCCCAGGATGACGGCGTCGGCCACCACGAGCAGGCGCCGGGTGGGGCGCGAGGTCAGCGGCACGAACCAGGCCACCGTCGCCCCCAGACAGGCCGTGTAGAGGTAGTAGGGGTCGGTCAGGGCGAAGGGCGGACCGGCCTGGATCATGACGTCGCGCAGGATGCCGCCGGCGGTGGCCGTGAGCATGGCCAGGACGACGAAGCCCACCAGGTCGAAGTTCTTGCGCCGGGCGATGAGCCCGCCCAGGATCCCGTTGAGCAGGACCCCGCACAGGTCCAGCAGCCGGAAGGTGTCGGTGAGCGAGGCCGGCATGTGAAGCGTGAAAGAAGAGACGTCCAGCACCCCGGTTGCCCGCCTTTCGCTTCTGTCATGGTGGCGTCCCGCCGTCGACCCCGGTGCCGGCCGGGCAGCCCGCCGTTACCCGGCACTTTAGCCCACGGCGAAGCACGGGGCAGGTACCCGGCCGCCGCGGATAGCGCGTTGCGGCGACACGAAACCTCAGGTGGTCAGGGCGCGCCGGCCCACGCCATGATCGGGGCGTGTCCTCCCGCTACTCGCCCCCCCAAGGACCTGAGCCGCTACGCGTGGCTGTCCATCGGTGCCGCACTCGCCACGATCGCGCTCAAAGGGGCCGCGGCCTGGCTGACCGGCTCAGTGGGTCTGCTCTCCGACGCCGCCGAGTCCGTAGTCAACCTCATCGCCGCCGTCATCGCCCTCATCGTGCTGAAGATCGCGGCCAAGCCCGCTGACGCCGACCACCAGTTCGGGCACTCCAAGGCCGAGTACTTCTCCGCCGTCGTCGAGGGCGTCATGATCTTCGTGGCCGCCGCCTTCATCATCATCTCCGCCATCGGGCGCCTCATCGACCCGCAGATGCCCGAGCAGCTGGGAGTGGGGCTGGCGGTCTCGGTCATCGCCTCGCTCCTCAACGGCGCAGTGGCGTGGGCGCTCTACCGGGCCGGGCGCCGCGAGCGCTCCATGACCCTGGTGGCCGACGCCAAGCACCTGGCCACCGACGTCGTCACCTCCGCCGCGGTCCTGGTCGGGGTGGCGCTGGTGGCCGTCTTCGACTCGGCCGCGCTCGACGCCGTCGTCGCTCTGGGGGCCGGGCTCAACATCATGTGGACCGGCTTCACGCTCATCCGCGACTCCGTGGGCGGTCTCATGGACATCGCCCCGTCCACCGAGGTGCTCCAGAGCGTGGAGGAGGTTCTGGCGCACCACCGTAAAGCGGGCATGATCGACTTCCACGCGGTGCGGGTGCGAGAGGCCGGCAACCGGCGCTTCATGGAGCTGCATGTGCTGGTTCCGGCGGTCTGGAGCGTCAAGAAGGGGCACGACTTCACCGAGCAGGTCATCGACGAGCTCATCGAGGCCGACACCAGTCTGCGCATCTCAGCGCACCTGGAGCCCATCGAGGATCCCAAGTCCTATGAGGATCTGGAGGACATCTGAGAACGTCTGACGTCAACTCGGTTTCCATCAACGTGAGGACATGTCAGACTCAGCCCCATGAATGCAATGAGGCTCACCGGCTCAGCACCGTCGCTGCGCCAGCACACGACCACCGCTCCTGTCCCCGCCTGGCGTCACCCCGACCACGTCGTCCTGGAGACCTGCGTCGAGGACGTCGAGGGCGTGAGGATCTCCGCACGGGCCGGGGCCGACCGGGCCGAGCTGGGTGCGAACCTCACCGCCGCCGGCACCACCCCCTCGATCGGCACCATTGAGGCGGCCATCTTCGCCGCCGCCGAGCAGGTCGAGCAGCGCCGCGCCCAGGCCGGCGCCCACTGGGCGGAGAAGCCCGAGGCCGCCGCTCCCTTCGGCCTGCGGATCCTCATCCGCCCCCGGGGCGGGTCCTTCGTCTACGACGCCGATGAGGGCCGGGCCATGATCGCCGACGTGCGGCGCATCGCCACCCTGGCCCTGGAGATGGCCGAGTTCACCCGCCCCCAGGCCACGGGCGGGGGGCGCACCACGCTGCCGCCGGTCGTGGACCTGGGCTTCGTCGTCGGCGCCCTGACCGAGGACGGGATCATTGACCGCGGCCTCGTGCGCCTGCTGGTCGACATGGCCAATGGAGCCCCGGTCACCTTCCACCGGGCCTTCGACCAGTGCCGCGACACCGTCGAGGCCTACGGGGACCTGGAGGGACTCGGTGTGCGCTACGTCCTGACCAGTGGGGCGGCCCAGACCGCGGCCGCCGGCGCCTCGGTGATCGCCGGGCTGGTGGCCAGTGGAGGGCCGACCGTGGTCGCGGCCGGGGCCGTGCGCCCCGACGGCCTGGTCGACCTGGTGGAGTCCACCGGTGTGCGCGAGGTCCACATGCGCTGCCCCCGTGAGGGGATGAGCCCCGACGAGCCCCAGCGCACCGATGAGGCCCTGGTGCGCCGCGCCGTCGAGACGGTCCGTGCGGTGCCGCTTCCCGAGTAGCTCGACAGCCCCGCTCACCCCTATCGTCCACCCGCCCGGCGGCGACACTGAGGCCGGGTGTGCGCCCCGGCGATTCCGGGCGCGCACCCGGCCTGACGCCCTCCTCAGCCCTTAGTCCTCGGTCCGGGTTCCACCGTTGTCGGAGAATCCTCACGGTTCGTCGTTATCTACAACCCTGGCGGCGACCGAAGGTTTCGACGCCTCCGTCACGCTGGAAGCGCAATCGGAAGAACTACCTACGTATCCCCCATGCTCACCCCTATTTTCTGTCTTAGGTTGACCTCATGAACGACGTCCGCATCGATACCCCACGCGGGATCACCCTGGCCGGCACCCTCCAGCTGCCCGCCGGTGCCGCCCCCATTGATCTGGAGGTTTCCACGACGTCGGAGGACGCCACGCCCCCACAGGCGCGGTCTGAGGGCGTGGTCCTGCTGGCTCACGACTTCCTCACAGACCGTCACGGGCAGGGCGGGCGCCTGGACTGGATCGGTGCCCGCTACCGCGAGGCGGGCCTGGCCACGCTCAACCTGGACTTCTCCGGCCTGGGTGAGTCCGACGACGACGTCATCACGTTGGCGAGCGAGGCCGAGGATCTGCGGGCGGCCTCCAGCTGGCTGGCCGGTCTGGGCTTCACCCGGCAGATGATCCACGCCAACGGGTTCGGGGCGACGGCTGCGCTCCTGGCCCGGCCCGAGCATGTGCGCACGGCGGTGCTCGTGGGCGCCATCGTGGGGCCGCAGTCGATCCTGTGGGAGGAGATCTTCTCCCCCCGAGCAGCTCGATGAGCTCGCCCAGCACGGGCTGACGCGCCTGGTGGACGACAATCCCAACTCGCGTGAGTGGAACGTGCTGTCCAAGGAGACGCTGGCCGACTTCTCCATGCAGGATCCGCAGCGCACCCTGGCCGACCTGCCCTGGCCGGTGCTCATGGTGCACGGGGTGCTGTCCAACGAGCTGCCCAACACCGCTGAGGCCACCGCCGAGGGCTTCCCACTGCTGCCCGACTCCAGCCAGATGGTCCATGTCCACGCCGAGACCCTGGACCAGGCCCAGGAGGAGGTCGCCCGCCTGAGCCTGGAGTGGGCTCAGCGCCGCTTGCGCTGAGGTCAATGACCGGTGGGCTGCTGCGATTGGTCGGATAGCTGGACGACGACGGCCCTGTGGTCAGTACCGGGAATGGTGACGACCCTCCCCCTCCTTTCCTTCCCAGACCGTGCCGTCGACCAGGACGTGGTCGATGGTGGCGCCGAGCAGAGTCGTGCCCGTACTGCTGGGCCAGGTGGCCAGGCCGCCGATGCCCGCTTGCTCCCCCGCACTGATGCAGCCGCCCAGGTTCCGCAGCGGGGCATGATCGCGGGTGGCGTTGAAGTCCCCGGCCACAATCAGCCCGGCGGGCGGGCGGCGGCACAGGGAGGCGACGTCGGCCACCGAGCTCCTCCACCACGTCATCGCCCCCGGAAGCGGTGGGTAGGTGTGAGCACCGACGATGACGGGGCCGTCGCTGCTCTCCGGCTCCAACTGACCGTACCGAAACCGGCCCCGGCCGATTCCTCTACCTGCCTGTATCCGCCCAGCCGAGTGGCGACGAGGACAGTCGTGGAGTACGCCGGGTCGGAGTTCTGGTCGATCCCCTGCTCCGACAGGTCGGAGGGCATGCCGGTGTCGGAGAAGACGGCGTAACTCTGAGGCTGCGCGCCACTCCCCTTCTTCTGCTCGGTCAGGGCCTCGGCCAGCCGCCGTCCGTAGCGCTGAGTCGTCTCCGGCAGCACGACGATGTCGGCCCCCACCACATCCGCCAGCTCTGCAACCGCCTCGACGTCGGCGCCCTCCCGCTCAGTGTTGAGGCTCAAGACGCTCACGGCGCCGGCATCGACGGGTCGCTGTCGAAGCCCCCTGGCCACCAGAACACCGCCATGCGCCCCCGCCACCAGCAGAAGAACCAGTCCGACCACTGCGGTACGCACACCCATCCGGAAGGCTCCTGGCCCAGTCCGAGGCAACTGCCCACGCCGCCGACGACGCCGCAGGATCGCGACAGTGAGGAGCAGAAGGCCCAAGAACGCCGCGCCGGCCGCCAGCAGCGAGCGCAACGCAATGAGCTGGGCAAAGGGGAAGACCGTCGTCGGAGGCAGAACGCTCACCGACGCCAGGGCGACGACGACCACAACAGGACCCCACCGAAGAAGCCGTTGACATCGAGTCATGCCCGCACTCAACCAGACTCCGGCGGTCTTCTGCCAGTTTCCGCAACCGAGGAGCTCAGCATGGTCGGCGTCTCGGACAAGCGAACCCGCGTCCGTGGGGGACAATGGGCCACCTATGGAACAGGGCGAGCACCTCAAGCGGGACCAGGGCGACGATCACGCCGGTGGGCACCACGGCCATCAGGACGGCGACCTCGGCGCACGCAGCACCGAGAGTACTCAGGCGTCCCCTGGCGGGCCGGACGGGGGCGCCGCCGGTCATGCGCGAGGCGGCGCCCTGGACCGGCAGAGAGCGCGATCCCCGCGCGGTGACGGCGGCAGGCGTCGGGGCCGGCACCCGGGCCGGGCCGGGGGACGGCGCCGCAACGCGTGGAAGGGCTACTCCCCCGAGCAGCTCGCCGCTCGCGCCGCCGCCGTGCCGGCGATCGTCTACCCCGAGGAGCTGCCGGTCTCCGCTCGCCGCGAGGAGATCGCCGCCGCCATCGGTGAGCACCAGGTCGTCATCGTCGCCGGTGAGACCGGCAGTGGCAAGACGACCCAGCTGCCCAAGATCTGCCTGGAGCTGGGCCGGGGCGTGACCGGGATGATCGGCACACCCAGCCGCGGCGCATTGCCGCGCGCAGCGTGGCCGAGCGGATCGCCTCCGAGCTGGGCACGCCGATCGGGCGTGACGGCGTCGTCGGCTACCAGGTGCGTTTCACCGAGGAGGTCGGTGAGAACACTCTGGTCAAGCTCATGACGGACGGCATCCTCCTGGCAGAGATCCAGTCCGACCCCCAGCTGCGCCGCTACGACACGATCATCGTGGACGAGGCCCACGAGCGCAGCCTCAACATCGACTTCATCCTGGGCTACCTGGCGCGCCTGCTGCCCCAGCGCCCTGACCTCAAGGTCATCATCACCTCGGCCACCATCGACTCCGAGCGCTTCGCCGAGCACTTCGGCCGCGAGCAGATCGGCGACCGGGGGCAGCCCTTCACCGTTCCGGCCCCGATCATCGAGGTCTCCGGGCGCACCTACCCCGTCGAGGTGCGCTACCGCCCCTGGCTCCCGACGACGCTCCGCCCGCCTCCGACGACGCCGGCAGCGAGCCGGCCAAGCCCACCGCCACGCCCCAGCCCGGCCCGGCGGGACCCGGCGAACTGAGTGAGGCCGAGCTGGAGGCCCTGACCTCCCCCGATCCGGCGGTGCGCGCCGCGGCCCGGGCCCGCCGCGAGGCCATCCGCTCCGGCGCCGGCCCCACTGCGCTCACGCCCCGCAACCAGGGGGCTCGCGGCAAGGGCCGGGGCCGGGCCGGCTCCGCGGCCGCCGAGTCCGGGGAGCCCAAGGACCAGGTGACCGGGATCCTCGACGCCGTCGACGAGCTTCTGGGCGAGCCCACCGGCGACATCCTCATCTTCCTGGCCGGTGAGCGCGACATCCGCGACACCGAGGCGGCCCTCATCGACCATCTGGGGGCGCGTTACACGCCCGACGGCCGCTCGCGCACGCCGGGCGCCATCGAGGTCGTCCCCCTGTACTCGCGCCTGAGCGCCGCTGAGCAGCACCGGGTCTTCGAGGCCCACCAGGTGCGCCGCATCGTCCTGGCCACGAACGTGGCCGAGACCTCCCTGACGGTTCCCGGGATCCGTTACGTCATCGACCCGGGCCTGGCGCGCATCTCCCGCTACTCCAACCGCACCAAGGTCCAGCGCCTGCCGATCGAGCCGGTCAGCCGGGCCAGCGCCAACCAGCGGGCGGGCCGCTGCGGGCGCGTGGCTGACGGCATCGCGATCCGCCTGTACTCGCAAAGAGACTTCGAGGCGCGCCCTGAGTACACCGAGCCGGAGATCCTGCGAACCTCGCTGGCCAGCGTCATCCTGCAGATGGCGGCCCTGGGGCTGGGAGCGGTGGAGGACTTCCCCTTCCTGGACGCCCCCGACTCCCGCCAGGTCCGCTCCGGCCTGCAGCTGCTCACGGAGATCGGTGCCATTGAGCCGGCCGGGGCCGCCTCCGCCCGGTCCGACGACACCCCTGACCGGGGCCGCCGGGGGCCGCGCCTGACGGAGATCGGTCGGCGTCTGGCGCGTCTGCCCATCGACCCGCGCCTGGGGCGCATGCTCCTGGAGGCCGGTGAGCTGGGCTGCGTCGGGGAGGTCATGGTCATCGTGGCGGCCCTGTCCATCCAGGACGTGCGCGAGCGCCCGGCGGACAAGCAGGAGGCCTCCGACGCCCTGCACCGGCGCTTCGCCGACCCGACGAGTGACTTCCTGACCTACCTGAACCTGTGGCGCTACCTGCGCACGCAGAGCCGCGAGCTGTCCGGCTCGGCCTTCCGGCGCATGTGCCGCGCCGAGTTCCTGCACTACCTGCGGGTGCGCGAGTGGCAGGACGTCCACGCCCAGCTGCGTCAGCTGGCCCGACCGTTGGGTCTGGACGCGGCCCCGGTGGAGCTGCCGACGGCCCGCTCGATCCGGGCGGCCACCGAGGCCCTGGAGCCGGGCAGCCATGCCGCCCAGATCGCCAACGGGGGTGTGGCGGCCGCCGTCGTGGCCCTGGGGCGCAGTGCGGACACGCCCGACGCCGACGCGATCCACCGCTCGCTGCTGGTGGGGCTGCTGTCCAATGTGGGCAACTGGGATGAACGTCGTCGGGAGTACGCCGGCGCACGCGGGGCCCGTTTCACGATCTGGCCGGGCTCGGGCCTGCGCCGCAAGACCTACGACTGGGTGATGACCGCCGAGCTGGTGGAGACCTCCCGGCTCTTCGCCCGCACGGTGGCCAAGGTGGACTCGCGGTGGATCGAGCAGGTGGCGGATCGGGCCGGTCTGACCCGCCACGTCTTCGGTGAGCCCTACTGGTCGACCCGCCGCGGGGCGGCCATGGTCCACGAGAAGGTGCTGCTCTACGGGATGACGCTGGTGGCGGACCGGCCGGCGACGCTGGCGAGCGTGGGGACGGACTCGGCCCGCCAGGTGGCCCGGGAGATGTTCATCCGCTCGGGGCTGGTGGAGGGCGGCTGGCACGCCCGTCACGGCTTCGTGGAGCGCAACCGGGAACTGATCGAGGAGCTTCAGGACGTGGAGCGGCGTCGGCGCGAGCACGGGCTGCTGGCCGACGACGCCGCCCTGTTCGACTTCTACGACGACCGGGTCCCCGAGGAGGTGACCTCCGCGGCGGCCTTCGACGCCTGGTGGAAGGAGCAGCGGCGCACCACCCCGGACCTGCTGGACTTCACCCGGGAGCTGCTGCTGCCCGGCGGGGGCGACGCGAGCGGCTTCCCGGACACGTGGGTGCAGGGGACCTGACCCTGGGACTGGACTACGTCTTCGAGCCGGGCCACCCCGAGGACGGGGTCAGCGTCCAGGTGCCGGTGGAGGTGCTGGGGCGCCTGAGCCCGGAGGGCTTCGACTGGCTGGTGCCGGGGATGCGGGCCGAGCTGTGCGTGGCCACGATCCGGGCGCTGCCCAAGCGGGTGCGCCGTCAGCTGGTGCCGGCCCCGGACGTGGGCGCCCAGGTGTGGGCGCAGATCGCCCAGGAGTTCCCGACGCCGCCGGGCGCGAGCTGCCCCTGAGGTGCCCTTCGAGGAGGCCTTCAGCCGGGTGGTGCTCCGCCTCAAGGGCGTGGAGATCACGGAGGCCGACTGGGCCGAGGCGGCCGAGCGGCTGCCGGATCATCTGGCGATGGGCTTCGCGGCCCTGGATGCGCAGGGCCGGGTCATTGGCCGTGGCCGGGACCTGGTTGCGCTCCAGCAGCGGCTGTCGGGCAAGACGGAGGCCGCCGTGCGCTCGGTGGTGCGCGGCGCACTGGCCCAGGCGATGGCCGAGGCCCAGGAGCGCCAGGGCGCGCAGGACGGGAAACCCGGCCGCAAGGGCCGCAAGAAGAAGGGTGGGCGACCGGCTGCCGTCCAGCGTCCGGACGGTGCCGCTGGGACCGCAGGAGGCGCGGGAGGCTCAGGGGCCGGAACTGAAGCCGGTACTGGAGCCGGCGCCGGGCTTGAGGAGCGCCAGGGCCTGACCGACTGGCCCCGGGGTGTGCCGGGCCTGGGCGACCCGGATGCCTCGACGATCCCGGCCTCGGTGGACTCCACGGGCCGAGCCGGCCTGGTAGTGCGCGGCTACCCCGCCCTGGTGGCGGCCTCAGCCAGGAGCGCGGACTTGAGGATCCTGTCCGACGCCGTCGCCCAGCTGGGCGCTCACGGCGTGGGGGTCACGGCGTTGACCCTGGCGCGCACGGCCTTGCCGACGGCCCGGGTGACGAGCCGGTGGAGTGCCCAGGAGTCACTCATCCTGGCGGCCAGTCCCTACCGGACCACGGAAGCCCTCGTGGAGGACATGCAGGCGGCCGCTGCACGGATCGTGGCCGGGCGCTGGGCGGCATCGGCCTCCGGCTGTCCGCTGGCGAAGGTGCGCAGGCGGGAGGTCTTCGAGGCGCTGGTCGGTGTCATGCGCGATGAGCTCGAGGACGAGGTCTACCGGGTGGCCCGGTACACGGCCGCGGCGCTCAAGGCGGCCCGAGAGGTGGAGCGCGTGGTGGGTGAGCACACCTCCCTGACCCTGCTGAGCACGCTCCAGGAGGTGCGTGAGCACGCGGCTTCCCTGGTTCCGGACGGCTTCATCACCGCCACTCCGCCGGAGCACCTGGCACATCTGGAGCGTTACCTGCGGGCCCTGGTGATGCGGGTGGAGAAGGCGGCCTCATCGCCGTCGGCCGCCTCCCAGGACGCGGCCCTGGCCTTCCAGGTCTCCCAGGCCCGGGAGGTGGTGGACAAGGCCCGCGCCAAGGCGGCCTCGCTGCCGGCGGACCCGCAGCGCGAGGCCCTCCTGGAGGAGGCCCGCTGGATGCTGGAGGAGCTGCGGGTGAGCCTGTTCGCCCAAACACTGGGCACGAGCCGCAAGGTGAGCCTCCAGCGCATCACCAAGCTCTGCGCCCAGATCAGCTGACAGCCCGGCCCTCTTCCCGGAGGCACCGGGCGTCCCGCGGGACGAGCGATGACTCATCATCCCCGCAGACGACCCCTCCTCCCTCAGGGGGGAGGAGGCCGACCCAGCTGCGTTCACCCACCGGAACGATCACACCGGGGCCCGGCCCTCCTAGCCTGGAGTCATTCAGGAAGAACGAAGGCCACGAGCATCCCGAGGACTGACGCACCATGACCACCACCATCGACGCCGCAGCCGGCCCGGCCACGGGCGTCAACCGTTTCGAACCCCAGCAGAAGTCCATCCCCGTCTCCAAGCCATCCCGCACCGGGCAGCAGCGGGCCCTGGAGGCAGCCATCTGGCCCAGTCGGCCCCGCGTGGCCGGTCGGCAGTCCTTCGCCGGCGCGGTGCGCGCTGAGTGGATCAAGCTGCGCACCCTGACCTCCACCTGGGTCACGTCGGCCATCACGATCGTCATCACGGTCCTGTTCGGGGCGGGCCTGGCCGTGGGCTACGCCGGCTCCCCCCGATCGGGCCGAGGAGGCCAAGACCATGATCGCCACGGGCTCGGTGCTGGGCATGATCGTCGTCGCCGTCCTGGGGGCCCTGGTGATCACCGGCGAGTACGCCTCGGGGCAGATCCGCTCCTCGGTGATGGCCGTTCCTCGCCGCGGACGTCTCTTCGCGGCGAAGGCGCTGGTCGTATCAGGCTTCTCCTTCGTCCTCGGGGTCCTCAGCGTGGCGTTGTCCTACGCGATCTCCCACCCATTCATGAAGGGCCACGCCGGATCCCTCACCGACGCCCACTACCTGGGGCTCTTCTGGGGCACCGGATTGTCCTTCGCGATCATCGCGCTCATGGCCCAGGGGGTCGGCTACCTCACTCGTTCGACGGCGGGTGCCATCACCCTGGTGGTCTCGCTGCTGTTCGTCGTCCCCATTCCCTTCCAGATCATGACCGGCCACTGGAAGTGGGCGACCAAGGTCCTGGGACTCCTGCCGGACACTCTGTCCACCGCCGTCTCCGACCCCTTCAGCCTGGCTCACCAGTGGGGACAGGCCGGCACCAACACCTTCCTCCAGCACTGGCAGGCCATCGCCGTCTTCGCCGCCTGGGCCATCGTCCCGCTGGCGATCGCCGCAGTCATCTTCACCCGCCGCGACGCCTGAGCCACCGGCTCACGCGTCCCATCCGACTCTTTCTCCGGTTCCACACAGTCGGCCCCCGCACCACTGAGGTACGGGGGCCGACGACGTCCATGCCGGGTTGGCCGGATCGTTCAGCGCCGGGGCCGGTCGTCCCGGTTCCTCCGCTACAACACGGCGGACATGAGACGGCAGACGTTGTCCACGTAGCGGTTGTACCAGGGCTCGGTGGCCCACAGCTCGGGGGTCAGCTCGGTGCAGGTGGCCCGGTAGTCGGCGTCGTTGACGCGCAGCAGGTCGTCGAGGTCCCCGCCGAAGGCCAGCAGCATGACCTCGTAGTTGAGGGCGAAGGAGCGGAAGTCCATGTTGGAGGACCCGATGACCCCGACCTCGTCGTCGACCGTCATATACTTCGAGTGCAGGACGGTCGGCGAGGGGTAGAGGTAGATCCGCACCCCCGCCGCCAGGAGCGCCGAGTAGTAGGAGCGCTGGGCGTGGCTGACGATGAACTGGTCGGACTCCTTGCCCACGAACAGCTCGACCTCCACCCCTCGGTAGGCGGCCGACGTCATCGCCGCCAGCAGTGCCTCGTCAGGGATGAAGTAGGGACTGGCGATGGACACACGCCGCTTGGCCCCGTGGATGAGGGCCAGGAACATCCGCAGGTTCGGCTCGGTGGGGTACCCCGGCCCGGAGGGGATGAGCTGCATGGCGTTGACGACAGCGTCCGGACGCCCGGGTCTGGGAGCCGGCGTGCCCACCGGGATGCCCGGCAGCCCTGCCATCTCCGGCAGGGTCTCGGTCGGCGTTCCCAGTGCCAGGTCGAAGGCCTCGAGCTGCTCGCCGGCCTCGAAGAACCAGTCCATGGCGAAGACGGCCTGGGCCTCCAGGACGATCTCGCCGGTGACCTCCACGGACAGGTCCTCCCAGCGGCGCCCGGCCCGCACATTGCGCCGGGTCCGGTAGGTGGGGTCGATGACGTTATGGCTGCCGATGAAGCCCTTCTCGCCGTCGATGACCAGGATCTTGCGGTGGTTGCGCAGGTCCGGGCGACGCCAGCGGCGCTTGAGCGGAAGCAGCGGCATCATGAGGCGCCAGCGGATGCCGGCGTCGGTCATGCGCCGGCAGAACTGCTTCCAGCCGGGGTACTTGCGGCTGCCCAGGTGGTCCAGGAGGAGACGCACCGTGACCCCGCGGGCCACCGCGCGCTCCAGGGAGGTGAAGAAGACATCGGTGACCTCGTCCCAGCTCATGATGTAGAACTCAACGTGGACGTGGTCGGTGGCGGCGTCAATGGCGCGGGCCATGGCCTCATAGGTACTACGGGGGTCGGCGTGGACGGCCACCACCTCACCGCTGACGCAGGGCAGGCCGGTGAGCCGGCGGTTCATCCGCAGTGCCCCGGCCAGGTAGGTCGAGGGCCGGGCCCCCTTGGGCAGGTCGGGCATGGAGCGGGTGTAGTCGAGGGTGATCTCGTTGACGGTGTGCTGCTGGCGACGACGCGTGCCGTGCACCCACGGGCTGCCGATGAGCAGGTACAGCGGGAGCCCCACGAGGGGCAGCAGGAAAATGAGCAGCAGCCAGGCGGTCGACGACGACGGACGGCGGTTCTCCGGAACCGTGCCCAGTGCGGCGATCTTGATGAGGTACTCGATGACGACCCAGGTGGTCGCCAGTACCGGCGGCAGCGTCATGCTCGCATCATGTCATGCCCGCTGGCTGGTCACCGCAAAAATGCCTGGGCGCGGACCGGATGGTCCAACGCCCAGGCACTGCGAAGGCCCGCCCCAGTTGAACCACCGGGTCGGGCCCTTCGCATCGAGGTCGCTTACCGGTTCCCATTCGGCAGCGGGTCCTCCTTCACCGAAACGCCCGAGCACATTCCCTTGGCTGTGGCCCAGACTCAGTGGTGGCCGGTCAGTGGTACTCCCCAGTACCTCACGGTCACCACCGTTCAGCGGTGACTACGACTCTGCCGATACTGTCTGAGAGAAGGCTGGAAATCGCGCATCTAAATGATGACGCTTGATGACGATATGGTCACGGCCCTCCGGAGGTTGTGACACTTTACCTCAAACCCCTTGAAATGCAGCGGAATCCGCTCCTCCCCACTGGGTGCCGTCAGGCCGACGTCGGACTGCCGAAGAGGGTCTTGAAGTAGCCGTAGAAGTTCCAGTTCCCCCCACGAGGTGCACTGGTCCCCACCATGCGCGGCGGCCTCATTGGGCTGGAAGGGCGTGTAGTTGTAGAGGCCGGCCGTCGCCTGGTTCGCCACCGTCACCTCGGCGCCGCCGCACTGCGCATCGGGCGAGTAGGCGATTCGCGTGGGTTTCTGCGCCACCACGTCGTAGCTGCCCGGGCTGAGACGATAGCGATGGAACTGGGAGGCCGCTCCGTAGAGCTGGGAGGGGGAAGCCGGCCCACTGGGGGTCGCAGGTCTTGTGGTCGGGGCAGGCGTATCCGGCCGCGGCCTCGTAGTCACGAGCGCTCAGGTTCGCGCCGGAGGCGGTGAGCAGCCCCTGCTCCTTGTGAATGAGGACGAGGAGCACCTGGGGATTGATGTCGCAGGCCTGGGAGACCTCCCAGACGACGTCGGCCGCGCTGAGGTCGGAAGCCGCCTTAATGCCTCCGGGGCAGAAGGTGCTGGCCTGGCGGGCCGGCACGGAGAAGGTGGCGGTGGCCAGGCACTCGGTGCCGTCACTGCCAGGCTGGCAGCCGGCGTTGACCCGGGCGACGAATGCGGCGATCTCCTCACGCGTCATGGCCTGGGAGTCGTAGAAGACCTCGTCATCGATGATGCGTGCGGCATTGAAGCCGCTGCTGTCGGGCACCAGGGGCGCAGGGGCGGAAGCCGTCCCGTCATGAGAGGCCCGCCCCCACCCCAGAGCGAACCCACCGAGCGAGGAACCGGTTGCACGCAGCACGATGAATCCCACCAGGAGCGTGACCAGGAAGGCGGCCAGGACGACGCCGATCGGGCTTCTCAGGAAGGACTGAACGGAACCTCCCTGCGTCGTCGTCTCCGCCTGCTGCCGGTATGGAGGAGGCCGAGGAGCTTGCCACCCCTTGGCGGCCCTTCCCCGCCCGGAACGGTGATTCGCATCGTCCCGCCGGGCGCGGTCGGCGCCGCGCTGCACGGTCGGACGGGCACTGCGCGGAGCTCGTGCGGGCTGAGGCGAGCCGGATCCCTGCAGTGCTTCGCTGAGGCCGCGGACGTCGGCCGGAGGGATGATGGGACATCGGCGCCATCGTGTCACATCACGGCAGGATGCACGGCCCGAAAAGACCCTGGCGTCACGCGGCGACCGTCCGGCCAGGGAGCCGACGGGAGGCGATGCGCCCCACAGCACCGCCGTCAGCCGAGTGAGGCCACCGTCGCATACCGTGGGGACGTGCATCTTCCCGACGTCCTGAGCCTGGCGCGCTCCCTCATGGAGGAGGCCGACGTCGGCGACTGGGACCTGACCTTCGACCGGGCGCGTCGACGGGCCGGCCAGACGGATCATGCACGACGTCGACTCACGCTCAGCCGCCACCTCATGAGCCTGTACGACGAGGCCCGGGTCCGCGAGACGATCCTGCACGAGATCGCCCACGCCCGCGTGGGTCCCCAGCACGGGCACGACGCCGTCTGGGCCGCCGAGGCGACCCGGCTGGGGGCGACGGGTCGGCGGCTCATTGACGCTCAGGCTCCACGGCTACAGGGACGCTGGGTGGGCAGGTGCCCGGCAGGCCATGAGGTGGACCGCATGCGCCGTCCGGCCTCACCCGTCTCCTGCTCGCGCTGCGCCCCTCGATTCAGTCTGGAGCACCTCCTGACCTGGAGTCTTGACGGAGTGCCCGTTCCCCATGAGCGGATCAGCGAGCGCTACAGCCGCCTGCTGCACCTGGTGAAGCGGGCCGCATCGTAAGGCCACGAAGGGATTTCACGACGATGTAGGGTGCTTGTACCAACCACCACCTCATAAGAACGGAGTCGCCGTCATCATGCTCGTGACCACCACCCCCACCGTCGAGGGATACCCCGTGACCCAGTACCTGCGAGTCGTCTGCGGTGAGACCATCGCCGGAGTCAACGCCTTCAAGGACATGGCTGCCGGGTTCCGCAACCTTGTGGGCGGTCGCTCCCAGACCTATGAGGCTGAGCTTGTTCAGGCACGGGAGACGGCCCTGGCTGAAATGGTGCAGCGCGCCCAGGAGCTCGGTGCTGAAGGCGTCGTCGGCGTCGACATCGACTACGAGACGCTGGGCGCGGACAACGGCATGCTCATGGTGACCGCGTCAGGTACCGCCGTGCGGTTCTCCCCCGCCTCCTGAACGATAGTGAGCCCCAACTCTTCTCAGGGGAAGGCTTGAGTCACCGAAACGACCCGCCCGCGAATTTCCCAGATTTTTCTCAGGATTCTGTCCCTCGTCTTCACAGGGTGACAGCGTTACATAGTGGTCACCGCCGGACAGGGACGGTCTCGAGGGTTGGGGAGCCCAGTGACGGATCGATCCTCTGAGATGGTGACGGGTCATAGGGAGCCTGACATCGTCGTTCCGACGAAGGAGGAACCGCCTCCTCGGGTGCATGGGACCCCGGGTTGCAGGTGGGACCTCGCGAGGCTTGGGCCCGCGGTTCGGACATCCGAACCGCGGGCCGAGTCCTTTTCTCGGTCTCACTGATACGGCCTTCCCGGCTTCTCCCGTCACGCTCTCGCGCTATCAGAGAATTCGTGGGGATCACGGCCGACGAGGCGCGTCAGGATAGGGGCATGACTGACTCGGCCAACACCGCACAGCCCACCTTCTCCTGCCTCTCCACCGCTCGCGTGAGCACGGACCGCCCTTCCCGCTACGGCAAGCAGCTGGCCGCGCACATGGGCCGCAAGATCACCGCCACGTGGGATGAGACCGTCCAGACCGGCTCCCTGACCTTCGACCGCGAGGGAGCGACCACCGGCGTCGTCGGGCTCTCTTGTCACGACGGCGTCCTCCAGCTCGACCTGGCCGCCGACGACGAGCACCTCGAGCGCCTCGAGCAGGTCACTGGGATCCACCTGGCGCGCTTCGGCGCCAAGGAGGGCCTTGTCGTGAACTGGATCCATCAGGACGGGACCCCGGGCACCACCCAGGGGCCGCTGACTCCGGAGGATCTGGAACGTATGCGCGTCGAGCGCGAGGCCCGCCGGGCCTCATCGTGATGAAGCGCCGCGCGTTCGTAGGGTAGGTCGCGAAGTCGTACCCTGAACCCTCATCGCGAGGCATCAGGCACGACCACGATGGCGGTCTAGGTGTCCGGTTCCTCGTCGGCGATGGGGTTGCCCACGCGCAGCATGAGGAGCAGCCCGGCGGCCAGCACGGCGACGATCCCGAGAATCCCCCAGTAGTTCGCGCCCGACCCGACAATACGTGTCCCCAGGTAGATAGAGATGCCGTACATCGCGGGCGCCATGAAGGAGACCGCCCGCCCGGTGGTCGCGTAGAGCCCGAAGATCTCCCCTTCTTGTCCCTCGGGGATGAGGCGGGCAAGGAATGAGCGGGCCGCCGACTGGGCCGGACCCACGCAGGCCGACAGGAGCAGTCCCAGCACCCAGAAGGCCACGGTCCCGGCGGTGTGCAGAAAGAACACCAGCAGTCCGGCCACCACCAGGATGATGAGGCTGGCCATGATGACGTTGCGCGGACCGAAGCGGTCATCGAGCCGCCCGGCCCAGATGGTGGCGATACCGGCCACGATGTTGGCCACGATGGCGAAGATGATGACGTCACCCGATGAGAAGCCGAAGGTGTTCTGGGCGATGATGCCGCCGTAGGTGAAGACCCCGGCCAGCCCGTCCCTGAAGACGGCGGCGGCCAGCAGGAACCACAGCAGGCGCGGCCGGAAGTTGTGAAGCTGGAGCAGGGTGCGCCACAGCAGCTTGTAGGAGGTCAGGATCGACTCCTTGGGCCTGTCCTGACGGGAGACGGCCTCCTCCGGCTCAGTCTCCATGGCGGCCCGGTCCCGTCCTGGTTCGGCAGTCGCCATTCCCTCGCCGACTTCCGCGACATCCTCGGCACGGGAGCGCCCGAGCCTGCGGGAGCGGTTGATGAGGACGGGAAGTGCGGAGACGCCGAACCAGGCCGCCGCCACCAGCATGGCGACGCGCACTCCCATCCCACTGCCGGCGGGGAAGGAGAACAGAGGGCTCGGCCCCACGAGGGTGACGTAGAGGATGAGCAGCAGGACGATGCCGCCGAGATAGCCCATCCCCCACCCCAGGCCACTGACGGCACCGATGCGGTCCTTGGAGGCCAGGTGGTTAAGGATGGCGTTGTAGTTGACTGAGGCCAGCTCGAAGAAGATGTTGCCGACCCCTAGCAGGATAATGCCGAGCCACAGGTAGCCGGGCTCAGGACGCACCAGGAACAGGGCCGCCGAGACGGCCACCACCACCGCGGTGTAGCCCCCGAGCCAGAAGACGGTTCGCCCGCCTCTGTCCGAGCGCTGCCCCGTCACCGGTGCCAGCAGGGCGATGAGCAGGCCGGCGACGGCCAGCCCGAAGGACAGCGCCGACTCGTTGTCCGCCTTGGCACCGAAGGAGTCACTGACCAGGTAGACGGTGAAGACGAAGGTGGTAATGACCGCGTTGAAGGCCGCCGATCCCCAGTCCCACAGGCCCCAGGCGATGACGGGCCAGGACAGAGCCGGGTGCGGGAGCCGGCCTGCGTCGGAGCAGTCACTGTCGTGCTCATGGGAAAGACGATAGAGCCTTCGGGGCCGGTGATGGTACCGAAAGGGGAACCGATCTGATCGTCAGTTCTCCTCAGTCCCCTCGATGGGGCGCCTCCTCTGATCGGGCTGTTGTTCCAGGAGCAGCTCGGCCAGGGCCAGATCCATTGGCGTGGTCACCTTCATGGCGCGCTCATCTCCGGCGACGACGACGACACTGCCGCCGCAGGCCTCAACGAGACCGGCGTCGTCGGAGGCGGCGAGCGCCTCATCTCCGGCCCGCTCGGCCCCGGCGCGGTGGGCCGCGACGAGCACGGCGATCGAGAATCCCTGGGGGGTCTGGACAGCTCGGAGCCGGTCGCGCCGGGGAGTGCCGACGACTGGCTCGGGCTCCCCGCCCGGCGGGCCTCGACCTCCTTGACGGTGTCGGTCACGGGCAGCGCCGGCACCACGGCCTCGTGCCCGGCGCGCACGGCGGCGATCACCCGCTGCGTCACCTCCGGCGGTGTCAGCGCCCGCGCGGCGTCATGGACGACGACGACGTCGGCCCGGGGCACGGCGGCCAAGGCCGCTGCGAGCCCCAGGGCCACGGACGCCTGCCTGGAGCGGGGCGACCCTGCGACGACCTCGATCCCGACGCATCGATCCGCCTCAGCCTCGGCTGATCCGTCCGGCAGGCCCTCGAGCTCGGCACGGAACCGGTCGACCTCCTCAGCGGGAGCGGTGACGACGACGTGGCGGATGCCCCCCGAGGCCATGAGTCCGGCGGCCGCCCGCCGCAGAAGGCTGATGCCGCTCACCGGGACGAGGGCCTTCGGGACCCCGGCGCCCAGACGGGAACCGGAGCCCGCCGCGGTGAGAACGGCGACCGCCCCACCCGGAGCGGACTCGGGCGGGGCGGATGATCGGCATGAAGGGCTGGTGCTCACAAGCAGGACGCTACCGTCTCCCCAATGGTCCGAGCACGGGCGCTGCGCAACCTAGGAGGCGAGGACCTCGTCCAGGCGGGACTCGGCCTCCTCCTCAGGAGTCTTCTGAGCCAGGGCCAGCTCGGAGACGAGAATCTGGCGGGCCTTGGCGAGCATGCGCTTCTCGCCGGCGGACAGGCCGCGGTCCGTGTCACGACGGGAGAGGTCCCGCACGACCTCGGCGACCTTGATGACATCCCCGGAGGCGATCTTCTCCTGATTGGCCTTAAAACGGCGAGACCAGTTCGTGGGCTCCTCGGTCAGCGGCGCTCGCAGCACCTCGAAGACCTTTTCCAAACCGGTCTCGTCAACCACATCACGGACACCGATGAGCTCAACGCTTTCGGCGGGAACCAAGATGGTCAGGTCACCCTGGGCCACCTCGAGCTGCAGATACGTCTTCTCCTCACCGCGTACCTTGCGCTGCCGGATATCAATGATCCGGGCGGCCCCGTGGTGCGGGTAGACGACAGTCTCACCGACTTCATAGGTCATAAGGATGACTCTCCAGACTGGTTTGCGGACCTCTAGTTTATCAGGTCATTCCGCGCAAAGATCGGGGACGTATCTCACAGGGGTCACGGCCGTCGCGGCCCGGGACCGGGGGCGAGAACTGCGGTGCGACCCACAATGGAGATCAGTGCTCCGAATCCCCATCCAGGCGATAGCCGAGACCCCTGACCGTGGTGATGAGAACCGGTTTGGAGGCGTCGACCTCAATTCTGCCCCGGAGCCGTTTGACATGGACGTCCAGAGTTTTCGTATCACCCTCGTAATCGGGCCCCCACAGGCGCTCAAGGATCTGGCTGCGAGTGAGCACGCGGCCGGGGTGGCGCAGAAACATCTCCAGAAGCTCGAACTCCCGCAGCGGCATAGCGACCACCTCGCCGTCGACCCTGACCTCGTGGCGCTCGACATCCATCCGCACGGCACCGGCGACCAGAACCGGCTCGGGCTCCGGGGCGACGGCACGGCTACGGCGCAGGACCGCCTTGAGACGCGCCAGGAGCTCCCGATAGGAGTAGGGCTTGGTGACGTAGTCGTCGGCCCCGATCTCCAGTCCGACGATCGTGTCCAGCTCGGTGTCCTTGGCGGTGAGCATGATGACCGGCACGGAGGAGGAGCGCCGGATCCGGGTGCACACCTCGGTCCCGTCCAGGCGGGGCAGCATGAGGTCCAGCAGAACCAGATCAATGGGTCCGACGCCGCCGGGGCGCCGGGATGCCTCGAAGATCTCGACGGCGCGCTGGCCGTCCTCGGCCTCGACCACCTCGAATCCGTCGCGCCGCAGACCGAAGGCGAGCGGGTCGCGGAAGTTCTCCTCATCCTCGATCAGAAGAATCCGCATCGGGCCGCTCACCGACGGCATCGACGGCATCGACGACGTAGCCGGTGCACCGGAGGGGGCGAGCGGCCCTGCTCCCGCCCCTGCGGAGCGCTCTGCCGGGCTCATAACCCGCTCCTGGGGGCGGGCTCCGCTGCGACGTCAGCGGGCTCGTCTTCGAGCGAATCACCCTCGACCGGTTCGCCCTCGGGCAGGGCGCGGCAGCACGAGGGTGAAGGTGGAGCCGCGCCCCGGGGCGGACCACAGCTCGACGGTGCCGCCGTGGTCGGCGGCCACGTGCTTGACGATGCTCAGCCCCAGACCGGTGCCCCCGGTGGCCCGCGAGCGGGCCTTGTCGACGCGGTAGAAGCGCTCGAAGACGCGCTCCTGCTCCTCCTTGGGGATGCCGATGCCCTGGTCGACCACGGCGATGCGCACGATGTCAGAGTCCTCCGCATCCTGCGAGACGCCCACCGAGACCCGGGTGCGCGGCTCGGAGTAGCGGATGGCGTTGTCCAGTAGGTTGCGCACGGCGGTGGTGATGAGGGCGGCGTCGCCGCGCACCCGCAGCCCCCTGGTGCCGCCGGCCACGAGGGCGATCTGGCGGCCGTCGGCCTCGACGCGCACCCGGTCCACGGCCTCGGCGACGACGTCGTCGATCTCAACGGCCTCGGGCTCGGCCAGGGCATCCCCCTCCTGGAGGCGGGTGAGCTCGACGATCTCCTGGACCAGGACGCCTAGGCGGCGGGCCTCCTTGCGCATGCGCCCGGAGTAGTCGCGCACGAAGTCGGGGTCGTCGGCGCCGGCCTCAACGGTCTCGGCGAGCAGCTGGATCGCGCCGACCGGGGTCTTGAGCTCATGGGACACGTTGGCGACGAAGTCGCGGCGCATGGCCTCCACCCGGCGGGCGGCGGTGTGGTCCTCGATGAGGATGAGGACGCGCCCCTGGCCGATGCCGGCCACGCGCACTTGCAGGTGGAACTGGCCCGCACCGGGCACCCGGCCCCGGGCCACGGTGACGGCCGCGTCCTGTGCCTGGCCCGAGGCCCGCACGCGCTCCACCATCGCCACCACGGTCGGCTCGATGACGGCGTCGTCGCGCACGATGTTGAAGGTGTAGGCCGACGCCGAGGCGCGCAGGACCTCATCGTCGTCATCAAGGACGACAACTGTCGAGCGCAGCGCCGCCAGCACCGGGACGGCCGTATCAGTCCCGGCCAGGCCGGCCAGGTCGGCGGCGCTCGTGGCCGCCCTGCGCTCACGCCGGGACAGCACGATACCGATCGCCGCCCCCAGGCACAGGAGACCGACGGCGGCGAGGAGGAGAACGGTGACGGTCAGACCCACACCTCCAGGGTAGTTGAGTACCGACGGCGCCCACCGGCCGGCCCCGCCTCTGGGCGTGCCGCTTGCGGCGGGGTCCCGAGGCTGCTGTGCTTAGAGACAACATCCTTGGCGGCGGCCTCGGCGGGATCGTCGGGCAGCGCCGTCGAGCACATCACCGACAGGCCCGAGCCATCGGTCCTCGCCCGGAACAGGAGCAGCCTCATGCGCGCCATCTTCAACCAGGAGCTCAAGCAGCTGGGCTCCGACCTCGAGTCCATGGCCAACCAGGTCGCCACCGCGATCGAGCGGGCCGCGGAGTCCCTGCGCCAGGGGGACATCGTCATCGCCGAGCAGGTGATCGACGCCGACGAGCGCATCAACGACCTCCAGCGCGACATCGACGACCTGTGCGTCATGCTGCTGGCCCGTCAGCAGCCGGTGGCCGGGGACCTGCGCAACGTCCTGTCCGCGCTGCGCATGGCCCAGACCCTGGAGCGCCAAGGCGACCTGGCTCGTCACGTGGCGGCCATCGCCCGCGGCCGTTACCCCGAGCCGCCGCTGCCCGAGCCGGTCCTGGGCCTCATCCTGGAGATGGCGGACCTGGCGGTGCGCGCGGGCAAGGACGTCGCCCGCCTCATCTCGACGCGGGACCTGGAGCTGGCCTCCGTCATTCAGACCAACGACGCCGAGCTCGACGCGCTGCACCGTCGCTCCTTCCAGATGATCCTGGATCCGGCTCACGACCTGAGCCGCCAGCAGGGTCATCGACGCCGTCCTCATGGGCCGCTTCCTGGAGCGCTTCGGCGACCACTCGACCTCGGTGGCCAGCCGCGTGGCCTACCTCGTCTCGGGCGCCTCCATGCCGGAGACGCACGACGCCGAGGACGCCGACGCGCTCCACTGAGCACCCCGAGCCGACGAGACGGGCGGTGTCGGACCTCTTTCAGGTCCGACACCGCCCGCGTCATTCAGGACGCGGCAGGCCGTCGGGGCTCACTTGCCCTGATTGGCCACCGCCGCGATCTTGGCCTCCGCCTCGGGGTCGAGGTAGCGGCCGCCCTTCTTGATCGGCTTGAGGGTCTCCTCGTCGAGCTCGTAGACCAGCGGGATCCCGGTGGGGATGTTGACGCCGGCGATGTCATCGTCGGAGATGTCGTCGAGGTGCTTGACGATGGCGCGCAGCGAGTTGCCGTGGGCGGCGATCATGACAGTCTTGCCGGTCTTGATCTCAGGGACGATGGCGTCCTCCCAGTAGGGCAGGAGGCGCTCAAGAACGTCCTTGAGGCACTCGGTGGCGGGGATGGGCTCACCGGCATAGCGGGGGTCAGCGTCCTGGGAGAACTCGGAGCCGGCCTCGATGGCCGGCGGCGGCACGTCGTAGGAGCGGCGCCACTGCATGAACTGCTCCTCCCCGTACTCGTCGCGGATCTCCTTCTTGTTCTTGCCCTGCAGGGCGCCGTAGTGGCGCTCGTTGAGGCGCCAGTGGCGCTCCACCGGAATCCAGTGGCGGTCCGCGGCGTCCAGGGAGAGGTTGGCGGTCATGATGGCGCGGCGCAGCATCGAGGTGAAGAGCTTCTCGGGGAGGACACCGGCCTCCTTGAGGAGCTCACCGCCGTGGACGGCCTCAGCGCGGCCCTTGTCTGACAGCGGGACATCGACCCAGCCGGTGAAGAGGTTCTTCGCGTTCCATTCGCTCTCGCCGTGGCGGAGCAGTACGAGGGTGTAAGCCATGGCCCTATCCTGCCAGCATCGCAGGCATGGCGCGAGGCCCTGGAACGCGGTCTCAGTGGGCGAGGGTGCCGATGCATCGGCTCGGCGGCGCCACTCACAACGAAACCACCCAGTCACGGAGTGAATTCACGTATTGAAAACACAACGGCCCTGGTGATGCGCCTGAGCGCATAACCAGAGTCGTGGTGCGAGGTGGCAATCAGCTCGAGAATGATTCGATGCAGGGAACCGGCCTCATACAAGCCGGGCACCCCATGTTCCCTCAGTTGCCGGGGTGGACCTCGTAGTAGGCCTTGCGCACCTCAGCGGAGACGCGACCGCGGTCAGAAACCTCAAGGCCCTGCTCACGGGCCCACTCGCGAATCTTCTGAGTGTCAGAAGGACCACTGGAACGACGACGACCGGAACTACGACGGCCGCCGGTGCGACGCGCCTTTCCGACCCATTCCTCAAGGGACTCACGAAGAGCGGCTGCGTGCTCGTCGTTCAGGTCGATCTCGTAGGAGACACCATCAAGGGCGAAGGTGACGGTCTGATTGGCCTCGGACCCGTCGACATCGTCGACGAGGATGACCTGAGTCTTCTGTGCCATGATTCCTCATTCTGAGTGGAGGGAGCGGGTCTGAAGGATGTATCCCGCTGCGGACAACGTTAGATTAAACAATAGCCGCCCTCAATGCAACACGGTTTTCGCCGCCCCATTACCAACCCCCTCTAATCACACAGCGACGCATGGCGTCATACCACCCTGGTCGCCTTGATGACCGAGACGAAAACTGTGAAAGCACTGAGGTCCCGTTTGGAGATCCCCACGAGACCCGGCAGAACAATCCAGGCACACCACCACCTCCCCTCCGATCGGCTAGAGGTATCCAACGATCCATCAATCCGAGACGGTCAATCTCCCAGATGACTCTCAGATAGTGGTGGGGGATTCTCTCAGCCGGAAGAGAATGTCTGTGCCACCACGGTTCTCACCCCGAGGGCACATCGTGTCAAGCCGGGAGAATCCACCCCGTTCGAGCTGCCACCCATCCCTAGCCGCCCGACGGCGAAGGATTTCAACCACACGGTCATCCCTCAAAGCGCGGGCACGGAGCAGCCATCGCGGCCACTGAATGTGCTGGAAGGCACATAAGGGCCTCAGACGGGTACCGGAACACAAAAGTCCCGGAAGACATGATCTCCCGGGACTGAACGAGCCGCCTGTGGGAATCGAACCCACGACCTATTCATTACGAGTGAATCGCTCTGCCGACTGAGCTAAGGCGGCGCTGACGCAAGCAGCAGAGCTGAACATACCGGCCCTACAGCCGCCACCGCAATCCAGCGTCGCACTGAAGACCGTGTTCCTCAACACAGTCGACCTTCTCCTTGTCTCACCAGAACCGCACTCGAAGACCGAAGGTCCGTCCCATACCCGAGAACTCCCAGGTTTCCCCGGCTCATCACTGGATCATGGCAGCGGCAGGGCGAACCCTGGAAAGGGTGCGCGGTTGAGCTCAGAAGCCGCCTTACCTCACCCGAACCAACCGGGCCCGGTATTCTCCGCACGTCATCCAACAGGTCTCCCTCTCCGTAAGGATCCCCATGAGCGAGTCTCCGTCCAGTCATTCCCCCACCTCTCCATCGCCACACGCGGGTGCTTCACCGTCACCCACCCGCACTTCCCAGCCCGACCAGATCCAGATCGCGGCGACGCCGGATACAACAAGTCGCTGAAGAACCGCCACCTTCAGATGATCGCCATCGGCGGCTCCATCGGCACGGGCCTTTTCATGGGTGCCGGCGGCCGACTCAAAGACGGCGGGGCGGGCCTGATGTTCGCCTATGCCATCTGCGGTATCTTCGCCTTCCTCATGGTGCGCGCTCTGGGTGAACTCGCCATCCGCAGACCCTCCTCGGGTGCATTCGTGTCCTACGCCCGTGAGTTCCTCGGCGAGAAGGGCGCCTACATCACCGGCTGGTTCTTCTTCCTGGACTGGTCGGTCACCGTCATGGCCGACATCACGGCCGTGGCCCTCTACCTCCACTACTGGACAGCTCTGAAGATTGTCCCGCAGTGGGCCTTCGCGCTCATCGCGCTCGTCCTGGTGTTCATCCTCAACATGCTCAACGTCAAGATGTTCGGGGAGGCAGAGTTCTGGTTCGCACTCATCAAGGTCGCCGCCATCGTGTCCTTCATGGTGGCGGCCATCGTCGCCATTGTTCTCGGGCTTCACACCGGAACAGACTCCGATGGAGGGGCGATCACCGCGGGGTCCCATAACATCCTCGGAAACGGAGGATTCTTCCCCGAGGGATTCCCGATCGTCTTCGCCCTGACCCTCGGCGTGGTCTTCGCCTTCGGCGGCACGGAGATGGTGGGAGTGGCCGCTGGAGAGGCGAAGGACGCGGAGAAGATCCTGCCCAAGGCGATCAACTCGATGATTCTGCGTATCTTCGTCTTCTACGTCGGCTCGGTCATGCTGCTGGCGCTGGTCCTGCCCTACACGTCCTACTCGAAGACCGAGTCGCCCTTCGTCACCTTCTTCTCCGGTATCGGTGTTCCCTACGCCGGCGACATCATCCAGGTCGTGGTCCTCACCGCCGCGCTGTCCTCCCTCAACGCCGGCCTCTACGCCACCGGGCGTACCCTGCGCTCCATGGCGGTGGCCGGCGAGGCCCCTCGGGTGGCGGCCGGCCTCAACAAGCATCAGGTTCCCGCCGGGGGCATCATCATCACCTCCGCCCTGGGACTGCTCGGCGTCGTCCTCAACGCCCTCGTGGAGGAGAACGCCTTCGAGATCGTCATGAACCTGGCCGGAATCGGCATCGCCGGGACCTGGGGAGCCATCCTCATCACCCACCTCGCCTTCCTGCGCCGCGTGCAGGAGGGCAAGGAGGTGCGGCCGGCCTACCGGATGCCGGGCGCCCCCCTGGACCAACTATGCGGCCCTGGCGTTCTTCACCGTCGTCGTCGCCTCGAATGTGGCCGACCCGGCCGGACGCTGGACCCTGGTCCTGTTCGCCATCGTCATCGTCATGATGGTGGCAGGCTGGTACGCGGTGCGAGGGCGCATCCGGGGCGACTTGCTCGATGAGGTCCTCGCCGACAAGGTGGACGGGTCCACGTCCGCCTCGTCGCACGAGGTCTGACCGGCAGGAGGCTGAGCTCATGCACGTCCACATCACCTACTCCGGAGGCACCATCGGGATGGTGGACTCCCCTCACGGCCTCGTGCCCGGCGCGGATCTGGAAGGGTGGCTCGACTCGCAGCTGGCGGGCACGCCCCTGGCGCGCTCGGTGTCCGTGACCTCGCTGGAGCCGCTCATCGACTCCTCGAATGCCACCCCGCTGTCCTGGCAGGCGATCGTGAACGACCTGAGCGCCCACGCCGCGGCCGACCCGCAGACCGCCTTCGTCATCCTGCACGGGACCGACACGATGGCCTACACCAGTGCCGCCCTGTCTATGCACTGACGGACCTGCACGTTCCCGTCGTCGTCACCGGTTCCCAGCTCCCGCTCGGAGTGCTGGGAAGCGATGCCGCAGCGAACGTCACCGGCGCGCTCCAGGCCGCCACCTCCGGGCGCCTCGACGGGGTGGCCCTGTTCTTCGGCCATCAGCTCCTGGCCGGGAACCGGGCGACGAAGTCCTCCTCGTGGGCCTTCACCGGTTTCGACTCGCCCAACGCGGCCCCTCTGGCCACCATCGGCGCCCCGTGGCAGTGGTCGCAGACCGCGTGGGCGGGAGCCGGTTGGAAGGACACCGCCCCCCTACTCCCGCCACGACGTCGTCGTGGTCGACCTGGTCCCGGGCATCACCGCGGCCCGCCTGGAGGCGCTACTGACACCGTTGCCCGAGGCCGTGATCCTGCGGGCCTTCGGAGTCGGCAACGTGCCGTCCCAGGAGCCGGGGCTGACCGACGTCGTCGAGCAGGTGATCGCCGCCGGGACGGCCGTCATTGTCACCTCCCAGTGCCACGAGTCCGAGGTCCTCCTGGGGCACTACGAGGCCGGGGACGCACTGGCCCGCTGTGGCGCCGTCGGCAGCCGCGACATGACCCTGGAGGCCGCCTACGCCAAAGTCCAGTTCCTGCTCTCGCAGGGACTGGCCGGCGGCGAGCTGGCCCACTGGATGGGACGGTCCATCGCCGGCGAGCTGGGCCAGTGAGTCGGGCGATCAGGAGCCCGGCAGCACCGGCGCCTCCACCACCCTGTTGAGGAATCGGCCCCGGACGACGTGAACGTCGTTCGGGGCCGATCTCATGGTCTGCGGGAGCCGCGCGTACCGGGCTCCCCCGCGATGGTCAGCAGGTGAGTCCCTTGTCCGGCAACGTCCCGTTGAGCAGGTAGGTGTCCACGGCCTTCTTGACGCAGTCGTTGGAGCGTCCGTAGGCGGTGTGCCCGTTGCCCTTCCAGGTCATGAGCTGACCGGGCTCGAGCTGATCGGCCAGCGCCTGGGACCAGGCGTAGGGCGTGGCCGGGTCACCGGTGGTGCCCACTACGAGGATCGGTGCGGCACCGGAGGCCGTGATCTTCTCGCGCTTGCGGCTCGATGTGTGGCCCCAGCCCTGGCAGTAGGCGTCGGGGTAGAGCAGCTGGGAGCCGAAGGTGGGCGAGGCCTCCTTGACGGCCTTGGCGTTCTCCTCCCAGGAGGCGTTGTCCCCCTGGACCGGGTAGTCCAGGCAGTTGACCGCCATGAGGGCCTCGGCGCCGTTATTGGAGTACGTGCCGTCGCTCTCGCGGGAGGAGACGAGGTCGGCGAGCTTCAGCAGCGAGCTTCCGTCCGGCTTCCCCCTCCTTGCCCATCGCCTGGGACAGCCCCAGGGTGAGGGAGGGCCACGTCCGGGTCTGGTACATCGATCCCAGCACCCCGTAGACGGCCAGGTCGTAGGTCAACGGCCGCTTGCTGTCGGAGGTCGGAATCGGCGCCGTCTTCGTGGACTCGAGGAACTCGCGGACCTGGGAGACTCCGGAGTCGACGTCCCCGCTCAGGGGGGCAGCCCAGCTTGGAGCTCTGACAATTCTCCACGTAGGCCCGCAGCGAGGCCTCGAAGCCCTTGGCCTGCCCCAGGGCCAGCTCCTCGGCGCTCAGGGAGGGGTCGACGGCGCCGTCGAGAACCATGCGACCGGTGCTGGCCGGGAACAGCTCGGCGTAGGTGGCCCCCAGGTAGGTGCCGTAGGAGAAGCCCAGGTAGGTGAGCGCCTGCTGGCCGTCAACCGCACGCAGGATGTCGAGGTCCTTGGCGGCACTGATGGTGTCGATGTGGTCCAGGAGCCCCGCGGTACTGGTCTTCGACGCGCAGGTCTCCCCCATTTTCTGAGCCCGCTCCTGGGTGGCCGTGGCCGAGGGGGTCGCCGGATCGTTCGCCCCGGCTCGTTCGGCGTCGAGCTCGGCATCGGTCAGGCAGTCGACCGCCGTGGAGGCGCCCACACCACGCGGGTCGAAACCGACGACGTCGTAGGAGCTGGTGAGGTTCTTGGAGAAGTAGGAACCGGCACTGTCGACCAGCTCAATGCCCGACCCTCCCGGCCCACCCGGGTTGATGAACAGCGACCCGATCGACTCCCCGTCGGCGGCCCGCTTCTTCACCGCGATCTCGATGGTCTCGCCGCCGGGGTTGTCGTAGTCCAGCGGCACCTTGACCTTGGCGCAGGTGAACCCGGCGTCCTTCCCCGACTTCGCCTCATCCATCCCCTTCTTGTCGCAGGCGTACCAGGAGACCTTCTGGCTGTAGAAGCTCTCCAGCCCGGCCGGAACCGGTGCCGAGGCCGACGCCGTTGCCGGCGAGGCCTTGATGTCGGTTTCGCCCTGGCAGGCGGTCAGGCCCCCGCATGCCAGAAGCGCAGCGAGCGCCACGAACAGAGGCTTGATACGAGACCGAGGAGAAGTCACAGTAGTCACGACGTGAACCCTATGCTGCCGGGCCATCAGGGGCCTCCTCCTGGAGACGGAATGGGCAGAAGTTCCCTCCGAGGCCCCCTGGGCGGGGACGGCCCGGCATCACTGTCCGCTCTTGCAGGTCAGGTCCGGCACGGGCATGGTCCCGCTGGTGAGGTAGGTGTCGACGGCATTGTGGATGCAGTGCCCCGAGCGCCCGTAGGCGGTGTGACCGTTGCCCTCCCAGGTGAGGAGCCGGCCGGACTCGAGCTGTTCGGCCATGGCCTGGGACCAGGCGTAGGGCGTGGCCGGATCACCGGTGGTGCCCACCACCAGGATGGGAGCCGCCCCCTTGGCGTGGATGGGTGCGGGCTTGCGGGTCCCGTTGTGCCCCCAGGCCTGGCAGCGCGCATCCTGGTTGCTCAAGGAGGCGCCGAAGGTTGGCGAGCTCTGGAGGATCTGGTGGTGCTCCTTCTCCCAGCTGGTCATGTCGCCCTGGACGGGGATGTCCTGGCAGTTGACGGCGTAAAAGGTCGGGGTGTTACCCCCTGCCGTCACCTTCCCGTGGAGCGCCTGGATGTAGGAGCCGTCCTTCTGAGTGATCGCCTGGTCGAGGGAGTAGGTGAGGAAAGGCCAGTACTCGGATGAGTACAGGAGTCGGCGGACGACACTGCGGATCATGCCGCCGTCCACGGTGACGTTCGGGTCCGCGGTCTTCAACGGCGTCTGGTCCGCCGAGGAGATGAGGGCCCGGACCTGCTGCACCCCGGCGTCGGCGTCACCGGTCAGGGGACAGCTCTGGCCCTCCTGGACGGCCTGGCCGGACTGGCACTGCTCGACGTAGGTGCGCAGTGCGGTCTCAAGGCCTTGGCCTGTCCGGCGGCCCGGCCCCCCAGCGACAGGGAGGGGTCGACGGCGCCATCGAGGACCATGCGACCGGTGTTGGCCGGGAACAGCTCGGCGTAGTGAGCACCCAGGTAGGTGCCGTAGGAGAAGCCCAGGTAGTTGAGCTTCTGGTCCCCGGACAGCGCCCGCAGAACATCGAGATCCCGGGCCACCGAGACGGTGTCCACATGGTCAAGCAGCTCAGCCGGCTTGGTGCGGGCGGCGCAGTCGGCCTCCTCCTGCTTGAAGTCCTTGCTGATCTCGTCGATCAGGGACGGGAAGCTGACATTGCCCTCCGCGCCGCCGTCGGCGGCAGGATTCTCAGCGTCCCGGAAGGGAGTGGGGTCGTCGCCGGCGACGTCGGCAACGAGGGAGCCAGGCAGGGGGTCGTTGACTCCCATGCCCCCCTGGGCGGCCTTGGCGGGCTGTTGGCCCGCGCCGTCGTCGCAGGTGATAGCGGTGGAGGAGCCGACGCCGCGGGGGTCGAAGCCGATGATGTCGTAGGCCTGGTTGAGGGTGGGCGAGAACTGGGTCTCGTTGCTCTCCACCATGTCCACCCCGGAGTAGCCGGGGCCGCCTGGATTGGCGAAGAGGGTGCCCTGACGCACCGAGCCGGTGGCCGGGTGCTTCTTCATCGCGATCTCAATGGTCTGCCCATCCGGCTGGGAGTAGTCCAACGGCACTGTGACCTTGGCGCACTGAAAACCGGTGTTCTCGGCCGACTTCTCCATTCCACCGGTGGCCACGCAGTCGTACCACTCGACCTTCTGACCATAGAAGGACTCCAACCCCCGGGGCACCGCCGCCTTAGCCACAGCCGCAGCAGGCAACGCAGTCGCAGGAACCGCACCGCCCCCCCACCCCCAGGCACACACCCGCCACAGCCGCCAGCACCCCGGCAGACACCCGACGGCGCCCTGAAGCGACTCGTCCCGGACCGGAGAATTCACTCACGCTATTTCTCATAATCGTTATATTACAAACACTAAATGGAACATGTCTGTGTCACCGGCAGACATCTGAGAGAAAAGGAACCGTGGTTGGGGCGCTTGATTCCAGCGCCCCAACCACGGTGATGAGCATCCGCAGCACTCCTTTGACGATTATCAGTGCGGACCCCGCACGAGGGCGGCGGTTCCTCGGCGGCTCACTCCTTGCCGTGGCACGTCAGCCCCTTCTTGGGCATGGTGCCGGTGAGCAGGTAGGTGTCGACCGCCTGGGTGACGCAGGGGCCGTGCCCGGGGTTCGAGTAGGCCGCGTGCCCGTTGCCCTCCCAGGTGAGGAGCTGACCGGACTCCAGCTGATCGGCCAGCGCCACCGCCCACTCGCGCGGAGTGGCCGGGTCACCGGTCGTCCCGATCACGAGGATCGGCGCGGCCCCCTTGGCGTGGAGCGCCTTGGACGGCTGGGTGCCGGTATGCCCCCAGGCCTGGCAGCCGAGGTCACCGGCCTCCGAGATGGTGGCGAAGCGGGGGGCGATCCTCTCCAGCTCCTTGCTCTGCGCCTTCCAGGTGGCCATGTCTCCCTCGACCCGGTAGTCCAGGCAGTTGATGCCCATCATCGCACCGGTGTTGACCAGGGGCTGAGCGTCGATCTGGTCCGCGATAGTCCTGAAGGCCGAGGCGTCGTGCTTGTTGATGACCTGCCCCAGGGCCTCACTCACGGCACTCCACGAGCTCTCCGGCGAATAGAGCATGTACCCCACGACCTGCTTCATATCCTCGCCCGTCACCGGACGATTCGGGTCCGAGGAGGGCACGGGCGACTGGTTGGCCGCGGTGAAGACGTCTCCGATCTGCTGGACGCCCGCGTCGACGTCACCGGTGAGGGGGCAGCTCTGCCCCGACTGGCACCAGGCGACATAGTTGCGCAGCGCCCGCTCGAAGCCCCGGGCCTGCCCCTGCCTTCGTTCGCCGTAGGTCAGGCTGGGGTCCAGGGCGCCGTCGAGGACCAGCCGCCCAGTGTTGGCGGGGAAGAGCTCGGCGTAGTGAGCCCCCAGGTAGGTGCCGTAGGAGAATCCCAGGTAGTTGAGCTTCTGGTCCCCGGACAGCGCCCGTAGAACATCGAGATCCCGAGCCGCCGAGACGGTGTCCACATGGTCGAGCAGCTCAGCCGGCTTGGTGCGGGCGGCGCAGTCGGCCTCGAGCTGCTTGAGGCGTTCGGAGAAGACGGCGGCCCGCTGCTCGAATGCTACGGGGGCGCCTGCGCCATTGACTGGAGAGACCCCCCTCCTTCACCTTCGCCTCCGCGTCGGGGCTGCAGGTGACGGCGGTGGAGGATCCGACGCCGCGGGGGTCGAAGCCGATGATGTCGTAGGCCTTCTGCACGCCGGCGAAGGTCGAGGTCGCCATCGTGCCGACACTGTCCACCCCGGAACCACCGGGGCCTCCGGGGTTCATGAAGAGGGTGCCCTGACGCGTCGAACCGGTGGCCAGGTGCTTCTTCATCGCGACCTCAATGGTCTGACCCCCCCCGGCTTGGAATAGTCCAACGGCACCTTGACCTTGGCGCACTGAAAACCGGTCTTCTCGGCCGACTTCTCCACTCCGGCCTTGTCCACACAGTCGTACCACTCGACCTTCTGACCATAGAACGACTCCAACCCCTTGGGCACCGCCGACCTGGAAGAGGCTGCCGGAGCCGGACCCGCGGCGGGCAGCGCCGCAGCCGCAGGAACCACACCGGCCCCCCACCCCCAGGCACACACCCGCTACAGCCGCCAACACCCCAGCAGACACCCGACGGCGTCGAGGGCCACCAGCCCCTCTCCCCTGATCCACAACCGCGGGCAAGGACCGATACGACCGATCCCTTGAATGATGTTTCGTTCTCGTTTCCATACCCAACACCGTATGAACCGGTCGATCGGTGTGTGATCCCTCTCAGGGATGAGACGGTCCGTGGCCCCCTCCCCACGAGTCCCATTGCTCTTCGGGTCCTCAGCGGGCACCAGCCCCCAGGACGCGGCCCAGGCCCAGATCTGATCGAGCTCCTCCTCCATGAGGTAACGAGCCCTGGGCTCGGTGAGCGCGCGGGTGGTCATCCCCCTTAGCAGCACCACCGCGCCCTTCTCACCGCGCACTGTTGCCTGCACGCTCGGCGCTGCGCCGTGGATACGCAGAGCGAACCCGGTCTCCCGGGCGATGTCGAAGTCGTCTCGGGAGCCGGGCCAGGCGAGGTCGTGGGAGCGCAGCAGCGTCCTGCTGCGGATGCCGGTCCGGTCGAAGACGGTCCGCGGCCGCAGGGTCAGGTAGCCCATGAGGAGGCACAGTGCCGCCGCGACGAAGCAGGCGAGCATCCCCCGGTACTGCCCGTAGGTCATGATCGCCAACCCGATGGCCAGCCCCAGGGCTCCGACGGCGATGAGCCCCCAGGCGATGACCCGCTCCTGCGAGCCCGACCTGCGGATGATCGGCTGGAACTGAGCAGAGTGGCCGCCGTTTTCGACCCCGGGCTGTGTCACGACCATGTCACGACTCTTGCACACCCAGCCGCAGCCGTCTTGTTTTCGGAGGGGGCGTCGACAGCGACCCAGCCCCTGGGACAGCGACCCCATGTCCCGCCGTAGGTCGGACGGGACAGGGGGCTCACCGCCCTTCGGCCTGAGGGCGCAGCTGCACCATGAGTGCCTCGACGGCCAGCAGCGGGGCGGCGTTGGAGCGCAGGCGGCTGCGGCACTCCTCGATGGCGGCGATGCGGGCCAGGGACTGCTCGGGGCTCGTCGTGCGGGCGGCCTGGTCGACGGCGTCGGACAGGTCGAGGTTGACGCGTTCGACGTCGCTGCCCATCTGGGTGGTGAGGACGTCGCGATAGAACGACAGCAGGTCAATCATGGCCCGGTCCAGGACGTCGGTGCGGGCGCGCTTGGCGCGGCGCTTCTGGTCCTCCTCGAGCTGGCGGATCTGGGCGCGCAGGGCCGCCGGGATCTTCCCGTCGCTCTCCAGACCGAGGGCACGGGTGAGCTCGGCCTTCTCGCGGGCGTCGCGCTCGGCAGTGGCCTCCTTGGCCTCGGACTCGGCGGCCTCCACAAGGGAGGCGGCGGTCAGGACGGCGTCGCCGACGCTGCGCAGCGAGACCGGGGCGAGCAGGAGGCGGCGGCGCCGGTCCCAGGCGCCGGCGTCGGTGGCCAGGTGCCGGGCGAGCCCGATGTGCGACTGACTGGCCCGGGCGGCCCGGGCGGCCAGCTCGGGGTCAGCGCCGTCGCGGCGCACGAGGAGCTCGGCGACGGCGTCGGCCGGTGGGATCCGCAACGTCACCAGGCGGCAGCGGGAGCGGATGGTGGGCAGGACGTCATCGGCGCTGGGGGTGCACAGCAGCCAGACGGTCTGGGGCGGGGGCTCCTCGATGGACTTGAGCAGGACATTGGTGGTGCGCTCGGCCATGCGGTCGGCGTCCTCGACGAGGATGACGCGCCAGCGTCCGGTCCAGGGGCGGCGCTGAGCCTCACCGATGAGGGTCTTGACCTCCTCCATGGTGATGATGAGCTTCTCGGTGGTCAGGCGCACGACGTCGGGGTGGGAGCCGGCCATGACATCACAGCAGGGCTTGCACTGCCCGCAGCCGGGTACGGGGCCCGTGCACTGCAGGGCGGCGGCGAAGGCGCGGGCGGCATTCGAGCGGCCCGAGCCGGGCGGGCCGGTCACGAGCCAGGCGTGGGTCATGGCGAGCCCGACCGACGACGTCGCCCCGGAGCCCGCTCCCCCATCTCGCACGCCGTCCGCACCTCGCGGCGCCTCGGTGGCGACTCCGCCGACCTGCGCCTCGCGCTGCTCCGCGGCCCCTCGGGCGGCCCGGGCTGCGGCGGTGAAGGCGGCCACGGCGCTCTCCTGGCCGACGACGTCCTCCCACACGCTCATGAGCTCGCCTCTTCGTCAGGCCCTGCGGCGCCGCGGCGGGCTGCGGCCTCCACGAAGGCCTCCAGGCCGAGGAGCACGCCCTGGTGGGCCCCGCCGTGGGCGAGATGCACGCCGTGGCGGCGCACGGCGGCGACAACGGCCTCGATGACGTCGTCGGCCACCTGGTCGACGGTCCGGTCGGCGTCGACGACGACGAAGCGCTCGGGCTCGGCCTCAGCCAGAGTGAGGAACTGCCGGCGCAGGGGCGACGCGGAAGGCGTCCCCTCCTGCTCGAGGCGGTCCTTGGCGCCGCGGCCGGTGGTGCGCCGCTCAGCCAGGTGGGGGTCACCGTCGAGCAGGATGGTCAGGTCCGGCAGGAGCCCCTCGGTGGCCCACAGGGAGAGGTCACGGACCTCCTGGGGGCCGAGCGAGCGGGCCGCACCCTGGTAGGCGACTGAGGAGTCGAAGTAGCGGTCGGCCAGGACGACGGCGCCGCGCTCGAGAGCGGGCCGCACGCGGGTGGCGATGTGATGGGCGCGGTCGGCGGCGTACAGGAGGGCCTCGGCGCGCGGGGCGACGTGCCCGCCGTGCAGGAGGAGGCGGCGGATCTCGACGCCGAGCTCCGTGCCACCCGGCTCACGGGTGAGGATGTGGTCGACGTCCGCTGCGGCCAGGAGGTCGGCGAGGATGCGGATCTGCGTCGTCTTGCCGACGCCGTCGCCTCCCTCGAAGGAGATGAACAGACCGGGGCCGGGCGTGGGTGGAACGGGGGCGCCGGGAGCAGAGGGCGGGGCAGCGGTGGTCACAGGCCCAGGGTAACGGCGTGGGGAAGGCCTCGGGAGCGTGTACCGGTCGCCGGCGGGCGCACTGGGCGAAACCACCCCTTGTCCGTGAGACGACATCGTTGCCGGCCCCCACCACTGGCGCTCTGAGGCGACTCCCTCAGTGGTTCTGCCCGAGGTAGACACAGCAACAGTTCCGCCAGGAGGCGCTCAGCCCCAGGGGGTCGGCAAGGTTGGTGGGTGAGGGTGTCTGAGTTGCTTTGATGGGGGTGGTGTGTCGCTGGGACGGGGGCGCGGGCCCCGTAGGGACGATGAGTGGCGTCTAGTCATCTCCTCGTCCTGGGAGCCCGCGCTGATGTCATCCTCCACCACGTCTGCCCTGTCGCGCCAGCCCCTGGCCTAGGTTCTTAAGAATGTGGAAGACCCGCGTGATCGGCGGGGTGTGCGCCACAGTCTGTTCGCGGTCCTGTCCCTGGCCGTGACGGGAGTGCTCGCAGGCTGCCGGAGCCTGACGGCCATCTGGGAGCACACCACCGACCTGACCGCCACCGACCTGGAGGCCCTGGGTTTGGAGGCGGAACCGGGCCCTGCCCTCGGCAGTCATCCATCCGCCGGGTGCAGCAGGACCTGGACCCCACCGACCTCAACACCCGTCTGAGGTCGTGGTTGTGCACTCGCACCGGCACCATCGAAGGAAGAACATTCATCGCGGTGGACGGGTGAGACCATGCGCGCAGCCCGCCTGGGGCGGGCCTGGGCGCCGCGATGGGGACGTCGTCACCGTCCTTGTCGTCGTCGTGATCGCCGTCCTTGCCGCTGGGGACGGCAAAGGCCTGAGCCGAGCCGCCGGAGGAGGGCTGGGAGTCGGCCGTCGCGGCCCCCCCTTGGCATCGGTCTTGGAGGAGTCCTTGGAGTCAGTGCTCCGAGAGTCCTTCTGCTCGGCCTGAGCGGCCGGCGTGCCGGAGTCACTGGAGCCGGGGACGTTCGACACCGTCGAGAACAGGAATCCGGTCCCCGGACGCGCGGACTGTCCCCGGCCGGAGGAAGACGCACCTCGGCACGTGGAATGTCCCCGGCCAGGACCAGCGGCGGCTCGCACCGTCGCCGCGGTCCCTCAGCCCTCCTTCGAGGCGGCCGCCCTGCTCGTCGCCGTCTTGGCAGTGGTCTTCTTAGTGGTGGCCTTCTTCTTCGTCGCCGTTGTCTTCTTGGCAGCGGTCTTGCGGGTAGTGCGCTTCTTGGCCGGGCCCTTGGCTCGCTTGTCCGCCAGCAGCTCGAAGGCCCGCTCGGCGGTGATAGTGGCCGGGTCCTCACTGCGGGGCACGGTCACGTTGGTCTGCCCGTCGGTGATGTAGGGACCGAAACGACCATCCTTGATGACCACCGGCTTGTCAGTGGCAGGGTCCTGCCCCAGCTCTCGCAGCGGCCCGCGGGCGGCCGCCTGCCCTCGACGCCGCTTGGGCTGGGCGAAGATCTCCAGGGCCTGCTCCAGGGTGACGGTGAAGATCTGCTCCTCGGTCTCCAGGGAGCGCGAGTCCGTGCCCTTCTTGAGGTAGGGCCCGTAGCGGCCGTTCTGGGCGGTGATGTCCGCCCCCGACTCCGGGTCCTGACCGACGACGCGCGGCAGGCTCAGCAGGTCCAGGGCCTGCTCCAGCGTCACGGTGGACAGATCCATGGAGCGCAGGAGGCTGGCGGTGCGGGGCTTGGGCTTGGCCGCCTTGGCGGTCTTCTTCGTCTTCTTCGTCTTCGTGGACTTTGCCGTCTTCGTCGTCTCCCCGGCCGCGGCGGCCGAGTCGGAGGCCTCCGCCCCGGCCGTCTCCTCCGGATCGGGCAGGACCTCGGTGACGTAGGGGCCGTAGCGGCCGTCCTTGGCGATGATGACGTGCCCGCTGACCGGGTCGACGCCGAGCTCGCGGCCGTCGTCGGCGGCGCGGGCGAAGAGCTCGCGGGCCTTGTCCACAGTCAGCTCGTCCGGGGCGAGGTCGGCCGGCACGTTGGCGCGCTTGCCCTCGGCGTCCTCCAGGTAGGGGCCGTAGCGCCCCACCCGCAGGGTGATGCCCTCCCCGATCTCGATGGAGTTGACGGCGCGGGCGTCGATCTCACCGAGGTTGTCCACCAGGCCCTTGAGCCCGTGGGCGCGCAGCGCGGCGGCCGCGGCGTCGAGATCGCCCGAGGCGGCGGCCTGGGCGACCTCCTGCGCGACAGCGCCGCCCTGGCCGTTGTAGAAGCGCCGCAGCCAGGCGACCCGGTCCTCCTCGCCGGCGGCGATCCTGTCCAGGTCGCGCTCCATGGAGGCGGTGAAGTCGTAGTCGACGAGCTCGGTGAAGTTCTCCTCCAGCAGCCGGGTGACGGCGAAGGCGAGCCAGGTGGGCACCAGGGCCTGGCCGCGGTGGTCGACGTAGCCGCGGTCGGAGATGGTGGACATGGTGGCCGCGTACGTCGAGGGGCGGCCGATCTCGCGCTCCTCAAGGGCCTTGACCAGGGAGGCCTCGGTGTAGCGGGGCGGCGGCGTGGTCTCGTGGCCGGAGGCATCGGCGGCCAGAGCGGCGAGCTCCTGACCGGTGATCATCGCGGGCAGGCGCACGTCCTTGGAGTCCTTGGCGGTGGCACCGGAGTCGTCCTGGTAGCGCTCGGCGTCGCGCCCCTCCTCGTAGGCGGCCAGGAAGCCGCGGAAGGTGATGACGGTGCCCGACGCCGTCAGACCGGCCGTGGAGAAGGTGGGGCCGGAGTCGCGCGACTCGCCAGCCACCGGCGTCAGCGGTACCTCGACGGTCACCGTGGCGGTCGAACCGACGGCGTCGGCCATCTGGGAGGCCACGGTCCGCTTCCAGATGAGCTCGTAGAGGCGGAACTGGGAGCCGGTGAGCTCGCCGGACACCTGGGCCGGGGTGCGGAAGTGGTCGCCTGCGGGGCGGATCGCCTCGTGGGCCTCCTGGGCGCCCTTGGACTTGGAGGCGTAGACGCGGGGGCGCTCGGGGACGTACTCGGCCCCGTAGAGCTCGGCCACCTGCGAGCGGGCTGCGGCCACGGCCTGGCCGGACAGGACCGTGGAGTCGGTGCGCATGTAGGTGATGAAGCCGTTCTCGTAGAGGCCCTGCGCCACGCGCATGGTCTCGCGCGGGTTCATGCGCAGCTTGCGGGAGGCCTCCTGCTGGAGGGTGGAGGTGGTGAAGGGCGCGGCCGGGCGGCGCTTGTAGGGCTTGTCCTCCACGCCGGCCACCCGCGGCTCTCCCCGACCGATGGCCTCGGCCACCGCCGTGGCCCCCACCTGGTGGAGGTGGACGGCGGAGGCCTTGAGCGCGGCGGGGCGCAGCTGGCCGTCGTCGTTGAAGTCGCGGCCGGTGGCCACGCGCCGCCCGTCGAGAGTGACGAGCCGGGCGGTGAAGGAGGCGTCCTGGCGGGCGGTGACGTCCACCGGGGACAGCACGGTGGAGAAGTCGGCCTCCACCCCCCAGTAGGAGGCGGAGCGGAAGGCCATGCGCTCGCGCTCGCGCTCGACGACGAGGCGGGTGGCCACCGACTGGACTCTCCCGGCGGACAGTCCGGCGCGGACCTTGCGCCACAGGACCGGGCTGACCTCGTAACCCACGAGGCGGTCCAGGATGCGGCGGGTCTCCTGGGCGTCGACGAGGTGGATGTCCAGCTCGCGGGTGTTGTCCAGAGCCCGGGTAACGGCCTCGCGGGTGATCTCGGTGAAGACCATGCGGCGTACCGGCACCTTGGGCTTGAGGACTTGCTGCAGGTGCCAAGCGATGGCCTCGCCCTCGCGGTCGTCGTCGGTGGCCAGGTAGAGCTCGTCGGCCTCCTTGAGGGCCTTCTTGAGCTGGGCGACCGTTTTCTTCTTGTCGGGGTTGACGACGTAGTAGGGGGTGAAGTCGTCCTCGACGTCGACCGCGAACTTCCCGTAGGGCCCTTTCTTCATGGTGGCGGGCAGCTCGGAGGGCTGCGGCAGGTCGCGGATGTGCCCCACGGAGGCTTCGACGTCGAACTCCGGACCCAGGTAGCCGGCGATGGAGCGCACCTTGTTGGGGGACTCCACGATGACGAGCTTGGTGGACACGTAAAGCCTTCCTCACGGGTGTGCGCGGCTGGCCGCGGCTGGTGGGTCTGCGGGTGGCTGTCGGCAGGGTCCCGGTGGTCTCCGCGGGATCGTGACGATCCGGGCGATCCCGGCCCCGACGACGGGGACGGTGGGAGTCGGCTGGCGCCGGCTCTCGGCCGACTGTAACGCACCACCCACCTTTTCCAACCAGGCAGTGTCCGGAAGAACGACTTTCGTCTCAGATGAGCTCGGCCAGGGGCGCTGCGCACGGCGGCGAGGCGCTGAGCGGCGATGTTCTCATCGTAGGGCAGGTGCAGTCCGCGGCACTCGGCGGCCAGCTCGGCCAGGGAGCGGACCTCGGGGAAGCCGCGGGAGGTGAGCTGGGCGACCTCGTCGATGATCGGTGAGCCCGAGGAGCCGGCCCCGCCGCCGCGTAGGTCCACCCACTGCCCCAGGCGCCGGGCGGCCCGGTCCAGGCTGGAGGTCACGGTGTGCAGGGCGTCGTTGAGCTGAGCGACCTGGCCGCTCACGGCCTGCAGCACAGGGCCCAGGCCGCGGAATCCGGACTCCAGCCCCTCGCACAGATCCGTCAGGGAGTGCACGGCGTCCACCTCCGTGCCATCGAGGATGGACTGGGCGAAGCGCCCCACCATGAGGGTGAGCAGGCGCATGAGGGCCACGGAGAAGCGCAGCTCGGTGACCGACTGATGCAGGACCTTGAGCCGCGAGGGCAGCCCGCTGAGCTCAGCGCCCGCGACACCGGTGAGCTCGGTGATGCGCTCACCGAGCATGAGCACCTTGGTCTGGGCACCGTCGCCGACGTCGTGGGAGACGAGCTGTCCGATGCGCCCCACCCGCGCCTCCACCGCCCGGGCCGAGTCGTGGGTGGCCTCCATGGTGGTGATGAGGCGCAGGTACTCGTCGAGCTCGAAGACCAGGGCGTCGGTGTCCTTCTCCATGGCGGCCACCGCGTTGAGGATGCGGGCCACGGCCCCCAGTCCCTCGGGGGCGGCCGACGGGACGCGCACCCCGGCGGCGACCAGGGCGGCCACCTCACGCGGCAGGGTCACCAGCGTCATGTCGTGCAGGGAGGGGAAGCCCAGCGCCGCCAGCTCCGCGGCCAGCTCGCGGCCACCGAACTCGCCGACCTGACGGCGTGAGGCGCCCCGGGCCTCTAAGTCGCGCTCCTTGGCGCGCACCCGGCGGTAGGCCTCCTCGACCCGGTCCTTGGTCGCACCGTCCATCGGCTTGATCCGCACCGACAGGTACCCCTGGCGCAGCGGCACGATGGTGGCGAAGACCCGGTAGTCCAGGCCGTCCACAGCCCGGTTGGTGATGTAGCCGCAGGCCGGGCGCCGCGTCTGCAGATCGTCCCAGATGAGGCGGAAGAACCCCGCCGGCATGTCCAGGTGACGAACGATGTTGTGCGGAGCCCCGATGAGACGCTCACGCGAGTAACGCGACAGGGTATCGAACGTCCGGTTGGTGTTCTGAATGACGCCTTTGAGATCCGTGGTGGAAAAGAAGATGTCCTGTGGATCGAACAAACGCTCGTAACCGACCTGCGACTCCATGGTGCTTTCCTTCAAGATGAATAATTCGCGGGAGCACCTCGCCGAGGGCTATTTTCTTAGCTCCTCACACAGTGCCGAGAAGAACGTAGTGACATACGCGGGCCCGCGGAAGACAATTTATGACATTGTCACCAATAAGGTGGGACCTATCTTGTAGATTATCGCCAATTACTCCTCCAGATGGCTCAAGGTCTCGCGGACCGTCGCCACCCGCTGACGGATGACGGACTCATCCAAGGTCACAACAACGCCGCGCGCCTTGGCGGCCAGCTCGGCCAGCGAGGCCGTCTCCGGGAAGCCCTGCTCACCCACGGCGACGGCTTCACTCAGGGCAGCCTCGGCGTCGACGCCCTCGATGAGAGCCTGGGCACCCTCGTCTTGAAGAGCACGGATCCAGCGCTGGAAGGGCCGTTTGACGCGGTCGAGGTTGCTGACCACGGAGCGCAGATCACCCTCCAGGCGCTCAGCCAGGTTCGCCGCCTCCTGGCAGGAGGGCACGAGCTCCACCAGGTCGGAAAGCATCGCTTCGGCGAGGTCGCCGATGGCGTCGGCGGACTCCACCTCATGACCATCCAGGACGGCGGCGGCGAAGATGCCGGCCATGAGGGTGTGCAGACGCATCATCGAGCTGCGGAAGCGCACCTCGGAGGCCACCTCGTAGAGCGCCACCAGGGAGGAGTTGAGTTGACGCAGCACCTCGACGGCCTGAGCCCCGCGCTCCTTGACGCGCTCGGAGACGGTGGGGACGGAGGACTCGGCGTCAGGACTGGTCACCTCCCCCATGAGAGCGCCCACGCGGTCGGCCCGGTCGATGACCGAGCGCACCCCGCCGGCCCAGGAGCCCAGACCGTTGATGAGCTCCTGATACTCGCCGAGCTGGTAGATGAGCTCGTCGGTGTCCCGCTCGATCGCCGCGACGGCCTGAAGGACGGCGAACATGGGATTATCCGACTCGGCGCGCGGCGGCACCCGGACACCTTCGACGACCAGCAGCGCCAGCTCGCGTGGGAGCGCGGCCCGAGCGAAGTTGTGCAGGTCGTGATACTGGAGCTTCGCCAGCTCCTCGGTCAGCAGCGCCGCGCCGTGCTCGGCGACCTCCCGGCGCCCGTGGCCCTCCTCGGCGTAGGCGTGCTCGGCGGCCCGCACCCGAGCGTAGATCTCCTTGACGGGCGTGAACATGGCGTGGTTGGTCGGGCGCACGCGCACGGACAGGTAGCCGTCGGCCAGGGGTGCGATCGTGGCGAACACCCAGTAGTCCAGGCCGTCCTTGGCACGGTTGAGCACGTAGACGCAGGAGGAGCGCCCCTGCTTGAGCTCATCCCACATGAGCTTGAAGGCGCCGGCAGGCATACCGTCGTGCCGAATGATATTGTGCGGAGAGCCGACGAGCTCGTCGGGGCTGTAACGGGACAGCGAATCGAAGACCCGGTTGGTCCTACGAATAACACCCTTGGTATCCGTCGTTGAGAAGAACAGTCCTCGGCACCGAAGCGGCGCTCGTTGCCATCGACGTATTCCATGACTCTCCTGCTGTTGCTGTATGAGGGAAACGAGGTCGGCGCCGGCTCACCGACGGCGCCACCCCCTGGATGAGGGGACGGCTGAGATACCGCCGGGCCACTCTCTACGGGGCTACGCTACGAGGTAACGTTCTAGTGCATGCGAATGTGAAGATCAACAACCAGGACGCACACCCACCTAAGCATGTCACAGCACTCGCGTCACTGTGTCACCGTTCGGTCTCAGATCGGTAACACAGTCGAGACACAGGTTGCGCTGTGGTCGAGCACAGCGCCTTCCTGTTGAATAGACGACGTGACTAACGCCCCCACCGCCCCCACCGAGAACCTCACCCGCGCCGACGGCTCCCCTTACGCGTCCTGGTCGTCGACGACGAGCAGATGCTCGCCGACCTGCTCGCCTCCGCCCTGCGTTATGAGGGCTGGGAGGTCACCACTGCCGGGACCGGGATCGCGGCCGTGCGGTCCGCCCAGGAGATCGACCCTGACGTCATCGTCCTGGACATCATGCTGCCCGACTTCGACGGCCTGGAGGTCATGCGCCGGGTGCGGGGCCACCTCCCGAACGTGCCGGTCCTGTTCCTGACGGCCAAGGACGCCGTCGAGGACCGGGTGGCCGGACTGACCGCCGGCGGCGACGACTACGTCACCAAGCCCTTCTCCCTGGAGGAGGTCGTGGCCCGGCTGCGCGCCCTGCTGCGCCGCTCCGGGGCCAGCGAGGAGAAGCCCGCCTCCATGCTTGAGGTCGGGGATCTGCGCATGGACGAGGACTCCCACGAGGTCTGGCGCGGTGACGACGAGATCCAGCTGACCGCCACCGAGTTCGAGCTGCTGCGCTATCTCATGCGCAACCCCCGCCGGGTCCTGTCCAAGCCGCAGATCCTGGACCGGGTGTGGAACTACGACTTCGGCGGGCAGGCCAATATCGTCGAACTCTACATCTCCTACCTGCGCCGCAAGATCGACAAAGGCCGCGAGCCCATGATCCACACGATGCGCGGCGTCGGATACGTCCTCAAGCCGGCCACCGGCACCGATGACCGCGGCTGAGCGCCCGCAGATGCCCCAGCAGCCGGCACCGACCGGACGGCGGATGGGCCTGCGCTCATGGCGGCCCGGCTCACTCCTCACGCCTCCACGCAGCCTGCGCACCCGCCTGGTGGTCGGAGTGCTCGGGCTGGTCCTGGTCATGGCGGCGGTCATGAGCGCCTTCTCCACCATCAGCCTGCGCCACACGCTCATGGCACGCACGGACAGCCAGCTGATGGCGGCCGCCCAGCGCGCCGCCGACAAGCGCCATGACCTGACGCAGGAGGCCAGCAAGGCCTCCGAGGAGGCGGCCCAGGAGGGCACGGACCAACCGGGCGATCAGCCCGACGGGGCGGGCAGGGGCCGACGGCGGCCCCGGCAAGCAGGGGGTCCCTCCCGGCCTCGACGCCGCCGGGCAGTCCACCGGCACGCTGACACTCATCACCGCGCAGACGTCGGCCTCCGACAGTGAGGCCGCCGCCTACATCGACAAGAACGGCCACTACGCGGCCATCTCCAAGGAGGACTGCCGGCTGCTGCTGTCCCAGGCCACCGAGGACCATCCCGTCACCGTTCACCTGCACCACCTGGGCAGCTACCGGGTGATGGCCACGCGTGACGAGGTTTCGGGCCGCACGGTCATCACCGGGCTCTCCCTGGAGGGGGACAAGGCGCTCATCCGCACCCAGCTGCTCATCGAGCTGGCGGTGGCCCTGGTGGGCGCCCTCGTGGTGGCCCTGGCCGGTCGGGCCATGGTGCGCTCCTCGCTGGCGCCCCTGGAGCGGGTGGCCCGCACCGCGCGCCGCGTGGCCTCTCAGCCGCTGGAGCGCGGCGAGGTGAGCATCGAGGACCGTGTGGGAGAAGGCGGACCTGGACTCCTCGGCCGAGGTCGGGCAGGTCGGCGGCGCCCTCAACACGCTGCTGGGGCACGTGGAGTCCGCCCTGGCCGCGCGCCAGCGCTCGGAGACGCAGGTGCGCCAGTTCGTGGCCGACGCCTCCCACGAGCTGCGCACGCCGCTGGCCTCGATCCGCGGCTACACCGAGCTCATCCGCCGCGAGGGGGCCGATGCCGACCTGCCGGAGGAGGCCACCTACGCCCTGGAACGCGTGCACTCCGAGTCGGTGCGGATGACGGCGCTCGTCGAGGACCTGCTGCTGCTGGCCCGCCTGGACGCCGGGCGCGAGCTGCGCCGCGAGGAGGTGGATCTGGTCGGCCTCCTGGTGGACACGGTGGCCGACGCCCGTGCGGCCGGTCCCGACCACGACTGGCAGCTGGACCTGGCCGTCCTGGAACCGCCGGCCGACGCCACGGCGGAGGAGGCCGAGGACTTCCTGCCCGAGCCGCCACTGGTCATCGGCGACGAGGCCCGCCTGCGTCAGGTCGTTGTCAACCTCCTGGCCAACGCCCGGGTCCACACACCGGCCGGCAGCCATGTGACCACGACATTGGCGCGCGAGGGCAACACGCTCATCGTGCGCATCCACGACGACGGCCCGGGGATCGCTCCGGACGTGCGCGACCGTCTCTTCGAGCGCTTCGCCCGGGGCGACTCCTCGCGCGAGCGGCGCACCGGCTCGACGGGCCTGGGCATGTCGATCGCTCTGGCCATCGTCCAGTCCCACGGCGGGAGCATCGACGTCGACTCCTCCACCGCACCTGCGGATCACGGGACCACCTTCAGTGTCAGGCTCCCGGCCGCCGTCGTCGAGGAGTAGTGACCGGATGCGCGTCAGCCGCGGTGGCGAGGTTCGTGCTTGTGGCGAGTACGGCCCCAGTCGGTGAGCGAGACGAGCGCGGACAGGGTCAGGCAGGTAACGCCGACGACGGCCACCGACCCGGTGGCGTAGGCGCCGAAGAGCTGCCAGTGCGAGTCCGGGCCGTCCAGGCGCCACCACACCCAGACCCCCAGGCCGAGCGCCCCCAGGGTGCACACGATGCCGGTGGCGGCCAGCAGGATGTTGCCGACGAGCTGGTGCCACAGGCGCGGCCCGGCGCTGGTCACCGGGATCGTCCCCACAGTGGTCAGTCCCGGCACCTCACCGGAGCCCTCCTCCCCGGTTCCCTCGCGCAGGGACCAGGGGGCGCGCCAGGCCCCTGCGGCCACGGCGAAGGCGCCCCAGGCCACGGGCACGAAGATCCCGGCCAGGACGTCGGAGGGGCGGTGCCACTGGCACACGAGGGTGGAGTAGCCCATGGCGATGGTGAACAGCGCCCCGGCCCAAGCCGACAGCGGCCGCCAGCGCCGCCCGGACAACAGGATGAGGGCGACCGCGGCGGAGGCCGCCATGGTCGTGTGCCCCGAGGGCAGGGTGTTGGCGTTGTCCCAACGCTCGGTGATGTTGAAGTCGGGCCGCCACAGGAACCGGTACTTGAGGATCTGAGTGGTCAGGTTGGCCCCGGCCACGGCGACGACGGCCCACACCGCGCGCCGGTGGCTGCGCCGCAGCAGACCGATGACGAGGATCGTCACCACCAGGACGACCGCCGCCGGCATGGACACCACCGACAGCAGGCGCGGGCGTGCGCGCTCACGTAGTGCGAGCCGATCTCCGAGCCCTCCAGGGCCATGGCGTCGAGGACCTGGCCGGTGTGGGTGAACACGAACAGCCCCCACAGACCGAGCGTCGCCGCCAGGCAGGACATGGACAGCAGCCCCCCGCGCAGGCGCAGCTGTCCCACGGAGCGGGAGGTCTGCGACTGAAAGGAGGCCACCGGCTGATCGTAAGTTCTTGAACGCACCAACCAATAGGAAGTCAGCAGCGATTCCTGTGCGGGACTGCTCACGACTCGCGTGTCTCCACGTCGCTGAACGGGTTGTCGCCCTGTTCGCCGCCGGCTTCAGTGATCGGTCCGTAGGGCGACTCCCGTGCCCGGGGCGGGCTGCTCGGCGGGTGCGGCGGCCGGAGCCTGGGAGACGTCGCTTCCGGCAGCCTCCCCAGGAGCGGCCGATGGGCTGAGGATCTCCAGCTCGGAGGTCTGGTCGGTGAACTGCGTTCCCGCTCCGGCGGAGGCGACGACGTCCTGCAGAGGACGTCCGGGCAATCGCTCCGCCGGGCCGAGGTCGTCTCCGGCGTCATCACTGAGGACATTACTGCGGCCGTCCCCGCGGGCGACTGCGTCCTCGGCGGCCCGTCCACCGGCGCCCCGGGACCGCCGACGACGACGCATCCACCACAGGCGCACGAGGATTCCGACGACGACCGCCAAGATGATGACGACGGCCACGATGATGGCCTTCATCCAGGTCTGCATGGGGGCGGGCAGGGCCTTGGCCTCCTCGGCCGCGGCGGCCGTGGGATCCATGGGGACGCGCTCACCGGTGACCAGGAGGCGGTGGGAGTTGACGCCGTAGGGGGTGCAGGTGATGAGGGTGATGAGGTCGCGTCCGGGAACCTTGCGCAGGGAGTCGGTCTCCTCGGGCTTGACAACGGTGATGTCGTTGACCTCGTACTTGAGGGTCTGGCCCAGGGAGGAGACGTAGAAGACGTCGCCCTTCTTGAGCTGGTTGAGGTTGTCGAACATGGTTGCGGTGGACAGCCCGGTGTGGCCGGTGAGGACCGCGTGGGTGGAGGGGCCGCCGATCGGCAGGCTTGTGCCGAACAGGTGCCCGATTCCCTCCGTCAGGGTGCGGCTGTCGGTGCCGTGGTAGATGGGCAGGCTCACGTGGATGGAGGGGATGACGATCCGGGCCATGACCGGGTCGATGTCCATCTCGTGGAGGTAGGCCTGGTACTGGGGGGGTGTCGGGTCGCTGCGACTCGAGCCAGGGGTCGAGGATCGGCGCGCTCTCCAGGTTGTTGTTGTAGGTCTCGGCGGAGGCGCGCTCCTTGGCGATGGTCTCCGGACCGGCCGAGTTCACGGTGGCGGTGTACATCTTGGCCAGGCGCTGCTGCTCGTCGTTGTTGTGCTGGGTCGCCATGACCGGGTAGAGGAGGACGGCGACGCCGACCAGGACCAGGACCAGCGGGAGCCAGGTCAGGAAGCGCTCGCGCAGGACCTTGCGGCGGGCCGCCCTCGGGTCGATCCCCGGAGAGTCCGGACCGCCCGGGGAGGCGGGACCAGGCTGCGGGGCCGCGCCGTCGGGATCCCCCTGGGCCCGGCTCGTGCGGGACTGGGTGATGCGGTCACGAAGTGATGGGAGTAGCGCTGTCACGGAGAACCGTGCCTTCCTGCGTCGGGTTGTCTGCGGAGCTCGCTGCGAGAGACGGGTGGGGATCGGTTGTGGCTTTAACGATTGGCAGGGAGGCTCCCTGCGACGCCCTTGTGGGGGGAGACGGGTTCTCCCGCCTCCCCCACAAGGAAGCAGTCAGCGTGATGACGGCCGGCTGGGGCCGGTCACCTCAGTGGCTGCCAGGGCTGTCAGGGCTGTCAGTGCTTGGCAACGTGACGACGCTTGTTGGCGTAGGCGGCCACCGCGCCACCGGCCACCAGCAGGGCGCCGGCGACGGTCAGGAAGATGACGCCGTTGGCACCGGTCAGCGGCAGGCGGAAGCCGGCGTTCTTCGGGATGTCGGTGACGGTCACCTCGGTCGCGGCCTTCTTCTCGGCCGCCTGAGCCAGGACCCGGAAGGGGATCGGGTCGGCCTGGAGGCTGTAGCCCTCGGGGGCCTTGGTCTCCACAAGGCAGTAGTAGTCGTCGTCGGTCAGCTGGTCCTTCTTCGCACCGTTGACGTAGTCGTTGGCGCGCAGGTAGTGGATCTCCACTTTGCCCTGGCCGGTGGTGGTGAAGGTCTTCTCCCCACCGATGGTCAGCGGGTCGACGGTCTTGGTGCTGGTGTCGGAGTCACGCAGCGTGGCACCGTTGGCGGTCTTGGTGCACTCGTAAACCTGGAACTGGGCGTTGTTGTACTTGGTCCTGTCGGCCAGCTGGTCCGTACCGGTCTTGGTGACAACCACCTTGCCGTACTTGGAGAGTACGGGGGTGGTGGGGATGCCGGGGACCTTCGTGCCGGGGTGGCTCGGGTCCCAGGTGAAGTTGGGGCTGTCGTTGGGGATGAGGCCCGCAGTGTTGGACAGGTCGCCCTCCAGGTTGACGGTGGCGTCGAACTTGGCGGTCAGGGTCACCTGGAGCTTGGTCTCGCCGTTGCCGTTGTAGCGCTCCTGGGAGGCCTTGCGGCGGCCCTCCTCGGTGAGCTGGATGGTGGCCCAGTTGTGGTCGGTGCCCTCAGCGGTGATGAGGTTGTAGTCGGTGGTGTTCACCAGGGTCACCTCTTTCTGGCCGACGATCTTGACGACCGGGGCCAGGGCATCCTTCTTGATGCGCTTGTCGAGCTGGTCAACGACCTCGTAGCGCTTGATGCGCGCACCACCGGGGTAGTCCACCTTCGGGATGGAGGTGGTGATGGTGTAGGTGATGTCGCGCCCGGAGCCGGGGGCCGGCTTGTCCGTCACCTGCTTGTCCACACCGGAGAGGGTGTTCTTGGGGTAGACGTGGACGTTGTAGTTCCACTCATTGGTGCGCTCCGGGTTGGTCATCGGCAGGGGTGACGACGAAGTCCTCGGCCGGGATGACCTTGTCCGGGGTACGGGTCTCGCTGACGAGGTAGGCACCGACATCGGTCTGGTCGTTGGTGAAGGAGGCCAGGCCGTCAGGACCGGTGGTGATCGTCTGGACGGTGCTGGTCTTGAAGTCACCGGCCTTGACCACGTTACCCTTGAGGTCGGCGAGGGTCTTCCAGCCGTCGTAGGTCGTCAGGTCCACGTTCAGCTTGGTGATGGTGAACTCAACGCCGGAGACGGGCGTGCAATCGGCCTGGGGGTCCAGGTTACCGGTCCCCTCCTTGACGCCGTTGGTGTCGGTCTGCTCGCACTTGTGAACGGTCAGCGTGGTGGCCGCGTCGGGGTCGATGGTGGAGCCGTTCGGGTCAGCGGGTGCCGCCGCGCCGGTCGGGGCGACGAGCGCGCCGGCGGCGAGCGTCATCGCAGCGGCGAGGCCGAGGCCTCGGCGCGTGTTGAGGGAGTGCATTTCTGTTCTCTCCTGTGTTGTTGGGATGAATGAGGGATTGTTGGGGTGACCCGCGCGCGACGGAGCGGAGTCCCGGGTTCTTCTCGCGATCAGGCTGAGCGCCCGAACGAGGAAGTCTTTCGTTGACGCAGCGCCAGCAGGCCGGCTCCGGTGATGGCCGCGATACCGACGGCGATGTTCGTTCCGATACCGCGTCCGCCGGACAGCGGCAGGGTGCCGACCTGGAGGTCTCGGACGGTGATCGTGTCGTCGTACTTGCTGGCCCCGCTGCGCGAGACCGTCAGGGCCGAGCCGCCGGGAGTCACGGTGATGAGCTCGATGCCCGTGTCGGTCACCTTGAAGCGGGCCGGTTTGGCCATGAGCTGGTGCCCGGCGGGAGCCTTGGTCTCCACCAGCCAGTACTCGCGGTTGATGGCCAGTCCCGTGGTGGTGAAGGTTCCGGTCCCCTTGCCGCCGGTGAAGGTGACGCCATCGGTCAGGGGTTTGGCACCCGAGGTGGAGGGGTCCATCGGGTAGATGTCGAAGGCCGCGTCATCCAGGGGGCCCTGGCTGCCGGTCTTGACGATCGACAGGATGCGCTTGCCGGCATTGGGCGAGACGTTGGCGCAGGCCACGTCGTGGTCGGGCCGGGCGTCGGAGTCCTTACCCGCCTGAGGAATGACCTTGTTGTACAGGCCGTGGCCGGGAACGAGGCGTTCCTTGTCCGTCGTGCAGGACAGCAGCTCATCGCTGTATCCGGCGGTCGACGGGTCGATCTTCACCGTGAAGGTGATGGTGTATCGGATCGTCAGGCCCGAGTAGAGCCTCTCGTTGTCGGACAGGCGGTAGGAGCCGTCGGGCTGGGCCTCGACCGTCCGTGCCGGCCCCATCTCGCGCTGCACCTTGACCAGGGTCGGGTTGAGCCCGGGGGCGAAGGAGGGCTTGTCGTTGATCGGTCCGGTGGACACGGACAGCGATCCCTCGTTGACCACGCTCACGGTGTAGACGACGTCGAAGGTCGAGCCATTGCCCGGCTGGGTCTTGACCTCCTTGGAGAACTTCAGCTTGCCATCAGTGGAGAGGCAACCGTGGTTGTTCCCCTCGCCATCGGTATCGCCTTCCATGGCGATGGTGTTGACCAGGCCGGAGGGCTTGCCGTCGGCGCGCTGGTGGCCGCACTGGAAGTCGGACTCGTTGTAGCCCGGGGTGTTCTCATGAACGGTGAAGGTCATCTGCATCGTGAAGGTTCGGCTACCACCATCGGCCCCGGCCCGGGGAGCGGCGGCGAGGCTCTCGCCGGTGCCCCCCTTGATGAGGGTGATCGGTCCGTTGAAGGTACCGGTGGTGTCGTTCCTGCCGGGGAGGGTCACGCCCTGGGCGTCGACGCCCTTCTCCAGGATCCGAACCTTGTGCAGGTAGGTGCCGGTGGGCATCTGCGGGGTGTCGGTGAGGTCGGCGACCACCGGGCTGGCAACCACGGAGGTGTTGGTGACCGTCACCGTGTAGCTGGAGGTGAAGGTGCCGTCGCCGTTACGGACCACGTCGAGCGGGGTCTTGGAGGCCTTGAACTGGGGGTTGATGGGCAGGGTGCCGCAGGCTGCGGCCTCCTTGGGCTGCCCGTCTCCCTTCGTGGTCACCGAGGCCTTGTTGTAGACGGCCTTGCCCTGACCGACCGCACCGGGGGTGCAGGTTCCCTGGACACCGGGCAGGCCGGCGTCGGGACCGGAGACGTTGAGCACCACCGTGTAGATGTGCTTCTGGCCCGCGGGCAGGGAGATGCCGGTCTTGACGTAGGGGACCCCGGCCTGAGGCTTCTCCGTACCGGTGATGGCACCACCGGAGACGCTGACCTTGTGGACGGTGACCCCGTTGGGGACCTGCCAGGCGTCGTTGAGGTCGTAGGTGAGCCCCGCCTTGGCGGAGGGGTTGGTCACCGTGATGGTGTAAGTCTGGTCGAAGGTGGTGTGACCGTTGACCTTCTCGGTGCTCTTGGCGACCTTGGCGAAGGTCTTGTCGATACCGGCGTGCGGAACGACGGAGTTGACGACCTTGATCCGCACGGCGCCCTCCGTGGAGTCGGGCACGGTGAAGGTGACACCACCGGCGTTACCGTTGGCCGGGGCCACGGCGGTGGAGGCGAGCTCCTTCTCCTGGTTGCCCGGGTTGGTGACCACCTTGAAGGCGGCCGGGTCCTTCCAGCTGACGCTTCCGCCGGCAGGCGTTCCCGGCTGCTTGAGCCCCCTGGCGTCATGAGCATCCTCGGTGACGGTGCAGGTGGCGCCCACGCGCTGGGCGGGCAGGTTCGCAACGTTGCCCTTGGCGTCCACCGTGATCCTGCCGGTGGAGGTGCCCTTGCCGTCGGGGCCCGGGGTGCAGGTGTAGCTCAGGGAGTAGGAGCCTGCGGTGGCGGCGTCGGAGGCGCCCTCGACGCTCTTGACCGCGCTGACGGGGGTCTGCTGGGGCTTCTGGTGCACCACGCAGGTGACGTTCCTGCCCTCACCCAGCACGAACTTGTTGTCCACGCTGACGGGCACGTTGCTGCCGTCGTCGTCGGTGCAGACCCAGGGGCCGTTCTGCAAGTAGCCCTCAGGGCCGTTGCTCGTGGACAGCCGTAGGTGCCGCCGGCGGTGTAGACCTTGCTGACAGCGGGCGTGCCACTGGCACCGGTGATGGTCTTCTGCCCGAAGAGCCCATCGGTGGCGGGCTTGGCGGTCACGGTCCACTGCTCGGGCCTGGCGCTGCCGCCGTCGACGATGTTCACGAGGGTGACGCGCCCACGGCCGACGACGTACTCGTTGTGCCAGACGCACTTGACGGCGACCTCGTCCTGGTGCTCGGCGAGTTGGGTCTCATCGAGGCGGATCGTGCGCTTGTCAAGATTCACCGAGTTGGACTTGTCCAGGCGGGTGGTTCCGTCACGGCGCAGCAGCGGGGCACCACCGGTACCCACCGTGCAGGTGACGTCGCGCAAGAACCAGCCGGTCGTCAAGGCGTCACCGTTCTTCCGGTCGACGGAGGCCTGCGGGCTGGTACCCGTCTCCTGCACCGCGGCGGCGTCGTTGGGGGCCAGCAGGGTGTAGCTGGTGGGGTCGACGTCCTCAGTGTCCCAGGTGGGGGTCAGGGACTTGGGGGTCCCCCAGTTCTGCGCACCGTAGCTCCCCTCCTCCGAGGCGTTGACGTAGTTGAAGGTGGGGATCGTCAACGATCCGCGAACCGATGAGTCCGCCTTGACATCCTTGGCGAAGGTGACCGGGCGCTCCTGCTCGATGGAACCGTAGAGGCAGCCGTAGGAGACGGCCCGCTCGCGGGTGACGAAGCGCTCCTCCAGGTTAGAGGTCTCCGCCTTCTCCATATCGGGGCGGCACTCCTGGCTCGATCCGTTGTTGACGAATCCCCACAGCTTGAGCTTGTACTTGATGCCGGTGTTGGGGTCCGTCCAGGCGGTGTCGGAGCGGTCGGACTTGATGTCGAGGATGTCGTCGGCGCAGCTGTGTCCGATCTTGTCGGTGAAGTCCTGGGTCATGACACCGTTGAACCGGACCAGGGAGCCGTTCTTGTACATGTAGGTGTAGGTGGACCCGTCGTAACGGCCAACCCTCCCGTTCCGGTCATAGGCGTACTGCGTCCTGACCGTCTGATTTTCAGTGCCGTAGTCGCCGATGATGAGCTTGCCGTTCGAGTCGAGCTTCCCGGTGCAGACGTTCGTGGTGTCGAACTCACTCCACGGGAAGTCGGCCTGAATCGTCTGGGCGGTGTTGATGTTGAAGCTGCCGTAGTAGGTGGTGCCCTTACCCTCGGAGGGGTTGGTCACGGCGCTGTTGTCGGAGTAGATCGGGCTGTTGACGTGGCGCATCCGCCCCACGAGGAAGACGTTTCCGGCCTTGACGCTCGTGGTGTTGGAGGGCTGGAAACCCAGTGAGGTCTGCACACTCCCCGGCTCACCTTGGTAGTAGGTGGGGCAGGGGCCGTCATCAGTCTGGCGCCCATAACCGACCGCCGCGTACTGACCGCTGCTGCCACGAACCTGATCAGTCCAGTACTGGTTGTTCCCCGGCGAGTAGCGAGTGCAGGCACGCGTGTACGCCCACTCCCACGGGTAGGAGTTGTAGCCGTATCCGTTCACCGTGTCATACACACGATCAACAGTGTCAACGGTGCGCACATAGGCGATCTGCACCGAGGTGTCCCCCAGGGGAATGCTGAGGTCGCTGGTGGAGGCGTCCGCGGGAGGCGCCGTCCACGGGAGCGACACCATGGTCACCAGGACGATGGCAAGGGAACCGACCACCGCGAAGAATCTGCGCAGTAGTCCTTCACGCCCGCGCCGCGGACGAATTGATGACTGGGACATGCCGATGGATTCCGATCATGAGGGACGGGTGCGCGGGGAGCGCACGACAAATGTGACTGCCGAGGAATGTAGGTCATCCGACTTCCCCTCAGCACCTCAGAAGCGGTTCACGGGGCAACAATCGCGCATCATCGCACGCCGTTGACACTTTTCCCCGAAATGACGCCAGGCAGAAAGAGTTTCAGTTACATATCATTGATGACGAGGTCGTCACGAAGATCGAGGGGAGGCAGCACTGAATCCGCGAATATCTCAAAACAGATTCATATCCACCGGGCATTCACCGATCTCTGCCTCCCCGAGGTCTCATTCATCCCGCCATTACTTTCCCGACCTAAGAAATCCCGTGGTCAGAAGATGACGGGCCGCCTCGACCATCTCCGCGCGCAGTGCGAGCGCATCGGCCGTGTTCAGGTCACTGAGCGCGGCGACTGCGGAGGCGACCTGCCCGACACTCAGCTCGCCGTCGGCCACCCCGGCCAGGGCGGCCACCGCCGTCGAGGCCTGCAGAGTGCGCCCCAGCCCTCCGCCCTGACGCAGCAGGATGACCGTGGGCTCGGCGGCCCCCGGAATGAGGTGACGCTCCTCAGTGACGTCGGGGGCCAGGTGCGGGCGCAGGTCGGCGACGGCCTCGTCGTCGAGACCGGCGAGCAGCTCGCGCACCTCCAGCACCTCGGCGACATGAGGTCCCAGGACCCCTTGACCGGAGGTGGTCACCTCCTCCAGGAGGCACCAGGGCTCGCGGGGGCGCTGGGGACGGTGGAGGAGGAGGTAGCCGAAGCCGACGCCCTGGACGTCGCGAACCTCGAAGTCGTCGATCCACGCCTCCAGGGCGGCGTCGAAGGCCTGGGCGTCACGCTCAGGGGTCAGGCCGCCGTCGCGCAGCCACATGGTGGCGTACTCGACCGGGTCCTGGACCTCTCGCTCGACGACCCAGGCGTCGAGCTCCTCGGGGACCCAGGCGGCCACGGCCTCGCGCCATGAACTGGCACCACGGTGCTCCCAGTTGCCCAGCATGACGGCGACCGCGCCGGGCTCGAGGTGCTCGCCGAGCCCGGCCACGAGTGCCGGCAGGATGGGGCCGCCGGCGTCGCGGTACTCCATGAGGGGCAGGCCGGCATCCCGCACCGCCGGCGGGGTGAGGACGAAGGGAGGGTTGGAGGCGATGAGGGTCGAAACGGCGGCCGGCCACCGGCTCCAGGAGGGAGCCGCGCAGGAGCTCCAGGCGGCCGGCATCGGGGCCGGACTCGGAGGCGGCCTCGGAGCCAGGGGGCGCCGGTGACGCTCACGCCGGCCAGGGCCGCGTTGAAGGCGGTGAAGGCCAGGGCGCGCGCGGAGATGTCGGTGGCCACCACGTGCTCGGCGTGACGCAGCAGGTAGAGGGTCTGGATGCCGCAGCCGCACCCCAGGTCCAGGGCGGTGCGCACGGGGGTGCGCGGGGTCAAGCTCGCCAGGGTGAGGCCGGCGCCACCGACGCCCAGGACGTGGTCGGGGGCCAGGGCGCGTCCGGTGACGAGCTCACCCAGGTCGGAGGCCACCCACCAGCGAACCTCGCCGGCGTCGTCGACGGCCTCGTGAGGACGCAGGTCGATCAAGGCACGGACGTTTCCAGCCCCATCGGGCTCGCCGACCAGGCCGATGGCGGCGGCGCCCGCCGCTGCGGTACGGGGCAGGGGCGGCATCGAGGGCGGTGGCGGGGACAGGCTCACCGAGCATGAACAGGGCGGTCAGGACGGCCACGGGCGAGGGGTGGGACCGGCGGCCAGGGCGGCGCGCACGGCTCGCAGGGCGGGCAGGCGGATCTCACGGCGCAGGGGCGGCGTCGGCGGCCTCACCCAGGAGGGCGGCCGCAGTCTCCACTCCCCAGCCGGAGGCGGTCAGGTCCGCCCGCAGGCTCGCCGCCTGCTCGGGCGTGGCCGCCGGAGGCGGGAAGGAGGACGACGGTTCGGATACGGACCGGGCGCTCGCGGAGCTCATGAGACCGACCGTAACGCGGGACGCCGCTCATGCCGGACGCCCCGCCGCATACAGGAGGCCGGCACTCGCCCGACGACCTACAGGAGGCGGGCGGCGAGCTCGGCGTACTGGCGGGTCTTGACCTCGACATCGTCGATGTAGCTGATGAGCATGACCTCCTCAGTGCCGTGGTTCTCGGCGAAGGAGGACAGGGCCTGGGCGACCTCGTCGTAGGTGCCCACGATGATGGCGGTATCGCGCTCCAGGTAGCGCTCGACCTCGGCGCGGTAGGCGGCGTCGAGGGTGGCCGGGTCGCGGAAGCGCATGGGGCGGCCGGTACGCAGGCTGAAGCGGGCGTCGGCGGCCACGAGGGCCTGCTCACGGGCCTCCTCGCGGGTGGCGGCGGCGCTGACACACAGGGCGGAGAGGGTCTGTCCCCCGTGGATGGAGCCGTGGCCGGAGCTCACTGCGCTGCCGGGTGCGCCGTCGGCCCGGATCCCCGAGTTCTCGGGGAGGTGGGCGCGGTAGTGGTTCATGATCTCGACCTGTTGGCGGCCGGTGAAGAACTGGGCGTAGGCATAGTTGAGGTCGTGGACACCTGCCCAGGCGGCCGACTGGCCCGAGGAGCCCAGGAGCCAGACCTCCGGCATCTGGGCCGGACGGGGATGGACCTCGATGGAGGCGTAGGGGTGAGCGGCCGGAAGGTCGTCGCGCAGGAGGGCGACCGTCTCCTCAATGAGGGTGTTGATGGCGTCGGGATCGATGATGCGGCCCTGGTTGAGGGCTCCGGCCGCGCGCATGTCCCCGCCGGGGGCGCGGCCCAGGCCCATGTCGACGCGTCCGGGATGGAGGGCGGCCAGGGTGGCGAAGCGCTCGGCCATCTGGAGCGAGCCGTAGTGCATGGCCATGACGCCGCCCGAGCCCACACGGATGCGGTCGGTGGCGTCGAGGATGCGCATCATGAGCAGGTCGGGCGCCGAGGACAGGAAGGAGCCGGTGCTGTGATGCTCGGCCAGCCAGAGGCGGTGGTAACCGAACTCCTCCAGACCGCGCCCCAGATGGACGAGGTCCTCCAAGGTCCGGCGGACCTCTCCCCCCTCGAAGAGAGGAACCTGCTCGAGGACGCTGATCCGGCTGAGACGAGGGCTCATGGCTTCTCCTGACCTGGGGTGCGCGGGTGTGCGACGACAGTGGGACAACACCACGGGGCGGCGGCTCATTCCGACGGGAGGACTGGCGGGTGGAGGCACTCTTCCGACGGGCACCGATGGACACCGACGGACACCGAGCCGCTCGCTCGTGACGGGGCGACGCCGGCGGGCCCCGCACGTCTCAGGTCCTCGGGAAGCCGGCCGGCGGGCTCGAGCAGTCGGGGATCGAGCGGTGTCACCACGACATCACTGATTAAGGTACACCTTCTTAAAGATAGGACACGACTTAGTTGCACCTATGGGCCTGGCGCCTTACGGTTGGACCGACGGAGCCGCCCCGCACCGGCCCCACCCGGGCCGGTGCAGGCCAGCGCAGACCCGCACCAACTCGCACCGCGATTCGCATCATTCAGGAGGCACCCATGGCCGTTCTTTCCATCGGAGACCAGTTCCCCGCCTACGAGCTCACCGCCGTCGTTCCCGGCAACCTCAAGGAGGTTGAGGCCAGCAAGCCCGAGGACTACTTCACCACCGTCTCCTCGCAGGTCCCCGCCGGCACCTGGCGCGTCGTCTTCTTCTGGCCCAAGGACTTCACCTTCGTGTGCCCCACCGAGATTGCCGCCTTCGGCGACCTCTACCAGGACTTCAAGGACCGTGACTGCGAGGTCGTGGGCGTCTCCGTGGACAACGAGTACACCCACTACGCGTGGCGCCGCAGCCACGACAAGCTCCAGGACCTGCCCTTCCCCATGGCCAGCGACCTCAACCGCGAGCTCACCGAGGCTCTGGGCATCAAGCGCTCCACCGGCGAGGCCGACCGCGCCACCTTCATCATCGACCCCCACAACGTCATCCAGTCGGTCTCCGTGACCGCCGACTCCGTGGGCCGCAACACCGAGGAGGTCCTGCGCCAGCTCGACGCCCTCCAGTCCGACGAGCTGTGCGCCTGCAACTGGCAGGCCGGCGCCGCCACCATCGACGCCCTGGGCCAGATGGGCTGACGGGCCCCGCCCTCCACCACCTGAACGACGACGAAACGAGAACACATGAGCATCGACAACCTGCGCTCCGCCCTGCCCGAGTGGGCCAAGGACCTCTCCCTGAACCTGTCCACCCTGTCCCGCTCCTCCTCGCTGACCGAGCAGCAGCAGTGGGGCACTTTCGTGGCCGCGGCCGCCGCGACCCGCAACGAGTCCGTCCTGGTCCAGGTCATGGAGGACGCCCGCTCCCACTTGTCCGAGGAGGCCATCAGCGCCGCCCTGGGCGCCGCCGCCATCATGGCGATGAACAACGTCGCCTACCGCACGCGCCACTTCCTGGGCTCGGCCTACGAGAACGAGCGCATGGGCCTGCGCATGAACATCATCGGCACCTCCGGCGGCGTGGAGAAGGTCGACTTCGAGCTGTGGAGCCTGGCCGTGTCCACCATCAACGGCTGTGAGAAGTGCGTAACCGCCCACGAGGCCACGGTGCGCGGCGAGGGCCTGAGCACCGAGCAGGTCTGGGAGGCCGTGCGCATCGCCGCCACCCTGACCGGTGTGGCCCAGGCGGTCGGCGTCGTCGAGACCCTCGACTGACCTGATCACCACGATCACGACGGCGGCCGCCGGCCCCTCCTGGGGAACCGGCGGCCGCCGTCTCTTTCATGTTGACGCCTATCCACGCGTCCGTGCCGCTCAGCTGCGGGGGTCGGCGTCGATGGCGCCCTGGGTGTCGTCGAAGATCAGGTTGGAGATCTCGACCTGGACCGTCTCGACGTGGGGAACGTCGTGCAGGAGGAGCGGGTCATCGGCGGAGGTCTGCAGGGCCAGCGTGCCACAGCCGAAGAAGCGGTCGGTGACGTCCTTGTCCAGCTGGATGTCGGAGATCCGGGTCAGGGGCAGGTCATGGCCGACGCGGCTGACGATGCCGGAGCGGGTGATGATGCGCTTGGTGGTGATGGTGTACGTGTGCATGTACCACTGCAGCCACGGCAGGAGCAGCAGGGGGATGCTCACGACGAGGATCACCAGCCAGACCGCCAGGATGCCCCAGGGCTGCCAGCTGGTGGGCGCCATGACCGAGGCGACGACGCCGACCACGAGCAGGAGGATCTCAACGACGAACCGCCACAGGAGGACCTTGATGTGGGTGTGCATGTGCCGCACCACGACCTCGTCGCGGCTCAGCAGCTTCTTCGACAGTGCCATGTCCTCATCGTGCCAGGCCTCCGGGGTATCGCGCACCCGAAGGGGCAGGAATACCCAGTTCTGAGAGCATCGGACGGCAGTGCACGGCCGTGAGGTCGGAACGCCTCCGGGGCGGGAGACCGGCAGAACACTGGCAGGATAGGGCGCCTTCACCCGGTGAGCATGCTCATGCCGACCGAGGCGATGACCGGCGCGATCCCCAGGATGACGAAGGCCGGCAGATGGCAGGCGCCCAGCGGCAGGACCAGGCGCACCGCCAGGCGCTCGGCGGCCTCCTCGTCGCGGGCGTGCCGCCCCGCACGCAGGCTCGCCGCCGTCGCCGCCAGGAGGGCGGCCGGTGAGGCCCCGTCCTCCCAGCCGGGGCGCAGGCAGGACTCCAGGCGGGAGCGCCGGGCCCTCCACTGCTCATCGTCGGGGGCCTGCCAGGCCTCCTCCCACAGGGGCGCCCAGCAGCAGGGCCCGCCCCACGACACCGGGCCCCTCCTCCTCCAGGGCCTGGCCCAAGGCGGTCAGCACCCCGGGCACCGAGGTCCCGGCGCTCAGAGCGGCGGCGGCCAGGTCCAGGACCAGGGCCTCATCGACGACATCCCCCTCGGCCGTCGCGGCGCGTAGGGAGGCGCCTGGTCACCAGGTGCCCCACGACCATGAGGCCGATGCCGAGCGCCCCCACGGCGCTGCCGACGCCCCCGTCGAGCAGGAGGGAGGCGGGGTCGGCGCCCACGAGCACCCCCAGTCCCAGGCCGACCACGGGCAGGCAGGCCAGGAGCCGGGCAGTGCTGCGGGGACCGGCCAGGGCGGCCCGGCGGGAGGCCTCGGCGTGCCCGGACTCGGCCACCCCACCGGCCACGGTCTGAAGGATGTCGGCCAGGGGCGCCCCCAGGGCGGTCGACAGTCGGCAGGAGGCGACGGCGCCCGGCACTCCGGCGGCGGTGGCCCGCCGCTGCCGGGCCCGTTGCCCCCGCGGGGGCGGGCGCCAGCGCAGGTGCCCGTCGCTCCATCGGGGCAGCCACGAATCGTGCTGAAGGTCCGCGAGCGCGCTCAGCACGGGTGGGACGCCGTCGTCGTCGGGCTCGGTGCCCTCGGTGAGGCCGGCGCGCCGACAGGCGCGCGTCCAGGCCCGTTGCGGGGTCGCGCCGGCGCGCAGAAGGCTGGCTACCTCGGTGAGCAGCAGACCGAGGTCCGGTTCGGGCTCCCCGGAGCGTCGGGAGCGCAGTGCCGTGAGCGCCGCCTGCCGCATCGTCGGGCGTGCCCCGGCCGCGGGGGCGCCCGTGGTCCAGTCTCTGGGCAGGCCGCGGCGGGCCGGCAGCAGGAGCACGGCGGCGGCCAGAGCGACCAGGACCGCCGCGATCCAGGCGCCCGGCACCGGCCCGCCTGCCGAGCCGGTCAGGTGCCCGGCCGGGGGCGGAATCGCGGCGGCGCCCATCACGCAGGTCATACCCGTCATGCTGGTCGTGCCAGTCATTCCGGCTTCCTCTCCCCCGAGCCGGGCAGTCCGTCAAGCCCGGAGCGCACCAGGGCCTGCGGGCCGACCCGCTCTCGCAGCGCATCCGCGGCCGGGCCGGGGCTGAGGCGGCCATCGTCCGTCACATGCAGGGCCTCCTCGCAGACGAGGACCGCTCCGGTCGGGCTCGTCTCGCGCCGCAGCACGCCGATGGAGGCCACGAAGCGGCGCGCCCCGGCGGTGCCGGCCTGTCGGCGCAGGTGGACGACGGCGTCGAGCGCGCTGGCGGCTTGGGCGGCTACGGCCGCCTCGTCGAGTCCCGCGAGCGCCCCCAGGGCCGTCAGGCGGGCGGGGACGTCGGCGGGCGAGTTGGCGTGGAGGGTGGCCCAGCCGCCCTCGTGGCCGGTGTTGAGGGCGGTGAGGACGTCGCGCACCTCGGAGCCGCGGCACTCGCCCAGGACGATCCGGTCGGGCCGCATGCGCAGGGGCGGTGCGCACCAGGGAGGTCATGGAGACCGCCCCGACGCCCTGGACGTTGGCGCCGCGCTCCTGGAGGTGGACGACGTGGGGGTGGTCGGGGCGCAGTTCGCTGGCCTCCTCGATGCACACGATGCGCTCGGTTGCCGGGACGAGTGCGAGCAGGGCAGCCAGGAGGGTGGTCTTGCCGGTGCCGGTGGCGCCGGTGACCAGGCAGCTGGCGCGGCCGGTCACGAGGGCGGCCAGGACGTCGTCGAGGCCGGGAGCGACGGTGCCGTCGGCGGTGAGCTCGTCCAGGGTGAAGCCGCGGCGGCGCTCGGTGCGCAGGCTGATGAGGGGTCCCGTCGGCGCTCAGGGGCGGCAGGACCGCGTTGAGGCGGGTGCCGTCGGGCAGGGTGGCGTCGACGACGGGGCAGGCGTCGTCGAGGCGCTTGTGGGCGGAGGCGGCCATGCGCACGGCCAGGGCCCGCACCTCGGGCTCGTCCATGGTGGCTGCGGGGACGGGTTCGAGGCCGCGTCCCCGGTCGATCCAGGTGCGTCCGCCGCTGACGAGGACATCGGTGACGCCGTCGATCTCGATGAGGGGCTGGAGGATCGGCCCGGCGCCGTCGACGTCGGCGCGCACCCGCTGGCCGAGGCGAGCCATCCCCACCTGGCCGGTGGCCGGGGCGGCGGCGTCGTTGAGGGCCTCATCCAGGCCCACGCCGCGGGCCAGGGCGCTGCGGACGCGGGCGAGCTCAGGGCCGTCGCCTCCCGCCACCCCACCGGGGAGGCCGGACTGATCGGGACTCACTGGGACCATGACTGTCTCCTTGGCTGATTCGTCGATTGATTCGTTGGCCGGCTCCCCGGCTCTGCGGTGCCAAGGAGCCGGGGCAGCAGCTCCCGGGCCAGGGCGCTCGCGGCGCGGCGGATGGCCGAGCGGGCCCGAACCGGGTCCTCCCCGAGGGCCAGTCGCTTGGCCAGGGCCCGGTCGGTGGGGATCTGTCCCAGGACCGGGCAGCCGGTGATGAGCTCGAGGTCCTCGGCGACGACGTCCTCACCCACCTGCCGCGTCACGATCCAGACCGGCACCCCCGCAGCGGTGTCGGCGGCCTCGGTACCGCCGGGCGCTGTGCCCCGCAGTCGCGAGGCGATGCTCTCGGCGGCGATGGCCGAGCGCAGGTCGAGTCCGGTGACGATGAGGACCTGGGCACCCGGCGGCGGGGGTGCCCCTCGGGGCAGGTCCACCAGCACGACGTCATGCTCGGCCTGCATCGCCTCCAGGACCGCCGCCGCGCAGGGCAGGGGGCCTCCGCGCACGTCCCCGGTGAGGACCGGCATGGCGTGCCACACGGGCAGGGCCCCGACGAGGTGGCCGGGCCGGAAGGCCGACTCCTCGGCCGGCAGGTCCGCCCAGCGCAGTCCAGTCAGGACGCTCTCCCCGCACAGGAGGTCCAGGCCGCCGGTGGGGTCGAGGTCCATCATCGCCACCCGTTTGCCCGCACGGCTCAGCGCCCACGCCAGGTGCAGCAGAAGGACGCTGACCCCCAGGCCCCCGCGAGCACCGGTAACGGCCAGGGACCTGGGCGACGCGATCCGAGCCCGCCTTCCCCTCCCCCGTCTGCGCGTCGCCACCGGGATGCGCAGGCCCGGGCCTCAGGGGAGGGAAGGGGACATTCCGGCCTTCCCACACCTGCGTCCGCCCCGTCGCCCCCGAGGTCATGTCCTTCTCCCCCGGCTCCGGCGTCGCCTCATCCCCGGGCTCCGCCACTGCTGGAATGGTCAGCGTCTCCTCCGGCTGCGCCGGCTGCCCCGTACTGTCCTCCGCGGGCACGCGCGTCTGCCTCACAGGCATTCTCACCGGCATCGTCTCCCTGTCCTTTCCGTGTCCTCACCGTGTCCTCACCGTCTCCCCGGTCCTCCCCTGGCCTGCCGGCCATCACCTCGGGCGTCCTCCCGATTCCCGGGCCGGCGCCCCGTGCGGCGGTACTTCAGTACCGCGGTGCCGCCCCACCAGGGTGCGGGCCCGCCCACGGATGCGCCCAGCGGCGTCGTCGGGCCTGTGGAGACGGGTTGCAGAAACGCGCCTGTGGCCCCGTGCTCTGCGCGGCCCGTCATAGCCGGCCACGGAACCGGCGGTGATGACGGAGGCAACCGCAGGGTTGACACGCCTGACACCGGGGGTCGGCTCGTGGTGAGATGGGGCCATGAGCGCGCAGGACCGCGCAAGCGCCCCCCTCCCGACCGCCATCAACGTCACCGGTGACAGAACCGACCGCCCCACCGGCTGCGTCGGAGCTCCTCCCTGCCGGCCCGTTCCCCGCCGGGCACCGCGCAGCGGCCTACTTCGACCTGGACAAGACGATCCTGGCGACGTCGTCGACCTGGGCGCTGGGGACCCCGATGCGGCGCAGTGGTCTCATCTCCTCACGGGCCCTGGCCCACGGGCTCATTGCCCAGATCCCCTATCTCCTGGTGGGCGCCGGCGCCCGGCGGTCCAGCAGTCTCATGGAGCATCTGGCCCTCATGTCCGCCGGCATCAGCCGCCGAGACCTGGTGGAGGTCGTCGAGGGAGCCCTGACCACGGCGATCGAGCCGGCCGTCTACGCCGAGGCACTCGACCTCATTGAGGGCCACCGCCGGGCCGGGCACGACGTCGTGGTGGTCTCGGCCTCCATCTCCGAGATGGTCACCCCCATCGCCCGCCTCGTCGGGGCCGACCGGGCCGTGGCCACCCACATGGAGGTCGGCGAGGACGGCCTGTTCACCGGGCGCATCTCCCGCTCCATGCTGCACTCGGAGAAGGTGGTGGCGCTGCACGAGGACGCCGCCGCCCACGGCATCGACCCGTCCCGGTGCTGGGCCTACTCCGATTCCATCTCCGACGAGCCGATGCTCAGCGCCGTCGGCCATCCGGTCGCGGTCAACCCCGACCGGGACCTGCGGCGCCTGGCGCAGGAGCGGGACTGGCCGGTGCGCGACTTCGCCCGCCCGGTGCGGCTGCGGCCGCGCTGGGAGCCCCCGAGCCTGTCAGCCCGAACCTCGGTGATCGCCCACGTGGCTGGTGTGCTGGCCGTCGGGGGCACCACCGCCTGGCTCGTCGCCCAACACGGCCCGCGCGGCCGCTGAGTCCGTCGGTCCGACTCACCCGGCCCGCCAGGTGCCGGCCTGCACCGCCCGGCACAGGCGCTGGGCCTCCTGAACCCCCGCGAGCACCGCCTCGGCCTGCCACACCACCCAGGCCACGACCCCGTCCATGGTGCCCGAGGCGTAGGCCCCGGCGGCCTCGGCGTAGGCCGCCGGTACCCGCCCGGGGTAGAGGTCGGTGACCGCCGTGCCCGTCGGCTCAAGCCCGTCACGCACCAGGAGGTGACGCACGAGCAGCCTCCCCACGGCGGCGTTCCCGGCGGTGAAGGGGCGGGCCGCCAGCATCTCGGCGTGTACGACGGCCGCCCGCACCAGCGCCGAGCGCCTGCGGCGCCTCGATGAGATCGACCAGCCCCGCCAGCCTCGCCACCAGCTCCTCGCCCTGCGGTGCGGCCCCCGGACCGCCCTCCCGGGCACGCACCTGCCGGGCGCGCGGCACTCCGACCTCCCCAGGCCCCACCCGGCCGCCGGCCGCCAAGGGGCCGACGACGTCGCGGTGCAGCGCCGCCAGCAGCGAGCGCGCCGAGGGCGCCACCGGCCGTCCCCGACCCACCAGGTCCGGCATCCAGCCCACCAGGCGGGTCCCGGCGCGCCACAGGCCGGCCACGGCGTCCAGGCCCGGGTCACCGGTGGCGGCCTGAGTGAGGGAGCCGGCGGCCACCTGCTCACGCAGCACCTCGGCGGAGACCACCGCCCCCTCGACGCCGCCCGAGGCGATGGCGCCCCGGATCGCGGCCTCGGCGCGGGCCTCGCGCCACCGGCGCCGCAGGGCCTCGTTCCAGCGCAGCTCGGAGCAGGCCTCACGCACCGCCGCCTCAGCGGCGCGCACCCGCTCATCGGCGGCCACGGCTCTGAGCGCCTCCAGCGCAGGCTCCTCAGGCGGGGCCTCGCTGCCGCAGGATGAGCCGGCTGACGCACGTGCGCCGACCCCACCAATATTCAACCCCCCGGTCAACACGCCGGGTCGGCTCGCCGCACCCCGCGCCGCGGGTCTCCTCGGCCCTCCGGCCTCCGCCGGCCCGATCCCCACAGACATTCGCACCACGCCCCCACTGTGGCACACCACAACCACCGGCAGCCACAGACGCCGTCAGGCGCCCTCCGGCCCCGCATCTCGACGGAACCAGCACGAGGCGAGCGCACCCCCTAGACTCGATCAGGTGAGTGACTCCCCTCCCATCACACCCCGGGCTCCGGCCCGCCGCCCGCGCCCCTGGCGCATCGGGCCGGCCGCCACGCAGTCGCCGCCCCGACTACGTGCTCACCGCCATCGTCGGAGCCCTCTTCGCCCTGGGCGCCTCCGCCATCCTGGGCCTGGCCGCCGACCAGAGCCCGATACTGCGCACCGACCTGCTGCTCGGCGCCCTCCTGCTGCTCTCCTCGGCCGCCGCCGTGCTGTTCGGCAGCCGCTCCTCGCTGGGCGCGCTCGCCACGGGGCTGACCGCGCTGACCGCCCAGTCGATGGTCTTCCTGGCCCCCATTCACGCAGCCTCCTTGACCGAGCCCTGGTTGCAGCAGCTCGTCAGCACCGGTTTCATGCTCGTCCTGGCGGGCCTGTGGCTGGGCGGCTCCTGGGGGATGCGCCTGGCCCGCCGCGCCGGCCAGGCCCAGGGGCACGCCGCCTTCCGCCTCACCGAGGCCGATCGGGCTGTGGGCTCCACTCCGACGCCGCCGCCCTCACGCCGGCGCGCCCACCTCCTGTCCCTGCCCTGGGTCATCGCCGGGCTGGCGCTCGCGGCCTTCCTGCTGCCCCGCGCCTATCTGCGCGCAGTCGCCCCCGGTGTCCAGACCGGGCCGCTGCTGCTGGCAGCCGTCCTCGTCTCCCTCCTGGCCCTGGCCGCGGCCGGCGCCTCGACGGCCGGATCGACCCTCGGCGCACGCGTCATCGGCCCGGTTCTCGTTCTTGCGGCGGTGCCCGCGCTCAGTAACGATATGATCCCTGGCGGCCATCTGGTCTCCAGGCTCCTGCCGTACGGCCCGAACGCCGCCGTGCTCGCCGCCATCGGCATCGAGCTCATGGCGATCGGCTGGGGAGCACATGTGGCTCGCCGGCAGGGCCGTGCCAACGCGCTGGCCAGGCTGCGCTCCGGCATCTAAGGGTCCCATGCCCGACTCCGTGCGCCGGAGTTAACCGGTCCCTTCCGGTATCCCCGCCCCTACTACTACCGTGTGCATGCGTAAGGAGACCTCGTGAGCACCGACAACACAGACCGCACCGCACCGCAGGCACCCGTCGTTCCCGACGACGTCGCCACGTCCTCCCCAACGGCGTCGACGCCCACAACGCGGACACCGGCCACGGACCCCCGCCCGGAAGAGGCCACGGTCAACCTGGCCGACGAGGCCCTGGGCTCGGCCTCCCTCGCGAGCCTCGCCGACAGGATCGCCCAGGTCTCCCAGGCCGCCTCCCCCGCACCTCGGGCAACGGAGGCCCCGGACCGCGCGGTTGCTCCGACCAGCGCCATCACCGGCGCCGATGAGACCGATACGGCCGATGACGCAGCCCACGACGGGGCCGACGAGGAGGGGACAGCGGCCGAGGACGACGAGGTCAACACCCTGAACCTCCGCGAGCAGGCGTCCTTCACCGGCGCCACCGGGAGCCAGGCCGCCGAAACCGTCAAGAGCGCCGCCGGCGCTGTCGCGAGCGCGACCACGAATGCCGCCGCAAGCGTCGCCGGGCCCGACGCCGACACGGCTGATGACGCAGCCGAGGACGACAGCCTCCCTGAGGAGCCGACGTCCTCGGTGCACCAGGAGGTTCACGGCGCCGTCCCGGCCAACCACTCTGCTCAGGCCCCGCTGCGCCCGGCTGCCTCCTCACCCCGCCCGGTGGTCGCTCAGGCAGCGCCGACGCCGTCTGAGACCTCGAGCCGCACCGACGGCGCCGTCACGCAGCCGGCCGTCGAGACCGCTGCGGCCACCGGCATGCCGCCATCGATTCCGCCGTCGTCGGAGCCCGGCAAGGTGGAGGACGAGCAGGCACCGGTCGCCGCCCAGGCCACGACCACGCCGGATACCCCCGAGGTCACCGGTACTTCGGAGGTTCTCGCTGAGACTGTTGAGGACGGCTCCGCGCAGATCTCCGCGGAGACCACGACGCCCACGGCTGCCGAGCCGGCCCATCCCGAGACCCTTGAGGACGCTGAGACCGCAACGGCTCCAGCGGCCGCGGCCGCTCCTGCAGCCGCCACGGTCCTCACCGGTTCCACGGTCTCCACCAGCTCCGCCCCGGAGGCATCGTCGCCCGCACCGGCGGAGGACGAGGACGAAGCACCGGCAGTCAGCAACGAGCCCACCAGCCAGCCGACCACGGCGCCGACAACGACAGCAGCCGCGGGCAGTCAGAGACGCGCGCCCGTGGCCGACACCGCTGAGGACCCCGTGGAGCCGGAGGGCCTCATCGAGGCCGAGGACTTCAACGACTTCGACGACTTCGAGGATTTTGAAGACTTCGAGGGCCCGGCCGAGGCCGGCGACCTCGACGGGCAGGACGTGGATGACGACCGCACCCCCGAGACCCCGGCGATCCCCACACCCGAGGCCGGCTCCCCGCCGTGAGAGCCGTGCCCGTCTCCGTGACCACCGGTGCCGCCCGAGTCCCAAGCGGGGTCACGGGCGCCACCCCCCAGACCGCAACCGGCGCCACGGATGCCGCAACGGGCGTGGACGACACTGACGACAACGACCTCGACGACATCGAGGACGTCGATGACCTCGATGACCTCGACGACATTGACGGCGAGCTCGATGAGGAAGCCGGCGACGTCGACGGGGTCGGCGAGATCGGGCAGGTGGCCGGGGCCGGCCAGGAGCCCGAGGACGATATCGAGGGCGCTGCGCAGCAGGCAGCCGTCTCGGCGTCCGTCTTCACAGCCCCCGCCGCTCAGTCCTGGAGGCCGGTTCCGCCGGCCGACACGGCCGGCGTCACTGACGTTGAGGACGTCGATGACACTGATGACGGCTTCGTGCTCACTGAGCCCCCCACCGCCTCGACGGCCTTCGCGGCCCCCTCAGCCCCCTCAGCGGCCAGGGACGTCGCCGACCGTCCCGTCAGCGGACTCACCGGAGCTCACGTCGTCGACCCGGCCCGGCTCCGAGCCGGAGGCGCCGGTCTCAGCGCCATCACTGGCCTCGGAGGCACCGGTGAGCACTACGGCGGACAACCGCCCCTCGGCCCCGTCCTGGCCGGCGACCCCCGCGGCTCAACTGGCCCGAACGGGCTCCGCCGCCAGCGCCTCCTCGGCGCGTTCCACCGAGCCGGCCCCCTCTGCCCATTCCGCCTTCCCCGCCGACGTCTCGGCCTCCACCCCCTCGACGGAGGGGATGGGGAGCGCCCCGGACCGCCTCGTCCCCTGCACATCGGGCTCTCCGGCCTCCGCCCCGAAGCCCCCCGCCGACACGCCATCCCCCACCCCGGCGCAGACGGCACCGCAGCCCGAACGGGTACCGTCGACCCAGTCGTCCCCCGCCTCCACGAACGCCCGGGACTACCGTCCGACGCCGGCGGCCTCGCCGTCGGCCCCTCCCCGCAGCAGACACCCGACTGGTTCGCTGCGGCCCCCACCGCCCGGGGCCTGTCCGCGGGCGCCGACGCCGGGGAGAGTGACGACCCGGAGGAGCGCGGCCGCTCGCGGGCCCGTCAGGCCGCCATGGCCATGACTGGCGCCGGAGCGGACGACGACTCCATCCTCCTCAAGGGCGCCAGCGTGCTGATGAGCACCCCGGGCTCACGCGTCGAGACCCACTGGGCAGGGGTGCTCGTCGCCGTCGTCCTGTTCCCCCTGGCCTGGTTCCTCGTGCACGACGGCGCCGCCACCCTGACCGGCGGCAACCCCTCGGCCTGGCCCTCGGCGGCCTCCCCGATGGGCGCGTTGGAGATCCTGGGCGGGACCGCGGCCTACGCCGCCGCCCTGTTCATGATCTCGCGCTCCTCGCTGGGGGCCTTCGTCGTCGGCGCCATCAGCACGGTCATCGGTCTGCCCTTCATCCTCATGCCGGGGGTCACCAAGTCGATCCTCGGCTCCACGGTCGAACGGCTCCAGGCCCACTCCGACCTGGGGAGGGCCCTGTCCACCTATGTCATGGACGACGGCCTCTCAGGCCGATTCATCCTCATGGGCGTGCTCACGATCATGGTCGCCGTCGTCGCCCACCTCGCGCGCCAGGCCGGGCAGCACAACCGGGACGACGACCACGGTCCGCGTGACTGAGCCCGACGCCGCCCCACCGCCCACAGGAACGGGAGCGCCGTCGGTTCGGCGGATGCAGACCCTCGCCGATGCGGCCCGCGATGCGGTGCCCATCGTCATCGGATACGTGACGCTGGGGCTGGCGGCCGGGATGCTGCTGGTCGCCGAGGGCCTGGCCTGGTGGTGGGCACCGGTGTGGAGTCTGGTCATCTACTCCGGGACCATGCAGATGCTGCTGGTGCCGCTAGCCGGTGGCGGCGAGTCGCTGGCGACCATCGCCTGTCCACCGGTTTCGTCTCAGGCCGGCACGTCTTCTACGGGCTGGGCTTCCCCCTGGAACGGGTACGGGGCAGGGCGCTCACCCGCCTCTACGCCGTCCACGCGATCACCGACGAGGTCTACGCGCTGCTGGCGGCACGCGACCGGCGGGCCATGAACGGGCGCTACCTGGTGGGCGTGGAGGCGATCAGCCACGCCTCCTGGGTGGCGGGCACGACCGTCGGGGCGCTGGCCGGGACGGCGCTGGCCTCCGCGGTGGGTGAGCGCATCGGGCTGCTCGGCTTCGTGCTCACGGCCCTGTTCGTGGTCCTGGCCATCGAGAACTGGCGCAACCACCCCGATATCGGGGTGCTGTGCGTGGGGCTGGTGGCCGGCGGGCTCGGTCTGGCGATCGGTGGTTCGGCAGCGCTGCTGACCGCACTGGTGATCCTCGCCGTCGGTCTCGTGGGACTGTACGTCTGGCGCACTCGCCGCCCCGGGGCGAGCGCTCCGGGGCCTCGGCGGAAGGCGGACTGATGCTCACCGACCCGCAGATCGCGGTCGCCGTCGTGGTCGTCACCATCATCACCTTCGTGTGCCGGATCGCCCCCTTCGTGCTGCTGCGCGGGCGCCAGGACAGTGCGCTGCTGGCCTTCCTGTCCCGGGCGATGCCGCTGGGCGTCATGATCGTCCTGGTGGCCTACACACTGGGCGGGGTGAGCCTGTCGCCGTCGAGCTGGCTGCCGGCCGCCGGCGGGATCGGCGCGACGGCGGGCCTGCACCTGTGGCGACGCTCCATCGGGCTGTCACTCATCGGCGGCACCGGCGTGTACGTCGCCCTCAGCCTCCTGCTGGGCTGAAGCGATGTGGAACCCGATCGTCATCGGGAGCCGGTTTGCCCCGGCGCATGTCCATATCGGATACAAAGAGGATATCCAGGCGCTCACACCGTCACCTGAACCGCGGAATCATGCGGTTCTCTTGCCTCGTGCTCGGCCTCGTCGCGGCCTTTGTCTCCGTTTTGGACATTCCCTGCTTCCGGCGGTGTCGTGGACGCACAGGACACGAGGCACAGCCGGCGCGCTACCGGGGGCGGGGCGCGTCGAGGACCGCCTGGCTCCACAGATGGGGACATTCTGCGCCGTCGGCGACACTCCTGCACCCACGGGGACCTTCGACGCCGCCGAGGACGGGATTCCTGTCCCCGAACGAGCCCCCGTCCCCGGCCGGGACGACACGCACCCGGCCGTGTGGAATGTCCCCTGCCATTCGGGGATGCCCCTCGATACGCGACCCGCGGGCCGTGCAAGGCGCCCGGCGAGCGGTGCCGGACGACCCGCGGGCACCCCGTCGTCGGAGCCGGGCACCCCACGAGGCAGTGCCAGGTACCCCGTCGCCGGTACCGGGCGCCGACCAGTAGGCTGCGGGCGTGCCTGTTGACGTCAATCGCCCCGGCCCCTGGACCCACCGCGACCTCACTGCCCGCGGCACCCGTTTCCATGTCGCGCTGGCGGGCCCCGAGGCCCCGGCCGGAGCCGGCCCCCTCATCCTCCTGGTGCACGGCTTCCCCGAGTGCTGGTGGACCTGGCGCCACGTCATCCCCGCCCTGGCGCAGGCCGGGCACCGCGTGGCGGCCCTCGACCTGCGCGGTTTCGGCGGCTCGGACCGGCCGCCGTCGGGCTATGACCTGGTAGCGCTCGCCCAGGATCTGGCCGCCGTGGTCCGGTCCCTGGGGCACGAGCGGGCCGTGGCCGTCGGCGCGGGACTCGGCGGCCAGGTCGCCTGGGCGCTGCCGCACGTGGCCCCGGACCTGACGACGGCGATCGCCCCGGTCGGCGCTCCCCACCCGCTCGCGCTGCGCTCGCTGCGGACCCGGGCACTGTCCGGGCCGGCACTGCAGTACGTGAGCCTACGGATCCCGGGCCTGGCCGAACGCCGCCTGCGCAGCCGCAGCGCCCTGGAGGGCCTGCTGCGTTCCTGGGCCGGGCCGCACACGCGCGAGGCGGTGGCCGAGGAGGCCCCCTACTACGCCGAGCTCCTGTCCCGCCCCGGCGCCGCCCGCAGCGCCCTGGAGCCGCTGCACAACCTCCTGCTGTCGCGGGCGGAGACGGCGGCCCTGGACAAGCCGGTGACGGTGCCCGTCCTGTCGGTCCAGGGCGAGCTCGACCCGGTCCAGCCCGCCCAGGCCTATGCGCGCGACACCCACCACGTGGCCGGCAACCTGCGTCAGGTGACGATCCGCCGCTCCGGCCACTTCCCCCCAGGAGGAGACCCCGGCCGGGTTCGTCCGGGCCCTGCTGCCCTTCCTGGCCGTCGTCGCCCCGCCCGCCTCAGCCTGATACCGCGAGCCGGGCACCGCCTCACACCGGCTGGCGCAGGTTGTCCATGAGGGAGCCTCGGTCGAGCTGGGCGGGCAACCAGGTGGTCGCCACTGCCAGGGCCAGCGAGATCCCACTGACGAGGGCCAGCAGCCCCACCGGGACTGAGGCGACCAGGACTGTCATCCCACCGCCGGAGTACAACGCGGCGTAGACGGCGCTGACGGCGGTGGCCGCGAGACCGAAGATGATGCCGGTGACGGCGTAGATGACGCCCTCCAGCGCAGTGGAGGCCAGGACCGTGCTGCTCCGCGCGCCGATGACCCCCAGCAGCGCCCCTCCTGGCGTCGGGCCCGCCCCACCATGGCGATGTTGGCGATCCCGCCGACGCCGGAGATGAGGAAGATCGGCACCCCGACGGTGAGGAACCCGTTGACCGAGCCCTGCGCGCCGGTGGCCTGCCCGGCGCCGACGGCGGCGTAGACGGTGCCGGTCAGGGCCACGGCGATGGCGAAGGGGACGATCGTCGTCATCGACAGGGAGGCCCGGTGGCGGGCGTTGGCGCGGGCGGCGAACCAGGCGGGGCTGCGGCCCGGGATGAGCGCGGTCCACCAGGTCAGCAGCGGCCGCAGCGTCCAGTTCGGCACGCACAGGCCCGCGATCGCGGCAAGGAGCCCCATGGAGGCGCCGGCGATCGCGCGCTCCCCCGGGTCGTTGAGATCGACGCCGGCGGCGACCAGTTCCGCCCTCTCGGCCTCGTTGAGAGGCACGGTGCTGTCGAAGGGAGTCAGCACGATGGCCAGGACCAGCACCGCGACAATCGCCCACTGCCACCAGCGGGTCCGGGTTCGCGGGGCCGTGGCCTCCCGCAGCGCCTGCATCTCGGGGACCGACGCCGCCCGCCGGGCCGCGCCCATCCCGCCCAGGATGCAGAACAGCGTCGTCACGGCGATGGTCAGCGGCACCCCGAAGCCCGGCATGATGATGGGCAGATCCGGCGGGAACACCTCGAACTCCCGCCAGGTGAGCAGGTAGAGGCGAACCAGCGGCAGACTGACCACCGCCCCGATGGTGCCTCCCAGCAGCCCGATCACGCCGACCTGCGTCAGGATGATGCGCCGGATACGACTGCCGGGGATGCCCAGGACCTTCCACAGGGCGTGGGAGCGCTGCTGGGCCGAGACGGTCAGGCCGAACGTCGTGGACAGGATGACGGCGGTGGCCAGCCCCGCGTAGGACACGAGGTTGGAACCGATGATATGGGAGGCGTTGACGAGCTCGGCCGAGCCCTGGGCCTGGGCCCAGCTCAGGGCGCTGTACCAGGCGGTGATGATGACACCGATGATGGCGCCGCCGACCATGGCGACGAGCAGCGACCACAACCACTGGCGGGCGTGGTGGCGCAGGTCGTTCCAAATGAGTGTGACCATGATCCTCTCCGATCCTTTCCGATCCTCTCCTGCTTCTGTCCCGCTCAGGCGGCGCGCACAGCCCGGGCGGTGTGGAGGAGCTCGGCGATCTGGCGGGCGTCACGGCAGTCGGTCCACTGCACGAGGTGCCCCTGGCTCATGACGGCGACCGCGTCGGCCCGGGCGGCGGCCTCGACGTCGTGGGTCACCATGACCACGGTGGTGCCCTGCTCGGTGAGCCGGCGCAGCCAGTCCAGGACGAGCGCGGCGGAGTCCAAGTCGAGGGCACCGGTGGGCTCGTCGGCGAAGACGATCCGGGGCCGGCTGGCCATGACGCGGGCGATGGCCACGCGCTGGCGCTCCCCGCCGGAGAGTTGGTGGGGCTTGAGGCCGGCACGGTGAGCGAGCCCGACGGCGTCGAGGGCCGCCCGGGTCTGGGCGCCGCTCAGGGGACGCCCGGCCAGGCGCGAGGGCATGGAGACGTTGTCGGCGGCACTCAGGGAGGCGATGAGGTTGTACTCCTGGAAGACGAAGCCGACGTGGCGGGCGCGGAACCGGGCGCGCTCGGCGGCCCGCATCCCGGAGGTGAGGGCGCCGAGCATGGTCACGTGGCCGCTGGTGGGCTCATCGAGGCCGGCCATGCAGTGCAGGAGCGTGGACTTGCCCGACCCGGAGGCTCCGACGACGGCGGTGAAACTGCCCTCGGGCAGGGTCGGCGTCGACGCGGTCCAGGGCGGTGACGCGGGCGTCCTGGCGTCCGGGGACCTCGTAGACGCGGGTGAGGCCGCGCAGCCGGATGGCGACGGGCGACGTCGAGTCCGGCCCGGCAGGCGGGGTGGTCGGTGGCAGGGGATGAGGCGGAGGCGGCGGTCGGGTCGGAGGGGGCCAGGGGCGGGTGAGCAGTCATGCCTCCAGCCTGACGGCGCCGCCCCTCTCATCCCATCCGGCCATCTGGTGGACCGGGGGTGGGGCTAGCCCGACACCGGCTCCGCCAGTACTGCTCTCAGCTGCCCATCAGACGCCCACTTGCGGGCACAGGCCGGCCTCGAGCAGCGCGCACTCACTGCAGCGGGGCGAGCGGGCCGAGCACACCCGGCGCCCGTGCTCGATGAGCCGGTGGCAGCCGTCGGTCCAGCGCCACGGCTCCCACAGGGCCGCGACGTCATTCTCCACTCGCAACGGGTCCTTCGACGTCGTCCACCCCAGGCGGCGCGAGAGCCTCCCCACGTGGGTGTCCACGGTGATGGCGGGCTGCCCGAAGGCGTTGCCGAGCACGACGTTGGCGGTCTTGCGCCCCACTCCGGGCAGGGCCACGAGGTCTCGCGGCTGCGCGGCACCCGCCCCTCGAAGCGCTCGGTGAGCGCCTGCCCGATGCCGAGCAGGTGCCCGGCCTTGGCGCGCTGGAAGCCCAGGGGCCGCAGGATCGCCTCGAGATCCTCGCGCCGGGCGGCCCCCAGGGCGGCGGCGTCGGGATAGCGCCCGAAGAGCTCGGGGGTGATCGTGTTGACGCGCGCATCGGTGGTCTGGGCCGACAGGACGGTGGCCACGAGCAGCTGGAAGGGGCCGTCGTGGTCGAGGGCGCAGGCGGCGTCGGGGTAGAGGGCCATGAGCTCGTCGTCGACGGCGCCCGCCCGCCAGGCCGGGTCGGCCATGGTCGGCACCTCGGAGACCTCGGGGGCCGCCTCAGCCGCCGCAACCTCACTACTCACTGCCCTGCGCACGGTGTCCTCTCTCCGCGATCTCATCGGCAGCACCATCAGCGCCGCCGGAGCCCTCGTCCGAACCTCGGCCCGGCTGAGACCGGCCCCTCCTCCAGAGACCGCCATTGCAGTCGATCCCACCGCCGCCCCGCAACCTCACGGATTGGACAGTGCCACACGACGCACCCGATTTTGCTCACTCCCCTTTGACCTGCAACACACGGAGGCTACAATGCTCGACGGCGTGCCACAGGTCACAAGCCGTGGCAGGATAGACCCGAAGGCTCCCGCATGCGGGATGCCAGCCCCCTAACCACCAGGAGGATCTCCGTGGAAGACAGCATTATCTCCAGGATCCCGCTCTTCGAGGGCCTGAGCCCGGAGGAGCAGGAGGAACTGCGCGCCATGATGACGCAGACGACTCTGCGCCGTGGCGAGACCCTCTTCAACGAGGGCGACTCAGGCGACCGCCTCTACATTCTCCTCTCCGGGAAGGTGAAGCTCGGCCACGCCAGCGCCGACGGCCGCGAGAACCTGCTCGCGGTGCTCGGCCCCGGCGAGATCGTCGGCGAACTGACCCTGTTCGACCCGGGCCCGCGCTCCACCACCGCCACCGCCGTGGCCCCCACCGAGCTCCTGACACTGGACCACAACCAGCTCATGACCTTCGTGGAGTCCCACCCGCGGCTGGCCAAGGACATGCTGCGCGCCCTGGCCCAGCGCCTGCGCCGCACCAACACCGCGCTGGCGGACCTCGTCTTCTCCGACGTGCCCGGCCGCGTAGCCAAGGCCCTGCTGGACCTGGCCGACCGCTTCGGCTCCCCACCGACGATGGGGTCCACGTCCCCCACGACCTCACCCAGGAGGAGCTCGCCCAGCTGGTGGGCGCCTCGCGCGAGACGGTCAACAAGTCGCTGGCCGAGTTCGTCTCCCGCGGCTGGATCCGCCTGGAGGGCCGGGCCGTCACGCTGCTCGACGTCGACCGCCTGCGCCGTCGCGCCCGCTGAGGTCCCGTCTCGGGTCGCGAGTCCTCAGCACAGCGCACCGGATGAGCCGCCGGGCGCCGACACCCCCATCAACGACACAGACGCCGCGCCTGCGGTCCGGTAGCCTCCGGCCGCAGGCGCGGCGTCGTGCATGCCGGTGTCGCCGAGCGGCCCGTCAGGACCGGGGGCGCTTAAGGTAGGCGATGAGGTTGTCCGTGCCGGACGGGCCGGGCACGACCTGGACGAGCTCCCAGCCGTCAGCGCCCCACTGGTCGAGGATCTGCTTGGTGGCATGGGTGATGAGGGGGACGGTGACGTACTCCCAGGTGGTCGGCGCGACGGATACGGGCTCAGAAGATGCAGTCATGGGCCTCAGCCTAGAGCCCGCCGCGAGGCGCCGGAAGCCCGGAACGCGAAGGCCGCCTCAGGAGGCGCAGCGCACCCGGGCCAGGATGCGAGGGGCGCGCCGGGCGTGGATCTCGGCGACGAGCTCATCATCCTCGCGCTCGAGCCACCGACCCCAATCATCGACCTCGGGGAAGCGTCGCAGCAGCGCCCGTCTCTCACGCTCGGTCAGACCGCCCCAGACACCGAAGCTGGACTCGGAGTTGAGCGCCTCGGCCAGGCACTCCATACGAACCGGACATGCGAAACACAGGGATCTCGCATCGCGCTGCTCAGCGCCCTTGCCGAAGAGCTGGTCAGGCTCGACGGTGGCGCAGGCCGCTCTGGCCGCCCAGGTCTGGTCGTCTTGAATCATGCTCACTCCCGATTTATTCAACGGCCGACGCCGTTGTCGGTCACGTCACAGTCGTTACCGTATGGCAACCGAGCATCTCTCACCAAATCCTCCTCCCGCAACCCGAGCAATCCGATCCCCGCAGAGCCCCGACAGCACACCGAAGATCGGCGTAAACAAGGAGAGTTCTCTGATAGCGAGCCGATTGCTGGACATCGAGTCCGCCGCCCCTCTTGCCTTTCACACGGCCGGGGATTCCGGTTCTCACGGACGGCAGGCGACACCCGAGCTGCGCCTCTCCACAAGGGATCGTGACGTTACCGTGACTCTCACCTGAATATTTCTTAAGAATTATCTGGACGTCAGCCCCGTCTCGGCATGTGACCGAGACACCTCAACACCGAGCAGCCTCCGAGCGCCCGCCACGCCGTCGAACCGCCCCGTATCCCAGCGGATCTGGAGGCGCCGAGCCGACCTCCAAGGGTCTTCCCAGCCCGAAGAGGGTCTACGCCACTGCATCTTTCAAGCGATTCCGCGTAGGGTGATGCCATGGCGAACTCCTCTGCGCGCGGGCGCTCACTGACACCACCCCAGGTCGTCTCGATGCTCGTGGTCTTCCTGACTCTCTCGTGCGTCGGCGGGATTCTGTCGGCGGGCTTCGCCGCTCCCTTCGTGGGCGCCACGGCAGCTCTGACCAAGGCATCCGCCGAGCTCTTCGAGGAGCTCCCCAGCGACTTCAATGTCCAGCCGCCCAGCCAAATCTCCACTCTCCTGGCGGCCGACGGGAGCGAGATCGCCAAGTTCTACGCGGAGAACCGCATCGTGGTCCCCCTGAACTCGATCTCGATCAACATGCAGAACGCAATCGTCGCCGTGGAGGACCAGCGCTTCTACCAGCACCAGGGCGTCGATCCCACTGGCATGGTGCGGGCCCTGGTCTCCAACAACGCCGGCGGCTCACGTCAGGGCGCATCAACGCTGACCCAGCAGTACGTGCGCAACACGCTCATCGAAACCGGCCTGAAGAACGACGACCACAAGATCATCAAGGACGCCACCGAGAGCACTGTGTCCCGCAAGCTGAGGGAGATGAAGTTCGCCCTCAGCCTGGAGCAGAAGTACTCCAAGCAGCAGATCCTCGAGGGCTACCTCAATATCGCCGCCTTCAGTCCCTCCACCTACGGGGTCGAGGCCTCCGCCCAGCACTACTTCAGCAAGTCGGCCAAGGACCTGACGGTGGCCGAGGCCGCTCTCATGGCCGGTGTCACCAACGCCCCCAGCGCCTACGATCCCGTCGCCCATCCGGAGCTGGCCAAGAACCGCAGGAACTGGGTGCTGTCCAAGATGCTGGAGGAGAAGTTCATCACCAAGCAGCAGTACGATGAGGCCGCCAACTCCGAGATCAAGCTCAATGTTCGGGACTCGCCCGCAGGTTGTGGGGCCGCGGGCAGCTACGCCTACTTCTGCACCTACGTGGTCAATGAGATCCTCGGCTCGGAGAACTTCGGGCCTAATGTCTCCGCCCGCCGTCAGCTTCTGACGCGCGGCGGTCTGAAGATCACCACCACCCTGAACCGCGCGCGCCAGGACATCGCCGATTCCGTCATTCAGGCCAGAACTCCGATCGGGGGCTCTGACGGGGCCAACTCCACCATCGTCTCGATCGAGCCCGGGACAGGAAGAATCCAGGCTCTGGCTCAGAACACCAACTACGAGGATTCCCAGCTCGTCTTCGCAGCGGACGCCAAGCACGGTGGAATCGAGCTCCCCGACGGAAACGTCGGCTTCCAACCCGGCTCGACGTTCAAGGCAATCGTCCTAGCCGAATGGCTCAAGACCGGCCACTCAGCCGGCTACACCGTGAACGCGTCCGCGCCGAAGAACTACGCGCCCCACACGTTCACAGTTTCCTGCGACCCCAAACGCGCGGCCGGTCCGTGGCCCGTCCACAACGTCGCCGGGACCAACGCTGGCGTCATGACCGTCAGGGAAGCCACGAAGCAGTCCATCAATGCGGGCTTCACCGAGATGCTCAAGGACCTCGATGTCTGTGAGGTCACGAAGCTCGCCGCCTCCATAGGCATCACCAAGGCGGACGGGGAGCCCGCTGGATCCTGACCCCTCTATCGCCCTGGGAGGCACACTCGTACCACCGCTCAGCATGGCCAATGCCTACGCGACCTTCGCCTCCGGCGGTAAGTACTGCAAGCCCATCGCCATCGATCGGATCCTGGATGCCAGCGGCACCTCCATGGCCGCACCCAGTGCTGACTGCACCCAGGCCATGGACCAGGGTACCGCGGACGAGACAGCAAGAACGCTCCGGGCCACATCCGAACCAGGAGGCACCGCTAAGGACGCTGTCTTCGGCCGACCGATCGCAGGCAAGACCGGAACCACGGATGAGGCCGAGAACACCTGGTTCGTGGGATTCACCCCACAGCTGTCCACAGCGGTCTGGATCGGTGACGCCACGGAGAGCGGCAGAAGCCTTGTAGGCAGGACGATCGGAGGAGTTACCTACGATAAGATTTACGGCAGTGACCTGGCCGTGCCGATGTGGCGCGACTACATGTCCCAGGCCCTGGCGAACGATCCCGCCCTGCCCATCCCCTCCCACGGCTGAGCGTCGCTCGCCGCGAGAATGACAACTGCACAGAAGAGGACCCGACTCCCCATGACGCCCTGTCCTGCCGGCCGCGCCGCCCTGTCCGTCATCGGCGCCACCGCTGCCCTGGGGGCGGCCACGCTGGCCTACAGCCTCGTTGAGGCCAGGTGCCCCGTGCTGCGGCGCATCGACGTACCGGTGCTCGCCGCCGATGAGGAGCCCCTCACGGTGCTGCACCTGGCCGACCTGCACCTGACGGGTCGCACCGAGGCGCGGGTCGCCTGGGTGCGCCGGCTGGCGGACCTGCAGCCCGACGTCGTCGTCAACACCGGCGACAACCTCTCCCTGGTATCCGGGCTGGAGCCGCTGCGGCGGGCGCTCGAACCGCTGACGGGTTTGCCCGGGGCCTTCGTCATGGGTGACCACGACTACCGCTCCACCGTCTTCCGCCTGCCGACGCGCTACCTGCACCGCGACCCGCGCAAGGCCTCCAGCCGCGTGCGCGACGAGGACATCGAGGCCCTGCCCTGGGAGGAGGTCCGTGACCTGCAGGCCTCCGGCGGCTGGGTGGACCTGACCAACCGGCGCGGCTCGCTGACCGTGCGCGGGCGGCGCATCGAGCTGGTCGGCGTCGACGACCCGCACGCCAACCGCGACGTCCTCCCGGTCCCGGAGGGCACCGGCTCAGCGGAGTCGGCCACCTCCCTGCCGGCGATCCTCGACCACGAGGGCCGGGCTCTGCGACTGGGGCTCACGCATGCCCCCTACCGGCGGGTGCTGGAGGCGATGTCGGCCGACGACGTCGACCTGGTCCTGGCCGGGCACACTCACGGCGGGCAGCTGTGCGTGCCCGGGGTGGGGGCGCTGGTGACCAACTGCGACCTGGACCGGGGGCGCGCCTCGGGGCTGTCGCAGTGGCCGGGCCGGCTCGGGGACCCGCGGGCCGCCGACCACATGTACCTGCACGTCTCCGCCGGGCTCGGCACGAGCCCCTACACGCCCGTGCGCCTGGCCTGCCGGCCCGAGGCCACGCTGCTGCGCCTGCTGCCCGCCTGAGGCGGCACGCCTGGCAACACTTCGACCAAAACTTCACAAACAACCCGGAGCCGCGTCTTCTATGAAGTTTCGGTCGAAGTGTGGGGGTCGCGGGACGCGCGCAGTGGGACGGGGCAGTCAGCGGCGCCAGCGGGCGAAGCCGCCCTCGGAGTTGATGACCTGCCCGGTGATCCAGCGAGCCTCATCGGTGAGCAACCAGGTGATGAGGCGAGCCGCATCATCGGGCTCGCCCCAGCGCCCCTGGGGGAACATGACGGCGGTCGCCTCGCGGTCCGCCTCAGTGACGTAGCCGGTGTCGACCGGCCCCGGGTTGACCGTGTTAACGGTGATCCCGACGTCGATGAGCTCCTCGGAGATCGTCGGGGTGAGGCCGGCGATGGCGGCCTTGGCGGCGGCGTAGGCGATCTCCCCGGGCAGGGGGCCCAGGCCCTGGCCCGAGGTGAGGAAGACGATGGCGCCGCGGTGGTTGTCGACCGGCTGACGGCCCGGGCCTCCGGAACCGGTGGGGGCGGCCGCGGTGAAGCCCTCCTGGGCGGCGAAGGCCTGTGCCAGGAGGATGGAGGCGCGGGCGTCAACGGCCCAGTGGGCGTCCAGGACCGCCTCGGTCATCTCGCTGAGCGCCCCGTCGGGACTGCTCATGGCCTGGTTGCACACGAGGGCGTCGAGGTGACCGGCGGCGGCCGTGGCCTGCTCGACGACGCGGGCCGGCTCCCCGGGGGCGGCCAGATCGGCGGGGCTGTCGCAGTGGCCGGGCCGGACCGACCAGGTGAGTGCGGATGGAGGCCATGACGGCGTCGACGTCATCGGCGCCCCAGGGCTGGGAGACGTCGTGCGGGCGGTAGTGGTGGGCGACGATGCTCGCCCCGTAGCCGGCGGCGCGGCAGGCGATGGCGTGGCCGATGCCGACGCGGCGGCTGACCCCCGTGACCAGGACGGTGCGCCCCGCCAACGGCAAGGGGTCACGGCCGGCGGCGCTGCTGGGGCCTCCCGGAGCGGTGGCGGGGTGTCCGCGGTGAGCATCAGTGGTCATATCGGTGAGTGTAGAAGAGCGGGCACCATGGGAAGGACTCCCCACGCACATCATCGAGATTCCCGCGAAAGGGGCTATTGGTGTCACCGCCCTGCCCTATCCTCGGCCTCATGAGCTCACCGACCATCGCGCCCTGGAGCACCGAGCAGGTCACCGCGCTGGCACCGGACAAGCAGGTCGCCACGGCCGGCCTCAAGCTGGCCTCGCCCGCCACGTGGTCCGACACCGGCGTGCACGAGGCGTTGGTGTGGGGAAGTGCCTCAGGGTCGGGCAAGAAACCGTACCGGGTGTGCGTGGATCTGTCCGGTCCGGCCTTCAAGTGCTCCTGCCCCAGCCGCAAGTTCCCCTGCAAGCACGCCGTCGGCCTGCTGCACCTGTGGAGCCGGGGCCAGGTGACCGGCGGGGAGCCGGCGGCTTTCGCCGCCGAGTGGCTGGAGGGCCGGGCCAAGCGGGCCCAGCAGAAGGCCGCGCGGCAGGAGTCTGCGGACCACCCCGATGACCCGGCCCAGGCGGCCGCCTCCGCAAAGAGCGCCGCGACTCGTGCTCGCGCCCGCGAAGGGCGCATCACCGAGGGGCTGGCGGACCTGGACCGGTGGCTGGCCGATCAGTTCCGCCAGGGGCTGGCCAACAGCTCGGCCCAGCGCCCCAAGCAGTTGACGGCCTTCGCCTCCCGCATGGTCGATGCCCAGGCCCCCGGGGTCGCCCGGCGCCTGACGGCCCTGTCACGACTGACGGATTCCTCCCCCGACTGGCCCGAGCGACTGGTCGATGGGCTCGGGCTGCTCCACCTGCTCATTCGGGCCTGGACCCGCCGTGAGCAGCTGCCCGATGACCTGAGGGCCACCGTCCGCTCCCACGTGGGAATCACCGTGCGCACCGAGGACGTCCTGGCCTCGCCCGGCGTCGGTGACACCTGGGTGGTCGTGGCCGGCCGGGACACCGTGGAGGGCAGGCTCGCCGAGCGCCGCCTGTGGCTCTACGGCACGACCACCCGGCGCTGGGCGCTCATCCTCGCCTTCGCCCCCGTCTCCGGCGGTTTCTCCACCACTGTCGTTCCCGGAACCCGGTTGGACGCCGTCGCGCACTTCTACCCGGGGCGCGGCCAGCTGCGCGTGGCCCTATCCGATGAGCAGCCCTCGCAGCCCGTGACCGACTGGGTGCCCGAGCCCTCAGGGACGGCATCCGCTCGGGATGCCTGGAGGCGTGCTGTCGCCGCGGACCCGTGGGTGGAAGCCGTACCGGTGCTGGTCTCAGGGCGGTTCCGTCTGCTCGGCAACGGCGAGCCGGCACTCGGGGACGCGGACGGGGCGCTGCCGCTCATCATGCCCGACGACGCCCGATGGGTCCTGCCGCTCCTGGCCGACAGTAACGAGGTCACGGTTGCGGGCGAGCTGTCGCCCGCGGGCCTGCGAGCTCTGAGTGTTGTCACCGATGGAGAGGTGCGTGCCCTGTGAGTGACCTGTCCCCGTTGGCCCAAGCCGCCGTCATCGGAACAAGTGCGAGGCCCTTCTCCTCGAAGGCCCTCCCCAGTGCCGTCGCCGAGGCCCTCCCCGCCCAGCAGGAGACGGCAGAGGGTGGGGATACGGGCAACGCGGCGGACGGCACCGATGTGCTCCTGGACGCGGCCGCCGCCCACGGTGCGGTGCACCGCGCCACAATCCCCTCGATCCCCTCCTCCGCCGCCCGGGACACCGGCTGGCCGACGTCGTCGCGCCCCCTGGCACCGGAGGCGCTGCGCTCCGTCCTCGAGCAGATCCTGGCCAGCAAACCCCAGCAGCAGCTGCTGGCCACAGCACTGGGACTGGTGGCCGACTGCGGCTGGAGACTGCCGGCTCCGCTCCTCGTGCGCATCCTCAATGAGGCCGCCTACAGGCACGAGGAGCGCGAGGCGGTCCTCGGCGTCATCGACGAACGCGCCGCAGCGGTGCTCCGCGAGCATCCGGTGTGGGGCAAGCGGGTCGAGCCCCTGGTGTCCCTGCCCGGCGGCGATTCCGGGGACGACTCCTTGGACGACTCAGTGTGGAGACTGGGCACCACCTCCCAACGACTCGCCTACTTCAGGCGGCTGCGCGCTCAGGACCCGGCCGCCGCACGGACCCTCATGGTGGCGTCGTGGAAGAAGGAGAAGGCCGAGGCCCGCGAGGGGATCGTCGAGGCGCTGGCCACCGGTGTAGGCGAGGCGGACCTGCCCCTGCTGGAGATGGCCATCACGGACCGCTCCGGAGGGGTGCGCCAGGCGGCGGCTCAGGTGCTCCTCCATCTGCCCGGATCCGGCCTGGTCCAGCGCGCCGAGGCCCTGGCCGCCTCGCATATGAGCGTCACCAAGCGGTTTCTACGCTCCACCCGAGTGGACTGCCGGCCCATCGAGGTAACCGAAGACGTCCTGCGTGACGAGTATGGGGAGCGCGGCACCGGAGGCCCCTCCCGAGTCGACGTCGGCCCACCGGCCACCAGGAGAGCGGCTGCCGGATACCCGCCCGCTCTGCTGGAGGAGGTGGTCGGACGCGTCCCGATCGACCGCTGGCCGGCTCTCATCGGACTGTCCGCCGGTCAGCTCCTCGAGGCCGAGGTGACCTTCGAGGGCGAGCCGCTGGATCTGAGCAGCGCCCTGTTCACCGCGGACCGTCGTGGCAGTGGCGCCCTCATCGAGGCCCGCACGGCCGACGCCTTCAAGCGGGGCGATCTTGATCACTTCACCGACATGCGCCGCTTCTGGCCGCGCCCCTACTCCGCGGAGCACTCCCGCCGCATGGTCTCCTTCCTCCGGTCCGCCCTCGGCTCGCACCGACCCGAGGACATCGGCTACTGGACCACCCAGGAGACCACTGGGCTGCCGGTCTCCTGCCACACCGCGGTCCTGCCCGAGGCACTGGCCCTGATGGAGGAGGTCTCCCGTCCCGACTCGGCGCCGGCCTTCGTGACCGACGCCGTCGAGGGGCTGCGCCTGAGACTCCAGCTGGAGGCTCTGCGCACTCCTCCGTCCTAGCCACCCCTGTACGCGCCACACCCTGTTTCTTCCCGACCGCCCATCGACCACCCGCCCGTCAGCCACCGAGGAGCTCCCGTGACCAGTACCCAGACCATGGATCAGACCAGCACTGACAACGCGCCCCTGCTGCGCCCGCACGCCGAGCAGCGCTACGCCGAGGAGCTCGCCGCCCTGGCGCGTCTTGACGAGCGCACCCGGCCGGCGAGCTGGCGGCTCTCACCCTGGGCGGTGGTCACCTACCTCATGGGCGGCACGTTGGAGGACGGCACCGTCATCACCCCGAAGTACGTCGGCAATCGGCGTCTCATCGAGGTGGCCGTGGCGACCCTGGCCACGGACCGTGCCCTGCTCCTTCTGGGGGTGCCGGGCACGGCGAAGTCCTGGGTGAGTGAGCACCTGGCCGCGGCGATCTGCGGCACCTCCACGCTCCTGGTTCAGGGCACGGCCGGCACCTCGGAGGAGGCGGTGCGCTACGGCTGGAACTACGCCCGGCTCCTGGCCGAGGGCCCCTCGCAGGCAGCACTCGTCCCCCTCCCCCATCATGACGGCCATGGGGACGGGCCGGATCGCCCGGGTCGAGAGCTCACCCGTATGCCCTCCGACGTTCAGGACGCCCTCATCACGGTGCTCAGCGAGAAGACCCTCCCGGTGCCGGAGCTGGGCACCGAGGTGCAGGCGCACGGGGGCTTCAACCTCATCGCCACCGCCAATGACCGAGACCGCGGCGTCAACGACCTCTCGGCGGCGCTGCGCCGCCGTTTCAACACAGTGGTGCTGCCGCTGCCGGCCTCGGCGGAGGAGGAGGTGAGCATCGTGGCCCGCCGCGTGGAGGACCTCGGCTCGGCGCTTCAGCTGCCTCCCGCGGAGGGCGCCCTGGAGGAGATCCGTCGCGTGGTCACCGTCTTCCGCGAGCTGCGCCAGGGCGCGACGGAGGACGGACGCACGAGCCTTAAGTCGCCATCGGGCACCCTGTCCACGGCGGAGGCGATCTCGGTGGTCACCAACGGTCTGGCCATGAGCGCCCACTTCGGCGACGGCGTCCTGCGGCCCTCGGACGTGGCCGCCGGAATCCTCGGGGCGGTGGTGAGTGACCCGGTGGCCGATCAGGTGGTGTGGTCGGAGTACCTGGAGGCCGTGGTGCGCGAGCGCCGCGACTGGTCCGACTTCTACCGCGCCTGCCATGAGGTGGGGCAGTGACCGTCGGCGCAGAGCTCGACTCCGGGGCCGACGTCGGAGCCGAGGCCGAATCCGCAGGCGGCACTGCAACCGGGACAGAGAACACGCGCCCGCCTGTGCGGGTCCTGGGGATCCGTCACCACGGTCCGGGCTCGGCACGGGCCCTGGCCGCAGCGCTGGAGGACTACCGGCCCGACTGCGTCCTCATCGAGGGGCCGGCAGACGCCGATGGCCTCATCGAGTGGGCGGGTAGGGGGCTGGAGCCGCCGGTGGCCCTGCTCGCCTGGGACAACACCGATCCCTCGCAGGCCTCCTTCTGGCCGATGGCCGTCTTCTCCCCCGAGTGGCAGGCACTGTCCTGGGCGGTGACGCACGGGGCGCAGGCCCATTTCATGGATCTGCCGGCGGCCGCCGTCCTGGCCGCCCGGAAGGCCGAACGGGAGCGGGCCCGGTCGGAGGCCGACACCGAGGCCGAAGGCGAGGTGGCGACCGAGGAGCCCGTCGACGATACGGGCGGCTCGGAAGACCCAAGCGGCTCGAGCAGCTCGGAGAAGACGGACGGCCCGGCCGATGGCGGCTCGGAGGGCGCAGACGTCGCGGCCCGGGGCACGGCCGAGCCGGTGCGGACCGACCCGATCGCGGAGCTGGCGCGCCTGGCCGGCTACGAGGACCCGGAGGCCTGGTGGGAGGACGTCGTCGAGCTGCGTATGGAAGGCGACCCCTTCGACGCACTGACCGAGGCGATCGGGCTCCTGCGGGAGGCCTCCCCGGAGACCGACGAGACCACGCTGCGCCGCGAGGCGCATATGCGCAAGGTTCTCCGGGCGGCCAGAAGGGCGGGCCACGGGCGGATCGCCGTCGTGTGCGGGGCGTGGCACGCCCCGGCTCTGGCCGGCAGGCCGCCGAAGGTCGCGCAGGACAACGCCCGGCTCAAGGGCATGGCGAAGGCGAGGACGTCGCTGACCTGGGTGCCGTGGACGCATCAGCGTCTGGCCGGGGGCAGCGGTTACAGCGCCGGGGTGGAGTCACCGGGCTGGTACCACCTGCTCTTCACCGCACCGGACCGGCCGGTCGTGCGCTGGCTGACACAGGTGGCCGCGTCGCTGCGCCGTCAGGACCTGCCGGTCTCCTCGGCCCACATCATTGAGGCGGCGCGGCTGGCCCAGAGCCTCGCCGCGCTGCGCGGGCGCCCCATGGCCGGTCTCGACGAGCTGAGCGAAGCGGTCCTGTCGGTCATGTGCGATGGCAGCACGGTGCGGGCCGCCGCCGCGACCCGTGAGGTCCTCATCGGTGAGGCGCTCGGCAGCGTGCCCGACGGCGTCCCCATGGTCCCCCTGGACGCCGATCTGCGCTCGACCGCCAAGAGCCTGCGCATGGCCTTCACGGCGACTCCCAAGACACTCTCCCTGGACCTGCGCAAGCCGCGGGACCTGGCCAAGTCCCAGCTGCTGCGACGCCTGGAGATTCTGGGGATCACCTGGGGCAGGCGGCAGCGTGTGGCCTCGAGCGGCACCTTCAAGGAGGTCTGGGAGCTCGAATGGGACCCGGAGATGTCCGTGCAGGTGGTGGAGGCCGCGGCCTTCGGCACCACGGTGGCCTCCGCCGCCGGGAACGCCCTGCTGGGCACCACCGACTCCCTGCCTCAGGTGACCAGGTCGGTGGAGAAGGCACTGACGGCCGGCCTGTCCGAGGTCGTGCCCGCGCTGCTGGGAATCCTCGATGAGCAGGCGGCGCGCGAGATGGACATCGTCCGGCTGCTGGGCTCGGTGCCGGCCCTGGCCCGCTCCCAGCGCTACGGGGACGTGCGCGGCACGGACGCCTCCAGCCTGGAGGCCGTGACCCGAGCTGTCCTGGTGCGCGGGTGCGCGGGGATGCCCGCGGCGGCCGCGAACGTGGACGCCCAGGTGGCCCGCACGCTGCGTACGACGATCGACGAGGTCCAGGGCGTCATCGGTCTTCTGGACGAACAGGCCGCGACGCTGTGGAACGGGGCGCTGCGCTCCGCACTGGCCACCCGGAGCCTGCCGGGCCTGCTGGCCGGACGCATCACCCGGATGCTCCTGGACGCCGGGGAGCTGGACCGCGACGCCGCCGCCTCGAGGCTGTCCCGGGCGCTGTCGCAGGGCACGCAGCCCGAGGAGCAGGCCGAGTGGATCGAGGGCTTCCTCGCGGGGGACATCCTCCTGCTCAGCTATGACAACGCCCTGCTCGAGGTGCTCAACGAGTGGCTGGCGCGCATCGGCGACCAGGCCTTCGTCGACGTCCTGCCCGCACTGCGGCGAGCCTTCGGCCAGTGGCCGAGCCCTCAGAAGACGGACCTGGCCCGGCAGATCCGGGACCTCGGGTCCCCCGCCCCGGATGGGAGCGGCCCGGTTGAGGAGTCCTTCGACGACGTCGAGGCGGTTCTGGACACGGTGAGCATGATCCTGGGAGGTACCCGATGACCGCGTGCGAGCGCACCGACGACGCGAACCAGCCCGATCCGCGTGCCGACCAGGCAGTCCCAGCGGACCCGGCCGACCGGGCCGACGGCGTCGAACCCACCACGATTGAGCAGCGCTGGCGCCTGGCCCTGGGCGTGGACGCGCGTGGCTACCCCACCTCACTGTCGGAGGGGCACAGGGCTATGGACGCGGCGCTGGCGGACCTGTACGACGTCGACCCGCAGGACAAGGGACGCGGGGGCCTGGGCGGCTCCGCGCCCCATGTGGCCCGCTGGCTGGGGGACATCCGCAGGTACTTCCCCTCACGGGTCGTGCGGGTCATGCAGACCGATGCCATTGACCGCCTGGGGCTCACGACGCTCCTGCTGGAGCCCGAGGTGCTCCAGGGCGTGGAGCCCGACGTGCACCTGGCGGCGACGTTGGCCACCCTGTCGGAGATGATTCCTCAGGAGGCCAAGGCGACGGCGCGCACGGTCGTCGACAAGGTCGTCACGGAGGTGGAGGAGCGGATCGCCGACCGGCTCCAGCAGTCGGTGCGCGGCGCGCTGGACCGCTCCACGAAGACCTCACGGCCCCAGTTGGCCGACATCGACTGGAACCGGACCATTGCCGCGAACCTCAAGAACTACGTGCCGGAGCTGGGCACGGTCATCCCGGAGAGGCTCGTGGGCACGGCAGGCGCCACCGGGGCATCCTGAAGGAGTTCACCATCTGCATGGACCAGTCCGGGTCCATGTCCTCCTCGGTCATCTACGCCTCCATCATGGCGGCGGTCATGGCCTCGATCCGTTCACTGCGCACCACGCTGGTCGCCTACGACACCGCCGTCACGGACCTGACGCCGCTGCTGTCGGACCCCGTCGACGTCATCTTCGGGACCCAGCTCGGCGGCGGCACGAACACCTCCCCGGCCATCGAGTACTGCCGGCAGACGATCACGCGGCCGGCGGACTCGGTGTTCATTCTCATCAGCGACCTGTACGACTCCGACCCGACGCAGATGCTGGGACGGGTGCAGGAGCTGCTGGGAAGCGGGGTGCAGGTCGTTGTCCTGCTCACCCTGAGTGATGACGGCGTCCCCAGCTACAACCACGACGTCGCCAAGCGGCTGGCCGCGATGGGGGTGCCGGCCTTCGGGTGCACGCCGGACGCCTTCCCGGGTCTGCTGGCGGCCGCGATCCACGGCGAGGACCTGGGCCGGTGGGCGGACGAGCAGGCGGCTGCGGAGGCCGATGGCGCCTGAACCAGCCGGCAGCGTCCCAGTACGGACGGAGGCGTCCCACGCGTTCGGCGACTTTTTCTTCCGGCCGGGGACCGTCTGCGCGTTCGGGACAGGATTCCAGTCCCCCGACGCGCGAGAAGTCCCCGGCCGCATCAGGCCCAGGTGCGCGCGAGCTCGCGGGCGAAGGCCTCCTGGTTGCCTGTCGAGGACAGGACGAAACGAATGAGCCCCAGGCGGCCGACGGCGTCGGGATCGGTGGGGGAGAGCTGCTCGACGGCGCGGGCCCTGGCCACGGCGATCTCGGCGACCTGGGTGATCGGCCAGCCGTAGACGCCGGCGGAGATGGCGGGCAGGGGCGATGCTGGTGCAGCCGAGCTGGATGGCGAGCTCCAGGGAGCTGTCGAAACAGGCGCGCAGCAGGGCGGGATCGTCCTCGCCGGCGTGGCGGTTGGGACCCACCGTGTGGACGACCCAGGAGGCGGGCAGGTCGAAGCCGGGTGTGGCCACGGCACGGCCGACCGGCAGGCCATCGGGCAGCTCAGTGTCGCGCACCTTCTGGCAGGCGTCGAGCAGGCGGGGGCCGGCGGCGCGGTGGATGGCTCCGTCCACTCCCCCTCCACCCAGGAGCGTGCTGTTGGCGGCGTTGACGATGGCATCGACCTTCTCGGTGGTGATGTCGCCGACGGCGGCCTCAATGCGCAATGGGAGCTCCTTGTCTGCAGCGGGTGCTCGGCGGGTGCCCTCAGGCTGGTCGGCCCTTGCACCTTTCAGGCGGGATGAGGCCCGAGCCGGTCAGACCGCTCCGGGACGCGGACCATCAGGTGGACCGATCATGAGCAGCCTGTCACGGTGGGCGCCTCGGGCCAACCGGGTTCCGACAGGGAGCGAACACCGACGTGACGGAGGACTCAGCCGATCCGATTTCCTCCCCGCGGCGGGTGGAGGCTATGCTGTCCCCTGCTGCACACGGGGTGTGGCGCAGTTTGGTAGCGCGCTTCGTTCGGGACGAAGAGGTCGTGGGTTCAAATCCCGCCACCCCGACGACGAGGACCTCCGCGAGCTTGCTCGTGAGACGTCTGAGGAGGAAGGGGTCGAAAGGCCGAAGGCCTGAGCACCTCGACGATGAGAAGAACCATGAGCTTGCTCATGAGTTGTTCGAAGAGGAGGGGGCAAGAGGCCGCCAGGCCGAATACCCCGATCATGAGTAAGGCCCGCGAACTTGCGGGCCTTCTGCCGTGTCAGGGCCGATAACCCGTCCTGTCGCACGAGGACTGCGTTGTCCCGCAGATGACTGGGATCCAAGCGTCGCTGTTTGGCGGAGAAGTACGTCCACGACGGAGAACGAAGTCCTCACCCCACGCCCACTCACTCCGCACAAGCACTCGTCCCGCACGGCCCGCCGCCCTGCGTCACCGTCGGGATCGGTCGGAGCGGACACACGCTCGCTGCTCTGCCCACACAGCCGGGGCACATACCGCCCACAGCCGCACCGGCTAGGCTGACTCCCGGACACAGAGCCGGCGGAAAGGACGAGCGAGCGTGAACCAGCCTCCACGCGACTCCGCCGCCTCGGCCTCCCCCCGGGGCCCACGGCGCCTGAAGTACGTCGAGGCCGTCCTGTGCATCGGCTTCGCCCTGGCCTTCCTCGTCTGGACCTACCTGAGCGCCCCGGGACCGCTCGTCCCCTACGGCACGCAGCACTCCCCCACCATCGACGCCCTCCTGCCGACCCCGGACACCCGGCCCCGGTCGGTCGCCGGACAGACTCGCCGAGGCCTTCGCCACCTTCACCCACCCCATCCTCATCCTCGGGCTCATCGCGGCCTGGGTCGTCTACGCCTACACGGCCCGCATGCGCCGCCTGAGCGTCTCCCTGGCCATCGCCGCCGCCGGTATCCCCACCCAGTTCCTCATCGCCCTGTACCTGGCCCACCCCGACCCGAGCCCCGCCTTCGCCGACTCCATCGCCGCCTTCGAGTACTCCTACCCCAACGCGCACATCACGGCGATGACCCTGGCCTCCTGGGTCCTGGTGACCCTCGCACGCGCCCACCACCGCAGCGCCATGGTCGCCGCCGGCACCGTCCTGGGCTACGCGGCCGTCGCCGTGACCGTCGTCGGCCAGTGGTACATGGGACTGGCCGCGCTCAGCGACCTCATCGGCGGCTTCCTCCTGGGCGCCGCCTTCGCCAACCTGGCCCTGTGGGTCGGCGGCATCGACGCGATCCTCACCAGCTGGGTCAACCGCCGCCTGTCGCGCGCCAGCAGCGAGAAGCGCGCCGCCGTCATCTACAACCCCACCAAGTTCGACGACCTCTCCCTCCTGCGCCGTCGGGTCGCCGCCGAGGTGCGCGCCGCCGGCTGGCTGCCCACCGTCTGGCTGGAGACCACCCCAGACGACCCCGGCCACTCCATGGCCCACCGCGCCCTGGAGGCCGGCGTCGACCTAGTCATGGTGGCCGGCGGCGACGGCACCGTGCGCGCCGTCTCCTCCCAGCTGGCCGGCACCGAGATGCCCATGGCCCTCATCCCCGCCGGCACCGGCAACCTGCTGGCCCGCAACCTCTCCATCCCCTTGGACACCGACGCCGCCATCCGCCTGGCCCTGCACGGCCGCCTCAAGCCCATCGACATGGTCACCTGCACCTTCGACGACGGCCAGGAGCGCTTCGTCGTCATGGCCGGCATGGGCCTGGACGCCCAGATCATGGAGTCCACCGACTCGGGCCTGAAGAAGGTCATCCGCTCCGGCGCCTACGCGGTGGCCGCCGTCCAGAACGCGGTCCCCGATCCCTTCACCGCCACCATCACACTCGACGACGCACCCCCGGTGCGCCGCCAGATGGTCATGGCGCTCATGGGCAACGTCGGCACCATCACCGGCGGCATGACGCTCTTCCCGCAGGCTGCCCCCTCCGACGGCCTGGTCGACCTGCTCCTGGCCAGCCCCGGCAAGGTCGTGGACTGGGCCCGCCTGGGAGCGCAGATCCTCACCGGCCAGGAGATGGAGGGCTTCACCCTCACCCGCGCCCGGAAGGTCGTCATCGAGACCGACCGCCCCGTCCCCTTCGAGCTCGACGGCGACACGGCCGGCTCCACCCGCACCTTGCGCGCCGAGGTCGAGGACGGCGCCCTGCACGTCGTCGTCCCCCAGTGAGCCGCTGCCTCCGCGAGCACCCCATCCCCGACGGCCCGCACCGGCCACGTGAGCATCGTGACGCATCCGTGACCGACCCCGCTGCCCTAGACTGACGCCCAGTTGGTGTTCATATGGAGACCAACAGCACCCATATGGGCACCCGCGCCCCGATCACATCGTCGGTGCGGCTCTCTCTCAGCCAACAGGAGTTCCATGCGTTCTCGTCTTACGGTCGCTCTCGGCCGCACAGCGCGCCTGGCCGCCCGCGTACGCGGTGGCGGCAGTGGCGGCACCGCCTTCCCCGGCCTGGTCATGGAGCGCACCGACCCCGATTTCCTGGAGCGCACCCTGAGCCGCCTGCCCCGCGGCGTCATCGTGGTCTCGGGCACCAACGGCAAGACCACGACCACCAAAATGGTCGTCCAGCTCCTGCGCGAGCAGGGCCTCAAGGTCTTCACCAACCGGACCGGCTCGAACTTCGTGCGCGGCGTGCTCGCCTCCCTGCTCACCGAGGTCGACGCCGCCGGCAACCTGGACGCCGACATCGCCGTCCTCGAGCTCGACGAGGCCCACGCCGTGCACTTCGTGGCCCGGGTCCGCCCCCGCGCCTGCCTCCTGCTCAACGTCATGCGCGACCAGCTCGACCGCTTCGGCGAGATCGACTACACCGCCTCCCTCCTGCACTCCATCGCCGAGGCCACCAGCGACGTCGTCGTCCTCAACGGCGACGACCCGCGCCTGGCCGCCCCCGCCTTCCTCGAGGGAGTCAGCGCCCGCGTCGTCTCCTTCGGCGCCGGCGAGGACCTGCGCTCCCTGTTCCTGTCCGACGACGACCTGCGCACCGGTCTGGTGAGTCCCCGTGAGGCCGGCCGGGCCCCGGGCCCGCGCGTCACCCTGGAAGCCATCAACGGCCAGCGCGCCACCGTGAGCGTCGACGGGGCCTCCCACGAGGTCGACTTCGCCATCCCGGGCGTCCATAACCTGCTCAACGCCTGCGCCGCCCTCGGGGTGGTCCTGGAGGTGCTGGGTGAGGACGCCGACCTGCCCGGCCTGCTGACCACCCTGGGCAACGTGCAGGCCGCCTTCGGCCGCGGCGAGGTCCTCGCCCTGGACGGCCGCCCCGTCCAGCTCTCCTTGGTCAAGAACCCGGCCGGCTTCCGCATGGGGCTGCTCTCGGCGGCCTCCCAGGCGCAGGACGGCGAGGTCGTGGTCGTGGCCATCAACGACGAGTACGCCGACGGCCGGGACATGTCCTGGCTGTGGGACGTCGACTTCTCGGCCCTGCGCGCCGGCGGGGTCGCCGTCGTCACCGGGGTGCGGGCCTGGGACATGGCCCTGCGGCTGCGCTACGACGAGGTCGAGGTCGCCGACGTCGAGCCCGACCTGCGCAAGGCCGTGGCCCTCATGCGCCGGGTGGCCGCCGACACCGACCGCCCCATGCGGATCTTCACCACCTACACCGCGATGCTGGCCCTGCGCTCGATCCTGGGCGAGATGACGGACGTTGAGGAGGTCATGTCATGACCGCGCACTACGAGCACACCACTGACGGCCCCGCCCGCGGACACCTGCGCCTGCTCCAGCTCTACCCACGGGACATGAACATCTACGGCGACTGGGGCAACACGCTGGTGCTGGCACGGCGCGCCCAGTGGCAGGGCTACGACGTCGACCTCCTCTCCTACGACCCAGGTGACGAGCTGCCCGGCGACATCGACATCCTCGTGGGCGGCGGCGGTCAGACTCCGGTCAGGACCGCATCAAGGAGGACCTGGTCAAGGTCGGCCCCGCCCTCAAGGCGTGGGCGGCCGACGGCGTCCCGATGCTGGCGATCTGCGGCCTCTACCAGCTCTTCGGGCACGGCTTCACCACTGCCAAGGGCCAGGAGATCCCCGGCATCAGCCTCATGGACGCCCACACGGTGGCCGGCGACACCCGCCTCATCGGCAACATCACCCTGGACACCGAGGACTTCGGCGCGGTGGTCGGCTACGAGAACCACTCCGGCCTGACCACCCTGGGGTCGGGCGCGCGCCCCTTCGGCACCGTGCGCATGGGCGACGGCAACAACGGCAAGGACTCCACCGAGGGCGGGCGCGTCCACCACGTCATCGGCACCTACCTGCACGGCTCCCTGCTACCCAAGAACCCGACCGTGGCCGACTGGCTGCTGGCCCGCGCCGCCGAGCACGCCGGCACCGCCTGGGAGCCCGAGCCGCTCGACGACGCCTGGGCCGAGCGAGCCCGCGCCGTGGCCATGAACCGGCCCCGCTGATCCCTGAAGCACTGCGGTGTGACGACGGACCTGTCAGAGGACAGCAAACCCTGTCCTCTGACAGGTCCGTCGTCGCACCTCCCTTATTTTCACAAGCAGCATCATATCTAATAGGCAGAAAGAGCGGGGGGATTCACGCCACTCTTACTGGATGCCAAGCATTTTCCAAGACTCGCCCCACGGAAGCAGGAGGAAACTGGCGAATACTTCGCCCCCGAAGCACCCAGAAGCCTCACATAGGATATATTCACCGCCCAGTCATTCACTGTTGGACACTGATTTATTCAGGCTGCAAACTCGGCGTGACACCAGTACATCAGACATCACAGAATGTCTGCCATGACAGCACAGAATTCTACCGGTTTCGATCGGTCCGTCCGTTCCGCCAACAAGATCCGGCTCGGCACCTGCGGAGACCTCGCCGACAAATGGAACGTCACAACGCCCGACTGACCCGTACCGCCCTCTTCCTCTTCGTTGCAACGCTCGGCTACATGTACTACATCTCCCCAGACACCCCACCCCCTCAAGAACTCTCAGGAAAGAGGGAGCACAGAAGCAATTCCGGAACTCAAGTAAATCACTTCCGAACAACCACCCCGACATCTTATCAACCGACCGCTTCCTGCTTCCGCAAAATTGACATTCTGCGGAAGCAGGAAGCGGTCGACTCACATTTTATACGGTTTCATTCCATGATCGACCCCCACTCGGAGCGGCCACAGCCCCCCACTCCCAGGATTCGATAAGAAATCAGGGATCCCCGCCCACCACACCTCCGCGCAGATGCCTCTCACCAACGCAGAAGGCCCTCTGACCTGCTGCGAGATAAAGAAACGTTGCCTTAGACTCATATCGACGAAGCCCTCTTCATGTCGATCTGAGGACACCATGGATTTTGCTGTTCCACGACACCGCGCCCCCGAAGACACCGCATACCTTCCCGAACCGGGTGCCACCACCTTCGCACTGTCGGATCTGAGCCCCGGCACCAGCGGACGCATCACCGGCCTGCTCGACGACGGCGTCGGCGGCGTCCTCGCCAAGCGCCTGCGCAACCTGGGCTTCGTCCCCGGTCGGGTCGCCACCCCACTGCGCCGCGCCCCGTTGGGGGACCCGGTGGTCTACCGCGTCTCCGACTATGAGCTGTGCCTGCGCCGCCAGGAGGCCCGGCTCGTCCAGGTCACCACCGTGGAGGCCGAGAACCGCATCATCCTCCAACCCCGGCCGGCCGGACGGCACGCGGCCGACGACCCCGCAGCACCGAACACGGGAGAGACTCTGTGAGCACCCACAACACCACGCAGCACGCCACCGGGCAGTCGCAGCACTGCGAGCAGCCCTACGACGGCGCCGACTGCCACTGCGGCTCGGGAAGCTCCAAGACCCTGGTGACCGGCGCCCCGCGCGTCGCCCTGGCGGGCGCCCCCAACGCCGGCAAGACCTCCATCTACAACGCCCTGACCGGCCTGCACGCCAAGACCGGCAACTACCCCGGCGTCACCGTCCAGCGGTCACTGGGTACCTGCAAGGTCGGCGGTAGGACCCTGACGATCGAGGACCTGCCGGGCGCCTACTCCCTGGACCCGATCAGCCCCGATGAGCAGATCGTCCACGACGTCCTCACCGGGACCTCGACCACGATCAGCGCCCCGGATGCCCTGGTCATCGTCGTCGACGCCACGACGCTGCAGCGCAGCATGAACTTCATCGCCGAAGCCCTCGCCCTGGAGCTGCCCACCTGCCTGGTCGTCACCATGACCGACGAGCTCAGCCGCCGCACGGGCCGGCTCAACGTCGCGGCCCTCGGGCAGGCCCTGGGAATCCCGGCCGTGCGAGTCATCGGGCACCGTGGTGTCGGGATGCCCGACCTGCGTGCCCAGCTCGCCCAGGTCGAGAGCTGGCGGCGCACCCCGCTGCCGCCACCCACCGACCCCGACGAGATCACCTCCTGGGCCGACTCGGTGCTGGCCGCCGCGGACTACCAGGCGCCCCAGAACGACCAGATCACCTCCGCGGTCGACAAGGTCCTGCTGCGGCCCATCCCCGGCACCATCGTGTTCTTCACGATCATGTTCCTCTTCTTCCAGGCGATCTTCACCTGGGCGGCCCCCTTCCAGGACGCCGTCGAGAATGGCTTCGGCTACCTGGGCGGACTGGTGCACACCTGGCTCGACGAGTCCCATCCGCTCATCGCCGGGCTCCTGGGCGACGGCATCATCGGGGGCGTGGGCTCGGTGCTCACCTTCATCCCCCAGATCATCATCATGTTCCTCATCATCGCCGCCCTGGAGGGCGTGGGGTACATGTCCCGAGCCGCCTTCCTCATGGACAAGGTCATGAGTATCGCCGGCCTGGAGGGGCGGGCCTTCGTGGCCCTGCTGTCCTCACTGGCCTGCGCGATCCCCGGGATCATGGCCACCCGCACGCTGCCCTCCACGAAGGACCGGGTGGCCACGATGCTGGCCGCCCCGCTCATGACCTGCTCTGCCCGCCTGCCCGTCTACGTCATCATGATCTCGTTGACGGTCGACGGCAACGCCAAGGTCGGCCCCTTTGGGACGCGCGGCGTGGTCATGTTCGCCCTCTACCTGCTGGGGGCGGTCTCCGCGATGGCGGCCGCCTGGGTGGTCAAGCAGCTCACCGACCGCGGCGGGGTGCTGCTGCCCTTCTACATGGAGATGCCGCCCTACCGCATGCCCCGCCTGCGCACGATCTTCATCATGGTGTGGGACGCATGCAAGGGCTTCTTGAAGAAGGCCGGCACGATCATCACCCTGACCACCGTCATCCTGTGGGTGCTGCTCAACGTCCCCATGCGCTCGGACGCCCAGTTCGAGGCCTTCTGCGCCTCCGACCAGCAGTGCGCGGCCATCTCGGCGGCCGTGGAGAAGCCGGAGTCGTCCACCGTCAAGGGCGATGACGGCGAGATCATCACCGACCCCGAGGAGCTCGGCAAGCTGCTGGATGCCCAGAAGACCTCCTACACGATGGACAACTCCTGGGCGGCAAAGGGGGGGCAAGGCGGTCCAGCCGGTCTTCGAGCCGCTGGGCTTCGACTGGCGCATCAACGTCGCCACCCTGTCCTCGCTGGCGGCGCGTGAGACCTTCGTGGCCACCCTCGGGCAGATCGCCGCCGCCGAGGACCCCGAGGACCCCGGCGCCCACCTGGCCACGATGACCTACCAGAAGGACACGCTCACCAACAAGGCCGGCGACCAGCTGTTCAACCCGGCGACCGTCATCGCGATCCTCGTGTTCTTCGTCTACGCCCTGCAGTGCATGGCCACGGCCGGTGCGATGCGCCGAGAAACCGGCACCTGGAAGTGGCCGATCATCGCCTTCACCTACATGTTCGTCACCGCCTGGGTCATGGCGGCCCTCAGCCGCGCACTCGTGGCCGCCTTCATATAGGTGGAGCAGAAGAACGAAGCAGTGACCAGGACGGCCCCCGCGACGGCGGGGCGCCCCGGACAGCAGGAGAGGTGAGGCAGCCGTGCCCGTCGTTCCCACGCACCCGACAACCACGCCGGATCCCGACGTGCTGCGATGGGTCATTCCCGACGGCCTACTGGCCTTCACCGGGGAGGTCGCCCAGGCCCCGGCGCTTCTCCAGAAGCTCCTGGATGACGGCACCCTGCGCTCGGTGAGGGTCGACGGCGGCGGGGTGCTCACCCTCCTGGGCGCCGGCCACGATTGGCGCACGGAGGGGGCCCGGGTGCGATCCGCGCTGGTGGACGCCCTGGGCGCCCCGAAGTCATGGAAGGGCGCCACCACCGCCCACGCCTCCGGACCCGACGACGCCCTGGAGGCCGCCGCCCGACAGATCGCCGGCGGCTCACTGGGGACCTTCGTCAACAGCCACGGCGGCGCGCTCGTGGTGCACTCAGTGCGCGACGGCGTCGTCGAGATCGCCATGGACGGCGCCTGCGACCACTGCCCGGCCGCAGAGATCACGATGCACGCGCGCTTCGAGCACCTCCTGCGGCGCCGTTGCCCCTGGCTGGTCGAGGTCCGCCGGATCGACGAGTAGTCCACCACCGGCGCTCCCTCAGCGAGCCGGGCATCTTTCGCGCAGCCCCACCGTTCTTCCGCCCGGCTGCATGGGACGTGCCCGGCTCGGCGCGTTGCAGGGCATGGGCCCAGCCCCCCCTGATCTGTTGATCTGTATCGGTGACGCCCAAAAGCCTGACGGTAGTTAAGCCTCACCTTAGACTGTCATGGTCGATGCGTCCCCGCATCGCGACCAAGCACAGACTCAAGGATCAGAGGAGCTCCGAGGGCAACATGGCGACTGCAGTCTCACATCACGGCAAGACACCGCCGGGAGGCACCGGTGGCACCCCGCCTTCCGCGCACACGTCCCTGCCCGATCTGCGCCTGGGGACCAGCGGCCGGGTCATCGGCCTGCAGGAGGACACGGCCGACGACCCCATCGTCAAGCGGCTGAGCAACCTGGGCTTCGTGCCCGGTCGGACCGTGACCCCGTTGCGCCGCGCCCCGCTGGGCGATCCGGTGGTCTACCGCGTCGCCGACTACGAGCTGTGCCTGCGCCGCCAGGAGGCCCGCATGGTCCAGGTCGAGGTGCTCGCCGAGGCCGACGTCGTCGTCGAGCCCCTCACCGAGGAACAGGCCGACACCCCCGAGCGTCAGGAGGAGCTGCCATGAGCGACCACTGCGCAGCCTCCGAGGTCGCCGGCGCCCCCGACTGCCACTGCGGGTCCTCCAGTTCCAAGACCCTGGTGGCCGGTGCCACGCGCGTCGCCCTGGCGGGCGCCCCCAACGCCGGCAAGACCTCCATCTACAACGCCTTGACCGGCCTGCACGCCAAGACCGGCAACTACCCCGGCGTCACCGTGGCGCGGTCGCTGGGTACCTGCCGGATCGGCGAGACCGACCTGACCATCGAGGACCTGCCGGGCGCCTACTCCCTGGACCCGATCAGCCCCGACGAGCAGTGGTGCGCGACGTCCTCACCGACGCCTCGCAGAGCGTCTCCGTGCCCGACGCCCTCGTGGTCGTCGTCGACGCCACGACGCTGCGGCGAGGACTGAACTTCGTCGCCGAGGCACTCGCCCTGGAGCTGCCCACCTGCCTGGTGGTCACCATGACCGACGAGCTCACGCGGCGCGCCGGGCGCCTGGACGTCGCGGCCCTCGGGCAGGCCCTGGGAATCCCGGCCGTGCGGGTCGTCGGCAACCGGGGCATCGGCATCCCCGAGCTGCGCGAGCACCTCACCGAGATCCCCGACTGGCAGCGCCCGCCGCTGCCCGCACCGACGGCGCCCACCGAGGTGGCCTCCTGGGCCGACTCCATCCTGGGTGCCGCCGACTACCAGGCGCCCCAGCAGGACCGCATCACGACCGCCGTCGACCGGATCCTGCTCAACCCCGTCCTGGGGTCCCTGGTGTTCTTCGCCATCATGTACGTCTTCTTCCAGGCGATCTTCACCTGGGCGGCGCCCCTCCAAGACGCCGTCGAGGGCGGGTTCAGCGCCCTGGGGCAGCTGGTGCACGGCTGGCTCGATGACTCCCACCCACTGCTGGCCGGGCTCCTGGGTGACGGTCTCATCGGGGGCGTGGGCTCGGTGCTCACCTTCGTCCCCCAGATCATCATCATGTTCCTCATCATCGCCTTCCTCGAGGGCGTGGGGTACATGTCCCGAGCCGCCTTCCTCATGGACCGGATCATGAGCCGGGCCGGGCTGGAGGGGCGGGCCTTCGTGGCCCTGCTGTCGTCCTTCGCCTGCGCGATCCCGGGGATCATGGCGACCCGCACGCTGCCCAGCGCCAAGGACCGGGTGGCCACGATGCTGGCCGCCCCTCTCATGACCTGCTCAGCGCGCCTGCCCGTCTACGTCCTGCTCACCTCCATCATGGTGCCCGCCGACGCGAAGATCGGGCCGCTGAGCGCACGCGGCACCGTCATGTTCGCCCTCTACCTGCTGGGGGCGGTCTCCGCGATGGCGGCCGCCTGGGTGGTCAAGCGCCTCACCGACCGCGGCGGGGTGCTGCTGCCCTTCTACATGGAGATGCCGCCCTACCGGCTGCCGCGGCCGCGCACCGTCCTCATCATGGTGTGGGACGCCTGCAAGGGCTTCGTGAAGAAGGCCGGGACCGTCATCGCCCTGACCACGCTGGTCCTGTGGGTGCTGCTCAACATGCCGATGCGCTCCGAGGAGCAGTTCAACGCCCACTGCGCCGCCAACACCGAATGCGCGGCCATCTCGGCGGCCGCGGAGAAGCCGGAGTCGTCCACCGTCAAGGGCGATGACGGCGAGATCATCACCGACCCCGAGCAGCTCGGCAAGCTGCTGGATGCCCAGAAGACCTCCTACACGATGGACAACTCCTGGGCGGCCGCCATCGGCAAGACGGTCCAGCCGGTCTTCGAGCCGTTGGGCTTCGAGTGGCGCATCAACGTGTCGATCCTGTCCTCGCTGGCGGCGCGCGAGACCTTCGTGGCCACCCTCGGGCAGATCGCCGCCGCCGAGGACCCCGAGGACCCCGGCGCCCACCTGGCCACGATGACCTACCAGAAGGACACGCTCACCAACAAGGCGGGCGACCAGCTGTTCAACCCGGCCACGATCGCTGCGATCCTCGTGTTCTTCGTCTACGCCCTGCAGTGCATGGCCACGGCGGCGGCGATGCGCCGAGAGACCGGCACCTGGAAGTGGCCGATCATCGCATACACGTACATGTTCGTCACCGCGTGGGTCATGGCGGCCCTCACCAGAGTCGTCGTCGCCATGCTCATGTAGGCCGGGTGCGGCGGACTGGAGCGTGTGCACCCACCGACCCCGCACACGCACCCTCGTCCCCACAACACCTCCGCCTCCGCGGCGGGTGATCGTCTAGGCTCACGGCATGGCAACTCCTGAGTTCATCGTCTCCCTGCGGCAGAAGATCGGGCACGACATGCTGTGGCTGCCGGGGGTGAGCATCGTCGTCGTCGACGAGGCCGGCCGGCTCCTGCTGGGGCGGCGCGCCGACAACGGGCGCTGGGCGGTGGTCTCCGGCATCCCCGACCCCGGCGAGCAGCCGGCGGTGGCGATCAGGCGCGAGTGCCTGGAGGAGACCGGCGTCGATGTCGAGGTGTTGGCCATCACGAGCGTGACCGCGGGCGAGCCCTTCGCCTTCCCCAACGGGGACAACTGCGTGTTCATGGACATCAACTTCGTGGGGCGGGCGCGGCCCGACAGCGCGGATCGCGCCCATGTGGCCGACGATGAGTCCACGCAGGTGGGCTGGTTCTCGCCGGACGCGCTGCCCGAGCCGCTGCTGAGCTCGACGCCCGGGCGCATCGAGGCGGCCCTGGCCTGGCTGGCCGACCCGACGTCGGGCGCGCGCTTCCACCCCGCGTCCTGACGCCGGCTGCCGTCCTCTGGCCGGGGACATCCTGCGTGTACGAGTGCAGGATTCCCATCCCCGCACACGTCGATGGCATCCGCTGGCGGCAGAAGGTCCCCGACGGCGTCGAATGCCCCCGGCCGTGACGATATGTCCCCGTCGTGGGCAACAAGGCCGTCAGAACGGAGCCGTCGCGGAGGCGACGAGGTTGCAGCGCGGCAGCGGCTCACGGCGAGCCAACGCCCGGCACCAATCGTCGGCGGTGGCCACCGCCGCCCAGTTGGAATGCAGCAGCGCCATGAGCGTGGTGTGCACCGTACGCGCATCCGCCTTGCCGGCGCGGTTGCGCAGGTTGATGGCGCCGATGGCGTCGGAGAGCACCTCCGTGGCCAGGCCGATCGTCTCTCCCCAGGCCGCCGACGCCAGGACGCAGTTATTCGCCATGAAGCCGACGAGTGTCACGATGTCGACGCCCTGCTCGTGCAGCCATGCGGCGAGGTCGGTTCCCGCGTAGATCGACCCGTGGTGCTTGACGATGCATTTCCACTGCGGGGTCCGCCGGCGCTCGATGCGCGGGCAGAGCTCGAAGCCCTTCCCACCGGGGGCGAAGATCGCACCGTCGGGCGGACCGGCGTGCTGCACGCAGACCACGGGGAGTCCGGCGCTCTCGGCGGCATCGAGCACCCTCTCGATCCGCTCCAGGCAGTCGTGCAGGCGCGGGTAGCGGATGCGCAGCGGCAGGCGGGCATACTCGTTCTGTACGTCGACGAGGACCAGCGCCCTGCCAGGGGCGGTTCGACCCGGTTCATCACGATCAGTCATGGTGCCTCCAAACGTGTGCGCCTTGGCTCGGCGGTTGAGTGGTGACACTCAGGATGTGCGATCAGACTGGCGCCCACCAGTGGCGCATATGCTACGTAACGATGGTTTCACGCCAGACGTTGAGAGACGCCGATACGGCGCAAGGCAGGAAGTACTCAGGGAGGTCGCATGCATATCGCCGTCTACGCCTTCGACGGCATCACCATGTTCCACCTGTCGATCCCCCAGATGGTCTTCGGGACCGTGAGTCGGCTGGGTCTTGCCAACTGGCAGGTCTCACTGTTCACCACCGCCTCCGAATCAGCGACGCTCCCGGAGGAGACCGCGGCTCCCGAGGAAGGTGCGAGCCCACCGTCGCCCACCGCGCCATCGCGCACCGCCACCATCCGCACCTCGGAGGGCTACATCCTTGGTGGTCTGGGAGGTCCGGAGCTGGCGAGTGAGGCCGACGTCGTCGTGGTCCCCGCGTGGTTCCCCGACGGTCGCCCCACCGGGGAGGAGCTGTGCTCGCTCCTGAAAACCGCACATGCGCAGGGCGCCTGCATCGTCGGTCTGTGCCTGGGGGCGATCCCGTTGGCTGAGGCCGGTCTCATCGGTGGACGCCGGGCGGTGACGCACTGGCGGGCCTTCGAGCCGCTGACGCGCGAGCACCCGGAGATCGCGCTGGACGAGTCGGTCCTTTACGTGGACCATGGCGATGTTCTGACCTCGGCGGGCGCGGCGTCGGGCCTGGACGCCTGCCTCCACCTGGTGCGCACGCACCTGGGGGCGCAGGCCGCCAACGAGGTCGCGCGTCAGCTCGTCATCGCGCCGCATCGTGAAGGCGGGCAGGCTCAGTACATCGAGCGGCCGGTGCCGCGGCGCATCGACGAGGACCCGATCGGCCGCACGGCGTCCTGGGCGCTGGAGCACCTAGGCGAGCCGCTGCCCGTGGAACGCCTGGCGAGGAACGCGCAGATGAGCGCCCGCTCCTTCATCCGCGCCTTCCGAGAGTCGACCGGCATCGCGCCTGCGGCATGGGTGCGTGCACAGCGGGTGCGCGAGGCGCAGCGCCTTCTGGAGAGCACGGACCTGGCGGTCGAGCAGGTGGCCTCGACCTGCGGCTTCGGCAGCGCCGTCACTATGCGCCAGGCCTTCGCCCGGATACTGAGCACGACGCCGTCGGCCTACCGACGCCGGTTCCGCACCGTCTCCCCCCGATCCCGCCGAGGCGTGAGGCCGCGCTGGCGTCTGAGGCCGCACCGCCGGCGACGTGCTGCATACCTGGACGCCGAGTCGGGGATTTTTCGCGTAGCACAACAGAAATTCCGTAGAGCTACGCGAAATCTGCCCAGCTCGGCACAGGGGAGACGGAGACCGGGCAGAGTCACTCCTCGGGCGGCTCGACGACGAACGGCGCCTCACCGGGTGCACGCACCTCGGCGCTGGGCGTCTGCACCATTCTTGGTATGATTCTGGTATGACTCAGAAGATCGCAGTGAGCCTCCCGGACGAGCAGGTCGTCTCGATTCGCCGTGCGGTCGCACAAGGCAGGGCGGCGTCGGTGTCGGGATTCATCAGCGCGGCGGTCGCTCGCGCTCAGCGAGAGGACAACCTCGCCCAGCTACTGGACGACCTTGATCGCGAGCTCGGCCCCGTCGACGACGCGGACCTGGCCTGGGCCGACAAGGCGCTGGGACTGGCGTGACCACCACCGGCAGGAAGGATGTTAAGGGCCTGACCCTCGACACCGGTGCCCTGCTCGCACTTGAGCGCGGGGACTCGCGGGTCCGCGCGCTCCTTCGGCGGGCGTTGGAGGCGGGCCTGCCCTGAGCGTGCCAGCTGGAGTCGTGGCGCAGGCCTGGCGGGGCGGTCCGCGGCAGGCTCGCGTCGCACGGCTACTGGCAGACCCCAGCGCGCACATAGCACCGCTGGACGACACGACTGCGCGAGCCGTCGGCCTGCTGTGCGGACGCAGCGGCCATCGGGACATCGTTGATGTTCACGTCGCCCTGTTGGCGGAGGAACAGGGGCACGCCGTGGTGACCTCCGACCCTGAAGACCTGAGCACAGTCCACCCCGGTCTCCCACTCATCACGGTCTAGACGAACGTCGCAAACCCCGACTGGCCCCGCCGTCCCCGGCCGCGTCGACATGTCCCCGCCGGTGCAGGAATGCCCCCGCCAGCGCGAGGGACCATCACTCCACGGGCGGCTCGACGACGAACGGCGCCTCACCGGGCGCACGCACCTCGGCGCGCGGTGCAGGCTCCAGGCTGAGGCTCACGTGCAGCCGCTGCCCCTGCTCACCGACGGCGTCGTAGGACAGTCGCGGATTGTCCAGCTCGGTGACCTCGGTGCGGGCGCGCACGAGCCAGGGGTGGCGGCGTCGCAGCCCGATGAGGTCCTGGTGGAGCCGCAGCATCCAGGCACCCTGCGGCGCAAGCCCGGACGGCGTGGCCGGCAGAGCGGGACGGACCTCGTCGTCGCCGCCGAGGGTCTCGGTCTTCACCCCGCGGAAGGCCTGCTCGTCCCCATAGTAGACGCTGGGCACGCCGCCCACGGTCATGAGCAGGACGACGGCGAGCGCCGCCCCACCGGCCCCGACCTTGCTGGCGATGCGGGTGACGTCGTGGTTGCCGATGAAGGTGGCCGGGATGAACCGGTCCAGCAGCTCGTTGTGGCGCTTGAGGCACCAGTCGAGCTCGTAGAAGTTGACGTCGACCAGCGAGCTCCAGGCGGCCTTCCACAGCTCGTACTGGGTGACGGTGTCCACGGTGGAGGCCTCCACGAAGCCGGCGTAGTCGCCGTGGATGACCTCCCCCATGAACCAGGCGTCGGGGTGGCGCTCGCGCACGGCGGGCAGGATGCTCGCCCAGAAGGTGGGGGCGACGGAGTAGGCGGCGTCCAGGCGCCAGGCGCTCGCTCCGCGGTCGAGCCAGTGGGTGAGCACCCGCACGGCCAGGTCGCGCACCTCGGTGGAGTCGTGGTTGAGGGCGGCCAGGGACTCGTGACCCTCGAAGGTGGCGTAGCCGGGGCCGGCAGCCCCCTGCCTGCCGGCGGCGTCGAAGCGGAAGAGACCGCGCTCCTCCCCCCCGGCGCGGGCGGCCCGGAAGAGGGGGTGCTCGGTGCCGACGTGCCCGAGGACGCCGTCGAGCATGAGGGCCAGGCCCCGGGTGCGGCAGGCCTCGGCGAGGCGGTCGAAGGCGGCGTCGTCCCCCAGGCGGGGGTCGATGCGCAGGTGGTCGGTGGTGTCGTAGCCGTGGGTGGAGGAGGCGAAGATGGGGCCGAGCGACAGGGCCGTTGGCGCCGAGCTCGACGGCGTAGTCGAGCCAGGGCTCCAGGCGGTCCAGGCGGGCGGGGGCTCCGGGCTCGGTCAGTGGCGTACTCGGCTCGGGGCGGATGGGGGCGCCAGTGGCGCCCAGGGGTGAGACCTGCCACCAGATGGCGTGGTCGACCCAGGCAGGGGCTTGTAGGGACGGCTTATTCCAAATGACTCACTAGTCATGCCTCTAAGGGTGCCGCCGCACCCGTTAGCATGTCAAGGTGCCGTCCCGTACCGACAAGCGCCCACGCCTGCGCATGGACCCCACCGAGCGCCGCGAGCTCATCCTGACTGCGGCGAGCCGCGCCTTCGCGAGCCACCCGTACGAGGAGGTCTCGCTGGCCGAGGTCGCCCAGAAGGCTCAGGCCTCTGAGGCGCTGGTGCACAAGTACTTCGCGGGCAAGGCCGGCCTCTACGCCCAGGTCCTCCAGCACGCCGCCGACGAGCTCGCAGAGCGCACCCGGCAGGCCGATGATGCCCTGCCGGAGGGATCGTCGGCCCGGGACCGGGTGCGTACCTCGATCCTGACCTACCTGGACTTCATCGCGGAGCGCTCCCCCGGCTGGATGGCCTACCAGATCCTGGCCGGTCACGAGCCGGGCGAGGCGACCCAGGTGCACCAGGCGGCGCGCGAGGCGGCGGTGGCGGCACTGTCCGACGTCGTCGGCGGCCGTCGGGGGCATCGCGATGACTTCGCCCTCTGGGGCTACCTCGGCTTCCTCGACGACGCCTGCCTGCGCTGGGTGCACGCGGGCTGCCCCGACGATCAGCGCCACAGCCTGGTCGACGCGGCACTGGGCTGCCTGGAGGGGGCTCTGGGCGACTGGCGGAAATGAGATCTGGGACCGCACCGGCGAATATGCCACCCCGGAGTCGGCAGTCCGGCCCGTAGACACGAACGTGGGGCCCACCTCGTCAGGAGGTGGGCCCCACGTAATGGAGTCAGCGCGTCGGCGCGAGCCTCGGACTCAGCGCACGGGCTTGCGGACCTCGGAGGAGAGGAACCAGGCCTGCTGCTCGAGCTTGCCGATGAGGTCCTCGACGATGCCGGAGGAGGTCGGGTCCTCGGAGTCGACGTCCTCGTCCACGCCGCGCAGGGTGGCGACGACGGCCTCAATGGCGGAGACGATGTAGGCGACGCCCTCACCGGTGAGGATCTCGCCCTCGGGGGCGGCCGGGACGGTGGTGGCGGCGGAGACGGTGGCCGGGCGGCCGTCGGGGACGGCGTTGATGGCGCGCATGCGCTCGGCGACCTCGTCGGAGCCCTCGCGAGCGATGTCGACGACGTCGTCCAGGTTGAGGTGGACGTCGCGGAAGTTCGGGCCGACGATGTTCCAGTGGATCTGCTTGCCGACGAGCTCGAGGGCGATGAGGTCGGTCAGGACGCGCTGGAGGTTGTCACTCAGGGCGGCGGAGGCGGTGAAGGCGAGGTTGATGGACGGTGTAGTCATGGTGTCTGCGTTCATGGCCATCACTTTACTACATCACAAGTCTCCGTGGGTGTTACTTATGATTCACAGGCAAGCCATGCCTCACCTGGAACCAAGGCTCACCTGCCTGGACAGGGTTCTCGGGCTGGACGACGGCGATCAACAGCACGTGGACACTGGCGCGAGCCGGCTGGCATAATGGCGGGGAGCCATCCGGCGGGTACCGGACGGCTCCCCTAGGTAAGCGGCTCATCCAAACCACTTGCCGAGGGTATCCACAAGGACACTGACGGCCCGGGTCAGGCGAGCGATTGCGGTTAACAGTTCGCTCACCTTCCGGGTCGTTTCCTTGTCCTTGCGAACTTGCCTGCGTCTGCCTTTCGGCTTGGACACGACCCCCACCTCCTTCCGACTCCCTTCCTCCCCGGCAGGACACTGGGCGTTCCGGGAGAAGGTGCCGAAGAAAGGTGAGGGCAATCATGCCACGACGGCTCCGGAGATATCAGCCGACCTTGCAGGTGTTCGGCTCGCCGGTCTCCTCCTCCTCGGAGGCGAGCCAGTGCCCGCCGCTGCCGGGCACCATCGTGTTCTTCGCCGGGATCCGCGCCTTGTTGGTGGGTTCGGTGACATTCTTGCCGTGTGCGTCGATGTAGGTCACCTGCGTCAGGTCCACGCAGTAGGTGACGGTGGCGCTCTGACCGTCGGCGCCCATGGCGACCTCGGAGATCGCGACCTTGACGGGGGTCTTGGCCTTCTGCCCCTTGTTCTTCAGGTTGGCGGCGTCATCGAGGAGCTGCTGCCGGAGGTTCCCAGTGGTGACGGTGGGGACCTTGCTGGTGTCCTGTCCGCCGTCGACCCACAGCTTCCAGGACATCTGGTCGTAGGCCACGAAGTCCTGGAGGATCGCAACCCGTTTGACATCGAGGCCGGCGGGGATCGTGGTGACGGTGTACCCGAGTTGGGCATTGGACAGGCTGGCGGCGGTGACGGTGCCGGCGGTACCCGACGCCGTGGCGGCGACCGAGGAGTCCGACGTCGAGTGCCCCGCGGCGCCGACGCTGCTTGCGGGCGTCTTAGCGCCGGGTGTGGAGCCCTTGGAGGAGCACCCGGCCAGGGCCAGTGAGCCGGCGAGCAGCAGACAGCCCAGCGCGACGGCTCGACGACGAACTCCGGTTCGACTCGCGGGGCAGTTCTCGGCATGTGCCACGGGGGGCTCCTGACTGTCGGCCGGATTCGACCCGGCGGAAACCAACCCGTTGACACTACCGCGAAGGTCACGGACGTGTCTCGACCTTCGTCGCCCCCGTCCCGGTCGGGTCAGTTTTGGCGGGGGTTGTTGTGGTTGGTGGTGAGGGTTTGGACTTCGGCGACGGGGAGGTTGATGGTGTTGGTGGTGGTGATGGCGGGCAGGGTGCCGCTGTTGCCGTCGGTGGCGGTGTAGGAGGCTGAGTAGGCGACCTTGATCGTCAGCGGTGTGGTTCCGCCCAGGTGGGCGCTAGAGCGGTTGAAGGAGATGGTGCAGGGGCTGGATCCCTCAGCCATGCCCGGGTGCCAGGCGATGCCGAAGCCGGTGCAGGAGGCCTTCCCGTCGGGGGCCGACAGCTGCAGGCCAGAGGACCCGGCGGTGATGGTGGCGGTGGTACTGCCGGCGGTGGCCGTGGCAGTCACACTGGTGGGAGTCTGGCCGGTAGCCCACACCCAGGTGTCCATGCCCACCAGGGTCGCGCCCCGGTCACCGACCTTGGGATTGGTCTCCACCGTCGGAGAAGGAATCTTCACCGCATCCCAAGCGACCTTCGCCAACCTGGTCCCAGAGATATACGGCTTGGGAGCCTGCTGACCGGCCGGGACCCAGATGTTCCGCTCCGGATTGGCCTCCTCGAAGGCCTTACGCTCCTTCTCGTAGTCCTCCCTGAAGGTCGGGTTATTCTTCGGGTCCAACCGGGACGCATCACAGAAGCGGTAGTACCAGCGCCCCTGGGTATCATCCTTATGAGACTCATAGTCGGGGTAGCTGGCATCCATGTACTGCGACACCACGCCATTGACCCCTCGGAGCATAGGAGCGGTAACACCAGAGGCCTTCTTTGAGCTCTCGTCGAGCTCCTTCTTCGTTTCATTGATGCCCTTGGCGGTCTGAGCCCCTGTATCGCCGGGCTTGTAGTAGCACACCGGCGCCACGGTCACCTCCGTGCTGGACGATGACGAGGACGTCACCCCACCGCCACCGCCACTGCCGCCACCGGAACCGGCCGTGGTCACACTCGACTCCACCGAAATAGACACCACCCCACCACCATCACCAGTCCCCTCAGCAGAACCAGACACATCAGAAGACGCGTTGTTACTTGTGTCTGCCAACACTTCTGGAGCCGGCATACCGAGGGACAGTAGAAGCAAGCCGGTCAGTCCGGCTCTAGCGATTCTGGTACTCAACACGGTTCCTCCCGACTTATCTTTTCACTGACCCGCTTCAGCGGTGCACTCATCTACGGAGACTTTAACTTCATTCTCTGCGACCCATATACCTTGATCATTTGGTACCATGTGAACGAGAGTCTTTACTCGCCACTGCTTTTCCTTGTGGGTCGCATCATTTCCTTGAAAATCAGTACGCGTCACCTTTGTCCTGTCGAGGCACATTGTCACGTCGGCACTCTTCGCGTCCTTCGACACCTCAATATCGCCGACGCCGATCTTCACAGGAGGGTTAGCATGATCGGTCATAGCACTATATGTATCCCGAATCGTCGCTCGCGCCGTTCCTGTTGACCGAGCCAGGGCCTCATCCAGTCCTTCCCGTGTGGACCACAGGCGCCAGGTGGCCTTGTCGTAGGCGACGTAGTCCTGAAGGACCTTGGTCTCAGCCGCGTCCAGGCCATCGGGGATGGAAGCCACCGTGTACCCCAGGCCGGAATCGGACAGCGACTCAGCACTCACCGCACCCACACTGGCCGCGCCACTGGCACCAGCCGACGCCCCACCCGAAGCAGACACAGACGCCGCCGAGCCGCCGCCGGCACCCCCAGTGTTGACCGGCGGGATCGTCCCCCCACCCTTCGCACTACCCGACGAACACCCAGCCAAAGCGAGTGAGCCTGCAAGCACGCCCACCCCCAGCGCACTGGCGAGACGACGGCGACCAGGAAGACTGACGCGGGAACGAGCCATGAGGAAGCACCTCCACAATCAGACCGAGCGCAATCTCTCGGCACGGTAGGACCGCCTTGACTATACCCACCAGATCACAACAAAGTCACGACACCCGACGAAGGCCACACTCCACCTCCAGCCAAAGGTGACCTACGTACGAACGGAACCCTGACCGGCGCAGGCACACCGTGTGCGCCAGCCGAAGGCAGACAGTCACAGTCAAACCAGCTGTACCGCCTCAGCCCCGACAGAAGTTCTCGTGGTTGGCAGCCAGGGCCCGAACCTTGACGACAGGCATGATGATGGGACTGGACGACGAGGACGTCACCCCACCACCATCACCAGTCCCCTGAGCAGATCCAGACACAGAAGAGCCGTCCGGGTCTCCATCTGCTATTGCTCCTGGGGCAGTTGCGCTGAGGGACAGTAGAAGCAAGCCGACCAATCCGGCTCTGGCGATTCTGGTACTCAACACGGTTCCTCCCGACTTATCTTTTCACTGACCCGCTTCAGCGGTGCACTCGTTGATGGACGTCTTGGTTTCACTTTCGGTGACCCACGTGCCGTCATCGCGCGGAACCATCCGGATCAGTATTTTAATTCGTCGCTGCTTTTCCTTACGGGTCGCATCATTTCCTTGAAAATCAGTGCTGGTCACCTGTGTCCTGTCAAGGCACATTGTCACGTCGGCACTCTTCGCGTCCTTCGACACCTCAACATCGCCGACGCCGATCTTCATAGGAGGGTTGTCCTTGTGGGTCATCGCTTTATAAGACCTCTGAATCGTGTCACGGGTTGATCCTGTTGACCGAGCCAGGGCCTCACCTCGATCTTTCATTGGTTGGTTGAGTGGGGTGTGGGTGGCGTCGTTGCCGGTGTCGTGGGGGCGATTATGCCGGTTGGGTGTGACGGTCTGCCGCGTGTCGCCTCGCGGTGGTCGGGCCTTTCCAGGGGCCAGGGTTGTTCCTTCAGGGTCGTGGTGGGCAGGAGGCAGCGGTCGGGTGCCTATGGTGCGGGTAGGGCCTGAAAGCTGCTCAGTGCGGTCAGCAGGAGGCCGGTGAAGGGGTGGTCGGCCTTGTAGCGCAGGACGGTGCGGCGGGCATGGTGAGTGATGACGGCGGGGATGCTCATCAGGCGCAGGCGGATCGTCCTGGGCTCCCAGGTGCGGGCGGGGGCGTCGGCCAGGGCGAGCAGCTGGGAGAAGGCCAGCAGGTCACAGGCCAGGGCCACGATCAGGCACCAGATACGGTTCTGGGCGAACCCCTGCAAGGGAAAGCGGTCAAGCCCGGTGTCCTTGGCACAGCGGATACGGTCCTCGCAGCGGGCCCGTAGCCGGTGGCGGACCTCGAGATCGGCGAGCTGACCCACCCTCGTGCTGGTGGCGAAGGCGGTCAGCCGGTAGCCCCCGACGTCCTCGAAGCGCAGCTGGGCGCCCTGGTGGGGCCGCTCTCGGCGCATGATGACCCGCATCCCCTTGGGCCAAGCGGTCAGGTCCAGCAGGTCAGTGATCTCAGCGACGTCCGCACCCTGCCTGGGCTGGCCGTCAGCGTTGTAGGCCGGGGCCCAGGCAGTCTCGGGGATGGTGTCGTAGATCTGCGGCGTGTGGTCCGGCAGCGTGAACCCCACGCTGTAGGACACCCGCCGACGGGCCAGGAGCTCAATGGTCTCCTTCGTGCCTCCGGCCCCGTCGATGCGCACCAGCACCTTTCTACCGGGTCTGGGGCCGAGCCCGGCCTGGTCCAGTGCCCGGCGGATGATCTCGACGTGGTCGGCGGCAGTGTTCGATCCCGCGTTTCCGGGACGCAGCACGAGCGCCGCGCACTCACCCCCACCGTCGGGGCCGTGGTCGAACCACGCGGTCAGCGGGTGGTAGCCGAACCCCTTCTTGAAGGTCGGGGCCGCACCCTCTTTGTCTGAGTGCACATTAACCAAGGTGGCGTCGACGTCGATCACCAACGGCCGGTTTGCCGAGACGCCGGTGGTCGGTGAGTGCTCGCCGGCCAGGGCCCACACCCGATGCCGCACTGTCCTGCGGGCCCGGTTGACGGCGGCCTCGACAGCCTCGACGTGGTCGGCCAGGGCCCCTATAAGTCGTGAGACCGTCGGGTCGGAGGCAACAGGCCCGAAGACCTCCTTCTCGCACCGCAGCAGCGAAAGGTCCGACAGGCACCGGCCTCCCAGGGCCACGCACACCGCCAGATCCAAAATGATCTTGCCCGGGTCGTGCACCGACCCCGGCCGCCGCCACGTAGACAGGCCTGCGAGAGCTCGTTGCCCAGGCCCGTGACCCCGCTCGTCTCGGTCAGCAGCCTCGCCCCGGCCAGACCCACCGCCGGCACCTGACCGGACTCCACACCCACAACCGGGTACAACCCGCTATTCTTCACCACGAAGGTGTCCTTCCCCTGGAGTTCTCGGACTTCAGCAACCCGCATTATTCCAGGCGAAGCGACACCTTCACCCCACTTTCACCACCTCAACGATGAAATCTCGAGGCTCATCCAGTCCTTCCCGTGTGGACCACAGGCGCCAGGTGGCCTTGTCGTAGGCGACGTAGTCCTGAACGACCTTGGTCTCAGCCGCGTCCAGGCCATCGGGGATGGAGACCACCGTGTACCCCAGGTCGGGGTCGGACAGCGACTCAGCACTCACCGCACCCGCACTGGCCGCGCCACTGGCACCAGCCGACGCCCCACCCGAAGCAGACGCAGACGCCGCCGAGCCGCCGCCGGTACCCCCAGTGTTGACCGGAGGGATCGTCCCCCCACCCTTCGCACTACCCGACGAACACCCCACCAACACCAACGAACCAGCCAGCACCCCCACACCCAGTGCGACTGTGGCACGACAGGGACCAGATATGCGGATGAGGGAACGGGGCATGAGGAAGCACCTCCACAATCAGACCGAGCGCAGTCACCCGGCGCAGCAGCAACTCTCTGACCCTACCCACCAGATCACAACAAAGTCACGACACCCCGACAAAGACCCTCCACCTCCAGCCAGCAGCTCACACCGACCAGTACAAACAGCAGCACAAGGGCGGTACAGGTGCCAGCACAGCAATACCTGCACAACAGTGTTGTGGACGACGTCGCCTTCTTGACTAGCGTCAGGCCGCTGGCGGTGTCTGAGGGGGGACGCACCAGCATCCTGGCACAGCCGAAGAGCCTGCTCACTCGACCGCCCTCATGATCGCTTTGGCAGTCGCCTGGCGCCCCAGGAACCACCGACAACCGCCTCACCAAAGTCACATGCAGGTCCCAAGACCTCGCGCGTGCTACACAACCCGCTAGAGATCCTCATTAATGTCGAGGGACGGCGCCTCCCCACACATCAAAAGTCTCACCAGACTACAGGCGAGTCTTTCGAATTCCTGACGTCTCCATATTTTAAAGCACCAAAAGCCATATCCTAGACCACAACCGCACAACCTCCTCTAGCAATCATTCTATCTCAATCTCCCGCATTATGTTACATTAAATTAAAAGCAGGCTCACCCGAGTTATCAAACTAGTAACGGCGCCCATCAACAGAGTGTGTTTGTTTGATCTGACCCATTGTTCTACCCACCCCTGGAACCGGTTGATTCTGACAAAGCCACGGGAGCGCAATAAACGTTAGGTTTTCGAGGTTCGTATTTAAGTCTCCATTCATGGCAGCTAAATCAAGAACCTCTGCTTTAAAGTAATGGTCGCCGCACACAAATACAGAATACCCCTCCTTCCCTCCATCATTGACCATTCTGACACCCGATCCATCAATACCCTCAAATGTAAAAGATGACTCGTCGTCGGCGTCCAAAACAATATCCTTTTCTCTGGAATCTGCACCATCTGGAATAAACCAGAACTCACTTCTAAACACAATTCTACCGCGAATTTTGACCTGACACTCAGTTCCTTTCATGGCGGCGAACATGCTGTCCGCCACAACAACAGAACTATCTCCAAACATCGACTTAAGCGTCGAAATAGGTAAACCCAAGCAGGGTTGATACTCCTCGACATCTGAAGGAACTTCAGTGCTAACGACGCTCCTCAATGTTGCACTCGGAGTAACGTCACCTTGGGGTTGTTGCCCCTTCCCGCAGCCGAAAATAAACGGGACTATCATGGCAGCAATTGCCAACTTGAATCGAAGATTGGCCGTAGCTAGCACTATGCTCCTATCGCATCCAGTCTAACTTCATCATCAGTAACAAAGTCGATATGACCACAAACTGCGGCCCCCATTTGCGCCGCTCACTTTTCTTTCCACCAACTTGGGTCATCGGCGTTTCGCCTTACCGTTAGAATTATTGATGCACCCCCTCTTCAAACTTTGCTTCTGGTACGGTAATAAAACTAAAGTAGGGTTATTCGTGGGGTGTGTGAGTATGAGTTCGAGGATGGCTGTGATGGTTTTTGGGAAGGTGTCTAGTGGTCTTCTGTAGCCGGTGTGCAGGATTCTCCATGTTTTGATGTTGGCGATGACTCTTTCGATCTTGTAGCGGACCTGGTTGACGGTGGTGTTGTAGGTCTTAGGTCTTGTCGTCTGGGTGGAGCGGCAGGCTCGAGGGTCTTCTTTTCGGGGGTGATCATACCCAGTCCGATGTACCCCTTGTCGCCGATGTGCTGTGGTGATGTCCCGTTGGGTAGGTCGGTGGCCAGTACGTCGAGCAGTCCGCGGCGGCGCAGGGCCTGGGCGTTGTGGACGCGTCCGTCTTGGGGGTGGAGATTCCGGGCCAGGGTTCGTGAGAGGGTGCAGGCGACCTGGACGTTCAGCCCCGTGGTCTGGTGCTTATCGGAGTACAGCTCGGGGTGGCCGGCCCAGTGCCAGCACTGAAGCAGGGTGCCGTCGATGATCAGCTGGGCCGTGGGGTCCAGGTTCTCCACCGTTGGCACATTGCCGTTCAGGCACGCGGCGATCAGGGGCGTGTAGGTGCTGATGACGCGGGAGACGGGGGCTTGGGAGACGCCGTAGAGCTCGGCGAGCAGCTCCTGGGGCAGGTTGTGGCGCAGGTATGTCAGTGTCAGGCGCACACACAGAAACAGCCCCAGCACCCTCACCCCGAAGGCCGGCAGACGGCCGGAAGCGTGAATGGTCCCGCACAGGCCCACAACCTCACACCGAGAGATTCTCGTGCTACTATCCATGACGACGACTCGTTTTCTGATTGAGTTGGATTGAACGCCAAATATTCTCTCTGGAACGGGCTGTCGCCTTGCTTAGCGACACACTATTACCAACAAACACCCCCCCACGAATAAGCCTCAATGACGACGTAAATGAAGATGGAGCAGCACGAGGAATTGTTCTTCACAAGGATCAGAAAATAGTATAGCGACCATACGAGCGTGGTTAATGGTCGGCAAAATGTCAATAGGGGTAAAGACGGTAGAATCGTTAAGCTCGCTACCGATGGTGTGATCTATGGGCTTGGTAAAGGTGGTGATCAGGTTCCCAATCTTTTGCAGGAAGACTCTTATTACAAAGAGGCTGAGGATAAGAAATCAAAGTAGAGCGTCATGGACGTGCGTCGTGTTCAAGGGGTATGTATGCACAGAGACAGAGTGAGAGTCGGCGCAGTAATGGCGCTATCACTATCTTCGTTAGTTGTGGCAGTTATAGTAGCTGGTTGTTCTTTTGGGGAAAATGGTGCTAGTTCGCGCACTACACTACCTCCCCCTCACTGAAGATAAAATGTGCGGCATTGTTTCTAGTAGGGCATTAAAGGACAACTTGTCTCTTAATGTTGTTAGATACGGATATGAAAATTCCTCGCAGTCGGGAATGTACTCCTGTATTCTATGGTCTAGCTCTGGTACCAGCGTACAACACTCTATGACAATAGAGTTAATGCCAACTAAAGCAAAACAATTGTCGGATATAACCGACGAGTACTCAAGTTACTCGCAGTTGTCTTTTGAAGGGAAAGAGGGAGGTCAAGGGTGGGTTGAACGGGACTACACAACAATGATATGGATTTACCCCGATGGCCACTACTTAGAAATGTTTGTTTTTGACTTGGGTAGCGGGGAACATGTCATTAATGACACCCTTAAAGATGGTCTTGTTCGAACGTTCCAAGAATTAGTTGACGATATTCCGGAGTATAGTAGAAGTGCTGGGTCGATTCACTATACTTCAACGCCATCATGGGGGAGCAACTAAGTAAATCGTGGGTTATTAGGAGTGCGACCAAACTGACATTAAGCAGGTTATAATGCTGTCGGGTAGCTCTTATTGGGCTGGCGTTTGTTGTGTGGGGTGCGTGGTGTTTCTCGGACTGGGGGAGTTTTTCTTCCCGTGAGTCAATAGGATGGATGCCATGCCAGCAGCGAAATACTCAGACGAGTTCAAGACCCAAGTGGTGCGCGAGGTGATCGAGAAGGACCGCACGATCGCCTCGGTGGCCGCCTCATACGATCTTGTAGCCCAAACGGCGAGTAACTGGGTTGCCAGGTACAGGAAAGAGCACGTCACCGATCAGGACCGCAAGAAAGCATCCGAGTCAACTGAGATCGCGAAACTCAAGGCAGAGGTTCATGAACTGCGCCAGGAGAACGACTTCCTGAAAAAGCAGCCGCCTGGCTTGCCAAGGAACGACCGTGACTGATCGCTACGAGCTCATTAACCGCGAAGAAGGCCATTATCCCATCTCCTCAATGTGCCGGTGGTCGGGCGTGTCAAATCAGGGTACTACTCCTGGCGCGACCGACCCCGGTCACAGACAGCTATCAGGAGAGAAGAGCTGGTGATTATGATCAAGGACGTTTTTGAGTGCTTCGACGGCACCTACGGGTACCGACGGATTCAGGTGATTCTGGAGCGGCGCGGGGTCCGGGCGGACGGGGCCACGATCCGGTCCATCATGAGGGACCTGGGCCTGCAGGCCGCGCAACCACGGGAGAGGGTCCGAACTACGGGGCCGGCCCAGGACCTGGACGAGCGCCCGGACCTGCTCCGGCGGGACGTCACCGCTGACGAACCTGGACGTAAGTTGTGCGGGGGACATTACCTATGTCAGGACGTGGGTTGGATTTATCTATCTTGCGACCGTTCTGGACTGCTGACGCCTTGAAGGTCGTGGGTTATGCGATGGCCGACCACATGCACACCTCTCTGGTGTGCCAGGCCATTGACATGGCGGTCAGGAGATGCCCTGTCAAGGAGGGTGTGACGGTCTTTCACTCCGACAGGGGAAGTCAGTACACGTCCCAGAAGTTCCTGGACCGCCTCAACTCCTATGGTATTCGTCCCTCGGTGGGGCGTACAGGGGTTTGCTGGGACAACGCTTAGGCTTCAGTCATTCAACGCCACGCTCAAGAACGAGAGAGTCCACCGAATGGTGTACCCAACCAAGGACAAAGCGATGAACGATATTGCCTCGTGGATCGAGCTGAGATACGAACCATATTCGTCTTCACTCAGCCCTGGGATGCCGCACCCCGAACGAGGTCGAACGCGAGCTCCTGGACTTAACGAAGACAGCCTGAAACACAAACAAGCACCGTCCGAAAAACACCCAGCAGTCCAGGCGAGCGGATAGTCGAAGAGAGAAGAGACTGGGGTCAGCTCGCGGCGGCCATATCGATGGTCAGACGCAGATCCAGTGCGCGGGCGATACGCCAGAGAGTCGAAACGGAGGGGACCTGCCCACCGTTCTCGACGGCGGAGATGACTGACTGCTGGGTTCCCATGCGCCTGGCCAGCTCGGCCTGGGTCAGCCCCGCACGCGTACGTGCGCCGTAGACGAGCTCAGCGAGCTGCAAGCGGGCCTCCTCCTCAGCCTCCGCGGCGTCGAATCGGGCACGCTCGTCCGGAGTCATAGTAGCCAGGGCCTCAGCCTCGGCCTGCCGGAACGGTGTGGTCCTCATGATTACTCCCTCTTCTTTCGGGCGCCTTTGGGTGCTGCCTGAGTGGACTGATAGGCCGCCTGGGCCCGCCGGGCTCGCAGGATCTCCCCACGCTCGTTCTGGCGCTGCTTGCGGAAGGTGGTCAGCGTGATGGCCTTCCGTTCGGGTTCGAGAACGTACGTGATCCGTCTTGCCACGCCTTCGCAGGTGAACCGCAGTTCGCGCAGGCCTCCGCCCAGCTGTTTCGACAACGGCATGCCGAGCATGTGCCCGGCATCCTCCAGCCGTGTCAGCACACGACGGGTCGCCGCCTTCCCCTCGGGGGTCAGGCCCTGATACCAGGTCAGAACCTCGTCGGAGAACTCAACCGTCCATCGCACAGCCCCATTATGTCATTCATGTGATATCGCGACAAGGCGATACTCTCGTTCTTACTATGACTGGATTGCGGTCACGCCGCTTGCACCGCCTCAGTTCTGGCGGGGGTTGTTGTGGTTGGTGGTGAGGGTTTGGACTTCGGCGACGGGGAGGTTGATGGTGTTGGTGGTGGTGATGGCGGGCAGGGTGCCGCTGTTGCCGTCGGTGGCGGTGTAGGAGGCTGAGTAGGCGACCTTGATCGTCAGCGGTGTGGTTCCGCCCAGGTGGGCGCTAGAGCGGTTGAAGGAGATGGTGCAGGGGCTGGATCCCTCAGCCATGCCCGGGTGCCAGGCGATGCCGAAGCCGGTGCAGGAGGCCTTCCCGTCGGGGGCCGACAGCTGCAGGCCAGAGGACCCGGCGGTGATGGTGGCGGTGGTACTGCCGGCGGTGGCCGTGGCAGTCACACTGGTGGAGTCTGGCCGGTGGCCCACACCCAGGTGTCCATGCCCACCAGGGTCGCGCCCCGGTCACCGACCTTGGGATTGGTCTCCACCGTCGGAGAAGGAATCTTCACCGCATCCCAAGCGACCTTCGCCAACCTGGTCCCAGAGATATACGGCTTGGGAGCCTGCTGACCGGCCGGGACCCAGATGTTCCGCTCCGGATTGGCCTCCTCGAAGGCCTTACGCTCCTTCTCGTAGTCCTCCCTGAAGGTCGGGTTATTCTTCGGGTCCAACCGGGACGCATCACAGAAGCGGTAGTACCAGCGCCCCTGGGTATCATCCTTATGAGACTCATAACCAGGGTAGTTCTTATCGATCTGCTGCTTGAACTTGTCATGGTTCTCTCGGGTCCGTTTACTGTCACGCGCAGAAGCCTTCTTCTCACGCTCATCGAGGTACTCCTTCACCTTCCCAATACCCTGAGCGGCCTCAGCCCCCGTATCACCGGGCTTGTAGAAGCACACCGGCGCCACCGTCACCTCCGTAGTGGACGATGACGAGGACGTCACCCCACCACCACCACCGCCGCCCCCACCGGAACCGGCCGTGGTCACACTCGACTCCACCGAAATAGACACCACCCCACCACCATCACCAGTCCCCTCAGCAGAACCAGACGCTGCCGACTCGGCACCTTCTGCGGCGAGCGCCTCGGAAGGGAGGAGGGACAGGCATAAAAGCATACACGACAGGGCTGCGATTCGGTTTCCTGGCTTATTCATCACTTTTTGCTCCGTACTGCACTCATCGGAAGATAATGTTGTTTGACTCTCGGCAAGCCAGATGCCAGATTGACCGTCAACTAAACTGATAAGATACTCTTCTTTATCCCGAGATGAATCCTTAGTAACATCATTCCCATTCTCGTCAACCACTGTCATCTTCGTGCGATCGTAACACACGGTCACGTTGGCATTTTTTCCGTCGGCATCCACTTCAACGTCACTAACTCCAATTGAAATGGGGGGCTTAGCATAGATTATTTTTTTGTTGTAATTGTTTCGAATATTCTCTTTGGTTGTGCCAGTTGAAAGCGCAAGAGCCTCGTCCAATCCCTGTCGTGTTGTCCAGAGGCGCCAGGTGGCTTTGTCGTAGGTGACGTAGTCCTGGAGGACTTTGGTCTGGGTGGCGTCCAGGCCATCGGGGATGGAGACCACCGTGTACCCCAAGTCGGGGTCGGACAGCGACTCAGCAGTCACCGCACCCACACTGGCAGCACCGGTCGCAGCAGCCGATGCCCCACCCGAGGCGGGCACAGACGCAGACGCCGTCGAACCACCACTGGCACCCGCCGTGTTGACCGGCGGGATCGTGCCCCCGCCCTTCGCACTGCCCGACGAACAACCAGCCAAAGCGAGTGAGCCTGCAAGTACGCCCGCCCCCAGGGCGCTGGCAACACGACGGCGACCAGGAAGACTGACGCGGGAACGAGCCATGAGGAAGCACCTCCACAATCAGGCCGAGCATAATCTCCCGGCACAGCAGCAACCCTCCGACCCTACCTGCCAGATCACAACAAAGTCACGGCATCCCGACAAGGGCCACATCCCGCCTTCTCCGGCGGTGCAGACGTCAACCACTACCGCCTCTGGCTGGTGAATCTTCCACTGTTGGAGTTGCTCCGACCTAGAGTCTCAAGAAAGTGTGTTCGTGGGCGGGCTCAAGGCGTTGGAGGCGACGTCGGTGTCGCCGTGGCCCTGCGTGATGCCGGCGACGACTGCGCCGGAGCGGTCAGCTGGGCGGGGTCGATGCGGGCGTCGGCGCGGTGGAGCGCCTTGTTCAGCAGCCCGACGGCGTCTTGCGGACCGGTCTTGCCTTCCGTGGCGGCAGTACGAATCATGAGGATGCCCTTCTGGTCTCCGCGTCTGACAGGGGCGTAGACCATGTCCACGACAACGACGCCGGCTCTCGTGGTGGCCCGCTGCCTGAAACCGAAGGCGCCCTTAGGCAGGGAGTCTGGTTCCAGCGCCGACATTGCTACACTCACTTGCTCCCCGGGGGCAGGGACGGGCCTGTCGGGCCAGGGACGATTCTCAGTCGACTCGACACCGTCGCAGGCCACGACATCCGCTTGCAGACCACGAACACTTTCACCCTTTTTACTCTCTATGAGATTAAAGATCATCACCTGGGTAACGGACATCCCATCACCCTCGAAGCGTCCGACGCTCAACTGAGTCTCAGGATTTGGCGACAACGTCAAATTGAGGTCATTATCCGCGGCAGCACAATTACTCTGATACCCAGAGATATCCGACCAATTCACGTCAGTGACTCCAGGGACGTCCTCACGAGTCAACATAACTGAACGCAATGGCGCAACCTTCTTAGGACTCACCTCCCCTCCACCAACCACCGAGCACGACACATTCAGAAACACCATAGCAACACTCGCAACAACCAAGCACCGAGACCGAAGCTTCATGAGAACCTCTTTTTAAACCTGTTTCGAAAGTAGATTCGACTAATTCTCCAGCAAGGATGTCGCCCCAGCCTACAGAGGTTCCCGCTAAACTATTAAGCGTAGTTCTTACGGTCGCTTGCCTGTCGGCAGGCAATGCATCATACTCCTTCTTCGTTATAAGCCTATAGTTGCCGCTGCCTGCCGGTTCCTCAACAACCGCATCCCCATGACTGACACTTAGAGGATGTTTCGACTTTCCAGTGTCTGGATCAATATCATTCTGATAACCATTCAGTCCGGCTTGATCGTAGGCGAACAGCAGTCGACGCTTATAATCTTGCAGGGCCCGATCAGTCAGAGCTTCCTGTTTTTCCTTTTCAGTGGAGGCATTTTTAGCCCAATTATCTTCGGCCTGTTTAGCTAGCCAATCAATGAATGCATCCGAACCTATCGACGCAATTTTTCCTCCTGGAACCTTGGAGGCAACTTCCGAAGCCCCCATAGACCCTAATTGAATCCAAGCCTTAGCAGATTTGTCCTTCAGTTCAGCATTGTTGATTGCCCCAGTTCCGATAGCATTCGCAACCGCCCCCTCAACATTAGCCCAGTAAGTCATCATAGCCTCACTTTCCTTCTCGTCCATGCCAGGATTAACGCGTTGCGTCTCGGCATTCGACAAAGTCTCACGCATTTCAGCATCGACTGGGGGTCTCGCCCAATAATCCCAAATGCCTTGTTTAAGGACTCTCTACTAAACCAAGGGCTATTCGCAACGGCTTGCCCGCCAGGCAGAGTCACTGTGTAAGTTTGGTCCGGAACGCCATCGTGGTCTAAATCAGCGGTTGGCTTCTTAGAAGAATTTGCAAACCCATCCGCAACAGAAGAAAAGTACGTCTGAAGTATGTGCCGGACTGACCCAGCAGTTTCGGTTCCTTGCATACCAAGGTATATGTCATCAACCGTAGGGACATACTGAGTTTTAGGCCCAACATCGCTGCGCCCCATGATTCCATTTACCCCGTACGACGCAATTGTCGCCGCACCCCCGGGATCCTTACGCATAATCGCTGGGTCGGTTGACGCTGCATCGAATGCAGTCGCGATGCCGGAAAGGTTACCAGAAGCATAATCGTGCTGAGCAGACCAGTATGTCATTCGGCGCACGTTGCCATTAAAAAACTGATACGACGCCTGAGGATGTTCACCTAGGGCGCGAAAAACACTTGTAGGCGTATCAAACGCCCAGACCTTATCGGCTCCATCAACCATAAGGGGCAAGAAGTATGATGGGCCCATCTGCCTCCACCCATCTACACCATTCGACTCACGGGAAGAAAAACTCCCCAGTCCGGGAAACACCACGCACCCCACACCGCATAGGGGTGCCCCCACTCCAGTTCAACCAAACTACAACAAGCACCCCAAAATCCCTACAGTCACCAAGGAACTAAAATGCCATGAATCAGGCGACGCAAACCAGCTTGCATCGGCTGAGAATCCAAATTTAAATGCACCAAAAGAGCATCAGAATCTTTTCCAAACTCATGGATATTACATTAGATCAACCTCACCATTACATTAATTCGTTTCCACCCCTGAATTAGTGACCTTAGCGTGCTCACGCGAAGGACCTTCAGTAACTGCCGGAACAACATCCACAAAACTCAACATAACATTTCTCAACTTATTCAAATCGACATCACTTGGCATATGACCAGAATAACGTAACTGCACCTTCATGATGCCACCACTTCGATATTGCCAGAACACAAACACGGACTTCGACGGCTCAACAAATATCGACCACCCCTTGCCGTCACGCCCCTCCAAATTTACAGGTTTTGCCTTAGGCCAACTTGTAGCTATGTCATCAAAATGGGCCGGTTTAGGTCCGCCATCACCCGCATTTACCCTATTCGCGTTGTTGAAAGTAATTTCCAAATCTACCGGTTCATTTGAGGAAAAACCTTCAATGATACAACTAAAAAGGGATCGTACGAATCAGATCTCATATCGACGTCCGAATAATGAGACACGGTGAAAGAACGAGCATTGAGGCCCAGCGACGCAACCAACACATCTCTAGGAACGCTTTCACATAGTGTGAATTCTCGAAGCATTGCTGGCTCCGACGCATCCGTCCCGCTACTCCTTTTCCCGCCATTCGAAGGCGAGATAGAACAACCAGCCAACAAAAGCACTGACAACAAGGCTACTAGCCGATAATATGCACCTATTAACGTTCCCTTTAGTGGCACTGAGTAATCTCCTCTACTCAATTTCTGTTAATCTTCAGGGTACCATCAGAGTGACCCGAACTATCTGTTGCTTCGTGAATATTCCTCTCCCCTTCGTCTATCCCATTGCCAATAGATTCCTTCACTTGTTTAAATTCGTTGTTGTGGGTATCGTCAGCCCACGTACGCAGTGCACCGCCAGCTCCATCATCGTAAGGAGAAGGCAGAGTGACATTACCGTTAGCATCAGTCCATTTTTTCCAGCTTCCATCCGTCGCCTGATACTGAGCATTCGGCGCTGGCTTAACCCCTTCAGGAAGGTCTCTGTTCACCATTTCTTGATATGCCAACGCTTCAAGTTGCTCGTGTGAAGCTGTTTGATCCTTTCCGGTCAAAGTAGTTCTAGGAAGCCCGGACGCCTTGGCAATCGCATCAACTGTCATCGGCTGCAAGGATTGTGTAGCTACTGCAGTCGCCGTACCCAATGCAGGGCTGACGGCTGCGCCAGCAAGCGTTGAAAATACAGACGCGCCGGTATTCAACATTTCCACTGTTTTACCATTGGAGTCCTTATTGTCCGCCATCCTCTTTCTCGTCATCTCACTAAGAAAACCTGACGCAGCACCCGCCTTACGATACTTATCAGCGACGTCTTCCGTAGTCCAACCATTTTCTGGGTCATAATCCTGAGCCTGTTGAGCGTATGCTCCGACTTTTGCATTGACATGAGAAATTGCTTTTTCATTATCCATGATATCGTATAGCACCGTCGAAATATTATTCCTGTTAAATGGCGCTCCGGGGTCAACGCTGTTTGCTATTCCATAAATCTCTTTCTCGCAATCCCCCATAACCACAGCCATATTCTCTTTGAGTGTTTCTTTCCCGCTATTCACTTTACTTTTTTTGCATCAAGGCGACTTGGGTCGAGATCCTTGGTATCGTAGTCCTTCTTTCTCCAATGCGTAGCAGCATGGTTGATTGACTGACTTGTAGACCAGGCTGCTCTCGCAGCCGTATTGGAGTCACCTGAGTCTCGCCAGGAAGAATTTGCCTTCATTGCGGAACTCAAGTTCACCACTCCCTCGCGGTCCCAGGAGCGCCCGTTGATGCGTTCCCAGCGTGCCCTTGATTTAGGGCCGGGTTGCCACACATTTATAGGATTCCCATTGCCGTCCGTAACATTATTTCCTGATGAATCTTTAATTGGGCCCATCTTGCCGTCTGGTGAGAAGTAGTTCAATGCTGCCGTTTTGTTTCTTCCTATTGCGTTGAGTGCGCCAGATAAGGGATCGACGCTATTGGTCCAACTGAACGGCAGCGCTGGAGCAGATGTCTTAACTTTATTGAGATCGACCTTCTCTGCCCTCGTTGCGTACTCCACAAGAAAATCAGAAGAATAGTCGGCCGGCGAGGTGGGGCAGGATAGGAGGGCATTCATCATTTTTATTCGTGACGCCTGCTTTGTGTCATTTTTTGCTACAGCTTCTCCGTACCCTTCAGCCATCCCTTTAGCGTTGCGACCAAATTTTGACGCAGCAGCAAACAGGTGTGAAAATACAGACGTGGCCGCAGCCCCCTTTTCTGGATCTGAGGATACCTCTATAATACTTTGTTCCATTAGGTCCAGATAACTTTCGGGAGAAGTGATAGAAAAGAAGGCAGAAGCGTAGGTCGGGATATCTTGGTGGTTCTTCATCTCGAAGATAATCTGTTCAGCGGTCCGTCCCTTTGAGGACTTTCCGTTCTCATTTGCCTCAACTAGTTCTAGAGCGGCCCTATCTCCCGCCTTTCTCGCATTTATGTTATACTTCGTTACATTCGCAGTATTGTCTTCGACTCCGTCAGGCAAGTAATACACGCTCGCTCCGGCCACACCTGCAACCCCATTGGAGTTCATATCTTTGACATTTAAACGACGAGTTTCGAGCGACCCCTTAAGGCTTGACAGGTGATTTATCACTCGAGTCATGGTTGAATTGTCGGAGACGACGTCTCGGATGTTAGCGGGATCTTCCGCACTTACTTTGTTGCGAACAGCCTTGCGACTCGATTCAGCATCAATGATCCATTCCTCCAAGTTCTTAATGAAAGTGCCGAGTTTATCCAAGTCCACCTTAATGAATACCATAATTTTTTTCCTGTCTACTTTTTTTAAGTCTGGATTACGATAATGGTAGGATCAGGGAACTTTGTCCCACTTCTTATCAGTTGCGTCCATATGCTCTTTCTTTTTTTCAATCGCGGTTCGGATGGAGTGTTGTTAATGGCGGCACTTACATGCTCATGCACCTTACGCCACTCTTCCCTAATGTCATGAATATTTGATATAATGTCTGATTGGAACTCTTCAGATTTTGATGACTGCCATGCATCCGACAAATCCTTGGTGAAGCTATCTGCCCCTCCGCTATAGTCTTGGCTTGCGGCTGTCGCCTGACTTCCGTCAATGGGTTTCGGATTTTTGTCTATGTGACTTTTGGCTTCGTCGGTAGTTTTTTTAATTCGCTCCAAGGCGCTTTTTTTTCTATTGTCGTCCATTTCGTCTTTGTCTGTCATTTTGCTTCCTTTCTGACAACCTATCTGACTTAATTATGTGTCCAGTAGTCACAACCCCGCAGGAAATGACACTTTATTGAAGCAACTACTCGTTGTCCACTTGCTGCCGTGGAACTTGCACCCACGTCCAGCCAGTGGTACTGATTTGGACCGCTCGACCTTTGGGGACGGGGCCTCCGATGGATCTCGGGAGTCGGGCCGAGAAGTGGGAGCCGTCGTCGGATCCTCGCGGAGCGAGGATGAGTCCGGTTCTTGTCTTCCTGGCGGTGGCGACAACGCCGCGGTACATACCCCCGATCTCGTCGATGCCGCAGGCCACCAGGACACCCCCGTGGTGGTCGCGGCAGGCCTTGATGTGCTCCTCAATCCTCGGATTCATGTTGTGGTCATTTGTCAGTGTATCGAAATCATCCACCACAATCACAGTATTCTCCACATCCTCCTTGAGCAGCTCGCTCAGATCACTGGGCTCCGCTTCCATACCCAGGACGCCCAGCACACTCGGGTTGTTGGCGAACTCCATCAGCGGAGACTTGCGGGGCAGCACCAGCACGACCTTCTGCCCGTTCTCCAGAAGCCGGTTGGTGGCGAAGTGCAGCGCCGTCGACCGCCCGGAACGCCGCGGGCCGGTGACGAGGAAGGCGTTACCAATGTCCTCCAGAGACACCGGCAGCAGGCGCAGATCATCGCCGCCCACGGCGAAGGCGATCTCATTGGGCTCCAGTGCGGGCTCGAGCTTGAGCGCCTCCTCGGCGGAGATCGCCACCGGCAGCTCATCGACGTGCCCCGGACGCTGGGCGCGATCAATGACGCCCCACCTTGCGTTGGCCTGCTCGGCTGCCTGGTGGACCGCCGCCACCTGCGCCGTTCCCGCAGAATCATCGGTCAGCATGACCAGCTGGACCTCGCGGGGCCGTTCCCCTGAGCGGAAGGCCCGGCCCTGCGGCATCGACAAAGGAACATCCCGAGCACGCATAGCAATCAGATCGAAATCCTCCGGACTGGGCATACGCAGCACCAGACGATCCTCCAACATCATCCCGAACCGCCCCCGGAACACGGTCCGGTCCCCAGCAATCACCACACGCAGGCCCACCGCCGGACCCTCACGCATGAGCGTCTCCACCATCCCGGGGATCGCACCGGCGTCGGTGTTCTCAAAGGTCGCCATGAAGTTGTCCCACCGGTCAATGAGCAGCACCAGGTACGGCAGGCGCTCGGACGGCTCGGTGGCGGCCCGCTGCTCAGCCACCGACGCGTAGCCGTGCGTGGCCAGATACTGCTGACGGTGGGCCACCTGACCACCCAGCAATGCCAGCATGCGACGAATCCGGTCCGCCTGGTCACGCGTGACCACCGCCCCGAAGTTCGGCAGACCCACGCACGGGGCCAGGGCACCGTTACCCGCGTCAATGCCGTAGACGTGCACCTCAGCGGCTGAGGCCGTCTGCGCCAGGGCCACCGCGATCCCCCGCAGCACACTCGAACGCCCCGAACGCGGAGCCCCGGCGATCCCCAAGTGACCGGCGCGCGTGTAGTCCCACGTCATGGGCCGCTGCGCCTGCTCACCGGGCAGATCCTCCAACCCCAACGGCAACGCCGGCAAGAAACCCGCCACCCGCGGATCAGACCCACCCAGACCACCGTCCGCGCCCCCAGTGACCTCGGCCGCCTCCATGCCCTCCTGAACCTGCGCCAGCGTGATCAGCTCCGGCAGCGGCGGCAGCCACGGACTGTGCGGGTCCGGCCGGCCCGTCGCCGTATGCGCCGCCCCCATCGCGGAAACCAGGGTGGCCAGATCGGTGGGAATCGTCGCGTCCTCCTCCATATCCGGCGGTTTCATCTCCGGGCGGGAGAGCTCATCCAACGTCAGTGTCGCCGCCCGCACCGCCGCCTGCGGCAACGCCCCACGAGGCCGTCCCCCCCACCCGGGAGGACTGGAACTGACGCAGGCTCGCATGCCCCAGCCGCGCATAGGCGCGCCCCGGGATCGAGGGCGGGATGTAGGCCGAGTTGGAGGCTCAATGACGTCCTGGGAGTCGTTCTCATCGGTGACGCGCAGGGCGATGCGCAGGTTCGTGTTCGACTTGATCTCGGCCGAGACCACGCCCGCCGGCCGCTGAGTCGCCAGCACCAGATGCACCCCCAACGAGCGCCCACGCCGAGCAATATCCACCAGACCCGTCACAAAATCCGGCAGCTCAGACACCAGAGCCGCGAACTCGTCAATGATGATCATGAGCCGCGGCATGGGCTCGTCGCCGGGCTGCATGGCGGCCACGTAGTCCTCAATGTCCTTCGCGTCCGCCCCCGCCAGCTGGTGCTCGCGGCGGCGCAGCTCGGCCCCCAGGGACTCCAGGGCCCGGGAGGTGAGGTGCCCGTCCAGGTCCGTCACCATGCCCACCGTGTGCGGCAGGCGCGCACAGTCCTTGAAGGCCGCGCCACCCTTGTAGTCCACCAGCACGAACGTCATCGAATCCGGCGTGTTGCCCACGCACAGGGAAGCGATGAGCGTCTGCAGCAGCTCGGACTTACCCGAACCGGTGGTCCCGGCCACCAGGGCGTGCGGCCCGTCAGCGCGCACATCCAGCCAGAAGTGCCCCTCGGCGTCCTCACCGATGACCGCCTTCGTCGTCCGGCTGCACCGGTCCCAGGCCGCCAGCACCGCCTCCGCATCCGGATCCGGCATCGGCAGGACGTCCAGGAGTCGTGAGGAGGTCGGGATCGTCGAGTCCGCGCCCGAGGCGGAGACGTCGTGGATCGGCGCCAGCGCTCGGGCCACCCGCTCGCACCAGCCGTTCGGGAGCAGGTCCAGGGTCACCCGCTCGACCTCGTCCACATCCGTCTGCGACACGCTCGCCGCCCCCACCTCAGCGGTGATCACGGCGCGGCATTCCTCGGGCAGGGCCGTGCGATCCCGGTCGATACACACCAGGTGCACCCCCGCCGCCGGTCCCCGGCGCAGCACGGAGATGAGGCCCGGGCGCAGACGCAGGCCCCGGGCGCCGTCAAGCACCACGAGGATCTGCTCGCCCGGCCCCGTGGAGGGACCCCGCTTCTCCGGGTCCAGCCTGCGCTCCACCAGCTCGGAGATCTCGTTGATGCGCCGGGCGATCGTCTCATCGTCCAGTCCCACACGCGCCCGGGCTCCCATGCCCTCCAGGTTGCGCAAGTGGGGCAGCCACCTCGTCCAGGCCCAGCGCCCCGCGCGATTCTCACCGCGCACCGGCTCCACCAGGAGCACCATCTGCAGCTCGGCCGGCGAATGCAGCACCGCCGCCTGTGCCGCCAGCCAGTCGGCGACGTCGTGGCGCCGCGTGCCGCACACGCCCACCACGCCCAGCTCACCCAGCGGCACCCGCACCGGCACGTCCGGCGCCGTCCATCGCAACGGCTCCTCGTGCTTGGCGCGCTGCGAGTCCTCGATCTCCACGTCACTGGGCAGGTCCGCCACCCCCACCCGCAGATCCAGCCAGTCCGGGTCGGTGGGCCGCCGCTCCCACAACTGGGCCCGCGGCCCCGTGGCGCGCAGCAGCAGCTCGGCCGCATTCGGGTGGTCCCCGCGGCGCACCCCCCGCTCCGCGGTCAGGGCCTTGAAGGCCGCCTCCTCGGTGGCCTCACGCTGATCCTCGTACTTGCGCAGTCTGTCCCGGAAGTCCTTCTTCTGGTTCGAGCGCCCCTGGATCTGGTTGGCGATCATCATGATCGGGGAGAACACCATGAACATGAGCGAGTAGAGGCGCCCCGTCACGAAGTACATGCCCGCCCCCATGATCAGCGGGGAGATGAGCATCGCGAAGGGGAAGGGCAGTTTGCGCTGCTCGTCCGGCTTCGTCGGCAGCGCGAACTTCGTCTCCCGCACCGGCCGGGCCAGACGCGGCGGCCGGTTGAAGTTCAGGGTCGGGGCGCCCGCTGTCGGCGAGACCACCGCATTGGCCTCCGGCACCGGCCCGATCGACAGGAGCGTCTCCCCCACCGTCAGCAGTGCGTCCGGAGACCAGGCGGTGCCGTCGACACCCAGGGGCCGGCGATCCAGTTCGAGGTAGTGACGCACCCCGTCCGGCTCCAGCGTTTCCCGGTTGGAGAGGATCGCCTCGGAGTCCAGGCCCTTCTTCCTGGCGCGGCGGCGCTTGCGCGCCTCCTTGCGTCGACGGCGCCTGGCGGCTCGTCCCTTGGCCTCCTGCTCCTCGCCGCGCTCCGGGGCGGCCAGGACGAGGGGGCCCGGCGAGGACGGCGCCTCGGCAGCGGCATCGGCAGCTCGCGCTGGGCAACCTCCGGCACCGGGGTGATCGTCACATGTCCCCCGACGGCGACGGCGAGGTCGGCGACCCTCCCCTCCACACCCTCCAGGACCACGTCGCAGCCGGGCCCACCCAGGGTGTAGCCGCCCAGGCTCAGGCGGTGGACGGCACCGGTCCCCTGGCCGGCCACCACGCGCAGCTCGACGACGCCCACCGGTTCGACGTCGTCGCGCACCGGCCCGCCCAGGCCCAGGAGCATGCCGTTGCGGACCACGTCGACCAGGTTGTCCGCGGGGGCCAGGCGCCGCTGACCATCCCACACACCCATGGGGGGCGCACCCACCTGCTCACCGGCGTTGACGACGAGCCGCAGGGCCGCTCCGGGGGCGCTGCCCTCGACGGCGGGCTCCAGGCCCGCCACCATATCCCCGACCGTGGCGTCCTCGGGCGCCACGACCAGGAGATCGCGGGCGGCCGCATCGGCCTCGCCGGGCCGCAGGACACTGATGAACAGCTGCACGCCTGCGTCTCCTTACGCGGGGCGTCGGGCCACGGACAGCCCCGGTGCCAGGTCCTCCACGAGTGCGGCCGTGGCCGGGTCGACCTGGGCCAGGTCATCGGCACCGGCGGCCGACAGGAGCCCGTGCACCTCCCGCTCCAGCTCGCCGCGGCCGCGCCGGGCCGCCAGGCGTAGGCGGTCGCGCCACAGCCCCTGGTCCAGGTCCACGACCGCCAGGCCCGTGGCGATCGCCATCCCCGCGCCGTCGGGGTCGGTGTCCCCGATGAGCTCGACGACGCGGTGGGCGGCGTCCACCACGAGGGCGTTGTACTGGTGGGCGGCACGCACGCGCGCCATCCAGGTGTAACAACCCTCCTCGGCGCCGGCCACCATGGGGCCGCGCACCAGGCGCAGGGCCTCGATGAGCAGCTCGACCTCGCGCTGGGGCGGGCAGCCGCGGGAGGAGGCCAGCAGTGAGCGCAGCACGTCCCAGTCGACGACGACCCCCGGCCCCATGACGAGGCGCCCCTCGGCGTCCTCGCGCAGGTGGGGCAGCCCCTGGGCGTCGTGGCCCAGCCAGGCGCGCAACCGCTCCACGGTGCCGGCCACCACGTCCGCGGTGGCTCCCAGTGGCCAGAGCATGGTGCCCAGCACTGCCGGACGGATGCCCTCGGGGTGGAGGGCCACGCAGATGGCGGCCTCGGTGAGGATCGAGCGGCGCTCGGGCTCGACCGCGCCGGCGGCCTCCACGAGCGTCTGCCCCAGCACCTGGATGCGCACGTCGGCGGTACGCAGGGCCGCGGTCATCATCGGTGGCATGGGCGGGTCGGGGATCGGCGGGCGCGTGCCGTCATCGGTCACCTGGGTCGGGCCGAAGAGGTACGCCAGAGCCAGGACCTCGTTCTCGGTGGCGCGCGTTGCCCGCACCGCGACGCCCAGCTGTTCGATGCGGGCGGTGCCGGAGGCGTCGACGTCAATGGTCCAGCGTGCCGCCCGGCCGTCCCCACCGGTGCGCACGACGGCGTAGTCGCCGCCGGGCGGCAGGCTCGGCGTGGCCTCTCCGTTGCCCACGAGGACGAAGGTGGTGGCGGCCCCGGGGCGACGACCGGTGATGACGTCGGCACGGCCCGGCAGCGGGTTGCTGGCCAGGAGGGCCTCCGGGGACTGGATGCGCCCGCCGGCCACCTCGCGCAGCGTGGTCGACAGGCCGGCGCCCACGACGACGGCCTCCTGGGACCAGGGATTGGTGCACAGCTCCAGGGCGAAGGCCGTGACCACCTCGGCGGCCATGGCGGGGTCACCGGTGACGGCGACCTCGCCATCGGCGAAGGCCAGGTCGATGAGGATGTCGGCGCCACTGGCGATGCGGCCCACGGTCACCAGGCCCGGCAGGAGCGAGCCGTTCGGGGCAGGGGCAGGCTCCTGGCCGGCGCGCATCACCCAGGTGAGGCCCTCCTCCTGGACGCGCCAGGGGGCGGGGGCCTCAGGAACGGCCTGAGCCAGGCGCAGGTAGCAAGCCTCATCGTCAATGGCGACGGCGTAGGGGCGTGGGTTGCCGGGGATCGAGTCCAGGGAGCGCAGGATGGCGTTGAGGCGCTGAGCGCGACGCTCGTCGGCGCCCACTCGCAGGAGCCGCTCGAGCTCGCCGGGCCCCTCATCGAAGGCCCCGCCGGAGAGCTGGCGCCGGCGGCGCACGAGCACCGAGACGAGGGAGGCCGCCAGGAGCGCACCGATGGCAGGCATCTGGACGGGCGGGACGTCCCGCAGGGTGGAGGCCAGGCCCTGGTCGATGCTGGCGCCGGAGCTCGCCTCGTCCGGGTTGGGCGTGGCGGGGGCAGGGGTGGCCGGCGCCGGTGCCACCGGCACGGCCTCGACCCGGGGCACGGAGGTGGCCTCGTCGGGCATGACCATGAGCCAGCCGGGCTGGACGAGCCGGGCCAGCTCCAGGGAGCCGCCGTCGGGCTGGGCGCGGCCGGCATTGAGATCGTAGATCCGGGTGTAGGCGCGCCCGTCACCGAGGTTGCGCTCGGCGATGTCCCAGAGGTTGTCGTGGTAGCGGCCCTCGGGCGGCTGGACCACGTAGACGCGCTGGCCCACGAGCTGGGAGCCGAGGGCGGGGTCGATCTCGACGCCGCCGACCATGTAGCGCATCTGCTGGCTGCCGTCGGGGTTCTGGGCCACGCTCCCGGAGGTGATCGAGGCGCCCGAGGCGTCGGTGGTCTGGGTGGTGGCGCGGGCGGAGTCCTGGGCGGCGGCGACGGCGGGGGTGGGCTCCTCGACTACCGGGGCGGCCGCGGCGGCCAGCGGGCCGCTGACGGCGCCCAGCAGCAGCACGGAGGCCACGAGCCGACGTGCCAGGGCCTGCACCCCGCCGGAGAAGGGGACGTGCCCGGGGACGCTGCGGCCACGAATGGCGGAGACGGTCTCCACCAGGGTGCAGAAGGTGAACTGCATCCAGGCCAGCCAGATCACCCAGATGAGGACGCCCAGGAGAGCGTCCACGGAGATCGCCTGAGTGAAGGTGTCCAGCCCCAGCTCGGTGGGGATGGGGGGAAGGCCGATGGTGGCCAGCAGCAGGACCGGCAGTCCGATGATGACCAGCATGAGAAGGACGGCGGACAGGAGCGATTTCCACACCGGGGGGCGCGTGCTGCGCACCGGGGCGCGGAAGCGTTCGGGTCCGGCGGCCTGGGCTCGTTGAGCGGCGCGGCTCACTGATCCTCCTTGAAGATACCGACGGCGTTGCGGGCCTCGCCGGTGACGGTGACATGAATGGATGTGACGCCGACGAGACGCAGCATCGTGGTGGGGACGTCACGCTCGACGGTGACGGCGACCCCTCGCGCGGTGACGTCGACGGTGGAGCTCTGGGCCAAGCCGCCCTGAGCCAGGTAGGTGCGGGCGGCGGAGGTGGCGGCGGCGCTGTCCACCGAGACGGTGGCGCCTCCGCGCACATCGTCGGTGGACAGGTGCTGGGCGCCGGCGCGGGCGGCCTGCTCGGCCTGATCGGCCAGGGTGGCGCGGGCGTTGAGGACGCGGCCGCCCTCGATGCACAGTCCGGCCATGAGCATGAGGGACCGCGGCGATGATGACGGCGTAGACGGAGACGGCTCCGCGCTCGCCGTCGTGGCGGAGCCGGTGGCGCACGGAGGTGGCGATCCGGTTCATCGGGTTCCCCTCCATGTGTCGACAGGTGCGGTGGAGTTCGCCGTGACGGTGGTGGCGCCGGGCAGGAAGACCAGGCCCAGGTCGGACAGCTCGACACGGCAGCTGACGGTGGCGGTGACGGTGCCGCCCCTGCCGAAGCCACCGACGTCGACTCCCCCCGAGCACCGGGCGTTGGCGGTGTCCGCGGCGGCCAGGCTGCGGCGGGCGGCGGCGTCGGCATCCCCGGCGGAGCGCTCGATGGAGGCGGCCCGGGCGGCGTCGCGGGCGGCGGCCTGGACCATGCCCTCGGCGGAAACCAGGCGGCCCCCGGCGACGGCGATCATGACGATGAGCAGGAGCACCGGAACCAGGACGATCATCTCGACGGACATGCTGCCCCGCTCGGCAGCATCGGCGCCGCCGGCGACAGGGCGCAAGCGAGCACGGAGCGCTTCGGCGGCGAGGCGGGCTCGGCCGCCGGTGACGGCCCGGGTGGTGGTCGGGGCGGGGGTCACGTGTCCTCCCGGAAGGTCTCGCGCTCCGAGGTCACCGAGGCCCGCACCTTGGGGGGCGAAGCCGGCAATGACGTCCATGGACTTGCCCGTCACCTGGACATTGACCTGGTTGCCGATCACGACGACGTCCACCGACACGTCGGTGAGCGCCTTGCCGCCGACCCGGTGGGCGTAGGCCTCGCCGTCGGTCTTGGCGGCAGCGATGGCGGAGGAGTCGGCCGAGCCGTTGCGGACCTCGCGGGCGACCTCCCGGGCGGTGGAGGTCGCCACCTCGTTGCCGTACCAGCTCAACGCGACCTGCACGGTGAGCAGCACGATGAGCAGGAGCAGCGGGAAGAAGACGAGCAGCTCGACGCTCGAGGCCCCGGCCTCCGAGCGCAAGCGCCTCGTCATCCCTCTCCGCAGCGACTGCATGATGGTCATTCCTCTTATCAGGGGGCCTAGCCGTTGCCGCCGAGCTCCGGCACCTTGAGGTTGGCGGAGGCGTTGTTGACCATGCTGTAGATGGCCCTGCCGACGACGGCGGCCAGGACGATGAGGAAGCCGGTGATGATGACCCACTCGACGGTCGAGGCTCCCTTCTCTTCCGACAGGCGGTTGCCGACCCGCTCGCGCAGGTCGCCGGCGAGCATCTGGAGTGTGCACAGCATCTTGAGCATGCTTTGTCCCTTCCTTGAGAGAAACTGGGTGATGAAGGTGTGGACGGTGAATCGTCGCAGGCTCTCAGTCAAGCGACCGGTCGAAAGGCAGTCAACTGGTTCGGGGAGGTTCTCCGTTCACGGGGCGGTCAGGGTCAGGAGGCCTTGAGGGGTTTACACGGATCCGATGATCCCGGTCAGGGCCGGATAGACGAGGAAGACGATGAAGCCCATGGCGACGACGAGCTGGGCCACGAGCATGGACTCGGAGTTCTCCCCGGCCTTGCCCTCGGCGTCGGACAGGTCGCGGCGGCGCATGCTGGATGCCCGGGCTCCCAGGGACTCGCGGATCTTGGCGCCGTCCTCGGCCACGAGCGCCAGGGCGGCGGACAGGTCTCGCAGCTCGTCGATGCGCAGCTGCGTGCCCAACCGGCCCAGGGCCGCCCAGGGCGTGTCCCCGCGCAGCCGGGCGATGTCGAGCGCGTCGCGGATGCGGAGCATGGCGGGGTCGTCGGAGAGGCTCGAGGCGGCGTCGAGGGCCTCGGGGACACCGCGCCCCGCGGACAGCGACATGGCCACGAGGTCCAAGTAGGAACCGACGACGTGCCGGAAGTCCCGGCGAGCCTCGTCGGCATCCTTGCGCAGGCGCAGCGTGGGCAGCAGCAGGCCGACGAGCCCGAGGGCGACGCTCAGCAGCAGGGGCACGGACCACCCCAGGGGCGCCCCCATGACCTGCATGAGACCGACGACGAACAGCGGCGCGGCGAAGCCCCCCCAGCCCGAGGAAGACCGACATCACCATGTGGCGCTCCAGGGAGCGCCCCACGACGGCGAGGTCCCCGCTCAGGGAGGACAGGTCGATACCGGTGCGCCGCACGAGGGAGGTGATGCGCAGGCTGAAGGTGTCCACCCACTCGGGGGTGTCCGCCTCGGAGGGGTTGAGGCGCCGCACGTCCTCACGCATACGACCTTCGTCGCGGCGGGTGTCCAGCTCGGCCAGGGCGGCGGCGGGCTGAGTGGCGGGGGGCGCCAGGATGAGGATGAGGGCGAACAGGCCGGTCCCAGCGAGCGCACCGCCGACGAGGATCCAGGTGATCATGCGTTCTCACCTCCGGCCGGAGCAGAGACGGTCAGGAAGCGGCGCGGCAGCTGGACACCGGCCAGACGCCGCATCCAGAGCATGCCGACGGCGAAGAGCGCCACGACGACCACCAGCACCAGCTGTCCCTGCACGCTGGAGTAGGGGGCCACGAAGCTCCGGTTGAAGACGGCCAGCCCCAGCATGACGACGATGGAGAAGATGACGACGATCTGCGCGGAGCGCCGGGTACCGGCGCGGGAGGCGGAGACGCGCTGACGCATGTCGAGCTCGGAACGGGCCGTGTCCGCCAGGGCGCCGAGCAGCTGGCGCAGACCGGGGCCGCGCAGGCGGGCGTTCATGATGAGGGCGGAGACAATGAGGTCCGCCGTGGGGTCGTCGAGGTCGTCGGCGAACTGGCGCAGCGCCGTCGGCAGGGGGACCCGCACGCGCATACGGTCCGCCAGGAGGGCCAGGTCCTCGCGGAGGACCGGGGCGGCGGCGTAGACGGTGGCGGGGATGGCCTGCTCCAGGCCCACGGCACCGGCGATGGTGTCTCGCAGCGACTCGGACCAGGTGGCCAGGGCCTCGATCTTGGCGGCGGCGATCTTCTCCTGCTTGGCGCCTCCGAAGAGCAGCGGCCACACGATGACGAGTACGCCGGCGGCGACGGCCAGGACGATCCAGCGGGTGAGCAGCAGGATGCCCAGGCCGACGACGAGGCAGGCGATGAGCCGGCCGGACAGGCCCTTGAGGCTGTCACGCAGGGAGCCCGAGGAGCCGGGACGGTCGGGCAGAATGTCGACGCCCATGAAGAAGCCGACCAGGAGGAAGAGCCCTCCGCCGACGAGTGCACCGGCGAGGATGGCGACAGTGGCGGTGGCCTGGTTCATGCGTAACCACCCCGGTAGGCGGCGGCCGGGTCGTAGCCGGCGTTGATGAGGTCGTTGACGCAGGAGATCGGCGCGGCCGGCTGGGCGGTCCCGGTCCCGTCGTCGGCGAAGACCTCACTGGACAGGACCCGCCCGTCGACGCCGTTGACCTCGCGCACGGAGGCGACGTAGCGTCGCAGCCCCCCACCCTGGGAGAAGCGGTTCTCCCGGGTCAGGAAGATGACGAAGTCGACGGCGCCGGCGATGAGGAGGTTGGTGGCGTCCTGGGGCAGGTGCTCGGCGGACTGGATGGCGTAGGTGGCGATGCGGTTGAACACCTCGGAGGAGGAGTTCGCGTGGATGGTGGACAGCGAGCCGTCGTTTCCCTGGCTCATGGCGTTGAGCATGGTGACGATCTCATCGCCCAGGACCTCACCGACGATGACCCGCGAAGGGTTCATGCGCAGTGAGCGCCGCACGAGGTCCGCCATGGAGATCGCACCGGACCCCTCGGAGTTGGGCAGGCGCTCCTCGAAGGCGACGACGTTGGGGTGCAGGTCGGCGAACTCGCCCAGGCCCAGCTCCAGGGCGCGCTCGACGGTGATGAGGCGCTCCTCGGGCGGGATCTCGTTGGCCAGGGCGCGCAGGAAGGTGGTCTTCCCAGCGTTCGTGGCACCGGCGATCATGATGTTCTTGCGGGCGCGCACGGCCGCCGAGCAGAAGGCGGCCAGGCGCGGGGTCAGGGAGCCGAGCCGGACCAGCTCCTCCAGCCCCACCCGGTCCAGGCGGGCGCGGCGCACCGAGATCGAGGGCCGCGAGCAGACCTCCATGACGGCGGACAGGCGCGAGCCGTCCGGCAGGCGCAGGTCCAGCTGGGGGTTGGCGGAGTCGAAGGGGCGCGAGGCCAGGCCCGAGTAGGAGCCGAGAACCTGAACGAGCTCGATGAGCTCCTCGTCGGACTCGGCCACCGGGGCACCGCGCTCCTCGCGGCCGTCGGCGTACTGGATGAAGACGTTGTCGTAGCCATTGATGTCGATGTTCTCGACATCCTTGTTGTCCAGCAGGGGCTGGAGGCGGCCGACGCCGAAGAGCGCCGCGTGGATGCCCTGGGAGACCTCTTCCTCCTCCTGGGCGTTGAGCGGGCTGCGGCCGGCGGCGATCTCGGTGCGGGCGTGCTGCTCGAGCACGCGGCCGATGAGGGCGCGGGCGAACTGGCGCTCGTCCTCCGGGGACATCGGGGGGATGCCGGAGGTGGCGTCGTCGCGGCGCTGCTGGGCGAGGAGGTCGGCGACCTCCTCGCGCATGTCGCGGACGAGTCCCTGGTCGACACTCATGCGGCACCTCCGTTGATGACGGCACCGGCGAGGGCGGTGGCGACGGTTCGGGCCGAGCGCACCAGGAGGGTGCGGCCCAGGGGGCGGGCGCGGCGGCCCGCCAGGGAGTCGGCCGCACTCTGGTCGATGGCCAGGACGCCGACGACGGGGACCTCCAGGCCGCTGCCGCGCAGCAGGCGGGTGAGGTCGTCGGCCTCGTGGCGGGCCTTCCAGGGCGCGACGAGGAGGACACCGAGGCGGACCCGCTCGGAGCGGCGGGAGGTCTCGGCGACGATCCAGGACAGGCGCTCACGCAGGTGGCCGTAGTTCTCCACGCCGGGGCGCACGACGACCAGGGTGATGTCGGAGGCCATGGCCACGCCCAGGCTCGGGGCGCCGGGAGACAGGCGGCCGACGTCGGCGATGATGTCCCCCTGGCGTTGCAGGCTGGTGGCCAGTCCGGACCAGCCCGCCCCGATGGCTGTGGCCTGATCGGGGCGTGACAGGCCCACGAGGACCGGCAGGTCTCCCTCGATGAGGGTGAGGTGATCGCGCAGCGGCGCGGCCGGGTCGCGGCGGATGGCGGCGGCCAGGGAGACGACGCCCCGGTCACTGTCCAGGGGCAGGCCCTCACGGGAGTGGGCGCGGTAGACCAGGTCTGATCCGGCGGGATCGAGCTCGGCCAGGACGGCGGGACGGGGCCAGACCGCGGCGAGTACGTGGGCGCTCGTCGAGGCGCCGGGCGACCCCTTCGCGGAGGCGATCGAGATGAGCATCAGCTCTCCTTGATCGGCTGCCCGGACGCGGTCAGGACGACGGCGATGGTTCCGTTGGCCGATGCGCTGGCGAGCTTGGCGGAGCCCTTCTTGTCAACGAGGACGGAGATGACGGCGCCGGAGGTCCAGTCCTCACTGGTGCCCGAGGAGGGCTTGGCGGCGAGCACCTGGGCGTCGGAGACGATGATGTTCTGGGAACCGATGTCGACGATGTCGACCTTGTCGCCGGGCTGCAGGCCGCCGGCCGGGAAGCGCCCGGCATTGGCGGACACGCCGACGACCTGGAGGTCCCCACCGGGGACCGGGTCGGTGGCGAGCTGGGAGGTGTCCAGCAGCTGCCCCTTGGAGATCTCCACGCGAGCGGTGCGGCCGATGACCTGGTCGACCTGGTCGGCACGCACCAGGGTGGTGAGGTCCGAGGCGACCGAGGCGCTCACCAGGTCATCCTTGTCGATGACCTGACCCGCCTTGATGGTGTCCTTGGCGGCCAGCATCTGGACGCGCTGGTCCAGGCGCATGGCCAGCAGGCCCGAGAGCAGGGCGCCGCCGACGATGAGCAGGACGGCGAGGGCGACCAGGAGCGGACGGCGCTCGCGCGGCGCAGAGGGCAGGTGACCACCGGTGTCGCGGGCCTGGCGGGTGGGCTGAGGCTGACCGGCGTCGTTCGTGCGACGCCGTGAGGAGCGTCCGTTCTGGGACAGTGCCATGGGGAGACCTCAAGTCGAATCGGATGGGACAGCGACAGCACCGTAGCCTATCCGTGACCGCCATGGCGGGCTCAACGACCAGGATCCGGAAGAAAATCACATGGGTTGTTATCCCCTTGCGATCCGATGCGGATCGTGAAATGGTACTAGAAGCGACGGCCGTCACAGTCGCAATCACATGGAGAGCCCTCGGGCATTCTTCGAGTGACTCAATGAACCGAGCAATGAGGAGGAACCTCAATATGATTCAGGCAGACCTTGAGACCCTCAAGACCCTGTACCAGACCCTCAAGGAGGACGTCCAGCGGTCCGACGACATTCAGAAGCTGACCGACAGCGCCCTCCAGAACGCCGTCTGGGAGAGCGCCAACGCCAAGGCCTTCCGCGACGCCTGGACCGAGTTCAAGCCGCAGCTCGTCAAGTTCGAGCAGGCATTCGCCACCGCCGCGACCGACGTTGCCAACAACTACAACAACAACGTTGACGCCAACGGTGAGAACCTCGAGCACCTCGCCCCCGTTGAGGCGATCGGCTGAGCAATCTCATCTCCGAAGGGGGCGGGAACAGCATGCGCTGTCCCCGCCCCCTTCGGCGCGCCTTTAGTATCCGCAGGCGCATTTTTATGACTACCTCCGTCAAATATAGTCGGGGTCTCACCGGGCAGCCAGGCCCTCCACGATCCACAGCCCTCTCTGACGCCAGCGCCGCCTCACATGCATACCACCCAAGGCATGACACTGATCCAGCCGCCCCTCTCTTCATGAACTCTGCACCGACGAGAGCGGCCCACCGACGACCTCCACACAAGAGAGTAGCCCTTGCCATGATCAAGTACCCTCTCACCAGGTAGGATCACAGCAGCGGAGCTCACGCAACGCGCAACCCCGACCCCGAAACGAAGAGACAATCATGGCGAATGCGAACAAGAAGCGCCAGGCCTTGGAGAGACTCAAGGAAGAAGTGAACAAGAAGAATACTGAGCTCGCCTTTGTCGACGTCATGGGCAACGGGCTCATAGGGGACACGCTGTCCTCCGGAATCAACGCAGACGACACGTGGACCAGCAAGCTGGCTGACGACCAGGCCACCGAGGTGAAAACAGAAGTCAATCACTTAGCCGACGTATTCAGATCTCTCATCACGCTGATCGATGACGCAATCCGAAATACCCCGGAAACCGACGACGAGAATAACTCGTCCGAGAGCTTGGCACCCCAGTAGGCCACATACACTCATACACCTAACGACCGCAATCAACATTGAAGTAACATCCAGGATCCACAGTGAAGATCAAACTGAACGCCAATAACCTTAGAAAAAGAATTAAGGACATTCGGGACCTTGCGGACAGGGCGGACACCGCCAAAACGAAGATCGACGAAGCCTTCGAAAGAGAATCAGATCCCGTCAGCCTGGACGACTTTCTGACACGGTCGAACGATGGCATACAGCGCGTGAGAACGGTCGCAGACAAGGTTGAGAAGTCGATGAACACCATCATCTCCCTCAACGAGAACGGTGTGGGGAAGATGGAGGGCGATGATTATACGCTAGACATTCCAGATGACGCCCACGTCACCGATTCGAACAGCCTCGAAGACTGGGCCGGCAAAGAGCAAGCCGCTGCCGACGCAGAGGACTTACAAAGCTACACGAAAGGCGGCTTAAAGCGCACGAACCGATCATACGACGAGGTCATTCACTCGATCGATAAAAAAACAAAACCAATTCCCGATATGCAGTGAAATTCATTGACTCGGTTGGCGCGGAAAAACCTCACTCAAATCCCCCTGAACGTCAAAACCAGTATGAGTCGAGAACAATGTCAGGACCCCATAAATGCACCCGGAAATCTAGCTACTCTCCTCGGGGACGTACTGAGTTCCGCAAGTCGCGAGTGGGACGAGGGTAAATCATCAGATGTCGCGAAAAAAATCGCGGGATCGATCAACGATACATCACAGGCGAACGGAGGGGAGAATTCTCAACGAATTAAGGTACTCAACGCCATGCTGGGAGGTCATGACTCTGACGGCAACGGAGTCAATGACCTGAAGTTCGGCAAGAGCTTCCTAGTGAACCTGGCAACCGAGGCCGAAAAAATCGATTACAAGATGTCCATGGCATTTGCCGCAGGACGTAGATCGACTTCTTTACCTGACCAAAAAATATACGAGCAGTCAGGCGATCCCTTGGCCGGGGTACTTGATGCCATGGGGAATAATGATGAGGCGGCTCTGGAGTTCTTGGCTCCAGCTAAGAGCGGAGAGCCTGGCATCGCTGACACAACACGCCTGGACAGGCTGACACATCGATGGGACGATCTCAAAGCAGATCATATTCATTTTGAACGAGACGGGTTCTCGGGATTGACGGCCGCTATTGCGGCGGCCTCCCAAAAGCGGGCGAGCGCTAATACCGCTGAGCGCTCACGCGCCGATATGCTGTCGGACGACGCCATTCATTTTGTCGCAGAAAATGTCAACAAGGACCTCTATAGCGATTCCTCCAAGAAGCGCCTCGCCGTGCTTCTCGCTAACTGCTCCGGCGAAGTGACAGCCTCATGGAGCGGAGAAGGAGGTCGTGGACAGCTGGCTGCCCACGAGAAGTCCCCATTCAACAAAGCGACAGGGGATGACTTGAACAAGCTTGCATACCGCATAGTGGACAACAGAGATGCAGCAGCCACACTCAGCGCCGGACTTGCGAACTACGCCAAGACTGAGTCACAAAGAGGATTGCGGACTAATGAGAACCAGCCGGAGGGTACGCGCCTCGACGGAATTCAAGGGGCCTACGCCAACGGAACAAAAAGCCGTGTCGCACCTCCAAGGACTCGGCGAGATTCGGGCCGAACAGCTGACAGACGACAATGCCGCCGCCGCGCCGCCGCAAAGGAAAGCGCCACCACAGCAGTCAATGTATTCTCGGCAGTTCTTTCCACGGGTCTAGGGCGCAGTCGGGGGCCTGCCGGCACCGCAGTTACGACAGCAGCTCCGGTCGTCACTGCATTCGCTAACCCCTGTCATCATCGACAATATCGCCGGAGACGCAGGAAAAGCGAAGAAGGTCACCTCGAACGTCCCGTCCGATACCAACGAGGCGATCTGGGCCGCATCCGTACAGGATGCCGCCAATGCCGGTCTCCTTCAGGAATCCGACTTCTCCACGCCAGTGAAGCATAGAGACAAAGACGGAAATGATGTCGAAACCCCGGCTCACGATCACTACAAGTGGATCGTACCCAAGCCTGGTGGCGGATACACCATCGACTTGTCCAAGGGCGACGAAAATGCAGCCAAAGAGCTCGGAACCTGGACGAATGTCGCAGGTAACGCCATTGTGGATCGAAACGTGGGAGATGGCGAGCAACCACCTATCGACAAGAATCTGTCCGCTCTCAAACCTGACGGTAAGACAGGAGACGGCAAGGCCGAAGGAGAGACCGCAGCACGATCACTTAAAGGCAACGGCGGATGAACCCCATCAACCGGCTACCCTTTGCCGACCCCCTGGTTGTGGGGCGGCGTTGATGTGGTGGCCGTTGATGTTGATGACAACCTCCTGCAGGCTGCGTAGCTCTCGTACGATCCTGGCGATGCTCGTCCCGGTGGTGTCCTGGAGGTAGCGGGCTACGGCCAGGGAGGCCATCACCATCGTCAGATGGGCCCAGGTGGCATCGCGGGTGTGATGGAAGACGGGGCAGGCTGGCAGGTCGTGCTTGCTCATCGGCGAAGGACTGCTCGGGCGTGCCACAGCTCGTGGTAGGAGGAGACGACATCGCCGGCGTCCATCAAGCGTGCAGAGATGTTGGTGACGTAGCTCTTGAGCCCAGCCAGGCGCCGGGCCCTGGCCAGGGATGCCTCATCGAGGACCTGGTCTCCTTTGTGGGTGGTGACAAAACGCGTTCCCTTGGGACGCTTCTCACCGGCGATGACCGCCCTGGCCCTGTTCTCCTGGACGTCCAGTGTGTGCTTGTCCCAGGTGAAGCGCTTGGATGAGTAGACCCAGATGGCCCTCCATGAGCCGGGATGGGCGACCGGGTCCCAGACAGGCTCGGCCTTGCGGCTCTTGTCCCGCTCGGTGTTGGAGCCTCTTCTGGGGGTGATGGTCTCGATGACCTGGCCGTCGGCGGGGGCGTGTGCCAGTGAAAGTGCGCCTCCAGGTCCCCCGGGGCGCGGGTGGTACGTGAACCGACGATGAAGCCGACTCTGGCCTCATCCAGGGCGTTCAGGTTGGCGGCCGATCTCCATCAGGGCAGCCACCTCTGCCTGGGTGTGAGCTGAGCCCAGGTGCTCGATGACCTTGTCCCGGCGCCCTTCCTTGACCGCGATCTGTACCGCCGTCGCTCCTGAAGCAGTCTTGACCTGACGCAGAAACAGGCTCACCACCCCCACCCCACCGGCCTCTTAGTGTGCCAGCACACCCCCAACACCACGGAATACCAACGAAAAACCAGCCCCCAAACCCAACAAACTGTCATGAGTCAGGTAGGATCACAGCAGCGCACCTCACGAGATACACAACCTCAGTTCAGAAACAAGGAGAAAATCATGGCGGCGGAGAGCAAGAAGCGCCAGGCCTTGGAGAGACTCAAGGCGGAAGTAGACAAGAAGAATACTGAACTCGCCTTTGTCGACCCCATGGGCTACAGATCTGCAGGGGGAATATTCTCATCCGGAATCAACGCAGATGACACGTGGACCAGCAAGCTGGCGGACGATCAGGCCACCGAGGTGAAAACAGAAGTCAACCACCTGGCCGACGTATTCACATCTTTGATCGGGCTTATTAATGATGCGATCCGTAACGCCCCGGAAAGCGATGACGAGAATGGTTCACCTGGGAGTCCGGCACCCCAGTAGACCGCATGCATGCATGCATCACGACCGCACGCAGTGATGAAATAACACCTAGGAACCGCAGTGAAGATCAAACTTAACGCCGATAAGCTCAGAAAAAAAATTAAGGACATTCGGGACCTTGCGGACAGGGCGGACACCGCCAGGAAGCAGATCGACGAAGCCTTCGAAAGAGAATCAGATCCGGTCAGCCCGGATGATTTCCTGACGCGGTCCAGCGACGGTATCCAGCGCGTGAGAACGGTCGCGGACAAGGTTGAGAAGTCGATGAATACCATCATCTCCCTCAACGAGAATGGAGTAGGAAAGATGGAGGGCGATGATTATACGCTGGATATTCCAGATGATGCTCATGTTACTGACATGAAAACCCTCGAGGACTGGGCCGGCAAGGAGCAAGCTAAGGTTGACGCAGAAGATCTGAAAGAGTATACATCCAAGGGCACCGGACACACAAAACGATCGTATGATGAGGTCATCGCCTCCATCGAGAAACACAAAACTAACTCTCAATATGCGGGGATAATCATTGACTCCTTGGGCGCAGAGAACCTCACTCAGATCCCGCTAAACATGGACCTCACGGTCAATCCAGATCTTCACAAAGACTCTCCGAAGTCGCTCGGCGATCTTGCAGCCCTCCTCGGAGACCTGCTGAGTTCAGCAAGTCGTGAATGGGACGATAAAAAGTCTTCAGATGTTGCGAACAAGATCGTGGAGTCGATCAAAGACCCAGCGGATTACCAACGAGTGAAGGCGCTCAACGCCATGCTGGGAGGTCATGACTCTGACGGCAACGGAGTCAATGACCTGAAGTTCGGCAAGAGCTTCCTGCTAAACTTGGCAACCGAGGCCGAGAAACTCGATTACAAAACAACCATTGACCATAATACCGAGAGGGGATACCGCGCCCCATTAGATCTAGAGATAAGTCAACAATCGGCCGACCCTCTGGCCGGAATACTTGATGCCATGGGGAATAATGATGAGGCGGCTCTGGAGTTCTTGGCTCCAGCTAAGAGCGGAGAGCCCGGCATCGCTGACACAACACGCCTGGACAGGCTGACACATCGATGGGATGAACTTAAAGATATTGAATCAAACGCATTGAGTCAGTACGGGTTTTCCGGATTGACGGCCGCTATTGCGGCGGCCTCCCAAAAGCGGGCGAGCGCTAATACCGCTGAGCGCTCACGCGCCGATATGCTGTCGGACGACGCCATTCATTTTGTCGCAGAAAATGTCAACAAGGACCTCTATAGCGATTCCTCCAAGAAGCGCCTCGCCGTGCTTCTCGCTAACTGCTCCGGCGAAGTGACAGCCTCATGGAGCGGAGAAGGAGGTCGTGGACAGCTGGCTGCCCACGAGAAGTCCCCATTCAACAAAGCGACAGGGGATGACTTGAACAAGCTTGCATACCGCATAGTGGACAACAGAGATGCAGCAGCCACACTCAGCGCCGGACTTGCGAACTACGCCAAGACTGAGTCACAAAGAGGATTGCGGACTAATGAGAACCAGCCGGAGGGTACGCGCCTCGACGGAATTCAAGGGGCCTACGCCAACGGAACAAAAGCCGTGTCGCACCTCCAAGGACTCGGCGAGATTCGGGCCGAACAGCTGACAGACGACAATGCCGCCGCCGCGGCCGCCGCAAAGGAAAGCGCCACCACAGCAGTCAATGTATTCTCGGCAGTTCTTTCCACGGGTCTAGGCGCAGTCGGGGGGCCTGCCGGCACCGCAGTTACGACAGCAGCTCCGGTCGTCACTGCATTCGCTAACCCTGTCATCATCGACAATATCGCCGGAGACGCAGGAAAAGCGAAGAAGGTCACCTCGAACGTCCCGTCCGATACCAACGAGGCGATCTGGGCCGCATCCGTACAGGATGCCGCCAATGCCGGTCTCCTTCAGGAATCCGACTTCTCCACGCCAGTGAAGCATAGAGACAAAGACGGAAATGATGTCGAAACCCCGGCTCACGATCACTACAAGTGGATCGTACCCAAGCCTGGTGGCGGATACACCATCGACTTGTCCAAGGGCGACGAAAATGCAGCCAAAGAGCTCGGAACCTGGACGAATGTCGCAGGTAACGCCATTGTGGATCGAAACGTGGGAGATGGCGAGCAACCACCTATCGACAAGAATCTGTCCGCTCTCAAACCTGACGGTAAGACAGGAGACGGCAAGGCCGAAGGAGAGACCGCAGCACGATCACTTAAAGGCAACGGCGGATGAACCCCATCAACCGGCTACCCTTTGCGGGCTTGCCACGTTTGAGGATGCCGTAGCCGGAGTCTATTGATCTGTTTGGCGGGGGTGCGGGTCGGGGTCCTCCGATGATGGGAGCGGCCACGCACCCCGTCACAGGTGACCTCGATGCGCCTGAGACTACCTTCGCCAGCCCTGATCTGACGACGTTCCTGGGCCTGGATGCCCTGGAACTGATGGTGATAGGCCAGTTCCTCATGGCGGAGCGGACGTTGTGGAGTGCCGCATGCCGGCCGGGTTCGAGGACCCGTTCTGCCGGTCCTGCGGCGCCCAAGGGGGTGGCTCGTGGGTACGTCACGGTGGTCATCGACCTTGACCCCCGTGCGCGACTGCAGAGGTCCGGCCCAGCTTCTGGACGTGGCCCCCGGGCCAGTCCAAGAAGGGCCCTACAAGACCTGGCTCTCCCAGCGCGACCAGGACTGGCATGGGCGGGCCGAGGTGGTAGCCATGGATAGCTTCACCGGGTCCCGAGAGCGCCGCCGACCAGGAGCTCCCACAGGCCCGGGCCGTCATGGACCCCTACGCGCGTCGTGTCCCTGGCTGCCAGCAAGCTCGACCAGTGCCGCCGCCGGATCCAGCGGGCGATCGCGGGCCGGCGGGGCCGGGCAGGTGACCGGCTCTACCGGACCCGACGCACCCTGCTGACCGGGGCCGGTCTGCTCACCGACGCCCAGGCCGAGCGCCTGGAGAACCTCTTCGCTGATGATCGCCACGCTGCGGTCCAGGCCGCCCGGGGCGTCTACCAGCGCCTCATCCAGGCCTACCGCACCGAGGACCCGGGCCTGGGAAAGCACCTGATGCAACGGCTCATCAGCTCCTTGAGGCAGGCCATCCCCAACGTGCTCGAGGAGATCACGACGAGTCCCATGACCCATTGACACAATGCTGAATGTGTCGCACGTCGAATAGGGGAGCCTTTGGCCTACTGGCTCGTCCCACCCCTTCCCAGCCCCACCCCGGGGACATTACTCCTATAGCCTGCCCCTATCCCTAGGCCGACCTAGACCGCCTTTCCTCCGCCGCTCATAGCCGGGGAGCTCTATCCATCCACAAGTTCCTCATCGTTCTATAAAGTCTTAACAACACCCGACCAATGCCCATTCTACAGTCCGCAGCGGCAAGTATGAACAGTATGAGTCGTCGCGGCATTGCTGTGACCGGCCGATAGGACCGGGAAGATTATTACGGAGCCGAGGGTAATGCTCGGTCTGATTGTGGAGGTGCTTCCTCATGCCCCGTTCCCTCATCCGCATATCTGGTCCCTGTCGTGCCACAGTCGCACTGGGTGTGGGGGTGCTGGCTGGTTCGTTGGTGTTGGTGGGGTGTTCGTCGGGTAGTGCGAAGGGTGGGGGGACGATCCCGCCGGTCAACACTGGGGATGCCGGCGGCGGCTCGGCGGCGTCTGCGTCTGCTTCGGGTGGGGCGTCGGCTGGTGCCAGTGGCGCGGCCAGTGCGGGTGCGGTGAGTGCTGAGTCGCTGTCCGACCCCGACCTGGGGTACACGGTGGCTTCCATCCCCGATGGCCTGGACGCGGCTGAGACCAAGGTCCTTCAGGACTACGTCGCCTACGACAAGGCCACCTGGCGCCTGTGGTCCACACGGGAAGGACTGGATGAGGCCCTGGCTCGGTCAACAGGATCAACCCGTGACACGATTCAGAGGTCTTATAAAGCGATGACCCACAAGGACAACCCTCCTATGAAGATCGGCATCGGCGATATTGAGGTGTCGAAGGACGCGAAGAGTGCCGACGTGACAATGTGCCTTGACAGAACACAGGTGACCAGCACCGATTTTCAAGGAAATGATGCGACCCGTAAGGAAAAGCAGCGACGAATTAAAATACTGATCCGGATGGTTCCACGCGATGACGGCACGTGGGTCACCGAAAGTGAAACCAAGACGTCCATCAACGAGTGCACCGCTGAAGCGGGTCAGTGAAAAGATAAGTCGGGAGGAACCGTGTTGAGTACCAGAATCGCCAGAGCCGGACTGACCGGCTTGCTTCTACTATCCCTCAGCGCAACTGCCCCAGGAGCAATAGCAGATGGAGACCCGGACGGCTCTTCTGTGTCTGGATCTGCTCAGGGGACTGGTGATGGTGGTGGTCAGGTGTCTATCTCGGTGGAGTCGAGTGTGACCACGGCCGGTTCCGGTGGCGGCAGTGGCGGTGGCGGTGGTGGGGTGACGTCCTCGTCATCGTCCAGCACGGAGGTGACCGTGGCACCGGTGTGCTACTACAAGCCCGGCGATACAGGGGCTCAGACCGCCAAGGGCATCAGCAAGGTGAAGGAACAGCTCGACTCCGACGTGAAGGAGGCTCCCGCGCGACATAAGAAAAGGGTTCAAAAGGATCGTGACGAGGTCACAGAGCAGATCGATAAGAACTACCCTGGCTATGAGTCTCACAAGGATGATACCCAGGGGCGCTGGTACTACCGCTTCTGTGATGCGTCCCGGTTGGATCCGAAGAACAACCCGACCTTCAGGGAGGACTACGAGAAGGAGCGTAAGGCCTTCGAGGAGGCCAACCCCGATCCCAACATCTGGGTGCCGGCCAGTCAGCCGGCCCCCAAGCCTACATCTCTGGGACCAGGTTGGCGAAGGTCGCTTGGGATGCGGTGAAGATTCCTTCTCCGACGGTGGAGACCAATCCCAAGGTCGGTGACCGGGGCGCGACCCTGGTGGGCATGGACACCTGGGTGTGGGCCACCGGCCAGACTCCCACCAGTGTGACTGCCACGGCCACCGCCGGCAGTACCACCGCCACTATCACGGCTGGGTCGTCTGGTCTGCAGTTGTCGGCCCCTGACGGGAAGGCGTCCTGTACCGGTTTCGGCATCGCCTGGCACTCCGGCATGGCTGAGGGGTCCAGCCCGTGCACGATCTCCTTCAACCGCTCTAGCGCTCACCTGGGCGGAACCACACCGCTGACGATCAAGGTCGCCTACTCAGCCTCCTACACCGCCACCGACGGCAACAGCGGCACCCTGCCCGCCATCACCACCACCAACACCATCAACCTCCCCGTCGCCGAAGTCCAAACCCTCACCACCAACCACAACAACCCCCGCCAAAACTGACCCGACCAGAACCCGGAGACAACCAAGACCAAAACACACCCACAACCCACCACAATAACACCGACAAATTGACCTCCACCGGGTTGAATCCGCTCCACAGAAAGGAACCTCGCCGCCACTCACACCAAATTCCGTCCCACAAGCTACTTGTCACATCGCCTCCGTGGAGGTTCTACTCCCCGGACACCCCGGATAAGAACGCACACCTAATAATCTCGAAAGGATACAGACATGGGAGACAATAGAAGCACAGAAACGAGTGTTTACGCCTCCTCCGAAGACACAAAGAAAAACCCCGACGATGTCGAGAATAGGAAAAAGGCGGCAATGAATTATGTTTTATCAGTATTCAGATCGGCACGGGCCGATATAGGGTTGAATTACAATCACACGAGAGCCAAACCTCCTTCAGATGTACATATTCAATCAACCGGGCTGGGAACCGATGGGTCCGTATGGAAATCGACGTTAGCCAACGCAAAAAGAGAGGAAATCGCGGGCGCATTATCAGAGATTACGAGCGCGTTCAACCGGAAATACGAGGACTGCCTACAGGACTTCGGGTCCGAACCGTACTGGGTTTCAAAAGATGATCCAAGAGCCAAGTGGCGCTACTGAGGAGTAACAATGGGCAACACTGAAATTCGCCTGAATCCTGACAGGGTACAAGCGATAATTGATGATCTCACAAAGTTTCGCAACCAAAAAATCGATCCCGGCGCAGCAAAAGTCACTGAAGCCAACAACAACGCTAGCGAACCATTCGATCTCAATAGTTTTAAAACTACCGTAGCCGAGCATAGCGGAAATCTTAAGGACAGGATTGCCGACCTTCAGACGTGCCTTGATGCGGCTAAAGCGGCCAACGACTGCGGGATCACAAGCAAGAATCCTGATGGGACCATCGCGTATGTCGTCACCGACGGACATGCAGAGACCGTCAAGAATATTAAATCTGATAATCATGTTCAGGATTGGCGTGCTGCCAAAAAGGATGCCGCAGATCTCAAAAAGATGGCCGATGATGAGGATGATGACTACGATCACTATAAGGAGCTCCTGTCGAGGATAAAGAAAAAACAGGACAATCCCTATTATGCGGCATCATTCGTTAAAGACATTGGGATGAAGCGCCTACTGGATCTGCCTCTCGATGCACAACATCCGTACGATGGTTACGACGCTAAGGACCATGTTGCATTCAGTATCCACTCTGACGTCGGACGTAGTCTGGCGCAAACATTCGGTCACCTGCTCTCTGCTGCATCCAATACCTGGTCTGATTCTACTGCTGATGACAATGCTAAATCGCTGGCTTTTTATGCCAATGAAGACGACCATGAGAATCGGGTAGGAGTTCTTAATACCATTCTAGGGGTTTCAAGAACTGCCGATATCGATGGCGACGGCAAAAAGGAGGAAGTTGGACTTCACTATAATAAAGCATTCCTGGTTCCTTTGGCGTACGCGGCAGAGTATGTCGACGAGAAGCATATTACTTTCGATAGCACGCATTCTACTGCCGGGACTAATGGAAATCCGCTTGCTGGTATTGTGCATACGATGACTGGAAATCCAGAAGCGAGCGCGAAGTGGCTCACAATGGCTAAAGCTGATGGTGACCTTAATCTGTCGTCTGGATCCCATCAGGCCGAGGCGCTGGTTGAACGCATGCGTAAGCTTACTGGCGCCGATGTTATTGGAAACAACGAGTGGACGGATGATTGGACACGGATTGCCGGTACTGCAGCCATGCGAGATCAGCCACCTGGTAGCAAGAATAGGGAAGTTCTGGTGGCATCCGGAGTGCTCAATGGCATAGGCCTTGCCGAAAAGCCTAAAGATGTTTCCGCCGAGTCTCGCGGCCGAATGGCCAAGGTGCTTGCTCACTATCCTGCGGGTGTGGATGAGTCAGCGCAGAGCGGTAATCCTGGGTGGACTAAAATGTTCGCCAACCAGGGCGCCACGGCAGGTATGGGTACGCAACCGGTATTCTCAGACAAATCACTGTCTACATGCTGGGGCAAGTGATGCAGGATGGGAAAGATGCAGCGAAGGTGAAGTCGAGCTTGGAGGACTTTAACATAAAGAGAACAACAAAGGCTGCCGAATCTTATAAGGAAACAGGCAATACAACCGATTTACAGCTCGCATTTAAACGACAGAGCAAAACAAACGGATTCTTTACCGGCGCTGCCGATCATTGGGCATATAAGAATGGGGCGTCGGCTGATCAGATGGTCGAAGGCATATCTAAGATCGGTTTCACTGCGGCCGGTTTGATTCCAGGAGTTAGTACGGCCGCTGGCCCCGCCCAAGCAGTTTACGGCTTAGTAAAAGATGATGCGGGGTGGACATCGAATGCAGCTCGCTCAGGACAGGAGTCCTCCGATCATCAAACTGCCGAAAGAGAGAGCAATAGGCAGCAGATGGTGGCCGCCCTTGCCAACACAGGATTGTACAACGAGGAGGATTGGAATTCGATCCGCGGTCATCTAACTGACGAGGAAGCCAGGAGTATGGCTAAACCGAATGGGATGTCAGGTATGAGCGCCGATGACTTAAGAAACAAAGGTGGCGCTTTGAACGATATAGGAGATCACTTGAGCTACTCCACTCAAAATGGACTAGACAAACTAGATCTATCGAAGGACGGGGGTGTGGATAGCTCGTATAACGATGGTTACAAGGCCGCTAACCCAGACACCAACGGCGGAACTGAACCCCAAGGTGAGCTTGACCGCAACGTCAAGCATCCCAATAAACGAGCCACACCGATGAGCCCGTTGTTCCGGGACCTGACGGAAATTATTGACGCACAGCGCAACAGTTGACGACAAACCAGTCCTGCGCGCGCCTACCTCGATCTATCCGAGGCACCACCGGCCCTGGAGAGCTGCTCGCTGAGGCCTACAGCGTCTGGCAGGTCCAGCAGAGAGGGGATCTCGTTGAACCTGTCCGTCACTCCTTGCTGGGTCAGGACCGTGCCGGTGGCGCGGTTCGGGCTGACAGGAGATGAGGCGCCAGCACCTGCCCCTGGCGAGCGCCATGCATGGTCTCACCGCCCACGCGACGACTGCTCTTCCTTCGATGGTGCCGGCGCGTGTGTGGAACCATGACCTCAGGTGGGCGTCGACGTCTGCGGGGTCCAGGTCCTGCAGGACCCGGCAGATGGTCGACTCCGGGGGCAAGGCCTGGCCCGCACACCGGCCCCAGCCCGGAACACCCCGGCCCAGCGCCCGATGCACCTGGCTCCGGCCCGGACCGGTCAGGCCCAGGGCTGGCGCTGGGCCCACTCCTGCGGGCTGACGCGCCGCCCGGTGTAGAAGGGCGTGTCCACGCGCACGTGCATGCGCGCCTCCGTGTAGCGCTGGTGGTGCAGGACCCCCTCGAGCCGGTCGAGACTATCGGCCTCGAAGCCGAGGATCCACTCGTAGTCGCTCAGGCCGAAGGTGGACAGCGTCGACCCCTTGACGTCGGGGTACTTGGAGAAGCCGTGACGACCGTGCTGAGCCATCATGCGTGAGCGCTCCTCAGGGTCGAGCAGATACCACTCGTAGGAGCGCACGAACGGGTAGACCATGACCCAGTCGCGCGGTGCCACCCCGGCCAGGCAGGCCGGCACGTGGCGGGGGTTGAACTCGGCAGGCGTGTGCAGCCCCATGCAGGACCACACCGGCTCCAGGTAGCGGCCCAGCGCGCTGCCGCGCAGGCGGTGGTAGGCGTCCTGCAGGACCTCGGGGTCGTCGTCGAGCCACCACACGAGCAGGTCGGCGTCGGCGCGCAGGCCCCCGACGTCGTACCAGCCGCGCGTCGTCACGCCGCCGGCCTCGACGAAGTCGGCGCTCTCCCCCAGGAGCTGCTCGCGCTCGGGCTGGGAGGCGGGCAGGGGGCGGGTCAGGCGGAAGACGCCGTAGAGGGTGTAGTGGTACTGGTTGTTGATGGCCTCCAGATCGACGTCGGTGGCGTCGCGCGGGTCGCGGTGGGGGCGGCGATCCTCGTCCTCGAAGCGGTGCAGGCCCCCTCACCGGGGTGACCGCCGGGGTGACCATGCTGTCCGTGGGTGTCGGTGCTCAATTTCTTCTCCTGGTTCTTTCGGAGCTGCTGGGATAGGGGCTATCGGGGGCCGGCGCCGTCGGTCCCGTGGTGACCGTGCTGATTGGGCTGGCCGGGCCGGCCGGGGTGACGGGGCCCGGGGCGGCAGCACGAATCCGGGCACACCGTGTGAAAGGGGCCGACACCGGTGGTCGAGTCGGGCCGGACGTCCTCACCACGGGCGGCGGCGGCCCGCTCGACGAGGATGTCGACGAGGGAGTCGACGAAGGCCGGGTGGGTGCCGACGGTGGCGGCGCGCGCATACGGCATCCCCAGGTCACGGGCGGTCTGGGCGGCCTCGGTGTCGAGGTCGAAGACGACCTCCATGTGGTCGGAGATGAAGCCGAAGGGGGCCACGACAACGCCCCCGGGCCTGTCCACCGGGCTGCCGTCGGTCAGGTGTCCGGCGGCCAGCGCCTCGAGGTGGTCGTTGACATCCGGTTCGAGCCAGCGGGCCTGCGGCGGGCCGGAGCGCGAGCAGTAGACGAGGTCGGCCTCCACCGTCTCCAGGCCGAGGCGGCGGGCGACCTCGGGCACGAGCACGGCGGCCAGCGCCTCGTGCTGGGCGACGTAGGACACCTCCGTGGACAGGTCGGCGGCCACACCCGGCTCTCGCCGCCCGGTCTCGGTCGGGACGCCGACGCCGGAGGGGCCGGGAGCGGCCTCAGAACCCTCCCCCGGGGCGGAGCCGGTCTCCATGCCCAGGGGGATGGAGTGGGTGACGAGCACGAGACGCACGTTCGCGGCGGCCACGCCCTGCTCGGCCAGAGCGCCGTAGGCCTCGACGATGGCGTCGACGTTGGCCCGCAGCAGGCCGGGGGTGTTGTAGTAGGGGCGTGTCTTGTCCACGGTGAGCTCCACGGGGGCGCCCCCGTCCCCGCCGACCCGGGCGGCGGCATCGGCCTCGAACCCCTCACCGGTGGAGCCGTCCGCTCCGTCGGCGAGCAGGGCGATGGCGCCGACCAGGTCCTCGCGGTACTGGCGGCACCCGGAGTAGGAGCCGAAGGCCGCGGTGGGCAGGGCAAGGACGCGACGAGCCCCGGCGTCGGCCAGCTCGCGCAGGGCCTGGCTGACGAAGGGGTGCCAGTTGCGGTTGCCGATGACAATCGGCAGCGACGAGCCGCGCTCGGCCAGGCGGGCCCGGAGGGCGTCGCGCAGCTCGGCGTTGCGCGCGTTGATCGGGGAGGCGCCGCCGAAGCCCTGGTAGTGGCCGGAGACCTCCAGGAGGCGCGAGTCGGGCACGCCGCGGCCGGCGGTGGCGTTGCGCATGAAGGGCAGGACGTCCTCAGGTCGCCGGGGCCCGCCGTAGGACAGCAGGAGGACGGCGTCATAGGGGGCCAGCGGGTCGGCGGCCGGGTGAGCCACCGGGCGGACGGCCGGCTCCTCCGCCGGGCCGGGCGTGGACGCGGCGGTGTCAGTCATGGTTCTCTCCTGCGCTCTCCAGGCCCCAGACGAGCTCGAGGGCCTGACGGTAGGCATCCTCGCGGCCCTCCTGGCCGGCGCGGCGGGCCATGACGGTGGGCTGGTGGAGGAGGCGGGCCGCCAAGTGGTGGAGGGCGCGCTCGGCCTGCGCCAGGGGCACCATCGGTTCGTCGTCGATCTCGCCGGCGGTCTCGAAGCCGGGCTCGGCGTGGAGGTGATGATGGGGGCAGGCTCCCGCGGCGGCGTCGGCATTGTTGACACCGTTCACGCCGGTTCCGGCGCGCCCGTCGACGGCGGGGACGGCCAGGGCGAGCCGGCGGGCGGGTTGGGGGCGCAGGCGCGCGGCCTCCTCGGCGACGACTCGGCCCACCTGGGCGCGCAGAGCCATGATGAGGGGGTCCATGGCCCGGCCGGCCAGGGTGCGCTCGAAGTCGGCGGCCTCGGCCTCGACGATGGTACGGGCGGCGGCCACCTGCTGGGCCTCGGCGTCGGGGACGGCGTCGCGCACGCGGGCCAGGTCGAGGTGGACGACGCCGGGCAGGGCGCCGACGGCCTCGTCGACGTCACGGCTCAGGGCCAGGTCGAGGATGACGAGCGGGCGATCGGTCCCCCCGGCCGAGCCGGCGCGCTCTGCGGCGACGGGGGCGACGACGTCAGCGGTGAGGACCGGCCCACCCGTGCCACGGCAGGTGACGATGAGGTCGGCGCGACTCAAGGCCTCGCTCAAGGCGCCGGTGGGGACTGCGCGCAGGCCGTGGCCGGCGGCGAAGGCCTCGGCGCGGTTGGAGGCGGAGTAGACGGCGATGTCGCTCAAGCCACGGGCGCGCAGGTCGGCGACGGTGGCGCCGGCGTAGGAGCCGGTGCCGACGATGAGCGCCCGGCAGCCCTCCAGCGGCGGCAGGTGACCAGCGGCCTGCTCCACGCCGACAGCGACGACGCTGCGCCCCTGACCGGACAGCTCGGTCTCGTGGGCAACCCGGCGGGCGGTGGCCGAGGCGCGCTCAACGACCCGCACGAGTTCAGGGCTGAGCGTGCCCTCGGCGGCGGCGGTCTCGGCGGCGCGGCGGACCTGGCCGACGATCTGGGCCTCGCCGACCACCATTGAGCTCAGGCCCGCGGCGATGGCGAGCATCTCCCGGCGGGCGCCCGCCCCGACCAGGTGAGTCAGCCGGAGGCTGCTCGGGGGGAGCCCGGCGCGCTCGGCGAGGAGGGCGGAGACGGTCTGGCCCAGATCCGACGCCGCGGCGGACTGGCTCTCGGCCGCCGGAGAGAGGTCCGGGTGCAGGGCCGCCGGGCAGCCGGTGTCGGCCCAGGAGTCGGCGTCGATGAGGAGGGCCAGGCGGTTGCAGGTGGACAGGACCAGGACCCCGCGCAGCGCGGGGATCGCCTCCAGGAGGCCCGGCCCCAGCCCCGGGGCGACCGCACCGAGCCGGGCGACGATGTCGAGGCCCGGCAGTCGATGGTCTGCGGAGAGAAGATGAGTAGTCACAACGAGCGCTATTGAAACATCACCGCGGGGTCCGGGCACAATAGCGGCGCGGTGACGCACCCCAGCATCGCGACAGTGTGTCACCACCATATTTCTGACACTCTGTCAGCACCTGATCGACGCCTGGAACACCGCACCACCACGCATCACCACGCGGAATGACCCCCCATCTGACCACTGCTTACAGGAGGCAGCCGATATGTCTCGCATTCAGTTCCCCTATCGCAGGGAAAGCACACGGCGTCAGCATTCTTCACCCGCTCATGGCGATTTCGTCACCGACAGTTCACACAATTGCTCAATGGAGTCCGAGCAGACGGCGCAGGGCCGCGACCGGGCCGGCGGCGGGGCCAGTGCGGGTGCCGCCGGGCCAGCGGGGTCCGCTGCGGCTCCGACCCCAGGACCGGCGCTCCTGGAGGCGCTGGCGGGGCGGCAACCCACGCGCACGCCCGTGTGGTTCATGCGTCAGGCGGGACGGTCCCTGCCGGAGTACCGGGCGCTGCGGGCGCGCGCCGGCGTCCCGATGCTGGAGGCATGCCTGGACCCCAAGCTCGCGGCGGAGGTGACGCTGCAGCCGGTGCGGCGTCACGGCGTCGACGCCGCCGTCTTCTTCTCCGACATCATGGTGCCGCTGCGCCTGGCGGGCGTCGGGGTGCGGATCGAGGAGGGCATCGGACCGGTTCTCGACGCCCCGGTGCGCAGCGGCCGCGAGGTGAGTGAGCTGGTCGCCCGCCGCTTCGGTGACGGCCCCGGCGCCGAGGGGGTCGGGGCGATCGAGGAGGCCGTGCGGCGGGTCGTCGTCGAGCTGGGCAGTCCGCAGGAGCCGGGGGTGCGCGAGGGGCTGAGCGAACGGGCGCGCACCGGGCTGGAGCACAGCGCCGGGTCGGCGGGGTGGACACCGGTGCTCGCCTTCGGCGGGGCGCCCTTCACGCTGGCGGCCTACCTGGTGGAGGGCCGGCCCAGTCGCGACCACCTGGCGGCGCGCACGCTCATGCGGGCCGACCCCGACTCCTGGGACCGGCTCATGACGTGGTGCGCGCACCTGACCGGCGAGTTCATCGCCACCCAGGTGCGCGCCGGGGCAGCCGCGGCCCAGCTCTTCGACTCCTGGGCGGGCTCACTGTCCCCACGCGCCTACCGCGAGCGCGTGGCCCCCTACTCGGCGCTCGCGCTGGAAGCTGCCCGGGGCGCCCTGTCCCCCACCACCGGCCGGGCTGCGCCGCTCATCCACTTCGGGACCGGGACCGCCCGGCTTCTGGGGCTCATGCGGCAGGCGGGGGCCGACGCCGTCGGCGTGGACGAGCGCATCGACCTGGGTGAGGCGATTGAGCTGCTGGCCGGGGCCGACCCGCAGGCGGGGGCCTGCCCGGTCCAGGGCAACCTCGACCCGGCGCTGCTGGCGGCGCCGTGGCCGATCCTGGCTGAGGAGGTCGACGCGGTGCTGGCCGCCGGGCGCGCGGCGCCGGGGCACGTGGTCAACCTGGGGCACGGGGTGCCGCCGGGCACCGACGCGGACATCCTCACCCGGATCGTGGCGCGGGTGCACGGCTCGGCCGACTGGGAGTCCGTGGCGCTGGCCGGGTGGGAGGCATGAGCGGGGAGGCCGTCGAGGAGCGGCGGTGGGAGGCGCTCGTCATCGGCGGCGGCATCGCGGGGCTGACGGCCGCCTGGGACCTGGTGCGCGCCGGACTGCGGCCGCTGCTCATTGAGGCGCGTGGATACACCGGCGGGCTCGTCGCGGCCGGGAGGATCGGTGGGGCGCGGATGGACCTGGGCGCCGAGGGCTTCGTCGTGCGTGGCCAGGCGGCCACCTCGATGCTCACCGAGCTGGGGCTGCGCACCGCCGCCCCGCACGGCCGGCCCCGGCTCTTCCTACCGCCGCTCACGCCGAGCGCCGGTGCAGAGTCACCCCGGTGGGTGCTGCACCGGTTTCCGGACAACGCCTACCTGGGGATCCCTGCGGACCCGCTGGCGGCCGACGTCGTCGCCGTCATCGGGGAGGAGGCCGCGCGCCGGGCCGCGCAGGACGCCGACCTTCCCGGTGCGGTGGGCACTGGCCCCGAGGATCCGGCTGACCTGGCCTCCTTCGTGTCCGCGCGGATGGGGGCCGGCGTCCTGGAGCGCCTCGTGCGGCCCATTGTCGCGGGCATCCACTCGGCCGACCCGGTGGACCTGGCGGCCGACGTCGTCATGCCCGGGCTGCGTCGGGCCACGGCGGAGCTGGGTTCTCTGAGTGCCGCTGTGGCGGCGGTGCTGGAGCGGCGGCGGGCCCGTCAGGACGGGGCGGGCGGTCGGAGCGTGGACGCGGCCGTCGAGGGCGGGCTGTTCCGGCTCACCGACGCGCTGCGCGAGGCCATCGAGGCCGGCGGCGGGAGCGTGCGCACCCGCACCGGCGCCCAGTGGCTGCGGCCGGGTGACGTCGGGGGACAGCGCGGGCGAGGAGGCGCCGGCCGCCTGGCGGGTGGGGCTCGGCCCGACGCGCCGGGGGCCGACGCCGTCGGATGAGCCGGTGCCCGACGGCGCGCAGGAGGTCGTGGTGACGGACCGCGTCGTCGTGGCCTGCTCGGCGGGGGCCGCGCTGCGGCTGCTGCGAGGGATTCCCGGCCTGCCCGCGAGCGCGACCGACCTGACCGTGCCGGTGGGGGCGCCGATCGCCCGCTTCACGCTGGTGGCGCGGGCGCCGGAACTCAGCGAGGAGCCGGTGGGCTCGGGGCTGCTCGTGGCGCCCACCGGCCCCGCCGCTGCGGCGTCATCGTCCGATGCCGTGGCCTCTGATGGGACGGATCCCGGCGGGGGCTCTGCGGACCCAGTGGCCTGCCCGGTGCGGGCCAAGGCGCTGTCGCACCTGAGTACCAAGTGGCCGTGGGTCGGCGCCGAGCTGCGGACGCTGCACGGCCCGGACGTGCACGCGCTGCGCCTGTCCTACGGTCGGCCCGGGCAGCCGCGCCCGGAGGTGGATCTGCGGGTGGCGCTGGATGACGTGGCGGCCCTGACCGGGGTGAGGATCGAGCCGGAGGCGGTGATCGACCACATGCTGGTGCGCTGGGACGGGACGCTGCCACCGGTGACGCCCGCCTACCGGGAGCGCACGACGCGCCTGGAGGAGCAGCTGGCGCCGGTGACGGGTCTGGAGGTCACCGGGGCGTGGGTGGCGGGGACCGGGATCGCGGCCGTCGTCGGGCACGCCCGCACCGTGGCCGGGCGCCTGGTGGGCTCCCATGGCGGGTGAAGGTGCCGTACCAGGGCGAGGCAGGTGTCGCGTTCGTATATTGGGTCGCGAGTTCGTACCTCCAAGGTACGAAGGCGAGCCCTACGGTACGAATGCGACGATTGAGAACCGCGCACAAGGAGGGGATCATGACCACGACGGGGGCGGACTCCAGGCGGCTTCGCCTGGGTACGCGCGGCTCGCGCCTGGCGCTGACCCAGTCCGGGCAGGTCGCCGAGGCGCTGCGCCAGGCCGCCGGCGCCCCCGGTGAGGGCTCCGGCGGCCTGGGCATCGACCTGGTCACTGTGCGCACGGACGGCGACGGCGACCGCACTCCCCTGCGGCAGCTCGGCGGGGTGGGGGTCTTCGCGGCCCGGCTGCGCCACGCGCTCCTGGACGGGGAGGTGGACCTGGTGGTCCACTCTTCAGGACCCTGCCCACGCAGCCGGTCGAGGGGCTGGAGGTCATCTGCGTGCCACCGCGCGAGGACCCGCGCGACGCCCTGTGCGCCCGCGACGGCCGGCCCCTGGCCGCCCTGCCGGAGGGGGCCCGCGTGGGCACCGGCTCGCCGCGCCGGGCCGCCCAGCTGCTGGCCGCCCGCCCCGACCTGGAGGTGGTGGATCTGCGCGGCAATGTGCCCACGCGCCTGGCGCGGGTGCGGGGGCTGGAGGTGGTCGGCGTCGGCACCGATGAGCCGGTGGCGCCGAGCCGGGCCGATGCCGCCGGTGACCTGGACGCGGTGATCCTGGCCCTGTCGGGGCTGCGGCGCCTGGGGCTGGAGCAGTGCGCGAGCGAGGTCCTGGACTTTGAGACGATGCTGCCCGCGCCGGCTCAGGGGGCCCTGGCCGTCGAGGCGCGAGCCGGCGAGGAGTCCGTGGAGCTGGCCCGGGCGGTGGCGGTGCTCGACGACGAGCCCACGCGCCTGGCGGTGACGGTCGAGCGGGCGCTCATGGCCCGGCTCGGTGCGGGCTGCGCGGCGCCGGTGGGGGCTTGGGCGCACCTGCGGGAAGGCGACCGGGAGCCGCGGGTGCTCGCGCTGCGGGCGGTGGTCACCTCACTCGATGGTGGTCAGGAGGTCGGCTGCGAGCTGAGCACCGAGCTGCCCGAGGCCACCGGAGCTCCTGGGGCCACCCAGGACGCGGCAGCAGTTCGGGCGGCCGAGGCGCTGGGGGCCAGGGCGGCCGAGACCCTGTTGGAGGACGGCGCCGACCAGATCGTCGACCTGCACGCCAACAAGCCCCGGCGGGACTGAGGCCATGGCGGAGCCCACCTCACGCAACGACTCGTCCGGGAGCCGGCCGGGCGGCCCCCGGGAGGCCGGCGGGGCTCCGCTGTCGGGGCGGGTGGTTCTGCTGCCGCGCCTGAAGGAGCGCGACCGCATCGCCTCGGCGCTGGAGCGGGCCGGGGCGAAGGTGCTGCGGGCCGCGGTGACGCGGACGGTTCCGGGTGAGGCGGCGGCACTGGAGGCGACTGCACGCAGAATCGCGGCGGGCGAGGCCGCCTGGCTGGTACTCACCTCGGCCCGAACCGTGGAGGCGCTGGTGCCGTACCTGCACGTTCCGGTGCTTTCAACGCTGCAGGTAGCGGTCGTCGGCCCGGCGACCGAGCGCGCCTGGACCGAGCTCACCGGGACCGCCCCCGACCTGGTGGCCCGAGGATCGGCCGACGCCCTCCTGGAGGAGCCCGAGCTCGCCAGCCCCCCACCAGCCCCGGAGGCGGCACGGCACGTACTGCTTCCGGCCTCGGCCCTGGCCGACCCGGTACTGGCGGATGGCCTGCGTCAAGCGGGCTGGGAGGTGGAGCAGGTGGCCGCCTACACCACCGTCACGGCCGACGCCCACGGCCTGCCCCCGCATCTGGAGCGCACGTGGGTCGCCGGCGGTGTGGACGCGGTCGTGCTCACCGCTCCGTCGACGACGCGGGCCGTCCTGGAGCTGCTCGGCCCGCCTCCGGCCGCCACTCGGTTGGTGGCCATCGGCGCCACCACGGCGGCGGCCATCCGCGGGCTCGGCCTGCCGGTCGCTGCCGTCGCCCCCTCCCCCACGCCCGAGGGGGTCCTCCAGGCCACTATCGACGTCACGACGTCGACCCCAGTACTATCCACCACTCCCCCACTCAGGAGCACCTCATGACCGATGCCCTTCGACCGGCCGCAGACTTCCTGTCGCGCCGCTCCGTCCCCGCCCCTCAGGCCCCCACGGTCCGCCCCCGGCGCCTGCGCACGACCCCGGCGATGCGGCGCCTGATGCGCGAGCACGTCGTGGACCCGGCCGCCCTCATCCTGCCGGTGTTCGTGCGCGAGGACATCGACTCCCCCCGCCCCGTGGAGGCGATGCCGGGGATCGTCCAGCACACGCTGGACTCGCTGCGCCGCGAGGCCGCCGCCTGCGCCGAGGCCGGCGTCGGTGCCATCGACCTGTTCGGTGTGCCTGCGACCCGGGATGAGGCCGGTACGGCGGCCTGGGCGGAGGACGGCATCCTCAACCGCGGGATCGCGGCAGTGCGCGCGGAGGTGGGGGACGAGGTCGTCGTGTGCGCGGACACCTGCCTGGACGAGTTCACCAGCCACGGCCACTGCGGCCTCATTCGCCCCGACGGTCCGCGCGCCGGCGAGGTCGACAACGACGCCACCCTGGCCACCTACCAGGCCATGGCGGTCTCCCAGGCGGAGGCGGGGGCGCACATGGTCTCACCCTCGGGGATGATGGACGGCCAGGTCGCTGCGATCCGCGCCGCCCTGGACGCCACCGGCCACGACGACGTCGCGATCCTGGCCTACTCGGCGAAGTACGCCTCGGCCTACTTCGGGCCGTTCCGGGAGGCCGTGGGCTCCACGCTCACCGGGGACCGGCGCGCCTACCAGCAGGATCCGGCCAACCGCCGCGAGGGCATGCGCGAGGTGATGCTCGACGTCGCCGAGGGCGCGGACATCGTCATGGTCAAGCCGGCCGGCCCCTACCTGGACGTCCTCGCCGACGTCGCCGCCTCCTCCCCGGTGCCGGTGGCCGCCTACCAGGTCAGCGGCGAGTACGCGATGGTGGAGGCGGCCGCGCAGCGCGGGTGGGTCGACCGCGAGCGCGTCATCGCCGAGTCGGTGCTGGGGATCGTGCGCGCGGGGGCGGACATGGTGCTGACCTACTGGGCCCGGGAGATCGCCGAGAACCCGGCCCTGCGGTAGGTCGAGCGATCAACCGCAGACTGTACCGGCGACGTCAGTACCCGGGGCCTACGGTGCGTCCACGATGCCTGGGCACCCGTTTCGACACGGCTCGAGCGGCGCGCTGATCCGGTAGTTTGAGAGGCAGTCCCACCCGGTACGGCTCACCGTCCCGAACCGGCCCTGACCAGTCTCTTCACAGTTTTACCGACAGGATCACCGTGACTCAGCAATCGCAGCCCGCAGGCCGCCCCTCCAGCACCACCGCTTCCACCAATACCTCCCTGTTCGAGGCGGCTCGCGCCGTCATTCCCGGGGGCGTCGACTCCCCCGTGCGCGCCTTCGGTTCGGTGGGCGGCACGCCGCGGTTCATCGCCTCGGCGAGCGGCGCCCACGTCACCGACGCCGAGGGCCGGAGCTACGTGGACCTGGTGGGCTCCTGGGGCCCGGCGCTCCTGGGCCACGCCCACCCGGACGTCGTCGCCGCGGTCCAGGCCGCCGCCGCCCGCGGCCTGTCCTTCGGCGCCCCCACCGCCACTGAGACGCTCCTGGCCGAGGAGGTCCGCCGTCGGGTGCCGGCCGCGCAGAAGGTGCGTTTCGTGTCCACCGGCACCGAGGCGACGATGACGGCCGTGCGCCTGACCCGCGGTGCCACGGGCCGCGACCTGGTGGTGAAGTTCGCGGGCTGCTACCACGGGCACAGCGACGGCCTGCTCGCGGCGGCCGGCTCGGGCCTGGCCACCGGCGGTCTGCCGGGCAGCGCGGGCGTGCCCGCGGCGGTGGCCGCCCAGACGATCGTCCTGCCCTACAACGACGTCGCCGCCCTGGAGGCCTGCTTCGCGGAGCGCGGCGCCGAGATCGCCGCGGTGATCACCGAGGGCGCCCCGGCCAATATGGGGATCGTGCCGCCGGCGCCCGGCTTCAACGCCGCGATCCGCCGAGTGACCGCCGAGCACGGCGCGCTCATGATCCTCGATGAGGTCCTCACCGGCTTCCGCGTGGGCCCTGCCGGCTGGTGGGGGCTGGAGGCCGTCGACGGCTGGACCTCGAGTCTGCCGGTCTTCGCCACCGAGACTGCCGACGCCGGTGCCTCTCCTTCTGAGCCCGTCGACACCGCAGCCTCCTCCTGGCCGGGTGCGGACTGGCGCGAGCGCGCCGCCTGGGTGCCGGACCTGGTGACCTTCGGGAAGGTCGTGGGCGGCGGGATGCCGCTGGCCGCCGTCGGCGGGCGCACGGAGGTCATGGACCTGCTGGCGCCGGACGGGCCCGTCTACCAGGCGGGCACGCTCTCGGGGAACCCGCTGGCCACGGCGGCCGGCCTGGCCACGCTCCAGCTGGCCGACGACGCCGTCTACGCCTCGGTGGCCGAACATGCCCGGACCATCGGCGAGGTGGTCTCGGCGGCCCTCAGCGAGCAGGGCGTGCCCCACCGCGTGCAGCGGGCGGGCTCCCTGTTCTCCTTCATGTTCGGGCAGCGGGCCGCCGAGCAGGGCGTGAGCGACTACGAGGCCGCCCGCTCCCAGGAGACCTGGCGTTACGGACCCTTCTTCCACGCCTTCCTCGAGGCGGGGGTGGGCCTGCCACCGTCGGTCTTCGAGGCCTGGTTCGTCTCGGCCGCACATGGCGAGGCGGAGCTGGAGGCGATTGCGGCCGCGGCCCCGGCGGCCGCCCGCGCCGCAGCCCGGGCCAAGACCCGAGCGATACAGCACTGACCGACTGACCCGTCCCTCAACCGGATGAGGCACCAACTCCTTACGTGATCTGGTCGGCAAGGAATGCGTTCGACTCACACCAAATCGCCCCCATGTCATAGACACTGAATAACAACACCTCTATAATCATGTCATGAGCAGCGATAAGTTACCGATCCTAAAGTCGATACACGCGAAGAACTACCGCTCTCTCGCCGACGTCGACGTCGATTTCGGACGCTTCTCCGTCCTCGTCGGCCCCAATGGATCCGGGAAGTCGAACCTGCTGTCCACCCTGAGGTTCATCCGCGACTCAGCACGAACAGATATCTCCACCGCAGTCACCGCCCACGGCGGCTTTGACCGCCTGCAACGATCTACGAACAAAACCGGTGGCGTCGAATTGACCATTAAGGCGCAGATCACGGAATTTGCGTCAACAAGAGCCCTAGATGTTTACACACTCAGCTTGGAACAGGACGGCCCTGAACTACACCGCAAAGAGGAGTTCATTTATAAACGAACCCAAGGAAGGGGGCGGAGACTAGGATTCTCTGTCGACGGCGTCGACGCAGTGAAGGTTGAAGGAAAAACAACAAAACGAAAGAGTTCCCTCACCCTCACGGACTCGTCATCCTCAGCGCTTGGAACTTTTGCGCGCATCAATGCGGAATGGCTGGGAGACGGCCCCAGCCACTTCCTCAACTTCCTGTCCTCAATCAGGTACCTTGACCCAGACGTTCAAGCTGCTCGTCAGCCGAGCCGGGCAGGATACGAGACCCTCCTCCCCCAAGCGGCTAATCTATCCACTGTCCTCCAACGCATCAGCGAAGAGGACCCTGACGCGTTCGAGACCCTGACTCAGGACCTTCAGGAATGCCTACCGGGACTGGAGACCATTGAGTTCACGAGCAGAGGCGGAGACGCACTATCCGTCGTCACGACTCTCCGAGAAAAGGGACTCACCCAGTCGATCGAGCTGGCGGACGCCTCCTTCGGAACCGTCCGCATGCTTGCCCTGCTCGCCGCCTTCCACGACCCGACACCACCTCCACTCACCGTCGTCGAGGAGGTCGACCACGGCCTGCATCCTTACGCCCTGGATGTCCTCGTCGACCGTATGCGGCAGGCTTCTGAGCGCACTCAGGTCATTGCGGCCTCTCACTCCCCCACCTTGGTCAACCAACTCGCTGCGGACGAGTTGATCTTGTGCGACCGCGACCCTGCAACCGGTGAGTCCGAGATCCCGGTCTACACTAGCAGCGAGCTCACAGACGCTCAGGAGGCGAGTGGGCGCCCACTGGGGGGAACTATGGTATGCGGGAATCCTCGAAGGAGTACCCCGACATGGTTAAGAAGCCCGTCATCCTCGTGTTCGGTGAAGGTGGCACAAACGGTCAAGGAAAACACGGTTACGATGCTAAAGCTATCGCAGCCCTTCTCCCAGCACTGAATTCGAGCATTGATCAGACCTACGATGTCAAACCACTCATAGACCCTCCTTCATTGACCCGAGGAGCTTCACACAGAAGCGTGCAGGACTGGATGGAGAGGTTGAGCGACATGATCGCCGAACAGGAACGTCTTCGCCCCGTTCACGCCGTCATCGTCCATCAGGACACCGACCAAGAGGACGCAGATCTTGAAGGGCGCACCCAATTACTTGAGCACCTTAAGCAACTGAGCATACCAGCGGACAGAAAAAGGGGCCGCAAGAAGGGGCAGAGAAACAAAAATAAGCCATCGTCTCATAGCCATCGAAAGGTACTCGCCGTCACGCCCGTAAGGATGACCGAGGCCTGGTGGCTGCTGTTCCCTGAGACGGTGAAGACATTGGCGCCGGGCGCGTGGCGGGATCTCAAGTTTGCTCAGAAACCTGTGGAAAGTCATCGAGATCCCGCTGGCTACCTGACGAGCCTCACTGACCGTCACACGAACGGCAAACGCAAGTACAGCAAGTCCGATTCCCCAAAGATCGCGCGAAAGCTCGCTGAGCGAATCAATGAAGAGCAGGAGCCCGCTAAACCCGTCAACCCCGCCAGCGCCTCCTGGGACCAGTTCGTCGACGACATCCGATCCATATAGCGCACTCCCGCACTGCATGAGGGCAGGGATGTGCTGGCACAAGGGTTGTGCGTGGTACACGAAAGCCCCACCTGCGTGAGGTTCACCCGACTCCCTGCCTAGTGGGCCCCGCCCCTCGTGCAGCACGCCCTCTCAAGCACACTGAGGGCGGAAGGCCCCAGACCCCTTACGGCCGCCAGGGCGGCGGGGCGAGGGCGGCCTCGTAGGCGGCGACGTCGACGTCGGCGTTGAGGCTGATGACGATGCGCATCCGAGAGTCGGGGTGGGCCGCCAGCCAACGGCCGATCGCCTCCAGGGTCACCAGGGCGGCCTGCCGCTTGGGGTAGCCGAAGACGCCCGTGGACAGCGAGCACAGGCCGACACTGCCAAGCCCCGCGGCGTGCGCGACGTTGAGGACGCTCGTGTAGCACGAGGACAGCAGGCGCCGGTCGCGCAGAGTGGGCTTGCGCCCGTCCTCGATGACGGGCCCCACCGAGTGGATGACGTGCTGGGCCGGCAGGTGGTAACCGCCGGTGAAGACGGCCCGGCCGGCGGGCTCCCCACCCTGACGGCGGGTGGGGTCGAAGGTCTCCGCCCAGGTCATGTAGCGGGCACACTCGGCGCGCAGGGCCGGCCCGGCGACGGCGTGGATGATGTTGTCGATGCAGCGGTGCCCAGGGGCGAAGCAGCCGAGCATCCCGGAGTTGGCGGCGTTGAGGACGGCGCCGGCGCGCAGCCGGGTGAGGTCACCGCGCCAGAAGGCCACATTGCGGCCCAGCAGGCCCGGCACGTGGTCGGTGATGGCCAGGGGCGGGATCTCGGTGGCGTCGATCATGCCGCGCTCGGCGGCCTCGGCCTCCAGGAGGGTGTCGAGGTCAGCGGCGATGTCCTCCGGCAGGGGCGCCGGCGGGCGGGCGGTGAGGAGGAAATCGAGCATGGTGCGCAGCTCGTCGGGGTCGGTGGGGACTGTCGAGTCGATCCAGTCCGTGGCCCCCTCGGGGTCGGAGCGCAGGAAGGCGTAGACAAGGTGGCGCACCAACGCGTCACGGCCCGAGGCGCCGACGGGGACCGCCCATCGGGCCCTGACAGCGTGACTGACGTGGGACTCCAACTTCACGCGGGCCATCATAGGATATCAAAACGTGATGTTCTGCCCTTGGGTGGGCGAGCCGGGTAACAGACGACGACGTCGCCCGGAAACGGCGGATTCCCGGGCGACGTCGGACGGCCGCAGGGGCCGAGAGGGCGGCCCCTGCGGCGCGAGACGGGTCAGGCCTGTGCGCCAGAGGCCTCCTCCTCGGCGATCTTGGCCTTGAGCTCGTCCATGTCGAGCTCACGCACCTGCGTGATGAGGGAGTCCAGCGCGGGGGCGGGCAGGGCGCCGGCCTCGCGGTAGACCAGCACATTGTCACGGAAGACCATGAGCGTGGGGATCGAGGAGATGCCCAGGGCCCCGGCGAGGTCCTGCTCGGCCTCGGTGTCGACCTTGGCGAAGGTGATGTCGGGGTTGGCCTCGGAGGCCTTCTCGTAGATGGGGGCGAAGCGCATGCACGGGCCGCACCAAGAGGCCCAGAAGTCAACGAAGGTGATGCCCTCGCCGTGGATGGTGTCCTTGAACTCGGGGCCGGTGATGTTCTTGGTGGCCATGAGCATTCCTTTCAAGACTGTGGAGACAGATTGGTTCCACTGCGGCCAACACGGCTGAGGCCCAGCCTATTCCTGAGGTCGACGATCCCTCGTGACGGGGCCGCCCATCCTCCGGCCAGGGCTGCCCATCTTCTTGTCGACGCCTCCCTCCTTCCGCCATCGCCGCCCGACCTCCCACCTCCTGCGGCCGGGGACATTCCACGCGGCCGGGCGCACGCCGCTTGACCCTGCCATCGCCGCCCGCACTTCCGCCGGCATGGTCCAACCTCCTACCCCTCGCGGACACCCCCACGGCAGCGGTCGCCCCACATCCACCCGCACATGGCGGTTTCCCAGACACTCACCCACCCACAATATTTGACAAGTTGCCAATGTGTGTAATCTTCCCTCTTTAGATGTCACACAACTGCCATTAGACTGACATCATGGACGTGAGCATGTTCGTCGATGACACCATGGGGGAGCTGGTCGACATCACCGGCTCCGACCCGGTGACCGGCAACTGGCAGCACAAGGCCTTCATCCCCACCCCACTCGGCTCCGACGAGCCACCCATCAGCGGAGGCACCTACCGCATGGTGGCGGCAGCCGGCCGCGCACTGGCCGCCCTCGACGCCACGGCTCAGCAGCTGCCGAATCCCTACCTGCTGAGAACCCCCTCCCTACGGCGCGAGGCTCAGTCGACGTCGGCCCTGGAGGGGACATACGCCCCCCTGCGCGAGGTGCTCACCGCCGACGACGACGCCCCCGCGACCGCCGAGATGACGGAGATCCTCAACTACGTCCGCATGGCCAACAGCGGTTTCCTGTGGGCGCAGGAGGGGCGCCCCATCACCCTGTCACTCATTGAGGACCTTCAGGGCGAACTCATGCGGGGCACTCCCCTTGAGTCCGCATCAGGTCGTCTGCGCGACAGCCAGGTCATGATCGGCCGCCGCCCCGGCGCGCACAGTACGACCCCGGTCCATGCGTCCCGGTTCGTTCCCGTACCGCCCGGGGATCCTCTTCACGCCGGCGTGCGAGCCCTCGTCGACTGGCTGCATCAGGACCACGCGGGAGACATCGACCCGATCATCACCGCGGGCATGGCCCACTACCAGTTCGAGACCCTTCACCCCTTCCAGGACGGCAACGGTCGCCTGGGGCGGTTCCTCATCGTGCTCACCCTCCTGAGCTCGGGCGTTCTCAGCGAACCCACACTGACGGTCTCGCCGTGGTTCGAGGAGCGTCGCGCCGAGTACTACAACGCGTTGCTGCGAGTCAGCACCCACGGCGACTGGGACACCTTCCTGGCCTTCTTCTCCCAGGACTGGCCGCGGCGGCCACCAGCACGCGTCATCAGATGCTCGCTCTGGCCGCTGCGCACCAGGGCCTCAAGGAGACGGTGCGCGCCTCCAGCCTGCGGTCCGCTCACGCCCTTGACCTCGTCGACTTCGCGGTCGCGAATCCGAGCTTCACGGTGCGCAAGGTCGAGGCAGCCCTCGGTATCTCGTACGGGCGAGCCAACAGCCTGGTTGCCCAGCTGACCGACATCGGGGTGCTCGACGTCGTCGAGACCGGCTCACAGCCTCGCCGCTTCGCCGCCCCTGCCGTCCTGAAGGTCCTGCTCACCTGAGCCCGCCCGCTCCGCCTTCCAAGGCGGCCGGGGAGGGCAGCACGGTTCTGTCCCAAGCGCCGTCTACCATCGGAGCATGCCGACTGACATCAGCCCGGACGCTCGGCTACGGACGTGGGAGCGGGCCACGGAGTGGCCGCTGACCGGCGCCGCCGTCGTCTTCCTGGGCGTCTACGCCTGGGAGGTACTCACCAACGCGCAGGGCGGGACCAAGGACGCGGCCGAGCTCGTGATCAACACCGTGTGGGCACTGTTCGGGGTCGACTATCTTGTCCGCCTGATCCTGGCACCGAGCCGGGGCCGCTGGTTCCTCCACCACCTACCCGACCTGGCGATCATTGTTCTGCCGTTCCTGCGGCCGCTCAGGCTCCTGCGCCTGGTGACGCTCGTGAGCGTCATACATCGCAGCGCCGGCACCGCGCTGCGCGGGCGCATCACCTTGTACACGGTCGGCAGCGCCGCCCTGCTCATCTTCACCTCAGCACTGGCCGTACTGGATGCGGAGCGTCATGAGCCGGGCACCTCGATCCGGACTTTCGGCCAGGCCCTGTGGTGGGCGTTGACGACGTTCACCACCGTCGGCTACGGCGACTCCATCCCGGCCTCCACGCAGGGGCGTTTCATCGCGGCGCTGCTCATGATCGGTGGGGTGGCACTCGCCGGCGTCGTCACGGCGACCCTGGCCTCGTGGATCGTCTCGCTGGTCGAGGAGGAGAACGCCGAGCAGGAGGCCGCCACGCAGGCGCAGGTAGCGGCCCTGCAGCAGCAGGTCAGCGAGCTGAGCGAGCGCATCGACCGCCTTCTGGAGGCACCCGACTCGGGTCGGTGAGGGCACGCTCCGTGTCTCTCGGGCCGCCACCGTCCGCCCCGCAGCATCCGAGCCGGGCACTTCTCGCGCAGCCCGACCGAAGAACGGTCGCCTCATGCGAAAAATGCCCGGCTCGGCGAAGTAGGAATACCCAGTCAGCCCCGCAGGTCGGCGGCCACCAGCTCGGCCAGCTCGACGGCGTTGAGGGCCGCGCCCTTGCGCAGGTTGTCCCCCACGGCGAAGAACTGCAGGCCGTGGCCCGGCGCGAAGGCCTGGTCGGCGCGCAGGCGCCCCACGAAGGTGCCGTCGCGGCCGGCGCCCTGCAGAGGGCTGGGCACGTCCTGGTAGGTGACGCCGGGCGCCGCCTCCAGCAGCTCGCGGGCGCGCTCGACGCTGATCTCACGCTCGAACTCGGCGTTGATGCTGAGCCCGTGGCCGGAGAACACCGGGATGCGCACGCAGGTGCCGGAGACCAGCAGGTCCGGGATCCCCAGGATCTTGCGGGACTCGTTGCGCAGCTTCTGCTCCTCGTCGGTCTCACCGGAGCCGTCACCGGCGTCGTTCCCGGCCCAGGCCACGGCGTTGAAGGCGATGGTGTCGACGTAGACCTCCGGCGCGGGGAACTCGACGGCCCGCCCGTCCAGGGCCAGGCCCTCCATGTCCTCGTTCACGACGGCGCGCACCTGCCCGGCCAGCTCGGCCACCCCGGCCCGCCCCGAGCCGGAGACGGCCTGGTAGGTGGAGACGATGAGGCGGATGAGCCCGGCCTCCTCGTGCAGCACCTTGAGGGCGGGCATGGCCGCCATCGTGGTGCAGTTGGGGTTGGCGATGATGCCCTTGGGGCGCTCGCGCAGCGCGTGCGGGTTGACCTCGCTGACCACGAGCGGCACCTCGGGGTCCTTGCGCCAGGCCGAGGAGTTGTCGACGACGACGGCCCCGGCGGCGGCGAAACGCGGGGCGTGCTCGCGCGAGGCGGCGCCCCCGGCGGAGAAGATGGCGACGTCGATGCCGCTCAGGTCCGCGGTGGCGACGTCCTCGACCTCGACCTGGGCGCCGCGGAAGTCCACGACGGTCCCGGCGCTGCGGGCCGAGGAGAAGAAGCGCACCGAGCGGGCGGGGAAGTCGCGCTCGGCCAGCATGGCGCGCATGACGCGGCCGACCTGGCCGGTGGCCCCCACGACGGCGACGCAGACGCCGTCGGCCACTCCGGTGTAGGTATTCACGGGATTGCTCATCGTCCGGTCCCTCCGTAGACGACCGCCTCGGCGGCCTGGGCGTCGAGGCCGAAGGCGGAGTGGACGGCGCGCACGGCCTCGTCGAGTACGGCGTCGTCGACCACCACCGAGATGCGGATCTCGGAGGTGGAGATCATGTGGATGTTGACCCCGGCCTCACTCAGCGAGCCGAACAGGCGCGCCGAGACCCCCGGGTTGGAGCGCATACCGGCCCCCACCAGGGACAGGATGCCGATGTCGGGGTTGAAGTGCAGGGAGCGGAAGCCCAGCTCCTCGCGGGCGGCCTCGAGGGCCTCGCGGGCGGCGGCGGAGTCGCCGTCGGGGCAGGTGAAGGAGATGTTGGTCAGGCCGGTCCCCTCCGCGGAGACGTCCTGGACGATCATGTCGATGTTGGCGTCGGTGCCGGCCACGATCGCGAAGATGCGGGCGGCGGCGCCGGGGACGTCGGGCACGCCCACGAGCGTGATCTTGTCCTGGCTGCGGTCGTGGGCGATTCCGGAGATGACGGGGGCTTCCACGTGGTCCTCCTGGCGTTCGGGCGGGGGCGGGCCTGGGCCCGTGCGGCGATGGCGTTGCGGTGCGCGGTGTCGACGACGGAGGCCGAGGGCCCCTCGTCGAGCCCGGCGGGGTCTGAGGGCGAGGCCGGGGCGGCCGGGGCGGCTCCTGCGGCCTCGTCGGCGGTCTGCGGGCTCGCGGCGCTGGGCGCGCTGTCGGTGTCGGCGGCGACGACGTCGTCGAGCTGGGCGGCCACGACCGAGGGCACGAAGGCCCCCTCGCGGCGGCCGTCATGAGATCCAGGTCCCGGTCTTGTCGGAGAAGGAGGAGCGCACGTGCAGCGGCACCCCGAAGCGTCGGGCGTACTCCACGGCGCGCAGGTGGAGGATCTTGGCGCCGTGGGCGGCCAGCTCCAGGGTCTCCTCACTGGAGAGGGACTCGATGCGCTTGGCGGTGGAGACGATGCGGGGATCGGCGGTGAACAGGCCGTCGACGTCGGTGTAGATCTCGCAGACGTCGGCGTTGAGGGCGGCGGCCAGGGCGACCGCGGTCGTGTCGGAGCCGCCGCGCCCCAGGGTGGTGGTGTCCTCGACCTCGTTGATGCCCTGGAAGCCTGCGACAATGGCGACCGAGCCGGTCTGGATGGAGCGGGCCACGCGCTCGGGCAGCACGCCGACGATGGAAGCCTTGCCGTACTTGGAGTCGGTGAGGACGCCGGCCTGGGCGCCGGTGTAGGCACGCGCCGGGACGCCGAGCTCGGTGACGGCCATGGCGAGCAGGGCCACGGAGATGCGCTCACCGGCGGACAGCAGGATGTCCATCTCACGGGCCGGGGCGTCGGTGGTCAGGGCGGCCGCCTGATCAAGGAGCTCGTCGGTCGTGTCCCCCATCGCGGAGACGACGACAACAACCGTGTTTCCGGCCTCGCGGGTGGCGACGATGCGCCGGGCGACGCGCCGCATCGCGTCGACGTCGCTGACGGACGAGCCGCCGTACTTCTGGACGACCAGTGCCATGGGGGCGCTCCTCGGGTCCTGGAATCAGTACGTGTCTAGCATCAGGTGCTCCGCGCCGGAGCGGGCGTCCTGGCAGGGGCTTCCGGGGATGGAGCCGTCGCCGCGCGGCGCCCACGACGACGTGGCTGGGGCAAGCATACGGCGCGCCGTGTTGCCGACACATCACGCGGCTGACAGCCCAGAGCGGACCACACGAGGGGCGGACGGACCCGAGAACCACCCCACTCACACTTACTCTCAAATGTTGAGAGTAGCGACTTGAGCTTGCAGAACCTTGTAATCACAAGGAGAATCCTGGCTCGAACGGCACTACTACCAGCCTACTCGCACACTACTCGAAGCTCTCTCAAGGGCCCCACTGCACACCCTTCACGCGCAAGTCGGCCCCAGAGCGCCTCTCACCGTCGACAATGGGGACCGCTCCCCCGCCCCACAGCCCGCACGTCGACCAACGACGTAGCCTGGTCGCATGAGCATTGAAGTCTCCCAGCTCACCCGTTTCTTCGGTCGGGCGCCGGCGGTGCGCCAGCTGGACGTGTCGGTGCCCGGTGGCGCCGTCACCGGCCTGGTCGGCCCCAACGGCGCCGGCAAGACCACACTGCTGCTCATGCTCGCGGGCCTTCTGGCCCCGGACTCCGGGACGATCCGGGTGGCGGGTCTGGACCCGGTCGCCCAGTCTCGCGAGGTCCACCGCGCCGTGGGCTGGATGCCCGACGCCTTCGGCACCTGGGACTCCCTGACCTGCACCGAGATCCTCCTGACCTTCGCCGCCGCCCAGGGCATGGACGCCGACGCCGCCCGCCCCCGAGCCCTGGAGATGCTCTCCTGGTCCACCTCGAGGAGATGGCGCGCACGCCCGCCCGAGTCCTCTCCCCGCGGTCAGAAGCAGCGACTGGGCCTGGCCCGCACCCTCATCCACGCCCCTACGGTCCTGCTCCTGGACGAGCCGGCCGCCGGCATGGACCCGCGTTCGCGCGCCGATCTGCGCGTCCTGCTGCGCGACCTGGCCTCGGGCGGCACCACGATCCTGCTTTCCAGCCACATCCTGTCGGAGATGGAGGAGATGGTCGACGGCGTCGTCTTCATGTCCCACGGGACCGCCGTCGCCTCCCCGTCGGGGTGGGGCGAGGCGCCCGGCCCGACGGGTGACGGCATCGTGGCCCCACTTCCGATACAGCGGACCTGGAGGATGCGCGCCCTGGACACCGGACGCCTGGGCGAGTGGGCGCACTCGGCACAGCTGCCCGTCACGCCCGAGGAGGACGGCGCCATGCGCCTCTCGGTCGCCGACGACGCGGCAGCGGCCCGCCTGCTGCGAGAGGCCGTCGAGGCCGGGGTGGAGGTCATCTCCTTCGCCCCACTGTCCGGAACCCTGGAGGAGACCTACCTGGCCCTGGAAGGAGAACGCCGATGACCTGGACCGGTATCCGCACCATCATGGTGCTCGAGCTGCGTCAGCGGGTGAGGGCCACGCGATGGCGCATCATGCTGGGGATCTGGCTGGCTGTCCTCATCCTGCTGTGCGGTGGGCTGACCATCGCCTCTGCTGCAACGAGCCCGGAGTCGTCCAAAGAGTTCTTCGTCCCCCCTCTACGACCTCGTCGTCTGCTTCGTCCTGGGGATCGGGCTCATTGTGGCCCCCACGCTGTCGGCGACCTCGATCAATGGCGACCGGGCCGACGCGACCCTCGCACTGCTGCAGGCCACAGCGCTGCGCAGCCAGGAGATCGTCGTCGACAAGCTGCTGGCCGCCTGGGTCGCCGCGATCGCCTTCCTGGCCACAGCCGTGCCCTTCCTCATTATTCTGACGATTGCCGGCGGCTCGCACTGGCAGGCCCTCCTCGCCCACCTAGTCATCCTCATCTTCACACTGGGAGCGGTATGCGCGATCGGACTGGGCTTCTCGGCGTTGACGGCCAGACCCTCGGCCTCCGCGGTCCTGACCTACATCGTGGTGGCCGCACTCACTGTTGGAACGCCGCTGGCCACGACCATCGCCTCCTCCGTAGTGACCGGCGACCAGACCGTGGTGACCTACCGGGTGGACTACACGAACTCGACCGACGACAAGCTCGTGTGCCGGCCAGACCCCGATGTTGAGGTTCAGGAGATCACCCGTACCAACCGGATCTGGTGGATGCTGACCCCCAACCCCTTCGTCGCCTTAGGAGACGCCACCACTCATGCGCCGATTCAGCCCACCTTGGACTACCATTCCGTGGGCAAATCCCCTCTGGCAGGCATCGGGTTGGGTGTCGACTCGATGCGCGATCCCAAACCCGATCGAGTCGTCCACAACTACTGCGAGGGGGACAGCTTCATCAACGACCCGTCCGGCTCCTCCACCACGGATTCCAGGACGAAGCACGTCGTCTTCTGGCCCGCAAGCCTGGTGGTGCTCATAGCCTTGGGGACCTGCGGCGCGGTGACGGCCAGCAGGCGTCTGCATGTGCCGGCCGGCCGACTGCCGCGCGGCGTGCGCCTGGCCTGATCCTCACACCCCATCGATCCGGAGTGGACGGGATGGTCAATCCTCGACGCGGCGTCGTCCCTCGAAGGCCCTCCCGAGGGTGACCTCATCGGCATACTCCAGGTCGGCGCCCACGGGCAGGCCGGAGGCGAGCCGGGAGACGGGCACGGCCATGGTGCGCAGCATGCGGGTGAGGTAGGCGGCGGTCGCCTCGCCGACGACGTCCGGGTCCGTGGCCAGGATGACCTCCTCGACCTCGCCGTCTCCCAGGCGGCTGAAGAGCTCGCGCACGCGCAGGTCGTCGGGGCCGACACCGTTGATGGGGTCGATGGCGCCGCCGAGCACGTGGTAGAGCCCCCGGTACTCGCGGGTGCGCTCGATGGCGACGACGTCCTTGGGCTCCTCGACGACGCAGATGACGCGCTGGTCGCGGCGGGGGTCGCGGCAGACGGCGCACTGGGGGGCCTCGGCGATGTTGCCGCAGGTCTCGCAGAAGCGGACCTTGGCCTTGACGGCGCGCAGAGCCTCGATGAGGCGCTCGACGGCGGCCGAGTCGGCGGCCAGGACGTGGAAGGCCATGCGCTGGGCAGACTTGGGGCCGATGCCGGGCAGCTCCCCGAACTCGTCGATGAGGTCCTGGACAGCGCCTTCGTAGACGGCGGGCATGTCAGCGTCCTTCCTGGGTCACGGTGACCTCTTCGATGACCTGGGCGCCGAGGACCCGTTTGACGACCTCGAGCCCGACGACGCCGGCGTCCTCGGCGTCAGGGTCGTCCTCGCTGGGGGTGTCGTCGGCCAAGGAGTCGGTGTCAGCGTCCTGGGCGGCAGCGCGGGCGGCGGCCATGGCGGCGGCCAGGCGCGAGCCGGCGATGCCCGACGGCGCCCAGGTGGACTCGTCCTCGGGCGGGGCGCTTGAGGCGCTGGGCTCCTCGGGCGCCGGCCCCGGGCTGAAGGGGCTCGACTCCGTCCCCTCCCAGGTGACGGGGGCCAGGCCGGGTGATCCGGCGGTGGTGACCGGCACACTGCCGGCCCCGGGAGCCTGCGGGGACGGGGAGGAGGGCGTCTGCTGGAGGGACTGGGGGCCGCCGGAGCGGACGCGGCCCCGCCGGGAATCTCCGGCAGGGCGCGCAGACGGTGGACGGTGGCGAGGGGCGCCTCGTCGGGCGCCTGCGCGGCGGGTGCGGAGCGGGACTGGGCGGGTGAGGCTGAGGCCGCCGGAGCCGATGCCGGGGCCGGAGCGGGAGCGGCCTGGGGGTCGGTGGGCGCGGGTGTCGCAGGCGCTCCCGGGGAGGGCGAGGCGCCCGGCGGTGGGGACGACGGCGTGGAGGCGGGTACCGACTGGGCGGGCACGGTTCCGCCGCCGGGGACGGCGACCGGGCCCCAGCCGTCGTCCGGATCCGTGCCGCCCGCGGCGGGAGCGGGTGCCGAGGCCGGCGCCGGGGCTGACCCGCCGCCGGGGATCGCGACGGGCCCCCAGCCGTCGTCGGGATCGGTGGGTTTCGCAGGAGCCGAAGATGTCTGCGGCGTCATCGGGGTCACGTGGGCGGTGGGCGCCGGGGGCGCGGAAGCGGCCGGGGATGCCGGGGAGACTGCCTGGAACTCGGTGGGGGCGGCGCCGGCCGGAGCCGGCTGCGGCTCGGGTGAGGTCGCGGTGTCGTGCGCGGCGGGGGCCGGGGAGGCGCGGGAGTCCCGCGGGGTCGGTGCGACGAGAGGGGTAGTGGGCTCATCGGCGCCGACGTATCCGGAATCCTCGGCGTAGGGATCGGCGCCCCAGTCGTCCTCGGGCGGGGGCTCGATGATCGGGGAGCCGTCATCCCAGGTGGTGGAGACGGGCCGGTGCGCCTCGGGGCGGGCGGCCGGCTCGACGTCGGTGGGCCGTGCCGCCGCAGCGGCGGGCGACTGCACGGCTGGGCCCTGGGCGGGCCGACCGGTGTCGGCAGCACTGGTGCGGTCATGGGTTGCCAGCGCCCGGGGCGCGGGAGCGGATGAGGCGACCGGAGCCGCCGCATCCTCGACCGAGCCTTGGCCACCAGCGTGCGTCCCGGCGCCGTTGACGTCCTCCGCCCCACCACCGGCGGTCGATCCCACTGAGTCGAAGGCGCCGGTCTGCGGTCCGGGTCCGCTCGGTCCTGCATTGGGGGCGCCGCCACCGTCAAAGCCCTGCGGCCCACCGTGACCGGCGGCGGAGCTGACGCTGGGGCCGGTGGTGTGCGCCGTCTCCGCTCGGGTGGGGGCAGCGCCGGGGCTCCCCGGGCCTTGCGGTCCGCGCGGGCCTCCCGGCCCACCGGGGCCACCCGGGCCTCCCGGCCCGTCGTCGCCGGCGACGATGGCGTGCACCTCGAGGCGCAGGCCGAGGGCCTGGTGGAGGGCTGCGGAGAAGATGGGGCCGTGTCCGCCGTTCTCGAAGGCGCCCACGAGGCCGGGGGCGGTGAACAGCAGTGTGAAGACGCCCCCGGAGACGGTGCCCGGTCGGGAGTTGGGGCCGACCAGTGCCCAGGTGGCGCGCCGCGAGCGCTTGGCCGCCTCGAGGACCTCTTCCCAGCGGGTGCGGATCATCTCCGCGTCGGCAGCCTCACCCCCGCCCGGACCACCAACGGCGGCGCCGGCGCCTCCCTGAGCGGCCGGTGCTGACGGCGCGGCGGGGGCCGTCCCCCAACCGGCGTCGGGCTGGGATGCCGAGGGCGCGGCGGGCGCACTCGGGGCGGCCGGGGCACTGGCCGACTCGGCTCCGTGTGAGGGCTGTTCGGCCTGTCGTGGAACCGGCGTCGCCGCGGCCGAAGGCGCGGAGGGCCCCGGTGAGGCGGAGGCGCCGTCATGCGGGCCGTCCCAGTTGACGGCGGGGCCGGCCTGCGAGGCCGGTGCGGCTGATGCCGCGCCTGCGGCGGGCGCTGAGGGCGCGGCGGGGGCTGCCCCCAACCGGCGTCGGACTGGGGTGTCTGAGGGGCCGCGGCGGGCGCCGAGTCTCCGGCTCCCCCGGGTCCTCCAGCACTCTCGGGCCGCTGGCCCCCGCGCCGGCCGGCGGCGTCCGCGGAGGCCTGGCGGGCGATCTGGGCAGCCATCTCGCGTCCGGATCCGGCGGGCACGGCACCGGCGGCGTTGCCGGCCGCGCCGGCGCCCGCGCCGCCGGAGGCGGGCGAGGCCGTCGGTCCGACGCTCCCAGCAGGCCCGGCCGCAACGCCACCACCCCTGGCGGCGCCACCGGCGGGGATGAGCAGGCGGGCCACGAGCAGCTCGAGCTGGAGGCGCGGGGAGGTGGCGCCGACCATGGCGGTCAGGGCCTGGGCGGTGGTATCGGCGGCCCGCGAGAGGGCGGCGGCCCCCATGGTGCGGGCCTGCAGGTCCATGTGCTCGAGCTCATCGACCGGCAGGGAGCCGAGCGCCGCGCCGGCCTCGGAGCCGGCCAGGGCGATCACGAGCAGGTCGCGCAGCCTGGCCAGCAGGTCCTCCACGAAGCGGCGGGGGTCGTGGCCGGAGGAGACGACCCGGTCCACCACCCGGAAGACGCCGGCGCCGTCGCCCGCCGCGATGGCGTCGACGCACTGGTCGAGCATGGTGGTGTCGGTGTAACCCAGCAGGGCGACGGCCCGTTGGTAGTCGACGCCGCCGTCGTGCGCCCCGCCGATGAGCTGGTCCATGACGGAGAGGGTGTCGCGCACGGAGCCGCCGCCGGCGCGCACCACGAGGGGGAAGACTCCGGGGCCGATCTCCACGCCCTCGGCCTGGCACAGGTGGGCGAGGTAGCCCTCGAGGATGTCGGGCGGGACGAGGCGGAAGGGGTAGTGGTGGGTGCGCGAGCGGATGGTGCCGATGACCTTCTCCGGCTCGGTGGTGGCGAAGATGAACTTCACGTGCGCGGGCGGCTCCTCGACGAGCTTGAGCAGCGCGTTGAAGCCCTGCGCGGTGACCATGTGGGCCTCGTCGAGGATGAAGATCTTGTAGCGGTCGCGGGCCGGGGCGAAGGCGGCACGCTCGCGCAGGTCGCGGGCGTCGTCGACGCCGTTGTGGCTGGCGGCGTCGATCTCGACGACGTCGAGGCTGCCGGGGCCGCCGGTGGCCAGGTCCCGGCAGGACGGGCAGGTGCCGCAGGGGGTGTCGGTGGGGGGCCTGGGCGCAGTTGAGGCAGCGGGCCAGGATGCGCGCCGAGGTCGTCTTGCCGCAGCCGCGCGGACCGGAGAAGAGGTAGGCGTGGGTGACGCGGTCGGCCCGCAGCGCCGCCATGAGCGGAGCGGTGACGTGGTCCTGCCCGATGACCTCCTGGAAGGTGTCGGGGCGGTAGCGGCGGTACAGAGCGGTGGTCACGGGCCGAGCCTAATCGGCCGGGCCGACCCCGTGCGAGGCACTGGGCGGGTCGGATTCCATCTGGCACGATGGGCGGGCAGGCACGTCGCCGACTGAAGAAATGGAGGAACCATGTCCGTCACCGAGGCTCTTGTCTCCCGCAACGCCGCCTACTCCACCGAGGTCCTCTCCCGGGGTGGCCTGGCGGCCAAGGGCACGCAGAAGGTCGCGGTCGTGGCCTGCATGGACTCGCGCGTGGACGTCTTCGCGGCCCTGGGGCTCGCCCCGGGCGAGGCGCACGTCATCCGCAACGCCGGCGGCCTGGTCACCGAGGACACGATCCGCTCCCTAACGATCAGCCAGCGGCTGATGGGAACCGAGGAGATCCTCCTCATCCACCACACCGGCTGCGGCATGCTCTCCTTCACCGACGAGCAGCTCTGCTCCGCCCTGGAGGCGGAGACCGGCGCGCGGCCGACCTGGGCGCCGGGGGCCTTCACCGACCTGGCCGACAGCGTGCGCCAGTCGATCGCCCGCATCACGGCCTCGCCCTTCATCCCCCGCACCGACGCCGTGCGCGGCTTCATCCTGGATCTGGCCACCGGCGGCCTGGCGGAGGTCGACGCCGTCGAGGCCTGACCCGGAGGGCCTCGAGGACACGGCACGAGGTGGAGGCAGCCCGGGCATGTGAGGACCCCTCGCGCACCCGCCAGAGCCTGCTTACCCTTGCTACCTTCCGGTCCTGGGGGATTCACTGGATGACGCCGCACGAGGGGCCGAGCGAGAGCTACCCGATCCGGCCCCCGGTTGCGAACCGCCCATAACCGGCTCCGCCGCACCCGGCCCGCCCCAGAGACCCGAGGACGCGCCATCGGGTCCGAGGACGGTGGCGGGAGGTGCGCCCTCGATGCCTATGGTGAGTCCTGGCGGGGTCGACACCGCGAAACCGGCCTCGCGTGACAGATCCCACCGCCCCGGGCTGGCCCCGGCGATGGGCGGTCCGATATATTCCTTTCTCGTTGCACGTGGTTGTCACCGCGTGGAGCGCCTGGAGGATTCGCCTAGTGGCCTATGGCGCACGCTTGGAAAGCGTGTTGGGTGCAAGCCCTCGGGGGTTCGAATCCCCCATCCTCCGCCATCACCCCGGAATCCTCGTGATTCCGGGGTATTTCTGTACCACCCTCCGCTGCCCCGCAGCAGGGGCAGTCGGGTCTTCTCCCCATCGACGCGGCCACTGACGCCTGCCACGATGGCCCCATGCCGACAAGAGTCTCGTCCCTCATCGCCCTGCCGACCGCGCTCCTTCTCGCCGTGAGCCTCAGCGCCTGCGACGAGGATGCGGTGAGCACTCCCTCCGCTCATCCCTCCTCCTCAGCCAAAGCCGCCCCCTCGAAGGACTCCCCCAAGGACAAGGACGCCCGGGGCTCCGACGGCGACTCCTCTGCCACCCCTCAGGCCACCGCCTCCGCCGACTCCAGTGCCGGGGCGGAGGGCGATGCCAAGACCGTGAACATCCACGACCTCAAGGCCGGCAACTGCATCTCCGGGCTGGTCAACGAGCCCGAGCACGGCGAAACGAACGCCACGAGCACCACGAACGCCACGAGTGCGAAGCTCGTCGACTGCTCCACCCCCCCATCAGTACGAGGTGATCGGAACGGGGCAGTCCACAGCCTCCACCTACACCGAGGCGAACGCCTCGAAGGAGATCACCACCGTCTGCGCTCCGGTGCTGGAGAGCTACGTCGGCCCCTCCTCCAAGACCCAGAAGTACCAAGTGGCGGCCCTCACCCCCTTGCAGTCCTCCTGGGACCAGGGGGACCACTCCTTCATCTGCATCGTCCAGAACCGGGATAACACACCATTGAACAATTCCATCAAGAACTCCTAGTCTGTCCCCATCGAGCAGGACGGCCGCGCACGGGCGAACCACTGATGGAGAAGGGATACTTCTTCCTTCCCAAGCCTCGCGAATACCGTCCAGCCTCCCACTCCGGCCGGGTGGCGACGCTCCGTCTCTCCGTCTCATGTCGCCACCCGGTCCTTATCCCGAATTTTTCAGCCGGCTCTTCGATCGTGGCCAGGTTCCTGCAGAAAACCGGCACAATCCCACCATTCCGGCTGTTACGGTTCAACTCATGCGCACTCGGACCACGCTCCTCACCCTCCCCGTCACCGCCGCTGTCGCCATGGGACTGACCTCCTGCGGCCTGCTGTCCTCGGAAACCACCACCGCCACCAAGGACCTCAAGGTTGGCCAGTGCTACAACGCCGTGAACAAGGACTCCGGCGGCAACGAACCGATCGGCGAGGTCGTCGTGGTCGACTGCTCCAAGGCGCACACCTACGAGGTCATCGCCCAGACCACCTTCAGCGACGACATCAAGGAGTTCCCCAAGCAAAAGGCACGCGACTCCCTGGGCCAGGGCTTCTGTCTGGGCGAGGACTTCACCAAGTACGTCGGAATCGAGTCCAGCCAGACCAGCTACCAGGTCGAGTACCTCACGCCCGGCGAAGACACCTGGGCCAAGGGCGACCGCAAGGTCACCTGCGTCGTCACCCAGGGGGACAAGTCACAGGTCAAGGGCTCGGCCAAGAACTCCAAGAAGTAGCTTCACCCGCTTCAGCAGCCATTGACTCACCCCGGCCCGGATCGGCCGAGGATGCCACTACCCGGGTATCTGAATCGTCCCCGAACCCCTGAACGATATCGAATATCGCGCCGATATCCTTCCCTAAAATGACGGCGATTGTCACACTTTTTCGGCATCACCGACCCCGTTCAAGCGCCGCGTTCTTCGGGAACTTCTCGGGTCGACCAGGGTGCGACCATCACGGGCAGCTGCAGCGCTCGTAATCTCCTGGAGTGACCAGTGATGCTCTTCGTGCACCGCAGCCCGGCGCCCCGCTCGATGACGAGCCACCCGAGCGCCGCCCTGGCCGCGCGCGCCGTCGAGGTCCCAGACGTCGCCCCGGCGACGGCGGAAGCCGGCCGTCCTTCACGCAGGAAGCGATCCTGGCCGCCGCCCGCGAGTCCTTCCTGGCCCAGGGATATGAGGGCACCACCATCCGCGCAGTGGCTCGCACAGCTGGTGTGGACCCCGCGCTCGTGTCCTACTACTTCGGCTCCAAAGGGGACCTGTTCGGGGCGGCGGTCAACCTGCGCGTGCGGGTGAGCCGGGAGATCGCCACCGCCATCAGCGGGGATCTCCTCTCAGCCGGTCCCCGCCTGGTGCACCTGTCGCTGACGGCCTGGGACGACGACGCCCACGGCGCGAGCTTCCGCACCCTGCTGCAATGGATGGCCACCGACATCCGCAGCCCGGAGGCGATTCAGAACTACGCCACCGAGGAGATCGCGACCCCCATGGCCGAGGCTCTTGAACAGTCGGGCCTGTCCATCACCTCGGCGCGAGAACGGGCCACCCTGGCCGGTTCCCAGCTGGTGGGGCTGGCTATGATCCGCTACGTGCTACACCTGGAGCCCATCGCCGGCGCGAGCATCGACCACCTTGTGGAGGTCGTCGGACCGACGATCCAGCGCTACCTCACCGGCCCACTGCGGCCCGCATGAACCGGCACTCTCGCGGGCGAGGACCGGTGAGGGTCCCGGGAGGAAACCGGCGGCACGTTCTCGTCCCGAATCGCCCGGATGCGAGAACCAGGTTCGCCCCGGCGAGAGGTCACCGGGGCGAACAGAGGCGTACCGAGAACGTCTCGGGGCCGGCTCAGAAGGTCTCGTAGCGCTTGGAGTTGAGGAAGACGCCGTGGCCGGTCTCGGTGTTGCGGCAGGTCATGCCGGTCTCCTCGGAGCTGCACACCCAGGATCCGAAGGTGACGGACTGACCGTACTCCACCACCTGGGGCGAGGAGCCGCCGCCGCGGAATGCCTCATCGAGCGAGAAGGCGCCCTCGCTGCGGCCGGCGAGCTGTGGAATCCCTCCGGAGCTGAGGTCGAACCACCACTTCGGCGAGCCCGACTCGTCCCGGCCATAGGTGCCGTTGGAGCGGTAGGACAGCACGCCGCAGCCCGCGTGGCGGGCGGACAGGTCGCAGCCGATGTTGCCCGACGGCGACACGATCATGGCGGTCTTCTCCAAGACGAGGTTGTCCGGGACGAAGGACGTGGCCTGGCCGGCCGAATCGTCGGCGGGGGCGGCCGGCTCAGCAGGCGCCTGCGCGGGAGCGCCCTTATCGGCCTGGGTGTCGGCAGGTTTGTCGGCCGACTTATCAGCCTGCGCATCAGCGGGTTTGTCGGCCGGCTTATCGACCTGGGTATCGGCTGATTTGTCAGCGGCCTTGTTGACCGGTGTGTCAGCCTGTGCCGGCGCCGAGGGCTTCTGAGCGGCCCCGGCTTGGGACCCGCCGGCATTGCCCGCCTTCCCCTGAGTCTGCTGGGCCTTGGAGGCAGCACCGTTCTGCTGGCTCGGAACGTCCGTCTTACCGAGGGCCGCCGCCTTGGCGGCGCCGTTCCTGCTGGCGGCGGGACGTGGCTCGTTGGCCCGCGGACTCGCGGGACGGGACTGGGAGCCCGAGGGCTGTGACGCGGAGGAGTCGGCGGAGCCCTTACCGGTAGGACTGGGGATGCGAGGAGAGGCGTGCCCCGACTTCTGCCCGGAGGTCGCCTTGGCGCCGGCCGTCGACTGCGCATCCGCAGATGACGATGAGCCCGTGGTGCCCTGCTGATTGGCGTTGGAGGCACCACCGGACTGACAACCGGCCAGAAGCATGGCGGTCGAGGTGAGAACAACGAGAGACAAGGGGATGGTGAAGCCGCTTCGGCGGACCGCGATGGTCATGACTGCGGCATCCTTTCGGTCGAGGTCGGTGCAGATAACACGGTACTAGAGCCCCGAAGATGAGGGGAACAGTCTGAAAGTCAAGCGTGCCGCCGTTCTCCGGCATCAGACATCGCACCTTTCCAGCAAACCACCAGATATCGCAGCGATAACGCCAATCACAGAGAGATGACGAAACTATCGTTCTCCGGACTACATTCCAACTAGTGAGACAGTTAACGGAGTGGCCTCCTTTCCCGGAGGGGTGCGGAACGGTCGACCCCGGCGGATCGACACCACGGGCGGAGTCGATGTTGGACGGCCCACGGCTCTCCCACGCACCTCCAACCGCTTCATTCACTAGGATGTTGCCGTGATCTTCAAGGCAGTACGAGAGAGGCCCCCCCCTACCCCGACCACGGGGTCACCACTCAGCGCGACTGGGCCGTCATCGCACCTCGACAGATCCGCCTGGCCGATCTCACCACCACTCGCGCAACCCTCGATCTGCGCAGCCTCCTGGATGACGACTCCACCTTCTACGGCGACCTGTTCGCCCATGTCGTCTCCTTCAAGGGAGACCTCTACCTGGAGACCGGGCTGCACCGGGCACTGCGCGCAGCCCTGCAGGGACGCACCGCGATCCATGCCCGCATCCTGGAGGTCACGGAGGAGGGAGTGCCGCGGCTCGCCCCGGCACCGCCGAGCGCCTGACCCTCACCGGCGGCACTCAGCGACCCGCCCGGATCACACTCCACAGCTCAGTCCCATGTCACATCGAGCCCGCCACCACCCGATGAGCGCCGTCGTCCATTACCCTGGATCACGTGAGTAGTCCCGCAGATCCGCGCACCGAGTACCGGCGGCACATGCAGCACCGTCAAGCCACTGTCATCGGCGCTGTCCTGGCCGCCATGGTGGTCGCCGTCGCCGTGAGCCTCCTGGTATCGCTGGGCATCCTGCCCGCCTACAACCCGGGCTTCTCGCAGCCCAAGAGCACGGCGACCTATGTGCCCCAGCCCTGCCCGCCCAGCGGAGCCAAGACCGTCGACGTCACCGAGATTAAGAAGATCAATATCTACAACGGCTCCGAATCGGTGGGCCTGGCCGCCACGGTGCAGCAGGAGCTGGAGGAGGCGCACCTGCACATCACCTCGGCGAATGACTGGCCGGGAGGCATTTACAACGGCGAGGTCCAGATCATGGCCTCCAAGGGCGGCCTGACCAATGCCTACTCCCTGGCCCAGATCTTCCCCAACTCCTCGGTGCAGCTCGACAGCAGCCTCTCCGACAGCGACACCACGGTCTCCGTGGTCCTGGGCAAGGAGTACCTCCAGAACGCCCTGAAGTCGGACGAGATCAAGCTTCTCGGCGCCGACAAGCCCATCACCGCCCCCAGCGACTGCGTCCCGGCGGACAAGGCCGCCACGAAGGAGCCCAGCTGATCCAAGGCCGCCCGTCCGGGTGGGTTCATCTCCGACGACGCTCGCCCTCACCCCCTCCATTACCCGAGTGGTAGCCGATGCGCTGAACGCGCATCGGCTACCACTCTTCTTACCGCTTTTCCACAGCGCCTACTGGTAAGGGGGCTCAGGCGCGGTTCTCACCGGCGTCCTCAGCGCCGTCGGTGCTCGACGACAGGGCCGCCGCCGGGGACGCGACCGAGGGGGAGTGAGCGGCGCGGCCGGAGTAGGCCGGCCCCTCCAGCTCGGTGCCGGCGGGAGCCGAGGCCGGGGACGCCTGCTCCAGGTTGGTGCCACGCAGCTTCGAGATCCAGCGCATGGCGTGGTAGACACCGATGGCGGCGGCCGAGCCGAGGGCGATGCCCTTGAAGGTCATGTCACCCCAGACCAGGGTGTAGTCGGCGATGGCCACGACCATGGACACGGCCGCCGTGTTGAGGTTAATCGGGTCGGAGAAGTCCACGCGGTTCTGCACCCAGATGCGCACCCCCAGCATGCCGATCATGCCGTAGAGGACCGTGGCCGCCCCACCCAGGACACCGGCCGGGATCGTGGCGATGATCTGGCCGAACTTCGGCAGGAGGGACAGGCCCAGGGCGCTCAGCGCCGCCACCACGTAGGCGGCGGTGGAGTAGACGCGGGTGGCGGCCATGACACCAATGTTCTCCGCGTAGGTGGTGGTGCCCGAGCCGCCGCCGGTGCCGGCGAGCATGCTGGACAGCCCGTCGGCGAACAGGGCGCGGCCGGTGACGTCGTCGAGGTCCTCCCCGGTCATGGCCGAAACGGACTTGACGTGACCGATGTTCTCAGCGATCAGGACGAGCACCACGGGGATGAACAGGCCCAGGTAGCGCACGTCGAATGCCGGGGCGTGGAAGTCGGGCAGCCCCAGAACGGGGGCCTTAGCGACATCATCGAAGTTGACCTCTCCGCGCAGCACCGCGGTGACGTAGCCGATGAGCACACCGATGAGGATCGCCAGGCGCCCGATGATGCCCTTGAACAGCACGGTGATGACCAGGATCGAGGCAATCGTGACGACCGCCGTCACAGGGCCCTTCGTGACATTGCCCCAAGCCGCAGGGGCCAGGTTGAAGCCGATGAGGGCGACGATCGCGCCGGTGACGATTGGCGGCATGAGATGGTCGATCCAGGCGGACCCGACCAGGTGGACGACGACGCCCACCACCAGCAGGCACAGCCCCACCGAGATGATCCCGCCCTGCGCAAGCGCGGCCTTGTGGGGGTCAAGGGGGGCTCCGCTGTCACGCGTATAGCCGGTCACGGCTCCGATGGGGGCGAGGAGCGCGAAAGAGGAGCCCAGGTAGCTGGGCAGGCGCCCGGAGGTGATGCCCAGGAACAGCAGGGTGCCCACGCCGGTGAAGAACAGCGTCGTCGCCGGGTCGAAGCCGGTCAGCAGCGGCACCAGGAAGGTGGCGCCGAACATGGCGACGACGTGCTGGACACCGATGCCGATGGTGCGCGGCCAGGTGAGACGCTCGCCGGGGGCGACGACCTCGCCCGGAGCGATGGACCGGCCATCGCCGTGCAGGCGCCAGCCACGAGAGGGAGAAGAGGACACGAGTGGACTCCTGCCTAAGCGAATAGGGGAACGACTGTGTCCCGTGGGAAATCCACTCGCGGGAGACCCGCGGGACGCTTGGCAGGATCCGGCAGAGCCTGCCGGGACTTCAGCATAGCCCCTGCTCGGGAGGTGTGCGGACCGGGCCCCCTCACGGGCACCGGGCGGGCTCCGCCCGATTCGTCCGCGGGAAGGATGCCGCCCCCGGGCCGACGGTGCATGATGGGGGCATGAGCACCGTCGGGACCTCCTCTCCGGGACAGAGCGCGCCGCCCTTCTCACCGCTCTCGGAGCAGTACGTCAACGGACTCCCCCCGGGATTCGTCTTCCCCGGCACCGAGAACCTCAACCCGACAGAAATCTTCTCCGGCCCCGGCTACACGGCGCCCTGCCCCCGCAGCGACTCCAGGGCGACGGCCGCCCTGATGTGCGGACTGCTCAGCTTCATCCCCTTCATCGGCGTCGCTGCGATCATCCTGGGCATCGGTGCGCTGCGGCGTCTGCGCCACAGCTACGACTCCGGTGAGGGACTGGCCTGGATGGGGCTCATCCTGGGAGCCGTCTCCGTCATCCTGTGGCTCTGCTTCCTCATCCTTGTACTGTTCGTGACCTAGAGGCCACACAGCCACACCCCGGCCAACCGGTCCCCTACAGTGGTCCCGTGAAACCCTTCATCATGGTCACCACGCGCCCCGAGCATGAGGCGGCGCTGGACGAGTACGAGTCCTTCCTGGCTCAGAGCGGCCTATCGCGCGACGACCTGCAGCACATCGCCCTGGAAGAGGTCGATTTCCTCGACTCCTTCACCGCAGCCGATGTCTCCGGGGTGCTCATCGGGGCCAGCCCCTACAACGCGGACACTCCGGCGGCTGAGAAGACTCGCAGTCAGCTCAACGTCGAGGAGCAGATCCGCGAGCTGCTCGGGGTGATTCTCAAGGAGGGCATCCCCCTTCTGGCCACCGGCGTCGCGCTCCAGGTGCTGGCCGCCTACCTGGGCACCGGGACACAGGAGGAGTTCGGGGAGGAGCTGGGTGCCGTCGACCTGTTCTTGACGGCGGAGGGCCGCGAGGACCCGGTCCTGGAGGGGCTTCCCCAAGTCGTCACGGTCTTCGCCGGCCACTACGAGGGCGTCGGAGAGGTGCCCGAGCACGCGACCCTGCTGGCGAGCTCACCGGACTGCCCGGTCCAGATGCTGCGCGTGGGCAGGAACGTCTACGCCTGCCAGTTCAACCCTGAGCTCGACGCCGCCCGGTTCGAGCGGCGCGTCAGCATCTACGACGAAGCCGGTTACGGTGACCCGGATATGAGCGAGGACATCCTCACCCAGGCCCGGTCCTCCGAGACGCACGACGCCGGGCAGATCATCCGTAACTTCGTCTCGCACTTCACACGCGGCTGAGCTGCCACTCCTTGGGGCCGAAAGCCCCGAAGGACTTCGGGGTACAGGCGCAGCTCCGGAACTGAGAACCACGATCATCAGGACCTTGCCATGACTTACCCACCCGCCTATCCAGGACCGCCACAGAGACACAGCGGCCCACCGAACCCATCGCATACGCCGCAGCCCGCCTTTGGCCCGCCCCCGGCGAGCGCCCCGCAAGGCGGAATGACCTACGGGCAAGCGCCGGCGCCGGTCGGTCACGGTGCTTACATGCCCCCTGAGCAAAGCGCGATTCCGACGCAGTCGATGGTAAACCCTCCCGGGGCCCCCGCCTTCCCAGGCCACTCCTACCCGCCTGCACCCGCGCGCATCTTCGCACCACAGCATCAGCCGTATCAGCAGCAGTACCAGCAGTATCAGCAAGGCGCGGGCTCGGACACCGGGTCCGCGTACCTGAGCGGATCGGTGACCGCACCGGGCTACGCCTTGCCGGCTTACCCCGCCCCCGACGGAGTGCCGCGGCTGGGCGGCCCGCGCCTGGGAACCACCTCATCCCAGTCATTGGGCGCACCACACCGTGTGCCCTGGCGCGGCGAGAAGGCGGCGGCACTGGTCATGATGATCGTTGGCTGCGCCCTTGAGGTCGTCATCTACATTATCTACATTACTCTTCTTCTCAACGCGATGAAGGGCAATGTATGGATCACCACCATCGTAGCCACACTCGTATTCATAGTCGCCACACCGACGATCTGGTGGCATTACTTCGGATTGCGCCACCTGTTCCGCAACCAGCCGGTTACTGAAATGTTGGGGCTTGCCCTATGGTTCGGTCACGGGGTGCTCATCATGCCCATCAACGGCATCAACAATAACCCGTACGTCGGCGTTCAGGACACCGCCATCGTCCTTCTGTTCGTCGTCACCGCAGTAGGCGCCATCCTCACCATACGTCTCAACCAGCGCTTAAGGACTCCGCAGCCATGGCCCACCACCTTGGCCGTGAGCGCCTGCCAGTTCGTGCTCATCAACAGCGCCGTACACATTTCATACCTCAGCATATCGACCTATACGTACATTTCGGCAGGGAAAGAGCCCTCAGTCAGCACACGACCAGCGCCTGGTTCATATGGTCGGAGTCAGGCGGAAAAGGCCTCCCCATCGTGCCAGGACTACTCATTTTCATCGTCATCACCTCCCTGGCCGCCGTCGGCCTGTTCCTGGGAATGCGACACCCTTCCAGCACGCCCTTCCGAATCGTGTCCACGAGCACCGTCTCACTTTTGACGCTCTACAACATAGTCATCGTCCTCATCTACGGACTACCCACCGTTGGCGAATACGCCTTTGAACCATCCAGCACAGGAATCGTGATGGCGATCATCATCGGCCACGGGACGCTCCTCATCGGTTCGACACTGGTGGCCGGACGCAGATCCGCAGTCGCTTCTCCAGGTGGACACAGCCAGTACCGCTATGGCGTCGCAGGCACAACCAGCGCCCACGGCATGCAGAACCGCTTCAGCCGGTACCACCGGTCCCAGTCCCCATGGACGGGCGGATACTGAGCCGCCCCAGCAACCACAAGGTCGGCACGCGATGCCATCTCGGTCATCGACACCGACTGACCACTCAAGCACAATGCCACCATGCGGCAGCCACCTCGATCTCAGAGCAGCCCCATCCTCCGACGCCGTCGACCTCTTCTGGGCACAGTCCGGCGGCGCCGTACGGCGTGATGCCCGACAGGCCGGCCACCCCCTCACCGTCACCGCATGCGCCCCCGTTTCGGGCCACGCGCTCCAGAGCAGACAGCAGGCCGACCACCCTTATCTTTTCCAGGCGCAGACCGCCACTCCGACGCAACCGGTGGCCCCGCATCTGTCCAGTGTCGGCCAGCCCGCCAGCAGGATCGTCGCCAACGGGGCTGATGCCGGCCCCTACTCGGCAGGACCCACCGCCAGCTTTCCCAGGTTCGCCCCCGCCCCATTCTCCAGGCCTGTTCCCGCCACCCCGCGGTCATTCGTCCAGCCATCGATGGCCAGCGTGTCGAGGCCCGACGTCACCCACAGGACCTCTTTCCTCTCACCCGCCCCCTGGGGACGCAACCGACTGGCCGCCCTCGTGCTGACGCTGCTTGCAGTCGGACTGCACGTGATATGGACAATCAATGACACATCCGCAAACGACAGCTTCCCTTCCTTACATAACCCCACGAGTCAGGACTACTTCAATGCGCTGTATTACATCCCACACACACTAGGTGCTTGGTGGCTCATCCTCATCCTCGTTCCCATCATCACCATCACCAGGAACCAGGCCAGCATCATCACAACGGCGGCCGCATTTCAGCTATTCTTCATTGACACGTTGATCTTCAACAATAGCCTCACCGGCAATCCACTCCCTATTCTTTGCCTCCTGACCACTGGCGGAGCAGCGATCTTCACAACCCTGACGGGGAGGACCACTCAACCCCCTCGACATTGGCTGGTCACTTCTCGGAATGGCGATGAACCTATTCCTCCTCGTGTCCATGGCGCACCGGATCATGAGACTCCTCATGAACGCAAAGCTGTATCAATCAGGCCGGGCCAACCATACGGTCAACATATGGATGACTCCCGCTATCGCATCGGATGATCGGGGAATGCCACTCGCTGTTGGAGCGGCCATCACGATCATCGTGATGATCATCGCCTCGGTCAGCCTCTACCTGGGGCTCTCATCCCCTACCAGTCGCATATTCCGCTACACCGTTGGAGTCGCCCCAACGCTCATGGCGCTGGTCAATATGTACATTCTCTCCGTGTTCGGCTTATCCCGCGCCATCATTGCCTCACCTCTCGGTCTGACCAGCATCGGCACGGGCGACCACCCGCACGCGAAGTTACGGGCCTGGTTGGCATCGGTCCTCCTCATTCTTCTCGCCATGGGAGTGACGGCACTCCTGAGCCGCAGATCCGCCGCCCAACGGCACATGCAGATGCCCTGGAGCACAGCGCAGCCCTTGACCACGGGGACACCCAGTTTCAATGCCGTCGCCCCCACGCGTGCAGGAGGGCCTCAGGCACACTCGACTGGAGTGACTGGACTCACTCCCTTGGCGCCATCCGTGGGCCCATCGGCTCCGAACTCCTGGTGACGGTGCACCACATCGGTGAGCCACCACCACCCACTGGCCATGTCGCCAACCCACGTCACCAAGGAGTTCTCCCATGCGTACTCGCAAGATCGTGTCAGCCGCCCTGCTCGTTGCCGCTCTCGCCGTCGGCACCGCCGCCTGCGGCTCCACGAACGCCGACAAGGGCACGATGGAGCAGACCTCCACCCCAAGCGGCACCATGAGCGACGGCAAGACCGCTGACTCCACGATGGACGACGGCAAGATGTCCGACGGAAAGATGGCTGACAACGCCACCTCCGGCAGCATGTCGGACGGCAAGATGAGCGACGACACGATGTCGGCCGCACCCTCGGCCAGCGCCATGTCGGACGGCAAGTAGGAACTGCCCCGGCGAACCGCCGCGACGCGTGTTGGCTCGTACCCACCACGGTGGGTACGAGCCAACACGCTGACACACAAGCCGAGCACCTGCTCTACAGGAACTGACCGCGCTCATCGGCAGCAGCAGTCCCGGCCACGCCTCCACGGACGAAGTCGTCAGAGGTTCTGGAGCATGACGGCCACAACGGCCCTCAGGACAGGTCGGCGTACTCCTGCGGCACATCGGCAACAGCCTGCGCGATGGGGGTGTCGCCGTCGTAGAAGGGGATGACCTTGCCGATACTGGCCGGCTCAGCGAGCACGGCGGCGACGACGCGAGCCACGTTGCCACGCGACGTCGGTGCCTTCCAGGTCGGAGTGCCCTTGGGGACGCGGGCCACGGTGATGGCACCGGTGGGCTCCTCCAGAGTCAGCAGACCCGGCCCCAGGATCGTCCAGTCCAGGTCGGTGGTCTGCAGGTGCCGGTCTGCCGCGATCTTGGCAATGGCGTAGACGCGCAGCGGGTGGTCGTCGGGAACCTCGCCGTAGGCGGCGATGAAGGAGACCATGACGTAGCGCGTGACCCCGGCTGCAGCCGCGGCCTCCATGGAGCGGATGGCTGCGGCGCGGTCGACGGCGTCGGTACGCTCCGGACCGCCCTTGCCACCGGCACCGGCCGACCAGACGATCGCGTCGGCTCCGGCGAAGACCCGGGTGAGCTCAGCGACGTCGGCTTCCTCGACGGACAGGACCAGCGGGGTGGCTCCGGTGGCGGCGACGTCGGCGGACTGGTCAGGGTTGCGGATGAGGGAGACGACCTCGTGGCCGGCCTCCACGAGCAGCGGGGCGGCCAGCAGCGCGACCTTGCCGTGACCTCCGATCATGACGATGCGGGACATGAGCGGGTCCTTTCTGTACGTCTTCTGTACGTCCTGGGCGTTCGGGACCGATCAAACGATTCGGCCCGGGTGGTGCCCCACTATCCACCCCGCTTGCACCGCACGCATCCCCTTCCCGCGCTGCGCGAACTGGGACATCGTGCCGACAGCGCGCCCGTCAGCCGCGGGCGTGGACGGACACGAAGTTGGCCAGGAGCTTCCAGGAGTCGGAGACGTCGTCGAGGCGCACACGGGCCTGGAGCTCGGCGAGCTCGTCGTCAGCGAAGTAGCCGTGACCTGCGTAGAAGCCAAGCCGGTGGGCAAGGTAGTCGCCGTCGAGCTCGGGGTGGAACTGCGTGGCGTACAGGTTGCTGCCAATCCGGAACATCTGGACCGGGCAGGCCTCGCCGGTCCCCAGGACGACGGCGTGGGGCGGCAGCGTCGTGACCGCCTCCTTGTGGGCGACGAAGGCCTGGAAGACCTTCGGGACGCCCGCGCAGATCGGGTCGGCCAGGCCAGCCTCGGTGAGAGTGACCTCGGGAGCAGTGACGGCCTCGCCGTAGGTGGTGTCGACGACGGCGCCCTGGTGGCAGGCGAGCGTGCCCACGCCGTAGCAGGCGCCGAAGAAGGGGAAGTCGGCCTCGACGACGCGGTCGAGCAGGCCGGAGAGCTCGGCCTCGACCCGCTTCTGCGTGGCGGACTTCTTCTCCGGCGGGGTGGAGGCGTTGAAGGGAGAGCCGCCCACGAGGATGCCGGACCAGTCGTCCAGGTCGATCTGCGGCAGGGACTGGGACTCCAGGCGCAGGCGGCGGAGCGTGGACTCGTCCAGGCCGGTGCGCTTGAGGAACGCCTCGTACTCGGCGTTGGCGGGCTCGTCGTCGCTGCGGGTGGCCAGGAAGAGGAAGGGTTTCACGAGATGACCTTAACGGGGGCTGGCAGCCCGGGCAGCATCCTTTTCCACGCCGTTCCCAGAATCACGTTCAGGAGCCGGCCCGCAGGCCTCTGAGGATCTCCTCGACGGCGGCCAGGGTGACGCCGGACGCCTGCCTCAAGGAGAGCTGCGCATGCCCGAGGTTGCCTCCGACGGCCGGGGCGTCGAGGTAGGTCAGGGCGGAGACCGCCACTCCCCTCGCGGCCAGGATCATGGCCTCGGCCACGGAGTCGGTGACGGCGGCATCGGCGCCCAGGGAGGCCAGGGCGTGGGACTCGGCCGGACTCGGACGCAGCGGTCCGGGCACGAGGGCGACCACGGAGCTGCCGCTCACGCCGCGAAGACTCCCCAAGCGCTCAGTGAGCCTGGCGTCCCAGCCCGCCGAGACCATGCCGGCGGCCGGAAAGAGAGAACCTCCGGTGACATTGAGGTGGTCGGCGACGACGCGCACCTGTCCCGGCGCTGACCCTCCGGCCACGTCACCGGAGCCGCGTAGCGGGGTGGCACGGGTGACGAGCAGAGCGGCGCGCAGGTGGGCCCCACTGGCAATCCGGGCCAGCGCCGTCGCACTGCGGGCGGCCTCGCCCTCGTACATGCTGGTGCGACCACGGGCGACGAGGACACCGAGGCCCCCACGCTCGTAGGAGAGGAGCGCGTCCTCGTGGCCGGGGGCGCTCGGAGCCTGAACGCCGGGTAGGAAGGACAGGCGCACCCGGGCCGATGGGCGCCCCCAGGCCTGGTCAAGATCGCGCAGGAAGGCGGGCTCGGCGATGACGAGGAGGTCGTGGCGGGCACGCCCCGTGGCCAGGAGGATGGAGGCTCCGTCGGGGTCCTCGTCCCAGATTCCTGGTGAGGCGGACTGCTGGACCATGGATTCTCCTCGGGTGCGCCCGGAGTGGGCGATGGGACAGGGAACGACGGCCGACGCGAGACGCCGGTCAGGGTGGAGCGAAGTCTACGCGAAGACGCCGGTGGCCGCCGCCGATCTGGTCCCCCTTCCCCACTCACCGACAAAAACTTCAGAATCGACAACCTCAGAATCGACGCGGCTCCGGGTCGTTTATGAAGATTCCGTCGATTTGCGTGCAGGCAGGCGGGCCGAGCAAGCGAGCCAACGCGCCGCCTTCATGCAAACGTTTTTGAACGAAATGTGCAAGAAAAAAAGAGAATCACCTAACATCTCCTCATGTCTGAATGCACGTACACTATTAATGCACCAATCGATCAAGTTCGATCAATCATTACGGAGTTCTTCACCCAGGAAGGCTGGGCCGTCGCCCCCTTCTCCGGCGACTCCCTTCAGATCACCCGCGGCAAGAAGGGCATGTCCATCGCCTTCGGTGCACTCATGGGCAAGAACTTCTATCTTTCGCAGCACCTTCAGTTCGGGGCCGGCCCGCATGGCGAGACCTTGGTGCGTTACCTCTCCTCGACGGGATCGGCCATCATCGGCGGCGCCCTCGGCATGCGCAAGGCCGTCAAGACCCACGCCGAGTACTCCGAGAAGCTCGCTCAGGCCCTGCAGTCGCGAGACATCCTCATGAGCGTGCGGTAGCCGCCGACACCTGCGCGTCTCCCTCTCATCCCCATCCACTCCACTGCGCCTCCGGTCCTCCGCCGACTGGAGGCCCTCTGCGGCTCAGCGCCCCTCAGCCGGTCCGACGTCGGCCCCGCACCTGCACCTACAGGCGCTCCCCCACCGGGCACAATCAGGGCATGACTCGCACCGGGCCGCAGGGGCCGCTCGCAGCCTCCGCAGACCGACCCCATCAGGGGCCCTGCTCGCCTCGCCCCCGGACCTGCCGGTGGTCGAGGTGCTGCCCAGGGCTGCGCGAGCGCCTCTCCCCCAGCCCCTCCACCTCCGCCTCCGACGACGCAGGCGCCGGCGCCTGCCTGGTCCTCACCGCCCCGCCCGGCACCGGTAAGACGACGCTCGTCCCACCGCTGCTGGCCGACGTCCTTACCAACGTCGCTGCCGCCCCGCAGCGCACCCGGGAACGCGGGCCGGGCCGCATCGTCGTCACCCAGCCGCGGCGTATCGCCGCCCGTGCGGCCGCCCGCCGCCTGGCCGACCTCCTGGGGAGGAGGTCGGCGGCACCGTCGGCTACGCGGTGCGCGGGGAGCGGCGCACCGGTCCGGACACGCGGATCGAGGTCGTCACCGCCGGACTCCTCCTGCGCCGTCTCCAGCGGGACCTGGAGCTGACCGGCGTCGACGCCGTCATCCTCGACGAGGTCCACGAGCGCTCCTTGGACAGCGACCTGCTTCTGGCCCTCCTGGCGGACGCGCGCACCGCCCTGCGCGAGGACCTCACCCTCGTGGCCATGTCCGCCACGCTCGACGCCGACCGCCTGCGCAGCATCCTGGGCAGCTCGTCGGGCGGCGCCGCCCCGCTGGTGGAGGTGCCCGGGCGCCTCCACCCCCTTGAGGAGGTGTGGGCGCCGCCGGGGCGCACCGGTCGCCTGGGACCGCGCGGAGTGCCGCGGGACTTCCTCGCCCACGTCGCCGCCACCGTCGAGCGGGCGCTGGCCGAGCGCTCCGGTGATGTCCTGGTCTTCCTGCCCGGGGCCCGCGAGGTCGACGACGTCGTCTCCCGCCTGCGCGGTGCGGCTCCCGCGGGTGTGGACGTTCTGCCGCTGCACGGCCGCCTGCCCGCGAGCGCCCAGGACGCGTCCCTGGCCCCGAGCCCGGCGGGGCGGCGGCGCGTCGTGGTGGCCACGAACGTGGCCGAGTCCTCACTGACGGTGCCCGGGGTGCGGGTGGTGGTGGACTCCACGCTGGCGCGCGAGCCGCGCCTGGACGTGGCCCGCTCCATGAGTGGCCTGGTGACGGTGGGGGTCTCGCGGGCGGCCGGGGTGCAGCGGGCCGGGCGGGCGGGGCGTGAGGGGCCCGGCGTCGTCTACCGCTGCTGCTCGCCCACGGACTGGGCGCGTTCGCCGCTGGCTCCGACCCCGGAAATCCTCTCGGCCGACCTCACCGGTGCGGCCCTGGAACTGGCCGTGTGGGGTGTGCCCGACGGCGCGGGGCTGGCCTGGGTGGATGAGCCGCCGGCTGCAGCCCTCGCGGCCGCCCGGGAGGCGTTGGAGCTCCTGGGCCTGGCCGGCGGAGATGGCGTGACGCCCCTGGGGCGGGCGGTGGCCAGCCTGCCGGCGGGCGTGCGTGAGGCGCGGGCCCTGCTGGTGACGGCACCGGTGCTGGGGGTGCGGCGGGCGGCCAGGGCGACGGCGCTGCTGACCGCCGACCTGCGCGCGCCCGGCGGGGACCTGACGGCCCTGGCCCGACAGGTGCGGGACGCCGGGGCCGGGTCGGGGGCGTGGAAGACGGAGGCCCGCCGACTGGAGCAGGCTTGCCGGCGCGCCGTCTTAGAGCAGTCGGAGCGCGTCGAGGACCCGGGCACGATGGATGATGACTCAGGCTCGCCGACCACGGGCCGTGGCCGGGGGGTGACGGACCGACCCGACGGCGTCGGCAGGGATGTTCCCGAAAGCGGTGAGGGTGTCGGGGGCGGTGATCTGGAGTCGGCGGTGGCGCTGGTGGCCGGGACTGCGCAGCCGCAGTGGATCGCTCGACGTCGGGGACCGGCGCCGCAGGCGGGCAAGGAGGCGCACTATGCGAGCGTCGCCGGGACTGGGCTGCGCCTCCCGGCGGGCTCGGCGCTGGCGGAGTCCGAGTGGCTGGCGGTGGCCGACGTCGACCTGACCGGCGGGCGCGGGGACGCACTCATCCGGGCAGCGGCGCCCCTCGATGAGCAGACGGCCCTGGAGCTGGCCGGGGCCTGGCTGACCGAGGAGGAGCGCACCGTCTGGGAGAGTGGGCGGCTGCGTACGGAGCGCCTGCGCCGCCTGGGGGCCATCACGCTCACCACCACCCCCGGGGCCGCCACCGAGTCCGACGCAGGTGGCGGACGCCGTCGTCGCGCAGGTGCGCGCCGAGGGCGCCGACGCCGGACTGTCCGTGCTGCCGTGGGATGAGGAGGCGCTCGGCCTGCGCGCCCGCCTGGCTCTGCTGCACGAGCACCTGGGCGAGCCCTGGCCGGATGTGAGTGATGCGGCCCTGGCGGAACGGGCCGAGGAGTGGTTGGCGCCGGCGGTGACGAGCCTGGCCGGTGGCTCGAGCGGGCCAAGCGAGTCGCGCTCGGGAGGCCGGCGTTTCAACCTGGAGCGGCTGAACGTGGCGCAGGCGCTGCGGGCGCTGCTGCCGTGGCCGCAGGCAGCACGCCTGGACGAGCTGGTGCCCGAGCGTCTGGAGGTTCCCTCGGGCTCGCAGGTGCGGGTGGACTACACCGCGACGGTCGGCGGCTCAGCCGGGGCCGCGGGCTCAGCGGTCGCGGCCGAGGCCGGGCGGACGGGTCGGCCGGTGCTGGCGGTGCGGGTCCAGGAGTGCTTCGGGTGGGCGGCCACGCCGCGGATCCTGGAGGGCCGGGTGGCGGTGCTGCTGCACCTCTGTCGCCGGCGCGCCGTCCGGTGGCGGTCACCGACGACCTGGCCTCCTTCTGGGAGCAGGGCTACCCGCAGGTGCGCGCCGAGATGCGGGGCCGCTACCCCAAGCACGCCTGGCCGGAGGACCCGTGGAACGCGCCCACCACAAGGGGGACCGGGCGGCGTCGGTAGAGCCCGAGACCGCTCCGTGCGGCCGGCCTCACCAGGTGGAGGCGTCCAGGCGGCTGAAGCGGAAGCCGGTGGGGTTGCGCTCGATGTCGGGATCGGCGTCGGGTACGACGTATCCGACGATCTGGAGGTTCCAGGTGCCGCGCCCGCCCCACAGGGTGGCCGTGGTGCGGGTGCGACCGCGCACCACCGGGAAGCCGGCGATCGTGTCCGGCTGGACGGAGATCACTTCGTGGGAGTGGTAGCGCATGGCGCCGTTGGCGATGTCGCCGAGCCACTCGACCTTGGGCTGGGGGTAGCCGGTCATGTGAGTCAGGACGCAGTAGTCGGTGAGCAGGGCATCGATCGCCTTGGTGTCACCGACGATCATGGCGTCGCACAGGAGTGAGTAGAGGTCGGTCGCCGCACGGGGCGCGATCTCGGAGGCGTGGGGGTGCGGGCGGACCTGAGTGCGGGAACGGGACAGGGGGCGGGATTCGTGGGGACGGCGACTCATAGGCCAAGAGTAAGGCCCGACGCCGAATATATGAGGGACCAAGAGCGTTCATGCGGCCGGTCGGGGCGTGGGGTCCCCGCGGGCCCGGGTGGACATACGGCTCGCACGTCACAAAACAGTGGGCAGCGGCAAGGGCCCGCCGAGCAGCTCGTGGCTGCTCGGCGGGCCCTCCCGTGATGGCGGTAGCGCTGGGATTCGAACCCAGGGTGGCTATGAACCACACAGACTTTCGAGATCTGCACCTTCGGCCGCTCGGACACGCTACCTCGCCTATGAGGTTACACGGCCGTTGCCCCGCTCCCCAATGCGACGTCCTGCGGTATCAGTCACGACCGACGTCGCTCCCGGCGGATCCGGCGTGCCCGGCGGACCCCATCGCCGAGGCCCCCTCAGCGACGGTCTGCGAAGAAGGAGGTCAGGAGGTCCTGGGACTCCTGGGCGCGCAGGCCGGCGCGCACCTCGACCTGGTGGTTGGCGCGGGGGTCGCGCACGACGTCGCGCACCGAGCCGCAGGCCCCGGTCCTCGGCTCCCAGGCCCCCAGGACGAGTCGGGCCACCCGGGCCAGGACGATGGCGCCGGCGCACATGGTGCACGGCTCAAGGGTGACCACGAGGGTGCAGCCATCCAGGTGGGAGTCGCCCAGGGCGGCGCCGGCGGCGCGCAGGGCGCGGATCTCGGCGTGCGCCGTCGGATCGTGCTCGGCCTCGCGAGCGTTGGCGGCCTCGGCCAGGACGGACCCCTCCGGCGAGAGCACGACGGCGCCCACCGGCACCTCCCCGCCTCGCCCACCGCTCGGGCCAGCTCCAGGGCGCGCACCATGGCGGCGTCGATGGCCGGGGTGACGGCCGGGCTGATGACCGTGCCGCCGGCCCGCCCCGCGACGATGCCCGCCCGCCCACCGAGCGCGCCGGCATCGGAGCCCGGGCCGAAGGGGCTCGGCGGCTGCGCAGAAAAAGGTGAAGACGTCACGAGTTCATTATCTCGTTATAGGCTCCCCATGACATGCCCGGACTCGGACAGCCGCCCGCCCCACCGGTTCCCGACGCCTCACCCCCGGTACCGTGGCGGCCCCGGCGGTCCCGTACGCACCCCAAAAACCCCATGAAGATCCCCTTGAAGAACGGAGCAGATCGGTGAGCCGGTCCCCCGAATCGAGCGATGAGAGCGAGTCCGCACCAGGCGATCCCTCTGAGGGCGCCTCCCGGCCGGTCCCGTCGTCGGACCGCTTCTCAGTGCTGCGGCTCCCCGGCGGGTCCTTCCCCAGCGCCCTGCTCGGCAAGCTGCCGGGCAAGGAGCCCCTCAACCCGGTGGTGTTCTTCGTGTCGGCCACCATCATCGCGATCGTCGCCCTGGCCGCGCTCATCGCCCCCGACGTCGTCAAGAGCGCCTTCGGGGCGGCCGTGACCTGGACGAGCCGATGGTTCGGCTCCTTCTACATCCTGCTCATCACCGCCGCGCTCGTCTTCATCCTGGGCCTGGCCTTCTCCCGGTTCGGGCGCATCCGCCTGGGCCCCGACAACTCGACGCCGGACTTCTCCACCTTCGCCTGGACGGCTATGCTCTTCGCCGCCGGCATCGGCACCGAGATCCTGTTCTTCGCCGTCGCCGAGCCGGTCGACCAGTACGTGCACCCGCCCACCGGCGACGCCCAGGCCATTCCCCCGGCCGCACGCGCCCGCGAGGCCATCGTCCTGTCCCTGTTCCACTACGGCATCTCCGGCTGGGGCCTGTACGCCCTGGTGGGCCTGGCCATGGCCTACTTCGCCTACCGACGCCGCGACACCCTCACGCTGCGCTCCACCCTGCGCCCGCTGCTGGGACGGCACACCGAGGGCGTCATCGGCGACATCGTCGACGCCGCGGCACTGGTCGGCGGGGTCTTCGGCATCGCGGCCTCGCTGGGGGTCGGCGTCGTCCAGCTGAACGTGGCCCTCAACATCCTGTTCGGGCTGCCGCAGGGCTTCCCCACCCAGATCGGACTGACCGCCCTGGCCGTCATCATGGCCACCGTCTCGGCCGTCTCCGGCGTCGACCGAGGCGTGCGCGTCCTGTCCACCATCAACGTGCTGCTGGCCATCGGCCTGGCCCTGTGGGTGCTCATCACCGGTGACGCCGCCTTCCTCATCGACGCCATCATCGGCTCCATCGGCGACTTCTTCACCCGCTTCCCGCAGCTGACGCTGGAGACCTACGCCTACAACCGCCCCGACGACTGGCTCAACGCCTGGACCCTGTTCTTCTGGGCCTGGTGGATCGCCTGGGCGGCCTTCGTGGGCATGTTCCTGGCCCGCATCTCACGCGGCCGCACCATCCGCCAGTTCGTGCTCGGCAGCCTCCTGCTGCCCTTCACCTACATCCTCATGTGGGTGGCGATCTTCGGCAACCACGCCCTGGACCTGGTCATCCGCGGCAACGGCGAGTTCCGGGACATCACCCTGGAGCGGCCCGAGCACGGGCTGTACTGGATCCTGGAGCACCTGCCGGGCCAGAAGATCCTCATCGCCCTGGCCCTGTTCGTGGGAATCCTCTTCTACGTGACCAGCGCCGACTCCGGCGCCCTGGTCATGGCCAACCTCTCCAGCCGCATCCGCTCGGCGCGCCAGGACGCCGCCCCCTGGCTGCGGATCTTCTGGGCCGCCCTGACCGGGATCCTCACCATCGCGATGCTCGTGGCCGGCGGCATCCCCATCCTGCAGCAGGCCACGATCGTCATGGCGCTGCCCTTCTCCGGGGTGCTCATCCTCATCATGTACACGCTGTGGCGCTCCCTGAGCACCGAGGACACCTACAACCAGGCCCTGACCCAGGCCAACCGCAACCGGGCCCTGGGCTTCAACGGGTCGGCCGCGGGGCTGGAGCAGACGCCCTGGCGCGAGCGCCTGGCGCACACCCTCAACTCGGTGTCCCCCGACGAGGCCGGCCACGCCATGGAGCGACGCATCGTGCCGGCCCTGGAGGCGGTGGCCACCGAGCTGCGCAAGGAGAACGTCTCCGCCGAGGTCTTCGTCGAGGGCCCCGAGGCCCAGGACCCCGACGACGAGCGCACCTTCCTGGGACGCGCCAGCCTGGTGGTCTCCTCCCACCCGGCCACCGACAGCGGCGAGGAGCAGTCCAGCTCCATCGACTCCTTCCGCTACGTGGTGCGCATGGTGGTCACACCGGTGCCCGCCTACGGCTTCGCCGTCCATGAGGCCGACGACCTCACGGTGCGCCTCGAGGTGCGCCCGCACAGCGGCGGCCAGGCTACGACGTCGTCGACTGGAACTCCGACCAGGTGGCTCACGACGTCCTCGACCACTACGAGCGCTGGCTGGAGTACGTGGGCACTTCCGAGAAGAGCGATTCCCGGTTCTCCCGCCGGCTCTGACGCTCGCGCCCGCATCCGGCCGCGTCGAATGTCTCCGCCGGCAGCCGGGGGTCAGTCCTCCTCGACCGTGATGAAGGAGGCGAGGCGCTCCTGGACGGCGGGGTCGTAGTGGTTGACAACGCCCTGCCCCTCGTCGAGGGCGGCGATGGTCCTCATGTCGGCGTCGTCGAGCTGGAAGTCGGTGACGTCGAGGTTGGTGACCATGCGCTCGCGGTGGACCGTCTTGGGGATGACGATGATGTCCAGCTGGACGAGGTAGCGCAGGGCCACCTGGGCGGCAGTCTTGCCGTACTTCTCGCCGACTTCGGTGAGCACCGGGTGGGTGAAGATGTTGTTGCGGCCCTGGGCCAGCGGGCCCCAGGACTCCAGGGCGGTGCCGTACTTGGTGTACCAGGCGCGGTTGTCGGTCTGCTGGTTGAAGACGTGAGTCTCCATCTGGTTGACGGCCGGCAGCACCTCGACGTGCTGCGCCAGGTCCACGAACCGGTCGGGGAGGAAGTTGGAGACGCCGATGGCGCGGACCTTGCCGGCGGCCAGGGCCTTCTCCATGGCGCGGTAGGTGCCGTAGTAGTCACCGAAGGGCTGGTGGACGAGCAGCAGGTCGATGTAGTCGGTGCCCAGGCGGCGCAGGGAGCCGTCGATGGAGCGGGCGGCGCGCTCGTCCCCGGCGTTGGTGAACCACACCTTGGTGGTCAGGAAGACGTCCTCACGGGGCAGTCCGCAGGCGGCGACGGCCGCGCCCACGCCCTCCTCGTTGCGGTAGGCCTGGGCGGTGTCGACATGGCGGTAGCCGACCTCGAAGGCCTCGAGCACGGCCCGCTCGGTCTCCTCCGGCGGGGTCAGGAAGACGCCGTAGCCGATCTGCGGGATGTCGACACCGTTGTTGAGAGTGATGGTGGGGGCGGAGCCGTTGGCCATGAGTTCTCCTTACGTTGCGTTCGGTGACGGCAACCTAGCTCCGCAGGCGGGCGCGACGTCAGCTCCGTTCGCCCCCGGCCCAACCGATGTAACGCGGGCCGCTCTCGCCCAGCTGCACGCCCCGGGTCTGGACGCACCCCGGGCCCGAACCCGGCCGTACGCCCGAGCCTGAACCTGGTAACACCCGGCCTGCGCCCGGCCGCACTGCACAAGGTGGGGTCTGGTGGCGGATACACCACTCGGAGGACGGCCTCGTAAGCCTGGAACCGGTCTTGGCAGGGTGTGCATCGGGATGACGGTGACACGTGTGGAGACAGAAACGGCCCTTGTGGCGGACCCGATGTCCAAATCGGTGACAAAGAGGTTGGGCGGAGTGAGACGGACGGAATGAAATCGCATGATTCCGCGGTTCTGTTGAATACGCGAAGAACGCGAGGGCTCCTTTGTCACCGATTTGGACACGAAGCGACCAGTGCCGCGAAACTTCGACGGGGACTCCGACGCCGGCCACGCCCCGATCACCGGGGCAACGTGACCACGCCGTGAGCGCACACGGAGCCGGCGCTCGTTGTGACGGTGCGGACCCGGCCGCGGGATTAGGCTGTCCCCATGCGCCTCCACGTTGCCGACCATCCCCTCATCGACCACAAGCTCTCCGTCCTGCGTGATGAGAGGACCCCGTCGGCGGTCTTCCGCCAGCTGGTGGACGAGCTCGTCACCCTGCTCGCCTACGAGGCCACCCGCGAGGTGCGCACCGAGGAGGTGGAGATCCGCACCCCCGTGGCGTTGGCCCAGTGCCGCCGCCTGGCCGACCCGCGCCCGATCGTGGTGCCGATCCTGCGCGCGGGCTTGGGAATGCTCGAGGGTATGACCCGCCTGCTGCCCACGGCGGAGGTCGGCTTCCTGGGGATGAAGCGCGACGAGGACACCCTGGAGGTGGAGACCTACGCCAACCGCCTGCCCGACGACCTCTCGGGCCGCCAGTGCTTCGTCATCGACCCCATGCTCGCCACCGGCCACACCCTCGTGGCCGCCATCGACTACCTGCTTGAGCGCGGTGCGCGCGACGTCACCGCGCTGTGCCTCATCGCCGCTCCCGAGGGGGTCAAGACGCTGGAGGAGGCGGTCGGCGAGCGAGCGAACGTCACGGTGGTGACCGCCGGGGTCGATGAACGCCTCAACGAGCACGCCTACATCGTGCCCGGTCTCGGCGACGCCGGGGACCGCCTTTACGGCATCGTCGACTGACTCGTCGGCCCCCGTCGGACCGCATCATTTCAACGGTACGGTCGGAGGCTGCTGCCCCCATTCTGCGACCCCGAGCCATAGAATTCGTTAGGCTCAGGAGACATGACGACGGGCCACTCACCTTCTTCCGACGACTACGATGCGACGACGGCCCTGAGCAGGTTCGCCTCACCGCAGGACCTCGAACGGATCGCCGAGACCCGTCCCGACCTGCACTCAATCCTGGCGACCAACCCGTCGATCCCGCCTCGGGCCCGCGAGATACTGGAGCAATCCGACGACGCCGTCGTCCAGGAGGTGCTGGCGCGCCAAGCCGGTCGCGGCACTCAGGCGCCACAGCCTCCCGTCCCGGGTGAGATCGGCCCGATGTCTCCGACGATGGCGGTGGGGGGCGGGGGTGGGGACGGCAGGGACTCCACCCCACCAGCCGGTTCCCAGCGGTTCCGGATACGCGCAGGTTCCTCAGGAATATGGCGGTCACCAGCTGAGCGCTCCCGGCACGGCACCGCAAGGACCCTCGCGCCAGGGGCCCGCCCCTCAGGGGTACGGAACCACGGCGCCCCAGTCCCCACAGGGTCCACTCCCTCAGGCCCCTCAGCAGCCCGTCGCGCCGCCATCGGCCACCCAGGCCTACTCGGCACCCTCGATGCAACCGACGGCCCAGCCCGTGGACCAGCAGACCGCGATGCCGCCCGGCGTGCCGAGCGGGGTACCGTCAGGACACGGAGTGGGCCAGGCTTATGCCTCGGGGCAGCCATACGGTCCGAGCCAGCCGGCCGCACCGGTCTGCGGACCCCCGATGTATGCGCCGCCGGCGCAGGCTCCGAGGAAGCGCCGTCTGCTCAAGGTTATCGCTGTCGTTCTGCCGGTCATCCTCGTTCTGGGCGTTGGTGGCGTGGCCGCCTGGTACTTCCTATTGCGCAGTGAGGTCTCCTTGGCCTCGCCATACGTGACTCCTTCGAACGCCTGGGCGAACGGCGCGGACAAGGCCTGGAGCGCCGACGTCAAAGCAGACGAGGAGCCTTACGTGTTCGGTGATCACTTCCTGACATTCAACAGGACTGATGGAACCCTGACCGCTTACAGCCCACTGGGCAGCAACATGAAGGAAGTGTGGCAAACCAGTATTGATGACGACGATCTCAGTTCATCACACAACTACCTCACTACTTTTCAGGCATGGGGGAACAGCACACTGGTTCACAAGTCCACCCTCATCGATCTGCAAACCGGCAAAACCTTGAAGGCACCCTGGGGCAGCAGTAACTCCGCACTAATTGTCGGAGATACCGCCATCTCCTGCAAGGACGACAGCAAGTGCACCGCTTGGAGTGCGGACAAGAAACAGAAATGGTCGCGAACGATCGCCGGAACGGGTAAGAACTTCGATATAGCAAACATGCACAACGGGAGCTATCTGGTCAAAAACAATCAGCACTATATCGCGATGTACAACGCCGTCATCAACATCGACACCGGTGAACCCCTGTTCCTTGGCGGAGGCTCCAAGGCTGACTCCGACTCCGCAACCCTGTACTTCCAAGACGGCTGGGGAACCCTGGAACTGGAGAATGATTCCGACTCCGATTCGGACTCGTCAGCCGACAGGGAGTACAAACTGACGGTTTATGATTTCAAGGGGAAGAAGCAGAGCAGCTTTCGCGAGACCCTGTCTACACGTGAAATAGCTGTTGAGGAAGACAAGGTACTCCCCACGGCCAAGCAGCACCGAGCCCATTTCAAGGACCATGACTTCAGTGACGCCAGCCTGACTGCGAAATCCAACAGCGATGGCTGCATCACCAGCCTCAAGCCCAAGCAGGGCAGTTCCATCACTGTCCCCGAAGGTGACGACAGCTCTGATTCCGCCAGCTGCGCACCTATAGCGGCAAGCTCTCAGGACGGCCGCGTCGTCAAGTTGATGTTACGGAATCGCCGGGATGCCAACGGGATATCTATGCTCATGAACGTGAAGACCGGCAAAGAGATCACGTTCAGCGGCATCAATTCGAAGGGCGACGACACGCTCATCATCGCAAAGCCCGACCTCATCATCGGCTACGACAAGGATGCCGGCAAGGTCATTGGTTTCAAACCGGTCTCCTGAGACGAGGCTGCGGCGGCACTGACGCAGCGCCTTCGGGGACATTCTGCGCTACTTTCTTAGGGCGCCCCCGTCCGCGTAGCACCACACCCCCCCTTGGCCAAGAGCCTCCGCACCCGAGTGATGGAGTAGCCCGATTGAGTCGAAATCTGCTGAACCGACATCCCCTTCGCATACTCATCGGCCATGATCTGGGCAACGCGATCCGAGAGCCAGTCGCTCATCCGCTCATTGGGCTCCAGGTGTGGCAGGGAGTCGATATCGCCACCGCCGTACCCCCGCTGAGCCTTACCCTGCGGCGTGATCGCTTCATCCGACTCATTGCCCCACACGGACCACCCCGGTCGCGCGTAGCGGGCGAACATCTCCAGGTACGGCCCCGGCGAGCATGACTCGATCAGGTCGTACTGTTCGTCGGGCTTACGGCTGTGCTCACGCTTGCGCGTCTCGATCATATTGACCGTTGAGCGCCCCGGCGCCAACGTTCTCATCGAACCCTTAACACCGAACAGAATCGGCTCAGTGACATTGCGGAAGTAGAAGCCGACACCACGACCGTCCGGCCCGCCGTCCTTGCGCCGCTTGGCCCAGATGATGTTCGAGACGTAGCGGAAGCCCCATGCCTGCATCACCTCCAGCCCCTCAGGAAGCAATGCGTTGGGGACCCACAGGTACAGGTGGGCGTTCACTGCGGCGACATCACCAACCGGGAGCTCCTTGATCTCCCCAAGAGACATCGTCCCGTACCTCCCAAGACGACGGTGCTCGGGAGCGACCTTGCCGGTTCGATTGGCAAAACGCCATGGAGGGTCGGCCAGAACGGTCTGGAATCCTCCTTCCACCACAGGAAGTGGAGCGATTTCCTCAGACGAACTCAGAGCCTTGGGCACCCGTCAGGTGTACCAGAAAAAGATCTGGTTTGTCACTCATAGATCTTTTATGTTGACGGGTACCGCACGCATCCCACTTCTTCCAGCCGGTCTCCCGAGCGGTTCCCCACCGGGGCCGGGCAGGACTGGCGCAGGTCGAGCACCTCCACAGCAGCCTGAGGCGACCATGCCTACACCGCCGGCGGGGGACATTCCACGCGGCCGGGTGCCGTCCACTCCGACCGGGGACAGCCCACGCGTACGGGGACAGAATTCCCGTCCCCGACAGCGTCGAATGCCCCCGTCCGCACAGACATGTCCCCGCCCGCGACAACACACATCTCAATCACCGCTCTTGTACCAGGCGACGGCGATCTGGACGCGGTCGCGCAGGTGGAGCTTGGCCAGGATGCGACTGACATTGCGGCGCACAGAGGCGGGCTGCAGCACGAGCCGCTCGGCGATCTCCTCGTTCGACATCCCCTCCGCAATGAGCCGAGCCACGTCGAGCTCCCTGGGCGTGAGCACCCCAAACCTCTCCCGCAGCCCCTCGCGCTGCGCACCGGACAGCGCCCGTGGAACCCCACGCGCGATGAGCTCCTTGGTGACGCGCGGCGTGAGTACAGCATCACCTTGAGCCACCGCCCGCACCGCTTGAGCCAGCTGCGCCGCGCGCACATCCTTGAGCAGGAACCCCGATGCCCCCACCTCCAGAGCCCCGAAGGCGTAGTCGTCCTCGTCGTAGGTGGTCAACACCAGGACCTTCACCGTCGGGAACCGCCGCGCCACCGCTCGGGTCGCGCTGATCCCATCCATGCCCGGCATGCGCACATCCATGAGCACGACGTCGGGCAGCCCCGTTGACCGGTTCAGCCGCTCCAGGACCTCCAGCGCCTCTGCCCGTCACCGGCCTCCGCCACCACGCGCAGGTCCGGCGCCTTGCGGATCATGAGCGCCTGCCCCAGGCGCGCGTAGCGCTGGTCATCCACGATCATGACCGACGTCGGCCTCAGCCCCTCCGATTCGGTTCCCATACCTCAGCCCTCACCGCGAGTTCTCGGCACCGTCGCCGTCACCAGCCAACCGCCGTCGGACTCGGGCCCCCAGTCCAGCGAGCCTCCCGCCGCCTCGACCTGGTCCCGCAACCGCAGCAGGCCGGTCCCTTCCACAGCCCCACCACAGCGGTCGTCGTCTTCCCCGACGCTGTCATCCGAGGCGCCGTCGTTGCGAACCGTCACCGTCACCGCCGGCTCGCCGTGGTCCCAGGACACCTGCACCTGCGACAGCGCGGGCGCGTGCCGTACCGCGTTGGTGAGCGCCTCCCGGGTGAGCGCGAAGCACAGGTCGGCCTGCCCGGCGTCGTCGGCCCGCGGCCCGGTCTCAGTGAAGACGACCGTGACGCCCAGCGACCTCACCCGGCCGACGACGTTCCTGATGTCATCCCAGGATCGGTGCTCGACACCATCCCAGTCCGCCGGCTCACCCACGCCGTCGCCCAAGGCCTTCACCGCTCGGCGCGTCTGCTCCAGACACTCCCGCGCCACCTCGTTGATGCCGCCGAGCGCCTCATCGATCTCCGGGTCGGCACTGCCGGTCAGCCCCTCGGACAGGGCGATGATCGTGGTCAGGCCGTGCCCCACGGAGTCGTGCAGCTCGGCGGCGATACCGGCCCGGCTCACCGCGCGGTCGCGCTCGGCCCGAAGCACCCGGAAGCGCTCCCGCTCGGCTTTGGCCTCGGCTTGCGCCGCCCGCCAGTTCGCGACGCTGCGCGCCAGCATCGCCGCGATGGCCGTCAGCAGGACGGCGACCACCTGACTGAGCCACTCCTCCATCAGAATCCCAGGCGGGGCAACCAGGACGGCGCTGGCCGTCGCCATGAGGCAGGCCGCGCCGATCACCGCGAGGTGCTGCCACAGCGGGAGCCGGATCACCGCACTCCCCAGCGCCACCAGCACCGGGAGGAGGAAGAAGTTGTTGAGTCCCAGCACCGAGGCCGCCACGTACACGGCGCACTCGACCAGGAAGACCGCCAGCGGGTACCTGAGCCGCGCAGCGAGGAGCGCCGTCGACCCAACGGCCGCCACGATGAGAACCGTGAATCCGATTCTGGTTGGGGCGATCCCTGCAACCAGGCCGCCGTCGCCGATGCGGCCGGTCAGCACCGCGCTGCCGATCATGCCGCCCTGGTAGGTGGAGCACAGGATGAGGAGCAGCGTGGACAGAATGCCGGGGCCGGCCTGCGCGGGCGCCGGCTGGCGCACCCACTCCCCCAGCGTCCGCCAGTCGACCCGCATCCTCATGGCCGACGACGAACCGCGCTCTGCACCGGACACCAGCGTCCCTCCTCCCCGTTGCGTCCGTACCCTACGCCCCGAGATCTGAACCCGGACCGCAGCCAGCGGGCCGCCAAGCACGGTCGCGGCAGGCACCGAATGACGCGAGAGAACGTCCGACGTCTCAGAGTGTCAGCTCCTGCCGGCAAGCAGCAACGAAGGCGTTCAGCTCCTCTTTCTCAAGGCGGGTGAACAGGTCATCGACAGTCCAGCGAGGCCCTTTACGACCGGTCCGGGATACCACTGTTGTGAACACGTTCCGAACCGCCTCGGGATACAGCCCCAGCACATCGAGAAGAAACTCGTCTGGAGATTGGGCAAACAACTCACCGGGAAGAACGGCATCGTCGAAGTCCTTGAGATTGAACGTGACAATGACATCCGCACGTCCCATGAGAGCCGCTGCGACGACGTGCCTGTCATCGGGATCCTGCATCGTTGGAACTGAGGGCAAAAGAGTCTCCCAGTCCTGCACCCGGGCATCTGGCAGATGCTGATTCATCTTCCTCCGAAGCCGCCTGACGTAGCCGCGGGACTCTTCCGCATCCTTATCGCGCAGTGCATGTAACCGAAGAATATTTCTCTCAACCTCCTCCTCGATCTTCTCGCTCCACAGAGGCCTATAGATCTGCCGAACAGCGATCTCAAGAAGAATATCTCGCAGCACGCTGGGAATCAGCACACAGGCATCGAGCACTGCAGAGAACGCCATCGCTCACTCCTGAGTACGCAGTTCCCGGAGAACTTGGCGCACCTCGGCCGGATCCTGGTCATAGTCCCCCATCGCCTGAGCGTCAGCCACCATATCCGACAGGGCCTCGTTCGCTGCCCGGCGCTGGCGTTCACGGAACTCCAGCACGTCGGTGAGAAACAGCCTGCGATGTCGCCTGACCTTCTCAAACGGAATCTCACCGGCCTCCAGCATCCTGACCAACGTCGGCCGAGAGATACCGAGCATGTCGGCCGCTTCCTGCGTTGTCAGACGCTGGTTCTGCGGCGCGACCGTGACGGCCTGCCCTCGCCTCATCGCATCCGCGACCTGCAGGGAGCACCTCAGCCATGCTGGGCGTCAGCTCGATCGACTGACCGTCGACCACCAGTTGCGGTGTCGTACCCGAGGACGCCTCAAGCGCCGTCACAAGCTCAGCAAACCGTCCAGCAACCTCCTCCTCAGGCAGGTAGGTCTTGCTCTCAGTCGTTATCGTCATGTCACACTCCCACGCTACTGCTCGCTCGTCTTTTTCGAATTGATCGTTTTGAGCGAATTGAGTGTAAGTCCCGGCAGGGATGAGCGCAAGTCGAAGCGTTGCCACTCCTGCCGCCCCCACACAACCCTGCCCCATCGGCCCCCTATCCTCACTCGGCCGCCAGGACGGTGCCGATCGGGGTCCGGGTAGCGCCCCGAATCGGAGCGAGCAGCACTGCGGTCAGAGCCAGGAAGGACAGGACAGCCACCAGCAGTACCGGCCCGACGCCGGGGCGCACTGCCAGCGGCAGCCCCGCCCTGGCGTAGAACAGGGACTCGCCGGCCGTCGTCACCACCAACGGCACGAGCGAGATCAGCAGCGCTGTCCCCACGTACAGGCCCGCCTCGACGACCACCTGCCGGCGCACGCCGCGCACCGTGCTCCCGGCGCAGCGCAGCACCGCGAGCTCGCGCTGCCGGGACCGGGAGGACATGCCGATGACGGCCACGGCCCCCAACAGCGCCATCACCCCAAGGATCGCCGCCAGCACCAGGGAGTCCACCTGGTTGATCGCCACGTTCAGGTGCGCCGCCTCCACCACCGCCTGCCCCGTGGCGAGACTGGTCGTGAGCGCCGCGGTGAAGGAGATCGCCAGGGCCAGCAGGCCGATGGCACTCGCCGCCGACGCGCTGCGCCACAGAGCCGAACGGCGCGCGATGAGCCACGGTCCGCCCAGCCGCGTCAGCGGCGCCGACCACAGCCTCAGCAGCCCCGGGATGAGCACGGGCGCCAGCAGCACCACGAGGACCGCGAGCAGGAGGGACGCCAGGGTCGCCTGGCCCCCACCGGTCGGCCATCCATCCACCTTCCTTCCGGGTGGGGCCAGAAAAGCGACGAGCAGCTGCCCTGCACACGCAAGGGCCCACAGTCCGGCCAGGATCCGCCGCCCCACCCCCATGCGGCGTCGCCCACCCGGGGCCGCGTCGCGAACCGCCTCCACGGCGGGCGTCCTCACCGCGACGCGCGCCGGGCCGACGGCCCCCAGGACCGCGACGGCGACCACGACCACCACGGTGAGCAGCAGCGTCGTCGGTGTCTGGGCGACCTCGATCCGCCCCATACGCGCGGCTGCCAGGCGGGTGAGCACCGAGGCGAAGGGCTGAGCCGCCACCTGCCCCAGCAGGATCCCGGGCACACAGGCCACCAGGCCCAGCGCCGCCACGGTGGCGAGGACGGCGGCGAGCACCTGCCGGGGCAGGGCGCCGGCCAGCCGCCACAGGGCCCAGCTCGTGCGCAGCGCCTGCACGCAGGACTGCCCGACGACGGCCACCACCGGAACCGTCACCATCGCCGTGTAGAGGGCGACCGAGACGCCCGGAACCGTGAGCTCGGCCGGGTCCACGCCCGCCGCCCACGCCGCGGCGACGACGTCGGGCCGGGTGACGGTCATCCGGTGCACCAGGCAGACGTTGACGAGCCCCGCGGCAAGGGCCAGCACCGCCACCGTCCCCGACCAGGCCCGCCACTGGGCGGCCAGGGAGCGCAGCGTGTAGCGGATCATGCCGCAGCTCCCGTCTGGTGGACGGCGGCCAGCAGCTCGTCGGGGGTGGCACCGCGGCGGCGGTCGACGATGCGGCCGTCGCGCATGATGAGCGCGCTCTCCGCCAGGGCTGCGGCCCCCAGGTCGTGAGTCACGAGGATGACAGCGGCCCCGTCGTCGGCCAGGCGTCGCAGCTCGGCCAGGACGAAGGCGGCCGAGTGGGCATCAAGGGCCCCGGTGGGCTCGTCGGCAAAGACGACCGGTGGGCGGCGGTAGAGGACCCGGCCCAGGGCGACGCGCTGCTGCTCGCCGCCCGAGAGCGTGGTCGCGACCGCGTCGGCGCGCGCCTCCAGTCCCAGCCCGGTCAGAACCTCCCGCACCCGTGCCGAATCGGGGCGCCTGCCGGCCAGGGTGTCGGAGATCGTGATGTTCTCCCGCACCGTCAGGTAGGGCACGAGGTTGTAGGCCTGAAAAACGAAGCCCACCTGATCTCGGTAGAGCTCGGCCACCCGCGCCGCCGGGAGCCCGCCGAGGTCGCGCCCCATGAGCGAGACACGGCCCGACGTCGCCGGCTCCAGTCCGGCCAGGCACAGCAGCGCCGTCGACTTGCCCGACCCACTGGGGCCGACCAGCGCCGTCATCCGCCCCGGCATCATGGCGCAGGAGATGCCGTGCAGGATCTCAATCGGTTCCCCGCCGGCGGTCGGGAAGGACTTGCGCAGATGGCGCGCCTCCACAGCGGCCGGACCACCTGCACCCCCGACGCCGGCGACACCGCCCTCCCCGGTCGCGCCGCCCTGGCCGCCGAGGTCCCCGGCTGTACGTCCCCGCACTGGTTGAGCCGGCCGGCTCGGCTGTGTCCGTTCACGTCGAGCTGCCATGGCCCTGCGCCGTCCTCTCACCTGGGAATCCGCCTGCATCACTGGACGCCGTCCGACGTCCGCCGTTCAACCCTAGGCGGTCGCCTCGGCCTCAGGGCCCGCAGACCGCGAACTGTCCACAGATGATGACAAGTCCCGCCCGAGCTGCAGCCCCACCCCACCACTAAGACTTATTATATATTACTTTTTCATTAAGTTATTCAACATAAGAGAACTCTCATGCTCACCTGTGGTCCCTCTAGGACTGGCTCGTGACAGTTGTTGCATGAACACATCACGCCGCATCCTCGCCCTGGCTCTGCTCATGCTCGTCCCGGTGGCGCTGGCGCTGGCCGCCGAGTTCATGGCCGTCGTCCCCGGCCCACCCGCGCAGCCCAGCCCGGTCCACCTGACCTCTGCTGGTCAAGGGAGCTGATGCCGATGACCACCGTCCCCTCGTCTCCTCCCCCACTGGCCGCCGACCCGGTCTCCGGCCCCTCAGTGCCCGCACGGTTGCGCATCGTCGCCTGGATGCTCTTCGTCGTCGCCCTGGGGCTGACCAGCATGATCGTCTCCGTGCGCTCCACCCTCATGGCGGACATCTCCCGCTCCGCCAACGCCGACGTCACCCACGAGGTCAAGGAGCTGCAGAACTTCGCCGCCACCGGCGTCGACCCACGGACCTCCAAACCCTTCACCTCCACCACCCGCCTCATGGAGGTCTACCGGGACGGTCAGCAGCTCACCGACCGCGAGGCCGTCATCATCTACAACCACTCCACCGGCAAGGCCACCCAGGCCTCCGGCGCCTCGGCCCCGAACCTGGACCTGACCAGCACGGACCCCCTGTTCGTCAAGATGCTGCAGTCGCCGTCGGGCGCCACCAGCTACGGCAGCGGAGAGGTCCGCTGGGCCCGGGTCGAGCTCGAGCCCGACAAGCCCTCCCAGCACCTGTCCGTCATCACCATGAGCTTCACCGCCTCGCGCGTGGACCAGCTCAACGCCACGATCTGGCTCATGGTCGGCATCAGCGCGGCCGTCCTGGTCCTCACCGGCGTCGTCGGGCTGCTCGTGGCCCGCCAGATCCTGCGCCCCCTGCACGACCTGCGCACCGCCGCCGCCTCCGTCTCCACCCAAGACCTCAACCGCCGCCTGCCCGTCAAGGGGCGCGACGACATCGCCGGCCTGACCGGGGAGTTCAACGGCATGCTGGACCGCCTCCAGGAAGCCTTCGACGGCCAGACCCAGTTCGTCCTGCGCGCCCACCAGGAGATCTCCGGCCCCCTGGCCGTCATGGACGCGCGCCTGGCCAGCCAGCCGGCCACTCGCACCGTGCTCCAGCAGCGCAACCAGATCGCCGAGCTGCAGCGGGTCCTCGACGACCTCCAGTCCCTCACCCAGGCCGAACGGCGCGACTTCGCCCACCTCACCCACGACGTCGAGATCTCCGACCTGGCCCGCACCCTGTGCGACGACGTCGAGACCATGGCCCCGGGCCGCTGGAACTTCGACCTCAGGGCCCGCGGCACGGCCACACTCGACGTCGAGCGCCTGCGTCAGGCGACCGCCCACCTCGCCCGCAACGGGCTGCAGCACGGCGACGGCCCTCTGACTCTCACCATCGCCCCGGCACCGACGGCTACGGCCGCAGCGGGTTGGAGATCTCCGTGACCGACGAGGGCCCCGGACTGGCCGATGACGACGTCGACTGGCTCTTCGAGCGCTTCACGCACGGCGAGGCCGACGGCAAGCCGCGCGGCAGCGGACTGGGCCTGGCCATCGTGCGGGCCATCGCCGACGCCCACGACGGCACCGTCTTCGCCGTCTCCGCCTCGGGCCAGGGCGCCACCGTCGGCCTGCGCATCCCGGCTGACAGCTCCTGGAGCCTCTCCTCGGACCCCGATCCCGCCGCCGTCGTCTCCCCGGCCACGGCCCGCTCCTCACACACCTCGGCGGACACAGCACCCCGGGTGAGCGACGGCGAGCCAGCGGCCGCCCGCGATGACAGCGCCCGTGATGACGGCGCCCACGATGACCGCGCGCACAGCGCCTCGGGAGAGGAGGACGGCTCATGACCACCGCGACTGACTCCATCACCTCCTTCGAGACCGATGTGCCCACCGTGCGCGAGACGCTGCCGCTGTCCCTGGCCGGGAGCGGCGAGCCGACCCCGACCCGGCGCCTGCCGTGGCGGCGCATCGTCTCCGCCACCCTCGCCGTGTGCCTGTGCGCGGCCGTGGGTGTGGCCGCCTGGCGCGCCGGCGGCACCGAGGGGAGCCTGACCGTCACCGGCGCACTCACCCTCATCATCTTCATCGCCTCGGTGTGGGCCTGGGCCTTCACGAACGTGGACGACACCTACATCTCCCTGGGCGCCGCCACCGCCCTGGTCCTCACCGGCGCCCTGAGCCCGGACGAGATGTTCGCCAGCCTCGGTGACGACACGATCTGGCTGCTGGTGGCCGCCTTCGTCATCGCCGTCGGGGTGAGCGCCTCGGGCCTGACGGGCCGCCTGGCGGCCTGGCTGGTGACCGGCACCGACCACCCGCGCGTCCTGCTGCACCTGGTGACGGCCGCGATCGTCGCCACCGTCTTCGCGGCCCCCTCCACCTCAGGTCGGGCCGCCCTGCTGCTGCCGGTCTACACGGCCCTGGCCGGTGCTCTGCGCACCGGGTCGGGCGATGACGACGCCCTGGTGGCCTCCCGCAAGCGGCTCGTCCACGCCCTGTCGATCATCTTCCCCACTGTCATCCTGCTGTCCGCGGTCGGCTCCTTCCTGGGGGCGGGCGCCCACCTGGTGACCTCCCACATCGTGGCCTCGGCCGGTGGGAAGGAGTTCTCCTTCGCCGGGTGGCTGCTGCTGGGTCTGCCTCTGGCAGCCCTGTCCAGCCACCTGTCCACCGAGCTCATCGTGTGGATGTTCACACGCAAGGAGGACATGCGCCGTCGGGTGCGCGTCGACATCGCCGATCTCGCGGCGACCTCCCCGACCCCGGTCACCGGTCCCCTGACCCAGGCCGAGAACCGGGCCGCCCTGCTCGTCGGCACGGTCGTGGTGCTGTGGTGCACCGAGGCCCTGCACGGGATCGACCCGGCCATCGTGGCCCTCATGGGGGTCCTGGTGACCTCGCTGCCCGGTTACGGCTCGGTGGCGCTGCGCAAGGCCCTGGCCAAGGCGCCCTGGTCACTGCTGGTCTTCATGGCGGCCACTCTCGCCATGGGGGACGCACTGGTGTCGACCGGCGCCGCGAAGTGGGTGGCGACCTCGGCCTTCAACGCCGTAAGGATCCACTCCCCCTGGCCGTTCATGCTGGTCGTCGTGGTGCTCTCGACGGCATCGCACCTGGTCATCCAGTCGCGTTCGGCCCGCTCGGCCGTCCTCATCCCGATCGTCGTGGCCCTGTCCCCGGCGGTGGGTGTCAGCCCGGCCGCGGCGGCCTTCGCCTCGACCGCCGCCGCGGGCTTCTGTCACACGCTGCCGTCCTCGGCCAAGCCCGTGGCCATGTTCTCCGACATCGAGGGCATGGAGACCTTCTCCCCCGACGACCTGCGGCGCATGTCGCTGTTCCTCGGGCCCCTCATGGTGGTCCTGGTCATGGCGTGCAGCGCCTGGCTGTGGCCGCTGCTGGGCCTGAGCTGGTGAAGCCGGGCGCCCACCGCGCCCCGGCGCCCGTCCCATCCCCTGAGAACCCCGCACACATCGCAACCCTGGAGGAAAGTCATGCCCACATCCGTTCCCACCCGCATTCTCGTCGCCCCCTCCGGTTTCAAGGAGAGCCTGTCCCCCGAGGGTGTGCCAGGCCGTGGCAGCCGGAGTGCGCCGTCTCCTGCCCGGCGCCGTCGTCGTCGAGCTGCCCCTGGTCGACGGCGGCGAGGGCTCGGCGGCCACGATGGCCCAGGCCACCGGCGGCGACCTCATCACCACCCGCGTCACCGGCCCCGTCGGTGAGCCGGTCGACTCCTACCTGGCCCGGCTGGGCGGATCAGCACAGGGGACCTGGCTGGTGGAGATGGCCGCGGCGGCCGGCCTGCGCCTGGTGCCCGCCGGGATGCGCGACCCCGGTGCCACGACGACCACCGGCGTCGGCGAGCTCATCTCGGTGGCTCTCGATAACGGGGCCCGGCGCATCATCATCGGCTGTGGCGACTCGGGGACCTGCGACGGCGGGGCCGGCGCACTCGTCGCCCTGGGAGCCCGGCTCCTGGACGCAGACGGCGATGAGGTCGACCCGATCGGCTCGAACCTGGCCCGGATCCAGCGGATCGAGACCTCCGGCATGGACCCCCGCCTGCGCGACGTCGAGGTCCTCGTGGCCGGCAACATGCACAACCTCCTCACCGGTGAGCGCGGCGTGGCCCGCGTGTTCGGGCCGCAGAAGGGGGCGACCCCCGAGCAGGTGGAGGCGCTCGAGGTGGGCCTGGTCCACTGGGCCGCTCTCCTCACCGAGGCCTTCCCCGCCCAGGCGGCCCACCGCGACCTGCTCACCGGCCCCGGAACCGGCGCCTCGGGCGGCCTGGGGACCGGGCTCGCCGCGGGGCTGGGGGCCAGACTGTGCTCGCGCTTCGATGTCCTCATGGACGCCGACCTGTGCGGCGTCGACCTCGATGCGCAGATCGCCCGAGCCGACCTGGTCATCACCGCCGAGGGCGCCGTCGACTTCCAGACACCGCGCGGCAAGATCCCCGCCGAGGTGGGACGCCGGGCCAAGCTGGCAGGCAAACCGGTCATCGCGCTAGCCGGCTCCATCGGCCATGGGTCTCAGGCCGTCCATGCCGCCGGGATCGACGCCGTCATGGGCATCATCCCGGTCCCCATGGACCTGCCCGAGGCCGTCTCCCGCGCCGACGAGCTCGTCACCGACGCCACCGAGCGAGCGCTGCGCCTCATCCTCCTGGGTGCCGCCATCGCCGCCTGAGACGTCCGCAAGAGGAGAAGGGCCAGTCGTGGTCGGTCTTTCCCCCGACCACGACCGGCCCCCGAGCACGGACCCGCAACAGGCCCGCGGCTGCAGCCTGACGACGTCAGAACGCCGCGATGACGGCCCCGTCGGGCCAGGTCTTGTTGATGTAGTCCCGCAGCTTCTCGTCGTTGAGGAGCTTGGCGAGCTTCTTGAGATGCTCGTTGTCCTTGTCGTCCTTGCGCACGACGAGCTGGTTGGGGTACTCCGAGTCCTTGCCGCCCTTCTCCAGGACGAGGGAGTCCTTCTTGGGATTGAGCTTGGCGTCGATGGCGTAGTTGCCGTTGATGACCGCGGCCTCGGCATCCGGCATCGACTTGTAGACCTGGGCGCCGTCAACCGTGGTGAACTTCAGCTTCTTGGGGTTGGAGGTCACGTCGGTATCACTGGGCAGCTCGGCGGACTTGTCCAGCTCGATGAGCCCGGCCTGGGCCAGGAGCTTGAGGCCACGGGCCGTGTTGGCCGGGTCGTTGTTGAGGACGATCGTGCCGCCCTCCTTGATCTCCTTGACGTCCTTGTAGCCCTTGGAGGTGTAGATGCCCATGGGCTCGATGTGGACGTCGGCGATGGAGACGAAGTCGTAGCCCTTCTCCTTGTTCTGCTGAGCCAGGAAGTTGGGGGTCTGGTAGAAGTTGGCGGCCAGCGAGCCGTCCTCCAGCGAGGAGTTGGGGGTCTGGTAGTCGTTGATCTCCTTGATGTCCAGCTTGATGCCGGAGCCCTTGGCGAGGTTGTCCTGGACCCACTTGAGGATCTCGACGTGGGGTTTGGGGGTGGCGCCGATGGTGATCGTGGCGGTGTCGCCGTCGACCTTGATGCCCTGGACGTCACCTCCCTTACCGGACTTGGAGCCGCAGGCGGCCAGGGTGAGGGCCGCGGCGGTGGCCAGGCCACCGGCGATGACGGTGCGGCGGGAGATGAAGGAGGACATGGTGATTCCTTTCGCAGGGCCGGGCGGCCCCAGTGACGGGAGGGAGGAAGGGCTTGACAGTGCTGGGGCCGACGACGCAGCCGACCGGTTCCAGGCGGCTCAGCGCGCTTACCCGGCTGATGATCGCCTCAGCGGTGGTTCACCAGCCGGCTGAGCATGTCGCCGATGAGCTGGATGATGCCGACAATGACGACGATGACGACCACGGTGATGACCATGACGTCCACCTGGTTGCGCTGGTACCCGTACTGGATGGCGAGGTCACCCACGCCTCCGCCGCCGACGGCGCCGGCCATGGCGGAGTATCCCAGGAGGGTGATGATGGTGACGGTGGCCGACTGGATGAGGATCGGCAGGGCCTCGCGCACGAGGACGCCCCAGGTGATCTGCCGTCCGGAGGCACCCATCATGAGGGCGGCCTCGACCTTGCCGTGGTCGACGTCGTTGATGGCCGTCTCCACCAGGCGCGCGTAGAAGGGGATCGCGCCGATGGTCAGCGGGACGCAGGCCGCCTGCCACCCCAGGGAGGTGCCCACGAGCAGCCGGGTGATCGGGATGAGAGCCACCATGAGAATGATGAAGGGCATGGAGCGTCCGATGTTGACGATCTGCGAGAGCACCCAGTACAGGGGCGGGTTGCGGAACTGGCCCCGCTTACCGGTGGAGACCAAGGCGAGCCCCAGCAGAAGCCCGAGGATGACCGTCACGGCCCCGGAGACGAAGGTCATCGACAGGGTCTCAACGAGGGCGTAGCCGAGCTTGTTCTGGATGGCAGGGTTGTCGAACCAGGTGCGGCTGCTCGGCAGGGCGGTGGCCTGGGTCAGCGGAAGGAGGATCGGGTTCATGAGCGGACCTCCGCAGCAATACCGGCCTGGCGCAGGGTGCTCACGGCCTGTTCGGTGTCGGACCCGGGGACGGTGACGGCCAGGCGCCCAATCTGGGCCTGCCCGATGGTCTCGAAGACGCCTGCGGCGATGTCTCCGCCGAGCTCGGCCACCATGGACATGAGGGCGACGGCGGCCGGCTGGCCCGGGTGGGCGGTGATGGAGACGTCGATGACGCTCTCCCCGTGGGCGACGGCGGCCTCGGGCACCTTCGGGAAGGGCACGATCTCACGTGAGAGCCGGGAGTCGACGTCGAGCACGATGTCCTCCAGGCGGCCGCTCTCGACGATCTGTCCGGCCTCGAGCAGGCTGACGGAGTCGCAGACCTGGCGGACCACGCTCATCTCGTGGGTGATGATGATGACGGTCAGGCCCAGGGTGTCGCGGACGTTCTTGATGAGATCGAGGATGGAGCGAGTGGTCTCCGGGTCCAGGGCGGAGGTGGGCTCGTCGCACAGGAGGACGGCCGGGTCGTCGGCCAGCGCCCGGGCGATGCCGACGCGCTGCTTCTGACCGCCGGAGAGCTGGGAGGGGTAGGGAGGCGCCGCGGTCGGCCAGGCCCACGAGGTCGAGCATGCGCTTGACGATCGGGTGGCGCTTCCCGCCGGGAACGCCCGCAAGCGCCAGCGGGTAGGCGATGTTCTGCGCCGTGGTGCGCTGGTCGAGGAGGTTGGCGTGCTGGAAGACCATGCCGATGCGGCGTCGGGCCTCACGCAGCTGGCCGGCGGACAGGGCGGTCATGTCCTGTCCGGCGACGCTCACGTGTCCGCTGGTGGGGCGCTCCAGGGAGGTCAGGCAGCGCACGAGCGTGGACTTGCCGGCCCCTGAGGTGCCGACGATGCCGTGGATGGAGCCGGCGGCGACGTCGAGGCTGAGCCCGTCCAGGGCCCGCACCTGCTTGCCGTTGCGCAGGCGGTAGACCTTGTGGACGTCGCGCAGGGAGATCATGGGGGCGTCAGCAGCGCCGTCCTCCTGGCTATCGGCGTCTTCGGCCTCAACGTCCTCAGGCTCGGCGTCCCGAAGCTCGGCGCTCACGCCCTCCCCGTACTCGACGCGCTGCGAGTCGGAGGAGTCGCCCTCCTCATGCCGGCCGGGGTCGGCGGTCGACTGTTCACTGGTAGTCACGTATTCCTCCATCGTTCCTGGCAGAAGCACCCGCACCATGAAGGGGGTTGCTGCAATGTCGTCGAGCCAGGTCTCTCGGTTGCTCTGGATGGCCACCAGTAACTTACGCAGCGTCGCCTTCGCGACGCAAGCGAGGCTACCGCCAAGGGACCGAGGTCACGCCCGCCCCGGTGGTGGTGCCCGAAGTACGAGACGGGCTGCGCAGGGTGAGCTGCGCGGTCCGGGCCCGCCCCGTCCTCCTCGGCCCGACCGCCACCGGTGTTCCCGCAACATCCTGCGTATTCCCAGGTCCCGAGTCGGCGGCGCTACTCGCGCCGCACAGGGCAACGTGTTTGGATCTGCTCATGAATGCGACCTCGGAGCCGACCGCCCCCGACATCCTGGGAGACCCGTGGGTGGCCCGCCGTATCCCGGTGACCGAGTCACCCACGAAAGCGCCCGGCGCCGACCACGCCGTGCTCGTCTTTCAACGCGAGGCGGCGGGCCGGGCCAGCCGGCCACGGCACTCGCGCGCAGTCCTCTACCTGCACGGCCGCAGCGACTACTTCTTCCAGACCCACCTGGCCCAGGCCTATCTCGACGCCGGTTTCGAGTTCTACGCGCTGGACCTACGGGCCTGCGGGCGGGCCGGCGTCGGGCACCCCTCCCCGCATGACGTGCGCGACCTGCGCGTCCATGACGAGGAGATCTCCGAGGCTCTGCGCATCATCCGCTCCGAGCACGGGCACGACGTCGTCGTCCTCAACGGGCACTCGACCGGCGGGCTGCAGGCGGTCATCTGGGCGGCCGACCACCCCGGGACCGTGGACGCGCTCGTCCTCAACTCCCCGTGGCTGGACCTGCGCGGATCGGCGCTGGTGCGCTCCTACGGCTCGGCCTTCGTGGATCTCCTCTCGCGGCGGGACCCCGAGCGCGTCATCGGTGAGCCGGGCAGCGGCGATGAGGACAACTACGTGGCGGCCCTGCACCGGCGCCGGCGCGGCGAGTGGGACTGGGACCTGGCGCTCAAGCCGACGCCGTCCTTCCCGGTGCGGGCCGGGTTCCTGGCGGGGATCCGGCGTCTGCAGCGCGAGGTCCACCACGGGCTGGGGATCCGAGTGCCGATCCTCGTGTGCTGCTCAACGGCCAGCGGCGGCGTCAAGGCGACCCTGGAGGAGGCGCAGCGTTCCGACGTGGTCCTCGACGTGGAGCAGATCATCGACCGCTCCCAGTACCTGGGCGACGACGTGACCGTCCGCCAGATCCCCGAGGGCGTCCACGACCTGGCCCTGTCCGGGCCGCTGGCGCGCGCCGAGTACCTTCAGGCCGTCATGCGCTGGCTGGACAACCGCCTGCGCTGAGCTGGTCGAGGAGCGCGGCGAGCTCGTCGACCAGCTCATCACTGACCCGTTCGACGACCTCAAGGGTGTCGACGAAGTCGGCCATGGTGCCGTACCAGGGGTCGGGCACGTTGAGGACGCTGCGGGAGGACCCACCCTCGACGACGGCCTCGGCCTGTTGAGCGGAGGCCGGGTCAAGCTCGCGGTACATGCGGATGCGGGTGGGCTCCGCCCCGAGGCCCGCGGCGCGGCGCTGGAGGACATTCCAGTGGGAGTCGGTCATGGCCAGTAGGAGGTCGGCCTCAGCGATCTCGACGTCAGTGACGCGGTGGGCCCTGTGGGAGGCGATGACGCTGCCCGTGGCGCGCGAGACGTCGTCGGCGCCGGTGCCGTAACCGGCCTCGGTCAGGACGCGGCGGGCCCGGGAGTCGATGGGGTTGCCGCGCTCCTCGTCGGAGACGCCGGCGGATGTGACGGTCACGCCGCCCGGCCCGGAGTCGGGGATGCCGGCGGCGGCGAGGCGGTCGCGCAGGACGATCTCGGCCATGGCGGAGCGGCAGATGTTGCCGGTGCACACCATGACGACCCGGTAGGGGCCGGCGCCGCGGGGGCCAGGTAGCGAGGCGGGCGCCGGGGCGGTCGAAGAGGCGGAGGTGGCTGAGGTTGTCTCGGTGCTGGCGTCGGAGGAGCTCACGCCCCCGAGCCTTGCGCACGCCGCGGTCGCCTGTCCACCGGCGAGCTTCGCGGGCCCCGGCTAGAGTGCGCGGCCGTCGAGGACGTCGGCGACCCAGGAGCGGGCCACGACGAAGTCCTTGTCGCTGGTGCCGGCCAGGACCGCCGTCGGGCGGGCGTCCAGCCGCGGGTAGGAGCCCAGGAACCGCACCACCGGGCAGGTGCGGTGCAGCCCGATGAGGGCCGCCTGGACCCGCTCCTCGCGCACGTGCCCCTCGACGTCGATGGAGAAGCGGTAGCGCCCCAGGGAGTCGCCCACGGGCCGGGACTCGATGCGCGAGAGGTTGACGCCGCGGGCGCTGAACTGCTCGAGCATGTCCAGCAGGCGCCGGAGCGGTCGTGCGGGAGGTGGACGAGCAGCGTGGTCTTGTCGGCGCCGGTGGGCTCGCCCACGCGGCCGGGCCGGGTCACCTTGACGAAGCGGGTGACGGCGTCGGGGTTGTCCGCCACGCCCCCGGCGATGACCTCCAGCCCGTACTCCTCGGCGGCCAGCGGGTTGCACAGGACGGCCTGGAAGCCGGTGTCCCCCTCGGTGGTGGCCAGCGCGCGGGCGGGCGCCGAGGTGGAGGTTCCGGCCACGTACACGGCCTCGGGGAGGTTCTGGTGGACCCAACCGCGGCACTGGGCCCAGGCGTGCGGGTGGGTGGAGATGGCGCGCACGCCCTCCAGGCGGGTGCCGGGGCGGCCGGCCAGGACGAAGGTGATCGGCACGGCCATCTCGGCGGCGATGACCAGGGGCGTGGAGGCCACGAGGTTGTCCAGCGTGGCGTTGACCCCGCCCTCGACGGAGTTCTCAATGGGCACGACGGCGGCCTCCACCGAGTGCTCGCGCAGGTGGTCCAGGGCGGTGGGGACGTCCGGGCAGGGGACGAGCTCGACGTCAGCGGGGGCGACCTGGCGCAGCGCCATCTCGGTGAAGGTGCCGGCCGGCCCCAGAAAGGACCAGAGCGGAGCGGGTGCAGTCATGGGCACAGGGTAGCCAGTCCGAGCCGACGGGCCGGCGGCGGCTTGCTCCGTGGAACGCCGGAGCCCTCCCGCGACGGCGGCAGGCCTGGCAGTCTGGATCCATGAGTGTCTTCCGCAAGCACGATGACGGCCCGGTCTCCACCGCTCTGGAGGCGCAGGGCCTGACCTGGCTCGCCGAGGCGATGGCCGACGGCGGGGCGCACGTGGTGCCGGTGACCAGCGGTCCGGGCTGGCTGGAGGAGCCGCGCCTGACGACGACCGGCGTGACGCCGGCCGGGGCGGAGGCCTTCGGCCGGGCGCTGGCCGTCACCCACGCGGCGGGCGCCCCGGCCTTCGGGGCGGCTCCTCCCGGCTGGGACGGCCGGGCGCAGATGGGCCGCTCGAACATCCGGCTGCGGCCGCACGCCGCTGAGGAGGGCGAGCCGCGCCGCTGGGGCGAGTTCTACGCCGAGGACCGGATCCTGCCCTACCTGCAGCCCAGTCGGGACAACGGCTCGATCAGCGCCGGTGGGGCCCGCGTCGTCGAGCGGCTGTGCGAGCGCCTGCGCGACGGCGACTTCGACACCGACCAGCCGGCCCTGGTGCGCGCCGGTGCCCGCGAGCGCGGCGCCCGGGTCGCGGTGGCTCGCACGCACGGGGACCTGTGGTGCGGCAATGTCCTGTGGACCCCGGCCGATGAGGCCGCCCAGTGGGCGCCGCCGCGGGCCGGGCTCGGGCCGCAGGTGTCCGCCCCCCGGGGTGGCCGACGGAGCGATCTGCGGGTTGTCGGCGGTCGGCGTGCTCATTGACCCGATGGCGCAGGGCGCGCACGCCGAGACCGACCTGGCGGCCCTGGGCGTGTTCGGGCAGCGCTACCTGGATCGCATCTACGCGGCCTACCACGAGGTCTCGCCGCTGGCGGAGGGCTGGCGCGAGCGGGTGGGGCTCCACTCCTGGCACATCATCATGATTCACGCCTTCCTCTTCGGCGGCGGCTACGGCGGGGAGGCGGTCGCCGTGGCCCGCCGGTACCTGTGAGCGGCCAGGCCCCGTAGGCTGGCCGGGTGAGACCTCGACGACGTCAACAGCGCCTGGTGCGCGGGGTCGTGTACGTCCTCGTGCTGCTGGTGGTCATCGGCATGATCCTGGCGGTGGTGGGGCCGGCGCTCGCCACCGCGGCTCCAGCGGCGTCAGTATCGGCGTCGGCATCCGAGGCGGCGCCTGCGGCCGATGCCGCCTCGGCCTCGCGGCCGGCGCCGGTGGTCGTCCTGGCGACGAACAATCTCACCTGGGCGGACCTGCGGGAACAGGCCTCCCGCGAGGGCGCCGGTGGGGACTCAGGCTCTTCCGGTGCCGGATCGGCGGCCGACCGCCTGCTGGCCTTCGCCTGGCGGGGCGAGCCGATGAACCTGTCCGTACGCACCCCGGCGAACCGCACCTGTCCGGCCGATGCCTGGCTCACCCTGGGCCGGGGTAAGCGCGCAAGCGCCATCGAGGCGAGCGCTTCCTGCACCGGCCCCACCACCGCGATCCCCGCAGCACCCCCTGGTCGGGGCGCTCGGGCAGGACGTCTCGATCCAGGCCGTCGGCCCCGGCACGCAGTTGGCCACGGGGGCACCGGGGGGCTCGGAGAGCAGGCCCGCCCCCTTGGCGCCGTCGGTGGCCGAAGCCCTGGCCGCCGGTGCGGACCTCACCATCATCGATACCGCGAGCGCCGCCTCCACCGACGCCGAGCGGATCGCCACCCTCGACGACGCCCTGCGCACGGTCCAGGAGCAGGCGCGCCCCGGCACCCGCCTCGTCATCGCCTCCCTGGCCGACGACGAGGCTCCCGGCCCCCAGATGGCGGTCCTGCCCGCGGGCACGAGGAGCGCGCGCGGCGCCTCCGACGGTCTTGTCGTCGGCGACTCCACGCACCAGCCGGGCCTGGCCCAGCTGACCGACCTCACCCCGACTCTTGTGTCCGCCCTGGCCGGCCGCCGTGACCCGGCCTTCGACGGCCACGCGCTCACGCTGCCCGAGACCGGCCGCGCAGGCGCGGCAACGGCCGGCACCGTCACCGAGGATGCCCGCTTGTCGCGGCTCACCGACGACACCCTGCACGCCCGCGCCTCTCAGGCCACGGTCATGCGGGCCGGCGCCCTGCTCATGGGGCTGGCCGTGGCACTCCTGGTCTGGGCGGCCGTCGCGCTGCGCAACCCGAAGACGAGTCGGCGTGAGGCTCTCCGCCGCCGAGTCACTCGGGTGGCCGTGTACCTCAGCGCTCTGCCGACGGCGTTACTGCTGGTCAATGCCGCCCCGTGGTGGCGCGTGGGGGCCCGGGCCGACTCCCCCTCGGGGTGGGCATCGCTCGTCGCCGTGGTTGCGGCCGCGCTGGTCGCGGCCGGCATCGGGGGACTTGCCGCCGGGATCGCGGCCCTGGCGCGACGGCGCCGGCGGCCCCTCCCTGACGCCTCACCGAGTCCTTGTCCTTCACCCGACTCACCCGCTGCCACGGCCGCCGCAGAGCCGTCCGGATCCGCCGGCGCCTCCTCCGCCCCGGGGGAGGTCGCGGCCGAACCGCATCGGGAAGAGGCCGAGAGCCCCACACCCGCCTTATCGTCTCCGTCCTTGAGCGGGGCGAGCCTGACGGCGCTGCTGGTGGCGGCGGCGATCCCACTGACCTGGTTGGTCGACGCCGCTGCCGGCGCGCCCCTGGCCTTCAACAATCCGCTGGGCATGAACGCGGTGGTGGCGGGCCGTTTCTACGGGGTGTCGAATACGGCTTTCGCACTGGTGGCCGGCGCGCTCGTCGTCGTCATCGCCGGCGCCTGGGTGGCGCTGGGCGGCGGGCGGCGGACCGCGCTGCTGGTGACGGCCCTGCTGGGCGGGGCGGCGCTGCTCGTCGACGGCGCCCCGCAGCTGGGCGCTGATGTGGGCGGCGCCCTGACGCTGGTGCCGACGCTGGCCTTCCTCGGGGCGGGCCTGGCGGGTCTGCGCCTGAGCTGGCGGCGCTGGCTGGCCATCGGGACCGCGACGGCCCTGGTGGTAGGCGGGTTCGCCGTCGTCGACCTCATCCGGCCCGGTGGGCCCACGCACCTGGGGCGCTTCGCCCGTCAGGTGGTGGACGGTTCGGCCGCCGACGTGCTGGGGCGCAAGGCGTACGCACTGGTCGGCCCCTTCGTCGCGAATCCGATCATGGGGGCAGCTCTGGCCTGCGCCGTGGTCCTCGTGGCCGTGGCCCTGTGGTGGGGGCGCCGGCAGGTGCGGGCCTGTCGCTCCGGCACGAGCCCCTACGCCTGGCTCGCCCCCGCCGCCCACGGGGACGTTTCACGCGTGGGGGACAGAAATCCGGTCCCCCACGCGTGAACCGTCCCCTCCGCGCACTGGGCACCGACGGCGCTGAAGGCGCTGGGGGTGCTGACGCTCGTGGCCGTCCTGGTCAACGACTCCGGCGTCACGATGGCCGGCTTCATCCTGGCGGCCGCAGCTCCCGCTCTGCTGGCGCTGACGCTGGCCGGGAGCGAGCCGGCGCGCTAGCGCTCGGCCGTCTCCGAGACGGTGGCCTGCGAGCCATGTGAGCCATCGGCATCGTGCGGCTTCTGGGCAGACTGAGCGTCGTCGTCGGTCTTGGGGGGCTGCGGCACGGCGCGGTAGGCGATGAAGTGGTCCTGCTCGGCGGCCGCCTTCTCGAAGGAGGCGCGCGAAACGCGGTGGCGGCGCAGCTTGCGCCGGGTCACGGCCCGCAGGACGTCCTTGTACTGGGAGGCGCGGTGCATCGTGCCGGCCCGGTCGTTGCCGGTGACGCGGTGGGTGATGTCGCAGGGGACCTCGATGACGGCGAGGCCGGCCACGAGGACGTCGATGGTCAGGCCGACCTCCACCCCCCAGCCATCGGCCAGGGGCACCGCCTTCTCATAGGCCTCACGGCTCAGACATCGCTGACCGGACAGCGGCGCCACCGGCAGCCACCCGGTGGACAGCGAGATGGCCCGCCTGGCGGCACGCACGACCCGGCCGCGTCCACCGGCCCCGGACTGCTTGGGGGGAACCGCGATGGACATGTCGGCCACGCCGTCGACGACCGGGGGCACCAGCTCGGCGCAGGAGGCGGCCGAGTCACCCAGGTCGGCGTCGATGAACAGCAGCAGCCGGGCGGGACCGTCGGAGTAGTCGCGCATGGCGACGACGGAGGCCCCGGTCTCCATGGCGGAGGCCTTCCCGCGTGAGACGGAGTGGCGGACCGTCACGGCGCCGGCGGCGCGGGCGTGGTCCTGGGTTCCGTCGGCGGAGCCGTCGTCGACGACGATGACGAGGTCCACCCGCGGGATGGAGCGGCAAGCCCGAACGGTGGTGGCGATGCGCTCAGCCTCATCCTTGGCAGGGATGACCACGGCAACGCGCTGGTCGGGCCGCTTGGTGGAACTCACGGCCCCAGGGTATCCAGACTCCCGGCCTCCAGCCGATACCTGAGCGCCCCGTTATCGCGCAGCTTTTTTGTGAGGCCCGTCAAGTTCTCTGGTCTCGTGCCATGCGGTGCGGAATCTTCGGCCTCCGAGTGCTGCGGACGCAGGCCGGCCGGGCCCCGCGGGCGTCGTGCCAGTTGCCGCGACACGCCGATATGCCACGAGGCGGACGATCGCCGCTCCACCCAGACTTTCCTGAGTGATTTTGTGTCAAACCTTCAGCATGGGACCACGGTCCCCGGAGAAAGTGAGAAATCTTGCAGCAATGAATCACGTTTCCTCATTCGAGCATTAATGTTACCTGTTTCGGCATGTCACACCCGGTTCTCGTGGCACAGTGGAGGCAAGGAGCCCGTCAACGGCGCCGGGTTCCGTCGGCGCATTTCGCGTCCTTCCGTGTGCCGGGGCGACTCCCCTGCCGCCCCGGCACGCCTTGGCCCTCACCGCCGGCCGCCCAGCCCGCAGTACTCGTGCCCCGACTCATCGGCGCAGGCAGCAGGGCATTCACTTCGTCCCGCCCCACCCTCCAACAGCTCCCCTGCAGGTGCGACAGGGAAGAGGCCGGGCCATGCGCGAGCCCGGGATCCGGCTGACGAACGGCCGGGCCCCGCCGCGGCACCCGTGCATCCTTCGTGCAGGGTCAGTGCAAGGCGCTTGCGAGCAGATCGAGCCCCACGCTGCCCAGGTCGATGCCCCGGTTGTGGAAGGCGCGCAGGTCCAGCTCGCCGCCCTCGGTGCGGGCATGAGCCTGGGCACTGCGCCGACCGGCCCGCCAGACCCGCTCACCCACCGCGTAGGCCAGCGGCTGAGCCGGCCACCCCAGGTGCCGGGAGACCTCGAAGCGCAGGCGCCCCTCGGAGATCACGGTGTGGTGGCGCAGCACCGCGGTGACGGTCGCCCGGTTCCACTCGCAGCAGGCCCCCGGGAGGGCTGCGACGTCGTCGGGTACGGGGAGCCGGGAGTGGACGCCCAGATCCACGAGGACGCGGGCCAGGCGCCAGCGGCGTGCCGCCAGGCGACCGAAGCGGTCCTCGGGTGCGGGCATGAGCCCGAGCTCGTCGGCGAGGGACTCGGCGTACAGGCCCCAGCCCTCGTCGCATCCGGGCACGGATCCCAGGTAGCGCTGCCAGGCGGTCAGGCGCGTGCTGGTGGCGTGCGCACCGACGTGGACGTGGTGTCCCGGGACCGACTCGTGCAGGACCGTGGTCCGCTCCATCCACGGCCACACCAGCTGCTCGCCGTCGGCCAGGGAACGCATGACGACACCGGGCCGGCGCTCCCCGCCGGTACCGCGCGGTTCCTCGTAGTGGACCGCGCCGCCTCCGGGTTCCCCGAGGCGCACCCGGGGGCGTCCCAGGCCGTCGGGCGGGTCGAGGAACCGGCCGACGACGGCGTCCCAGGCCTCATCGGCCACCTCCTGCGCCCAGGTCGTGTAGTCCTTCGGGCGCAGGCGCGGGTCGGGTCGGCGCGCAGGTGCCGGTTGAGGCGGCCGGCGTCGGCGCCGGCCCCCAGGACGTCGACGGCGATGGCGTCCTGCTCGGCGATGACTCGCCCCAGCTCCGCGGTGGCCCAGGCGTAGGTCTCCTCGGGATCCACCCGGGTACCCAGAACGCGGCGCATCCACAGGGCGTGGCGCTGAGGGCCGACCCCCTCGGCCTGGGGCGCCCGCGGCGAGAACGTCGTGCGCAGGTGCGAGGCGAAGTCCAGCGCGGCGCGGCGGGCGACGATGTCCGCCTCCTGGAGCTGGACGTGCAGGGTGGCCGGCAGGTCCTCGGGCAGCGCCCGGGTGCGGCGCCGGGCGAGGTCGCGCGCCTGCCCGGCGACGACGTCGACCTGACTGAGCGGGGCGATCGCACCGGTCTCGGCGGAGGCGGCCAGGGAGGCGGCCAGCCCCTCCAGGGCCGCGGGCAGCGCCTCCAGGCGGGTGCGGTGCAGGTTCCAGGCGTCTTCCCACTTGGCCTCGGCCTCGGCGAGGTCCGCCTCGTCGGAGCCGGCGCGGTCGGGGGTCTCCGGGGGCCGGTGCAGCTGGCGGGCGATCTGCTGGAACGGCGAGGAGAGGAAACCGAGGTTGCCGCCCTCCTCACCTGCGGAGATGAACTGGATGGAGGCCTCCAGACGCTCCAGGAGGTGTCGGCGCAGGAGCTCGTCAGAGCCGGTCGAGCGGTCGACGGCGGCCACGCGGTGACGCAGGGAGCGCTCGGCACTGAGACGCTCAGCCAGCCCCGCGGGCGAGTAGTCGGGCAGGATGGTCCCGCCGGGCAGGCCGGTGCGAGCGGCCGCCTCAGGGTCGTGGGCGCACAGAAGCAAGGCGTACTCGTCGGCAAGGTCGCGCAGGACGACGCCGGCGGCCGCGGTCTCGGAAGGTGAGCGGACCGAGGAGCGGGTGGCGGCCTGGGCGGAGGTGTGAGCAGCGGGCGCCGCGGAGGATGCCGCCTCGACCTCGCGCACGCTCACGGGGGCGCCGGCCGTGCGGACGGCCCGCCAGGTTCCTGAGCTCGGGTGCTGCGGATGGACCGGTGGCCGCTCGGGCGGCCCGGTGCTCACCGGGCTGGTGACGGGCGCAGGCGTGACGTCCGCCGCGCGGGAGCCACTCGGAGGTGCAGCGGGTCCGGATGGAGAGTGCTTCGAGGAGTCATCGGTCATGACATCAGACCTTTCGCTTCACTCGCCGCATGGCATGCGGGCCTGGCGGCGACATTGCCGTTTCACCAGGGTGCCAGGAAGCGGAGCAAAGGTCCATAGGCATCGCAGATCTGACGGCAAAGACAATTGGATGAATTGGTGGGCGCCCCCGCCCTGCACGAAGGCGGTGGCCGCGGAGTGGGAGCCGGCACTGCCCTGACCCCGAGGTGCGAGGCTCAACGACGAACCCGACCTGAGACCTCGACGGCGGATGCGGGGAGCCGGGACTCCCCACCCCGTCCGGAACGGACGCCTGAGGACGCCGACCGGAGATCAGCGGGTGACTACTGGGTGGCGGTCGACGAGTATCGATGGCGGCGGCCGGCCGATGAACAGGAGCGCAGCAGGCTGATGCGCATGGCCGTCGACCGCGGCGCGGAGCCGCAAACGGTGCGGGTCATCAGTGCTCCTCTCGTTCTGGACGGGTGGGGCCGCCCCGGAGTGGGGCGCTCGTCGTGCTGTCGTTGTGCCGTGGTGGACGTGACACGATTGAAGGACGCTGCGCCGGCAGTGTCAAGGATCTGCGGTCGCGGTTCACCCATACCGATATCTGCGCAGGTCAGAGACATCTTGGAGACCTTCACACATCGCTGCACTGCTGCCATTGGCAGCGCTCACAGGCGAGCGTCGCCCCGCTTTCGAGCCGCATCCACCAGACTCGGCCCGACCGCATCGTGGTCGCTCGCCATTGACAGCGTGTGTCAGATGTGCGCAACCACGCTCCATCTCCTTGATAGATAGAGAACTTAGTTAACCTGCCTGGTGTGAAGATTGTTCGGCGCAGTACGGACACCCGTCAGGGACTCGTCGACGCCACCGCCGACGCCGCCTTCATCCGCGCAGCCCTGCGTACCATCGTCACGATTGGAGACAACTGATGACAGCCAAGAAGACCCTCAAGAAGACGGGCGACCGCACTCTCATCATCTACGCCCACCCCTACGACGGCTCCTTCAACCACGCCATACTCGAGGCCACCACCTCCGCCTTGGACAAAGCGGGCCGCCCCTACGACGTCGTCGATCTCTACGCCGACGGCTTCGACCCGCGCATGCCCACCGAGGAGCTGGCCCTGTACAGGGAGGGCGGCACGCTGGACCCGCTGGTGAGCCACTACCAGAAGCTCATCGATGGGGCCTCGCGCATCATTGTCATCGCCCCGATCTGGTGGAGCGAGCTGCCCGCCATCGTCAAGGGCTTCGTCGACAAGGTCATGAAGCAGAACTGGGCCTACCACCCGACGGCCACAGGGGTGAAGGGGCACCTCACCCACATCAAGCAGTCCTGGTGCTCACCACCTCAACGGCGCCGACCTGGTTCCTGCGCCGGTTCTGCGGCAACTACGTCGGCTCGGTGTTCCTGGGCGCCGCCATCAAGCAGGTGGGCATGCACGGGCGGACCTGGGTCAACTTCGGCAAGGTGGGCAAGGTCAGCCGACGCCAGCACAAGAAGCACCTCAAGCGCGTGGCCCACCTCGTGGTGAAGTGACGCATGAGCCCCGCCGCTGGCATCACCGCAGAGCGCCACGCGGACCTGAGCTCGGGTCGGGACGAGTCCCGAACACTGGCGGAGATTCTGGCCATCACCCATTCCGCGCTTCTGACGCAAGTAGTGCCGGATGCACCGGAGGGGCTGGTTGAGGCGGCCAGGCACGCCGACTCGCTCGGCATCCTGGCTCGCATGCAGACCATGGGCGAAGCGCTGTACACGCATCTTGGTCGCTCGGCCTGCCAGGATCTCGCCGACCACCCGGCCGACACCGTCCGGGGCTGGGCGGTCTTTGCCCTGGTCGCTCCGGAGAAGGACACCGACGTCGACACGCTGTTGGCCCTGGCACGACCGGCCGCGGACGACCCGCACTTCGGAGTGCGCGAGTGGTCATGGATGGCAGTGCGTCCGCACTTGGTGCCCCAGCTCGACGAAGCGATCCGCGCACTGCGGCCATGGACCTCGGAATCCTCGGAGCGCATTCGGCGCTTCGCCAGCGAGGTGCTGCGTCCACGCGGTGTGTGGGCTCGGCACATCCCCGCACTCAAGAAGGAGCCCGAGCGGGGCCTTCCACTGCTCGAACCGCTACGCGCCGACCCCTCCCGCTACGTGCAGGACTCCGTGGCGAACTGGGTCAACGACGCCGCCAAGACCCAGCCCGCCTGGGCCGTGGAGCTCTGCGAGCGCTGGCAGAGGAGTCGCCCACCCCGGCCACAGAACGGATCCTCAAGCGAGCACTGCGTTCGATCCGGCGGTGACAGCGGCCAGAGGTCGTCGAGTCTGGTCAGGACCGCCCTCCCAGTAGTCACGTGCGACCTCGACGGGAACATTCCGCGAGGCCGGGTGCGTGTCGTTCCGGCCGGGGGCGAATGTCCCCGCCTGTCAGTGGGGCCGTGGAGGTGCGGCATACTTCGGTCGTGCCTGAAACCGCGCGCCTTCCACCTCATCGGGCTGGCGCTGGAGGTGTTCAAGGTCCACACCGGCTCCTGGGCCTATCCGGACGCGGGGGTGGTGTGCATCGGTGGGATGCCGGTCTTCTCCGGCTTCATGGACGCCTCCGTCGGCTCCTACATCTGCCAGGCCTTCCGGCGCCTCGACCTGTACGTGGGCGGCTTTCGGTGGTGGCCGGTGAGCCTGCTGGCCGTGACCGCCTACCTCAACTTCTTCATCCACCACGTCATCGTGGACCTGCGCTGGGTGATCGCGGCCGGTTTCCTCATCGCTCTGAGCGCCTGGCGCTACCCCGACCAGGCCGACGGCTGGCACCTGGCGCATGCCGGTAAGTTCGGCAGCTGGGCGCTGCTCATCTCGCTCAGCTTCGTGCTCGTCGCCGCCGTCAAGGCCAAGGAGGGCCCCCTCTACGGATGCGGCCTGCCGCGCGTGATGCGCCGGCGCCTGCGCATCACCGAGACCTGAGCAACGTCGAGCCGGGCATTCTTCGCGGTGCCCCACAGACATTCCGGAGGGCTGGACGAAGAATGCCCGGCTCGACGAGAAAGGGTCAGAGGTTGACCTGGCGGGAGATGATGCCGGCCTTGGCGCGGCGGACCTCGGGGCTCAGGGGGCTGGAGTCGGCCAGCGCGACCTCCAGGCGCTTGCCCATGGCCTGCAGCGGCTTGGTGAGCTCCTCGGCCTCCGTGCCGGGGACGAGTTCCCACACCGGGATGGCCAGGCCGTTGGCCCGGAAGGCGCCGACGAAGCGCGCCCCTCCTCCAGGTCGGACTCGCGGGCGGCGTGGATGCGGGCGAAGGCGTTGAAGAACTCGTCCTCGTCCTCCCCGCGCACCCAACGCACGAACTCCTTGGCGCCCAGCCGGCACCAGTAGGCGTGCTCGACGCCGGGCACGGGCTGGGTCGGGGCGATCTCCTCCTTGGCGCGCTCGATGGCCTCCTCAATGACCTGGCGGGCCTGCGCGTTCTCACCAGCGGCCCGGGAGTCGATCCAGAAGTCGAAGGTCTCGCGCACGGAGACCACCGGCGCCTCAGTGGTGTCAAGGATGTCCTGGAGGCGCGGGCCGGGCTCGGGCAGTCCGTCGGTGCGCAGGGCCTGGCCCTCGGGCAGCTCGAGGGTGGCCAGGACGGCGGCGGCGACGTCGCGGGAGGCGTCCCCGGAGTGCATGGAGGTCTGCATGGCCACGAGGACCTCGCCGTCGAAGCGCTTGAGCCCCTGAACGAACTCGGGAAGGAGCGTGACGAGCTGGACCTGCTGACCGCCGTACTCCTCGGTCAGGCGCACGGTGGCCGTGGCGGCCGGGATGATCTGGGCCATCGCCACGAGGTCCTCCTCGGCCGGCAGACCGGCGAAGGGGCGGGCGACGAACTCGATGCTCTGCTTTCGGGGCTTGGCCGATGCGGCGGCCGGACGGCGCCCGTGGCGCTTCTTCTTCGACATGCCCGTCAGCCTACCGGCCGCGTGGCACCCCTCCCAGGCCGACGACGGCCCGCCGCTCCATGATGCGGTTCACGGCCGTTCTCCCCGCTGGGTTCCCCCCGACGTCACAGAGAGAACAGTCCCGCCACCGCACAGATTGGGGAATGCTAGTTCCATGCGATTCAGTGCGGCGAACCTTCGACACATGTGTGTGCGTCTTGCTCGAACGATCTTCCGAAGTCGTTCACTCACCGCCGCACTCGTCCTCATCATGGTGACCGCGTCCCTGTCCATCGCCCAGGCGTGGGCACGACAGGGCCCCGTCATGGCCTCCTCGCTCACCGAGCCGAAGGCGCCAGCCTTCTCAACATGGCAGGCGCCGGCCGAGACGAACGAGACCATCTCCTGCGGTCCCTCCACCGACACGCGTCCTCCGGCCGGGGCGACGTGGCACGAGGCATGGCGCTTGACAACCGACACCACCCAAAGCATGCAACCCAGCTTCCCGCACGTCTCAAGATGCGGAAAATATTTTGTTGTTGAATCAGCCCCATATAATTCTCCCAACATTTTGAAAGGATACGTCCTCGAAAACGGTCGCCTCAAAGAGCTATGGAAAGCGCCTCCCAAGATCATTCACACCTGGGGCAGCAATCCATGGTGGGGCGGGCATATGCTTCTTAAACACGAGATCCTCAATCCCGCAACTGGAACTATCGAAAAAGCCCCCCTGGTCGACCAACGACTACCCCTACATCATGTCTCCCGATCTCGTCCTGACATGCAACATGTATGGACGCACCAACCACTGCGCAGCCTGGGAGTGGAATAACGGAGCTCCAAAACAGCGCTGGGAGCGTCAATACGACCAGCAAGTTGAACCTGTCGCCTTCGGGGTCGCGGGAGACGGTTCCACACCAAGCCCCCTCGTCCATCTATCTCAGCCAGAAGGACACAGCTTGCAGTCCAACAATACTGGCATCATGAACCTCGCAAATGGAACGATCACCACACTTTTCAATGAAATCACTCCTGACGCAGAAGCCAGCTACATACCGGCCCGAGACGGCTGGATCCGCATCCCCAAAAAATCCGGCACCGCTGAGACCTACTCTCTCCAAGGTGAGCACATTGGATCGTTCCCGCTGTCGGGAAGCAATGCTCCACTTCTCCTCTCTGAGTCCGGAATCCCGACTCTGGAACAGTTCCGGAAGGCTTACGAGTCAGGAGACACATCCTGGGCAAAATACGTCATCGAATGCACCACGAAAGACGCATGTACATTCAATGGAACGCCAGTAACCCTGCCCTTTGAACGGTCCTTCGTCTATCCTCCAGGGCGAGGAGAACTCCAGATCCACTGGAACCTGTCCAAGGATCAACAAGTCCTGGCCGTCTCAACCTATACAATAGGCGGCACAGGTCAAGAGGTGAACAACGAAACATCCCTTGTCATTGATACGCAAACCGCCCAGGTCATCACACCTCCACCCTCTCTATCACACATCATCACAAGCTTGGGCGACTCAGGACTTTTGGTAAGTATTCAAGGATCTGAAATCGTTGGATACACACCGAACCACAGCTGAATCAACACATCGACACGTCGGATGTCACGACTGCCTCAACAACCGCCTTCTGTCGCTGCTCAAGCGCCGCAACCACCAGATCAATAATTCTCGACATCCCATCCAACTCAGTCAACGCCTCAACCGGGGTTAGCTCGCGTTTATCGAGGCCGACAGCCAGCTCTCCGAGCCGCCGATTCTGCTGGGCCACCCATGTTGCAATGTCCTCACGATTGACGGCGTTACTCCGACGCGCCGATCTAGCCATTCGTGTGACTGCTCTCAATTTTTTCAGGATCGGTGCCTGCTGCTTCTCCCACGCTCGCCCCCATGTAGGCGACATCGTCAAAATAGAAACGGTATCGACGATGACGTCATCGCCGTCATCGAGTGCCGCCGAACGTTCCTGCAGGTTCTTCGCGCTGTCGTATACGCCTTTACCGAACCAGTCGAATCTCTGCGGATCGCCGAACTTCCGCCACGCAAGCGTGACATCATAATAGTCCTGCTCAAAACTCTCATAGCGTGCTGCAAGCGCCCGCGATTCGGGAGCACTCGAGTCGAGGGTGCCTACCCGGAGAGCAGTCGAGTCATAATCGTAGGTCACTTGACCATAGGAACTGGCCGCCGACCTCGCCATACGGCGAGCAGCAAAACCACGGCGAAGATAGCGAAACAATTTTATTGCACCCCAGAGGCTTATGACAGCAGCAATAGCGACGGCTGCACGTGCACGTCCACTACCGTAGGCACCCAAGTACGTCTCAGCCCTATTTCCTATAGCCAGAACGCCACCATTCCAGTCCTGGTGAGAGAACTGTGTCACCGCGGCATCCTGAATGGCGACCTGCTCCGAACGTTTAAGCGATACGTCAGCGCCCGGATACACGCCGACCTGATGAGCGCGGGGCGCCACCGCTATGATAACGACCCCTTCCTTCCAGTTCCTATAGTCAACCGTTCTAATATCGTTCTTGTACTCCAACTCCTGGTCTGCGAATGACGCCACAGCCGCATCCAGGTTCTTATTCCCCCCATCCGGTCAGAGAAATGACCTCAAAACGAATGTCCTGACGGAACCTCAACTCCCCCAGCTCGTGCTCCAACAACTCACGATCAAACACTCCCGCTTGGTCATGCACACTGACAGTCGGCGCATAACCCAGCATTGGGGAGAAAAAGATCGTGACCGGCAGCGTAAGAATCATGGCCGCGAACAGCAATACATTGGCCGCAAATGAGATCGCGCTCGACGCCCCGTCTCCTTCACGTTCATGTTTTTTTTGAGTCATGTGCGCCTCAACCAACCCTTTCGCTTCTTCTTGGCCTTGAACTTTTCGTCCACTGCCGGCATCGATATGGCATAAAAATAGGCATCTGCTATGTCACGGACTGGCGAGTACACAGACATGGGGCCCGGAGTATCCGTCCTCAAGGCAACAAAGGAAGCGGCCGGAGATTGGGGGGTCATACGAACAGTCACGGAAACATTGGAGAACTCATGACCTTCATCATCAGATTTTGAGGGCGTCACGTAGTACACACCGTGGGCGCCCACTCTAAACTGAGGCCTGGAGGGAGGCTTCGTAGCACTCTTCAGGCCCTGCCGACTTTCTTCGCGGTAGCGCAGTAGGTATTTTCGATATTTTTCATAATACTCCCGGCTAGATTTACTCCAAAATAACTCATCGACCGCTTGCTCTGCGAACTTATCTGCCTCAATGGAGAGGCGGTTCAGTACACGAAGCGCCTCGGCCGGGGACATTCGTTCAGTTAACAATTTCGTAGTAGTCTCATTGAGTTCTGCCTGCTTCAGTTTTACCCACTTCAGCGCCTTTTCACTAAATAGCCGATGAATCCGTGGGACATACGAGAACATACGTGCTACAGCAGCAATATCTTGTCGAACAGGCACGCACTCGTTTTCCCAGGATTCCCTCCAGTTCCCCGTCTTTGATAAGAGCTGTGCGCAATTGACAACCGTTTGCTGCATGGCGCGGAGCTGCACGGAGTATGTCTTGGCGTACTCAGCGAGACGACCACGCCTCATTCCGTACCACTGAAGACCAACCGGGTTCCCGATAATCTTCCAGGCGCGCTCAAGTCGGCGATAGTGCCGCTGAAGCACCTTATACCGGGCGATCACTTGAACGCCGTAGATGTCGCCAGCAGGGATGAGTCGAAGGTAGCCACTGACAGCCGCACGCCCGGCCATCGCCTGAGAGTACGCCTCACGCGCTTCTTCAATGCCGGACATCGCCCGTTTCCCTCGACCTAAATAGTATCGAATCCACTTGTTCGCAGCGATGAAGAAGATGAAGAATAACGTGAATTGAGCACACATCCTGGCAGGGATCCAACTGATACCCAATGTAGTCAGATGCAACTTTGGCGGATTCTAGAACACGCCCGGCCTCGTCGCGTTCTATCATTTTCAACTCCGCGGCATCCCATACTTCCTCCTTTCCCTCTTCGCTGATCTGCAGCCGGGAACCGTAGTAGTATCCCGCTACCTGCCCCTCCAGCCTTTCATCATAATTTGCGTTGGGTGCAGCAGCGATCACGAACACATTGTCGGCCCAACGTTCCGAATCCGTCCATGATATCCAGGGGACGTCGGTGGGATGGGTGCGGGCGTAGTTCTGAACCTCCTGCTCAAGGTTCTGAACTTTCGAGCTGGTCACATCCACAACAGCGATGTGGGTCGGCTGCCGAAAGGTGAGCTTCTCAAGCTCCGCTTTGATATGGTCCTGATGAAGAACACCGGGCTCATCATGGATCTCCACCGTCGGGTGAAATTGTTTCGCGGGGTAGAAGGGGGATTGTCCACCGTTGATGATGAATGGTGCGACCACAAGCGCCACACCAATGAGGAGATTACCCGCATACCCGAGGATCGCTCGTATCCCACCGAGCTCGGAGACTGTTGGCAGCTTCTTCACAGAGCAGCACCCCCAGGGTTCGGGAGCGTGTCCGTCCGAGTCACGGCGCCGGAGTTCACAGCGGCGTCGAGGTCGGCCAAACTGGCAGTCCTCTCGGCGAGACGAGTCGCCTGAGCAAGAACACCGCGACCGAACCACTGAGCACCACGAGGTTCCCCGAAGTCCTTCCACTTCTGGCTGACGGTGTCGTACTCGTCGCGGAATCGTCGGTAGTCGGAACCAACGTCCCGGCTCTGGCGGGACCCCTCCGGCAGGGTTCCCGCCTGCAACTCGGTGAGATCGTAGGTGTAGACGATCCGCATCATGTCTCGGTACGCCCCCTGAGCTCGCCGCCGGGCGGTCATCCCCCGCCACATGTAGAAGGCAAGCCATCCGCTTCCCGCCATGAAGGCGAGGATCGCACCGGCCACCCACATCATCGTGCTGCTTCCACCGCCTGAACCGATGTATGTCGCCAGCTGCCGCCCCATCGCTACGGTCCCGCCATCCCAGTCGCCCTGGGCATAGTGGCTTCCCGCCGCGTTCTCGATGGCTGTGCGCTTGTCGGCAGACAGCTGCAGGTCCTTCGCCGCGTAGCAACGCACCCAGTGAGACTCGGGTGCCACTACGAAGAGGACCGTTCCATCCACCAGGCTATCGACGTCGGAGCCCTTGAGCCAGGAGGAGCCTTGTGCGCCGTCACCCGCGTACTTGACAGTCTCCTCATCAATGTTGCTGATGCCGGCTCCGGGAACCGAGAGCACCGCGATGCGAACCTCACGATCGTAGTTCTGCTCCTCCAGGCCGCGGCGAAGAGTCTGCTCGTGATAGATGCCGGCCTCGTCGCGAACGGCCACATCGGGACGATGTCCAGATGCGGAAGGATACAGGAGCACCGCCGGCAGAAGCAGGATCGCGATCAACGCTCCAGCAATATTCATCACAAAAGATGTGACCGCTCGAAGACCTCCAAGACGGACAATCGCAGATTGCTTCATGACATTCCTTGTTGATAATCGAGCCGGCCTCGAACGATGTACCGCGTCTACTCTCAGTAGGTCGAGGTTAGCAGCATTAATTATCCGTCTTGAACCATGTATATTTAGTTCGTCGTCGTACGGCCAACGTCAGCCATACCGACGTCACCGCCCCGGGAAGGTCCCATCCCCGAGGAATCCCCTGCGCATCGGCGCATGTGGACCGATTCCCGCACCGGCCGCGGCGTAGGCACCGGCGTCGTCCAGGCTCTCGGCATCGCCCCCGGGCTTGACGACGTCCACCCCTTCCGAGGCGTGCATCCAGTGCTGGACGTCGGGGTCGGTGGGACCGAGAGGAGAGTCGACACCAGCTGCTGTCCACTCCAGAACGTTCGCGGAACGGCGGACGTCGGCCCTGATCCAGGCGAGCTCATCGAGCGCCGCGGAGGGCTGCAGCAGGCCGGCCGACAGCTCAGCGGTCATCTCACTCAGGCGCTGATGGTGGGCCCGGACCAGCTCGCGAGCCTCCACCGTGCTGTATGGAGTGAACGCATAGGAGTCGATCCACTGGCACAGGTCCAGAAGCAGGTCGAGATCCTCCAGGACCGGACGCTGTTCGTCTTGCCAGATCCGCTCCCACCGGGAGGACAGGGTCAGGAAGGCGGCATGACTGACGATGACGTCACTGGTCGAGTCCAGTGCGGTCGAACGCTGCTCGAGCTCGGTGACCCGCGCGAGCATCCCCGGCTCGAACCACTGGGTGCCGCGCGGGCTGCCGAGGTCCTGCCAGGAGCGGGTCAGGTCCTCGTACTCGTCACGCAACCAGCGGTAGTCGGCCATGACCCGGGCGCCGCGCGACTCGCCCTCCGGGACGAGGCGCGCCTGGAGCTCGGTGGCCTCGTAGTCGTAGGTGACCCGGGAGTAGGCGCGCCGAGCCTCCTGGGCCATCCGGCGCGCGGACACACCGCGCCGCAGGTAGTAAGCGATCCCGCCGACGCCCACAAGGGCCGGCAGCAGCATGACGGCGGCGAGGGAGGGCGCCCACACCGCCACGGCCACCGGTGAGAGCGCGACCGCCAGGCCCGCAGTCATGATGGCGCAGAAGCGCAGCAGCGCGTGGATCCCACCGAGGCGGACAACGAGGGGAAGGTGCGTGGGCGGCATCCGTCGTCCTCTCGTCGTGTCTCGTAGGGGCCGGCCACTCGAAGGGGCCGGCCAACCGGCAGTCCCGCGGCCGCCTGCTGTGCCTCATCCTTCCCAGCACCCCGGTCATCTGCCATGGGGGGAGAACAACACGGGGCGTCCCCGACAAGGGGACACCCCGTGGACGTGGAACCGGGAATGAGCCTAGTGAGCGGGTCACCCCACCGGCAGGGGCAGACACCCCGTGCTGGGCGAGGCGGCGGCCCATCCGACGCAGCCGATCCCAGTTCGCACCCGTACGGCCTGCGCCGGTCTCGCGAGTCTCGACACGGCTTCGGGGACGGCTCTCGATCGGACCGCCTCAGGACCGGGCGGCGACGGCCTCAATCTCGACGCCGGCCCCCAGCGGCAGGCGGCCACCCCGAAGGCGGCGCGGGCCGGGAGGGTCTCGCCGGTGAAGTAGCGGGCGTAGACCTCGTTGACGGCGGCGAAGTCGGCGATGTCGGCGAGCAGGACCGTGGTCTTGACGACGTCGTCGTACCCGAGCCCGGCCTCGGCCAGGATGGCGCCCACGTTCTTGAGGACCTGCTCGGCCTGGGCCTGGATGTCACCCTCGACGAGCGAGCCGGTGGCCGGGTCGAGCGGCACCTGCCCGGAGACGAAGACGAGCGAGCCGGCCTCCTGACCGGTGGAGACGCCCTGGGAGTAGGGGCCGACGGCGGCGGGTGCGTTGGTCGTGGCGATACGGCTGACGGTCATGGTTCCTCGTTCCTGCTGGACACTGGGATTCGGCCGCGTCCCCGATGAGCGAGCGGCGGCCCGGGTGGCAGCGCAGTAGCGCCGGCGCCCGGACCAGACTACCCACGCCCCGAGGACAGGCCAGAGGTGAGGCCCACCGGTCAACCGCACGTCCTCCCAGCCCTTCGCGGTGAGGTTCCCCGCAGCGCCGTCGTCGTGCGGCCTCCCACCCTCGCCGACCGCCGCGTCCCGGCCTCGGAACGGCGGTTGTTTCGCACAGCGAAACGGGCTGATCCGACCAGTGGCACGTGACACACTGTGCCCCATGCACGCACGCGCAGGACAGCCAGCACAGCCCGAAGACCTCATCGACGTCGACGAGGTCGTCTCCGCCTACTACGACCTCGTCCCCGACCCCGCCGTCCCGGCTCAGAAGGTCGTCTTCGGCACCTCCGGGCACCGCGGCTCCTCTTTGGACACCGCCTTCAATGAGGCCCACATCGTGGCCACGACCGCCGCCATCGTGGAGTACCGCCGCTCCCAGGGCACTGACGGCACCCTCTACCTGGGCCGGGACACGCACGCCTTGTCCGAGCCCGCCTGGCGCACCGCCGTCGAGGTGCTCGCCGGGGCCGGGGTGACCACCGCCGTCGACGCCCGTGGCGCCTACACGCCCACCCCGGCCGTCTCGCACTCCATCCTCCTGGCCAACGGCGCCGGGACCGAGGCGGGGGTGCGCACGAGCGGCCCCGGCCTGGCCGACGGCATCGTGGTGACCCCCTCCCACAACCCGCCGCGCGACGGCGGCTTCAAGTACAACCCGCCCACCGGCGGCCCGGCCGGCTCGGAGGCCACCACCTGGATCGCCAACCGCGCCAACGAGCTGCTCGCCTCCGGGTGGCAGGACGTCCCGCGGGTCCCGGTCCCCGAGGCCCTCGACGGCCCCCACATCATCAAGCACGACTACCTGGAGACCTACGTCGCCGACCTGGAGAGCGTCATCGACCTCGAGGCGATCCGCAAGGCCGGCGTGCGCATCGGGGCGGACCCGCTGGGCGGCGCCTCGGTGGACTACTGGGGCGCGATCGGTGAGCGCTACGGCCTGGAGCTCACGGTGGTCAACCCCGAGGTGGACCCGGCCTGGCACTTCATGACCCTGGACTGGGACGGCAAGATTCGCATGGACTGCTCCTCCCCCAACGCCATGGCCTCGCTGCGCTCGACGATGACGCCCGACGCCGAGGGCAGGACCCCCTACGACGTCGCCACCGGGAACGACGCCGACTCCGACCGCCACGGCATCGTCACCCCCGACGGCGGGCTGATGAACCCCAACCACTTCCTGGCCGTGGCCATCGAGTACCTCTTCACCCACCGGCCCGGCTGGCCCGCCGACGCCGCCGTCGGGAAGACGCTGGTCTCCTCCAGCCTCATCGACCGGGTGGCCGCCGCCATCGGGCGCACCCTCATCGAGGTGCCGGTGGGCTTCAAGCACTTCGTGCCCGGGCTGCTCGACGGCTCGATCGGCTTCGGCGGTGAGGAGAGCGCGGGGGCCTCCTTCCTGCGTAAGAACGGCACCGTGTGGACCACGGACAAGGACGGCATCATCCTGGCCCTGCTGGCCAGCGAGATCATCGCCGTCACCGGCAAGTCCCCCTCCCAGCTGCACGAGGAGCAGGTGGAGCGCTTCGGCGCCAGCGCCTACGCCCGCATCGACGCCGCCGCCACCAAGGAGGAGAAGGCCAAGCTCGCCGCCCTGGCCGCTGAGGACGTGACGGCCACCGAGCTGGCCGGCGAGGAGATCACCGCTCGGCTGGTCGAGGCGCCCGGCAACGGGGCTCCTATCGGCGGGCTCAAGGTCACCACTGAGGATGCCTGGTTCGCCGCGCGCCCCTCGGGCACGGAGGACGTCTACAAGATCTACGCCGAATCCTTCAAGGGTGCCGACCACCTGACCCAGGTGCAGGAGGAGGCCAAGAAGGTGGTCGCCGCGGCCCTGGGAGGCTGACGGAGGCACCGGGGCTCGGGGTGCCGGAGCACCCCGACCCACACACCTCTTCTCACGGCCGGGGGCATTCCAGCGTATGGGTGCAGGATTCCTGTTCCCAGCGGCGTCGAAGCCCGAGGTCGTGGGCAGGCTGGCAGTTGCATGGATCTGCCTCGTTACTGCGATGCTGACACATCTCGCCCTACGTATGGTCGGGTCTTCTCCGCGTCTTTGCTCCAAGGACTCCTCAGATGACTCCGACGGCGAAGAACTCACTCCCTTGGATTCCGAAACGAACGTTGTCGCCGGTCCCGGAGGACATACGCGCATACTCATCCGAACAAGCGATCACTCCGAGTCGCTTCCGTCGAACTCTGTGTCGGTTGAGGGCATATCCCCGGAGGGCAACCGCAGACGCACACGATGCAGAACGCGCAGACGATCAACGGCCGGCCCGCCTCATCCGGCGGCTGGATCGTCACCTCCGACAGTAACGGAGAAGAAGCCATCCAGAATATCGATACCGGAAGAACTATATTTTTTGGATATCGAGACAAGAAGGCGGTCTTGATGCAAATAAGTTCTCAGGCCATCGCCGTGCGGCCGGCTGATGCGAGCCAGAATGGAGAACTGACCGACGCCGATCCAGATCGACTGGATCCCCTGACACTGTCCGTATTCGATCCACGGACAGAAGAAGTGACAGCCGCCGATCAGTCGAGCACCTCACGACTACCTGGATCGGCCTGATCATCGCCATCCTCTCATGCATGCTGCTGCAGGCGTACGACGATCGACTCGCCAGGTTACAGGCAGCTGATCAATCCTCCGCTCAGACAGACGCCTCAGACGGATCGACAACGTCATAGGGTCGCCTTCCCCATTGCCAACCGAACTCAGAGACTTAAAACTTGCCGCATGAAAGACGATGATGCGGCACAGAGCAAACTTTCCCCGCAATCCGGCTCAACTACTTCACCTCCCAGACAGGAACGGTGGATCATACGTAGCATTCTCAGCGGAATCAGCTGGGCCGCCGGCCTTGCGACCGCCGCCCTGCACGTTGGCGCCTTCATCGTCTGGCTGCACTCCCCGTTGTCCATGGCGATGAGTTCCATGCGCGTCTATGCGATCACGGCGATCATAGCTATCGCCCTGTGCGCGTGGATGTTGAGAGCAAATCGGCTGCGAACCAGCAATAACTTCTTTTTCGGCCACTCTTCTTCTTTTCGTAGCCACCTTTATTCTGAATCAGAACGTCAGGAGTGAGGTGGTGTCATTCACCTCCTCATCAAGCACTGTTCCGAGCGTCACGGGATGGCTCCTTGCCGGCTGGGTGGGCGTTGTTATCACCGCAGTGTCGTACATGCTGCTGCAGGCGCGTGACAAGCGCAAGTTCCTCCGGCGCCCGAACACAGAGGACGCTTCCAAGCAGGAAGTGGCCCCCGAGGAGGACTGTCTCCCAGACGATGTGCTTGAGTCGAAAGAAGGTCGTCAAACCGGGCAGGAGAGGATTCAGTCAACCTCACACCGCCCCCGAGCGCCCCACGAGGAGCGGGCCAAGCGCTTGTGCACGAGTACCGTCAGCGCACTGACAGTAGCCGCCCTGGCGGCGATAAGTCCCAGCATCATCAATCATTACCTGGATCCGCTCATCCAATCAACGACCAAGGCCGCCAATAGCCAGACCTCATTCCCAACTGTCGAGGAGATTCAGGCGGGAGCCGGAGACCGGCGATCCCTTCAAGAACCCACCTGGGAGAGACCTCTCGGTGACACAAGAGTCGACCAGATGCTGATGGGAAAGCACAACGCCGTGGCCGTCACCAACAAAGGACTCTACGGCATCAATCCTTCTACTGGCGACTTGACTTGGTGTTTCGCAACGACCAGCCCAGACGTCCTGGATTATGATGCACTTAGAAGGACTATAGAAAACACTTCCATATACGCAGACAAGCCCGCATTCACTTCACCGGACGGCACCTGGCTCGCCTACGCCATCGACATGACCCCCGAAAACTCGCATGACACTCTGACCCGCATCATCATTCTGCGCACCGATACCGACGAAGTCGCGGTGGATACCCAAGTATCAGAAAAGGTGCCGACCGTGCAGCTGACCGATTCCATGACCGTCATCAATCGCAAAGTTTACGATCTCACCAGCGGCAAGGAACTCGATCCACTGGATGCCGCCGCGACCGTTGTCCCAGGACCCGGTGGTCACGCCAATGTTCTCGTCAAGACCGATAGTGAGCAACCCGAGGCACAATCAAAGACATCGGTGGAAAGTCTCCCAGAGACATATCTGCGCGCCTCATCAGACAATAGATACAAGATCGAGCACCAAGGCTTGAAACGCGCTTGGATACCTGTCGGAGATGTCATCACATCAGGCGGGTGGATCGTCACCTACGGCGATGACAACGACGAGCTGACAGCGCAGAACATCGACAGCGGAAGCAGGGTACCTCTCACTGGCCCTTCAACCAACTACCAAAATGTTCTTCAGATAGAAGCAAGCCAGCAAACCATCTCAGTCTGGACCGTCGACACAGCACCGAACCAGGAGCTCAATCAAACATCCACCCCCATCTACCCTGTTTCTCTCAGCGTCTTCGACACTCGCACTGGAAGATCAACAACCGTCGACTCCTCCAACCTCTACCGCAGCACCAAGCGCGCCGATGACTCCAGTAGCAGTAGCACTGAAATCGACCGCGCCACTAATGGAGCCGTCGACACACCCCAGTTCTTCTTACAAACGGATAGCTACAACACCTATTACGGAAAGTTCGCCATCCGCATGGGGGACAACAGGGTCGATCAGAGCATCGTCACGACATCGGACGGGCACAAACTGCCATGGGTACGGATCAGCATCGAATCCCCCACTCCCTCGGGCACATATTCTCTTCTGTCTCCAGAAGGAATAATGATCACGGCCAAAAAGAACTCCATCTCCACCTCCACACTGACAGGCAGGAAGCTCCTCTAGCGTCTTCCCACTGGAGGCATTCGACGCCGTCGGGAGCAGAGTTCCTGCGCCTCGATACGAGGGACGTCCCGGTCGTGGCATCAGGGTGCGCGGAGCCACGAGTGTCTGTTCGACGTCGGGCGACCGACTGGTGAGAATACGGGTATGGGCACCACCGACTCCCCCGTCCTCCACATCCGCACGGCCCGGACGGCACCGGCGCAGCAGGCGCAGGATGCGGCCATGGCCGCCGCCCTGGAGGCCATCTGCTTCCCACCCGAGCAGGCCGCCGGCCCGACGACGATCGCCGAGCGGATGGCCACCTACGCCGACCACTTCTGGCTCATCGAGGACGAGGGCGGCATGCTGCTGGCGCTGGTCAACGGCCTGTGCACCCACGAGCCCGATCTGACCGATGAGATGTACGAGGACCCCACGATGCACGATCCCGACGGGGCCTGGCAGATGCTCCTCGGCGTCGCCACGGCGCCGGCCGCCCAGGGGCAGGGGCTGGCCACCCGCCTGCTGCGCACCGTCATCGAGACGACGCGCGTCCATAGCCGTCAAGGCCTGGTGCTCACCTGCCTCGACGACCTCATTCCCTTCTACGCGCGCCTGGGTTTCGCCGACGAGGGGCTGTCCACCTCGAACCATGGGGGCGTGCCCTGGCACCAGATGCGGCTCACCCTGGCCTGACCGTCCCGCCTCGCACCGGCCTCCCGACGGGGTGGGTATTCCGCACGGCCGAGTGCCTGTCGTTCCGGCCGGGTGCGTTCGACGCCGTCGGGGACGGTAATCCCATCCCCGAACGCACACGATGTCCCCGGCCGGAAAAGAGTGTCCCCGGCCGAACGGAAAAATCCCCGGTCAGTTCCGGGGGTGAGCGATTAGGGTGAGGGCGTGAGTCAGTCCCACCCGTCGAAGCCGTCCAAGCACCACGTCGAGCACTCCACGCGCACCGATCCCGCGCGCCCGACGCAGTCCGCAGGATCGGCGGGTTCCCCTGCGTCCCCCGCGCCCTCCACGTCCTCCGCACCCGCCGGCTCACCTGCGAGCCCAGTGGCCGCGTCGGCCGACCATGCCCTGACGCCGCCGGGAGCCACCTCGACACCATCCGGCACCGCCGCGCCGCGCCGCGCCCCCTCTCAACAGTCCCGCCCCGGCCCGCAGGACGACATCATGCTGGCCACCGGCAAACCCCGGCAGCCCGAGCGCCCCAAGCCACCCACCCAGGAACAGATCCGCCGCCAGCCCGGCCGCAAGGCCTGGGTGCCCAACCAGCACGGGGCCTGGTCGATGCTGGTGCTGCCGCCGATCGTCGGCTGGGTCGTGGGCGGCTTCAGCTGGGTGAACATCCTGTTCCTGCCGACGTGGTGGGGCGGCTACCTCACGTACTGGTCCTGGTCGCAGTGGCTGCGCACCCGCTCAGCCCGCAAGCGCGCCCTCATCATGCTGCCGCTCCTGGTCTACACCGGCTGGACGGCCTCCCTAGCCCTCATCACCCTGATTGTGGCGCCCTACCTCATCCAGTGGGCGGTGCCGCTGGCGCCGCTGTTCGCCATCGCGCTGCACCAGGTGTGGCGCGGTCACGAGCGCTCACTGCTCTCCGGGCTGTCAACGACGACGGCAGCCTCCCTCATGGCGGCGGTCACCTACAGCCTGGCGGTGCGCGGCGACGGCGGCTTCCTGGGCCTGGGGACACCGAGCTCCCCCCCTGCCGGGGGCCTCTCCCAGCGGCGCCCTGACGGGCTGGTCCTGGATGTGGCTGGTCACCGCGCTGACAGCCGCCTACTTCGGCGGGACGGTCCCCTACATCAAGTCGATGATCCGCGAGCGCTTCAACTACGTGCTGCTGGCCGGCACGGTGGCGGCTCACGCGGCGGTGGCGGTGATGACGTGGTGGCTGGCGTCGGCGGGGATGCTGCCGTGGGGGCACGCCGTCCTGTGGGTGGTGCTGACCGTGCGGTCACTGGTCATGCCGCTGTGGCAGTGGCAGCTGGTGCGTGCGCGCCACCGCCCGCTGCGCCCGGGAACGATGGGCATCGTCGAGGTCGTCATGTGTGTGGCCTTCCTGGTGACCATCTCGGTGTGACGGGGCCTGCGACGACGTCGTAGCCCGCCCGCTCCGGCGGGGCTCAGTGCTCGGCGCGCCAGGCGGCCGCGGCGGCCAGGACCCTCTCGTTGTCCGACGTCGTCCCGACCGAGACCCGCACGCCCTCACCGGCGAAGGGCCTCACGAGGATGCCTGCGGCGCGGAAGTGCTCGGCCAGCGCCATCGTCTCCTGCCCCACACCGAGCCAGAAGAAGTTGCCCTGGGCCTCAGGCATCTGCCAGCCTGGCTGCGCAGGGCGTCCACGACCCGGTCGCGCTCGGCGGCGACGGTGGCTGAGCGCTCGGCGGTGCGGACCAGCTCGCCGTCCCCCAAGGCGGCGGTGGCAGCGGCCTGCGCGGGCAGGTTGACCCCGAAGGGCGTGGACACCGAGCGGATGGCAGCGGCCAGGCCCGGCTCGCACACGAGGTAGCCCACGCGCATCCCTGCCAGGGCGTGGGCCTTGGAGAAGGTTCGCGAGACCACGAGGTTGGGGGCATCGGCCAGGAGGGTGAGGGCGTCGCCGGCCTCGGGGTCGGTGACGAAGTCGAGGTAGGCCTCGTCAATGAGGATGACGACGTCGCGCGGCACACCGGTCACGAGCTCGGCCAGCTCGCGAGCGGTCAGGATCGTCCCGGTGGGGTTGTTGGGCGTGCAGGCCATGACCACACGGGTGCGGGGGGTGATGGCCGCCAGCATGGCGGGCACGTCGTGGCGGGCGTCGGGGGTCAGCGGGACGCGCACGGCCCGGGCCCCGGCGACGGCCACGCAGATCGGGTAGGCCTCGAAGGAGCGCCAGGGGATGACGACCTCGTCACCGGGCCGGCAGACGGCGTCGAGCAGGTGCTGGATGAGGGCGACTGAGCCGTTGCCGACGACGACCTGCTCGGTCTCCACGCCCCAGCGTCGGGCCAGCACCTGCGTCAGGGTCTCACCGGTCATCTCCGGGTAGCGGTTGACCCCGGTGGCGGCGCGGGTGATGGCCTCGACGACCGCGTCCTGCGGCGGGTAGGGCAGCTCGTTGGAGGAGAGCTTGGCGATCTGTTCCGCACCAGCGTCGTCAGGGCGGGCCCCGGGGACGTAGGCGGGCAGGGCGGCGACGTCGGGGCGGATGCGCACCGTTGTCGCGGGACCGTCCTCCGAGCCCGCTGCGGGGGCCGCCGGCTTGGGTCCGCCGGGCACTGGGGTCGCTTCAGGAGTCATGCCCCCATCTTGGCATTGGCACAGGTTGCCCAGGCAGAATGGGCCCATGGAGATCGTGGCACGAACCATTGGAAACGCGGCCGGTCTGTGGCTGGCCACGCGCCTCCTGTCCGGGCTGACCGTGCCCGAGGGGGTGAGCACCGCCCAGATGTGGCTGAATCTGCTGGTCCTGGGCCTGGTGCTGGCTCTGGTGAACTCGCTCATCAAGCCGGTGGCGAGGGTTCCTGACCTTTCCGCTCTACATCGTCACCTTCGGGCTGTTCGCCCTGGTGGTCAACGGGGCGATGCTCTCGCTGACGGGCTGGCTCACCGACCATATCGCGGCACTGGGTGCCGGCGGCTCGGTGCCACTGGGGCTGGAGGTCTCCTCCTTCGGCTCGGCGGTGGCCGGCTCGATCATCATCTCGGTGATCTCCTCGATCATCGCCGCGATGCTCGTGCGCCGCGAGGACTGACGCGACGATGTCGGCCGGCTCCGGCTGATGCCGGCCAGCGCCTCCCGACGTCACCCGGTACCTCCCGAAGCAGACCGGCACCCGGTGGTATCCGGCGCGAGTCGCTCATCGTCGGCTCCGCGCGCCCACAACCTCAGGAGCCGCAACACCTAGTGCCGGCCTGTCGGCTGGGGGTCCGGGGTGGGCAGCGGGTAGGAGGGTTTCGCCGACGGCACCGTGCCCCGGTAGGTGGTGCCGCTCTTGTAGACCCCGTTGGGGTCGGTGTTGCGCTGGATCGCGAAGGTGTGCTCGGTGGTGCTCGTCCCCTGCTCGCCGGCTCCCGAGGCGTGCGAGAAGGACTTGTTCCAGCCGGCCAGCTCGGGGGCCTTGTCCTCCAGCCCCTCAGTGGCCTGGGCGTAGGCAGTGGAGGCATGGGGGTAGCCGTTCATACCCGTCTGATGGGTGTCGAGCATGGCGACCTGCCGGTTGGGACCGGTGGGTGTGGGGGCGGCGTCGAGCCCGGGGACGGCGTCGCCGGTGTTCTCCAGGTGCAGGGCGTGGACGTCGTCGGGGATGTCGGCTCCTGCGGTGGGGGAGCCGGCCGTGAGGACCGTGGTGATGTTGTAGCGGTTCTGGATCTGGGGGTCGGCGGCGATGTTGGAGACGGTGATTCCACCCTGGGAGTGACCGTAGAGGGCGACCTCCTCCCCCGGTTGGATGCCGGCCTGGCGCATGGCGGTGACGACGCCGCTCTCCATGGCCGTGGGCGTTCCGCCCACGCCCTCGAGGTTGGTGAGCAGGTCCTGCGGTTCGCCGTCACCGACGGTCCAGTCGGTGGTGCCGGGGACGTAGACGACCCAGGAGACACGGCCGTCGGCGTGCTCGACCCGCTGGATGGAGATGACACCGGCCTCCTCGTAGCCCTGCCCCAGGGAGTTCTTGGAGGACTGCACCTCCTGGCAGTGGGTGATGGTCTCGGAGATGTTCTGCGGGGACTTGGTCTCCTTGCCCTTGCCGGTCATACCGGGCTTCACGGCGCTGGCGAACCCGAAGGGGTCCTTGACGGCGGGCGGGAGCACAGTGGCTCCGTTGCCGCCGACGGGGGTGACCGTGATGCCGCTCTGGGTCCCGTAGATCCCCGCCCCCAGCGCGGCGGCGTCCGCCCCCAGGGTCATGGCGACGCGCTGCATGGGCGTGAGGCTCTTGGTGTCGACGGTCTGCGTCCCCACGGCGACCTGCCCGGGCAGGCGCTGCTTCGTCCAGGGGTCGAGGCGCTGAGAGACCTGTTGGAGGTAGGTCTGGACCGTGGCGGCCTCCCGCCCGGTCTTGGCGTTCTTGAGCCAGCGCGTCAGTAGGACGATCCTGACGAGGTCCTCCTTGAGCCACTGCTCGGTGGTCGGGTCGCTGAGCAGGAGCTGGAGGGCCTCGACGGAGGCCTGACCGTCCTCGTTGTCCTCCAACAGCTTGTAGAGCATCCAGCCCGCCATCGGTGACGACGCCAGCAAAGCTGAGATCGTGGGGAACTGAGCGGCGGTGGAGGGCCCCAGCGCCAGCTGGAGGAGGCCGGAGTCGAAGGCCCGGACGTCCACGGGCCCCACAAGGCCATTCACGGGAGTGGCCTTCCCCTCGGCCAGGGTGTGGGCCTGGGAGCAGGCTGTGACGTCGGAGGCGATGCCGCGCAAGGTGTCGGCGACGTCTTGGAGCGACCCCGCCCCCCGTGCTCAACGCATCCAGGGCCTCAAGCGCTTCGGACTTTTCCAGATCGACATCGAGACCACTATGGACACGTGCATCATTACCCGAATCGCTGATGAGACGACGAATAACAGAAGGATCCCCGTCATCCTGAATAGGAACGCACTGACCATTCACATCCTTCCACCTGCTACTCAGAGGGGAAAGAACGTTCGAGTCAAGAGGGGCGAGTTGAAGTGGAGGTGAAGGTGGAGGCGGCACCGCATTCACTTCGGTGACCGCGTTGGCAATGAGTGTTCGCGCGTCATCAAGGGAGCCGGCGGCCGAGGTGAGGCTGGTGGCCAGGGAGTCGAGGTCACCCGTGTTCACGGAGACGGTTCCACCCGACACCACCACGGAGGGGCTCCCGTCCCACATGGTCCAGGTGTGGCCGGTATCCTCCGGGGCCTGCCCGGTGTACGGGGCGCTGGGAGTCTTCGGCTTCGGGGGCGACGACTTGGGAGGCCGGCGATTCCGTCGCGTGGGGGTCCTGCTTCCAGGCGGGGTACGGACCGCCGGAGTCGTCCATGGCGACCGGACTCATGACGGACTCGTTCCGATCGACGAGTTGCGTGACTCGATGACACTGAGCTTGGAGGCGGCCGTGTCATAACGCGTCGCCAACGCGCTCAAGAGCCCGGAGGCCTTGGTGAGCGCCGTCTGACAGGCGGTGGAGTCCGCCCCCACCCAGCTGGCGGGCACCGACGTGGGGAACAGGGCGACGGCGTGATCATAGTCCGACCTGGAGCGTGACAGTGAGAAAGACATGACTCGACGGTAGGCGCCCCCGAGGCGACCGCAGCGCCCGCTTTCAGCCCTGTGGATCAGTCCTGCAAGCCGACACCTGTGGCCCCCGGTGAACCGAACGGCCACACGTCGGGAGGCGGAGAGGGCCTCGCCGCGCTGATCGACGGCCGCCCCCACTGACAACCGGCCAGCAGCGCCTCGCCCTCGGTCCCACATCCCCTCAGTAAAGGACTCGGCCCGCGGTCCGGTCTCCCGGACCGCGGGCCCAAGCCTCGCGAGGTCCTCCTGCTACCCGGCTTCCCATAAGGCCGGGGAGGTGGAGCCTCCTTCACCAGAACGTCCGGTCCGGGCTCCCTAAGACCCGTTCCAGACTCGGAGACCCGCCAGTCATCGGGCTCCCCAACCCTCGTGACCGGTTCCGTCCGGCGGCAGTAACTATGTAACCCACCGATCCTGAGCGGACCCCCCCGAATTCCCCTATGAACATGCTGAGAAATAAGCGTCATTCCGCCATTTCGACGTTGCCTGCACCACATTCTGGCGATTACTCAGAATATTCCGGCACTTCTTCAGGGCCGTTCCCATGGCTCGTCCATCAAACCGAGGCCGGGGGCCTGCGCAGGCACACGACGGCGTCGGCTCGCTGCCCCCTCCTGGCCGTCGGGCCCCGTCGTCCGCCTCTGACGCTCCTCGCCGACGACGACCTGCCAGCCGGCCGTCGCCTCGGCCAGGCCCTCGAGGAGCTCGACGGCCGTGTAGGTCCGGGCATGGTGGGTGTGCCAGGATGGGTTGACGGCGTGCACCGCCGTGAGCAGGTGCCCGCCGGGGGCGACGCGGGTGGCGGCGTCGGACAGGAGCACGACGAGATCGAGGGAGCCCGGCTCGTGCCCGCCGTGGACGTAGAAGCTCGTCACCAGGTCGAAGGGCCCCGCCGGCAGGCCGTCTCCGGCGTCGTGCACACGACCGGTCACGCGCGAGGCGACCCCGAGCCGCTCGGCCTGCCGGGTCAGGCGCCCGATGGCGGTGGCGGACAGGTCCAGCCCGATGACCTGCCAGCCGTGCTGGGCCAGCCACAGGATGTCGGCGCCCTCGCCGCAACCGATCTCCAGGGCGGTCCCGGGGCTCCAGTCGGTGGCGAGCTCCGGCAGCCAGTCGTTGGGGCGGCCCGACCAGAGCTGCTGGACCGATGCGTAGCGCTCCTCCCAGCGGGAGGCGCGTTGAGCGGCGTCGGACCGCGGATCGGAGTGCTGCTGGCGGGGCTGCGTCATGCCTGGATCCTACCGACGTCGTGTCGCCTGGAAGACCGTCCGACGACGACGCCCAGCGGCTGGATGGGGACGCGAGCGCGCCGCCGATCTATCCTCTGCCTCATGACGATCGACACCTCTTGGGTCGCCCAGCGCAATGCCGCCTTCCTCGCCGACCCCGCCGCCCGCCTGGCCGGGAACGCCGTCGCCACCACGGACGTGGAGCAGGTCTCCTTGGATCGGGCCGTGGTGACCTCCATCGACACCTCTGTGTCCGACCTCGTCCCGGACGCCTCGATCACCGACCAGAAGCAGTCGGGACGCTGCTGGGCCTTCGCCGGCCTCAACGTGCTGCGCGCCTCCATGATCAAGGAGCTTGAGCTAGACTCCCTGGAGCTGAGCCAGTCCTTCCCCTTCTTCTACGACAAGCTGGAGAAGGCCAACGCTTTCCTCACGCGCATCATCGCCGAGGCCGACCGGTCCCTGGACGACCGTGAGGTCGTCGACTCCCTGTACTCCCCCATTCCCGACGGCGGCTGGTGGCCGGAGTTCGCGCGCCTGGTGGCCAAGTACGGGATCGTGCCGGCCTACGCCATGCCGGACACGGTCTCGGCCGGCAACTCCGAGGCGATGAACGAGCACCTGGCCACGCTGCTGCGGCGCACGGCCCTGCGGCTGCGGGCCGCGGTGGCCGACGGCGTCGACCCCGAGCCCATCCGGCTCACGGCCCTGGAGCAGGTTCACCGGATGCTGTGCATCCACCTGGGGACCCCGCCTGAGGAGTTCGTGTGGCAGTACCGCGATAAGAACAAGGAATTTCACCGGGTCGGGACGCTCACGCCGCGACAGTTCGCGCAGCGCTACGCCGCCGGGGTGGAGGAGTTCGTGGTCCTGGCCCACGACCCGCGCCCCGAGATCGCGGTCAACACGCGCTACGGCATGGGCCGCAGCGACGTCATGGTGGGCGAACCGGTCCAGGACCACGTCACCGCCGAGCTGGAGGTGCTCAAGGCCGCCGCGATCGCCGCGATACAGGACGGCGAGCCGGTGTGGTTCGCCTGCGACGTCGCCAGGCAGCGGGACAAGAAGGCCGGGATCTGGGACGCCGCCCTGCACGACTACGAGGGCCTGTACGGGGTGGACCTGTCGATGACGAAGGCCGAGCGGCTGGTGGCGCGCGAGTCGGCGCTCACGCACGCCATGTGCCTGACCGGCGTCGATCTGGTCGACGGCGTCCCACGGCGCTGGCGGGTGGAGAACTCCTGGGGAGACAAGTTCGGGGACAAGGGCTTCCACACGATGAGCGACTCCTGGTTCGCTGAGTACGTCTTCGAGGTCGTCGTGCGCGCGAGCCGCCTGCCCGAGGAGGTCCGCGCCGCCCTGGAGACCGAGCCCGTCATGCTGCCCAGCTGGGACCCGATGGCCTGAGACGGCGGGGGATCACCGACCCCCAGGCACCCCGGAACCGCCGGGAGTCCCTGCCGCCACACCCCGCCACCACCGGAATTCTTTCGGTATTTTCTCCGCTGTTCTCAACAGGAAGTCCTAAGCATCCCTTCAAGCATTGCGGTTATGGTTCGCCTTAGCGCGAGATCAGACGACCGGGAGGCGGACACGCAGATGGCACGCGGCGGGAGGGGATTCCAAGGCACAGTGCTCAAGGCGCTGCGGGCTCCGGAGCACAAGCTCAAGATCACCGCAGTGCGCGATTTGGCACCTTACACGGAGCTGACCGTCCACTGTCCGAGCCTGCTGGGCACCGGCGCCGCCATGCTGCCGCCCACCGCCTGGGTGCGCATGTGGATCCCGCAGGGCGGCCGCCAGCACCAGCGCGCCTACACCATCACCCGCATCAACCGCGAGCAGGCCACCGCCATCATCCTGGTCCTGCACCATGAGCCCAGCGGCCCGGCGTCACGGTGGGCGAAGCGGGTCAAGCCGGGAGCCACCGTGTCCGTCCAGCTCATGGGCGGCACCAGCTACCGTCTGCCGTCCCCCGGTGACCGGATGCTGCTGGTGGGCGACAGGGCCTCCGCGCCCGCCCTCGCCGACGCCGTCGCCGCCTCCCCGGCGAGCAACCGGGCCACCGTCGTCATGCTGGCGCCTGAGACCGGCTTCCTGCCCCTGGCCGCGCGCGACCATCGGCTCATCCGCGTGAATCCCGAGGTCTCCGAGGAGAAGCTGCTGGCCACCGTCGACCGCACCCTGTGGGCGGACACCGGGGACCTGGCACTGGACTGGGTCTGGATCGCGCTGGAGAGCAGCGCCACCAAGGCGGTGCGGCGCCACCTAATCGCCTCCGGCATGAGCCGGCGCAGCATCCAGCACCAGGGCTACTGGATCCGCGGCCGAGCCATGGGCACCACCCCCCGAGGCCTGAGCCCGGCCGACGTCGGCTCACCTTCTCCACCACCCAGGCGCCATCCAGGGCACCGGCTTAAACTGAGGACGTTCGTCATCGCAACCCGTTCACCAAGGTGCCCGCAATGCGACTCATTAAGTTCGCCATCTTCGCCCTTGCCCTCACCGTCCTGACCACCTCGATCGGGAGCATGCTGTTCGGGTGGCAGCTCAACAGCCTCAACTCATCACTGTGCATGCTCCTGCTCGGCCTCATCCTGCTGCAAGCCCAGAACTCGGGTCCGGGCGAGCGCAGCCTGCCGCCGTCGGGCGTTCGGCTGCTGGGGGCCGTCGGAGTCATCCTCTCCGGGCTCATTGTCGCGCGCGGCCTGTACCGGTCCGACGTCGTCACGCTCCTCGCCCTGCCCGCGCTCGGCCTGATGGGCTACGTCCTGATACGCGGAGTAAAGCGAGCCCGCTGACGCTCCTCGTTCACAGCGGCACCGCCTCTCGTGCGGCGTCGGTCAGCTGAACAGGTAGGGGGGAGTCGGAAACGACGTCGGTCGGGAACCCAGTGAGTCTCTCAACGTCATCGACGAACAGGGCCAGGTCGAACAGGTCACTACTGGTCGACGGCGTGACCAGAAGGTCGATGTCGGAGTCGAAGTCATCCTCCCCACGGACTGACGATCCGAAAACGCGGAGGTTGCTGAGGCCATGAGACTCGGCGCGGGCGAGGATTTCATCGGCCTGCATGGCAAGTGGGAGTGACGGTCGGTAACCGGCTGCACGCAGCACCGCCTCGAGCAGCTCGTCGGACACCGCACGCGCCCCGGACTCCACCTGCGTCAAGACCGACTCGCTCAAGCCTGCACGCTGGGCCAACTGAACCCGTGAGAGCCCTGCATCCAGACGCGCAGCACGAATGAGTGCCGGTGCGTCATCAGTACGGAAGCGACCCATGAGGTCAGCATATGGCACAACCAGCCGCTCGGGCCCTGCGACGACGTCGGTCGAGAACGTACTTTCGCCCCGAGGACTGCGCTGGCCCCCAGACGACTGGAGGCGGAGCCACGTCGTTCGGGGGGAGAAGGACGTCCTCGGGGCAATACGCAGTCCTCGACATGCGCCGTTCGGGATCAGCGCCGCCGCACACAGCGGTAGCGGCGGCGCCCCGGCCAGCGCGGGTCCGATGGCGCAGGACCGATATCGAAGTCGAGCGCCCGGTAGAAGCCGACGGCGTCATCGTCGGTCTCGGCGACAACCTGCCCAGACACACTGACAAGAGCATCAACGAGCGCCCGCCCAATTCCGTCGCCACGTAGCCCCGGAGCCACGGCAATGTACTCCAGCACGACGCCGTCGGGTCGAGACACGTAGGCGGCCACAGAGGTGGGCGCACCCTGCGGACCCGTGCCCACAACCTCCACGACAGCCAGCTCCTCGGTGAGGATCCTACGTAGCTCGGCGTCGGGCAGTCCCGCGGCCTCGCGCATAAGGGCCAGCATCTGCTCACTGGCCAGGTCTTCCCCCACCAGCCGTCTGACCGCCGGTCTCGTCGACATCCACACTCCCTCCACGGGCTCGTGATCTCTGGGCGGCACAGCACCTATGGCATCACAGAGCCATTGCATTTTCGCTGGTCAGAGCCAATTTTAGGGATGCGGGACCGACCTGCCGTGTAGGTTGACGGCAACCGGGTAGTGCTCCCCGTCAACGATGACGGGCCACTTGTTGAAAACACCACAAGAATCCGGCAGGATTTTGCCCGGTCATACCACTCCCCACCATGTCCGCCCCTACGAGGTCATCTATCATGCGACTCCTCTCCCCAGTCGTCTTCACACTTGCCACCACCGTTCTGGTCCTCACCTTCGGCAGCGCCTTATTCGGCTGGGAGACCTCCCTTCTGACACCTTTGAGCCTGCTGACGGTCAGCCTCATCATGCTCCAGGCCCAGCACGTGCAGCAGGCAGAGCCGGCCCGCCCCATCCCCGGACCACCGATCCCGGTACTGAGCGCCATCGGCCTCGCACTGGCGATCGCCCTGCTCGGCTATGGCCTCTACAACCACGACGCCGTCGCCGCCGTCAATCTGCCGGCGGCCGGGATTCTGCTCTACGTCGTCGTCAACGCCTATCGCCGGCGCAAGCCCGCCCCGCAGCCCGTCTTCATCACCACCCCGGAGGCTCCCCTCGCAGAGGTCGGCGGCAACCTGCCACAATGAGCGGCATGGCCGATCTCTCCACCATCTCCCCCGCCATCGCCCTGGGCCCCCTGGACGGCCGCTACCGCGCCGTCGCCGCACCGCTGGTCAACCACCTCTCCGAGGCCGCGCTCAACCGGGCCCGCCTGCAGGTCGAGGTCGAGTGGCTCATCCACCTCACCGACGGCGGCGTCCTGCCCGGCGCCCCCCGCCTGAGCGAGGCGGAGAAGAGTTACCTGCGCGGCGTCGTCGAGGACTTCGGGGCCCAGGAGATCGCCGAGCTCGGCGTCATCGAGGCCGAGACCCGTCACGACGTCAAGGCCGTCGAATACCTCCTCAAGCGGCGCCTGGCCGCGGCCGCCCAGGCCCCCGGCGTCGTCGGCGCCGACGGCGGCCCTACCGTGCTGCCCGAGGTCGGCGAGATCGTCCACATCTTCTGCACCAGCGAGGACATCAACAACCTCTCCTACGCCCTGACGATCCGCGCCGCCGTCGAGCAGGTATGGCTGCCGGCCGCCCGCGGGCTGGTCGAGGACCTGGCCGCCATGGCCCACGAGTACGCCGACGCCGCCATGCTGGCGCGCACGCACGGCCAGCCGGCCACCCCCACGACGCTCGGCAAGGAGCTGGCGGTCCTGGCCCACCGGCTGCGCCGCCAGGTGCGCCGCGTCGAGGCATCCGAGTACCTGGGCAAGATCAACGGCGCCACCGGCACCTTCGGCGCGCACGTCGTCTCCGTGCCCGGCGCCGACTGGCAGGCCGTGGGCCGCGGCTTCGTGGAGCACCTGGGCCTGACCTGGAATCCGCTGACCACGCAGATCGAGTCCCACGACTGGCAGGCCGAGCTCTACTCCGACGTCGCCCGCTTCAACCGGATTGCCCACAACCTGGCCACGGACGTGTGGACCTACATCTCGCTGGGCTACTTCCACCAGCGCCTGAGCGCGCAGGGCTCCACCGGCTCGTCGACCATGCCGCACAAGGTCAACCCGATCCGCTTCGAGAACGGCGAGGCCAACCTGGAGATCTCCTGCTCGCTGCTGGATACGCTGGCCGCCACGCTCGTCACCTCCCGCCTCCAGCGAGACCTCACCGACTCCACCACGCAGCGCAACGTGGGCGTGGCCCTGGGGCACTCACTGCTGGCCATCGACAACATCCGCCGGGGCCTGGCCGGGCTCGACGTCGACCGCGCCCGCCTGGAGGAGGACCTCGAGGCGACCTGGGAGGTGCTCGGCGAGCCCGTCCAGCAGGCCATGCGGGCGGCCGCCGTCGCCGGGGCGACCGGCATGGCCGACCCCTACGAGCGCCTCAAGAGCTCACCCGCGGCAAGAAGGTCACGCCTGAGGGGATGCGCGAGTTCATCTCCGGGCTCGGCATGCCCGACGACGTCGAGGCGCGGCTGCTAACCCTGACGCCCGCCACCTACACGGGCCTGGCCGCCGAGCTCATCTCCCACCTGGACGACTGAGGCCCCGCCGGCGGGTCCGGCACTGGCCCAGTGTCCACGGCGCTGACATCAACGCGCCAGCCGTCGAAGCACCCGACACAGAACGTTGGAATCCCGGGGTTTCTTCTCAGGCTGGGAGGTCAACGCAGTGTTGATGTCAGCACCGTGGACACTTCCAGTCCTTCATCGACACTCATGGTCGCTCATCGACACTCTGCGGCCCTTCATGAACACCTCATCGACACTTCATGGACACTTTCGGGCCCTTCATCGACAATCAGGGCCCTTCTCGTGGACACTTCGGGGTTCAGGGGCCAGGCTGCGCCCGGCTACCCGACGGCGGCTGAGGGCTGGGCCGGGGGCACGGCGCCCCCTGTCAGGAGCTGGCGGGCGCACAGCCCGGCGATGCACTCCTCGGCCGGGTTGAGGCCGAACCGGTTGACGTCGATGTGCAGCAGGTCCAGGGCCCGGCGCCCGCCGGTGCCCGCCCCCATGGCCCCGATGGTGCTCCCGGCGTCGTCGGCCAGCTCGCCGACTGCAGCGGCCGCCTGACTCCAGGACGGGATCTCATCGAACTGGAACTCGATGACCTCCAGCAGCTGCTGAACGATCGGCCCCAGGGCACTGCCGTCACGCAGGTGCGCGGGAAGCCGCGAACCCCACATCCGCAGGTGGGCGGAGAGCAGCTCGGCCTCGGGCAGCGGCGCGCTGCGGGCCGCCAGCGCCAGGAACCGCGCCGCCAGGGCCGCCCGCGGCACCGGCCTCGGGATCTGCCAGATCTCGTGGTCCAGGCACCATCGGCTGGAGACGTAGAAGTGCCGCTCGGCCTCCTCGACGCCGGCCACTCCCCCGTACTTGTCGTACTCGGGGCCGTAGACCCCGAAGGTGATGCCGGGCCGGCTGGCGCCGACACCCCCGGTCATCGGGTCGGAGACGAGCCGCTCGACCGTGCGCGCCTCGACCTGCTGGGCCACGGCCTCCAGCTCGCGCATACTCGCGTAGGCGTCGTCCAGGACACCCTCAACGGCCTTGAGCCGCAGCCGGATGTGGTGCCCGCGCAAGTCGACAAAGCGCAGGAAGTGCGCCGAGCGGATGTCCCACTGACCGCGGGCCCGGTCCAGCCACTGGGCGGCCTCGGGCAGCAGGGCATCGGTGTCGTCCCCGCCGGCGCAGTAGATGCGCGCGTACAGCCAGCCGACGCTCTCATGCTGGCCGGCCAGCGCCGCCCCCCGCTGACGCATCGAGCCGTGCTGGGCGCGCAGGTTGCCGAAGTCGGCGGCCGCCACCTCCAGGGGCTGGATCCCCGGGATCGAACCGCCCGCCTGCGGGGTCCCGCCTCCCCGTCCGACCCGGCCTCCCTGGCTGGACTGGTCGGACTGACTGGACTGATCGGGCTGCCCGGCGCGCTCCGCCTGCTCACCGGCCCGCGAACGCCCGCCGAGCCAACGCAGCCTCCGGGAGCGGATGAACCGGCTGGGCTGGTTGCGCTGCTCGCGCCGGTTGGACTGGACGTCGTCGTGGGTGCTCATGCCATGCCTCCCAGGTTCTTGGGCCACTGGAGTCCCACCAGGTACTCGGCCACCGTCGGCTCACCGTCCTGGGTGAGCCCCAGGGCCTGGCCGCGGGCCGGCAGGGCCTCGACGAAGCTGATGTGGGCGGCGCCGGGGTCGATCCAGCCTCGCAGCGCCAGCAGCGAGACCGCTGAGGTGAGGTCCACGTAGCGGGGCTTGTGCTGGTCGAAGGTGGCGCCCTGGGAGGGCATGTGCTGGTGGACGAACACCTCCGTCGGTATGCCCCACTGCTTGCGCAGGTCATCCATGTGCAGCAGGGTCGTGGTCAGGTCGCGGTCCATGAGCGGGGCGATCCGGTCGGCCGGGAAGGTCCAGGACTCGCGGCGCGTCACCAGGCGGCCGGCCACGGTCCGCTCGGAGTGCATCACCTCGTCGGGCAGGGCCCGTTCAGGTCTCGACGGCGGCTGGTCCAGTGGTCCGAGAACGGGGGCAACCGGGACCAGGGGTCGCTCAGCAGCACCAGCCAGGACAGGTAGCCGCCCAGGACGTACTGGGGGGTCAGGCCCAGATAGGCCAGTCCCACGGGCCCGGCGTCGTCGGCCAGGAATAGGGTGCTTGTGGCCGGGTCGTGGACGAGCCGCAGGGAGCTGAGGGGGACCGCGTCCGGCGCCCCCGGCTCACCGGGCAGGCCCAGTGGCGGCAGGAGTCCGCAGGAGACGGCCTGACCGGTATTGCACTCGGTGCTGGCCTGGATCTCCAGGACCCGCTCGGTGCCCCAGGAGGTGCGGATCCGCGTGGCCAGGCGCTCCCGGAAGCCGGCGCCCAGAAGCCGGTGGAAGCGGGCCTGGAGGGAGCCGTTGGCGTTGGTGAAGGCGTTGACGACGGTCAGGCCCCCGCCGGCGGCGTAGGTCCGGGCGCTGGGGGCCACCGGCTGGAGGAAGGCGCCCAGGTGCCTCGGCGAACCGGAGAGCCCGCCGGACAGGGCGGCGCGCTCCTCATCGGGGCCGCCGGCGTAGTCGAGCCCGGCGGCACGCAGCATCTCCTGGTCGCCGTCGGGGGCGTGGGCGATGGTCATGAAGAAGGCCAACGGGTCCTTGCACACCCCGCCGTTGCCGAACAGGGAGACGAAGCGGGCCACCATGAGGTCGTAGATATGGGAGCGCGCCACCCAGGGGTCGGCGAGCTCGCCCAGAGTCATGACGTCCTGTTCGAAGGGGGCGTCCTCGAGGGGGTCGACCCAGCTGCGGGTCGACTCGCGGTCCTCGTAGAGGAAGCCGCTGGGGCGCTCGCCGAGCTCACCGTCGGGGAAGACGCGCTCGGCCAGGCGCACCATGCGGTTGAGGAGCTCGGCGCGGCCGGGTCCGTCGGCGGCGCCGACGGCGTCGTCGAGCCGGGCCAGCCAGGCCAGGTCCCTGCCCCACTGGCGCTGCTGCTCCGGTGAGAGCGAGGCGGCCAGCAGCGGGAAGGGGTTCTCCCCGCGGTACCAGGGCACGTGCGGCACGATGGCGCCGGAGGCCAGCAGCCGCTCCAGGCGCAGGCGGGGGTCGGCGCCGCCCACGCGCTCGCAGGCATCGCGCACGCTGAGCACGGCGTGCATGCCGCCTCCGGTGAGAGTGTCGTGGGTCTCCTGGAGCCAGCGGGCGGGCTGGATGGTCTCCTGACGGAAGACCATGCCGTTGCCGTACTCGTGCTCGCCGAGAACGGTCAGCGCCTCCGCCTCGACCTCACGGGACGGGTACTGGCCGTAGCCGGCCGCGCCTGCGTCGGCAGTGGCGCTGCAGGACCGGCGCACGGGGGCGGGCTCGAGGTAGAGGGCGCTGTCAGGGGCCAGGTCCTGGGCGGTGGCGCTCAGGATGCGGTAGGCCAGGTGGGTGGCCACCATGCGGTGGCTGCGCCCGGTGGAGGGCTGGCCCGCCTCGTTGACGGTGGTCAGCCCCGAAAAGGGGCTGGTCTTAAGGGCGGCCCGGGTGGCCAGGGTGTAGAGGGTACGCAGGACGCGGGGGTCCTCGAGCCTGCGGCCGCGGGCGGCCAGGGTGGAGATGAGGGCCGGAGCGGCGACGGCCAGGGCCTCCTGGTAGCCGGGCTCATCGAGGCCGGCCGCCAGCAGCTCGCGGCTGCGGTCCAGGTCGACGTCGACCAGGACGGCCAGACGCGCGCGGGTCTCCTCCTTGCGGGACTACCAGGGCGTCCCAGCGCTCCAGCAGCGCGCGCAGCTCAGCGGGCAGAGCCGCCAGGACCTCCTCGGACAGGTCGGTGGCGCGCCTCTGGAAGACGCAGCGCTTGGCGCGCAGGACCGGGCGGCGCTCGGTCTTATCCAGGGTGGGGACGATCTCGTAGAGCGGGTCGAGCAGCTGGTCGGCGGCGCCGTCGAGCACCTCGTCGAGCCGGCGCAGGTAGTCCAGGGTGCCGACGACGGCGGCGCTGGTCTCGGGAACGGCCCGCACCGGGAGCCCTCCCAGGCGCACGAGGGTCGGCAGGGCCACGGCGGGCTGGGCCAGGGCCGGGGGCTCCGGCTCCGATACCGGTACCGACGCTGGCACGGTGGAGGACGGAGCGGATGGGATGGGCTCCCCGGGGGTCACGGCGGATACGGACTGCGGCTGTGGCTGTTGGGAGGGGGAGGCACCGGCACGAGAGAGAACCGGCTGCGTCATAGGAGGAAACCTTTCACGAGGGCGTACAGCCAGTAGCCTATCCATACAATGCTCATCACGAAGGCCAGCACTCCGATAAGAGAGCACGCCAGCCCGTAGATGAAGTAGCCCCAGCGCACCGCGGGCCGCATGACGGCCAGGGCGGGCGGCAGGGGCTGGCGCCTCAGGACGCAGCGCAGCACGAACATGGAGCGCCCGCGCAGGTTGACCGAGCCGGTGGCCGCCTCAACCGCGGCGACGCCGTCGGACTGGGTGAGGGGGTTGAGGTTGGTGATGAGCATCGTGAGCTGGAAGGCGCACAGGGTCAGGGCCACCTGGCGCACTGTTCCCGTCGAGGCCCAGGCGATGGCCGCCTCCAGCCCGCAGACGACGCCGTCGGAGAAGATGCCGGCCAGGGCCAGCATGGTCAGTCCGCGCCGGGAGCGCACCCGGTAGGAGTCGGTGCGGTCGACGTAGGCGATGGGGATCGCCCAGAACATGAGCGCCACCCCCAGTCCCCGGATGGGGGTGCCCAGGTAGCCGGCGACGATGGCGTGCCAGGACTCGTGCAGCAGGATGCTCACCAGCTGGATCGCCACCGCCGTGACGAGGACGAGGACGCCCGGGCGGGGCCCCCCGGCCAGGGAGCTGAGCGCCACGGCCCCGGCCGCGTACCCGCAAGCGGCCAGCGCCAGGAAGACCCAGCTGAGCGCGGGGGCCGGTAGGCGCTGGAGCAGAGTGACGATCGGCGCGACGATCCGGTGGTACTTGCGGGCGATGATGATGCGGGGCAGCCACCAGCCCCCGCTGCGGCGGGGCCGCTCGACCTTGAGGTGGCGGGCCCGGCGGGGCTGGGCGGTGTGGCGTCCACGGGTGCGCCTGGTGCGCACCGGGGCCTCGGGGACGGCGGGGATGGGTTCGCCGCCCGCCAGGAGGCCCTTGTCGCGCAGGTTGTCGACCAGGCCCGTGATGCGCGTGGCGCCCGCCTCGTCGATGTCCTGGGGCAGCTCGTCGATGATGGTCGGCAGAGGGCGCACGCCGTCGAACTGGTTGACGATGAAGGCCGCGGCCGCGCCGAGCCGGTGGTACTTGCCCGAGTCGGAGTCGAACAGCATCGGCTGGTTGTCCATCCCGACGATGAGGGCTCACGCCGCGTCGCAGGCGCGGAATCGGAGACGTCGGGGGGCTACCAAGGCTCGTCGGCGTACTCATCACCGTGCTCATCGTGGGCTCGTGGCTCCCTCAGGTCGGTTCGCGGGGCTCCGGGGTACCGCCAGTGGCGGGCAGGGGACCCCGGTCCCCTGCCCGCCACCATGGGGTCGTCAGCAGGACGTCGTCGACGCGCTGGCGGCGCAGGCCGGGCATGAGGCCGAGGCCGCGCTGGCCGGGCACGAGGCCGAGGCGGCGCTGGCCGGACAGGACGCGCTGGCGCTGCTGAAGGCACAACCCAGGGCGTTGCCCTCGGGCAGCTCCTCGACGCCGAAGTCACTGTCGGCGAGGGTGAGATCAATCGAGCTGTTCGTCATATGCTGTTCACCTCCTTCTCTCAGGTGTCTTGTGGGCAGGAGCGGGGCCCGTTCGGGTCCCGGGGGTCCGGTCTGCCGGGACCGGGCCCCAACCCCGCGAACGGGGTGGTCTGTGGAACGCTGTGACGCGGTATGCAGTTCTGGGTCGGTCAGATCGGCGGGCCGTGGGCGCTCGCGGGTGGCGGGCCGGTGCTAGCCGGCCGCCTGGCCGGGTGACTCCGTCTGCGCACTGGCGATGGTGACGGCGAACATCTGGTGGCGGCTGACGCCGTCGGAGTCCAGCAGGTGGCGTACCGCCGAGGTGGCGAAGCCGGCGAAGACCGTCCCCACCAGCCCCCGGGCGGCGGCGCGCAGGTGCAGCGAGTAGATGAGGGCGGCGCTGCGGCTCATGGTGAAGCGGTAGCCGGCGGCCCCGCCCCAGGCGTCGGCCTCATCGAGGTTGGCGGCCACCGAGACGATGGCGCCGGCGCGGGCGAACTCCTTCTGCACCGCCATGCCCTCGGTCTCCTCGGCCTGCGGCAGGGGGCGGACGAGGTCGACGCCGTCGAGCCGTACCCGGTAGATGCCGGGCTCGGCGCCGCTGGGGCGCAGCAGGAGGACGAAGGGCTCCAGGGGGCAGGCCGCCGCATCCTGGCCCCAGGTGCTCGCGTCGTCGGCCAGGGCGTCGCGCACCATGGCCAGGAGGGGCTCGGCCTCGAGCGGCTCGGTACCGTAGGTGGTCGACGACGAGCGGCGCTCGAAGGTCTCGTGCAGGCTGTAGGGGTAGGGGCTCCTGGGGGCCGGGGACGAGCACATCCGGCGCCTGGCAGTCCAGCAGCGGGCGCGGGCGGCGCGCGGCCAGGCCGTCGGAGGTCGGCTCCGCGGGGCGAGTGTCTGATCCGGCGGAGAAGCCGGCGACGAGTTCGCGCAGCGTCTCGAAGTCAGTACGCACGGCTGCCTCCCAGGTCGACGACGATGCAGGCCGGCTCCCGGGCCGGGTCGGTGCCCAGTGCCCGGGCGATGCGCTGCTCGTCCCAGCGGGCCCGGGCGCGCAGCGGCACCCCCAGGGCGTCGGCGACGAGGCGGATGACCTCGAAGGAGCAGCCGCAGTCCTGAACCGCGATGCGCAGGGCGAAGGAGAAGTACTTGCGGGCCACCTTGTCCACGTTGCCGGTCAGGACGATCCGGGCGCCGACGCCGTCGGGCAGAGGCTCCGCCCCCGTGCCCGCCGCTGCGTCCGGCTCGGCGTCCACCGCCGAGGGGGCGGCCCCGATGAGGGCCAGGGCGTGGTCGCGCTCGATGTAGACGTAGGTGCCCGGGGCCGGCCGCTGCCCGGCCGCCCCCATGACCCCATGGCCGGCCTGACCGCTCTCGGGGACGAGGACGTAAGCGGTCACCGAACCGATGTTGCCGCCGGCGGCCGTCCAGCGGCGCAGTTTGACGCTCGGCGGGGCCTGGGTGGCCCCGGCCCGCCCCTGGCCGGTGGGCTCGGCGTCGAGCGGCTCGCGCACACCGACCGACAGGGCCAGGATCGTGGCGAGCTCGCCCAGGGTGGGGCGGGCGACGACGTCGGGCTCGGCGCCGTCGTCCGTGAGCGGGTGCGCAATCGGCCAGGGGCTGGTCGAGGCGCTCCAGGTCGGCCGACGGCAGGGGGCGTGCGCGGGCAGACCGGCCAGTCGCGGAACTCGCGCTGGAGGCGCAGGTTGGAGGGCTTGTAGTGCTGCTGGTGGCCCTTGAGTCGACGAAGGCGGCCGGCGGGATCGCCACGGACTGCTCGTAGCGGGCCCCCACGGGGGCCGAGGGCGCCACCGGCACCGGCTCCTCGCCCGCTCCGGCCACCGAGCAGACGGGGCAGCCGGGGCGGGAGACGACCGGGCGGTCGGAGTAGGTGAAGGTGGCCAGGTCCGTGCGCCGCGCATCCCCGGGAAGGTGGGTGACGGTGGCGCGGGCGATGAGGGCGGCCACGGCCCGGGCGGCCAGGCCGACGATGATGTCGTGACGGGCGGCCTCGGGGCGGGGGGCCGAGCGCGGGCTCATCGGCGCAGGCGCAGGCCAGGCAGGGGTGAGAAGGCCTCGTCGACGTAAGGGGCCCACCGTCACCGCCTCCTGCTCGGCGCGCACCCGCAGCAGCGGGATGCCCTCCTCCCGGCAGCGGCGCGCCACCTCCTGGGAGCTGGACGCGGAGTCGGCTGTCTCGATGAGGGACGGTGAGGGTGTCCCCCGGCGGGGGCGCCGTCGAGCCGCACCTCGGGCAGGGTGGGTTTCAGGGCGGCGACCATCTCGCCGGCCAGCTCGGTGTCCCCGACGACGGCGACCCGGGCGGCGGCCAGACGGCGGGCGGCGTCCTGCCAGGAGTCGTTGACGCCGGTGGAGTCACCCAGGCGGGAGAGCAGTCGCGCCAGCTCGGGTGCGGGATCGCCGGGGGCGGGCTCGGTGTCGCCCTCCTCGACGATGCCGCCGGTCCACAGCAGGGAGACGGCCTCGAAGGCGGCCTGGGGGCCGATGCCGGTGACCTCGCCGATCTCGTCGAGGGTGCGGGTGCCGTCGCAGGCCTGGAGCAGGGCGCCCATGTGCTCACGGGCGAAGGCCCCGCCCAGGATCTGGCTCTTGCGGGCGCCGTCGATGATCCAGCCGTCCTCCTCGGGCCGGGCCCGCAGCCCCAGCCGGACGATGGGCCTGCGGGGGATGCGGAACTGCAGGTCGCGGCGGGCGGCGCGGCCGACGTCGCCGGCGCGCATGACGGAGCCCGTGTCGTTCCCGGGCATCTCAGGCCCCCTCTCCACGTCGCTCTGGCAGGAGGGCCGCGAGTGCGGGCAGGCCGTCGCGGCGCCCCTCGTAGCGGCCCGAGCAGGTCTCGCAGCGGTCCACGGCCACGGTCGTCGAGCAGGAGGTGACCCCGGAGACGAGGTCGATGGTCCACACCTGACCGCCGAGCGGCGGGACCTCGTCGGCGCTCTGCGCAGCCCGGTCCTGGGGGCCGGGGGCGTCCAGGGTCTGCAGGGCCAGGGAGATGAGGCCGGCACCCAGGAGCACGTGGTGGTGGGCGTAGGCCTGCTCCAGCGGGCCGTGCTCAGCAGTGACCTCAGAGGCAGGGGACGGTAGCCGTGCTGGCGGCGGCGCCGGTCGTAGCAGCGGTGGCAGGCGCTGCGGCCGGGGACCACGAGCGGCCCGCAACGCAGCTCGGTGGGGAAGAGCTCCAGGCCCAGGGAGGGCATGCCCCGGGTGAAGGAGAGGGTGTCGAGGTCCTGGCGCAGGCCGGACTGGTCGGGGTCGGCGATGAGGACCACGCGGTCGGCGTAGGGGATGTAGGCGCTGACCAGCCCCTGGTCAACCGGGATGACGACGTCGCCGTCCCCGGCGAGCCGCGTGGCGACGGCGCGCCCGAACCCGCCCTGGGGCAGGTAGGCCGTCACCGGCCTCGTGGGGGCCTGCGGTGCCGGCTGTGCGGCCGGTGCGGGCGGCGTCGTGCTCATGTCGGGTCGGGGCTCCTGGGTGTCGGTCGGTGAGGCGGACGGAGATGCGGGCATCGGGTTCAGGCGAAGGGCTGGCGGACGGGGTTGATCCCCGCCTCGTCGTGGACGGTCAGGCCCATCGTCCAGGGCGCCTGGTAGAGGCGGGGCGTGGCGAGGTAGCGGGCGTGGTGGCTGAAGGACAGGGGCATGGCCTCGGGGATGAGGGCCTTGATGACGTGCATGCCGACCTGGCGGGCCTCGTCGGTGGTGATGTCGACGACGATCGCCTCGGCGCCGGCCCGCTCGAGGTTGGCGACGACCTGCTCGAGCGGGTCGGGACTGGCACTACTGGCACTGCCGCCGGCTCCGGGCCTGGACGCCGTGAGGGTGCCGATGTCATCGAGGGCGTGGACGGGCCGCTCCCCCTCCAGGAGGAAGTCGAAGACATGGCGCATGGACAGCTCGGCGTCGGCCAGGGCGCCACCGACGACGGTGAGGTCCTGCCCCTTGATCTCCTGGGCCCGCGGGCCGCGGGCGTGGCTGCGCAGGGCGATGCGCAGGGAGGCGAGCTCGCGGTGGATCTTGGCCAGCGCCCGCTGCGGGTCGATGTCGCAGGTGGCGGCCACCACCTGGGCCAGCTCGGGATCGACCTGGGAGGTCTGCACGGCGTAGAGGGTGGGGACGCCGTAGTCGGTGGTGGCGTCGAACAGGTGGGTCTTCAGCTCGGTGGAGGTGCCCACCCGGTGGTACTCGGCGACCTCCTCCCTCAAGGTGGAGGGGTCGACGGCGACCGCTGGCAGGCGCAGGCGCTGGAGCCAGGTCAGGGCGATGGAGTCGCGCTCGATGACCTCGAGCAGGCCGCCCAGGACCGCCTCGCGCAGGTCGGAGTGCGCGGCGGTGCCGGTGGAGATGGGGTTGACGAACTGCTCGGAGGGGGTGCGCACCGGGAAGTTGAGATATGTCAGCACTGCTGGGACGAAGACCTCACGGCCACGGGTCAGGGACCAGCCACGCACCCATCGCAGGGGGACGCGGGGGTCTGAGGCGATGAGCCCGCAGTCCGGGTCCGCCAGCTCGGTGGCCGAGCACGCCGGCCAGCGCTCCAGTCCGATCGCGGCCTCGCCGAGACCGGCGGGGGTGTCCCACACCAGCTCCTCCTCCGTCCATGAGCAGCTGGAGTAGCGCTCCATCGTCTCCACGATCGCGATGTGTCTGGCGCGATCGGCGTCGATGGCCCCGCCGGCCCCGTCGAAGTTGCCCGCCTCGGCACGGTGATTCCAGGTGCGCTGTGACCTCAGCGCCTCAGAGGGATCACCCAGAAGACCGGTCCAGATCGCGAAGACCGGTTCTCCGGCCGCTTGGGGCAGCTCGGTGGAACGGGAAACCAGGCCGAAGGGAGACTCGAGTAACGCAGCACGAGCCAGTGATGGCGCGACGCCCTCAACGAGCGCAGAGCGGTACACGGACCCTCCTTCCTGGGAACGACAGAGGAGGCACACTTGGGGAAGTGCCGTTGGGTAAGAGCCTGCCGGAGTTCACCGGGGCCTCGCATCGCCCTTTGATCTACTGCTTTCCTCGCCGTTTGGATGGCTCAATCCGTCTTTCGTCGGGGCGCGTCTCGGGGCGTTTACACGGCGTTTCCCCTTTTTCAGGTAGTTTGTTCACTGTTCCCAGCAGGCCGCGCCCCCCACTGATCGCGGACTGCACACATCTGCTCAAGGAGACTCATGTCTTCCAAGATTTCTCCCGATTGTGTCGGCCTCGCCCTGGTCGACGACGACGCGATGGCCCTGGCCCATCTGGAGTCCTATTTCTCCGACGTTGAGGACTTCACGATCCTCACTGCAACGCGCTCACCTCGCGCCGTGCTGCGGTTTCTACAGTCGCACCAGGTCGACGTCCTCATCACCGACGTCCATATGGAGCACATGGACGGCGTGGAGATGACCAGGGAGGTGCTCCGCCTCTCGCCGTCGACCCGAGTCATTCTGCTGACCACGGTGGACACCGACGAGGACCTCCTACAAGGTCTGGGGGCAGGGGCCAGCGGTTTCCTGCTCAAGAGCGCCCCGGCCGAGGAGATCATCGCGGCGGTGCGCACGGTCCACTCCGGGGCGAAGGTCGTGGCCCCGACGCCGACGACGCGTCTGATCAACTACGCCCTGGCCTCCGTGCGCGGCGCGGACGGCAGCGTCCATCTCTCCCAGCGGGAGCGCGACGTGCTCCGCCTTCTGTGCGAGGGGGCCTCGAACCGGAAGATCGCCTCCCTGCTGGCCATCGCCGAGGCGACGGTCAAGTCCCACATCACGGGCCTGTTTCACAAGACGGGGACGGTCTCGCGCCTGGAGATCGTGGTGTGGGCCTTCAAGCACGGCTACGCCTCCAACAGCCCCATCACCATCCCGGCCACCAGCGCCCCGAGCGGCTCGACCCCGGGCTCCGCTGCGCACTGAGGCACGCCCGGCCCCTGAGGAGCCGGCTCCGACTCCGTCCCGTCTCAGCCGTTGCAGGCCCGGATGACGATGAACAGGAGCACGAAGAGGATCCAGCCCACAACCTTGGCCGGGCTCGTGCTGGACTGCGAGGACGGGGCCGGCCTTCTGGCGGTCCGCAATGACGTCGAGGTGTTGTCGTCCCCCACTCCGAAGGAAGCCCCGGGGGCGCCTGCGACACCGGGGGGCACGGGCGGCAAACCGCCGCCGGCCGGTGCTCCTCCCATGGCCCGGGGGTTGTCCACCTCCCCGCTCGGAGCGCCTCCGCCGGGCCCGACAGCCCCCGGCACCGGGGACGGCGCCGGCGGCGCGAAGCGCCCGGGCGGCATCGGAGCCGGTGCCGGCGGCATCGTCACCGACGGCCGCTGCGGGGGCGGGGCGGGCGCCTGCGAGGTCCGGGCCGCGGCCGTGCTCGAGGCGGTACGCGGCTTGGCCGTACTCCGACTCGGCGAGAGCCGCCGCCCTCCTTTGCCGTTGCGACCGGCTGCGCCGGCGGGCTCGGCGTCAGCGGACTCATGACCTGGACCGCCGTCATCGTCGAAGAGCGGTGAGCCCATGAGCGGGTCACCCAGGACGGAGCCGAAGGGGTCGTCCCCCAGGCCGATGTCGGAGGGCTCCCAGCCCGTGGGGGCCAGCGACACGGAGCCGTCAGCGTCGTCAGCGTCGTCAGCGCCGTCCGCCCGGGCCGCCGCGGCCTCGGAGCCGGTGGAGGCGCCCCCCATGCGGCTCACCCAGGCGCGCAGCTCCGGGGAGCAGCCAGGGTTGTCCACGATGACGCCACGCAGGTCGGGACGGTTGCCGGCCAGCACCATGAGCCGTCCAGCACCCGCCCTCGGGTCCTGGGCGAGCTGGAGGTCGAGGTCGGCGGGGCCGGGGGCGGCATGGGCAACGTCGGTCATGGTATGAGCATCCCACGTCCTCCTCCCCCACGTCCCGGATCCGCGCTCATCCGACCGATCACCGCCAACCACATACCCCTCAGGGGTATTTGACACCCCTACCCCCTAGGGGTATAGTCGATTCCGACCGAGGCAATGGAGGAGATACGGAGGAGATATGGTCGGCTACACCGGATCCAAGGAGGACTACCTCAAGCGCCTGCGCCGCATCGAGGGGCAGGTCCGAGGCATCTCCCGCATGGTTGAGGAGGACGTCTACTGCATTGACGTCCTCACCCAGATCTCCGCCGCCACCAAGGCCCTTCAGGCCGTCAGCCTCGGCCTGCTGGAGGACCACATGAGCCACTGCGTGCTGCACGCCGCCCAGGCCGGCGACGAGGAGGGCGCCGCCAAGATCCGCGAGGCCTCCGACGCCATCGCCCGGCTCGTGCGGTCCTGAGCACCACGGTCCGCTCAGCGCAGGACCGCCGTGCTCCCGTTCCGATCCACCCGCTTCCGCACACATCTTCCCAAGGAGTGAAGAGATGACTGAGTTCACCACCGACGGCATCGACCGCACCACCACCCTCAAGGTCTCCGGGCTCACCTGCGGCCACTGCGTCGCCCACGTCACCGAGGAGCTCGAGGCGCTCGACGGCGTCAAGAACGTCTCCGTCCTGCTCAACAAGGGCGGACAGTCCACCGTCACCGTGCTCTCCGACACCCGCCTCGACGACGCCGCCCTGGCCGAGGCGATCGACGAGGCCGGGGACTACACGCTCGACGCCGTCGAGCGCGACGTCCACGAGCGCTGAGCCCGAACGTCTCAACGTCGACGCCCGGCGTCCGGGCGCCGCAGAGCGGCAGCAGACATGGAGGCACACATGAGTACGACCGGCCAGGAACCCGACGAGCAGCTGCGCACCGTCAACCTCTCCATCGGGGGCATGACCTGCGCCAGCTGCGTGGCCCGGGTGGAGAAGAAGCTGAACAAGCTCGACGGCGTGAGCGCCTCGGTCAACCTCGCCACCGAGTCGGCCCGCGTCACCGCCCCGAGCACGGTGAGCGTCGACGACCTCCTGGCCACGGTCGCCCGCGCCGGCTACACCGGTGCCCTCCTGGACGCCGCCTCACCGGATGAGCCGGCAGCATCAGAGGCGTCACCGGCTGGCAAGCCCGCGTCGACGACGTCGGCAGCGCCGGCGGCTCAGGCGTCGGGCCCCTCCGTGCCCGGCTCGGCCAGGGCCGGGCACGGCGCCACGGGCGCAGGCGGCCGCGCGACGCTGTCCATGGCGGGCGCGACGGGCGCGACGCCGGCCACGCGCCCCGGCACGCCCGGAGGCACCGGCGACGCGCCCGCCCGCTCCGCCCCCGGGAGCAGCGCACCGTCCCTGGGTGCCTCGCACATGGAGCGGGCCGCCGACCTGCGGCTGCGGCTCATCTACTGCCTCATCCTGTCGGTGCCGATCATGGCGATCTCCATGGTGCCGGCTCTTCAGTTGCCGGGCTGGCAGTGGACGGTGGCGCTCATGGCGCTGCCGGTGGCTGTCTGGGGCGCCTGGCCCTTCCACAAGGCGGCCTTCCGGGCGCTGCGCCACGGGGCCTTCACCATGGACACGCTCGTGTCCCTCGGGGTGATCGCCGCGACCGCCTGGAGCCTGTGGGCGCTGGTGCTCGGCGGGGCCGGGCACATCGGCATGCGGATGAGCATGGAGCTGCTGCCCCGCTCCCAGGGGCATGCCGCCCACATGTACTTCGAGTCGGCCGCCTGGGTGACCACCTTCCTCCTGGCGGGCCGCTACGCGGAGGCGCGCGCCAAGTACCGCTCCGGCGACGCCCTGCGCGCCCTGCTGGAGCTGGGCGCCAAAGAGGTGACCCGCGTAGTCCTCACCTCGCCGTCGGGGAGCCTCGACGCCGTCGACGTCCTGGATGAGGACGGTGCGCCGCGCGCGGAGGCCACCCGCACCGAGGAGCGCATCAGCATTGAGGACCTGGCTGCCGGGGACCTGTTCCTCGTGCGGCCAGGTGAGAAGGTGGCCACCGACGGCGTCGTCGTCGAGGGCCGCTCGGCCGTGGACGCCTCACTGCTCACCGGGGAGTCCGTGCCCACTGAGGTCGAGGCGGGGCAGCCCGTCACCGGGGCGACCGTCAACACCTCCGGCGCGCTGCTGGTGCGGGCCACGGCCGTGGGTGAGGGGACGACGCTGGCGCGGATCGGCCGGATGGTGACGGCCGCGCAGGCGGGCAAGGCCCCCGTCCAGCGCCTGGCGGACCGGATCTCGGGGGTGTTCGTACCCATCGTCCTGGTGCTGTCGGCCGCGACCCTGGTGGGGTGGCTGCTCACCGGGCACAGCCCGCAGGCGGCTTTCACCGCGGCGGTGGCGGTGCTCGTCATCGCCTGCCCCTGCGCACTGGGGTCTGGCCACGCCGACGGCGCTGCTGGTCGGCTCGGGCCGGGCTGCCCAGCTGGGCGTGGTCATCAAGGGCCCGGAGGTGCTGGAGTCGACACGGACGCTGGACACGATGGTCATGGACAAGACCGGCACGGTCACCCAGGGGCGCATGAGCCTGGAGGTCGAGGCCTGCCGGGAGGTGGGCGCCACCGCGGGTACCGGCGCCGACGCCGCTGCGGACCTGGTCCCGCTCGGGGCACGAGATGCTGCGCCTGGCCGGGGGCGGTCGAGTCGGCTTCGGAGCACCCGGTGGCCGCGGCCATCACGGCGGCCGCCCGCGAGCGCCTGGGCGACCTGCCGGCGCCGTCCGACTTCTCCAACCACGAGGGCCGGGGCGTCTCCGCAACAGTAGAGGCTCGCCGGGTCGCGGTGGGCCGGCCTGGCTGGCTCACCGGCGAGATGGGCGCCGAGGTTCCGGAGGCGGTGCGCTCCGCCGTGGAGGAGGCCCAGGACTCCGGGGCGACCGCCGTCGTCCTGGCCGTGGGCCATGCCGCAGAGGCCGTGAACGCTGAGATCGGAGCCGACGCCGACAAGGAGTCGCTACAGGCGGTAGCGGTCCTCGTGGTGCGGGACACGGTGCGCCCCTCCTCGCGGGCGGCGGTGGCGGCTCTGCGCGAACTGGGGATCCGCCCGGTGCTGCTGACCGGGGACAACGCCCGGGCCGCTGAGCACGTGGCGGCCCAGGTGGGGATCGACGTCGCCGACGTGCGCGCCGAGGTGCTGCCCGCCGACAAGCGCGACGTCGTCGCCGACCTGCAGGCCCACGGCGCGGTGGTCGGCATGGTGGGTGACGGGGTCAACGACGCCGCCGCCCTGGCCCAGGCCGGCACGCAGGGGCTGGGGTTCGCGATGGGATCAGGGGGCGGATGTGGCCATCGAGGCCGCCGACATCACCCTGGTGCGCACGGACCTGGACGCGGCGGTGGCGGCGGTGCGGGTGTCACGGGCGACCCTGCGGATCATCCGCCAGAACCTGTTCTGGGCCTTCGCCTACAACGTGGCCGCGATCCCGCTGGCGGCCGCCGGGCTGCTCAACCCGATGATCGCGGGGGCCGCCATGGCCGCCTCCAGTGTCATCGTCGTCACCAACTCCCTACGCCTGCGCCGCGCCGGCTGACCGACCGAGGAGCCGTCGAGCACGTCCGAGCTCGGCGTCGGGAACCGTTGAGTTCGCGATTCTCGACGCCGAGCTCTTTCTGACCGGTCGCCGGCTCCGCACCAGTGGGCCTCAGGCCGGAGAACGACGGGAAGGCCCTCAGCCGGCCTTGGTCAGGTGGGCGATCACGCCGTCGATGTCCTGCTGCATCCGCTCCGGGCGCACAATGTGGCCTCCCGCGTCCTCATAGTGCTCGTGAGGAATGCCGGCGGCCCGCAGTGCCCCTGCGAAGGTCCTCTGGGTCGGCAGGACATGACGCTCGTTCAGGTCAACAGTATCCGTTCCACAGGTGAGGAAGATGCGCTTACCCCGGTAGCTCTCGACGTGCTCCATGGGGTTGTCGGCGCTCACACGCGCCTCGTCCCAGGGCGCCCCGTAGACCATGCCGCCCCCGAGGTCGACCATCGAGCTCAGGTTCGCCCAGTGGGTGATCGTGGAGCCGTCCTTCCCGCGCAGGTCGGCGGGTCCCGAGTGGCAGGAGACGGATGCGAAGTGCCCGTAGTACTTGGCCGTGTACTTCAGGCCCCGAAGCCTCCCATGGAGAAGCCGGAGACGGCTCGCCCGGAGAACTCGGCGATGGTGCTGAAGGTGGCGTCCACCCAGGGGATGAGCTCGCTTATGTGGAAGGTCTCCCAATTCCGGGGACCGACGTTCGAGGAGACCGGGTTGGAGTACCAGCCGGCGAGTCCGCCGTCGGGCATGACGACGATGAGCTCGCGGCCCGCGGTGTAGTTCCGAATGCCCAGCTTGTCGAAGATCCGGAAGTCGTTGCCCTTGCCGCCTCCATGGAGGAGGTAGAGCACCGGGTAGCGGCGTGCAGGGTTGTACACGTCGGGCAGCAGCACATTGACGGCCGGGTTCCAGCCGATGGACGGCGTGGAGAAGCGGTAGTACTGCATGCGGCCGCCGCCCTGGTGCTCGGTAACGCTCAGGCCTGCGGCCTGAGCGGGGGCCGCACCGGCCACGGACACGCCGGCGCCCACGGCGGCGAGGGCAGCGGCCCCACCCACCCCCTTGAGCATGCTGCGTCGGCTGATCCCCCGGCTGTGTGCGGGGCGGGCCGGAGGGCGAGACGGATCCATGGTCATCAAGTGGTCAGGTTTCTGAGTCATGGGATGTACAGCTCCTTGCTGTGTCGGTGATGGTGAGGGAGGGAGGTACCCTCCCCCGGGCCGCATCCACTGGGTGATGGCTGCGGCGGTGGCCGTGAACCTGCCAAGACGGCACGACCACCATCAATCCTACTGTTATTAATCGATGGGAAATATGGTTATGGATGACACTCCTCACCCTGGTATACGTCTCCTGGCGGGGCGACATCACGGTGCCGACCAGCCAGGTAGCGCCTGCTGCGGTGCTCCCGCTATGCTCACGGCTATGACGACTCTTTCGCCCCAGGCCCGCGCGATGATGGTGCGCACCCTTGGCGAGGGTCGAATGTGCATGCGCTGACAGCGCCAGCCGTCGCTGTCTGACACGTAACGGTGAGAGTCCGAGCCGCTTGAGACCGGCTCGTCGCACTCCGCGGAGGCCCCGCCGCCCCCGTGTTCATCCCTCCAGCAACCCGCCACCTCGGCCGGCCCGCGCGCCGGCCAACCCCTGAGCCCGATCTGCCGCAGCCTTGCGCTCGCGCGCCTCACCGCCGCCAGGGGGACCCGAGAGGACCTTCTGTCATGCACGCCCGCCTCACCCCCGTCAGCGGCTCCGCCGACTCCGCCTGTCCGGCCCGCCCGGACCTTCAGACCCCTCAGGCGCCTCCAGCCGCCTCCTCCCCCGCGGCCGCCTTCACCTCGGCTGACCGCTCCGCCTTCTTCACCGCCCCCGCCGTTGACCCGGCCGCCTTCGACGCGGTCCCCGACCGCCGCGGCACGGCCAGCCTCAAGTGGGACTCCGCCGTCAAGCGCGGCCGCCCCGAGGACGTCCTACCCCTGTGGGTGGCGGACATGGACCACGCCACCGCACCGACGGTCACCAGCGCCCTGCTGTGGCGCACCCGCCACGGCATCTTCGGCTACTCCGAGCCCGACGACGCCTACCAGGCGGCCCTGACCGGCTGGTTCTCCCGCCGCTACAGCTGGCAGGTGAAGGCCGAGTGGAACACCGTGACTCCCGGCGTCGTGCCGGCCCTGGCCCTGGCGGTGCGGGCCCTGACCGCGCCGGGCGAGACGGTCCTCATCGAGGAGCCCGTCTACTACCCCTTCCGCGACGTCGTCGAGATCAACGGGCGCACCGTGGCCGCCGTCCCCCTCGTGCGTGACGCCGACGGCGTCTACCGTCGCGACCTGGACGCTTTGGAGGAGACCATCGAGGCGGCCGGGGCGCGCCTGCTGCTCCTGTGCAACCCGCACAACCCGGTCGGCCGGGTCTGGAGCCGCGAGGAGCTCGCGGCCCTGGAGGAGGTCACGGCCCGCCACGGCGTCGTCGTCGTGGCCGATGAAATCCACGCCGACCTGGCCCTGCCGGGCTTCGCGACGACGCCCTTCGCCTCCCTGAGCGAGGCGGCCGCCGCGCACACGATCACTTGCACCTCGCCGTCGAAGTCCTTCAACCTGGCGGGTCTGCAGGTCGCCAACATCCTCATCGCCGACGCCCGCCTGCGCAGGGCCTTCCGCCGAGCTGGCCACCACCGGCTACTCCCAGCCCAATGCCCTGGGCCTGACGGCCTGCCGGGCCGCCTATGAGAGCGGGGACGCCTGGCTCGACGCCCTGCGCGAGCACATCGCGGCCGCCCGGGCCCATGTCGAGGTGCGCCTGGAGCGGATCGAGGGGATCGAGGCCGCCCCCTGCGAGGGCACCTACCTGCTCTGGCTGGACTGCTCAGGGTTCCTGAAGGCCGTCGGGCTCGAGCCCGAGCGGCTCGACGAGGTCATGTTGAACGAGGCCGGGCTCTGGCTCGACGACGGCCGGATCTTCGGCGCCGGCGGCGAGGGCTTCACCCGCATCAACGTCGCCTGCCCCCGTGCCACCCTCGACGCCGCCCTGGACCGGCTGGAGGCGGCCGTCACCGCCGTGACCGCCCGCGCCGCCGAGCGGGCCGGGCAGGGCCCCGCCGCCCTGCCCGCCTGAGCCGGTTCGCCCGGGCCGCGCCGAGCGTGCCGGCCCGCAGGCGTCCGGTCACCGGTCATCACCCGCGTCGCCGTCGACCGTCAGTCATCATGTCCTCCCGCCACTCCCCCGCCCGCGAGGAGAAACCACTCATGACCAGTCAGCCCACACCCCAGCCCGCCGCTCTCCCCGAGTGTTCCCAGCCGCCGGCCGCCCGCACCTTCCCCGTCCACCATCACCCGACGTCGTCGGCCCTGGACCCGCAGCTCCGTCTGGAGACGCTGCTGGTGCGTTCGGGCACCGGGACCGACCCGGCCACGGGTGCGATCACGACGCCGATCCACCTGTCGACCGCGTACGGTCACCCGGGTCTGGGCGAGTCGACGGGCTACGACTACACGCGCACGGCCAGCCCCACCCGCGACGTCCTCCAGGACGCCCTGGCCCGTCTGGAGGGCGGAACGGCGGCCTTCGCCCTGTCCTCAGGGATGGCGGCCCTGGAGTTGGTGACCCGCACGCTGGCGCCGCACGGCAGTCGGATCGTGGCGCTGCGCGACCTGTACGGCGGCTCCTTCCGATTCCTGGAGGTCCTGGCCGAGGAGGGCGCCGCGCGCGTCGACTTCGTCCTGGGCATCGAGGGCCTGCGCGGGGCGCTGGCCGACCCGGCCGACCTGGTCATCATCGAGACGCCCACGAACCCGATGATGGAGGAGATCGCGATCCCCGAGGCGGCCGAACTGGCCCGCGCCGCCGGGGCGAGGCTGGTGGTGGACAACACCTTCTACACCCCGGTGGTGCAGCGGCCTCTGGAGCTGGGGGCCGACGTCGTCGTCCACTCGGGCACGAAGTACCTGGGCGGGCATAACGACGTCATGGCGGGCGTGGCCGTGGTGGCCGACGACGCCCTGGCCGAGCTGCTGAACTACCGGCTCAACACGACCGGGGCGACGCTGGGCCCCTTCGACTGCTTCCTGCTGCTGCGCGGGCTCAAGACCCTGGCGCTGCGCATGGAACGCCACGAGGCCAACGCCACCGCGATCGCGCAGTTCCTGCGCTCGAGCCCCTACGTGACGCGGGTGCTCTACCCGGGACACTCGGGCATGGTGAGCTTCGACCTGGCCGGGTCGGTGGAGGTAGCCCGCTTCCTGGCCTCGGTGCGGGTGTTCACCTTCGCCGAGTCCCTGGGCGGCGTGGAGTCGTTGGTGACGTGTCCGTCGGTGCAGACGCACGCGGACGTGCCCGCCGAGGTGCGCGCCTCCTACGGGCTGACGGATCGGCTCATGCGCCTGAGCGTCGGCATCGAGCACGTCGACGACCTCATCGCGGACCTGGCCCAGGCCTTCGAGGCCGCCAGCACCTGACCACGGACTGAGCCGGAACACCGACGGCGGCCCGCCGGCAGCTACTGGTGGGCCGCGTCGTCGGGGCAGGGGAGTGCCGGACATGGAAAACACCCCGGCTCCGACTGTTCAGCCGATGACGGGGTGTTGGTGCGCCCGAAGGGATTCGAACCCCCAACCTTCTGATCCGTAGTCAGATGCTCTATCCGTTGAGCTACAGGCGCATGTCGTTGCCGACGAGAAGAAGACTACTCAGCGTCCACCCAGGGGACAAATCCTGTCCCCGTGAGGATGGGCACAGGGCCGGAGTCCCGCGATTGGCGGGACTCCGGCCCTCGTCGCCATGGTGGCAGCGGCGCACCTGCGAGCAACTGGGCGCTATCCGACGCTGGCGCTCTGGTTGATAGTGAAGAGCGAGTAGCCGAGCATGCCAAGCACAAAGGAGAAGGCGATGCTCAGGACGACACCGATCACCATCCAGATGAGAGTGGCCTTGGCCCAGTTCCTCTTGCTGGCGGAGTGGCCGCTGCCGAAGGCGAGCATCAGCAGCCAGACGAGGTTGACGACGGGGATGACCAGGAGGAACAGCGTCAGCATCCAGCTGCCCACGGAGTCCGCGCTCTCAGACTCCTCGGACCGCGCCGCAGCCAGCGCTCCGCCTCCTGCCGGCCGCTCGAATGGTGAGCCCGCCGCGGGAGGAACCATGTCGGAGAAGGAGGGGGGCCTGCCCGGCCGCGGCGTCGGAAGAGGGGGCTGAGCCCCACTGAGGCGCCGAGCCCTGCAACGGGAAGGCTGACGACGACGGCGCGGACTGGGCGACCGCCTGTGTCGCGGCGGGGGCGAAGGCCTCCGTGGCCTGCTCGGCCTCAGCGCGCGCGGTCGCCGTGGGGAAGACCGAGGACATGCCGACCTCGCCTTCCTGGCGACCCCCGCTGAAGGGGTGCGAGTGCGGAGCGGGCTGTTGGGCAACGGGCCGCTGATCCTGCAGGCCTGCCGGCTGCGGCTGGGCTTGCGGCTGCTGACCCGGCCAGTGCAGGGCCTCCCGACTCGCCCCGGCGCCTGGAGCCGCACCGACGGCGGGGGCCGAGGAGGTGCCCGGAGCCGAGGGGATGCCGGGGGCGGACTGGGCGAAGGACGACGACGCGGCTGGGGTGCCACCGTCGGCGGCGGTGCCACCCCAGGCGGGCTGCGCCGGCTGGTGATAGGGCGCCGGCTGGGCGGAGGGCTGACCGGGCTGGAAGGGCGAGGCGGGGGCGCCGAATCCGTTACCCCCGACCGACTCCGGCCGGCCGAATTGCGACGGCTGGCCAGGCTGGCTGACCCCACTGTGCTGGGCGAGGGGGTTGTCCTGGAGGTAGGGGGCAGCAGGCGCCGTACCAGGCCTGGCGGCCGCCTGTGCGGCAGCCGCGGAGTAGGTGCGTGTCTGCTCCTCAGGGGGAGGCCCGGCAGGCAGGTCGGGCTGCGCCGGGCGCCACGATCCGGCCTGGGCACCGGGCGCTGCACCGGGGACGGAACCGGGCGCCTGCCCAGGGGCCTGCTGCTCGGCACGCGCGGCGTCGAGTATGTCCTGGTTGATGAGGACGGTCCGAGCGTTGAACTCGTCGCCCTGATCAGGGTGTGGCGAGCCGGAGGTCGGCGGCTGGGTTGCGTCGTGGTCAGACATGAGGTCCCTCTCAGTCGAGTACAGCATCACGCTATCCCGGATCGGCACAGGAAGACACGCAGGCACCCCGATCGGCCAGAGGCGAACGCTCCGACCGTAGGGCCGATTCACAGGCCCAGTCAGCCGTCGGGGAAGCAGCGGGCAGCCGCAACGAGCGCTCCGGCGACGACGAATCCTTGGCACGCTACCGCGTGCCGGGGCTCTCGCCCTGGCGGAGATGGGGAGATTCGAACTCCCGAGGGGCTTCCACCCCAACCTCCTTAGCAGGGAGGCGCACTAGGCCACTATGCGACATCTCCATCGCCTTCCCACGGCTCTACCGTGGGATGCACGGGCAGCCTACCGGGAGGATGCCGCATGAGCAAACCTCAGGGCGGCACACTGGAGCGTGAGCCCCTTGGGGGCCGCCAGCAGCCGACGACAACGGACCTGAAGTCGCCGCAGATGTGGCCCTACGGACGCCCGGGACGACAGGCCGCCGAGCCACATGTAGACAACCTACAACGAGCACACCAAACACGCCCCCAGAACCTCAATTTCTTTGTGTATATACCACAGGAGATTAACCCCTACCACAAGAACGGATTTCAATATATCATTGTCACGCAAAAACAAACACGAAGTCGCCCCGACTTCAATCACTCGAGCAAAGAAGGAGATCCTCATGCGACTCACGAAACAAAACCTCGTCAAGGCCACAGCCTTAGGGGTGGCGCTTATCGGGACGATGACACTCGCGGCGCCCGCCTCAGCCAACTCTTTCGACACCGACTACGGCACTGGCGGCAAGACAACAGTTAGTTACGACGACAAAAACAACGAGTTCTGCGTAGGGACTGGCGTACCTAGCACGCCCGTCCACATCTATTCCAAAATAGGCGGCCAAGGGCCCGTCTTTACTTTGTACGCCGGTGACGACACCGTCGAGTGCGTCAGCCTTAAAGAAGCACTTGAGGACACTCCTTATTATTACCAAGTAGAGGACCAGAAACGGGTTGCCTTCTACAGCTGACCTACCCCCAAAGGGACGCCTTTTCCGACAATTACAGCATGGCTGCCACCGACGCCTCGTCTCCCGTGCTCACTCCAGCCCATTGCAGCACATCCGCCCCCCCCATGGGCTGGAGTGAGCACGAGCGAGCAGAGATTTGATCTTGCAGACTCACTCTCACTCCGGATACAGCTACATACTGGTTGCCAACGTGAGACGCGGAGACCTATTCATGAGGTGTATGTGAATATAAGCCCGTGGACTGCTGTGACGGTTGTCGGGGAGATGTCTAGTTCTGCAGCCGGCGTGCAAGACCCTCCAGGTCTTGATGTTCACAACGACTCGCTCGATCTTGCAACGGGCCTGGTTGACGGCAGTGTTGTAGGACCCGGCGCCTCATCTCCTGGCGGCCCTGGCCATCATCCGATCCAAGCCGCCTGTATCACACGCTGGATGCATGGAGTCCCTGACGCTCTACGAGCATTTTCTACGCACGGGGCTGGGTGCACGCCTTCGTCCAGGCGCATCCGGACCTGTCCCCACTCAGCAGACGCGAGGCCCTCAAGCGCCTGTGAGGCCGGGGCGACGGTCGGCCATACAGCGGTGACGGGGGGCACGCATTCCTCTATCCGCTCCTCGCCGTCGGGGCACGTGCGAGCGCGCTGTCTCAACCACAAATCATCAGACCCCATCGGCACGGTACAGCTCGCGCATGAGGTCCACGTAGTCGAGGAGGTCCTGACGCAGACGCTTGGGAGTGATGACGCAGGCATCCGGGCCGAGCCGAAGCAGAATCGTCATGGCATGCAGGTGGTCCATGAACTCCAGCCGGAGACAGCTCCATCCGTCATCTTCGGGAGGTTCGCCGTCTGCATCGGTCGTCGTTGCGCGCAACGTCCACTCCTGCGCATCGCTCCAACGTTCGTCCCGTACCCAGGCAGTGGCTGTGATGGCCTCGAACCTTTCGAGAAACTCCTCGCGCTGTTTCTGCCATGCCGCGGTCATGTCGAAGCCGGAGTCGTCACCACACTCCTCAGCGAGTACATCAGCCTCCTCGATCCGAGAGAGCCTGGTGAAGCGAACCTCGGCGCCATGTGAGGCACACAGGTACCAGCTGCGACCGGCGGCAACTATTCCGTGCGGATCGACGACGCCCTGCGTCGTCGTCCTCGACTTGTCACGGAAGACCATGCGCAGCCGATGGCGCGTCAAGACCGCTTCCTGAACGGCATGGAAGACGACGTCGGCCCGCTCGCTCTCGGGAAGGGGAAGCCATCCTTGAGGATCAACCACGACGCGCGAGGCAATGCCCATGGACCGGCTGCGATGGCTGTCGGGGACGGCGGCGAGCAGCTTGCGAGACGCGGAGGCGAAGGCGTCGCCAAGGCCCAGTGGCGCAGCACCCCAGCTGGTGAGACCGGCGAAGAGAGCCCGGCTCTCCTCACGGTTCAATCCTGTCACGTCAACGCGAAAGCCGGGGTCGATTCTCACTCCCCCATGAGGTCCCCGCTCGCACCATACCGGCACTCCCGCAGCCGACAGCGCCTCAACGTCCCGCAGCACGGTGCGCCGTGAGACCTCCAGCCGCAGCGCCAGGTCCGAGGCGGACAGACGACCATGAATGCGCAGCAGCCAGATCATGGACAGTAAGCGGTCAGCACGCACCGACTCATCCTCGCACGTACGTGACACAAGGTGGCACCAATGGTCTCTAACCTCGACGCCGTCCACCCACCTTGTACACCCGTGAGAGTCTCAGGAGCATCACCATGACGGCCTTCGTTCCCAACAGCGTCATCCTCTACGTCTCCGACGTCGAGGCGAGTACCACCTTCTACCGCCGGATTCTCGGTCATGAACCGATCAAGACCTATCCAGGATTCAGCGTCTTCACGCTGTCTGACGAGACGACTCTCGGACTGCAGGCAGCCGATGAGATCGAACCCGCTGCTGAGCCATACGTAGGCGGGACCGAACTGAGTCTCAGCAATGTCAAGCATGCCGATGTCGATCGTCTTCACGCGCAGTGGAAGGCGCTGGGCATTCCGATGGTCCTGGAGCCGACCGTCCTTGAGTTCGGCTACACCTTTGTGGCAACCGACCCCGATGGGCACCGCCTGCGTGTGTGCGCCACTGATACCTCGAGCTTCCTCTGACTCGAGACCCTCGGCGCCCTGCCCGTCACCGGGTGCAGGCCTCGATGCACCGCAGCGCCATGAGTTCATCAAGACAGCTGCTGTCACCTGAGTACGGGTGGGAACCGCCGGCGTTGACCGACCCCGCCCACAGTGTGAAGGTCGGTCAACGAGAGAGCGCCCGGTGACCTTCCAGCCCCAAGCACGGGCGCGATGCGCCTCCAGCGCCTGCCTACCGAGATGCTCACTACCCAGCACCTCGCCGACGATGTGAACGGCCTCATCCCAGCCGATCGGCTCCGGCGCATATGCCTTGGCCAGGGCGGGGTAGTCCTCCAGGAGTTCTTCACGAACCCTTGAGCTGAGCGGGTGCACATGCCCCTGCGCTCGAGACAGCACTCCATTGATGGCCCCATTCAACGCGAGTCTTCGCCGTCCGGTGATACCGTGCTCGGCCTGGAAGGCCAGATAAGGCTCTTCCTTCCGATACTGGACTGCTATAGATAAGGTGTACAAGGCATCCTGTAGTTCTTCAATGCGTTGAGACTGCTCATCAATTCGGCGATGTAATTCGTCTAACTCTGCACTGGACTCAGACATTAACTGCGACCTCCTCTCACTCCTTGCGACAGAAACCTAGAGTAGCGCCGGACATCGGTCAGACCTCAATCTGTGCAACCTCCGCGAGATCCACCCTTCCATACTATGCCAGAATGCACGGCAGAACTCTGACGCGAAACCACCTCAGTCCATTGCCGACACCAGCGACCTCGGAACGAACGAATACACGAAGAGCCCAGTAAAAAACAGCAGCAATGGAACAGTCAGTACCGATGCAACGGTCGACCTCGATAGTCCCAGCGGGTCGACATCAGTGGGTGCGGCAGCGAGCACCTGTATCAAGAGCCCGACAACGGCTCCCCCTAGCACGGGACCGGCTTGGCGAAGGACGTTGAGAAGGGAGGATGCAGCACCGAACTCGTCACTCCTCAGTGCGGCCATACCTACTGTTGTCAGTGGTGCCATCAAGAAGCCATTTCCGATACCGAAAACGACGGTCGCACCCAAGAACCACATCCAGGAAGCCCCAGTTGCGGTAATCAGTATGCTCAGGGCGGTTCCCATCGCAGACGCCCCGAAGCCGACCTGTAGAACGAGGCGGGCCTTCCCTTCATCAACCCAGCGGCCCGCAATAGGCGCTGTGACCACGGACGCAATCGACGCCGGCGCAAGAGCAGCTCCCGCCCAGAATGCCGTTTGCCCCATCACGGACTGGATGTAGTTCGATACGAGAAACGTCAAGGCGAATACGCCAAGGGCCACGAAAAGCCCGAATACGGCGGCAGTGAGGAACCGTGGATTCTTGCGAAGAGACTGCGGAAAAACTGCGTACGCCGGATCCACGCGGCGTTCATACCGAAAGAACGCAAACAGGCAGAACACAGCGAACGGCAGGCAAGCAATGGTCAGAGGGTCCCAGCCCGCATGGGGACCTTGCAGGCTTCCATAGAGAAGTGCCACAAGACCGATGCCCGCAAGAAAGGTTCCCACGAAATCAATCCTCACGGACCGGACCACCTCGATCGGAAGACTTCGCAAACCCAGAACCACGACGAGAATTGCAATCGGAAGGTTGATGAGGAAGACCCAGCGCCAACTAAGACCATCAATCAATACTCCACCAGCAAGGGGGCCGATGACGGACGCAGTTCCTGCAATTGACCCCCAGATGCCAACTGCGCGCCCACGGATATTTTCAGGGAAGGTAACGCCGATGAGTGTGAGAGTCTGCGGTACCAGCATGCCGGCACCAAGCCCCTGAAGGAACCGGCTGGCGATCAAAACGAACGGAGAGGTCGCAACACCGCAGGCGAGGCTGGCAGCCGCCAGGACGATCGTCCCCAGAAGGAAGAGCCGCCGGTGCCCGAATCGGTCGCCTAAACGACCTGACGGGATGATCGCCAGTGCGAGAACGAGACCATAGCTGTTGACCGCCCAGAACACCTGGGCTGTGGACGCACTTAAGTCCCGTGTCAGCGAGGGAACTGCGAGGTTAATAATTGTCAGGTCGAGGAGAGCAATGAAGTACCCGCCAGCCAACGCGCACAGCCCGATCCACTGCCGGGTGCTGACTGTTACGGCTAGGGAGTCTTCCGTCATGTCTTCCTCTCGTTCGTCAATTCGGTATCACGGAAGGTGTCTCTCTTGGCTATCACGGCATAGTCACCACACTAAGGCCGAGGCTGCTTCCCATCTCTCTCGGTATTGACATAGATGTCATTGCTGAGATGGCTACCCGCAGCATTAGAACGATACAGGACTGGCTCTCGATCTGGAGAATCATCAGGTTGCACTCGATGGCCGCCGAGCTCGCCGGCAACGAGAACGCCGCCACACTCACCTGACTCAGGAAACCTTGATGAGTTTTCGTTGATATTGCGGCATGTAAGAGGTTGCGTCGGTAGGTGCGGTGTGGGAGCGGGGTGCGGGCACAAGGTCCCGGTAAGAAGTGAGTTGTCTGTACTTGCTTCTGTTCCTGGGGGTGTCTTCTTGTGCCCGCTGTGCCATCATCGGTGATGGAGCCCTTGTGGGTCCAGTTCTCCGCGTTGCTACCGGTCCGCGTCGATACTCACCCACTGGGGTGCCACCGGCCGCGCATCCCTGACCGGATCGTGTTCGACAAGCTCATCCAGGTCCTGGTGCTGGGGGCGGCCTACGAGAAGGTCGCCGACTCCACCTGCTCGGCAGCCACTATCCGACGCAGACGCGACGAGTGGATCGCCGCGGGAGTGTTCACCACCCTGGAGCAGGCGGCCCTGGACGCCTACGACAAGATCGTCGGCCTGGGGCTGGAGGACCTGTGCGTCGACGGCTGCATCGTCAAGGCCCCCCTGCGGGGGCCAGGCCGCCGGCCCCTCACCGGTGGACCGGGGCAAGCAGGGCACCAAGCGCTCAGTCATGGTCGAGGGCCACGGCATCCCCGTCGGGGTGCAGGTCGCCCCGGCCAACCGTCATGACTCGCCTTTGCTGGCACCGACGCTGGAGTGCCTGGGCAGGTTCGGCTTCGACCTGCCCGAGCACATCACCGTGCACCTGGATGCCGGCTACGACAGCCGCAGGACCCGCGAGCTGCTCGAGGTGCTGGGCTGCCAGGCCCGGATCTCCCCCAGAGGCACCCCGTTGCAGGCCGGCCGGCGCTGGGTGATCGAGCGCACCAACTCCTGGCACACCCGAGGTTTCCGCAGGCTCCAGGTGTGTACCGAGGTACGCACCCGGGTGATCGAGGCGTTCATCGCCCTGGCCAACACCATCATCACCATCAGGAACCTCATCCACCACGCCTGGACCACCCACCGCTGGGACCAACGCCCCACCCACAAGCCTAACCTACTGACGCAATCTCTTAAGCGGAGATCTTGCAGGCCTACTCCAAATACGGCTACACACTGGTGGCGACTAGGCGCGCGCTAGAGGCTGCACTGGCTGGAGGCAGGCCAGCCGAGCCACGGGCGGACCTCAAGCAGCGCAGCCTCCTGGTGCGGTTCGGGCAGCGAGGCATCGAGCAGCTGGTGGCCGACCACCTCGACCACGGGCTGACCTACACGGAGATCGCCAAGAAGTACGATGTGGCACTGAGCACAGTCGGCAAGTACATCCAGCAGGCCAAGCACCAGAGAGCGAAGGCACCTGCAAATAGTATCAAGAACCAACCGCCATTCGGAACAACGACAAACACGCGCTTATCGAATTAAGTTCTCCAATAATGATTGGATCGAAGCGCAGTCTTTCACACACTACAACTCAAACTCGGACATAAAAGGCACCTCCCTCGGTTTAATGACTTGACGAAGTACGAGTTCGAACGACGTAAAGATGCTTGCTTTCGTCTCTGCTATAACTAGATATCTTACCCATTTGCTTCAAACGCTCAAACAGAGCATACGCATTATCCGTAGTGTCTATACTAATCAACTCATGCTCTGCCGCAACCAAGTCTCGATACGGCGAATCCAACGCTCCTATAACCTCGAGAACATCCCAATCAGACAACGCATCAATATCCCGAATCAACAATGGAAATGAGACCAGACGGCATTCCTTGAGACGTGACCCAGGCCAGCGCAGACGCATTTAAGTGAAGATTATCATTACGTCGCACATAATTGACGATCTGCTCCAGATTGGTGACCGACATTCCGGCACAGTACGATATAAGTTCATCAGCTATTGCCTGTTTAATACGTTCTGGGATAGAACCGCTCCGAATAATATTTAGCGTATCTTCGCCGATAAGTTCCGGAGTCATATAATTTACAAACTCACTCGAGGACAGAATCGCATATCTGCGACTAGGCCAGTCAAGTCCATCTGTCAACCTATACGCGTCTGGAGTGTCAGTAATCAAGCAGAACTTAATTAAACTCCCTATCAACTTTCCTTTCTGTGGAGTAATCAAATATGTTGGGATAGGGGTGTCGCGACCAATTGACCGCACCAAGTTTACACGCCGATCGACAGACAGCTGATCACCACCCAAGTTAATTATGGTTGCAGCGAGTTCGAAATACTCGTCATCGCTCAAACTGTATTCTTGGTTCTCAATAGCGGAATGGCGTTTAAGCAACTTAACTAAGGCGTCATCAACACCTCGCCGTCCAATGTAGTTCAACAGATTCGACGTTGTCAGAGCAAAGTAATCATGTAACGCTAGTACCGACCAACACCCAGCTGGCAAGCTATCCAGCTCAAGGGAACAGCCGCCCCTTGATGACTCTAAAAGACTCGACAACAGCGGAAACGCTTCGCTGTCACTCGACTTCGCATCATCTGCCGCCGAATATCCCGGTCTCGTACTCGCTGCAACATCAAGCTTCACAACGTCAGCGATGACCTTGGCCGTGTCGGCTGAGCCAACTAATGCCGACGACTCGTCGCTCTCATCCTCAGCAATGATGGCCAAATATGCTTCTAGCGACTGCAGAAGGTAGGTATAAATGGTTGGTTTTTCACCATAAAGGACATCAAGAACTGGTTGATGATCACCTGATACAGCATCCAAATTCTGACGGTTGACTTCATAGCAGTTGTTCCTAATCAGACGCTCACGTACATCTGTCTCGATCACAGTGATATCCGCAAACTTCACACCAGCCTGTGCCATGAGTTCAACTACTGTGTCGACAGGTTTATCGGCATACCTAGAGGTGAAGACAGCCATATCGCCATATGACGCTTCGACGACACCTCTTAGCGATGATGTGTCGTAGGCTACGTCTGGCGACGCACATTGAAGTGCGATATTAACGTAGTTAACCTGCTTCTCGTCCGGTACGCCACGAAGTCCTATGAGGAGCGTGAAGATCCCCGGGTATTGAGGCGTAAGCTCGATGATTAAACGATCTTTGTTCAGACTATCAGACGAAAAGAACGATTGCAAAAAAAACGTTGCACTAGCATTGTCTTGAAGAAAAGACAGCGTGATGGCGTCAAGGCGCTTCTGATGTGTGTTCCTGTTCACCAAGAGGTAATCCAGAATGCTGACATTATATGCACCTGGACGAGCGAATTCTTTCAAATCGATCGTCGTATCGGACATGAGTTGCTGCACATCACCATCGCTCAGTTCGTAATTAGGATTAATTAGGGTCTCGCTCCATGTGTTGGAGCCGGAACGTCATCGCGTTAGTGGACAAAAAAATGTATCATGGTAGGTAGATGTATAAAGCACGAAGTTTCGATCAATGTAGCCGTAGCGGATAAGGGTCGCAGCCAACCCTGAACCGAGTGTCGCCTCGACGTACGTAGCAAAAGGCTGACTGGTGTCATCCAATGTCACCATAGCAAGGGGATCACTCATCAGGTCAGACATGTGTGCAGACCGGTATTTCCGTCTAGCAGTATCGAGCTGTTGAAGCTCTGAGGCTATAGCGTTACGCGGTCGCTCATCCAATGGAATACACACCAGGTCATGCCCCATAAGCCTCTCCATGTCCTTTTTAGTGAGCTCAAGAGGCATGTGATAGCCAGACTGGCTATAGATTTCTGCTATGGTTATGGAATCGTTAGCTGCTAGCCTGTATACAGCTAGCCAGAATAGCGGAGTTTTAGTTTCTTCACTAGAGAACGCCTGAGACCCCACGTTGACAGTAAAAGACTCGACACGCATCGAAAAACGTGCAGCTAACCAGTCAACCATCTTTTTGAATGCTGCGCCTCGCATTTCGGACTCGGCATGAGGATCTAACTGCTTCTCAAGGATGTCGTACTTTTTATTTACTGCACTAATACGATTCTCTGTTACTCGCAAACTCATCTGGTAAACTTCGCCAAGTTTGCTCTGGCCAAGATGTATTCTCTCAAAGTCCTTCAGATGAACGGATTTGTAGAGCATGAGTGCAAATAGGTTATCAGGCTCGAACTTAAGCTTGTTGTCTCCGAGTATAAATTGTGCGTATATCGTGTATTCGTTGCATACGCTGCGTAGGAGACGGAAGTCTGGGACGTACTTTGCAACGCGATCGATCAGCTCGTCCGAAACCATAGGAGAAATGCCTTCGAGCTCCTGACGCATCAAGTCTCGTGCGCTTCGGTGAGTTACAAACGGCACGACGGGGATGATAATATCAAAGAACTTGGTACGATTCGCTCTTTGGACTTCTTGAGCTGCCTCATCTTGGCTATCTTTTGCTACTTCCTCGGCATCAACGCCTACCTGAGGTTCAAAGATTGAATCCCTCATTGCATAAATGAAGACTATCTTCGTTTCACTAGACTCACTATTTTCGTCTCGGATTTGTTCTGCGTTATTCAGTAGCGTGTTGAGTTCACGCAACTCTTCGAAGATCTCCCAGTTGCTGAAACGGTCTATATCTTCGAATACGACGATGCGACATGTCGACATTTCAAAGAAGTAGATTATCTCATCGAGGTAGCGATCGAAGTAGCTATCACCATCACTATTGTCTGACCCTGACAATGTGAGCGTGGCAGGGCCAGCAGTAAACTTATCCAGATGAACAGCGCCTTGTAAATACTGGCTGGCGAGCCATGCAACTAGGGATAGCAATAGCCATAAGCAGACAAACTTGACGCCGAATTCCCACCATGCTGAGTCGCAAACTTTGGGATTTTGGAGAATCCCCCGATTGCTGCAATGATGACAGTCAGCGCAAACGCAATCAGCGTAGATACGGTTAGCGAATGCTTCCAGTCAGGTTTCTGAATGCGTTTGAATCGCGATGCCGGTAGACTACTTGGACGCCTTCGATAGAGCAGTTGCTTGACGATCTCTTTCTGGATCTGATTAGTCTGTGGAGAGATCGATCCATCAGATGACTTAGGAGACTTCGAGGCGGCCGGTTGGCTGAATCCTAGCGTCGAAAGCGATATGGTTATAATATCATCTCTATAATTTTCCGTCTGGACCTTTCCTGAAGCCTTGCAGTATGGAACTTTTGCCAACACCATATGGCCCGCTTAAGGCAATGTTTGTTACCTCATCCTGCTGAACGGCGTCATTGAGTGCATCAACATACATACGATGCTGCTCTGGATTATAACACGGGTGAAGTGGCTTCAACTCTCGTACATTCTTGCCTTCAGCGGCTTCGTTTTTTTCGGTCGACGCACTATTGTTGCTTATCATTGTCTATCTTCTTCGTCGATTCTAACATTTTGTCGAACATAAATGATGAGCTAATTACTCTGGTACACTCTAGACCACGCGGGTCTGGTGCACACTTCATCAGGTGCTGTCACAAGAGAAGTCCATACCCCCAGTGTTCCACTCGACTCGCGAGGTGGTTGGGCAGTGGTGATCACAGATAGGTCACGATAGAGAACGAAAGCTGACTCGCTTCTTAGTATGTTTTACTTCGTTGTGAGTGCTCACGGTCTTACTACTTCAGATGACCACTATGTTGCGAGCAGAGTCGTGTGTTGGGATAGGCGCTCAGGAGCCGTCATCGTTGGCTCAGAAGCGCTGGTGCATCTGCCTACTCACGCCATCCCTCCCACCAGCTCCTCCACCCGCATGTCCAGCGCCGTTGCCAAACGATGAGAGTGCGCGGGCGCGGATTCATCGGGGTGCCGGGGCGGGACTCACCCTTCTCGAACTTTTGGTAGGTGTAGGTAGAGATGCCAACGGCGTGGGCCAGGGCCTCCTGGCTGAGGCCCTTGGCGATGCGGGCGCGCTGCGGGCGCAGACCCAAGCCTATCCGGGCCAAGTCGCCCAACAGCGCAGGCGTGGCTATACGCGCCACATCCTGGCGGTCAAAGCGGAAGGCTTCGATGACCGCATCGCGCAGGGCCGGTGCTTCCTCACGGATCGTCTGGCGGAAGCGCTCGGTCACCGCCCGCTCCTGATCGCGCCGGAAGGCGTACTCGAAGAACGTTGAGAGCAGGCCCGCACCAAACAGCGTCCCACCCAGCTCTCCCAAGGGCAGGACGTGCAGCCACTGCCAGTCTCCCAGCCTCAGCGGGGACAGCCAGGCGTTGAGCATCATGAGGAGAATACCTGCTAGCGTCAGGGAGACGGCTAATAGCGTGGCTTTGAGCCGACGGAGGCGGTGGTGGAGAAAAGGAGGACGATCGTTGGGCATGTATGAGTCGATTATAGCACTCTATGCGTTATACGCAGACCTGAGTAAGGTTAACTCGACAAATAAAGCTACAGTTCGGGCATTCCATTGTCGACTATGTCCATGTATTAATCGCTGGCCACCAAAGCAGATAGAACCAAACGAGGGTCACCACAATCCCGACGACAATCAACGCCGAACCGACAATATTCCAGAAACGTGTACGCTTCCTGCACTTATTTTCAATCTGCTTGACTCTATTTTCATTGAAATCTAACTCAACAAGATCCAGAGCATCCTGTGCACGTCTATGCAAACCTAAACTCGCTCTCGCAGTCCTCCAAATGATGCGCGACAACAAATAGATAGTAGTAATCGCAATAAAAGAAACAAGGGATAGGCCAATAAAACTACATAGATGAGAGGAAGTAAACCCACCCCCTGCGTAAGTCGGTTGGCAAGTTGCTTCCAACTGTTTTTCGACGGCCTGACAAGAGTAACCGACAACTTCCCTTCTTGGTAAGACGGCCATAAAAGCGCCACTGATGACTAGTAGTGCAGACGAAAGAGCTAGCAGCATACGAGGGCACGCCAAAAGACGACTCACCATATCGTGCTCAGAATCTTTTGCAATAAATACAACAGTCACAAATGGTGCAACCACAGCAGTGCCAGTAAACGCGATCGCGTTTCTCGAGACCACTTCAGGACCCTGAAAAATTGCGATAGACGAAATAGCGAGCTGCAACATACACACAAAATATGCAGGTATTATCAAGGCGCTGAGCACGGGATTGAGCTTTACTTGAACTGCATACCCATTTTTGGTTCTATCTCTAATTAAGAGTGACGCTCGTTCAGAAGTGTGGGTAACTATCGCCGCGTTTGACTGACTTCGCTGCGTCTCTCCTATGTCTCTCCTATCTCTGTCTTTATCTCTAATTAAAAAAGCACCTCCGATTTGCGTCCCTGCCGGTGCTATGAATATTTCGTGGCGAGACGGCCTAACTTTAGTAGAACCTAGTTGAAGCGGAATCTCAATTGTTGCACTTAGGACACCAATAAATTCTCCGAACTCACGAATTTTAGAACGAAAAGACTTTTGGTTAATCTCGTCAGACTCAACTTTTGCTTGCTCCGGTTCGGTGTTTTTTCCCGGCTTGCGGTCGCGGAAAATATACTGCTGATGACCTCCTTCTCGTTGAGGATAACGCTGAAATTGTCCGTGCTAAGCGAGGCGTTCGTCAATAACTTAAGAGAATCGCTAACCCGCACTTTGATGATTGTCGTCGGCTCTGAATTCTCATCGGCATGCGGGTACTCTAAACATTGAATGTAATGTAGTGTAAGTAAGTCGAGAAAAGTTTTTAGCTTAACTCGGTTGTCACCCCTGTAGACACCAAACTTTTCTGCTAAGTTCACAAGGTCTTCTTTTGCCGACTTTTTCTTGGCGCCAGAAGGAGCTCTGTCCTGCCCGAGAAAACTAACCGCGTTTCTATATAGCTTGCGTTGATCTCCTTGGCCTCCTTTGAATCCTAATGAAAGACACAACCCGACTATAATATGACCAGAGATGTCAATATTTACTGAACGTCGGCATAAATGCATCGGGCTGTTACCTCGTCCCTTTGCATCAACATCAATTAAAGGATGCTTCCGCAGAAGCAGGAACGGAAGAACAAACGTTTTAGGCGTACTTTGAGACCTACTATCGGAAGATGTGTTTTCAACTGATTGTCGGCCCAGCGCAGAGGTTTCGTTCTGTTGTGCATCCCTGTCGAGACTCGGCTTCGTCTGTTCTATCGCTTTAAAATTGCTTGATGACAAGAATACTTTCCGATGTTTCTGTAGACTCAAATTATCGACATCAAATGTTATTGACCTTTCTAAGTTGTCTGCATCAAGTAGCTTACTGGTGTCGACTATTCTGACAATATGGTTTCGCTCCTCCCACAGCTTCCAATACTGGCGAGCAAATTTCTCTCCTCTATACTGCATACTCTCAATCACACCTTTGTAGCCGGCATTACGGGAGAAAAGATACATGTATAACTAACTTAGCGCAAAATAAGTAAACTACGATACACCTAAGTTGCCTCTCCGATAGGCGTTGTGCCCACATGAATACATGAAGGCCGCAGCACAAACAACTTTTATGGAAGGCAACTCACCAAGTAAAAGAACGTAAATAGCGCACTAAGGACTGAATTCTAATTCAGCATCAGTATGGTTGTTTCTTTCATCATGGCTCAACTAGACTTGCCGAGCCTAACCCACTATAGAAGAGTCGACGGCGTACAACGATCCTCCGTATTGCACTTCGACAAGCTTGGCCTCAAGCCCTCTAATAGTGCCCATGATTTCAAATTGCAGATTAATCATAGCCCCACGCTTATCTTCCATTTTACCAGTGTCTATATTGGCGTGAGTATAGTCATTCAAATAATCAAGTAGCTTCTCGTGCGAAGCGATTTGCGCGCGCAGATATTCAACTCGATTTTGCCCTATCCTTCTTTTGTTTTGAAGCTCATTGTACAAGTCGGTTGAGATCGGAACTTCAATAACGCTGCCGTCAGACGCAGACTTACTAGTAATAAAGTACTCGCGAGTATCCGCAGTATCCGACTTCCTATTTTGATCGGAGGCAACTATACTCCAGGTTACTATCTTATCTTTTAACGAAGCAGTTGTTTCTACTGCCTGCCTAAAAAGCCGTATAATTCCGCTAACTTTTGCCACCGGGTCTACGGCTGCTGTACTAGTAGTCATTTGTTCAGTCCTATCAAATGCATTAACTGGTGTTTCGCCAGTATCCAAACTTCTGGTTGTGCATCTCTCAGATAGTACTCGCACAAATGACACGAAACTGAATCGCACGCTGCAGCACCAATCCCGGAAACGGTGTCAATTTGAATACCTTCACGTTCATTCTGCTCTCGCTGGGAGAGTTTTGGTTCAATAGACGCTGAAGTAGGAGCATCAGATCGCTGAATGGGATATTCAAATGTAGACATTGCATGTTGACCTTGATTACGTAGTTATGAACTAATAGTATATAACTACATCAAATTATGCAATACTATTTGGATAACGCTGTAAACAGCATATCCGTGATGAGCGGTACTATCTATGGAGTTATGTGGGTGAAAGCGCTTATTTGCCCTGGTGATGGTATCAAAGTAATTAAGGTAGGCGCTTGGCGTTATCCAACTAGTGGAGCTCCTGCCGGAGTTATTCGAAACAGTGTTTGACGCCAACACATGATGGGTTGCATCTCAGATAAGCCTCGTTGTGAACAGCCTTCAGAAACTATGTCTGTAGTAGATGCATTTTGCACAGTCGTCCCGAAATAACTGGTTTTCAAATACTGCGGTCTAATCCGTGCATGAGGATGCGAGGCTTCTGAAGTGCGTAAGAATGAGGGTCGCGATGGACACCAATGCGACGAAAGGAGGATGGGGCGCCGAGCGCTCAAGGTATCGTGGTGCGGCATGTGGGCTCGTCGTGTGGCACTTTGAATGCTGCAGGTCACTTGCGCTTTCAATTCTTGGCGCATGACTCCTCACTCTCGGTCGTGTCTGCCGATGCTCCTGTGGTCGCTATCCAGTCTAGGGCACCAACCCGTAAACTTACTGATGTAGTTCCTGTGTGCCGCGTGATTTTCATGGAATCTCACGACAGTTTGTGAGGAATCCTTCAAGCGGTATGGGCTCAGGAACGACGAAAACCTAAGTGCGGCTCGATTGGCTGCACCTAAGTTTGTGGGCGCTATGATAGAGAACGCTCGCCAGAAAAGCAAGTTTTTGTGCTGCATATCACCAATCTGAGTTTAATGTTTCTTTAGCATTACTTCGGACACTTACTTTCGTCTAGGTCTTGCACCCCCTCATGCAATCTCGGCACTACCTCCCTGACGCTGCTGGTGTCGTCGCGCCAGACGAGGCTGACCTCGGCGGCACACTGGCGGAAGGTCTGCAGGCACACCAGGTAGTGCGGGTCGACTACCCAGCCGGTGAGCTGCCAGACCGGCCAGACAGGCATGTCCCACAGCGCTCGACGTGCCACACGCAAGACTTCAGATCGCAGTCACACTCCGTCTCTCACCCCTCCTTCATCTTCTCTTCCAGCTTCCTCCAGGCCACCATTCGGCGTCGGATGGTGGCTTCGCTGTACTTGCGTCTGCGCAGCAGGGCGCAGTACTGGCGCAGGTCGCGATCGGTGAGGGCCAGGACGTCCTTGTCGCGGGCGATGGCCCACTCAAAAATGTCCTGCAGGTCGGCCCAGTACGCCCGGGCCGTCTGGTAGCCGTAGTCCAGCAGGATGTCCTCTCGCAGGTTGAAGAACCGCTGCCAGCGCTGGACCTGTTCCGGAGGCAGGTCGGGAGGGAAGTCCATGAGGTAGTCGGGATAGCGCTGCTCACAAGCGTCGACTGGTCCCGCACCCGGCACGTCGTGCGCCGGGACGTTCTCGGCACCACCGTCTGTCATCTTCTCCGCAGCCATCCCCGATCGCTTTCCTCGCGCTCATCTCCGACTGTCCGTCGTGCCGTCCAGGGCGCAAGCCCGGCCAGCCCCACCATCGTGCACCTGAACGAAACGAGTAGGGAGGGGCTGAGGCACTTCTGTACTCCCGGTCCCTTGCAAGATGCACCTCTCCTGTAGAGGCCTCAACGACGCGCCCCAGGCCGAGCACCGCGAGACCAGGACACCGGCCCCAGGGCGGCGGCACCGTAGCGCCGGGTCCCGAGGTTCCCGAATCCGGAGTATCCCACAGCCTGCTCGATGTTATCACGCTTATGCTTTTCCTTGGAATTCCAACGGTTTATGTTCGTTACGTCCGAACCGGCTGTTATCAGCAATCGGGGGAACACGCCAGATGTCCTCTCCGGCGGCCGGACGGAACGCTGAAAGGAGCCCCTCATGCCCGCTACCGACCACTCCGACCACCTCACTGGCCCTCAGTCTGCTGCGCCCATTCTGCCGATCGCCGAGCTGTTCGCCGCCGATCTGCTCCCACCGCGGGTACCGCAGTCGCGCAGCCTGACCCGCACCGCCCAGCGCCGCCTGGACGAGCTGGCCGCCGACAGCCAGCTGGCCCACGCCACCGACCAAGCCCGCGCCTTCCTGGCCGCTAGCGCCATGGGCAACGTCGCCACGCTGTCCGCTCTGGCCGAGTCCTGCTACCAGACCGCCCCCGCCGGCGCGACCTACTACCACGCCATCCTGCGCGCCTACGGCATCAAGGCCGCTCGGGGTATCGCGCAGTTCTGAGCCGATGGCGACATACCGAGGCACCCCAGCACGACCGAGCAACCACACACACCATCAGAAAGGACGTCCCCACCATGAGCTGGATCATCAACGGCTTGGCCTTCGTCGGCTGCCTGACGCTCATCGCCATCGCCCTGCTGGCCTGGGCCGTCTGGCGTGACGACACTTCGCCCACCACAACCACTCGCGCTCAGACCGACGCCTGGCAGCAGGCCATCGCCACCAAACAGGCCCACGACCTGGCCGCCTTCCACAGCGCCGTGGCGATGACGAGGCGGGCGCAGGAAGCCGGAGGAATGGCATCCGAAGAGCCGCAGGCGGAGAAAGCGGCAGAGACAGACACACGCGGAGCTGATGGCGATGCGTGAAGTGCCCTCGCTAGTGGATCGACTGGTGGGCAAATGCTTCGCGGTGCTGCTGGGCTGCCTGGCGCTCTACGGGGCGGTGCAGATCATCCGCTGTATCTGGCCGTGGCTGGCCGTCGGGGCTGTGCTGGCGAGCATCGTCGTCGGCGGCGCGTGGGCGGTGCGACGCTGGTGGCAATTCTGAATCGCCTCATTTTGTCGCCACATGCCATCGGCGGAAAATGCCTTCCGCTCGGTGTTGTCATATACACAAACATACTTGACTGTTCATAATATTGAACGCATACTCAAAATAAGGCCACGTTCAATTGATTGAACTAGCGGCCGATCGGCGCAATGACGCGCCGAAGGCGTGCGACGCAATTGGTCGACGCTATGAGCAACTCGTAACCCCTTGTAAGGAAAGGAGGCGTATTTGTCATGCCCAGAAACAATCGTTCGTCAAGAAAACAACAGGCACCCAAGCCGTGGCGCTCGCCCCGCGGCAGTCGCCGCCCCAGGCAGCTGACGGTGCGATCGGAGCTGCGCCAGCGACCGGATACGGCCCGGATCGCTCGAGCGATCATGGAGCTGGTGGCCAGCCAGGCGCAGCGCGACGCTGAGGCATCTACCGGCAGCTCGGCCCAGACCGGCGGGGAGGGGCAGTCATGACGGCGGCCCGCCGAGCGCCGTTGGGGGCGAGTGGCCTGGTGTGGCGACGCTTAGAGCTGCCGGTACCGGTGGAGCAGACCCGGGTGCAGGCCTTCTTTGGCGCAGTGGCCACGCTGCCAGGCGGCCCGGTGGTGGCCTGCGAACTCATCGGCAGCGCTGGCACGGTGCACTGGCGGATCGGGGCCCTACCTGGCGCACTGCGCGATGTGCAGGCCCTGGCCCTGGCGCACCTACCTGGGGTGCGGTTGGTTCGGCAGTCGGGTGTGGCTGCAGCCGACGCCGAGCTGTTCCGCGATGACCTCGGCACCAGCGGCGCGGTGGCCGTTGCCAATCTGCACGTCCGCCGTCGCGCTGGAGCAGCCCTGCCCAGTGACAGTGCCGAGGCAGTCACGCGCAGCCTGCTGGCGGCGCTGGCCGCAACTCATCGGGGCGAGACGGTGCGGGTGCAGCTGGTGCTGGGCGGTCGGCAGCGTCCGCAAGAACCCGATCCACCGGTGGGCACCACTACTACAGGGGCGTCGGCAGGCCGAAGCGGCCCAGCGTGAGCACGGCTTTTGGTCGAGCCTGCGCATCAGTGCCGCCGCACCTCGCCTGGAGCGAGCCCGTGGCCTGGTGCTGGCAATCTCAGCCGCATTGCGCGGCCTGGAGACACCTCAGGTAAGGCTGCAGGTGTGGCGCTCAACAGTCAGGGCACTGGTTGAGGCTCGGCCACCGTGGCTGGTGGCAAATGTGCTGCGGCCAGCGGAGATACCAGGGCTGCTGGGTTGGCCCCTGTGCGAAGGGCTCCCAGGGCTGGCTCCGCAGCATCCGCGGGTGCTGCCTGCGCCGGCTGCGGTGACAGCCTCACTGGCGAGCAACCAGGGGCGGGTCTTGGGCCGCGCGGCGAGTGAGCCGAGCCGATCAGTGACGTTGTCGGCGGAGGCGTCGCTGCGTCATCTGCATGTGCTGGGGCCGACGGGCGTCGGTAAGTCCACGCTGCTAGCTCACCTGGCGCTGCAGGATGCGGAGGCGGGCCGCCGTGTGGTGGTGATCGACCCCAAGGGCGATCTGGTCACCGATATCGCGACGCTCCTCCCATCCCACCTGGTGAGGCAGACAGTGATCCTGGATGCGGCCGATGCGCAACCGGTCGGGGTCAACCCACTGGCGGGCGGCCAGAGCCCAGACCTGGCGGCTGATCTGCTGCTCGGTGTCTTCCGCTCGCTGTACGCCGATAGTTGGGGGCCGCGCACCCAGGACATCTTGCACGCCAGCCTGCTCAGCCTGGCGCGGCGCGGTGATGCCAGCCTGGCGATGGTGCCACTGCTGCTGACCAACCCGGGCTTTCGCCGCTCGGTGACCGGCGCGGTGGTGCAGCGCGATCCGCTGGGGCTGGGCGCATTCTGGGCCTGGTACGAAGCGCTGAGCGAGGCGGAACGGCGCCAGGCGATCGCCCCGCTGATGAACAAGCTGCGCCCGATCCTGCTACGCCCACAGCTGCGGGCGGTGTTTGGCCAGCGCTCGCCGACGTTCGCTTGGCATCAGCTCTTCGCTCCCGACGATGCGGACAACGCGCAAGGGCCCGTGCCGCGCGTCGTGCTGGTCAGCCTGGCCAAGGGCGCGCTGGGGCAAGAGGCGAGCCAGTTGCTGGGGTCGGTCGTCGTTTCGCTGATCTGGCAGGCCGCCCTGGAGCGCATCCGCCTGCCAGAACGTCAGCGCCATACCGTCATGCTGCACATCGATGAGGTGCAGGACTATCTGCGTCTCCCGGGCGACCTCGGGGCGGCGCTAGCGCAAGCGCGCGGCCTGGGACTGGGACTGACGCTCAGCCACCAGCACTTGGGGCAGCTGCCCAAGGCACTCTTGGCCGGTGTCATGGCCAATGCTCGCTCGCGCGTTGCCTTCAGCCTGCCACGGGAGGACGCCCGCGCCATTGCCGCTTTGTCTGGCGGGCTGCTCGAGGCGGAGGACTACCAGCAGCTACCCGCCTACCAGGCCTATGCCTCACTGCTGGCGGATGGGCAGACGCAGCCGCCGCTCAGCCTGCGTACCGAGCCGTTGCCCGCTCCGTTGCACCGCCCCGAGCGCATCTGGCAAACCTCCCGACAGCGCTACGGCCAGGCACTTAGCGCGGTTGAGGCCGATCTGGCACGGCTGGCCGGCATACCGAACCCCGGCGACGACACAGCCACGCACGCTCCGCAGCCCACCGACGACATCGGGCGTGTGCGACGCCCACCGCGCCCGCCGTCCACTGACGACGGGCAGAGCGGAGGCGGCTCATGAGCATCTCCGCTCAGCACCGGCGCGATGAGTATGAGCAGCCTGGGCGTCCGTTCGCGCGTCCGGCCGCTCCTTCGAGCGAATCGACGAACCGCCAGGTCAGGGCACAGATTCGCCGATTACGGGGGACGAATACCGCATCTCGCACCGCTCCCCCGCGTACCGTGCCAGCCAGGCAGCGGGTCGGCGCCCGCCAACTGGCTCAGATCACCACGGCGCTGTCCGAGCGCGACCGCCTGGTGCTGTCCTACTTGATGCAGCATCGCTTTCTGTCGACCCATCAGCTCCAAGCCTTCGTCTTCACCGACCACGCCAGCCGGCAGGCCGCGGCCCGCACCACGCGTCGCGTTCTGGCTCGCCTGCAGCGCGATGGTCTGATCCGCCCGCTGGAGCGCCGCATCGGCGGGCTCGAAGCCGGCTCGACGGCGCGCATCTGGCAGCTCGCACCGGCCGGAGCCCGCGTGCTCGACCCCGTCGCTGGGCGCTCCTGGCGCATCCATCAGGCCTCGCCGCGCTTCTTGCAGCACAGCCTGGCGGTGGCCGACGCCCACCTGGCGCTGCATCACGGCTGACCGGCAGGTGACCGTACAGACCGAACCGCTCAGCTGGCGGCACTACACCGGCCCGGGCGGCGAGGCGCATCTGATCCGCCCCGACCTGGCCGCCTGCGTCGTCGACCACGATGCCGAGGGCGTCTTCGAGGATCGCTGGTTCCTGGAGGTCGACATGGGCACCGAGTCCATCCCGACCGTGCTGGCCAAGTGCCGCCGCTACCAGGCCTACTACCGCACCGGCATCGAGCAGGCCGACCACGGCGCCTTCCCGCGCGTGCTGTGGATTCTGCACGGCCCACGCGCCGCCGAGCGTCATCGGGCGCTCGCTCAGCACCTCAGCCGCACCAGCACGCTCGAGCAGCGGCTGTTCCGCCTCACCAGCGCCGCCGATCTGCCAACCGCACTGTGGGGCAGCGACGCTCCATCTAGCACCACGACGTCATAACGAAAGGAGATACCTCATGACCACCCCGCGAAACACCATCCTCACCGGCGATGCCGCCGACCGCCTGGCCACGCTCGAGGCCAGCAGTATCGACTGCGTCGTCACCAGCCCACCGTATTTCCGGCTACGCAACTACCAGCACCAGGGCCAGCTGGGCGCGGAGGCCACCATCGACCAGTGGGTCGAGCACCTGCGCCCCGTCATGCAGCAACTGGCGCGCGTCTTGGTACCGACCGGCACGCTCTGGCTCAACCTCGGCGACGCCTACAGCACGCACCGCCGCGAAGGCGCACCGCGCAAGTCCCTTCTGCTTGGGCCCGAGCGCCTGGCTCTGGCGCTGCTGGCGGACGGCTGGATCATCCGCAACCAGATCATCTGGGCCAAGACCAACACCACTCCCTCCAGCGTCACCGACCGCCTGACCTGCAAGCACGAGGTCATCTACCTGCTCAGCCGTGCTCCGCGCTACTTCTTCGACCTCGACGCCATCCGCCAGGAGCCCCTCACCAAGCACCCGCCCACGCGCCCTGGCCAGCCACCGCGTTGGCCACGCCACCCGCATCGAACGGGGCTGCCAGCGGCCTGGCGTGGCCACCACACCGACGCCAACGATGGCCTGCGCGCCATGAAGCGGCGGCGTGCCATCAGCCACCCGCTGGGCAAGAACCCGGGCGACGTCTGGCAGCTGACCGTCTCGAGCTATCGCGGGGCGCACTTCGCCACCTATCCCGAGCACCTGGTGGAGCGCATCCTGCGCGCCGCCTGTCCTCAGCAGCGCTGTGCCGCCTGCCGCGCGCCCTACATCCAGCCCCTGCGGCGCTCCGGCACCGCCGCCACCCGACTGCCGTTGCAGCCGACCTGCCACTGCGCTCCGGCAACAGCTCAGCCCGGCATCGTCCTCGACCCTTTTCTCGGCTCGGGCACCACCGCCGTCGCCGCCGAACGGCTGGGGCGGCACTGGCTGGGGATCGAGATCAACCCGGCCTTCGTCGCCCTGGCACACGGCCGCATCCGCCAAGCCCGACGCCAGGCAGCGGCCACCACCGCGCCGCCGCAGAAATAGCCGACAGGCCAAACCCACCAATTCTTCGCCTACACAGACAAAAACTATGGCCAACGCACCCCACAGACATATCCACACATTCACCACAGTTCATTCCTATCGATATTTCCAGCACGCGGAGAAAACGACTATTATGCACAGAAAATCTGTTCACATATGCAAACGGAACTTGTAAAATAGGTACATGGATACCGGAAAATGCACAGCAGAGGAGGAAACCACTAATCGCGCGACAGACCGCGCCGCAGACGCCCACCAGCCCAGCCTGAGTGCAATCCTGCACGACGCACGGGTGGCCGCCGGTCTCAGCGTGAGGCAAGCTTCTGCCGCATCCGGCCTATCCATCGGCTTCATCTCCATGCTGGAGCAGGGCAAGGTGCAGGACATCAGCCTGCAGCGCCTCGGCCGCCTGGTTACTGCCTACGACCTCGAGCCACTCGACGTCATCGAGGCCGCCGGCTATGCGCCACCGGCCGACCTGCCACCATTTCTGACGTATCTGCGCACGCACTACCGCCATATGCCCAGCCAGGCGCAGCACGAACTAGTCGCCGCCTTCGAGCGGATCGCCAAGAAATATGACCTAACGCCACACCACGCCGGGCCGGCTCCCGGCCAGGATGAGACGACGGATTCCACACCGCGTCGCCACACCTGACAATTCATCAAACGAAAGGAGGCATTTTATGAACACCACGCAAAGCTCTGTCCTGGGTAGCCTCCGAGCCCTCATTCCACGCACGCGCTGCCGCTTCGGCCAGTCGCTTACCGTGGCCGAGCGGCAGGCTGCCACACTGACGCGCTACCTCACCAGCAGCCCAGGGCAGCCCCGCACACCGGCCGACGAGCGGGTCGCTGCCTTGCCGCACATTCGGGTGGTGCGCGAGCCCCTGCCGGTGCCGAGCTTCAGCCGCTGGAACGGCCACGACTGGATTATCTGCCTCAACTGCCGCCAGCCAGCACCGCGCAGCCGCCTGGCACTGCTGCACGAGTTCAAGCACATCATCGACTACGGCCACACCCGCCGCCTCTACACCGGCACTGCGCACTGCAGCGCCGCCCAGCAAGCCGAGCAGGCCGCCGACCACTTCGCTGCCTACAGCCTGGTGCCGCCGCTGGCCCTCCAGCGCGCCTGGCGTCACGGCATCCGCCATCCGGCCGCGTTAGCCAGGCACTTCCAGGTGCCCACCGCCACCATCCTGATCCGCCTCGTCCAGAGCCGTCTGGCCGCTCGTGATGACACACCAAGCGCAGCAGCCCAGGCCCCGCCGGAACGCTCCACGCCACCCAGCACCGCACGCCAGCACCACTCGACGAGGAGCCACTAGCCATGGACGCCGCCCAGAGTCCCAAGACCGCCGTGCTCTACCTGCGCGTCTCGACTGCCTCCCAGGTCAACACCGACTACGACCCCGAGGGCCTCTCCATCCCCACCCAGCGCAAAATCTGCTTGGCCAAGGCCAAGCAGCTCGGCATCACCATCGTCGACGAGTACGTCGAACTGGGGCGCAGCGGCACCAAAACCGTCAACCGCCCCGAGTTCCAGGCCATGCTCGAGCGCCTCCACACGCGTGGCGACGTCGACTGCGTCATGGTCTACAAACTCTCCCGTCTCAACCGCAGCCGCTTCGACGACGCCGTCACCATGATGGAGCTGCGCAAGGCCAACGTCACCCTCATCTCCGCCACCGAGAACATCGACGAAACCCCTGAGGGCCAGCTCGTCCACGGCATGCTGGCCGCCGTCAACGAGTACCGCAGCGCCGCCGACGGAGCCGACATCCGCATCAAGTTGCTGCGCAAGATCGAGCAGGGCGGCACCATCGGCCCCGCACCCCTGGGCTACCTCAACATCATCGAGACCATCGAGGGGCGCCGCATCAACACCATCGGGCTCGACCCCGAGCGTGCACCCCTCATCCGCAAAGCCTTCGAGCTCTACGCCACCGGTGACTACTCCTGCGAGCACCTCCAACAGAAGCTGACCGACCTGGGCCTGACCACTCGGCCATCCGCCAAGCGTCCCACGCCCAAACCCCTCGCCGTCTCCACCATCCACCGTCTCCTGGCCGACCCGTACTACACCGGCATCGTCACCTTCAAAGGCACGCAGTACCCGGGGCGGCACAAGCCGTTGGTCAGCCAAGAACTCTTCGACCGCGTTCAGGAGATGCGCGCCCTGCGCTCCAACAACACCCGCGACCGCGTCCACTTCCACTACCTCAAAGGCGGCTTCCTCCACTGCGAACGCTGCCACCGAGCCGGCAGGCGCAGCCGCTTCGTCTACACCGAGGCCAAAGGCAAAGGCGGCACCTACGCCTACTACCTCTGCCGCGGACGCCAAGACGGCCACTGCGACATGCCGTACCTGCCAGTATCCCTCGTGGAGGACTACGTCGAGCGGCACATCTGCACCCTTTCCCTCGGTAGCGACTTCACCCAGCGCACCGAAGCGGAGATGACCCAGGCCCTCGACGACCAGCAGGCTCTCATCCGCCAGAGCAACCACGCCATCGCTCGCAAACTCAAGGACGTCGCCGCCAAAGAGGATCGCCTCATCGACCTCGTGGCTGACGGCTCGCTCGACACCGCTGCCGCCCGCCGCCGTCTGACCGAGCTGTCACAGGAACGCCAGCGTCTCGAGCACACCAAGCAAACCCTCGACGAACGCCTCGCCATCGGTCGAGACGTCCTCACCACCAGCCTCCACCTCCTCCAAGACATCGGCACCCTCTACCGTCAGTCTCCCGACCCCGTCCGCGGCATGCTCTGCCAAGCCCTCTTCCACACCATCTACCTCGACGACACCACCGTCACCACCAGCACCCTCAAAGAGCCCTACAGCAGCCTCCAAGCCGCCGCCACGCACGATGGCAGGCGCTCGCTCACCGCGCCCAGCTCAGTGGGCGGTGGCAGGGCAGGCCAGACGAAGGGAACCAAGGCAAACAGTGGTGCGCCGAGGCGTTGCAAGAGTCAGAAGCAGCGCCGCACCTCAGTCGCCACCGTCATCCCCCTGCCTAGCGACGAACACGAACAAACCCTCGGCAGCGCTTCAGCTGCCGAGGGTTCGAGTAAGCACGACATGGCGGAGAGGGGGGGGGATTCGAACCCCCGGTGCGCCAGGCGCACAGCGGTTTTCAAGACCGCCACATTCGGCCGCTCTGTCACCTCTCCTAGTCGCACCCTAGGGGTGCGGCAGGCACAGACCCTACCATCCCTGTGGGCCCCACGGTCACCACGAACCCACCGGTCGCCGACGGCGCGGTCGTACCTTATGCCTCGCGTTCGAGGGGTAGAGGGTACGAACGCACGACCTACCCTACGAACGCGAGCCGCCTGCCCCGACTGCCAGGCTCCGGCCGGCTTCCGCGACAGCCCCTAGGACCTGCCGAAGAACCCGCGCCGGTGCGGCTTGCTGGCGCGCGCCGACAGCAGGGAGTTCGGCTCGTCGAGCCGCCCCTCGGCCAGGGCCTGCCCGATTGTCGGCCACACCGGCAGGCGCGCCATGAGAGTGGCCTGCAGGGCGTGGTAGATGTCCGGGTGCCCGGCCCAGGTGCGGGTCGAGGGCTGGTTGTCACGGTCGACCTCGTGGGTCCACACGCCGGGCGCCTCGATGAGGAACTCCTCGGCGTAGTCGATCCAGGCCCGGTAGCAGTGCTCGTAGTGCTCGACGTCGATCTCCCCGTGCCCGTCGTCGAGCAGGGCCTGGCGGATGGCGGCCGACGCCGAGATGCCCTCGCAGACCACCCAGTGCATGCGCTCGTGCACCACCGGCTTACCGTCGAAGTCCGTGGTGTAGACGAAGCCGGGGGCGCCGTCGACCCTCCAGCCGTCGGTACGGGCCTGATCGAAGAGGTGCTCGGCGGCCTCAAGCATCCAGTCCGGCGCGCTCATGGAGCGGTTGATGAGCGCCCCGCGCAGCTGCACGGTCAGGCGCGCCCACTCCAGCCCGTGGCCCGGCGTGACGCCGTAGGGCCTGAAGGGGTGGGCGGGCTCGTCGCGGTTGTAGTCCAGACGCGGCTCCCAGGAGGTGGAGTAGTGCTCGGGCAGGCGCCAGCCGTGCTCGCGGGCCTGGACGTTGACGGCGAAGTCAACGATCCTCCGGGCCCGCTCCAGCCAGCGCACCTCGCCGGTGACGTCGGCGGTGGCCAGGTAGGCCTCCACCGTGTGCATGGCGGCGTTGATGCCGCGGTAGTCCTCGGGATCGGTGAAGTCGGCGGTGTAGACTCCACCGGCATCCGCTGAGCCTCATCCCACCAGTAGCGGTCCTGGACCTCGATGGCGTCGCGCAGCAGCTCGTGGGCGCCGGGCCGGTCGGCGGCCGTCGCGGTGGCCGCGGCCAGAAGCACGAAGGCGTGCTGGTAGCACTCCTTACGGGCCTCGCTGTCGACCGGGACGCCCCGCCCCTCGGCGTCGGGCTCGAGGCCGATCGCCGAGTACCAGCCGCCGTTGACCGGGTCGCGCAGGGGGCCGTTCAGGGCGCGGACACCGTGGTCGGCGTAGCGGCGGCATCCGGGGATCCCCATGAGCGCCCCCAGGGAGAAGGCGAAGGTCATGCGGCCGGTGATCCACAGCTCGACGGGATGGGCGGGGTCCACCTCATCGTCCTGACCGATCCACCCGAATCCGGTGGGCACCTGCGCGGCTCGCGCATAGTGCAGCAGCGCATGCGTCTCGTAGGCCAGCCAACGCTTGTGCTCGGGGGCGCCGAACCATCCCAATCCCATGAGTCCTCCTTGAATCGCTGGGAATCCAAGGCTATCGACCCGCCTGATGCTGATCAATGCTCCGGACTGCTCGTGAGCGGCTCGCTCCCGCGCGACGCGGCCCGCCCGGGCCGGCTACTTCTTCGGCCAGGCCGACTCGGCTTGCTTGAGCGCCTCCTTGGGGCTCACCGTCCCAGTCGACCACCGGCTCAGCCCGACCCACAGGGCGCTGCTCCCGACGCCCACCGGCATCGAGTCGGAGGCGTCCATCTCCACGGTCGTCTGGCGCGACTGGAGCAGCCTGGTGGCGCGCCGGCCGACGTCGCTGGGCGCCAGGTCCGGGTCGACGCCCTGGTTGGCGGTCGCCACCCCGCCCAGCGCCACCCGTGTGCGGGCCCACTCCTGGGAGGTCAGGTACTCCATGACCGCGCTGACCGCGTCCGAGCGGGTGAAGGCCACGAGGTAGTCGGTGCCCACCAGCACCGAGTCCGAGCCGCGGTCCGCCGCCGGGGTGACGAAGGCCGAGACCTTCGTTCCGGCCGTGCCCTCCGTACCCTTCGACGACGCCGTCGCCCCGGCCGTCCCACTGCCGGTGGCGGTGGCGCCGCCAGTCGGACGGGGGGCCTGGACCGTCACCGGGTTGGCGCCGTCGGCGTCGGTGATGACGGTGCCCTCAGGGAAGCGGCTCTCGAAGGAGGAGGAGGCGTGCAGCATGAGGCAGTTGCCCTTGACCAGGTCGGCCCCCGCCTGCACGGGGGTCCGGGAGATGACCGATTCGCGCCCGCCGGCGGCGCGCCCGTTGTCCAGGACCAGGGAGTTGACGGCACCGAGGGCCTCCACGGCGTTCGGGGAGTCGACGGGGACCCGGTGCGAGGCCCAGGTCTCGTAGACGCCGGGCCCCTGGGTGGACAGCAGGGCGTCCTCGAGCCAGTCGGTGAGCACCCAGCCGGTCGACTCCTCGTCGGCGGCGCCCACGCACCAGGGCGTCACAGAGCCGTCGGGGTGGTCGGAGCGGACCTTGTTGGTGAGGGCCTCCAGCTCGGCCCACGTGTCGGGCACCTCGTAGCCGGCCTTCTTGAAGGCGTCCGGCGAGTACCACACGAGGGACTTCACCGAGACCATGAGCGGGGCGCCGTAGGGAACGGAAGCGTGAAGGCCGACCTGGATCCAGTGCCGGTCCCAGCCGGCCTCCACGTTGCTGTTGACCTTGTTGGGCAGCGGGTGGACGACGCCGGTGTCGACGAGCTCGGCCACCATGGCGGGCTGGGGCACGATGGCCAGGTCGGGCAGGTTCTCGGGGTTGTCCTGGCTCGACGGCGAGGCCCCCGTGCTGGTGGACAGGTCGGCTCCCGAGCCGTTGAGCAGCTGGGAGCGCAGCTCGGTGGTGCCGGTGTGCTCGACGTTGATGCCCGTGCAGCTCTCGAACTCGGCCATGGAGGCCTCGAAGCGCTCGGCCTCGGTGCCGGTCAGGCCGCTGGAGATGGTGACGGTGGCGCCCTTGTGGCCCTGGTAGGCCTGGTAGGCGGCGCAGCCGGTGGCCGACGCCGAGCCGGGCCCGCCGGCTGCGCAGGCGGCGGTGACGGCAGCGGCCAGGGTCAGGGTGCTGGCGGCGGCCAGGAGGCGGCCGCCCCGACGCAGCCGACGGCTCACGCGCCCTCGGCCAGGAGCGTTCGCCCCGCCGGACGGGTCGGCGGCGCGAACGACGTGTTCGGCAAGCTCCTCAGAGATGGAGCTGTTCCGGGAGACAGGGAGGGGGGACTGTCGCATCAGGGGTGCCTTACTCGTTCGATGAGGGCGTCCAGGACGGCGGCGCAGCCGTCCCGCCACACGGGCTCGGTCAGGATATCGCCGCGGTCTCGCACCCACTGCGGTGCGCTGCCCATGACGACGCCGGCTCCGGCCCACTCGATCATCTCGACGTCGTTGGAGCCGTCCCCGACCGCCAGGACGTGGGCGGCGTCGGTGCCCAGGCGGGTGATGAGCGCCTCGAGGGCGGAGGCCTTGGTGACGCCCTCGGGGGCGACGTCGAGCCAGGCCGTCCAGCCAATGGCGTACTCCACCGAGTGCAGCCCGGAGCCGGCCACGATCTGGGAGAAGCGCTCCACGGACATGCCCGGGGCCCGCAGGACCACGCGGGTGACCGGCTGGGAGACGAGCTCGTCGAAGGTGACGACCCGCTGGTCCTCGATGAGCTCGCCGTCGGGGAAGAGCCGGGAGACCCTGAAGCCGACACCGGGGTCCTCCACGGCAATGATCCCGTCGGGCACGGCGGCGTGGAGGGTCTCGATGGCGGTGCGCGGGTCGAAGGTGCGCGAGTCGACCACCTCGTAGCCGCCGGGGGCGTCCGGGTCGAGCCGCAGGGTCAGGGCGCCGTTGGCGCACACCATCCAACCGGTGGACAGCCCCAGGTGGCGCACCACCGGCATAGCGGCGGCGATCCCGCGGCCGGTGGAGATGACCACGGGGACCTTGTGGGCGCGCAGGCGGGCGACGGAGGCCATGACCCGTTCCGAGACGCGCCCGTCCATGTCGAGGATGGTGCCGTCGACGTCGAGGGCGACGACGAGCCCGTGGCCGGGGGCGAGCCGAAGGCCGCCATCGGCCTCCAGGGCGTCGAGGTCCTGCATCCGGTCCTGGACGAGTGCGTGGTACTCCTCGTGGTCCAGGGGCCGACGGCGCAGGGCGCGCTCGCCGGTGCCTGCGGCCTGTCCGGCGCCGTCCTCGAGGTGCTCGAGGTACTCCGTGGAGCCACCCAGGTGGGTCAGGGGCTGGCCGGCCGGGGCGATGCCGGTGGCGGGGTTGACGGCCGGGCCGTTGCCGGTGGGCTCGGGGCCCCGCGGGGTCACCGACGGCGTCGGTCTCGTGGGTGGCACCCGGTCTGGAGGCGGGGGTGGGGTTCATGGGGCCGGCCCTCAGGCGGTGGCGCCGACGGGCTCGATGGCCTCCAGGCCGCCCAGGTAGGGGCGCAGGCCCGCGGGCACGCGCACCGAGCCGTCGGCCTGCTGGTGGTTCTCCAGGATGGCGACCATCCAGCGCGTGGTGGCCAGGGGTCCCGTTGAGGGTGGCCACGGGGCTCGTGCCGCCCTCGCGGCGCTCGCGCACGGCCAGGCGGCGGGCCTGGTAGGTGGTGCAGTTGGAGGTGGAGGTGACCTCCATCCAGCGCTGCTGGGTGGGCAGCCAGGCCTCGCAGTCGAACTTGCGGGCGGCCGAGGAGCCCAGGTCCCCGGCGGCGGTGTCGATGACCCGGTAGGGCAGCTCGACCAGGGCCAGCATCTCCTCCTCCATGGCCAGGGAGCCGGGCGTGCTCGGCCTCGGCGTCCTCGGGGCGGCAGTAGGAGAACATCTCCGCCTTGTTGAACTGGTGGACGCGGATGATGCCGCGGGTGTCCTTGCCGGCGGCCCCGGCCTCGCGCCGGTAGCAGGTGGACCAGCCCATGTAGCGCTTGGGGCCCGGCGGCCAGGTCGAGGATCTCGTCGGCGTGGTAGCCGGCCAGGGCCACCTCGGAGGTGCCGGTCAGGTAGAGGTCGTCGGCGGGCAGGGTAGTAGATCTCGTCGCTGTGGGCGCCCAGGAAGCCGGTGCCGCCCATGACCTGCGGGGTCACGAGGGTGGGGGTGGTCATCGGGGTGAAGCCGTGGGCGACGGCGGCGTCCAGGGCCGCCGTCATGAGGGCCAGCTCCAGGCGCATACCCCAGCCCTTGAGGTAGTAGAAGCGGGCGCCGGAGACCTTGGCGCCGCGGCGGGTGTCGATGATGTCCAGGCCCTCGCCGATCGCCAGGTGGTCGGCGGGCTCGAAGCCCTCGGCGGCGAAGTCGCGGGGCTCGCCGCCCTCGTGGCGCAGGACGACGTAGTCCTCCTCGCCGCCCGAGGGCGCCCCCTCGATGAGGTTGGCGAACTGGCGGGCCAGGTCGTCGAGCTCGGCGGCGGCGGCCGAGGAGGCGGCCTCGGCCGCCTTGACCTGCTCGGCCAGCTCCTTGGCGCTGGCGAGGATCGCCAGGGCGCTCCTCCGGGGAGGCCTTCCCCACGGACCGGGAGACCTGCTTCTGCTCGGCGCGGAGGTTCTCGAAGGCGGCCAGCGCCTGACGACGGGCCTCGTCGGCGGCGATGACGCGGTCGACGAGATCGACGTCGGCACCACGGGCTCGCTGGCTGGCGCGGAAGGGCTCGGGGTTCTCACGAAGCGCACGCAGGTCGATCATGGTCCCGAGTGTAGTCAGGACCGTGCCCCAGACAGCATTCGAGCAGTCCCCGGGCGGATCCGGGTCGCGGGCGGGATGGGCGACGGAGAGGGAGAGCCGGGGAGGACCGAAGTCACGGGCGAGTGGCCAAGCCGACACTCGAGGGCGGAACGGACCGGAATCGACGTCGTTCCCCGGCGCTCGGTCCGCCGTCGAGGCGGCCCGAGGGCTCTGAAACCCAGGAATGATCCGGGAAATTGGGTGGTCGCGACGCGGGGCCGGCGGGGCCGTGATGCATACACGTTCACCCTCGCCCGCACCACCTCGCGACGGCGAACGTGACCCACACCCCTCTTACCAACTCAATCCACCTGTGAATAGAATCCATTTCAATCGGTGCACCCTATCGTTCCCGACGGTGTTTCCGAGCCGCCACGTTGGAGGCTCGCCCTCACCCGCCACCGCACCGCCCTCCCCGCTCCTCCCGGCTAGTCGTCTGCCCCCGATTTTCTGTCACTCCGTCATATCAGGCTCGCCGACCGCCATGAATGCGGGCCCCGACCACAGGACCACAACTCATGCCGACCACATCATCTCCGTCCTTCTCCCAGCTGCGGGCCTTCGTAGCACTGTGCGACCACCAGCACTTCGGCGAGGCCGCCACCGCACTCGGAGTCAGCCAGCCCAGCCTGTCCCAGGCCATCACCGCACTGGAGAAGCGCGTCGGCGGCGAGCTGGTGGAGCGCACCACACGTCGCGTCCTGGTCACCTCCCTGGGCGAGGCCCTGCTGCCCTTCGCTCGAGACGCCGTCCTGGCCGCCGAGGCCTTCAGCGAGGCCGCCTCCAGCCGGGGCGCCGCCCTGAGCGGCACGATGCGCCTGGGCATCATCCCCACCATCGCGCCATACCTGGCCCCCGTTCTCATAGACGGCCTGCGCGAGGCCCTGCCCCAGATGGAGCTGGACCTGCGTGAGATGGTCACCGGGGACAACCTCGACCAGCTCGCCCAGGGGCGCCTCGACGCCGCTATCATCGCCCTGGAGGACGACCTCCAGCGCACCACCGCGATCCCGATGTTCGATGAGCGGCTCGTGGTCCTCACCGCCGCGGACCACCCCTGGGCCGGACGCACGGACGTGAGCCCCGCCGAGCTCGATGACCAGCCCCTCCTCCTGCTCGACGAGGGCAACTGCCTGCGCGACCAGACCCTGGCCCTGTGCCAGCGCTACGGCTCCCAGCCCCCGGTCGCCGTGGCCACCACCCTGTCGACGGTGACCCGCATGGTCGCCCACGGCTCCGGCGTGACGATCATCCCCGAGGGTGCGCTCCAGCTACTGGCCCCCTTCTCGGAGTACGGCGTCGCCCGTTTCGGCGACGAGGCGCCGGTGCGCCACATGGGCCTGGTGCACCGGCTCTCCTCCTCCCGCGGCGCCGACTTCGCCCAGTTGGCCGGCCTCATCGCACGCCTGGTCAAGGAGGCGGACCTGCCCGTGGCCCCCATCACGGCCCCGGCTGCGGCCTGAGCCCGACTCCGGGGCGCCCCTCTCACCGGAGGCACACGCGCTCAGGCCTCTCCCGCCCTCTCCCGCTCGCCGGACCCAGGCGGGCCGTGACCAAGGCCACCAGGGCGACTAGCCTGCCCCTATGACGGGCAGCACCGACGGCGGCACCCGGGCGACGACGCGCACCGGGCAGCCGCTGGCCTGCGTCATCGTCAACCCCTCCAAGCCGCGCGTCACGGCCGCAGTGCGGTCCCTGCTGGAGGGCAAGCTGCGTGAGGCCGGCTACGCCGGACCCGTGTGGCTGGAGACGAGCGTCTCCGAGCCCGGCACGATGCAAGCGCGCCTGGCCTGGCCGCCGGAGCCAGGCTGGTGGTGGCCGCCGGCGGTGACGGAACGGTGCGCTCAGTGGCGGCCGGTCTGGCCGGCACCGGCGCCCAGATGGGCATCGTCCCGCTGGGCACGGCGAACCTGGCGGCCCGCAACCTCGGGGTGCCGGTCGGGGACGCCCGGGCGGCGACCCTGGCGGTGGCCCACGGCGTCGACCTTCCCGCCGACCTCGCCTGGGTGCGCACCGAACCCTGGCCTGATCCCGACGTCGCCCCCGACCCGGCACTGGCGGACGGCCCCCGTGGGCGAGCGGGCTCCGCGCCCCTGACGGGCCGACCCGCAGCAGCCCCGTCGGACTCCCTGTCCACCCCGACCGCTCCGGCCGACGACTCCCGGCAGCTGTCGGCCGAGGCGGCCCGGGCCGTGCGCACGATCCAGAGGGGCGACCCGCAGGCCGCGTCAGTGGACCCGGCCCACGCTCGGCGATGAGCACGCCTGCATGGTGGTGGCCGGGATCGGCTTCGACGCCGGGTTGGTGGCCTCCACGCGCCCGGCCCTCAAGGCGCGGGTCGGCTGGGGTGCCTACGCGCTGGCGGCCATGGAGAACCTGGGCTCGCCGCGCATGGATCTGGTGCTCGGCCTCCTGGACGAGGCCGGAGCGCGGCGCGTGGAGCGCCTGAGGGCCCGCAACCTGCTGGTGGCCAACGGCGGCCGCCTGCCGGCCGGGATCACCCTGCTGCCGCAGGCCCGCACCGATGACGGCCTGCTCGACGTCGCCGCCATCGACACGGTGGCGGGCCTGGCGGGCTGGAGCTCACTGGCGCGCCAGGTGCTGCCGCCCTACGCAGCGCGCTACTCCGAGTCGGGCCGCTCCCTGGGGCGTGTGGTGCTGCGCCGCGGAGGGGAGGTGGCCGTCCAGCTCTCGGCGCCGGCCCTGGTGGAGGTCGACGGGGACCTGCTGGCGCCCACGCAGGGCATGCGGGTGCGCATCGACCCCGGGGCGCTGCTCATCCGCCGCCCGGCCGCCTGAGAACCGACGCGGGCGACGCAGCCGGGGCGGCGTCCCGCCTCACTCCTCCCAGAAGCCGGCGACGTCGATGGCCCCGCCGCTGGCCTCGAAGTCGGCGCGCACGGAGCGGCGCAGCTCGGCGTCGTGCAGCCAGTCCAGGGCGACGGCGGCCAGCCCGTAGGCGCCGTCGAGCGCGGCCGCGTCCCCGGTGGGGGCGCCGGCGGCCTCGGTCATGGCGGGAGTGTGGAGGGCGACGTCGGGCCGGTCGGTGACCTTGATGAGTGGGTGGATACCGGGGATGCGCTGGGAGACGTTGCCAAAGTCGGTACCGGCTGCGATCGTCTCGGGCAGGACCCCGGCGGCCAGGGGGCCGCGGCCGCGCTCGCGCTGGGAGCGCACCCAGGAGGTCAGCAGGGGGCCGTTGTCGCGGACGGGGACCTCGTTGCAGTACTCGGAGGTAAGGATCTCGACGCCGGTCCCGGTCATGAGGGCGGCGCCGTGGAGGAGCTCCTCGACCCGCTCGGCGATCTCCTTGAGGGTCTCGAGGTACTTCGAACGCACCATGATGGACAACTCGGTGCGCTCGGGGATGATGTTGGGGACCTGGCCGCCGTCGGTGATGATGGCGTGCAGGCGGTCCATGGGGAGCATCTGCTGGCGCAGCAGGCCGATGCCGGTCAGGGCCAGGGTGGCGGCGTCCAGGGCGTTGCGGCCCATGAAGGGCTGGGAGGCGGCGTGGGCCGGCACTCCGTGGAAGATGACGCGCAGGCGGCGCACGCCGAGCCAGGTCTGGTGGGTGACGTCGTGGGCGTAGGAGTGGGTCTGGATGGCGGCGTCGACACCGTCGAGCATGCCGCGCACGGATAGGATCTCCTTGGCGGTCGAGTTCTCCTCGGCGGGCGTGGTCTGCAGGACGACGCGGCCGGGCAGGGCACCGGAGTGGGAGCGGGCCAGGGCGGCCAGGGCGAGGAAGGCGCCCACGGAGTTGGCGCACATGACGTTGTGTCCGCAGCCGTGGCCGATGCCGGGCAGGGCGTCGTACTCGGCGAGGATCGCGATGGTACCGGCCGACTCGCCGGAGTCTCCGTCCGTCGCGTCCGCTCCTGCGGCCCCGGGGATCTCGGCGCGCAGGGCGGTGTCCATGCCGTAGACGCCGACCTCGGGCTCGATGCCGTGGCGGCGCAGGAGCTCGGCGACCGTGGCCACGGCGTGGTGCTCCTCGTAGCCGGTCTCGGGGTGGTCGTGGATGTCATGGGAGAGCTCGACGATCTGCGGGGCCAGCTCGGCGACGGCCTGCCCCAGGGCGGCGCGCAGGGCGGTGGGGGCTCCGGCGTCGTCGGGCAGGGCCGGTGCCGGGCCGACGACACCGCGGCGCTCCTCGGTCTCACTGAGCATGCGCTCCTGGATGGCGCCGGAGGGGACGGTGGGGCGGGTCAGGTCATTCAGGTCGCGCATGGGTCCATCTTGGCCCAGCCGACCTCCCCGCGCTCAGTCGCGGGGTGCGGCGAGCCGACGGGCCGCCTCGACGACGACGGCGCGCTGTCGCTTGTGCGCCTCCTCATCATCGAGGGGCCCGCACAGCATCCGCGCGACCTGGGGCACGGTGGACCACCAGCCGGTCAGCGACATGAGCATGAGCATGAGCGCACCGGGGTCGACGTCCCGGGTCAGGGCGCCGGAGTCCTGACCGCTGCGCACCCCGGCGATCTTGCGCTGGTAGTGCTCCCGCCGCAGCTCCTCCTCGGGGACCTCGTCATCGAAGGTGAGGGCCTCCCAGCACAGCAGCCGGATGAGCTCGGGGCGCTGCCGGTGGTAGTCGTACAGGCGCCCGGCGTAGTCCCCCACGTCCTCCCCCACGTCGAAGGCGGGCGGCACGGCCTCGGCCGCCCTGGTCAGCTCGTCGCGCAGGACTGCGGAGAACAAGCGGTCCTTGGAGCCGAAGTAGTTGTAGACGCGCTCCTTGTTGACCCCGGCCCGCTTGGCGATCCGCTCGACGGTGGTCCCAGCGGGCCCACGGCGGGTGAACTCGGCGGTGGCGGCGTCCTTGATCTTGCGCTTGGTTCCCTCGGTGTCCCAGGCCATAACACTCCGTCTCCCGTGTCCGCGAGCGCCGGCGGCAAACTCCAACGCTACCGTTGAACTTTCCCCTCCAGTCTACTAGGGTCATTTCCAACGCTTCCGTTGGAAAGGGGTTCTCATGTCTCCCTCGCACCGACCCGATCAGCACCCCGACGTCACCCACTCCCCCGAGCCGCCATCCCGGTCGACGACTCGGTCGACCTCCCCGCCCACCCGCCGGCAGCGGCGCCACCGCGGCCCTCGTGGTCACCGCGCTGCTCGTCCTGACCCAGCTGTACGCCGCCATCCCTCTGCTCGCCCCGATCTCGGCCGACCTCCACGGCAGCGCCACCGTCGCCCTGTCGACGGTCTTCAGCCTCACCTACGCCATGGGCTTCCCTCATCTGGGGGCCGGTCTCCGACCACTACGGCAGGAGGAGGACCATGGCGCTCGCGCTGGGGACCCTCGCCGTCTCCACCGTCTGCTGCGCCCTGGCCCCGTCCCTGCCGGCACTCGCGGCCCTGCGCGCGATCCAGGGGCTAAGCGCCTCAGGCTTCGCACCCGTGGCCCTGGCCTATCTGTCCGAGGCGCTGGAGCCGCGCAGGCGGGCCGGGGCGATCGGGGCCATGTCGACGTCGTTCCTCGTGGCGGGCATCGTCGGCCAGGTCCTGGCCTCACTGGTCGCGCTGCACCTGGGGTGGCGGTGGTTCTTCCCCCTGTGCGGAGGGCTGCTGGCTGTGGCCCTGGCGGCCGTCCTCGCCGTCGTGCACGACGCCGCTTCCGGCCCATCGGCCTCCTCCCTGCGGGGGCAGTTCGCGTCGCTGGGGCGACTCGCGCTCAGACCCGCGGTTCTGGCGCTCAGCCTGGCGCACGTCACGCTGCTCATGGTGTTCGTCGCCATGTACACGGGGATCGGCGGCCACCTGGAGTCGCTGGGCATGCGGCCGTCGATGATCATCCTCATTCGCCTGGCGGCCCTGCCGGTCATGTTCCTCAGTCTCGTTGCGGGCCGGCTCGCGGCCAGGCGGTCCTGGGCGCAGATAGCCCGGCTGGGCTTCGGGGTGTCGGCGTTGGGCATGCTCGGTGAGGCAGTGCTGGCGGGCAGCCTGCCGGGCCTGGTGGCCGGCAGCGTCGTGTACGTCGCCGGGGTCGCACTGGCCGTACCAGCGATGATCAGCCTCTATGGGCAGGTCTCCGCCCCTAACCGCGGCAGCGGTATGGCACTCAACGGGTTCGTCCTGTTCGTCGGCACGAGCGCCGGCCCGCTCCTGGCGACGTCGTCGCCCGCCTTCCGGACGCTGGCTCTCACCCTGACCGGCGTCCTGGCCGTGGCGCTGGCCGCGATCACCGGTTTCAAGGCGCTGGCCGACGCCGAGCACTGACCACGCCCGGCCTGGACGCCCCGCCCCATCCTCAGCTGAAGAGCGAGGCCGCCACCATGGTGTCGCCCTCCTTGATGCCCGGGGGGATCGCGAACAGGGCCGAGGCCTCGTGCTTGAGGTACTCCTGGAGGGCGTCGCTCTTGGTCATGCGGTCCAGGATCGGGTAGAAGTTCGTGCGCGGGTCGCGCACGAAGGCGATGAAGAACAGGCCGGTCTGCAGCAGCCCCAGGGAGTCGGAGCCGTCGGTGTAGTTGTAGCCGCGGCGCAGCATCCGGCGCCCCTGGTTCTGCTCGGGTGAGACGACGGCGATATGCGCGTCGGCCGGCACGAGCGTCTCGCCCTGGTCGTCCTTGGCCGCGTAGTCCACGGCCGTGAACTCCTCGGAGGCCTTCGTGGGGTTGGCGATGCTCAGCGGCGCCCCGTAACGCTTGTCGCGCCCCATGGTCTGCTCCTGCTCGATGAGCCGCAGCCGGTCCCAGATCTCGGCGAGCATGCGGATGCGCCGAGCCACGTAGTAAGTGCCGCCCGTCATCCACTCGGCTGCGGCGTCGTCGCCCTTCTGGACCCACAGGTGCTTGTTGAGCTGGTCGGAGGAGTCCTCGGCCTTGATGTTGTTGGTGCCGTCCTTGAAGCCGAACAGGTTGCGCGGCGTCTCCTGGTCCACGGAGGTCGACGACGTGCGCCCGTATCCGACCTGGCTCCACCGCAGCGCGGCGGTCCCGAAGGCGATGCGAGTAAGGTTGCGGATCGCGTGGACGCACACCTGGGCGTCGTTGGAGCAGGCCTGGATGAGCAGGTCGCCGTCGGACTGGGCGGCGTGGAGCTGGTCGCCGGCGAAGGAGGGCATGCCCTCCTTGAGGACGGCGGGCATCTTAGCGGCCAGGCCGAAGCGGTCCTTGCCGTCGGCGTCGACGAACAGGCCCTTGCCCACACCGAAGGTGATGGTCAGGCCGTTGGGCTTGTAGCCCCAGGCCTCACCGGTGTCCTTGGGCGGCAGCTGCTTGTTGGAGCTGGGCTGTCCGCCGATGAGCTCGCCGGCGGTCATCTGCTCCGCGGCCACGGCCCAGTCGGACAGGAGGGTCTTGAGCTCCTCGACGTCGGTGGTGGAGACGTCGAAGGCCGCGGTGAACATGTTGTCCTGGGCGGGGGTGGTGATCCCCGCCTGGTGGTCACCCCGGAAGGGGTAGGTCGTGAGGATGGCGTCCTCGGGCCGGCGGGAGGCCTCCCAGGCGCGTCCACCGGCCACACCGGCCAGGCCCGCGAGCGCGGCGCCCAGGCCCGCACCGGTGAACATGGCGCGGCGGCTGGTGCCCTTGGTGGCAGGCTTCCCCGCCTGACCGGGCTTCCCGGCTTCGTCCGACTTCTCCGACTCGTCAGCCTGATTGGAGGTGCTCGCCCCCTCGGGCTGTTCCGCCGCGTCGGAGGCCGGAGAGCCGTCGCCCGGCCCCTCCGACGTCGGGGCCTGCGACTCCTGCTGCACCTGCGCGGCCTCATCTGGGGTCGCTTCGTCGGCGACCGAGGAGGTGTCCGACTCGTTGGTCGGCTTGCCACTCACTGCTGTCTCCTTCCGGGGTGTCCGGGTTTGCTCTGGCGCCGAGACTTCAGAGGACGGTCCCAGTGACCTTGGACAGCGACTCACTCAGGGCGTTGACGGCGTCGGAGAACTTGCGCTGCACGTCGGTGTAGGCGTTCTTGTCGGGGGTCTCGCCGGCGTTCTTCTGGACCGAGGCGATGGTGGAGTAGTCCGCGTAGGTGGGCTGGCCGTTGGAGGCCTTCCCGGATGCGTGGGCCGCGATGAGCTTCTCAACCGCCGCGAACTGGGTGGTGATCTTCTCGGCGAGCTTGGCGTCCTTCTTCTTCATGAGCTCCTCGACGTTGCCGTAGGCGACCTTGGCCCCCTCGACGTTGGCCTGGAAGTCGTAGAGGTCGGTGTGGGAGAAGGTCTCCTCCTCACCGACGATCTTGCGTCTGGCGACCTCCTCGAGGAGGCTGGAGGCGCCCTTGGCGACGTCCTCGAGCCCGAGCTTGAACTTCTTTCCATTGGCGCCGGTGATGTTTCCGTAGACGAGGTCGTAGAGCGACTTGGTGTCGGAATTGAGCTGGTCGGCGACCTTCTTGCGGGTGGTGTCATCGGCGAACTTGAAGGGGCCGGAGGAGTCCTGGGCCCACAGGTCGGCCTCGATGCGGTGCCATCCGGTCCACTTGCCGAGAACGTCCTTGTCGGTGACGGCCTTACCGGCATCGGCGGCGAGGTCCTGGATGCGGGTGTCCAGGGCGGCATCGAGGTCGCCGGCCTCCTTGAGACCGAAGGACTCGGCGGTGGGCTCGATACGCTCGTAGTACTGGCGTGCCAGCGGGTAGAGGCTCTTGGCGGTGGCGGTGTCGCCGGAGGTGTAGGCGGTGACGAAGCCCTGGGTGGCGGTGAGGAGCTGGCCGGCCTGGTCGCGCACGTAGGCGGTGTAGTTGGTGACGGCGGTCTCGCGCGCCTTGGCCTCGTCGGCGCTGACGTCGACGGCGGCACCCTTGGTGATCTTCAGCTCGGTGACGCCCTTGAGCTCGCCGACCATGTTGGGCTTGCAGGCGGCGTAGTAGGTGCCCTCCTTGAGGGAGGTGGTGAGCTTCGTGGTGGTTCCGGGGCCGATGTTCTCCTGCTCGGAGATGATCTGGAGCTTGTCCTCGGTGAGGATCTCCAGCTCGTTGGGAGCCGAGCCGGAGTTGGTGATGGTGAAGGTGACGACACCCGAGGGGAAGGAGGTGGAGGAGAGCTTGCAGGAGTCATCGGTGAGGGTCACCGTGATCTCCTGGGACGCCGCGGAGCCGGAGGCGCCGCCCTTGGCGTTCTTGGCGTTCTTGGGGTTATCGGCGCAGGCGGCCAGGCCCAGGCCCATGGCGGCCAGGGGGAGCAGGGTGAGCACGTTGCGTCGCTTGATGATGGGCATGGTCTTTCCCATGGTCTTTCCTTTGTGAGGAGTGGCGTGAACAAGGGGGCGGTGAGGGTACTCGGTGCGGTCAGGATGCCTCGACGGCGTCGGCGGACTCGTCGGTGCTCGCGGCGGCCGGGGCGGCGTCGGCCGCACGCCCGGGCGAGGGCCATCGGCCCGTGATCTGGAGGGTGAGGAGGACCAGGGTCGGGACGATGTAGACCCACCAGCCCACGACCTGCAGGACAGTGGGCTGGAGGTTGAACTGGAACATGGCCTGGAGCAGCACGTAGAGCCAGTGGAAGGGCGAGGTGCTGTCCGGCAGGTAGGAGGACAGGTTCCAGGCGTGGTTCGTGATGCCCGGAAGAAGGCCCGCCTCCTGAAGGTCTCCGACGCCGTAGGCGACGATGCCGGCGGCGACGACGACGAGGAAGTAGCCGGTCACGGCGAAGAAGACGCGCAGATTGATGCGCACCGCGCCCTGATAGATGAGGGACGCCCAGCACGATGGCGAGGACGAGGCCGGTGATGACGCCCGCCGTTGTCTGCATGATGGAGGTCTCGATGCTGGAGCGCACGGTGGCCCACACGAACAGGGCGGTCTCCACGCCCTCGCGCCCGACGGCGACGACGGCGATCCAGACGACGCCCCAGCCGGAGCCGCCTGCGGAGAGGGACTTCGACAGTGACCCCTCCAGCTCGCCCTTGAGCTCGCGGGAGTTCTTCCCCATCCAGAAGATCATCCAGGTCACCATGCCGACGGCGACGAAGGACAAGAGGCCCCCGAGGACCTCCTGGGCCTGGAAGGTGAGGGTCTTGGGCCCCCAGGTCATGATGGCGCCGGCGACCAGCGGGATCAGCGCCGCCAGCCCGACCCCCAGCCACAGCTTGGGCAGGGCATCACGACGGTCGGCCTTGACCAGGTAGGCGACGATGATGCTCACAACGAGCGCCGCCTCCAGGCCTTCCCTCAAGGCGATGAGCAGGTTGGCGAGAAACACTCGACCTCCAGGTCACGAATCGATCTCAGGTCACAACGGTCGAGGTAAGCCTAGCCTTAGATGATCTCATCACCAAAGAGTCGTGTTTATCGCACGCTCGGCGTGCACAGAGCGCACGGCCGACGAGACCCAGCCTCGCCGATGAGGCCGGCCTGCATGCCCGGGAACGCGAGTGGGGGCGAGGGCGCACGGTCCGTGTCGCCTCAGTCCCGCCCCCACCCGTGAGCCGCGCCGCTCGCACAGCCTCAGCTCGTCGAGTCCTCGCTCTCGCCAGTGCCCACCGCAGCGCCCGCGCTCCCAACGGCGTCGCTATCACCGACGGCGCCACCGGCCTCACCTAAAACCACGGAGCCCCTGCTGATCATCGCGGCGCCGACCGCCACCTCGGCTCGGGCGTCGGCCTCCTCCTTGAGCCGGGTGTTGACCTTCTCGACGTCGAGCCGCATGAGCAGGAAGAGGATGAGCGCGTTGGCCGCCAGCGGCAACCACACGTACATGATGTAGATCATCTGGATGGCGGACTCCGGCTGAACCTTGAGGTCCCCGTCGTACCCGGAGACGGCCAGCAGCCACCCGGACAGGGCCGTGCCGAGACCGCCGCCGACCTTCACGCCGAGCGACGTGCAGGAGAACATGAGCCCGTCGATGCGCTTGCCGGTGCGCAGCCACGTGTGCTCCGAGGCCTCGGCGATGAGGGCGTTGAGCGTGCCCTGCAGCGAACTCATGCCCAGGGCCGCGACCCCGGAGAGGATCAGCATGAGCGGGAGGCTGTCCATGTAGGCGGCCACGAGCACCCCGAGCCGCCCCAGGGTCGCGATGACGTAGCCGATGATGTTGATCCGGTACATGCCCCCGAAGCGACTCACCACCAGCGGCGTGATGAGGAGCCCGATCATGAGCGGGATGTTGATGGACCAGGCGAAAGTCTTCAGCAGGTCCTCGTCCCCCAGGACGTACTTCATGAAGTAGATGCCCATGTTGAGCATCGCCGTGAAGATCTGGTGAGCAGGAAGACGATGAGGATGATGAGGTAGTACTTGTTGGATACGAGCATCTTGGCCGACTCCCCCACCGGGAGCTTGTCCTCCTGGGGCTCCTCCTCACCCGCCAGCTCCTCGGGCGGCAGCTCCTTGACCGAGAGCACTGAGAGCGTGTTGACCGCCAGGCCGAGCAGCGCGTAAATGATCGCCATCGTCCGCCAGCCGACGGCGCCGCCGCCGAACAGGGCCACGCCGCCCACGGTGATGCTCTGGATGAGCAGGTTGGTCCCGAAGGCGAATATGAAACGGATGGAGCCCATCTGCACGCGCTCGGCCCCATTGCGGGTGATGAGTGCTGTCAGCGAGGAGTAGGCGATGTTGTTGGCCGTGAAGAAGACGGCGTTGAGCAGCGTGTAGGCGATGAAGAACCAGGCGTACTTGGCGGTGTCCCCCAGGCTCGTGGGGATCGCGAAGATCGCGATGAGCATGACGGCGCAGCCCACGAATCCCCACAGCATCCACGGGCGGGCCTTACCCATCCGCGTATTAGTGCGGTCCAGCAGCGCCCCGAAGATGATGTCGGAGAAGCCGTCGAAGAGCCGGGAGACCATCATGAGCGTGCCGACGACGCCCGCATTCAGCCCAGCAGTGTCCGTCAGGTAAATCATGACGAAGGCGGACAGGAGGACGTAGACGACGTTGCCGGCGACGTCGCCCGATCCGTAGCCCACCTTGTTGTACCACGTCAGGTACTTCCTCTCGCTGGCCGCCTCCAGTCCGCTTCCTGCGGCGCGGGCACCGGCCTTCTTGACGGCGGAGTCGCTACTCATGGCTTCACCTCGTTGTGAGTGCTGGTGTGAGTACTGGTGTTGGTGATGAGGGGGTTGAGCAGGAGATGGAGCTCCATCCCCAGCTCCTGGCTGTCGACCTGGTAGCGGGGCCGCAGGGCGGGCCCGCAGCTGTTGGATCCGATCCCGGCCATGGCGGCGTCCAGGCACAGGACCGTGCTGCCCGACGGCATCAGCTCGGTATTGCGGCGCCGCGCGGCCAGCTCCTCCTGCGTGTAGCGGGAGGCGCTGAAGGAGAAGGGAGTCGGCCCGACGGCGGCCAGGCTCAGCCCGCCTCCAGAGAGGACGACCTTGTTGCAGTCGGCGTGGCTGCCGTTCTCCTGGGGTCTGATGTAGTCCTCGTGGAGATCCACGACGTCGGCGCTGAAGGCCCCGTGGTAGCTGGCGCGGTGCTTGTCGACGTAGCTCTCCTGCGGGCCCAGGCCGTAGTAGTCGACCTGGTTCATGGACTCGGGCAGGAAGAGGCGCAGCCCCAGGCGAGGCAGGCTGGGGAAGCCCAGCGTTCGGCGCAGTCGCAGGCTCAGGCTCAGGACGCCGTCGTCGGTGAGGGTCCAGACGAGCCGTCCATGCAGGGCGGGCTGGACCGAGGGCGCCACGAGGCCGACGTCGGCACTGATGGTGACGCACCCTGGCTCCTCGTTGACGTCGACGCCGTAGGCTCGGGCCATGGCCTGGTGGTAGTGGGCGCGCTCCCACTCCAGGCGCGCGTGGCGGTCGTTGTCGGTGGGCGCCCGCCAGATGTTGAGCTCCACCGGGCGCTCCAGGAGCTCGCGGCCCTCCGAGGACAGGGACACCGGCAGGCCGGTGCGCGTGTCGATGGCGCACTTGAGCCTGTCGCTGTCGACCTCGATACGGGTGCCCTCCCGCCTGACCGGCAGGTGGATCTCGCCGATGGGGCGGCCTGCGAGCGCAGCGGCCCAGCGGTGGCGCCTGTCGGCGTTGCGCAGGGCGATCTCGTCGAAGCCCAGGATGTGGCCGGCGACCCGCAGCGAGTCGGGGCGGGCGAGCCGGTAGGTGACCAGCAGGTGGCAGCGCCCGGTGGGCGGGACCTTCGGTTCGCAGCGCAGCATGACGCTCGTGTGCGGCGGGACGGGCTCCACCAGGTCGAGGTCCTCGCGGTCCACGACGACGCCGTCGCACCGCACCTCGTAGGAGACGCGCAGGTACTGGGACAGGTCGGTGTGGTCGAGGTCGTTGTGGATGGTGAGCAGGCCCTCGTCCTGGTCGTACTCGACGACGCGGGCGGGGCGCTGGACGTTCTTGAGCTCGGCGAGGCCGGGATGGGGGACGCGGTCGGGTGAGACGACCCGTCGACACAGAAGTTGCCGTCGTGGACGGCCTCGTCGTGGTCACCGCCGTAGAGGTGGATCGGCCGGCCGTCGTCGCTGGTCCCGGCGGTGACCGCGTGGTCGCACCACTCCCACACGAAGCCTCCGCACATGCGCTCGTCGGCCCGGATGATCTCCCAGTAGTCCTCGAGGTCGCCGGGGCTGTTGCCCATGGCATGGCAGTACTCCACGAGGATGAAGGGCTTGTCGGGGTCGGAGTCCAGGTAGTCGCGGATCTCCTCGATGGCCGGGTACATGCGGCTGTACAGGTCGATGCAGGAGTAGTCGTAGCGGCGCTTGGAGTCCCGGTAGTAGGAGCTCTCGTAGTGGGTCAGCCGCGTGGGGTCGAACTCCTTGGCCCAGAAGAGCGCCGCCTCGAGGGTGCAGCCGTAGGAGCACTCGTTGCCGGCGGACCAGGAGATGATGCTGGGGCGGTTCTTCTCGCGGTGGACGCACAGCCTCATGCGGTCGACGGTGGCCTCGGTCCACTCGGGGTTGTCGGCGATGGGCTCGTTCCAGTGCTCGACCTGGTTGTCCCAGGAGGGGTCGGCCAGGAAGCGGCTCTGGGTGCCGTGGCTCTCGTTGTCGGCCTCGGACATGACGTAGAAGCCGTGCTCGTCGCACAGCTGGTAGAAGCGCGGGTCGTTGGGGTAGTGGGAGCTGCGCACCGCGTTGATGTTGTGCTCCTTCATCAGGCGCAGGTCCCACAGCATGTGCTCCAGGTCGACGACGGGCCCGGTGGTCGGGTCGGAGTCGTGCCGGTTGACGCCGCGCAGGGTGATGGGCCGGCCGTTGAGGTGCACGACGGCATCGCTCACCGTGACTTCGCGGATGCCCACCCGGTCGGTGATGACCTCGCCGGGCGTGGTGATGACCAGGGTGTAGAGGTAGGGGTCCTCGGCGCTCCACAGGTAGGGGGCCTCAACGGTGAGGCGGGCGCGGTGGGTGTAGCCGTCGTCGCCGGCGAAGGGCTCCAGCTCGCCGGCGGCCACCACGGCACCGTCGTGGTCGACGAGCTCGACGCAGGTGGGGACGGCCCCGCCCCGGTAGGCGCCCTGGATCCTGACGAGGCGGTGGCCGGGCCGGCGTCGAGGCCGGTGCCCACCACCGGGCCCAGCGAGGTGGTGGTGGCGTAGTCGAACAGGACGGCGGCCGGGCGGCTCAGGAGGTAGACGTCGCGGAAGATGCCGCTGGTGCGGAACTTGTCCTGGTCCTCCAGGTAGGTGCCGTCGCACCACTTGAGCACCAGGACGGCCAGGCGGTTGGCGCCGGGGCGCAGGAGCTCGGTGACGTCGAACTCCGCGGAGGCGTGGGAGACCTGGCTGTAGCCGACGTAGGTGCCGTTGAGCCACACGTAGAAGCAGGAGTCCACACCCTCAAAGGTCAGGTAGGTGCTGGGGGCCGCAGGGTCCGGGGTGTAGTCGAAGTCGCGGATGTAGGCGCCGCAGGGGTTGTCCTGGGGGACGCGGGGCGGGTCGAAGGGGATGGGGTAGCGGACGTTGGTGTACTGGTGGTGGTCGTAGCCCAGGTGCTGCCAGGTGCTGGGCACCTGAATCATGGTGAAGCCCTCCGGGACGGCAGCGGGGCTCGGGCTCACCGCGCTCGTCACCGGCTGTCAGGGAGTGTTCTGCTCCCAGAAGGGCTCGGTCAGCTCGTGGATGCTGGGCAGGGTAGCGGAAGGCCCACTGGCCGCTGAGCAGGTGGAAGCGGTCAGAGTCCTCCCGCCTCCAGGGGCTGGTGGCGATGGGGCGGGACGCGGGCACGTAGTAGGAGCGGGGCGGCAGTGTGTGTTCATGGAGGACGTCGAGGTCCTCGAAGTGTCTCGGAACGATCATTGTTCGGCTCCCCAGGGGGTTGACGGGAACAGAGGACGCGCAGCAGTGCAGCGCCCGTGTGGTGACGTTAACATACTAGAGGAGAACCTCACCGTGAGGAAGATTCTCTGACTATATTTGCATTCACCATTCCCCGAGGAGGATCGCTGTGGTAACGTCATCACAACGTCAGGATGCGGATACCCCTGACACTCCTGATAACCTCGCGGCATGCCAGGGCAGAGCCGAGGGGCGCGGGGAGCGCCGTCGATGAGCGACGTGGCCCGCCTGGCGGGAGTCTCCGCTCAGACGGTGTCCCGTGTGGCGGCGGGCTCGGAGCACGTCCGTCCCGACACCCGCGACCGGGTCCAGCGCGCGATGAACCAGCTCGGCTACTCCCCCAACCGCGCCGCCCAGGCCCTGCGTCGCGGCTCCTTCAAGACGATCGGCGTGCTGACCCAGCAGATCCAGCGCACCGGGGAGGCCCTGACCACCGCGGGCGTGCTGGAGGCCGCCACCGCCGCCGACTACGCCGTCAACCTCGTCCAGGTAGAGCACCCCGCCTCCGAGGAGCTGCGCGAGGCCGTCTACCGGCTCTCCCATCAGGCCATCGACGGGCTCGTCGTCGTGCAGGCCGGCCGGGCGGGGCGCGAGCAGCTGGCCCTACCGCCCTCGATGCCGGTGGCGGTCTCGGATTCCACGCTCGTGGACTACTACCCCTCGGCCAGCGCCGACCAAGTCGGCGGGGTGCGCGGCGCCGTCACGCACCTTCTGGAACTGGGGCACCGCACCGTCCACCATGTGTGCGGGCCCGAGGACTCCCAGTCAGCCCTCATCCGCAAGGCCACCTGGGCCAGGACCTTACGGGAGGCGGGCAGGGACGTCCCCGAGGCGGTGCCCGGCGGCTGGGAAGCAGCGGCGGGCTATGAGGCCGGCCTGCGCCTGGCCGCGGACCCGGAGGTGACGGCCGTCTTCTGCGCCAATGACGAGCTGGCCCTGGGGTCTCATTCGGGCCATGCACGAGCAGGGCAGGCGCGTTCCCGCCGACGTCTCAGTGGTCGGCTTCGACGGCCTGGCCGTGGGCGAGTACACCTTCCCGCCGTTGACCACCGTGCGTCAGGACTTCAGGCGGCACGGCCGCGAGATGGTGGGACTGGTGCTGGAGCAGACGAGCTCCGGGGCTCTGGACGGCGGCCGCAGCGTCATCATCCCCACCGAGCTCCTCGTGCGCGGCTCGACCGCCCCACCGGCCGCCTGAGCGCGCGGCGCAGTATCGACCCGGCTCAGCCCGGCCCTCCCTTCAGTCGGCCTGCGGCAGGAGGATGGAGGCGCCCAGGGCGAAGGGGTAGCCGGGTTTGAGGATGCACTGGACGACCGGCTGCGCCATCTCCAGGACGCTGTCGGCGTCGAGCCCCTCCTCGCCGTTAGGGCCGGCCTCGGCCACGAGGTCGGAGTAGGGGATGGTGAGGTCGAGCAGGGTCATGCCGTCCTGGCGGATGGCGGAGTCCCAGGCGCCGCCCTCCATGTCTTGCAGGGTCCCCAGGTGGAAGCTCATGACACCGTGGTCGTCGACCTGCGCGGGCACGGACAGGATGTGGTGCGGCTCGGGGTCGCGCGGCGCACGCAGGGTGAACAGGATGATGCCGCCGTCACGGGCGGCGCGCAGCATGACGCGGCCGATGTGGATGCCGAAGTCGACGACGTCGAAGACCCCCTCCATGGCCTCCGCGTAGCTCAGCGGCTCCTCCAGGGGAATGGGGGCGCCCTCGCCTGGGTCGTTGATGGCGCGGCGGCCCGACGGCGTGGCCGCCTTGAGCAGCAGGAGGCGGCCGGAGTCGGCGAGGACGCCGGTCTCGACGCGCTCCTGCCACCCGGCTGGGGCCTGGGCGGGACCGGGCTCGGACTCCACCAGCCCCATGCCCAGGACGGTGGACAGGTCGGTGCCGTCGGCGGACCGGTGCCAGGTGATGGTGGCGTCGTCGTGCCAGATGGGGACGACCCCGTTGAAGGGGATGCCGAAGCGCACGTGCTCGCGGTCGCCGTCGACGGGCCGGGACTCATCGACGTGACTGACATGACTGGTGCGCCGGCCGGACCGACCCGCCGGCCCCGCACTGCCGGCGCCGTTGTCCTGCGGTCCTGCCAGGTACTCGCTCATGAGCCCAGCCCTAACTGCCGCTCGGTCACCCCGTGCACCCGCACGGGCGGCGAGACGCTCCTCCTTGCGGGAGCGCTCCCACTGGTGGACCTGCCGGGCCGAGAGCGCCAGCAATGCCAGGACTTGCAGCGCGCTGGTGACGACCAGGCCAAGAGTCGCCTGCCGGACCCCGAGGCTGGAGACCTGAATCATGTCAGTGACAATGCCCAGGACGAGGGTCGCCATGAGGGCGATGCGGCCGCGTGGGTGCCCGTGCCAGGCCGCCACTCCCAGCGCGGCGGTCAGGAGCGTCAGCCCCCCGGACACAGTGGCAATGAGGGCGACGACCGCGGTGACCGCCACCGGGTCCTCCTCGGGGATCGGGGCGGCCTCCAGCACCTGGATGACGTCGATGCGGGCGACGCGCATGATCTCGACCGCCACCATGAGCCCGATGAGCACCAGGGCGATGACGAGCTGGCCGGGGCGGCGGCGGCGCGCCTCGAGGTCGGCCAGGCGGGCCAGCCGCAGGGAGAGCCCGGCGTCGGATCCGGGGACCACCTCGTTGAGGTCGAGCACGTGGAGGGCGCCGTCGGTGACCACCCGGTCCCCTCCCCGTTCTTATCGTGGTAGGAGGTGAAGAAATCCGGCCAGATCTCCAGCTCGGCTGCCTCGTTGGCCCAGCGGACGTCGTCGACGACGTAGTTGCGCTCGATATCGATGTCGGCGTCGATCTTGTGGGTGACCTGGAGGGTGAGGGCGCTCAGGCCGACGGCGCGGTCGTAGGTGGCGGCGGCCAGCCAGTCCACGTGCCCACCGCCGGGCAGCGACCAGCCGGGCGGGCAGTACCAGAAGCGGATGTGGTGGCGCTGGGCGGGGTTGCCCTCGACCTCCTTCTGGTAGGCGAAGCTCTGCTTGCGCCCGAAGAGCATGAGGTTGGAGACGGGGGCGGCCGGGTAGGAGCGTCGCAGCAGCGAGGAGATGACGATCCTCCAGGAGGTGCGCAGGGTGATGGGGTCGGCGCGCACCCAACCGGCCGCGATCATCGCCTCGTGAATATCCTCCTCGTCACCCTTGACGGCGAGGTTGACCGGGTCGCCCAGGAGGCCATCGGGGGTGCGGGTGCGTCCAATGAAGTAGTCGGGGACGTAGAGCCAGGTGAGGACCTGGTGAAGGCGCGGCAGGGCGAGATAGGACAGGACCGCCCAGAACAGCAGGGAGTTGACCACGAGCACCGCATCGAGGTGCCAGCCCGAGCCGATGAGCAGCCAGGCCAGCCACAGCGTGGCGACGGCGGCAATGGCGAAGAAGACGGAGTCGAGGATGTCGTCGATGCTCCAGGAGCGGGCGTCGACCTCCGACATCTTGGACGGGCCGTCCCGGTAGACGGGCGGTGCCGTCGGGCGGGGGCGAGTCACCTCGGATGACGTCATGGCAGCACGCTACCGAATGCCTTCGACACCTGAGGCCGGCCGCACCGCCGCAAGCAACCCTCTCACACGCTGCCGCGTCCCCTTCGGACCTATGGGCACGGGGGACGCGGCAGTCGGAGAACAGCATCGGCGGGAGTCTCAAGACCGCCGAGGGAAGAAGGTCATCGGATCTACTTCAGCACGAGGTCCTGGGTGTCGGTGTACGCCTCGTACTGCTTGCCGGACTGGATGCCCTTTCCGGCTGCGCGGTCGTAGACGATGGTGGTGGTGCCCTCGGAGAAGGGCTTCAGTTTGGCTGTCTCCCCCGCGGAGGCGAAGCCGAACCAGCCCTCCACCTTGCGAGAACCGCGGTCATCGGAACCGAGCACCTTGAGGCCGTCATCCTTCATATCATCCTCCAGCAGGCTCCCATAATCGTCCGCTTTGAGGGAGGAGTCCCCCTTGTCCTGGAGCGACGCGGAATCTGAGAGCGTGCTGCTGTAGCTGAAGTCTCCACTGAACTCGAGCGTGCAGTGAAGCAGGTACGCCGTGCCGCTACTACTACCCGTGCTCTGCTTGAACTTCGGTGCCGCGTAGTCCTCAATGGCCTTGTCACAGGTCTGCGTGAGACCGATCTGCTCGTCCTTGAAGGTCACCGGCTTGATCTCCAGGATCTTGGAGCCGGATTTGGTGGTCCCATCCTTGCCCTCGGAGCTCTTGGAGTCCTTGGACGAGGTCGAGTCCGAGGACTCCGTGGAACCCGAATCCTCTTCGGTGGAGCTGCTTGCGGTGGCTCCCTCGGATGAGGGCTTGGCGGTGTCCTGCTCATCGCAGGCGGACAGTCCGACAGCCATCGCGAGGGCGGCGGCGACGGAGAGAACTTTGACGGAGGAGCGCATGGGAGTTCCTTTCTGGCGCGCTGGGAACAGCGAAAGTGTGCGCCAGACGCGACCCCTCTGCCATGGGGAGGCCACCCGGGGAAGCGCTCCCCATCGCAGCCCGGATGCGCTCAGAAGTCCCAGTCCTCGTCCTGGGTGGCCTCGGCCGTACCCATGACGTAGGAGGAGCCCGAACCGGAGAAGAAGTCGTGGTTCTCGTCGGCGTTGGGGGACAGGGAGGCGAGGATCGCCGGGTTGACGTCGACGGCGTCGGCCGGGAAAAGCGCCTCGTAGCCCAGGTTCATGAGGGCCTTGTTGGCGTTGTAGCGCAGGAACTTCTTGACGTCCTCGGTCAGGCCGAGCTCGTCGTAGAGGTCCTCGGTGTACTGCTCCTCGTTGTCGTAGAGCTCCATGAGCAGCTCGAAGGTGTAGTCCTTGAGCTCGGCCTGCCGCTCGGGCGAGGACTCGCGCACGGCGAGCTGGTACTTGTAGCCGATGTAGTAGCCGTGGACGGCCTCGTCGCGGATGATGAGGCGGATGAGGTCGGCGGTGTTGGTCAGCTTGGCGTGGCTGGACCAGTACATGGGGGCGTAGAAGCCGGAGTAGAAGAGGAAGGACTCCAGCATGGTGGAGGCGACCTTGCGCTTCTCGGAGTCGTCGCCGCGGTAGTAGTCCAGGATGATGCGGGCCTTGCGCTGAAGGTTCTCGTTCTCCTCGCTCCAGCGGAAGGCCTCGTCGATCTCCGCCGTCGAGATGAGGGTGGAGAAGATCGAGGAGTAGGAGCGGGCGTGGACCGACTCCATGAAGGCGATGTTGGTGAGCACCGCCTCCTCGTGGGGGGTGCGGGCGTCCGGGATGAGGGAGACCGCGCCGACCGTGCCCTGGATGGTGTCCAGAAGGGTCAGGCCGGTGAAGACGCGGGTGGTCATGTTCTTCTCGGCCTCGTTGAGGGTGGCCCACGACTGCACGTCATTGGACAGCGGCACCTTCTCGGGCAGCCAGAAGTTGCCGGTGAGGCGGTCCCAGACCTCGAGGTCCTTATCGTCGGTCAGGCGGTTCCAGTTGATGGCCTGGACGCGGTCGACCAGCTTGATGGGCTCGTGCATCGGTTCCTCCCGGGGTTGGCTGAGCTGACCTCATGCTACCGACGAGACCGCCGGCCAGCAGTGACGCCCGACCGACTGGGGACTGTGGTGCCCGCCGCGCTCCTGCCGTCAGGGGCTTCCGGACGGGAGAACGACCAAAGATGTTATTGACTCACATAACGTGAGTGACTAACATTCTCTACATGAGTCCACGCGCCTCCACCGCCGACCTGCTTCGGCGCACCGCACTGCGGATGTTCACCGAGCGAGGGTTTGACGCCGTCCCGGTCACCGCGATCGCCAAGGCCGCCGGGGTCTCCCACATGACCTTCTTCCGCCACTTCCCCACCAAGGAGGCCGTGGTGGTGAGCGACCTGTTCGATCCACTCATCGCCGAGGCGGTGCGCGCCCAGCCGCAGCGGTGGCGTCCGCTGACCCGGGCGGTGCGCGGCCTCATTGCGGCGATGGATCAGGAGTCGGCGCGCGAGGAGACGTCCTCGCGGGAGTTCCGGGACCGTATCCGCCTGGCGGCTCTCACCCCGTCACTGTCGGCCGCCGTGCGAACCGCGGGCCAGGAGACCGAGCACGCCATCGCCGCAGCGCTCATCGCTCCAGGGGTCGACGACGCGGTGGCGCGGGCCGCGGCCGGAGCCGTCATGGGTGCGGCGAGCAGCCTCCTACTCGCCTGGGCCGGTGGAAGCGACACCTCCGGCGTCGAGGCAATCGAGACAACCACCGACACTGAAGGAGATGCGGTGACCGTTCTCAGTCGGGGTCTTCTCAGTCTGCTGGGGGAATCATGAGCGCTACGGCGGCGCCGGCCCTGGAAGTCGCGGGCGTCCACGTCGCCCTGCAGGGGAAGCCTGTTCTGCGCGACCTCAGCTGCTCACTCGCCGACGGCGAGTGCCGCGCCGTCGTGGGTCTCAACGGCGCCGGGAAGACCACGGCCCTGCGCGTCATCCTCGGCATGCTCCGCCCCACCGCCGGGAGGGTTCTCCTGTACGGCCGCGATATCGCCTCCACCTCCAGAGACGTGTGGCGACAGGTGGGTCATCTGGTGGAGACGCCATTCTCCTACCCCGAGCTCACGGCCCGGCAGAACATCGAGGCGGCTGCCCGCCTCCACGGGGCCGATCCCGGGCACACCGGGCGGGCAGTGGAACGGATGAGTGAGGTGCTGGCGCTGACCGGTTGGCTCGATGTGCCCGTACGCCGCCTGTCGCTGGGGACGCGCCAGAAGGTGGGGCTGGTGGGAGCATTGGCTCATGAGCCGAACGTCGTCGTCCTCGATGAGCCGACCAACGGACTGGACCCGCTCGCCGTCGTCGGATTCAGGGAACTGCTGCGGGAGGTGACCGGGCGCGGCGGCGCGGTGCTGGTGACCGGGCACCACTTCGATGAGCTCACGCGCCTCGCCGACCGGGTCGAGGTGCTGCACCGAGGGCGGATCATCGACACGATCGTGCCCGAGGAACCCGGCCGCCCCGCAGGCACAGACCTCGAGAGAGTCTTCTTCGACGCCGTCCTGGCGGCGGACCTGGCCGCAGACAGCACTGCCCTGGAGTCGGGGGCGGGGCCGGACGCCCGTACGGACACGAGCCGTGAACGGACGGAGGTCTCATGATGGCCATGGATCGCAGTGCTATCGGGATCGTGATCGGCCTGGAGGCCCGCAAACTGGCTCGGGCCACCGTGACGCGCGTGGCAACGATCGCCGCCCTCACCCTGGTCATGGTCACCACGGCCGGCGGTTATGCCGCCGCGATGTATGCCGGAGACACCGACATGGGGCGGAAGGCGGCGTCCATGATGACCTCGCCGGGCTGGAGCGGCTACACCGGTCTGGGGGCGACGAGCGTGAGCGCGACGATTCTCCTGGCTGTGGGTGTGGTGATGTCCTGGAGTGTGGGACGGGAGTTCACCGACGGAACCATTGTGAGCCTGTTCGCCATCCCGCCGTCCCTACGAACCATTGCGACGGCGAAGATGGTGGTGACCCTGTCCTGGGCGGTTCTGCTGGGAGCCGGCGAGGCGGCGCTACTGATGACGGCAGGGTTACTGCTCGGCCTGGGGGGCGGCAGGCGCCGCCGGCTGCTTTGTGACGCTGTTGCTTGTCTCGGTGGTGCTCAGCGCCGGTGTCTTACCGGTCATGTGGGTGGCGACGTGGTGGTGCAGCTACCTGGCCGGCATCGGGCTGACACTGGCGATCCTGGTCGTCACCAATCTTGCCGCAGGGTTCGGGCTCGGTTCTACACCCCATGGTCGATCCCGGTTGCCTGGGCTATGGATCATGATGATGTCAGCGCATTGCTGCTGGTAGTTCCGGTGATGACCGCCGCGATCGGCGCCTGGGTCACCCTCCGATCCTGGGACCGGCTCCAGCTGGGCACAGACTGACCGCGATTCCCTCGGAACAACTGTTATGACGAGGAGGCAGCCGCCTGCTGGGCGGCGGCGAGGATGGGTGCACCCTGCCCGGGTGGGTTACCTTGGCCGACTACGTCACCTGACTGCATGTCGAAGACGACACTCTCAGAATAGTGGTAGTCGTCGTTCAGCGCGGTGGTCAGCTCGACCCTCTGAAGAGTCTGATTTCCCAGGACAACCGCCAGAACTGGGGCTGCCGCAGCAACATCCACATCCTTCCCGTATTCACCGAGCCCTTCCACCCTCAGCTGGGTCACCTGGTTGAGGAAGTCATCACGCGCGTCCAGACTCACCGTCGCATCGACTCGCTTGTCTGCCGGAATCGCATCGAGAACACGCTTGATCGGCACGGAGGTGAGATCCACACCCTTAAAGTGTGTGACATAACAATAGGATGAGCCCACATGATAATACTGCTCAGTCTTGAGTGAGCCAATACCCACAACCGGAGATGTTGGCGGCAGAATAAAGTTGTCTGGAAGGGTTTTCACACTATGATAGTAGAGACGGATTTCAGGCCAGGACATCTCAACGCGCTCCAGCTCCGAGGAGACCACCTTCATGGCAGCCGGCACGGCCTTCTCGAGGTCATCATCCATCGGCAGATGAAAGGACATCGACGTCGTCCCCTGAACCCACCTGACATCAAGGTCCACCCTGTGAGAATCAGCCAGATTCACTACTTCGTTTAGAGCATTGCGAATGATTGCGAGGACTGCATCCTGCCCAGGATCATCCTTGAGCTTCACAGTCACATTCCAATCATCATCGAAAACGAGGTTCGGATGAACATGCACCTCAACAGATGTTACGCCGTCAAGCCCGGAAAGATACTTGCGCACCTTCCTCGTCTTCATACTACGAGCCAGAGCGAACGGCGAGCATCCAGCCACAGTGAAGGTCAGAAACGCGACACCCAGTGCCAGCACCTCTCGACGTCGAATACTCATCGCTCACACTCCCTTCCCATGTTGATGCCTGACATATGCGGCCACGACAAGGACGTCTTCGGAACCAGCTCTCATCAGGACGAAGAGCCGGCTGCCTGCCGGGCGGCGGCAAGGAGGGCGCACCCGCTCGGGCGGATCACCCTGGCCGGCCACAGAGCCGGACTTCATGTCAAAGCCGACCACCGCGGGCTGGACCTTGCTTTCCACCGAGGTACTCAGCTCCACCCGCTGGAGCACCTGGTTGCCGAGGACCGTTGCCAGAACCGCCGCGTCAGGCTGAACATCCTCACCCTGCCCATGTTGTCCCCATTTCTTGACTGTGAGACGGGTCTGATGGCGACTCTTGTCTTCCGCCTCCAGGCTCACGGCCGCCCCATACCGCTTATCGGAGGGAGGGGCTTCCAATGCACGCTTGATCGGCACGGAGGTGAGATCCTTGCCCTTGGCGTGGGAGACGAAGTAGTGAGACCGTCCAATCAGAATGCTCTGCTCGATCTTCAGTGAGCTGAGGCGCAGTACCGGGAAGGTGGGCAGCAGGATGAAACGATCCGGGAGAGTCCCAGTAGTCCGGTACTCGAAGGATATTCTCTCCTCCTCGATTTGGACTCGCTCCATACTGGGCGACACCGCCTCCACCGTGGCGGAAGCGGCCTTGCCAGTATCCTTCATCAGCAGGCAGCAGAACACGGAGGCCTCACCCTGGGACCAGGTGACAACCATCTTCACCTGTTGAGCCCCGGTCAGGTGCAGCACCTTGGCGTAAGCGTCACGGACAACCGTCACCACTGATTCCACGGACGGATCGTCCTTGAGCATCACATCCATGGTCCAACGATCCGGCTCCGAGAACTCCGGATGCACGTCCACCTGAGCAGATGCCACGGCATCGAGCCCGGTGAGGTACTGATGCGCCTTCCGCTCCCATCTCTTGCGCGCCATGGCCATGGGCGAGCACCCGGCCGCTCCGAAAGCCAGAGACGCGGTCCCTACAGCCAGGACCTCACGGAGCGGAACGGAACTCAAGTCAACAGTGTCGGCATTAACCTTGATAGTCATGTCATCGAGATCAAAATTGTCACCCACGCCGCCGTCGGATCGTGGCGCCACGATCACATCAGTCGGGAACTTCTTCACTTCACCTCGGTTCACCGAGATATGATGATCTCCGCCATCCATGGACTTCAGGCTGGGCTTCGCCAGATCCCGAAGATAATCGAGTGTCGCCTCATTCGACTCTTTCTCTGAGAGCAACCACGACACAGAGGCGCCATTCTGCTTCCACGACGCCGACAGTTCGATGTGTGTCTTCCCCACAACCTCCTCGACCCGACGATGGGCGTCTTTGAGGACGGCGAGAGTCTCTTCTCGCCCGGGATCATCGTTGAGAACGATCAGGACCGTCCAGGAGTCACCCATTTCGAAATTGAAGTCCACCTCCGCGTTCACTGACTTGACGGCTTCGAAGCTCTTCAAGGACTTCTCAATCCGATAGCGAGCCCGGATATTATATTTTCCAGAGCCAGCGAGCCGCAGCCTGACATCGCTAGCAGTGTCAAGGCGCCAGCACCCACCAGAATCGTGCGCCTCGGGAGATCCTCCCCGGCCACCGCCCCCCATTACAACCGGACCGATTCGCCCGAGCGCGCCAGGAAGAGCGCGGTGAACAGGAACCGGATGATGTTGCGTCGACGATGAGCCATGGTCCCACCCTAGGGCCCCGCTCCGGCACCGGGGATGGGGATCATTCCCCTCTCCGGCTCGCTCGGCTGCTGGTATGCAAGACGCCCCGGGCTCACCTGAGTGGAGAACTCAGGTGAGCCCGGGAACCTATCCCTATGAGAGGTGGGAACTGGCGGCCGACGTCAGGCGCGGCGCCGACTCACCAGCAGAGCCCCTCCCATCACGGCGACCACGGCGATGCCCAGCGGCAGACCGATCCTGGCACCGGTGCTGGCCAGCGGACCCCCAGCAGAACCGCTGGGCGCTCCAGGAGCCGTATTCGGTGCCGACGAGCTGGTGGATGTGACCGGCGGAGTCGCACCGGACGACGGGGCACCCGCAGTGGCGGAGCTGCTCGCGCTGGCGCTCGGGGTAGCACTGGACTTCTCAGTCGCGTCACCACTCGACTTGTCGGTCGTGTCGTCACTCGAGTTGTCAGTCGCGTGAGAGCTGGCGCTCGGAGTAGCAGTTGCGTCCTCGGTCGGCTCTGTAGTCGCCTCAGCACTGGGCTTGGCAGCCGGATCAGCAGTCGCCTCAGCACTCGGCTTCACACTCGCCTCGGCACTGGGCTTAGCAGCCGGATCAGCAGTCGCCTCAGCACTCGGCTTCACACTCGCCTCGGCACTGGGCTTAGCAGCCGGATCAGCAGTCGCCTCAGCACTCGGCTTCACACTCGCCTCGGCACTGGGCTTAGCAGCCGGATCAGCAGTCGGAGCCGCAGGCGGGTTGGCGTCGCGGTCCTGACCCACCGGCGTGGCAGACGGAGCGGAGCTCGGCGTGGCGGGCGGGTTGGCGTCGCGGTCCTGACCCACCGGCTTCGCAGTCGCCTCAGCGCTCGGCGTCGGCGACGGCACGGCGAGAGAGGTGTACATACCGGCGAACTTCAGGTCCAGCACCTTCTCGCCAATGTGCACCTTCTGAGACGCGGGGGCCTTCAGGGAGTACCCATCGACCTGAGCCGTGTTCACGTCCTGTTCAATGGTGCACTCCGTTCCCACAGGCAGCTCCGGACCGTTGACCGGCGTGCCATTGGCCTTGGCCTTGAGGGTGCCTTCCTGCCCGTTGTCGCAGGTGTAAGTGAAGGTGAACTCCTTGTCCCCGACCTCGGCGCCCTTGACTGTGTTGGTCACCGAGAACGAGCCCTTGGCCTTCGTGTAGGTGTTGGTCATCGTCACCTCGGCCGTCTGATCCTTGACGATGGCGACGGTCTGCGGCTCCGGGGCGGTCAGCGTGTATCCCGCCCGGAAGGCGGAGTCGGTGATCTCGGTGACGGTGCAGGTCGAGCCCGCCTGGACCTCCTCGGAGTGCTCCGAGGTCTTCCCGCCCTTCACCATCAGGAAGCCCGTGGTGTTGTCAGTGCAGCTGTAGGTGAACAGGAAGGTGGAGTTGCTGAAGTCGCCGTCGCCGGCCAGGGCCTTCGTGATCGTGAAGTCACCGTGATCCACGGGCACGGCGTCAGCAGAGTTGCTCAGCGTCACGGTCTCGAGCATCTGCTCCTCAACGGTCGCAGTGTTGGTGCTCTGGCCGTTCACCATGAAGGCCGGCTTACCCCAGACGACACCGTCGGGAGTGACCGAGGCGTTCGTCGGGTCCTCGTTGAACGTGAGGACCGTTCCGGTGGGGAAGATTTCCTTGAACACGGTCTTCGCACCGATGTTGAGGGTCATCTCGAGGTCACCACCAGTACCTTCCTGGTTGAGGGTGCCCGGGGCCTTCCAGCCCGGGTAGGCGCTTGCCTTCGCGTCACCGGGCAGGTCGTAGTTGACACTGACCTTGAAGGTGGTGTCCGCCGGCACCTTGCCGGTCTCGGTTCCGGTGAGGAGCTTGGTGATCTCGAATCCACCGAAGCCGGGCTTTATCTCGACGTTAATGGAGAAGGATGAGGCGTAGTGCACAGCGTAGGAGCCCCGCAGACTGGTTCCCAGCGCGGTGGCGTCGTTCTTGTACCGCACACCGGGCTGCACCTTGCCGTTGTCGGTGTTGGGGGTCGACTCGTAGCGGACGATGTAGTTGCTGCGCGGCGCGAAGGGACCGGTCACCTTGATGAAGGCGACGTCGCCGTTGAAGGTGACGTCGAGGTCGAAGTCGCCCGCGCCGGTGTTCTGGTCGGCGCCGGAAGCGTCCGTGAGCTGCCCGGAGCTGGCACCCTTACCCTCGGAGGTGCCGGTCTCCAGCCTCCACCTGCTCTTGTCGGCGACGTACTTCTGTCCGGGGCCGAGCTCATCGGTGAACATGATGGTCGAGCGGGTCTTGCCATCCACGGTCAGCGACTGACCGTTCTCCTCGAGAGCCGCCTTGATCTGGTCAGGACCGAAGATCAGCTGCCAGGCAATCTTGTCGGAGTCGACATTCAGGTCGCTGGCCCACTTGGTGACCTTCTCCGGCTTGTAGGGACCTTCGACGTACGCGCCAATCTTGCCGCCGGGAACGGCCACGGGAGTGTCCACGCCGTTGGCCTTGATCGACAGGTTGGGCAGATCCGAGGCCCCGTTGGCCACCACCAGTGACGTCCCGTTACCCCGCAGATCCTTGAAGCCCTGGGCGACGATCTTGTCGAGCTCACTGTTGAAGGTGCAGGTGATCTTACGCTCGGCCACCGAGCACTCACCCACCTGCGTGCTGACGCCATCGTGGTTGAGCATCATTGGCTCAGTGATCTTGTCCTTGCTGCGGACCTGCTCGGGCAGTGCGATCTCGAAGGAGTCCCCGCCCTTGGCCTGGGCCTTGCTGGCATCCCAGCTGAACTTCAGCTTGAGGTAGTCACCGCTCTGAACCGCGGTCTTGGTCGGGTCCTCCTCGCCGGTGGCGTTGGAGGGGGTCAGTGACAGGTCGGAGATGGTGATCTTCGGGTTGATGGCGGCTCGGGCCTGCATGGGCAGGACCGTCAGCATTGCGGCGACCATCGCCACGAGCAGGAGGAGAGCACCTGTGGCACGCACAGGCGCTCTGAGCGCTCTGGGGGCAGGGATCTTTGACACGGCATACCTTTCGGGAGAAGTACGACACGCAATTGGTGCAGTGCCGAATTTAAGTTCCATATTTACTGATATCAATGGCGAAAATCTCGGGCGTGGGTCACGAATCAGCAGCCATTACGCCTCAAAACGATGACGCTGATGACGACTTCATCGCTAACCATTCAGGAGGGTGAAATGGAATATCAACGGCTCATTCGCCGGTACGCCCCCCACCAATCGCAGAGCCACAGCCGGCAACCGACGACCGGCAGCGTCGCCCGTGATTCCGCCATCGATCGGACAACCGCTCCACGCGAGGCATCACAACGGACACAGATGCGACTCCTGTCCTTCAGGCACTTAGTTGACTGAGATAATAGATTCATGAGTCCCACGGTTCGGGTGGGCGAGACCTCCACCCTTGTCAGCGATCTCGTCGACCAGCTCACGCAGCGGTTGGCGGCCGACGACGCGCCTGAACGCCTCGTCGTCGGGCTTGTGGGAGCTCCCGGTTCGGGAAAATCAACGATTTCTGAGCAGCTGGAGACCGCCCTGAAGGCGGCCGGCATCTTCGCCGGGCTGGTCGCCATGGACGGCTTCCACCTGTCCAACACCGTCCTGGATGAGCTGGGGCGCCGCAACCGCAAGGGCGCACCTGACACCTTCGACGTCGAGGGCTACCTGATGACCCTGGACCGGGTGCGGGCCGACGGCGCTCCTCAGATCCTCGTCCCGGTGTACCGGCGCGATCTGCACGAGCCCGTGGCGGCCGGGAGCCTCGTGAGCGGGACCGGCGTCGTCATCACGGAGGGCAACTACCTCGCGCTCGAGACACGCGGTTGGGGTGCGGCACGCGAGCGGATCGATCTGCTCATCCATATTGACGTACCTGAGGAGGTGCTCGTGCTGCGGCTCCTCAACCGGCGCGAGGACTTCGGTATGAACCCGCTCGCGGCCGGTCACTGGGTGCGCACCGTGGACCTGCCCAACGCTCGCCTCATCGCCACGAGCGTCCACCGCTGCGACGAGGTGTGGCGTGAGCCCGAGGACGAGCCCGGCTCCGACGACGACCTCGAGTAGGGCCTCGGCCTGCGCCGACGTCACCGAGCCCGAGGGCTCACAGACGCGCATCACGGTCGGCGATCTGCTCCGAGCCCTCAATACTCGAACCTCAGGTGCGTCCGCACGGCGAACTGAGACGCCGATGTTTCACTTCTCGGACTATCGGCGCCGCGCGTATCCTCGCCGACGCTCCACCGATGATCTGATGATCCGAGGCACTCCATGACGCCCCCTCCTGTCACTGACGCCGACACTGACGCAGCCTCCGAGAAGAGGCAGGACCGCAGCGCCCGGATCACGGTGACAGTCTTCCCGCTCATCATGTTCGGCGCCTTCGGCATCGATGACGGCTTTCTCCACGATGCTCGCCCCATCGTCTCCCCGCTGCTGACTCTGTGGCTGGCCGGCGCCTACATGCGAGTGCCGGCCGGGTCGATGGCGCTGTCGACCGTGCTGCTGCCTGAGCGCGGCAGTGGCCGCGCCCTGCGCGGTGGCGACCTTCTGGCACACGATCACTGGTTCTCTGCTGGCCACGTACTTGCACCTGCGCGGCTTCCCGACCGGGGAGGATCCGCATACCACCGTGCGCGAGCTGCGCCATCACGCCGAAGAGTCTTCGGCTGCAGAACTCTGACAACGCCATGTGAAGCAACATCTCAGCACGTCCTGGGCAGGATATTCATGTGAGCAGCCGATCAACACCAACCCTAAAGAAGCACTGGCGCTTCTGCACCCGATGACCTACCCTTGAAGTGCTCAGGGCAGTAGCCCTGTGAAGTAGACCCGGCAGCCTTCCGGACGGTGGGCGAGCCGGGTTTTGCGCATCATCTAACCAGCCGCACAACCTTGAGATCTATGTCAGAGAGCCTGGCTTGCCAATCCCCCTCCCTTATTCCAGCACCAGCTGATGGCATCTGGCAGCCACAGCAAAGGCTCTGATGATCGTGCAAGTGATCGTAGGTACCACTCCAGCCTGGACCAAGAGTACTGCGCAGGACTCTCCGGTCAGACTGACAAACCGAGTCGTTCTGGTCGAGAACCAGCTGTTGGCACTTCCCGTCCCGCAGATTCTCCGCCAACGCTTGCAAACATATTGAACGAGCTTGCCGATGTTTCTCCGCAACTTTATAAAGTTCGGCTTTAATCGACATTCTAGCTATGTCTGATATCACAGCCTTGCGTACTTCTGATCGTTCTTTGGTGAAGTGGATGGAGCGTTGCCCTGAACGCAGATGCTTACGAAGCACCGTCTTGATCTTATGAACATCCTGCGGTCGTACATATACAGCCGTTATTGAGTACCCATTGACCTCAGATTCGTCAACAAACACTCGATAAGGCTGACTCTCACCCCAACCGTCCACTCCAGAGACCCTCGACTCACAAGCATGTCCCCTCACAGCATGCAGGAGACGCAGCCCTCGACCTCGGTGCCGGTCAGGGCGGCCTGACGCAGGCGGATGTAGTAGAGGGTCTTGATGCCCTTGCGCCAGGCGTAGATCTGGGCGCGGTTGACGTCACGGGTGGTGGCCGTGTCCGGGAAGAACAGCGTGAGACTCAGCCCTGGTCCACGTGCTGGGTGGCCACGGCGTAGGTGTCGATGATCTTCTCCGGGCCGATCTCGTAGGCGTCCCGGTAGTACTCGAGGTTGTCATTCGTCATGAAGGGCGCCGGGTAGTAGACGCGGCCGATCTTGCCCTCCTTGCGGATCTCCACCTTGGCCACGATCGGGTGAATCGAGGAGGTGGAGTTGTTGATGTAGGAGATCGAGCCGGTGGGCGGCACGGCCTGCAGGTTGCGGTTGTACAGGCCACCCTTCTTGACCTTCTCGGCCAGCTCAGCCCAGTCCTCACGCGTGGGCACGTGCACGCTGGAGGCCGCGAAGATCTCCTTGACGCGCTCGGTGACCGGCACGAAGTCCTGGGTCACGTACTTCTCGAAGAACTCGCCGCTGGCGTAGGCCGAGTCCTCGAAGCCCACGAAGCTCTCCCCGCGCTCCACGGCCATTTCGTTCGACGCCGTCAGGGCGGCGAACAGGACGCTGGCGAAGTAGACGTTGGTGAAGTCCAGGCCCTCCTCGGAGCCGTAGTGGATGCGCTCGCGCGCCAGGAAGCCGTGGAGGTTCATCTGCCCCAGGCCGATGGCGTGCGACTCGTGGTTGCCCCGGTCGATAGAGGGCACGCTGGGCAGGTGGGTCTGGTCGCTGACGGCGGTCAGGCCGCGCACGGCGGTGCGGATCGTGCGGGCGAAGTCCGGAGAGTCCATCGTCTTGGCGATGTTGAGGCTACCCAGGTTGCAGGAGATGTCCTTGCCCACGTGGGCGAAGGTGAGGTCCTCGTTGAGCTCGCTGGGCTCGGAGACCTGAAGGATCTCGGAGCACAGGTTGGACATGACGACCTTGCCCTTGATGGGGTTGGCCCTGTTGACCGTATCCTCGAACATGACGTACGGGTAGCCGGACTCGAACTGGATCTCGGCCAGGTCTGGAAGAAGGTGCGGGCGTTGATCTTCTTCTTCTTGATGCGCCCGTCGTCCACCATCTTGCGGTACTTCTCGGTGACGTTGATGTCCGCGAAGGGCATGCCGTAGACGCGTTCGACGTCGTAGGGGCTGAAGAGGTACATGTCCTCGTTGTTGCGGGCCAGCTCGAAGGTGATGTCCGGGATGACGACGCCCAGCGAGAGGGTCTTGATGCGGATCTTCTCATCGGCGTTCTCACGCTTGGTGTCCAGGAACCGCATGATGTCGGGGTGGTGGGCGTGCAGGTACACGGCTCCCGCGCCCTGGCGGGCCCCGAGCTGGTTGGCGTAGGAGAAGGAGTCCTCCAGCAGCTTCATGACGGGGATGACGCCGCTGGACTGGTTCTCGATGCGCTTGATGGGGGCGCCCATCTCCCGCAGGTTGCTCAGCAGGAGGGCCACTCCTCCGCCGCGCTTGGACAGCTGGAGGGCGGAGTTGATGCCGCGGGCGATCGACTCCATGTTGTCCTCGATGCGCACGAGGAAGCAGGAGACGGGCTCCCCGCGCTGGGCCTTGCCCTCGTTGAGGAAGGTGGGGGTGGCCGGCTGGAAGCGACCGGACATCATCTCGTCGACGAGGTCGAGGACCAGCTGCTCATCGCCGTCGGCCAGGGTGAGGGCCACCATGGTGACGCGGTCCTCGAAGCGCTCCAGGTAGCGCTTCCCGTCGAAGGTCTTGAGCGTGTAGGACGTGTAGTACTTGAAGGCGCCCAGGAAGGTCTCGAAGCGGAACTTGTGGGCGTAGGCGTCCTTGAAGGCGGACTTGACGAACTCCGGGGAGTACTTGTCCAGGATGTGGCCCTCGTAGTAGCCCTCCTCGACCAGGTACTCGAGCTTTCTCCTCCAGGTCGTGGAAGAAGACCGTGTTCTGGTTGACGTGCTGGAGGAAGTACTGCCGGGCGGCCTCGTGGTCGGCGTCGAACTGGATCCTGCCGTCCGCATCGTAGAGGTTCAGCTTCGCGTTGAGCGCGTGGTAGTCCAGATCCGGGGAGGACACGGTCTCAGAGCCGGTGTCCGTCAGCGTGTCTGCCAAAAGTCTTCCAATCCTTCTTTGACGCGTGCGACGTCCGTGGGGGTGCCGAGCAGCTCGTAGCGGTACAGGAACGGCACCCCCAGCTTGCTGGCGATGATGTCACCCGCCAGGCAGTAGGCCTGGCCGAAGTTGGTGTTGCCCGAGGCGATGACGCCCCGGCACAGGGCCCGGTTGTCCGGGTTGTTGAGGAAGGCGATGACCTGCTTGGGCACCGCCCCCTTGACGGAGCCGCCACCGTAGGTGGGCACGACCAGGACGTACTCCTCGTCCACGGTCAGCGGCGGCTCCGTGCGCCTCAGGGGGATGCGCGCCGTCGGGAAGCCGAGCTTGCCCACGAATCGGTGCGTGTTCTCCGAGGTGGAGGAGAAGTAGACCAGCAGAGGCCCACTACTCACGGCGCGGCCCCCGCGGCCTCAGACCGCGACGGACTCGACGGCCAGGGCGAGGGTCTTGATCTTGTCCGGACGGAAACCGGACCAGTGGTCCTCTCCGGCGACGACGACGGGGGCCTGGGCATACCCCAAGGACTTGACCTGCTCGAGGGCCTGAGCGTCCAAGGAGATGTCCACCGTCTCGTAGGACAGGCCGGCCTTGTCCATGGCGCGGTAGGTGGCCGTGCACTGGACACAGTTGGGCTTGCTGTAGATGGTGATCGCCATGTCCGTCTCTTCCTCAAGGTCGGGTGGCGGTGACTGCGGCCCGTCCCCGGACAGGGACTGCGCCGACGGCACCACACGCTTGTCATTCACGGGAGGCCAGAACGGCCCCGCGGAGCAAGACACTACCCCTTGGGGTGATCCGGGTCCATCACCCCAAGATAGTGTGTTCAACGTGGCCCTGTGCACACCACCCCTCCCCTCTGTGGAAAACGTTCACCTCACTGTGGACGGCTGGTGGAGACAGTCCATGGAAGCCTCGCTGGAGAAGCCCGACCCCATCCCCGCAATCCGCACAACGATGGTCCTGCATGGGTACGACATCTATTCGAGCCCCTTAACCACAGGGAGGACCGGTCGTCGTCGTCGCTCTACCCCCAGCCCTGGGGATGGAGACGCAGAATTCACCCTCTCAGCCGCGCCCGTTCGGCGTGTCGCCACATCCAGCAAACACCCAGCAAGCGGTCGGCGCCGAAAGTTGTTGAAGGTGATTATTCCGAGTGCCACCTCCCGCCCATGTCGCACCACAGGATCGGAGAGGGAAGACGGCGCATCCGGAGTATTCAGCCTCATACCAAGGAGGAGGCTCACGCTCTAGCGTCATCTACCCAGATGGATCTATCGTTATGATATCGTAATAATACGGTTCCCAACCCATCTCCCCCAAGGACGTCCTCATGCAGCAGGTGTTGCAAGATCTACCGCTGACACTGGCCTACATCGGCTCCGATCTGGTGGCCATCGCGCTCTTGGTCGGGGCGCTCTACATCCCGCGCCACGGGCGCCGAGACCTCGTAGCCGCCTACATCGGCGTTAACGTGGGTGTCCTGGCCGTCACCCTGCTGCTGTCAACGAGCGACAGCGTCGGAGCCGGCCTGGGACTGGGACTCTTCGGCGTTCTGTCCATCATCCGCCTGCGCTCCTCCTCCCTCGCCCAGGGGGGAGGTGGCCTACTTCTTCGCGGCCCTGGCCCTGGGCCTGCTCGGTGGCATCAAGAGCAAGCACATCAGCCACTCATCATCGTCGCCATCCTCATGCTCCTCATCCTCGCCTCCCTGTGGGTGGGCGACCACCCGGCGCTCTTGCGCCGCAACCGCAACCAGGTCATCACCCTCGACCGGGCCATCAGCAACGAGAACGAGCTCATCACCGAGCTCGAGGACCTGCTCGGCGCCCAGGTGCGCAGCGTGGACCTCAAGAGCCTGGACCTGGTCAACGACACCACCATCGCGGAGGTTCACTACCGGCTACGTCCTCGGCCCCGTACGGTCAAAACGGCTCAGCCGCCGGCCGCCCAGGTGAAGCAGGAGGAGGTGGCGCAGAGTCCCCACCTGGTTCAGGAGGCTCCGTCTCAGGCCTCCGGTCAGGTTCAGCCCACCAGTCAGCAATTCTGGCCCGAGGCCCCCGTGGCCGACAGCGCAGCGAGAGCGGCCACCGCGCCACCCCGGTACGACTGGATCACCGGTCACCAGCAGTAGGCCCCCCAGCAGCACGCGCAGGAGAGCAACCCACCATCCATGGTGCAGCCCCGCTACAACTGACCGCGTCGACGCCGCATAGACATCGCACACCCTTCCCACCTCATCGCATCCACCGCGCGCCAGTCAGGCGGCCACCGCTCCCACCCAGCAGCGCCGGCTCCCCCGCCCCCGCGACTCCCGATCCCGGAAAGGACCGCACCGTGCTGAACACCGACGGCATCAACACGATCACCCTCGCCGAGCTCAACTCCGAGGCGAGTCTCCTGACCCGCATGGACCGCAAGTATCTGGTGCCCCCGGGCGACACCCAGCACGTCATCAGCCACCTGGCCCCACGGGCGCAGGTCCTCCAGATCGACGGCCTGCGCCACTTCCGCTACGCCTCGACCTACTTCGACACCCCCGGCCTGGACGCCTTCTTCCTGGCGGCCCGCAAGCGCCGTCGGCGTTACAAGATCCGCACCCGCACCTACCTGGACTCCGGACTGTGCTTCCTGGAGGTCAAGACCAACGGGTCGCGCGAGGCCACGGTCAAGGACCGTTTCAAGTACGATCCCGACGATGCCGATCGCGTCACCCCCGACGGTCGTCTGTTCGTCATCGAGCGCCTCGTGGAGTCCGGCACCTGCGCCCCGGACGAGGCGCGCATGATCGCCGACGCCCTCGTTCCGGTCATGGACTCCACCTACAGCCGCACCACCCTGCACCTGCCCTACGACGAGGCCCGTGCCACCTTCGACACCCAGCTCACCTGGGACCTGTTCGGCCCTGACGGGAAGCGCCTCGAGCAGGGCGTCTCAGTGGATCACCTCAACGTCGTCGAGACGAAGAACCCCTCCACGGCCTCCCCCACGGACCGCCTCCTGTGGCATCAGGGGCACCGGCCGGCCCGCATCTCGAAGTACGCCACCGGCATGGCGCTGCTGTACGCGAACCTGCCCACCAACCGGTGGAACCGCACCATCAAGCGGGACCTGGGGCGCTACTGGCGTCAGGCCCAGTCGCGCCAGCTCGCGGCCTGAGCAACAGGCATCACGCTCCTCCCCACTCGTCAGCGCCTTCGGAGGTCACGGGCACTACCCGCCTCCGGAGGCGCTGTTCGTCGCCTCATGCCGCGGCGGCTCAAGTCATGCCTCCCCCATGCCCTGTTCACAGCGCGCTCATGGAATGCGCCCGTTGACTGTTTCTTACCGGACGGAGCCGCACGGCACCACGGCGCGCTGAGGACTCACCTCTGCCGCCCACCCCACGGCCTGGCCCCGTCGCCGGTCCGATTGACCCGACAGGAGCCTCCCGATGAGCCTGACCACCCTGACCTACATCGCCGCCGACCTGATCGCCCTCACCGCCCTGGTCGGGGCGCTCTACGCCCCACGCCACTCGCGCAAAGACCTCATGGCCGCCTACATCGGCGTTAACGTGGGTGTCCTGGCCGTCACCCTGCTGCTGTCGACGGCGAGCGTCGCGGCCGGCCTGGGACTGGGGCTCTTCGGCGTCCTGTCCATCATCCGCCTGCGCTCCACCGAGCTGGCCCAGCACGAGGTGGCCTACTTCTTCGCCGCTCTGGCCCTGGGCCTGCTCGGCGGGATCCAAACCGCACCGATCGGGATGGTGGCGGCCCTCATGGGCACCGTCGTCGCAGCCCTGTGGGTCGGCGACCACCCCGCGCTCATGCGCCGCAACCGCCACCAGGTGATCGTCCTCGACCACGCCATCACCAGCGAGACCGCACTCATCGCCCACCTGGAGCGCACCCTGGGCGGGCAGGTCCGCTCAGTGGAGGTTCAGCGCCTCGACCTGGTCAACGACACCACCACCGTCGACGTCCGCTTCCAGATGCCGCGCCACACCCCCGCTGAGTTCAAGACCGCCCCGGCCTCCGACGACGTCGCCCCCGCCCCGCAGCCGGCCGCCGAGCCGACCGGCGCCGTCCGCGGGACGCAGACCGCCCAGCCCTGGAGCGGCACGCGCCTGAGCACCGCACAGGCCGACACCCGTCCCCAGCCCATGGAGACCCAGCCCCTCACGATGACGCCGGCCGCCCAGTACGTCACCCGCTCCAGCAGCCAAGCACCCTCGCCCACGACCGTGGCCTCGCGCTGACCGCTGCCCCGGACGAACCCGACAGGACAGACCAGGACAGACAAGGACCCCGATGATGACCACGACCAATATCTCGATGGCGATCCCAACGGCGACTGTGAGAACCTCCCCGGCAGCGTCCTCCGCGGGGTCTCAGGCTCCGACGTCGGCACCCCTGAGCGCCGACCACCTGGCCTCGACCAGCCTCGCCGAGCTCAACGGCGCCGCCGGCCTGCTCACCCGGGTGGACCGCAAGTACCTGGTGCCGATGGAACGCGCGCAGGACCTCGTGGACGGGCTCACCTCCGACGCCCGGGTCCTGGACATCGACGGGAGGCGCCGCTTCTCCTACGCCTCGACCTACTTCGACACCCCGGGGCTGGAGGCCTTCATGCTCACGGCCCGCAAGCGGCGTCGGCGCTTCAAAGTGCGCACCCGCACCTACCTGGATACCAGCCTGTGCTTCCTGGAGGTCAAGACCCGCGGCGCACGCGGCACCACCGTCAAGCGGCGCATGGGCTACCACCCCGACGACGCCTCCCGCCTCACCGGCCCGGGCCGCGCCTTCGTGGCCGCCTGCCTGGCGAGCACGGGGGTCACCGGTCCGGCTGCGGCCCAGGATATCGCCGCCGCACTGCGGCCGGTGCTGGCCACCACCTATGAGCGCACCACCCTGCACCTGCCTGAGGGCGAGGCCCGGGCCACCATCGACACGGCCCTGACCTGGCGGCGTCTGACTCCGGCGGCACGCGAGAGGACCACCGCCGACACCGGGGCCCCGCAGGCCCTGCGCCCGGCCCACTTGACCACGGCCATCGACGGCGGCGAACCGGTGGCGGTGGCGGGCATCGCCGTCGTCGAGACGAAGAACCCGGCCACGCCCTCGCCTGCGGACCGGGCCCTGTGGGACGCCGGCCACCGCCCCGCCCGCATCTCGAAGTACGCCACCGGCATGGCGCTGCTCCATCCCGAGCTGCCCGCCAACCGTTGGTACCGGACCCTGACTCACGAGCTCGCCGACCTGTTCGGCACCGACCGCTCCGACCTGGAGAGCATCGGCGCCACGCGCGCCACTGCGAGCGCCGCCTGAGCGCCGCGCTCAGACCACCCACGATCCGACACCGGACCCGAGAAGAACCCGAGAAGAAGAGGCCCAGAAACCATGAAGACCACCAAGACGACGACCAAGCCCCTTCACCGACTCCGCCGCCGGGCGACCGGAGCCGTTGCGTTCCTGGCCGCGATCGCCCTGGCGGCCGGCTGCTCGACCTCCTCGGCCTCCGGCAACGCCAGCGCCTCGAGCTCGAGTGAGTCGGACACGACGTGGACGACGATCTCCTCGTCGGTCGCCACGGCGTCGACCGGCGCGAGCGTCTCCGACATCCTGGGGGCCAACGCCTCGGTGGAGGACGCCTCGAGCTCCGCGGACGACGCCGGGACCCCGGACACGTCGTCGGCCACCACGATCACGCTGTCGGGCTCGTCGGCCTCGGCCAGCGGGTCGGCGTCGGGCAACGTGAAGGTCGACGGCGGCACCGTCACCATCAGCGGCACCGGCACCTACGTCATCAGTGGCGAGCTCAGCAACGGGCGGATCGTCGTCAACGCCCCGAAGGCCGACGTGCGCCTGGTCCTCAGGGGCGCGAGCATCACGAGCTCGGACGGGCCGGCCATCGACATCCAGGACGCCGGTAAGGCGATCGTGGTTCTGGCCAAGGACTCCAAGAACACGCTGACCGACGGCGCGAGCTACGCCTCGGGGCAGGAGGCCACCGCGGCCCTGTTCTCCTCCGACACCCTCACCATCACCGGGACCGGCCAGTTGGACGTGACCGGCTCCTACAAGGACGGCATCTCCTCCAAGAACGGCCTCATCATGACCGGTGGCACCACCATCAAGGTCAAGGCCGCCGACGACGGTCTGCGCGGCAAGGATCACCTGGTGGTGGAGTCCGGGACGCTGACGGTGGAGGCCGGCGGCGACGCCTTGAAGTCCAGTGAGGGCGATGATGAGACGAAGGGCTTCATCTCCCTGGGCAAGGCGAGCATCACGCTGACCTCTACCGACGACGCGATCTCGGCGACCACGGACGTCACCGTGAAGGACACGACCCTGACGATCACGGCCGGTGGCGGCCAGGCCAACGCCACGGTTGAGGAGCAGGCCCCGCCCGGGCAGGAGTCGACGGCGGACTCCTCGACGCCCTCGCCCAAGGGAATCAACGCCGGGGTGAGCTACACGCAGGACTCCGGAAAGGTCACCGTCAACGCGGCCGATGAGGGGCTGCAGGCGCCGTTCGTCAACGTGGCGGGCGGGGAGCTGTCCATCGCGGCGGGCGACGACGGCATCAACGCCTCCAACGGCGACCACGTCATTGAGGGGCATGAGAACGCCGACTCCGAGTCCGACGACGGCTCGGTGCTCACGATCAGCGGCGGCGAGGTGGAGGTCTCCTACGCCTCCTCCGACGGTATCGACTCCAATGGCTCGGCCTATGTTAAAGGCGGGATCGTGGTGGTGTCGGGGCAGGCGGGTGCGATGGACGGCTCGGTGGACGCCAACGGCGAGAGCCAGTTCGTGGGGGTGACGGGCTCGCCGTCGGTGAGCGCGGGGGACACGCTCACCGTCACGGACGCCTCGGGGGCACAGGTGGCCTCGGTCAAGGTGGACTTCACGGCTGAGGCGATCACAGTGCTGGGGCTCAAGGAGTGCCAGCAGTACACGGTGGCGACGTCGTCGGGCGGCTCGGCCACGGGGACGGCCTCGGCGCTGTCGGCCGGGATGGGCGGCCCCATGGGTGGTGGTGGCGCCGGTGGTCAGGGAGGCCAGGGCGGTCAGGGCGGTCAACCCGGCGGCGGCCAGGGCCAGCAGTCCAGCAACCAGAACAGCAAGTCCAGCACCGCCCAGAGCAGCTGACCCGGGGTGGACACCGAAGGTGGGGGCCGCAGCGCAACGCTGCGGCCCCACACTCGAACAACATGCCGTGCTGGCGAGCTCGGTTCCTTCCAAGATCGAGCCCCTGTCCGTCAGGTCTGCGTCAGCTGCTGACGAGTCTGCTCACGGTGCTCCTCAATCCATGTGGCCACCGACGTTGGTAGGCCTTCGGCGTCACCGGCCGCCCAGGCCTGACAGAACCGTTCGATCATCTCGTCAACGACGTCAAGAACGTCATCGTCGTCGACATTGAGAGCCGCTTGAAGCCGTGCGAAGTGATCCCGGGAGATCTCCGAGAGTCGCGTTGTACCGAAGAAGGGGGAGGCCCAGGTCTGCCTGTTGGGGGTAGACGGCCGTGCATACGAGGTCGTAGGCGGGAGAGAGCCGCGCTATCTTCCGATCCGGGTAGATGAGTGACCAGTTCTTGAGGTGGGCGTCCCCGTTCCCGACAAACAGGTTGAAAACCGTCCGGCGCACCATCTCCCGCAGCGAGGCATGATCCCGCCCGCGGTAGGCGATGGCGGCAACGGCCTCAACCGTGGAGCGGTACTTCCCCTCACCAAGACCGAAGCGTCCCAGCACCTGGGCGAAGTCCTCAATATGCACGCGCCCTTCGGCGGTCCGATCGAAGCGGCGCACCACGTAGGCCTCGTCCTCATCAGACGGCCATGCTCCTTCTCCCAGCTCATCCACCTGATTGCGGTGCCTCACGTGAACCTCGGGAACTTCGATACCGACCTCGCCTGCCAACCACATCACAGCGGCCTCGTTCGCCACGAGCCCCGGATAGTTCCCATCAGGTGTTTTCACGATCCAGCCGCCATCCTCACCATGGGCGGGGAGTACCAGGCGGTCGCCCTCCTGGCGCATGGAGAACTTCAGCCCCATCCCCGCCAAGGAGAAGCGCAGGCGTGCGGAAGGTTTGGGCACGTTCACGAGCCCACCAGCCGCTGCCTCGAAACCCTCATCGACAGGCGCATCGGGATCGGGGACGACCTGGACGGCTCCGGGCAGATCCGCCCCGATCCGCGTAAGGAGGTCGATCTCACGGTTGGTGTCGACTCCCTGCTCACGAGCAATCAGCTCCCTGAGGCGCCCCTCGGGCAGGAGATTGGAGAACCACGCGGGCACCCAGTTGGTCGCCCGAGCTGCTTGCGCGGATGGTCCTCGAACCAGCGCCCCAGCACTGCGCGGTTCGGACGGTCCCAGTAGTCCCGGTCGAAGACGAACTTCGTGAAGGCGTCTCTGCGATGGATCGCACCGACATGCTCCCCGTGGAGGAGTACCGCGTAGACCGCCTCCATCATGACGCTTCACCTTCCTGCCAGTCCTCGTCGGTGAAGTAGTCACCGAGCGGTGGGGTGTCCTCGTGCCCGTATGCGGTCCGCGCCCTGATGAAGTTATCGAGGTAGCTGCGCAGCAGCTCAGTTCTCGCCTCTATAGCGTCGTTGTACTGGTTCTCCTGGAGGTCATGCAGGATCTGCTCGTTCAGAAGCAACGAGGCGAGATCGGACTCACCATCCAGGAGAGAGAAGAGATCTTGACGATCCCTTGTCGAGATCACCTTGTTAGCGGCGACAGGGGCTCCGTCCGGAAGAGCGGAGGCCGGGACCAGGTCGGAGACAATACCTCGCGGCGTCGTCTCCCCCTCGAGTTGCGCAGCCAGCGTCTCCACTGTTAATAGGGCGCCCGAGTCAGGATCCACCGGTTCCAGGTTCCACATCGCAGCGAGGATCACCTTGCTGTCGGAGCGAGTGGCTCGGAACACATGGAGATCAGGGACCTGCGGAAGGTTCGAGAGTGCCGCAGCGTTGAGAAGTCTTTGGACCGACTCCGACTCCTGACCAGGGACGAGACAGGCAGCCATATCGCGAAGGTCCGTCTGCGAGCCATTGATACCGAGGTCATCAGCGCCGACGCTCGTGCGCCAGAACCAGCGTCGAAGCAGTTCAAGATTACGGTCCTGAGCGTGCGGGAAGAAGGCGAAGAATCTTGCCAGAACCAGCAGTTGGAATCGAAACGGAAGGAACGTCATATGGGGGATACCGCACTGCTGGAGGAACAGCACGGCATCCACAAGAGACCGCTCCGTTTCCAGATACGCCTCCTCCTGACTTTCATTGGGAAATCACTGACAGCCCGACGACTCGGGGAGAATTCCCCATGAACGTCGCGGGTGACGTCCGTGTGGCGTCGCACCAGGAGCGCCTGAACCACGACCTTGTCCGCCAAGACACCGAAATGGGTTCGCTCGTCAATGTGCGCGGCAATACCCGTCGTCGTCAACCCATCACTCGGACCACCGTGGATCGCATCGAAGATCTCCGCGGCATTGAGCTCTTACCCCGATTATTGATTCGGTCGAACACCTCCCGAAGAACCACCTCATCAGCATCCTCCATGATGGTCGCAGGGACCGAGACATCAGCGAGTCTCCCGGTCACATCCTGGATATGCGAGGCATACTCCGTTCCATCAGGATTGTCTCTCAACCACGCCAGTGCACGTCCCAGATCGAACAGGTCGGGTAAAGGCACGATGAGTGATGCCCCCTGAATCACGCACAGGGACAACCTTCTGCTCCTCCAAGGAATACCCCAGGGAGAACCTTGGGTCGTGCGCACCTTCTGGGTCCATGACGTTGACGAGGCTGGTGATGCGTTGCTGACCATCCACCACCCACAGGGCATCCAGGATGCTGCCGGCTTCAATGTCAAGGGCACCGATCCTCAGATGTTCCGCTTCAGCCTCCCGCTTCCAAAGCAGAAGGCTGCCGATCGGATAGCCACGAAGCACGGAGTCAACGAGATTGAGGACATCCTGCTTCTCCCAGCGGAAGGAGCGCTGGAACTGCGGCACGCGCAGACGGCCGGATTTCACCAGTGAGCGCAGTTGCGCAATGCTGTAGCTCTGGCTGCTGGAGACTGCCTGCGGTTCGCTCATACATCAATTATGCCGAACCGTGCCGACATCATCGATACGCCCTTAAGACCGCCCATCGCTCCTGACGGCGATCAGCACTCCACGACGTTGACGGCCAGGCCGCCGCGGGAGGTCTCCTTGTACTTGGCGAGCATGTCCTCGCCGGTCTGGCGCATCGTCTCGATGACGGTGTCGAGGCTGACGGTATGCCGGCCCTCGCCCCACAGGGCCATGCGGGCGGCGTTGATGGCCTTGACGGCGGCCACCGCGTTGCGCTCGATGCAGGGGATCTGGACGAGTCCACCCACCGGGTCGCAGGTGAGCCCCAGGTTGTGCTCCATGGCGATCTCGGCGGCATTCTCGACCTGGGCAGGCGTCCCACCCAGGGCCTCGGCCAGGCCGGCGGCCGCCATCGAGGAGGCCGAGCCGACCTCCCCCCTGGCAGCCCACCTCGGCCCCGGCGATCGAGGCGTTGGTCTTGATGAGTCCGCCCACGGCAGTGGCGGCCAGCAGGAAGCGGCGGGCGCCGTCATCGTCGGCACCGGGGATGAAACGCTCATAGTAGGCCAGGACCGCCGGGACGATACCGGCCGCACCGTTGGTGGGGGCGGTGACGACGCGGCGCCCGGCGGCGTTCTCCTCGTTGACCGCGAGCGCGAACAGGTCCACCCAGTCCATGCCGCGCAGGGGGTCGGCCATGATGAAGGCGGCGGCCGGGCCACTCGACTGGGCGCACAGCCGCTCGTGAAGGGCCTTGGCGCGGCGGCGCACCCCGAGCCCGCCGGGCAGGATGCCCTCGGCACTCATGCCGGCCTCGATGCAGGCGCGCATCGTGGTGCGCAGGCGGTCCAGGTAGGCCATGACCTCGTCCCGACTGCGGGCGGAGAGCTCGTTGGCCAGGACGACCTCGGACACGCTCAGGCCCTCGCGCTCGCAGATCGCGAGCATCGCGGCCGATGTGGTGAAGGGGAAGGGGCGCGGGGGTGGCGTGGGCCTGGGTGGCGGAGGCGGTCGCCAGGGCCTGGATCGACGGCGCCCCGGGGGTGCCGACGTCCTCCATGACGAAGCCGCCGCCCACGGAGTAGTAGGTGCGGCGCAGGATCTCGGCGCCGCTGACGCAGTAGGCCGTCAGGGTCATGCCGTTGACGTGGTAGGGCAGGACCCGCCCGGGCAGGAAGTGGATGTCGGCGCTCGGGCTGAAGGGGATGGGGCCGACGCCGTCGACCACCAGCTCGCCGGCGGCCCCGACCTCCTCCATGAGGGACTCGCACACGACGGCGGGGACCGTCTCGGGCTCGTAGCCGGACAGGCCCATGACGGCGGCACGGTCGGTGGCGTGCCCGCGGCCGGTGGCGCCGAGCGAGCCGTAGAGCTCGACGGTGACGCGGGTGGGCTGCGGAAGGCCGGCGCCGGGGACCGGTGAGGCGCACTCACCGTCGGACGCTCCCACGCCGCCCAGGCGGACCGCCTCGGCGAGGGCCCGGCTGAAGGCGCGGCCGGCCCGCATGGGGCCCACGGTGTGGGAGGAGGGGCCGATGCCGATGCGCATGAGGTCGAAGACACTCAGCGGGCGGGGCGCCTGCTCGACGTCGATGGCCCCGGCCAGGAGGGCGGCGGGCGTGGCCGTGTCCAGCGCCGTGGAGACGAGCGCGGTCTCCTGGACGGCGGGTGCTTCGGTGACCGTCGTGGTCGCAGAACCGGCTGCGGAATCGGGGGCGTCTGACGAGGTGGAGAGGCTGCGGAGGGGCACGCCCTTAATGATGCACGCCCGCCGCCCGGGACCCAACTCGGTGCCGGCTCCTTCAGTCCGTGGGGCGCACCAGCCACCAGGCAGCGTAGGGCGGCACGGGCACGCGCCCCTCCCGCTCCGTCCATTGACGTGGAGCCGACGGGGACCGTGTCGGTCAGGACGTCGATGGCCCCCATGACCCCGAGCCGGGCGAGTTGGTCGGCGGCCACCGACCGCCACTGCGGCGTCACGTTGTACACGCCCACGAAACTGCCGCGCGGGTGGTCGCGGTAAGTCACCAGCACCCCGGGGTCGTCGACGTCCTGGACCTGGGTGCGCACGGCGGCATCAAGTTGGGGCAGGCCGGCGCGCACCTGCGCCATGCGCGCCAGGTCGGTGAAGACGCGCCCCTCGACGGTGGAGCGGTCGTGCCGGTTGGCCAGCCGGGCCTCATCGAGGCGGGGTCGCCCGGCCCAGCGCGAGTCGGCCTCGTGGCCGGGCTCGGTGTCCCAGTTGGGGTCGTTGGATTGGGCGAGCTCGTCCCCGCTCCACAGGACGGGGATGCCGCCCCAGCCGTAGAGGATGGCGTGGGCCATGCGCAGGGCGTGGATCCGCTCCTCACGCCAGGTCCACAGCGACTCGACCTCGTGCTCGGGGGTCTCGTCAGTGACGCCCTCCCAGGCCTCAGCGGCGGCCTCGATCCCGATGAGCGAGGCGGCCGTCCCGGCGATGCGCCGGTCCCCGGTGGCCGGGTTGTGCTGGAAGACGAGGCCCGCGGCGTCGGAGGTGGGGTACTCGCCGCTGTACCAGTCGGCCAGGAAGGACCGGTGGTCGTAGCCGGACAGGCCCACGGCGGCCGCGTCGTCGTCATCGATGGCCCAACCGATGTCGTCGTGGCAGCGCAGGTAGGTGATCCAGGCGGCGGTGGAGGGCTCGACCGGCAGGTTCTGGAGCGCCTCGACGGCCAGCGTCGTGTCGCGCGCGGCGAGCATGGACCAGACCTGAACCATGAGGGAGTTGTGGTAGGCCAGGTCGGAGACCTTGCCGGTGTACTTGCCCTGGCCCAGGTACTGGAGGAGCTCGGTGGGGGCGACGATCGCCTCGGCCTTGAGGTCGACGGCGGGGCAGGCGATGCGGGTCAGTGCGCGCAGGACCTCGGTGATGGCGTGGACCTCGGGCTGGCCCTGGCAGTCGGTGCCCAGGCGCTTGATGGTGAAGGCGATGGCGTCCAGGCGCAGCACCTCGACGCCGCGGTTGGCCAGGTCCAGGACGATGCCGGCGAACTCGGCCATGACGTGGGGGTTGCGCCAGTTGAGGTCCCACTGGAAGGAGTTGAAGGTGGTCCACACCCAGCCGCCCGCACCGTCGTCCCAGGTGAAGTTGCCGGGGGCGAAGTCGGGGAAGACCTCCGGGAGGGTGCGCTCGTAGGCGTCGGGCTCGGTGCGGTCGGGGAAGATGAGGAAGTAGTCGCGGTAGCGCTGCTCGCCGGCGCGGGCCCGCACCGCCCACTCATGCTCGACGGCTACGTGGTTGAGGACGAGGTCCACCACGAGGGAGATGCCCTCGGCGCGCAGCTCGCCGGCCAGGTGCTCGAGGTCGTCCATGGTGCCCAGGTCGGGGCGCACGGTGCGGTAGTCGGCCACCGCGTAGCCGCCGTCGGAGTCACCGGGGCGCGGGGTGAGCAGGGGCATGAGGTGGAGGTAGGTGACGCCCAACTCGCGCAGGTAGTCGATCCGCTCCTCCACGCCGCGCAAGGTGCCGGCGAAACGCTCGGTGTAGGCGGCGTATCCGATACGGCCGGGGTGCTGTGCCCAGGCGGGGTCGAGGGTGCGGGCCAAGTCCAGGCGGCGCAGACCGTAGTCGCGCTCCGCGTAGGCCCGGGCGGCCAGGGCCAGCAGGTTGAGGGCCTCCTCCTCGGCGGCGTCGCCGTAGAGGGTGGTGAGCCCGTCGAGGAGGTCGGGGTACCAGGCCTCGGCACGTGTGAGGAAGATGTCCCGCCTCGACGGCCTCGAGTGGGTCGAGGACGTGGAAGACGATGTCGTTGAGGGAGGCGGGGAGTGGGGCGGCGGCGCTCATGAATCCATGGTCCCCGATTCGACGCCGTCGCGGTACTGATTTCCTCATCGTCCCGTCGTCCGGAGCATCAGGATCCGACGGCGTCGTAGGACTCGCGGTGGGCCAGGATCTGGGCGGAGTGGGTATGGATCCAGGTGCGCAGCGCGTCGATGGGCGACTGGAGGCTGCGCCCCAGATCGGTCAGCTCGTAGTCGACCCGCGGCGGCACGCCCGGCAGCTGGGTGCGGGTCACCAGGCCGTCACGCTCCATGGATCGCAGCGTCTGGGTGAGGACCTTGGGCGTCACCCCGCCGATCCTCGAGCGCAGCTCGCCGAAACGGCTCGGCCCGTCGGCCAGGACCATCACCACCAACGGCGTCCAGCGGTCGACGACGTGGCGCAGCACCGTGCGCGACGGGCAGGCGGGCGAGAGGATATCGAAGTCGAAGACCGCCGTCCGGGATCCATCCCCGGCGGGAGCCGCACAGCATGGAGCGCTCCTCCGAGGAACAACCTCTCCTAACTCGCCCGGGGAAAGCTCTATCGCGCTCTCCGCGCCCACGGTGCCAGCACTCCTCGCACTGCTGGCGCTGCCTCGTGCAGCCTCCCGACGCTCAGCCATCAGCCCCTCAGTTCGAGACACGACACACTCCCTTAGTTACTTTGAGGTACTCAGTATCTAGATCATACCATTGAGTCGTCGCGAGGTGGTCGGCACCCGCCGCACCCACCTCGGAGCGGCATCCCACCTACCTGGAGGAAGACTCATGAAAATCACTGTCATCGGAGGAACCGGCATGGTCGGCTCGGCCACCGTCACCGAGGCCGCCGGCCGCGGCCACGAGGTCGTCTCCGCCTCGCGCTCGGGCCGTCACGCCGAGGGCGCCGCACAGGACGTCACCCTCGCCCTGACCGACACACAAGCCGTCGTTGACCTCATCAACAGCTCCGACGCCACCGTCATCACGGTCTCCGCCGGCCGCGGGGAGTCCGCCCAGCCCGTCATCGACGCCCACCGGGCCCTCATCGCCGCAGCCCCCACCGGTCGGCTCATCGTTGTCGGCGGCGCCGGCTCCCTGCTCACGCCTGACGGCACCCGCTTAGTGGACACTCCCGGATTCCCCGAGGAGTACAAGACTGAGGCCCTGGCCTTCGCCGAGGTCCTCGACCTCTACCGCGAGGCTGGCAGCGCTCTGAACTGGACCCTGCTCTCCCCCGCCGCACAGTTCACCGACAAGCCGCGCACCGGCACCTACACCGAGGGTGCCGACCAGCCCGCGGGCAGTGAGATCTCCGTGGCCGACTTCGCCGTCGCCCTGGTGGACGAGGCCGAGAAGGACGCGCACCGCGGCCGCCGCTGGACCATCGCCAACGCCTGAGCCCATCGCCACTCACAGCGCGCCCGCCGAGCCGGGCCGGTTCCATGCGGCCGGCCCGGCTTGGCTCGTACGCCCCGGCCGGTGCAGGCTAGAGGGCATGACTGCCATCGCCCTGACCATCGCCGGCTCCGAGGCCTCGGGCGGCGCCGGCGCCCAGACCGACCTCAAGACCTTCCACACCCTCGGCGTGTTCGGCTGCACGGCCCTGACCTGCATCGTCTCCATGGATCCCCAAGGACGGGTGGAACCACCGCTTCGTCCCGGTGGACCCCGGTGTCATCGCCGACCAGATCGAGACCCTGCACCTCTGTTCACTCCCGCATCGACGCCGTCAAGATCGGCATGCTGGGCACGGCACCCACCATCGACGTCGTCGAGCAGGCCCTGGAGACCCTACGACTTCCCCGCCGTGGTGCTCGACCCGGTCCTCATCTGCAAGGGCCAGGAGTTCGGGGGCGCCCTCGAGGGTGGACAACGCTCTGCGCACCAAGATCCTGCCGTGCGCCACGATGACCACCCCGAACCTGTTCGAGGCCGCCACGCTGGCGGGCATGGAGGAGATCACCACCGTCGAGCAGCTCAGGACGCCGCCAAGCGCATCCACGACCAGGGTGTCCCCAATGTCCTGGCCAAAAGGCCGGCCCGTCGCTGGGCACCGGCACCGCACTGGACGTCTTCTACGACGGCACCACCCTGGAGGTTCTCGAGGTTGAGGCCGTGGGCACCGAGCGCGTCCACGGCGCCGGCTGCACCCTGGCTGCCGCGGTGACCGCCGAGCTCGCCAAGGGCGCCTCCCCGCTCGAGGCCGCCGTCACCGCCAAGGAGGTCGTCTCCTCCTCCATTCGGCACGGCCTGCGCGGCAACATGCCCTTCCTCTACGTCTACCAGGGCGAGTACCGGCCGGCCTGAGGCGCCCTCGCCACCGAGGCGCATCCCAGTTCCTCACCGATCTTTCCGCTTCACCATCCGCCGCCGACGGTTATCCAGCCCGTCGGCGGCGGACTTTCACCATCGGTAGATAGACAACCCTAGTAACTAGGTAGCCTATCAAACCATGGACTCATCAGCAGCGCGCCTCCTGCGCGGATTCCTGGAACCCTGTCTGCTCTCACGTTGCTGGCCGAGCACGCCGACTACGGGCTGTCCCTGGCACAGCGGCTCGCCGTCGCCGGGACTGGACGAGGTGCCCGGCGGCACGCTCTACCCGGCTCTCATGCGCCTGGAGAAAGCGCGGTCTCGTCGCGGTCTCTTGGCGCCCCTCCACCGCCGGTCCCGCCCGCAAGTACTACGAGCTGACTGACGCCGGGCACACGGGCTCGCCGCGCGACGGGCCGAGTGGCGGACCTTCTCCACGGCGGTCGGTGCTCTCATCGAGGGCCGGAGGGTGCACACGGAGGCTCCCCTCATGAGCCGACCCGAGGAGGCCAGGGACCCGGCGCCGGACACGACGGCCGACTGGTACCGAAGCTTCGAGGTGGAGCTCGCCTCCCGAGGCCTGCCGACCTCCGAGGTCGAGCGCACAGCTGCCTCAGCCCGGGCCGAGGCCGAGGCAGCCGGAGCGACCACCCGGCGACCTGTACGGTCCGGCAGTCCTCTACGCCCGCGAGGTCGCCTCCGCACTGCGGGACTACCAGGCTGACGCACCCGCTCCCCACCACGGCCGCTCCCGTCGTCCTGCGCCTGACGGACGTCTCCGCGCGCCGCGGCAGGCACACAGTCCTATCCGGCATCAACCTCACCCATCCACCACGGCGAGATCGTCGCCGTCGTCGGAGCCAACGGCGCCGGCAAGTCGACCCTGCTTCAGCTGTGCGCGGGCCTGCTGCGCGCAAGCGGTGGGGAGCATCGAGAGGACGCCGAACTTCGGCTACGCGCCTCAGCTCGACTCCTTGGCGCCGCTGCTGACGGTGGACGAGCACCTCCGGCTCTTCGGGGCCGCACGCAGGGATCCGGCAAGGCCGCTCCGTCTCGACGGGCCACCGCCTCCTCACCCGCCTGGGCTGGACCGCTCGCGGAGACCAGACCGCCGGGACGCTCTCGGGTGGGACCCAGCAGAAGCTCAACGTCACTCTCGCCCAGCTCGACGCCCCCGATCTGCTCCTGCTGGATGAGCCCTACCAGGGCATGGACGCCCCTGGCCTACGAGGACCTGTGGGCCCTCATCTCGGCCTGGCGCACCTCGGGCGCAGGCGTCCTGCTGGTCACCCACCTGCTGCGTGACGTCGACCTGGTCGACCGCGTCGTCGAGCTGCCGGCCCCACAGGGAGGACGCCGGCCGAACAATCCACCGAATGCCCCGACGGGCACAACGAAAGGGAGTCGGCATGAACACGTCACCTGACCAGTCCACGCCGCAGACCGAGTGGGACCGCGCCGAGGGCGCCCGGTTCCGGTCGACGGCCGCGACCACGGGCCTGGTCGCACTCATCACCCTGCGTGAGCTCGCCCGACGGCGCGGCGCCCTCGCGCTGGCGACCCTGCTACCGCTGACCTTCTACCTGGTGCGCCTGGAGACGCACTGGACCGCCATCCGGCTCCTGTCGATCGGCCTGGGCTGGGCGACGGCAACGCTGGCACTGTTCACACAGGGTCTCGTCCCGCTCAGTGGACCGCCGCCTCGCTGTCAGCGGGGCTCCACCCGCGACCCCTGCTGCTGGGCCGCCACCTCGCGGTACTCGGGCTCGGGTGGATCATCGGCCTGCTCTACAGCGGCCTCGTCCTGACCACGATCGGCGACGAGCTCACCCATCCGAGTGCCGTGCCGGTCATGCTGCTGCTGACCGCCACCGCCTCCACTCCCCTGGGCTCCTGGCCGCCGCCCTGGTTCCACGGGACCTGGAGGGGGCTCTTCTACTGCTGTCGGTCATGGCGGTGCAGGTGCTGGTGGATCCTTCCGAGGGCTGGACCCGCGTCCTGCCGCTGTGGTCGACCCGGGAGCTCGCGAGCGTCGTCGTGGAGAACCTGGGGCCGGACACCAGCGCCTACCTGCACCGCGGGCTGGAGCATGGCGCCGCCATGGCCGTCCTGCTGACAGGGCGGCGAGCTGGGCGGTGGGTGTCCTGCGGCTGCGCACGACCCGCCTCCCTGGCGCCGGCTCCCTACCGAGCCGGTCTACCCGTAGGCGGGCTCGGGGGAGTGACGTCGCGCGCCATGTTGGCGAAGCGCGACACGTGCCCCTGGAAGGCCACCGGGAATGGTGCGGGTCTGCCCGTTACGGTGCTTGGCCACGATGATGTCGGCCTCGCCCGGACGCTCCTCGTTGTTGTAGTACGCCGGACGGTGCAGCAGGATGATGATGTCTGCGTCCTGCTCCAGTGACCCGGACTCACGCAGGTCGCTCATCTGGGGCTTGTTGCCGGTGCGCTGCTCGGGACCGCGGTTGAGCTGAGCCACGGCGATCACCGAGATCTCCAGCTCCTTGGCCAGCAGCTTTGAGGGGAGCGGGAGAACTCGGAGACCTCCTGCTGGCGCGACTCGACGCGCTTGCCCGAGCTCATGAGCTGGAGGTAGTCGATGACCATGAGCCCCAGGTTGTGCTGCTGCTTCATGCGCAGCGCCTTGGAACGGATCTCCGGCATGGTGAGGTTGGGGGAGTCGTCGATGAACAGCGGCGCGTTGGAGACGGGGTTGTAGGCCACGGCGACGTCGGTCCAGTCGCGGTCCTCCATCTGGCGTGAGCCGCGCAGCTTATTCATGTCCACGCTGGACTCGGCGGCCAGGATGCGCATCATGGGCTCCATACGCCCCATCTCCAGGGAGAAGTAGCAGCTGGTGATGCCGTGGTGGATCGACGCCGAGCGGCAGAAGTCCACGGCGAGCGTGGACTTGCCCATGGCGGGGCGCGCGGCCACGATGATCATCTGGCCGGGGTGGAGCCCGCCGGTGAGCTCGTCGAGCTCGATGAAGTCGGTGGGCACACCGGTCAGCGCCCCGTTGTCCCGGTTCTGGGCGGCCTCAATCTCCAGGTTGGCCTCCCCCAGGAGCTCGGAGACGGCGACGTAGTCCTCCTTCTCCCCTCGTGATGGGCCACCGAGTAGACCTCGGCCTCGGCCAGCGTGACGAGCTCGGCGATATCGCCGGCGTCGGTGGAGTACCCCAGCTGGGTGATGCGGGTGCCGGCCTGCACCAGGCCGCGCATGAGCGCCTCTGTCGCCCTGACGATGCGGGCGTAGTAGCCGGCGTTGGCGGCCGTGGGGACGGTGGCCATGAGGTGGCCAGGTAGGGCGCGCCACCGATGCGTTCGAGCTCGCCGCGCTTGGAGAGCTCGTCGGCGACGATGAGCGGGTCGGCGGGCTCGGAGCGGTTGTGAGACCTCAACGATCGCGTCGAAGATCGACTCGTGGGGCCGAGCGGTGAAGTCCGGGCCGCGCAGGACGTCGATGACGTCGGTGATGGCCTCCTTGCTCAGGAGCATGCCGCCGAGCGTGGGCCATCTCGGCCTCGAGGTCCTGGGGCGGGAGACGGTCGAAGGCGGAGCTGTCGGTGCGGACGCTTCCGCCATCGGCGCCGCCCGAGCCGGCCTGAGCGCCCATGCCGTTGTCCATCCGGCCACCTCCCGCACTGTCACGCCGGTTGGTCCCGGCTCGTCCTACTGCTCCCGACGACGGCCCGCCGCGTCAGGGAGAGACGCTCGCCCGCGTGGAGCGCGCGCGTGACGATAACGCCATCGGGCGAACCCCGCAAACTTTCAAGTCCACCAGCCTTGGGGATATCCGCGCCACCACTGTGGGAAGACCCCCAGGGCCTGGGGATAGAGGTGGGAACACTGTGGATACAGATGTGTGCACCGGAAGCGGCCTCCCTGAGGATAGGCGACTTTTCGTTGATATAACAGCAGTTCCAGAGTCCAGACTTTCTATAGGTTCTTCCCACGACATCACAATATGATCTGTGGACAAGTGGGTAAACCTGTGGACAAACATCATCTTCGACTTGAGATCCACACCGTTTGTGACTCCCCTACAGGGTGGTCCGTTCCAGTTATCCCCAGACCTCGTCACCTCAGTAGAGCATCGGCTTCATCAGGCATATCTTCAGCAAATATTCAGCCTTCTAGTATTTTCCTCGACGTCGAATAGTTGTGAGATTCCCCAGGAGAATCCTGGACGATCCTTATCCTCAGTCACGTCCACGATCCACCCCTGCGACCTCATCCTCAACCTCATCCTCAACCTGGTCGTGAGGACCTCCCCGAGCAGCCTCCCCCCGTGCTGGGAACCGGCGCTCGGCTCCTGCCATCGAGCTCACCGCAGTGGTGGCCATGCGCCCCTCACTCCCCCGCGCGATGCCGCTCGGGGACTGCCGATGGCTGATGCTCCGATGCGGCCCCCTGGTCCACAATGGTGGCCGTGCCCGACACCAGCAGCCCCACCTCCACCGGTCTCAACCGCCAGGTCCTGTCTCTGGCCGTGCCCGCACTGGGGGCCCTCATCGCCGAGCCGCTCTTCGTCCTGGCGGACTCGGCCATGGTCGGCCACCTCGGCGCGGTGAGCCTGGCGGGCCTTTCCCTGGCGTCGACGATCCTGACGACGACGGTGGGCCTGTTCGTCTTCCTGGCCTACGCCACCACGGCGACGACAGCGCGACTGTTCGGAGCCGGTCGGCGCACCGAGGGCCTGCGGGCCGGCGTCGACGGGATGTGGCTGGCACTTCTGCTGGGAGTGGGGGCGGGCGCCTTCCTGGGACTGACCGCCCCCTGGCTGACCGCGGCGATGGGCGCCGACGGCGCGGTGGCTCAGGCGGCCGTGGCCTACCTGCGCGCCTCCTGCCCGGGACTGCCCGGCATGTTCGTCGTCCTGGCCGCCACCGGCGTGCTGCGCGGCCTGCTGGATACGCGCACGCCCTTCGTCGTGGCCACGGCAGGGGCGGTCTTCAACATCGTCGTCAACGCGATCCTGCTCTACGGCGTCGGGATGGGGATCACGGGCTCGGGCGCCGGCACCGCGGTCGCGCAGACGGCCATGGCGCTGGCGCTGGCCGGCCCGATCACTCGGGCGGCCCGGGCGGCCGGTGTGGGCCTGCTCCCCCACCGCGAGGGCCTGCGGGCCTCTCTGGGCAGCGGGACGCCCCTGCTCGTCCGTTCCCTGAGCCTGCGGGTGGCGATCCTGGTGACCGTGTGGGCGGCGACGACGCTCGGGGAGGTGTCGCTGGCCGCGCACCAGGTGGTCAATGCCCTGTGGACCTTCGCGGCCTTCGCCCTGGACGCGTTGGCCGTGGCGGCGCAGGCCCTCATCGGCACTGCCCTGGGGCAGGCGCAGAGGGCCGACACGGACTCCGCCGCACCGGACGCTGAGACCCCCTCCGAGGAGGCCGGGACTGCTACCGCGACCACCAGGTGGTCCATTGATGAGCTCTTGCGGCGGATGCTTGCTTGGGGCGCCGGGACGGGTGTGCTCATCGGGACAGTCATGGCTGTGGGCGCCGCCTGGCTGCCCCACGCCTTCACCTCCGACGCGGACGTCATCACGGCCGCGACTCCGACGCTCCTGGTCGCAGCGAGTGCGCAGCCGCTCGCCGGGGTCGTCTTCCTGCTCGACGGCGTGCTCATGGGCGCCGGCGACGGCCGCTACCTGGCCCAGGCGGGCCTGGTGACGCTAGTGCCCTACGTGCCGCTCGCACTGCTCATCGGGGGCGGCGTGCTGCCGGGGGCTGACGGTGCGACGTCGGGCCTGGTGCTGCTGTGGCTCGCCTTCGCCTGGGTCTTCATGGCCGCCCGCGGCACCACCACCTACCTGCGGGCCCGCGGCACCGCCTGGCGCCACTGACCGGCCGCCCGCCCAGTCTCTTCCCCGCGCGGTCGTGCCCCACCGAGGTCGAGGGTTAAGGGTACGACCGCGACCTACCCTACGATCCAGGCAGCCAGCACGAGGTCACCCCGTGGCCACAGTGCTGTCCGTTCCCTGCTGCATCCACAGGGCTCCGACACTGCAGTAGCCACCATCCGCTCGCCCATCACGCTTGCGACATGGAGCCCCATCCTGAACTGCCTCATCTGCCTCCCGTTGTCGCGTCCGCTGGCCCACCGGCCGCCATGCACAACCCGCCGTGGGCTCTTTCGTGGTGTCTATGGGGATATCGGCGCTCAGGACCGCCCCGTTGGGAGGCCGGCGCGCGTCTCAGTCTGGCTTGCCGCGGCCGCCTGCCTTCAGGTCAAGTCCGCGCTGCCTGAGCCACGAGTCGGCCGCACTCGTTCACGGTCTGTGGTTGCGAACGTGAGCCGGACGTCAGCGTCGTCGTCCCTCAAGTCCGCACCATCCCCACCAGAGCTCCCTCCCGCCGGGAGCACAACGTCCCTACCTGACGACGACACCTGACGCTGCCGCAGAAGGACATCACCACCGTCTCGGGCCTGCCTGAGCACCTTGGGACGGACCGCGTTGATTGCGCTCGACCTTCCCGCCCACGACCGGTGTGTGTGGTCGAGTCGGCGCTGCGCGCTATCGCCCGTCCGTCGCGATACCAGTACTCCCAGTCGAGCCGCCGAGTCGAGGCTGCCCGGCATCAGCCCAAGCCACCATTGCGGCGCAGGGCCCGCGTGCCGGGGCGGCGCGCACGTCGTCGCCATGGCCT